>Ga0213833_1000084_pt1 | contig 227406 bp, 220 predicted proteins | sample SWATP21_FD_160575 | JGI IMG/M metagenome (GOLD analysis project Ga0213833, IMG submission 160575) | Coastal seawater microbial communities from Marineland, Florida, United States - SWA TP2 #1 | ecosystem: Environmental > Aquatic > Marine > Coastal | place: USA: Florida | collected 2016-08-14
AGGTCATGAAGGCCCCGTCGGTCACGTAGACGTTCTTGCAGGCGTGCACCTGGTTGTAACCGTTGACCACGGAGGTCCTCGGGTCGCGGCCCATTCGGGCGGTGCCCATCTCGTGGATGCCAAGGCCCAAGGCATAAGGTCGGTCGTAGGGCGTAATGTCCTTTGCACCTGCCTTTTCAAGCATTTGTACCGCTTGATCCTGCATATCCTTTCGCATATTAAATTCGTTCTCCCTGATTTCCGCATCAAAGGTCACTGTGGGCAGTCCCCATTGATCCTTCTTGTCGTAATCCAGCATCATTTTGTTATCATGATAGGGAAGGGTCTCTCCAAAGGCAAGCATGTTCATCGTCCATCCTCCCGGTGTCAAAATCGCATCCTTGTAGCCTTTACCAAAAGTAGCTTCGGCAACCAATTCTTCGTAATTGCCCCTTCCGGCACCACCCTGGTAACCGTATCCACGTTTAAAATCCTTCATATTGGAATCACCGCCAAGGTTTCGGAACCTTGGGATGTAGATGCCGTTGGGCTTTCTTCCCTTGTAGTATTTGTCCTCGAAACCATCGAACTTACCACTGGCACCGACCAAGAAATGGTGGTCCATAACATTGTGGCCCAGTTCTCCGGAATCGTTCCCCAATCCGTTAGGGAATCTGTCCGATCTGGACTGCATCAAAATGGAAGTGGAAGCGATGGCCGAGGCACAAAGGAAGATCACCTTGGCCTTGAACTCGAACTCTTCCTTGGTCTCCCTGTCGATCACCTTAACGCCGGTCGCCTTTTTTGTGTTCGGGTCGTAAATGATCTCATGTACAATGGAATCGGGTCTCAGGGTCATGTTCCCTGTTCTTTCAGCCGCAGGCAATGTTGAGGAAACACTGCTGAAGTACGCCCCGAAAGGACATCCCCGGATACAACGGTTCCGGAACTGGCAACGGACACGGCCGTCCCCGTCAAATTGTTTGTCACTGTTGATATGGGCCACACGTCCCGCGGTGATCACACGGCCATCGAAATGTTCGGCAACCTTGCCACGTACATGGTCCTCAACGCAATTGAGCTCCATCATGGGCTCAAACTGGCCATCCGGCAATTGGGGCAGGCCCAGGTTTTCACCCGATACCCCTATATAACTTTCTACTTTGTCGTACCAAGGTGCGATGTCCTTGTAACGGACGGGCCAATCTACGGCAACACCTTCATTTTTGTTGGCTTCAAAATCGATGTCGCTCCAGCGGTAACTGTGCCGGCCCCACATGATCGAGCGTCCGCCCACGTGGTAGCCGCGCATCCAATCGAAGCGCTTCACCTCGTTGTAGGGGTGTTCCAGGTCGTTCACGAACCAGTGTTTGGAAGCCGCACCGGTAGTGTAACCTGTTCTGGACTGTTTTTCTTGTTTACTAACATCTTCTCTGGTGGCTCTTCCTGCGTGGGGGAAATCCCAGTTGTCCATGTTGGCCGTGGGGTAGTCCTCCCGGTGCCTCACCATGGGCCCACGTTCCAGGACCAGGGTCTTGAGACCGTTCTCGCACAGTTCCTTGGCGGCCCAACCGCCACTGATGCCCGTGCCCACCACTATGGCATCATAGGATTCCTGTTCGTCGTTGTAATAAAATTTACTCATTTATTCGGATTGTTTATTTGCTAAATGTATTAATTATTAAATTAATTTTCTACATTTAATCCCTGTGTTTATTGAGAATTCAGCACTATAACGTTATAGTTTTTGTATTCTATTAGAAATTAATCAACCTAAAAATATGACTAGAAGAAGTTTAGCCCAAAACAGTATTTTTTCACTCCTTGCAGTGATGATGTTCACCTTTATTTCCTGTAAGCAAAATGCAAAAAAGGAAAATGCGGAGGAGACCGTGGCCGAAGAAGTTGCCGTGGAGGAAACAAAATCGGAGATTAAAATTTCCTTGGCCCAATGGTCCATCCATAAAATGATCTTTGAAGAAGGAGTAGACCCGTATACGTTTGCCGAAAAGGCCAGCAAGTGGGGGTTTGAAGGATTGGAATATGTAAGTGCATTGTACTATAAGGAATTGGAAGCGGCCAATTTTTCGGAAGAAGCCATGAACAATTGGGTGGCCAAGAGTAAGGCAGAGAGCGAAAAATATGGTCTTGAAAACCTCCTGATCATGGTAGATGGTCAAGGGGATATCGCATCCACGGATGCTGCCACAAGAAAAGCTGCTGTTGAAAACCACCACAAATGGGTGGATGCTGCCGCTGCTTTGGGATGTCATTCCATTCGCGTGAACCTGAACGGAACACAGGAAGTGGAAGAGTGGATTCCCGCATCTGTGGACGGACTTACCCAGTTGGCGACCTATGGCAAGGAAAAGGGAATCAATATTATAGTGGAAAACCACGGTGGACCCTCTTCCAATGGACAGTTATTGTCGGAAGTAATGGAAAAAGTAGGCATGGACAATGTAGGTACCTTGCCCGATTTTGGTAATTTCTGTATCAAGAGGGAAGCCGGGGATTATTACTCATCCAAGTGCTTGGAGGAATATGATCGCTATAAGGGAATGGAGGAGTTGATGCCCTATGCCAAAGGTGTGAGTGGCAAATCCTATGATTTTGATGCCGAAGGCAACGAGACCACCATCGACTTTGCCAGAATGATCGACATTGTGAAGGATGCAGGCTACACCGGGTATATTGACGTGGAGTATGAAGGCAATGTACTGAGCGAGGAAGAAGGTATTCTTGCCACCAAAAAGTTGATCGAAAGAATATTGGCACAACCCTAACCAATTACCAAGGGTATGAAGGGATTTTTGCAACAGCTCTTCGATTACAATTTCTATTGTAACAAAAAAATAATCCAACAATGCAGTGCTCTGGACAATGTACCGGACATCTGCGAACGGCTTTTTAGCCACATTTTGAATGCCCATCATATCTGGAACAGCAGAATGTTGGGCATTCCCAATGAATTTGGGGTCTGGGACAGGCACGATCTAAAAAAATGGGAGGATGTCCATTACGAAAACCAACGCACGTCTTTTGAAATTATCACCAACACCGATAATTTTGAAAAACGTGTGGTGTACGAGAACAGTGAAGGCAGGACATTTTCCAACGAGATCAAGGATATTTTGTTCCATGTGGTCAACCATTCCACCCATCACCGGGGCCAGATCATGATGGCCTTACGGGATTCGGGTGTACCTCCAGAACCATTGGACTATGTGCATTATAAACGTTAACAACTAACTAAATTCAAATACAAAACATGAATACTAAAACCAAATTTCAGCTGTCCTTCATGATGTTCCTTGAGTTCTTCATCTGGGGTGGTTGGTTCGTGACCTTGGGCACCTTTTTGGGCACCAATCTTAAGGCAAGTGGCGGGGAGATCGCCCAGGCATTTTCCACACAATCCTGGGGGGCCATTATCGCGCCGTTCATCATTGGATTGATTGCCGACCGGTATTTCAATGCCGAACGTATTTTGGGTGTGCTCCATTTGATCGGGGCTTTCCTGATGTACCAAATGTACATGACCACAGAATTTTCCACTTTTTATCCCTACGTATTGGGCTACATGATTTTGTACATGCCCACCTTGGCATTGGTCAATTCCATTTCCTTCAACCAAATGAAAAATCCAGCAAAGGAATTTTCACCGATCCGGGTATTTGGAACCATCGGTTGGATCATTGCAGGCTTGGTGATCAGTTACGTATTTCTTTGGGATTCTCCTGAAAGTTTGGAAGCCGGGATGTTAAAGAACACCTTTTTGATGGTGGCCATTGCCTCCGCGATTTTGGGATTGTTCAGCTTTACCTTGCCCAAAACACCACCAAGAGTGGATAAGGGTGAAAAAGTGACCCTTTCCGATATACTTGGTTTGGATGCCTTGAAATTGCTAAAGGACAAAAACTTTTTGGTGTTCTTCATGGCCTCGGTTTTGATCTGTATCCCCTTGGCGTTTTACTATCAAAATGCCAATCCATTTTTAACAGAGATCGGGTTGAACAACCCAACAGGAAAAATGACCATTGGTCAAGCCTCCGAAGTTTTGTTCATGTTGTTGTTACCATTTTTCTTTACCAAGTTCGGTTTCAAAAAGACCATATTGGTGGGAATGTTGGCCTGGACGGTAAGGTACCTGCTCTTCGCTTATGGAAATGCAGGGGATCTGGCCTTTATGTTGATTCTGGGCATCGCTTTGCACGGTATCTGTTACGATTTCTTCTTTGTATCCGGACAGATTTATACCGATACCAAAGCTGGCGAAAAATACAAGAGTGCCGCACAGGGATTGATCACATTGGCCACCTACGGCGTGGGTATGTTGATTGGTTTCTGGATTGCCGGGCAGATTACGGATTCGTTCTTGTTGGAAGACGGTACCCATACCTGGGAGAAAATATGGATCTATCCAGCCGCATTTGCCGCAGTGGTCTTCGTGTTGTTTGCCGTGATCTTTAAAAACGAAAAAGTAGAATATAAATCATAACTAAAACGAAAACATGCCAAAAAAGATCAGACTTGGAATTCTTGGAGGAGGTGGCGATTCATTGATAGGTGTTTTGCATCGTGTTGCTTCTTTCATCAATGACAATTATGAAATTGTAGGGGCCGTTTTTAACCCCAACTTTGAAGATAACCTGGAATTTGCAAAACAAATTGACATTCCCACCAATCGGATCTACAAAGATTTTGACACGTTGGTGGCGGAAGAAATGAAGTTGCCCGAAGATGAGCGCATACAGGTGTGTTCCATCCTCACCCCCAACTTTTTGCATTTTCCCATGGCCAAGAAACTGTTGGAAAATGGGTTTAATGTCATATGTGAAAAACCGATGACCACCACGTATGAGGAGGCCAAGATCTTGCAAGCCACCTTGGAAAAGGCTGGGACCGTATTTGCGGTAACACACACCTATACCGGGTATCCTATGGTACGCCAAATGCGCGAGATGATCAAGGATGGAGTTATCGGTAAGGTCCACAAAGTGGATGCCCAATACTATCAAGGTTGGATGAACCCCATTATCCACGATAAGGAAAAAAGGGGAACCGTTTGGCGCTTGGATCCCAAAAAAGCAGGTATCAGTTCCTGCATGGGCGACATTGGGGTGCATGCCTTTAACATGATCGAGTTCACTACCGGATTGCGCGTACAATCCATTTTGTGCGATTTCAATTATGTGTACGATGACAACCAAATGGACATGGATGGCACGGCCTTGATCCGTATGGACAAAAACGTGAAAGGGGTCATTAGGGCCAGTCAAGTGGCCACAGGGGAGGAGAACAACCTTTCCATTGCCGTTTACGGTCAAAAAGGGGGATTGAAATGGGAACAGGAGAATCCAAATTACCTATACAAGTTGAACGATCCCGAACCGCTTCAGGTGTACAAACCGGGCCATCAGTACAACTCCAAACTGTCCTTGGACGGCACCAAGTTGCCACCAGGGCACCCCGAGGGTATTTTTGATGCCATGGCCAACATTTATTTGGGCGTGGCCAAGGCCATTCGAGGAGAAGAGTACAACAGTGGGGAGTTCCCTACCATGTTGGACGGTGTGCGCGGACTCAACTTTATCGAAAGTACCGTTGCATCCCACAAACAAGGAAATGTTTGGATCGATATGGATTGATCAAAAAGCAATAAGATTCAAAAAGGCTGCCCTTGGGCAGCCTTTTTATTTTTTATAGAGCATTTCGAACTCCTCAAAAACTACAATCATACTTTCCGTGGGTTTTGCCCCGAACTGGGCAAGTTCACGGGTATAATAATCCCAGTGTGTTTTTTGCCAATGAGCGAGGCTTTTGTCCCCTTCCCCTTCTTTTCGGGCGTGCTCTTCCCGAATACTAAAAAAGGGAACCAGTTTTACCGAAGTGGTTCGAACAATACATTTGGCATTGCCGTTCCAATCGATCACCACATAAAAATCACCGATCTTGGGCAACTTCTCATTTCTGAACTGTAAGCCTTTCAAAGAGTGTGAAGTGGCTCTTTTGGTTTCTTTACAGACCAAATCGGCACAGGTATTGGCATCCTGTTCATTGTCACAAAAGTGGATTACCTTGGGGGCATCCTCAGAAGCAAATTCCAAATGGGCGTCCAAAAAGTCGCCCCAAAGATTTCGGGCAGAAGCATTTTCCATAGGTAGGTATTTATAAAAAGATATGCTATTTTAATTGTTAACGAATCCCTATATTTATGTCTTTCTACTTGGGGAAATTAAAAACACATAGATTTTTTCTTAAATATAGAAGATTAATCCCAATTTGATTGGGATTTCCTAATTACTTAAAACCAATATCAATGAAGACAATTAAAGGACCGGCCGTATTCCTTGCACAATTTGTGGACAGTCAACCCCCGTTCAATACACTCGACGGCATGTGTAAATGGGCCTCCGATTTGGGATACAAAGGTATTCAGATACCCACATGGGAATCATTTTTGATCGATTTGGACAAGGCAGCCGAGAGCCAGGATTACTGCGATGATCTCAAGGGCAAGATCAATTCCTACGGGTTGGAGATCACCGAGCTTTCCACCCATTTGCAAGGGCAATTGGTGGCGGTTCACCCAGCATACGACATCATGTTCGACAATTTTGCGCCCGATGCTTTAAAAGGGAAACCAAAAGAACGTACAGCCTGGGCAGTGGAAACGGTTAAGAAGGCCGCAACGGCCAGTAGACGATTGGGATTGAAGGCACATGCCACTTTCTCGGGAGCATTGCTTTGGCACACAGCACATCCTTGGCCGCAACGCCCAGCCGGTTTGGTGGAAATGGGGTTTGAGGAATTGGCCAAGCGTTGGATGCCCATCCTTAATCACTTTGATGAAGAAGGTGTGGACGTTTGTTACGAAATCCACCCTGGTGAGGACCTGCACGATGGCGACACCTTCGAACGTTTCTTGGCCGCTACTGGCAACCATAAAAGGGTCAATATTCTTTATGACCCAAGTCACTTTGTATTGCAACAATTGGATTATATCCAGTACATCGATTTTTATCATGAATTCATTAAATCCTTCCACGTGAAGGATTCCGAATTCAACCCTACAGGTAAAAAAGGCGCCTTTGGCGGTTATAACGATTGGGGAGATAGAGCCGGCCGCTACCGTTCGTTGGGCGATGGACAGATTGATTTTAAGACCATCTTCTCCAAACTCACCCAATACGGATGTGATGTTTGGGCCGTAATGGAATGGGAATGCTGCATCAAAAGTCCCGAACAAGGAGCCAGGGAAGGCGCCAAGTTCATCCAGGACCATATCATTGAAGCGACGACCAAGACCTTCGATGATTTTGCCGGTGCCGATATCGATAAAGAACAACTCAAAAAAATATTGGGATTATGAGAAAACCTATTTTATTTGCCATCCTTGCCCTGACTTTTGCTTGCAAGGAAAAACCAAAGGAAAACGTTGAGGAAGTTACCGAAGAAACGGTGGATGTGGTTCAAGAACCCAAATGGACCGTATTGTTTGATGGTACTTCTTTTGATGGCTGGCATTTTTACAATGGTGGAGAAGTTAAGGAGCCATGGAAATTGGAAGATGGAGCCATGGTACTCTATCCACCGGAATCCAAACCCGAAGGGGCCAATTACAATTTGGTGACCGATACCGAATTTACCGATTTTGTGCTTTCCTTGGAATGGAAGATAGCCGAAGGTGGCAACAGCGGTATTTTTTGGGGTGTAAAGGAAGATGAAAAATACGGGGAACCCTATTTGACCGGACCGGAGATTCAAGTACTGGATGATGAACGACACCCTGATGCCCAAAATGGTACAGACCGATTGGCAGGAGCCCTTTATGACATGGTTTCTCCATCAACTAAGGCAGTAAAACCTGCCGGTGAATGGAACGCTGTTGAAATCATGATCAATCACAAGACCAATGAAGGTTATGTGATGCTCAATGGTACCAAAATAGTGGAGTTTCCTGTTGAGGGAGAAGGTTGGAACGAATTGGTCGCCAATTCCAAATTTGCCGATTGGGAAGCCTTTGGCGCTTTTAAAACAGGCAAAATAGGTGTTCAGGACCATGGTGATGTGGTTGCCTTCAGAAATATAAAAATCAAAGAATTGTAGGATGAGAAAAGCAAGATTTGCCTTCATGGCGATGGTACTCTCCATCGGATTTTGTGCCATGGGTCAAGAAGTTGAGCCCACCAAACCGGAAGCCACAGAGCTGTATGAACCCGTTCCACCAAAGGTGACTCCTGGAAAGGATGGGGCACCACCCAGCGATGCCATTGTATTGTTCGATGGTTCCAGTTTGGACCATTGGATCAGTGCCAGGGACAGTACGGCCGCCCCTTGGACCATCAACAAAGATGGCAGCATGACTGTGAAGAACCGTACCGGGGACATCCAAACCAAACAAAACTTCGGGAGTGTCCAACTGCACATCGAATGGAAATCCCCCGCAGAAGTGCAGGGCAAAGGGCAAAGTAGGGCCAATAGTGGTGTGTTCCTAAACAACCTATATGAAGTTCAAGTGTTGGACAACAACGACAATGAGACGTATGTGAATGGCCAAGTGGGGTCCATTTACAAACAGCATGTTCCTTTGGCCATGGCCTCGGTTCCAACCGGAGAGTGGAACACCTACGATATTATTTATCATGCCCCGGTTTTTGAGAAAGGTCAGAAAGTAAAATCGGGAACCCTAACGGTGATACAAAACGGTGTATTGATCCAAGATCATGTGGAGATCAAAGGTACAACCCCCTATATTGGCTGGCCCAAAAATCCACCACACGGGAAGGGACCACTTCGTCTTCAGGACCATGGGGACAACAGTAGGGTAAGTTATCGAAACATTTGGGTAAGGGAGCTGGATTAGCTCCCTCCTTTTTTACAAATTCGTACGGCAAAGGGTCAAAAGCTATTTTGGTTACCTTTGGCAAAATTTCGTATAGTTTATGATTCAATCCATGACCGGTTTCGGGAAGCACGTCGTTCAGCTTCCTTCCAAAAAAATTACCATTGAGCTAAAATCGCTCAATAGCAAAAGTCTGGACATCAATGCACGCATTCCGCAAGCATACCGAGAGAAGGAGTTGGAGCTTCGAAAAATGATTGCTGATGCACTGGAAAGGGGCAAGGTCGATTTTGGGCTTTATGTGGAGATCACTGGCGAGGAAACCACTGCGGAAGTCAACCAAGGTGTGGTGAAGAAATATATGGAACAATTGGCGAGCATTGCCAAAGGGGACGATATCAAATTGTTGGAACTGGCCCTTCGTATGCCGGATACCTTGAAAACCGATAAGAACGATATCGATGAAACCGAATATGCATCGATAACCAAGGCCATGCAAGAAGCCCTTTCAGAAATCGTGAATTTCAGGAACGAAGAGGGAAAGGTGCTTGAAAAAGACTTCATCGAACGATTGGACAATCTATCCGCATTATTGGAAAAAGTAAAGGAAATGGACCCCGAACGATTGGGAACAGTCCGTGAGCGATTGGATAGGGCCGTGGCCGACCTGAAGGTGGAAGTGGATGCGAACCGGTTTGAACAGGAACTGATCTATTACCTCGAAAAATACGACATTACGGAAGAAAAGGTCCGTTTGGCCAATCACTTGAACTACTTTGAATCCACCTTAAAATCCAGTGATTCCAATGGTAAAAAATTGGGCTTCATTGCCCAGGAAATCGGTCGGGAGATCAATACCATTGGATCTAAGGCCAACTATGCACCCATGCAACAGTTGGTGGTGCAAATGAAGGACGAGTTGGAAAAAATCAAGGAACAAATGCTCAATGTATTATGACAGAAGGCGGTAAACTCATCATTTTTTCGGCCCCCTCCGGAAGTGGGAAAACAACCATTGTCAAGTATTTGTTGGACCAGCCCGAACTGAATCTGGCCTTCTCCGTTTCCGCTACCTCACGACCAAGGCGTGGTAAGGAAAAACAAGGGATTCATTATTACTTCATGTCGGTTTCCGAATTCAAACGGCATATCAAGAACGAAGATTTCTTGGAATGGGAAGAGGTGTACCGAGATAACTTTTATGGTACATTGAAGAGTGAAGTGGAGCGACTTTGGGCTGAGGGCAAGAATGTGATTTTTGATATAGACGTAGTAGGCGGACTTCGCATCAAAAAGAAATTTCCAGACAAAACCTTGGCCGTATTTGTGAAGCCGCCCAGCGTGGACGAACTTAAGATCCGACTGAAAAAGCGCAGCACCGAAAGCGAGGATAAGATCAATATGCGCATTGCCAAAGCCTCTGTGGAATTGGCCACCGCACCGCAGTTCGATACCATCATCAAAAATTATGATTTGGACGTGGCCCTAAAAGAGGCCCATAAACTGGTGGCCGACTTTGTTGGGGCCGAAATGCCCGAAACCAAAGAAGATTAACACATGAAAAAGGTAGGGCTCTTTTTCGGCACCTTCAATCCCATTCATATTGGCCATTTGATCATAGCGAACCATTTGGTGGAATTTTCCGACCTCGATGAGGTTTGGTTCGTGATTACACCCCAAAGTCCATTCAAGACCAAGCAATCAATGCTGGACGATCATCATCGGTACCAAATGGTGTACGAGGCCGTACAGGAATATCCCAAACTGAAACCAAGCAAGATTGAATTCGATCTGCCCCAACCCAACTTTACCATCAATACATTGGCGCATTTGGATGAAAAATATGGGGAAGACCACCAATTTGCCCTGATTATGGGTGAGGACAATCTGAAAAGCTTCCATAAATGGAAGAACTACGAAACCATTTTGGAACTCTATGTCATTTATGTGTATCCCAGGGTTTCCGAAGGTACGGTGAATCATCAGTTCAAAGGGCATCCGAAAATCACCAAGGTCGACGCCCCGATCATGGAAATATCATCCACTTTTATCCGAAAGGCCCATAAGGCGGGCAAAAACATACGGCCCATGCTCCCAGAATCGGTGTGGAAGTATATGGACGAGATGAATTTTTATAGGTAGTTTTCGCTATTTTTCGGTCGATACCACTCCCACCATACTATCCGCGGTACCATAATACAAAAACCAAGTTCCTTTAAACCATACCAAGCCTTCCAAAAAGGTAGTGCCATCTTTGTACTGGCCCGATTTTTCAAAAGGGAGTTCTGGTTTTATGAAGGGTTGATCAGTCCTGTCCAAAAGCTTCCAGGGTTCATTGGCATCAAAAAGGGCCTGTCCACCCGTATAAACCCGGTTACCAAGGTTTTTGACCCCTACATCTTGGGAATTCCCGGCATTGTACAATACCACAATGCCATTTTTCGTCAGGATTGGAGGCGGTCCTGCCTCTACCAGCCAGGAATCGAAATATCCGGGTCGTGGGCTTAAAACTGGGGCCAATTTGTCTTCGTGGGTCTCCAAGGGCGTCCAATGTAACAGATCGGTGGAATGTGCCAACCAAATGTGGGGCACTCCATAATACATCCAATAGCTTCCATTTATTTTGGCCGCGACCAATTTGCCGTTTTTCAACTCGGTGACTATGGCCCCGGATTTGGTCTCCCGTTCCAGGTAAAGACCATTTCTGTGGTTTTTAAAAACAGGGCCATGTTTGTCCCAATGCATCAAATCTTTGGAAGTGGCAACGGCCAATTTTGGCACTTTCCGGTTCCATTGAGTGTACGTCAACACATACAGACCGTCTTCCGTTTGCACAATGCGTGGATCTTCAACACCGCCTGGCCATTCATTCTCTTTTTGGTCGTCATTGTTGGGATAAAAAATCGGTTCGGACCTTTTGGTAAAATGGGATCCATCTGCAGAAATGGCCATTCCGATTCGTGATCGGTGCCCCCCGATTTCCTTCTCGCCCAATTTTTCCTCTGCACGGTACAACACATAAATGGAATCTCCCTTAACCATGGCTGCCGGATTAAAAGTTGCCATGGACTCCCAATGGGCCTTTTTTTGAGTCATGGGATCAACAAAATATGAAGTTGAATCTGATTGCAATACGGGTTGGGCGTTAACGGGTCGCTCAAATTGACCCAACATCCATTGTTTCTCTTTGGTTTGGGCTGCAAGAGTTGTTGCGATGCAAATTGAAATCAGATAGAAAAATGCTTTATTTCCCATATTAAATTTTCTCAAGGGTGTCCGTGCCGAGATACTTGTTGTCCTTGTTCACATACCAAGCCCGAACTTTGGGCATTTTAATGCCGTTGATTTCTTCCAATCCGCTCAAAAGGATATATTCCCCATCATTTTTGCTTTCGTCATGGTAGAACTGATAGACCTCCATGGCATAAGTGGAAGGATCAAAATAGAAGTACCAATCATCCGTACCCACTTCGGCATCATAGGTCACCTTCAAAACCAAATATTCCTTGCCCTTAAAAGTCTTCTTTTGGACTTTGGGGTCCAATTTGGTGCCAGGGTCCTTTAACTTCATGGGCAAACCATAAAGATAGGTATAGTAGTTTTTCATGAAGTTTCCGCGTTCGCAGCTTAATCTGAATTTTTTAGCATCCGCTTCGGATACGGTGGCGTTCCCGTTCAAAGTGAACGAGCAATCATTGCCATTTAAATTGTATGTATAGGTATTGCCATTCTGGTCCACTTTAAGCAGGAAGAGCTGATTGGGAAAATCAACGGAAATGGTGCTGGTACGTTCCGGTCTGTCCGGGGTTTCCATAACTACCTTGAAGCTCGTGTTCAGGGAATTCCAATTGCCGTTGGGGTCATGATAAGCGATGGCTTTTTGCAGGACTTCATCAGCCGTAAGTTGGGCATTAACGGATTTGCCAAATGCCAATGTAGTGGCCACTAAAAGAAGAAGGTATTTTTTCATATCGAAGGATTATCGATAGGAAAGATACCAATTTATTTCTTCTCGATCTTGGCTGGGGTCACCGAGCTGTCGTGCTCTGCGTAGTACAGTTCCAAAAGGTTCATCATGGCCGAGATCAAGTCCTTGCTTTCCAACAAAAGGGAGAAGTATAGTGTGGTGTTCTTTGGGCTCGATTCTTCGGTACGTGTTCTGGCCACCTGTCGATCAATTTTTTGTGAAACCATATCGTACAACCCTTGTTTGGTGCTCAAAATGGCCCCGATCTGCTCAAAGGAACGCTCCTCAAATGCCTGTTGGGTCTTATCGAATACTTCCTCCAGTTTTTGATCGATTTCCTTAAGTTCCTTGATCTGGTTGTATTTGAGTTTTTTGTGGTTGTTGTTGACGTGGTTGTAACTCACCTTTCCAATATATTCCAAGGATTGGGACATATCGGTCAAATGGCCCATGGCGTTGATGTAGAAATTACTGGCACCTACATGGGCTTCATCCAAGTTTTTGATGAAATAGAACGTGTGGTTTCTTAGATCATCTATTTCGTTGGATAGCTTGTTGCCCTGTTTCTTGTTTTTCTTTAAAAAGTCAAGATCGTGTTTGGCAAGCCCGTTGATCGAGTTGGAATAGATTCGGTTGCTTCTTTTGACCACATTGGCAATGTTGGCCGCACTTTCTTCTATTACCCCTTGGATAGAACTGCTTTCCGCACGTCTCAGACTGTCTTCTGCCTTAATTTCTTTGGTTTTTTTGTTGTGGCTCATATAATTCCGCAACAAAATGGCTGCAGCCGCCAACAACATGAGTACAAGGGCAATCGACTTGCCCACAAACAAGATATAGGCAATAATGGCAGCGGCTATAAAAGCACTCAATGCCGTAAAGAACCAACCCCCGATTACGTTCAAAACACCGGCAACACGGTACACGGCACTTTCTGCACCCCAAGCCCTATCGGCCAAGGAAGTACCCATGGCCACCATGAAGGTAACATAGGTGGTGGACAATGGCAATTTCATTGAAGTGGCTATGGATATGAGGACACTGGCGACCATCAAGTTAACCGAAGCCCTAACCATATCAAAAGCAGGCATATCCTGAACTTTGCTTTTAGGCACGTAGGTGTAGGGAATCACAAATTGTTTGTCAATGCGACGTTGCAACCCGGTCGGAATCACTTTGGAAAGGGTTTCGAAAGCGGCAATACTGAACTTTACGATTTGACGCGACAGGTAGTTGGGTTGAAAGCGTTCGTCACCTTCGTCCTGGCGAGCCAGATCTACGCTGGTTTTTACAACACCTTTCGCTTTGGAAGAAAACCAAAGGGTAATGATCATTACGGCTCCGGAAAGCAACAACAAAAGGGTAGGGGTGCGCACCGCGGCAGTCAAACCTTTCATGTTGAAATCGGCCGGGGCAATGCCCGAAACCGTCCAGTCTTGGTAGGATTGCAAAGCAGCAATGGGAACCCCGATGAAGTTGACGAGATCGTTACCTGCAAAGGCCATGGCCAAAGCAAAGGTTCCAAAACCAATCACCAATCGGTAAATGTTCAAACGGCCCAAGGTGGCCATGAGGTAGGAAATCAAGGTCCAAAATATAAAGTTGCCCAGTAAGAAGATTTCCGGTTGTAATGCTACAAATTCAGAGATGGCGCCGTCGAATAAGGCAGCACTTTTAAGTCCTTTCACCAAAATGAAATAGACAATGGCGGTAATGGCCAATCCACCAAAAATGGATTCGATCCATTTGGACTTGGATTTAAAATCGAAGGAAATCCAAACCCTTGACACAAACTGGACCAGAGCACCGATGGTAAAGGCAATAAATACCGATAACAGGATGCCAAAAATAATCTCAGCTGCTTTATCAGTGTTGATGTATGTGGCTAAATCGGAAAGACCGCCATTATTGTCAGCGATTTTGATCAACGAAATGGCAACAGAAGCTCCCAACAGTTCAAAAACGATGGATACCGTGGTGGATGTAGGCATCCCAAGGGTATTGAAAAAATCGAGAAGCAAGATGTCCGTAATCATCACGGCCATAAAAATGAACATGATTTCTTCGAACACAAATTCACCGGGGTTAAAAATCCCTTTTCGGGCCACTTCCATCATACCACTTGACGAAATGGCGCCAAAGGCAATTCCGATACTCGCCACGATCATAATGGTCTTGAACGACAAGGCTTTTGACCCAATCGCCGAGTTCAGAAAATTGACCGCGTCATTACTAACACCAACCACCAAATCGGTTATTGCCAAAATACCCAAGGCAACAACCATAAATATGTAGATATTCTCCCCCATTCTTCAAGAAATATGACAAAAATGCCACTATAAATCCGCAATAAGGTTAACAAAAGGTTACCAAATACGGCCTTAAAAGTATCAATATTTTTGTTGCAATGGGACGGAGTTTATCTTTTGATATATCTTCGCTCCAAATGAATTGCCAATGATCTGGGAACAGTTGCTTTCACTGAAACGTCAAGGAGACACTTCCAAACGCTTGAGAAAAGAACAAAATGATACCCGATTGGGGTTTGAGGTAGATTACGACCGGGTTATTTTCTCGTCCGCTTTCAGAAGTTTACAGGACAAAACCCAGGTAATGCCCATGCCCATTAGTGTGGGTTCCAAAAAGGAATTCGTTCATACGCGTTTGACCCATAGCTTGGAAGTTTCCGTTGTAGGGAGAAGCCTTGGGCGGATTGCAGGACAACAGATTTTGGCCAAATATCCCTATCTCAAAGAGGTCCACGGCTACCAATTCAACGATTTTGGTGCCATTGTGGCCGCAGCTGCCCTTGCCCATGATATCGGGAACCCGCCTTTTGGGCATAGTGGCGAAAAGGCCATCGGTAATTTCTTTAAACAAGGACCTGGTAAACAGTACCGTTCGGAACTGACCGATGTGGAATACCAAGATTTGATCGACTTTGAAGGGAATGCCAATGGATTTAAACTTTTGACCGAATCCAGGGCCGGAGTGCCCGGCGGACTTCGGTTGAGCTTTGCCACTTTGGGGGCCTTTATGAAATACCCCAAAGCTTCCCTGCCCAAAAAACCGTCAAGTCACATTGTCGATAAAAAGTTTGGGTATTTCCAGACCGAAAGTGACTTTTTCCATGAGGTGGTTGCCGAAATCGGACTTTTGGCCAATCCAAGCAATCCGGGCACAGGTTTTTTTAGACATCCATTGACTTATTTAGTGGAAGCGGCAGACGATATCTGTTACACCATCATCGATTTTGAAGATGGGATCAATCTGGGGTTGGTCGCAGAAGAGTATGCCCTGGAATACCTCATCAAATTGGTGAAGGATACCATCAACACCAAAAAATACAATGCCATGAACAGCTCCAGTGATCGATTGAGCTATTTGCGTGCATTGGCCATCAACACCTTGATCCAGGATACGGTGGAGGGTTTCATTAAAAATGAAGACAAAATTTTACGTGGCGAATTCGATTCTGCCTTGCTGGACAAGGGAAAATATCAGGCCCAAGTGGATGACATCATCAAACTGAGTGTTGATAAAATCTACCAATGTGACGAGGTGATCGATAAGGAATTGGCCGGCTATCGATTGATCTCCGATCTTTTGGAAATGTACACTACGGCCTTGATCAACATCAAAAATGGGAACGATACCAATTATGACCGACTCTTGGTAAAAAGCCTGCCCGAAAATTATAGAGGCACAGAGGGTTCCACCTACAACATTTTGCTGGATACCAGTTGCTTTGTCGCCAGTTTATCGGACAGTGCTGCGGTGCACATTCATGACAAACTAACGGGGAAAACGGTTTAGAAGGAATAAAGAAGGCCCACACCGAGGAGTTGTTTGAACTGGATTCGGGAAATTCCGGGATCGACAATGGTGCCATCTTCCGCGACCACTTCATCAAACTTGATGTCATCATCAAAGATGATGTGGGTGCCAATGTTTGCATTGATGAACTCGTTGACCTTCAGGTTAAAGTTCATTTCCCAATCCACATCAATATTTCCAAAACTTCGTATATAATCCGTATATAGATTAATGCGATGGTTCATCAACACATTTTTCATAATTTCCTTCTCCCAGGTGTTGGTAATCAAAAAACCAAGTTCCAAAAAGACATTCTCACCCTTATCCACCCCAAATGCTCCTTGGCTGGACAAAGTTTCGTCCAAAACAAAGGTCGACTTCATGGTTGCAGGGGAAATATAGAGATTGAATTTGTCATTGGCCGGAATGTAGGAGGTACCCGTACCCACAAAGAGGTAACCGGGCGACATAAACCGGGAAATCGGATTGTCGCGATCAGGATATTTAAAACCGTTGGAAAATTGGGTATTGAAATTGGCCTTAACGGAATAATACCAGCTTGTTATCGTATCCTTTCGGAAACTGATGGTGGAGGACAACCGTAACTGATCGTCGGTTTTTCGCAGTTTTCGTCCCTCTTGGGCATTGAGCCCGTATCGGAAAATGGCTTCGTTGTTCCAGTTGAGGTAGCGGAATTTATAGTTTCGGGAAAACCGGAAACTGGCCAAAGCCGATACCGAATTATCGCCCCCTGCGTTCCAATTTACAAAGGCAACCTCATTGATGTTTAGTCCGAATTCGTTCACTTTTTTCCAAAACGAAGTGGGAACAAAGCGTTTGTACCACTTACGCAATGGCTTTACACGATTCAGCACAGCCCGAGGATCGGTAAGTTTGGCATCCCGGGGCAGGTATTTCAGTTTTACATCTTTGATGCGCACCACCTTAACACCAGAATCGGTGCTATCGGGTTCAAAAACTTTGAGTCGGTTGATCTGGGCATTTGCTGAAAAGGATACGGCAAGGATCAGCACAACAAAATATACTATCCGCATTGGTCTAAGGTTGATTTTACAAAGGTAAAAATGGTATCAAAATCCATACCAGCCATTTGATGGGTTTCCGAAATTTCACCTTGTTCTATGAACTTATCGGGAACACCAAATATTTTGACGGGGTTTTTAAAACCCGCTTCGTTGGCAAATTCCAATACGGCAGACCCAAAACCACCCATTATACAACCATCTTCCATCGTTACAATGTGGTCATAGTGGGCAAAGATGGTTTCCAACATTTTCTTGTCCAACGGTTTTACGAACCGCATATCGTAATGCCCTACTAGGCTTGGGTCGGGCAACTTGGAAATCAACGTTTCCATTTCGTTTCCGATATGCCCAACAGAAAGAATTGCCAATTTACTGCCTTTCTTCAAACGGCGGCCGGTACCCAATGCAATGGGTTCAAAGGGTTGTCTCCAATCCAAATTTACACCCCTTCCCCTTGGATAACGAATGGCGATGGGATGCGGAAGTCCTTGTTGTGCCGTGTACATGATATTGCGAAGTTCCATTTCGTCCATTGGGGCGAAAACGACCATATTGGGAATGCACCGCAAATAGGCCAGATCAAAAACCCCATGGTGGGTGGGCCCATCCTGCCCGACCAAACCGGCACGGTCCAAACAAAAGATCACGGGGATATTCTGCAGGGCCACATCATGGATCACTTGATCGTAGGCGCGCTGTAGAAATGTGGAATAGATATTACAGAACGGGACAAGGCCTTGGGTGGCCATTCCGGCGGCCAAGGTAACCGCATGTTGTTCTGCGATTCCGACATCATAAGCTTGATCGGGGAGCTCTTCCATCATAAATTTTAATGAACTGCCCGTGGGCATTGCAGGTGTAATACCCACAATGTTTTTGTTTTTTTGAGCCAGTTCCACCAAGGTATGTCCAAAAACATCTTGGTACTTGGGCGGTTCATCTCCATTGTATTTTTTGACCCGTTCCCCAGTATGCTTGTCGAATTTGCCCGGGGCATGGTAAACCACTTGGTCTTCTTCAGCCTTTTGTAGGCCTTTGCCCTTGGTAGTGATGATGTGCAACAATTTTGGACCATTTACTGTTTTCAAACGTTCCAATTCCTGAACAAGGGAAGGCAGGTCATGGCCGTCCAAAGGCCCGGAGTAGTTCAGGTTCAGGCATTCAAAAATATTTTCGTCCTTGGCGGTGCCGGCCTTTACGTTGGTCAGGTATTTTTTCAAAGCGCCCACACTGGGATCGATGCCGATGGCATTATCGTTCAGGATCACCAAAACATTGGCATCGGTAACCCCCAAGTGGTTAAGACCTTCGAAGGCCATACCACTGGCAATGGAAGCATCGCCCACGACGGCAACGTGTTGTCTGGTATGATTTCCTTTTAATTTGGATGCCATGGCCATGCCCAAAATGGCAGAAATGGCCGTGGAACTGTGTCCGGTACCGAAGTCGTCGTATTCGCTTTCACTTCTTTTGGGAAATCCACTAATGCCACCCAATTGGCGATTGGTATTGAATATGTCTTTGCGGCCGGTAAGTATTTTATGGCCATAGGCCTGATGGCCCACATCCCAAATAAGTTTGTCTTTTGGGGTATTGAAAACATAATGTAGGGCAATGGTAAGCTCCACTACACCCAAACTTGCCCCTAAGTGGCCTTCTTTGGTCGATACAATATCAATGATGAATTCCCTCAGTTCCCCTGCAAGTTGTGGCAACTGGTCCATGCTCAATTTTTTGAGGTCGGCAGGGCTATTGATATGTGCTAAAAGGTTTTCCAACGGATAAAAAGCAAAAGTACCGATAATCCCCAAAATTTTTTTATGCGTAGCTTAGCCATTATATAAAATCTATTAAAAAAAGTGGAAAATCCATTTGATGACACCTATTTTATGAAACGGGCCCTGCAAGAAGCCCAGATTGCTTATGAGAGCGGGGAAGTGCCCGTTGGCGCCGTAGTGGTGGTCAACAATAGGATCATAGGTAGGGCGCACAACCTTACCGAACGACTAAAAGACGTAACCGCCCATGCCGAAATGCAGGCCATTACCGCGGCCTCTAATTTTTTGGGAGGTAAATACCTTCATGGTTGTACGCTTTATGTTACCTTGGAACCTTGCCAAATGTGTGCTGGGGCCTTGTATTGGAGTCAGATTTCGAAAGTGGTCTATGGAGCCGCCGATCTTGAACGTGGGTTCAATGTGATGGGGGGTATGCTGCACCCCAAAACTGAGGTGGTAGGGGGTATATTGGAAAACGAGGCCTCTGAACTGTTGAAACGGTTCTTCATCCAAAGGCGAAATCTCAACTAATAAAAAACCCCGGCTTAGCCAGGGTTCAACAAAAATCAAAATAAAATATTTTTATCCGATTACCTTCACTTGTGAAGCAACCCTTCCTTTTCTTCCTTCTTCTTCAGAGTATTCTACTTTGTCGCCTTCGTTCAGTTCCACTCCGTTCAATGCAGTAACATGAACAAAGATGTCTTTTCCTGTTTCACTGTTTGTAATGAATCCGTAACCTTTGGAATCATTAAAAAATTTTACTGTACCAGTCATTAAAAAAAAATAAAATGTTAAAACACGAAGGTATGTTATTTTCTGAACCGTTGGATGAAACCAACTTTAATTCTTTTGAAAATTATTGATTTTCAGTCTTTTTACGTTCATTTTCTTGCATTTTATCAATATTTTCCTTTGTAAGCATGTAATCTTTCATGTTTTTACCCTTGCTCTCATGGTAAAGAAACAGCGGCATGGCCACCAAAAAAAGACCAATTGTGCCCCCACCAATATATTTATGCGCTACTGCGGCCTGATCCTCCTCCAATGTAAATCCGTAGATAATGGAGGAAAAGGAACAGATGACAATCAGTAAAACAAAGAGTCTCATTTTCATTGGGAATGTTTGATCAATTTTCTTCTGTAGGCGGTGAGCAATTTGGATTTGGAAATAAACCCTTCATACTTTCCTTCTTTAATAACGGGCAAATTCCATGCGCCACTATCCTGAAACTTTTTCATGACCTCCTTCATATTGTCGGTTTCATAAAAAATCAACTCGGGCGGGGCATGCATTAGACTATTTACAAATACCTTCTCGTACATGTCCGTATCGAACATAAACGGGCGGATGTCATCCAGCACAATGATGCCCATCAATTTTTTATGGTTGTCCAATACAGGGTATATGTTCCGTTTTGATTTGGCCACCGATTCATGCAACATTTCACCCAAGGTCATATCGGGATGAACAGGCCTGAAATTTTTCTCGATCACATCATCCAATTCCAACAGGCCCAAAACCATTTGATCCTTATTGTGGGAAAGCAGGGCGCCAATTTTGGCCAATTCCTTGGTGTAGATGGTATAGTCGAGTGCATTTTTGGTGATCAAATAAGATATGGAGGCAGTGATCATCAAGGGTACAAACAGTTCGTAGCCTCCGGTGATCTCAGCAATCAAAAATATGGCGGTCAAAGGGGCATGGATTACCCCGGCAATGAGTCCGGCCATCCCAATTAGGGTGAAATTACTTTCGGATACCGAAAAGCCAAACCCCAGGTTGTTGATCACTTTGGCCACTACATTGCCCAATGCGCTGCCCATCACCATAGTGGGGATAAATATTCCTCCCGCACCACCTGCGCCAATTGTTGTGGTCATGGCGATGGCCTTAAAGATGGTAATTCCAAAGAGCAGTGCAATCACCACCCAAATATTATGGATGTAGGCATCAAATGGCGTGCTGCCCAATGCTTTTAAATGGTCTCCGTGCAATAGGTTGTTGATGAAACTGAAACCTTCACCGTAAAGAGGTGGGATAGCATACAACATGATTCCGATGGCGATACCGCCCACCAGCAGTTTGTATTTTGGACTTTTCAATTTTTTGAACAGGGACAGGATGGCAAAATACATTTTGGTAAAGTAGATGGAAGCGAAAGCGGTTCCTATACCCAACAAAATGTAGAACGCGGTATCCTTGAGTTCAAAACCTTCAGTCAACGAGAAGCTGAACAGCACCTCGTTGCCCAGAAAGAAGTAGGAGGTTAGCACCCCTGAGATGGAAGCCAACAACAACGGCAACATGGACATCATGGTAAAGTCCAATGTAAATACTTCCACTGCGAAAATGATGGCCGCAATCGGCGATTGGAATATGGAGGCTATGGCACCGGAAGAGGCACAAGCCACCAAAAGTGATCGGGTCTTGGCATCAATATGCAACAGGCGACTAAGATTGGAACTTAAAGCGGACCCCGATTTCACTGCCGGTCCCAACAATCCAACAGAACCACCAAAACCTACGGTTAACGGCGCTGTGATCAAAGGGGTATAAATATCCTTGACGCTGAGCATGCCCCCTTTTTTGGAGAGGGAATAAATGATGGAAGAAACCGCGTGCTGCAATGGTTTTTTCTGTACAAACTTCACATATAGGTAAACAAAGGTGAGACCGATGGTGGGAAGAATAAAGTACAGTTGGTTCTCTGAAAACACGATGCCCTTTTTTAAAAGGGCCTCTATAAAATAAGTGAAGTTTTTTAGGGTAACCGCCACTGCGCCTGCCATAAACCCCACAACAAGACTCATAATATGTATGAAGGTCTTGTTGGAGATATGTTTATATCGCCATTTTAGAAAACGGGTGAGTAATTTCTTTTTCTTTTTAGGCATTGGGGTCAATGTACACCTAAATGTATTAAAAATCCCGCTCGAAGGCGGGATGGTTTTTTATTAAAGATTGAGTTTGATGTGCAACTCGTTCAATTGGTCTTCATCAATATGGGCAGGTGCATCGATCATCACATCCCTGCCACTGTTGTTTTTGGGGAAGGCAATAAAGTCCCTGATGGTTTCCTGTCCGCCCAAAATGGCCACCAAGCGATCCAAACCGAAGGCAATTCCTCCATGGGGGGGTGCCCCATATTGGAAGGCATCCATCAAGAACCCAAATTGTGCCTTGGCTTCTTCGGGGGTAAAGCCCAAATGTTTGAACATGGTGGCTTGTGTTTCCTTATCGTGGATACGGATAGATCCCCCACCGATTTCGTTACCGTTGAGCACCAAGTCGTAGGCATTGGCCTTTACGGCACCGGGATTGCTTTCCAACAATTCCAGTTGTCCTGGTTTTGGTGAAGTGAACGGGTGGTGCATGGCATGGTAGGTGCCGGTTTCCTCATCCAGTTCCAACAATGGGAAATCCACAACCCAAAGCGGGGCGAATTCGTCCGGTTTCCGAAGTCCCAATCGGGTGGCAAGTTCCATGCGAAGCGCGCTCAACTGGGCACGGGTCTCGTTGGTATTTCCTGAAAGTACGCAGATCAAGTCGCCGGGTTGTGCACCTGTAACCTCCGCCCATTTGGCCAGATCCTCTTGATCGTAGAATTTGTCCACGGAGGATTTGTAGGTGCCATCTTCATTGCATTTTACATAAACCATTCCCTTGGCGCCGACCTGTGGTCGTTTCACCCAATCAATCAGGGCATCAATTTCTTTTCGGGTATAGGCTCCTGCACCGGGCACGGCAATCCCCACTACCAATTCGGCACTGTTGAAGACACCGAAATCTTTGTGTTGGGCCACAGCGTTCAATTCCCCAAACTGCATTCCGAAACGGATATCAGGTTTGTCGTTACCATACAAACGCATGGCATCGTCGTAGGTCATTCTGGGGAAGGAATCGATTTCAAAGCCTTTTATTTCTTTCAATAGGTGTTTGGTCAGGCCTTCAAATGTATTCAGGATGTCTTCCTGTTCCACAAAGGCCATTTCACAGTCGATTTGGGTGAACTCCGGTTGCCTGTCAGCTCGTAGGTCTTCGTCCCTAAAACATTTCACGATCTGGAAATATTTGTCCATTCCGCCCACCATCAACAATTGTTTGAAGGTCTGTGGCGACTGGGGGAGGGCATAGAACTGACCTTCGTTCATACGGCTGGGGACCAAGAAATCCCTAGCACCTTCGGGAGTGGATTTGATCAAATAGGGAGTCTCCACATCAATAAACCCTTGGTCGGAGAGGTATTTGCGCACCTCCATGGTCACCTTGTGCCTAAAGATCAAATTATTTTTGACCGGGTTCCTACGAATATCAAGGTAGCGGTATTTCATTCGGATATCCTCACCACCGTCGGTTTCGTCCTCAATAGTGAATGGAGGCAACTTGGAGATATTCAAAATGGTCAACTCCTTGACCAACACCTCGATTTCTCCAGTAGGAATGTTCGGGTTTTTGGAAGCTCTTTCAATAACCTCACCTTTGGCTTGGATTACCGTTTCGCGTCCCAGTTCCCTGGCCTGTTCCAAAAGATCTTTAGAAGTACGGTCTTCATCAAATACCAATTGGGTGATGCCATACCGATCGCGCAAGTCTACCCAGGCTACAAAACCTTTGTCACGGACCTTGTGTACCCATCCACTTAAAATAACTTCTGAACCGATGTCGGATGCCCTTAGGGCACCGCAGGTATTGCTTCTGTACATGATGTTTGTAATGAGAGGGCAAATTTAAGAGGATTGCCTCTATTTATTGCTAGTAAACACCAATTTATCATCACCTTTTTGGTGCTATCATTTTGGGAGGCCATTCTTAAGCTCAGATTAAAATTACACTAACTTTGAAGTAACATTAAATTAACATTAAAGATGATTTTTAAGGATTAAAGGCGTAAAATCATCGATTTTGGTTCTCAAAGTTAATTCGAATAATATATTTAAAAAACTGAAAAACAGATAAATAAAATTCTAATGTTAATTCAATGTAAATTTTATGTTACATAAATATGTGTTTAATGTAAAATATATGTATCTTTGATACGTTGTGTTATTAGTATTAACGATTTAAATCCCATATCGAAATGAAAAAAGCAGTATTATTTTTGGCGTTGATGTTTGTTGTTGCTGTATCTGCACAGGATACCAAACCAACATTTGAGAAAGTGGGTGAAATGGTGAAAGCTACTTATTTTCATGATAACGGGGAAATAGCCCAAACCGGATATATGTTGAATGGAAAATTACATGGCGATTGGGTGATGTTCGATGCACAGGGAAAAAAGATAGCTACAGGTCAATATGTTAACGGTACCAAAACCGGAAAGTGGTTTTTTTGGAAAAGTGATGTATTGAAGGAAGTGGATTTTACCGACAACCGAATTGTAAACGTAACCAACTGGAGCCAAGGCGAGGTAGTCTCGGTGAACCAGTAGTTAAAATCAGTGTTTAAAAAAAAGCCCCGGCCATTAAGCCGGGGCTTTTTTTTTGGTATAATCTTATACCGAAACGGCTTCCAATTCCTCTGGCTTGGGAGCTTCGCGTTTTAGTTTCGCATTGCGTAACCGCAGTTTCAATTTGTAAACCAAACTGAACAATATCGGCACCACGATCAAGGTGAGGAAGGTGGCTACAAAAAGACCGTAAATTACCGTCCAGGCCAAAGGCCCCCAAAAAATTACGTTATCACCTCCAAAGTAAATGTTTGGGTTAAAGTCGCTCATTAGCGTAAAAAAGTTGATGTTGAACCCTGTGGCCAATGGGATCAATCCCAAAATGGTGGTGATGGCCGTAAGCAACACCGGACGTAAACGGGCTTTCCCACCTTTCACCACTGCTTCGGTGAAATCCTTGATGGGGAGGAGTTCGTCCTCTTCCAGATCTAATTTCACTTTTCTCCGATCGATCAGCAATTGGGTATAGTCCAAGAGCACCACACCGTTGTTCACTACAATACCGGCCAATGAGATGATGCCCATCATGGTCATCATGATCACAAAGGCACTACCAGTGGCCACAATGCCGCCGAACACCCCGATCAAACTCAAGAAAATGGCCAACATGATGATACCTGGCTTTGAAACCGAGTTGAACTGGAAGATCAAGATGAAGAAAATCAAACCGAGACCGGTAAAAAAGGCACCCATCAAGAACTGAAACTGATCGTTCTGCTCCTCGATCTGTCCGGTATAGTCGATCTTGATTCCGGAAGGCAGGTTCTCAAAATCATTCATTTCTTCCTGAATCTTCCCTACCACAGCCGCGGCATCGGTAAAACCAGGGGCCAAAGCCGAATACACGGTTACCACACGTTTTACATCGCGGTGCTTAATGGCATTGAAACCGGTACTGTTCACTTGTTTGGTCACTGCCGAAACAGGGACTTCCTTGATTTGTCCATTGGAAGGATCCCGGAAGGTAATGCGCTGGTTAAACAGGGCACTGGTATTGTAGCGGTCCTCTTCGTTAAAACGCACGTAAATGTCGTAATCCTCGCCTCCTTCTTTGTAGATGCCCGCCTTGGAACCAAAGATGGAGCTACGCAACTGTTGTCCCACTTGGCCCGTGGCAACGCCCAATTCTCCAGCCTTTTCCCGGTCCACGGCAACCAACATGGAAGGTTTGGATTTGTTCACATCGATTTTTAGCTCATCGATACCGGGAATGTTCTTGGTATTGATGAAGTTCCGCATTTCCTCGGCGGTATTGATCAATTCGGTATAATCATCGCCTTCCAGTTCAATGTTGATGGGGTAGCCCACAGGAGGACCAACGGCATCTTTTTCCACAGAAATGGCTACCCCGGGATATACATCTTTCAGGGCTTCCTGTACTTTTCTGAGCAATTCGTTACTGTCTGCCCCCTCACGGTATTTGAACTCACGCATGGTGGCCGTGATTTTTCCACGGGGGGGCATTTCGGCGGACGAACCACCATCGGTCTGGGGGTTGCCAGCACCTTCACCTACTTGGGATACGGCACTTTCGGTCAAGAAATTGTAATCCCCGTGCATGTAGGCTTCCGAATTGATGATGCCATACACCTGTTCTTCAATTTCCTTGGTAATCTTGTTCGTTTTTTCAATATCCGTTCCCTCAGGATACTCGATATAGACAATGATCTGATTGGGCTTGTTGTCGGGGAAGAACTCCACTTTGGTGCGTTGGCTTCCAACAGACCAACCAAATCCCATAAAGGCAACCAACAACAGCACAAAAGTGGTAATTGCAATAAAAATGGGTCGTTTTCCTGCCAGTGCGTAGCGCAAGGTTCGTTCATACAATCGCTCCCATTGGGGCAATATCCTGTTTTGGAACCCATTGGCCCAACCCCTTAAGAAGAAACGATAGATCCACAATAAAATAGCCGTTACCACCATTACCGTTCCCAATCCACGGTAGCTACCACCAAAAATGATGATCAGTACACCGATTACTGAAACGATGGAAGTAACGCGAATGATCTGCTTTAAGGGCATTTCTTTGTCCTCGGTGGTCATATATCTCGACACCAATACCGAGTTGAAGAAGATGGCCACGAACAGTGAAGATCCCAATACCACCGAAAGTGTGATCGGGAAATACATCATAAACTGCCCCATGATACCCGGCCAAAGCCCTAGTGGAACAAACGCCGCTACTGTGGTCAACGTGGAAATGATGATCGGAAATGCGATTTCCCCGATTCCTTTTTTGGCCGCTTCAATACGTGACATACCTTCTTCATCCATCAATCGGTATACGTTTTCAACCACCACAATACCGTTGTCCACCAACATTCCCAGTCCCATGATCAATCCGAACAGGATCATGGTGTTCATGGTATAGCCCAAGGCGTTCAAGATCATCAAAGACATGAACATGGACATCGGAATGGCGAATCCGACGAAGAGCGCATTCTTAAATCCTAAAAAGAACATCAAAACCCCAACCACCAAGATGATACCGAAAATGATGTTGTTCACCAAATCATCCACCTGGCCAATGGTTTTGGTGGATTGGTCGTTGGCCAAGGTCACTTTAAGGTCTTGGGGAAATACATTGGCTATGGCTTCATCAACTATTACCTTGATCTGGTCCACTGCGGCCACCATGTTCTTTCCCGAGCGCTTTTTAACGTCCAACATTACCACGGGTTCCCCAAATTCTCGGGCATAGGTGGTTTTGTCTTCTTCCTGAAAGGAGACCTTGGCAATATCCCGCAAATAAATGGGGTTGCCATTTTCGGATTTTACCACAAAGCTTTCCAGATCTTTTGGTTGGTCAATCTCACCCACAATGCGGATGGTCCGGCGTTGGCCACTGGCAATCAGGTTCCCCGCCGACATGGTCATGTTCTCGTTGCTGATGGCATTGATCACATCGTTGAAGCTTACTTTGGCCGCCATCATTTTGTAGATGTCCACAGCCACTTCCACTTCTTTTTCCTGCGCACCGCGAATGTCTACCTGTTTTATTTCTTGGAGCCCTTCAATCTCATCCTCTAGGTATTCGCCGTACTCCTTCAATTTGTCCACGGGATAATCCCCGGAAATATTGATGTTGAGAATGGGCATTTCCTCGGAAAGGCTCAAATCGAACACATTGGGTTCCACTTTGGCACCATTGAACGTGGGCCAGTCTTCCCCGGCGGTTTTGGAGTCGACCTCGTCCTTTACTTTTTGAAGTGCCCCTTCCACGGAAATATTTTCGTCGAACTCCACAATGATTATGGAATAATCCTCTTGTGAAGTGGAGGTAATCTCCACCACATTGCTCACGGTTTTGAGTTCATCTTCCAAGGGGTCCGTAATCAATTTCTCAATATCCTCGGCCGTATTGCCTGGATAAATGGAACTGATGTATATTTTGGTTTCCTTTACCTCCGGGAAACTTTCCCGAGGCATGCTGAAATAGGCCATGGCACCCAAGATCAGGATAACCACGATCAACACATACATGGTGGTCTGGTTATCGATGGCCCATGAGGATAGCCCAAATTCCTTGTCTACCTGTTTTTTTTGCTTGCTCATACTTTGGGTTTGATTGGCTATCTAGCTATTCTTGATTTTTACTTTTTGTCCTTCCTTCACGCTTCTGGCCCCCTCGTCGATGATTGCATCACCACTGTTGATACCCGAAAGCACTTCCACAAAATCTCCCTGCGTTTTACCTGTTTTGATGATCACTTTTTTGGCCACAGGGTCGTTTTCAATGGAATCGGCTTCAACCAGGAACACATATTGTTCCCCTTCGGCGTTCTCTGAAAGTATACTCTGTGGAATCAAAATGGCATTCTCACTGGTATAATCGTTAATCATAACCCTGGCCGTAAGGTTGGGCTTTATTTTTCCATCGTGACTTGGTACTGGTATCTCGACGGTGAACGAGCGGTTACTTGGATTGATAAAATTTCCGGTCTCCCTGATCTTGGTGTTCACACTTTCGCCCAATACCGAAAAGTAAACCTTTACGTCTTTGCCCGGGGTTACATTGGGCAAATGGCTTTCGGGTACCTCGACTTCCACATACATGTTGGATAGGTTTACGATGCGGAACACTTCCGAACCCGGTCCGGGGGCCACCACGGTGCCTTGATCTTTGATCACGTCGTCGATGATTCCGGCAAAGGGCGCCCTAATGGTCGATTTTGCCACTTGGCTTTCCATTTGTTTTACAGCACTCGTTTGGGCCTCATAGTTGGTCTTGGCCTGCAGGTACTGTATTTCCGAACCAATGTTTTGTTCCCAAAGTCGTTTTTGGCGTTCAAAGGTGGTCCGGCTCAATTCGGCCTGTGTTTTCATTTGGGCCAATTGACTTGACAATCCTCCATCATCAATGGAAGCCAAAACCTGACCTTTGGTTACTTTTTGTCCCTTTTTAACATAGACACGGTTAAGTGTTCCGGCCATTTCGGGATAGATAAGTACATTTTGTTTGGTCATCACATCGCCCTGTAGTTCCAAATAGTGTTCAAACTTTTGTGGGGCAACGGTTATGGTGGTCACCAACGGCAATTTGGCCGAATCGTCCAAAAGGGCAATGGCCGAATCCAGGGATTGCAATTGCATTTCCAAGGCTTTGTGTTCTTTGGAGATTTCCACATGTTTGGCCCTAATGGCTTCAATGTCCTGGCTGGCAAGCACCTTTTCCAAGGATTTGTTGCCTCTGCCCCCACAGGAAGCCAAAACAGCTGCAGTGATTGTGATATATATTGTTTTTCTCATGATGGAATGGTTTTCTGTTTTGATCATTTGTTTAAAATGGTTTCCAATTCGGTTTTCTTGTTGATCACATCTACCATGGATTGTAGATATTCTTGTTGACTGGTGTACAACTGAGTCTGTGCCTGTCGCAAGTCGAAACTGGTGGCCAATCCCTCGGCATATTTGATCTGGTTTTTCTTTTCGATGCGTTCCGCCAATTCCAAGTTGTCCTTGGATGTTCCATATTGTTCGATGGCCAGGATGTAATCGCTCTTGGCACTTTCCAATTGCAGACGGATTTGGGCCTCGGCCTCGGTGAATTGTGTTTTGGCTTTTTCCAGGGCAATCTTGGCCCGTTGGGTGCTGGCACTTCTTCCCAAAGAACTAAAAATGGGGATGTTGAGATCTACACCCAAAACAGAAGATCCAAACCATTGTTGTCCACTGTTCAGAAAATTGAAACTTTCGCTAAATGAGTTTCCACCATAATTCACAAAGGCATTCAGTGTGGGCAGGGCACGACTTTTGGCCAATTTTAATTCCAGGGCCCTTTGCTCGTTAAGGTTGAGGGCCATTTTGTAATCCACATTGTTTTCGATATTGAAATCGGCATCGATCAAGCCCAAATCAATTTGTTTTTGGGTAAGGTCATCCAAGTTTTCGGTCAACACCGTTGGGGTCTCAATGGGCAAGCCAAGCACCAAGTTCAACATTTGGTGGGTGATTTTTTCCAACCGCTTAGCATTTTTGAGTTGGTTGTCCACAGAAGAGAGTGTGATCTGCAATTGATCTACACTTTCTTCATCACCCAAACCGTTTTCATAAATACGCTTGGTCTCATAAAGGTTCTTTTCCAAGGTGGCCTTGTTTCTTTCCGAAATTTGGACACTTTCTCGGGCTAGGAGCACATTGCCATAGGCTTCCACCACAGCTTTTCGAACTTCCAGTTCGGTTTTTTCCTTATTGTTCCTACTGTATTCCAAAAAGGTTTTGGTGGCCTGCACGCCAACAATGTACGACCCATCAAAAATCTGTTGCCTTAGGGTAGCGGTTGCTGCGATGGACTGTGGCTGTCCGAAGACCACTTCTTGATAGGTGCCCGGTTCTCCTCCAAAAAACTCGGCAGGAATTTGTGTAACAGGCTGTTTCAATTGGTTTTGATAGTTCACTGCTCCCGAAATTTGGGGCAGTCCGGTTGCAATGGTTTCCCATTTTTGTTTTTGGGCATCCACAATATCCCTAGAGGCATTGATGGCACTGTAATTATGCTCCAATGCATAAGTGATGGCCTGATCCAAACTTAAGTTTGGAATGGTGTCTTGGGCCGATGCCAAAGTTGGCAAGATCAGCAAAAGGCTGATAATGAAAGTTCGCATTTATTCTTGGTTTGAATTGATGATTGAGTTGAGTATTTTTCTCCCTTTGGGTGTTACGATGCCCCTGAGGTGGTATTCCAAATAATAATCCAAAAGATGGGCCTTACTAAAGATTTCCGTAGGAAAAATGGCATTGTCCTTTATGCTCATGACCCCCGAAAAGTAAATCCGTGATACAAATTCCACATTAAGGTTATCGCGATAAATGCCCAATTCCATACCTCTTTTTACATTTTCGGCCACACAGCGATGGGTGCATTCAAATTGGATTTCCTTGAGTTCGGCATGTATTTTCGGATAATACTTCTGCAATTGGTACAGTGGTGAGGATTTTTCATCCTTTAAGTGCACCATCACAAATTTTTTGATCTCGTACAGCTCCTCAATTGGGTTTTGTTCCTGGGCGATGATATGATCAATCCCACAAGTGATCATGTCGGACATGGTCATTGTTGTGGCCTGGACCAATTCCGTTTTGTTCTTGAAATGGGAATAGATTGTTTTCTTGGAAATCCCCATTTCGTTGGCCAAATCGTCCATGGTTACGCTCTTAAACCCAAGGTTCAAGAACATATCTGCTGCTTTTTCTATGATTTTTTCCCTCATAACAAGCGGCAAATGTAGATAAGGAAACTTTAAAAACAAAAAAAGTTTCCATCGTTTTACATTTTTTTAACGAGAACTTAAAACTTTGTTTTATTTGGAATCATCCACCACAAAAAGGGGTTGAAGCACCTCGTTCTGCTCTAATTGATGGGTTGTGTTCCCAAAACTCCAAAAGAAGGGGCGATACTTCTTCAGGTATTTTTCAGTGAAGGTTGTTTTCTTAGCTGTTTTCATGATTTTCGTTTTTGATTTTTGCCACGTAGGCCTTAAAGGCTTCTTCACCCTCTTCTTTCCAGAATTGGTCGTAGTGTTTCCATTCGTCGAAGTCCCTTCGCAGGGAACTACATTTATGATTTGATCTGTGTTTCCTTCTTTGGTGCGACCCACCTTTGCTTTTACCGCCACCCCCTCCAAATCCGAAGATGATCTTGGCCATGACCAAAATGCCCAATGCTTGCCAAAAGGTAATGGTGGCCAGTCCAAATAGGTCGGGCATGAGCCAGTTCCAAAGACGCATGAGCACGTAGTTGGCCAAAAAGAACAGGGCTCCGGCAAGGATTACCATGGCGATGACCTTCACGATTTTTTTCACATAATATTCCACGTTGCTTTCCACACGTTTTTCAATTTCTCTTTTACGATCCATGATTCAATGCTTTTAAGTTTTCCAATTTTTTAGATAATTCTGCCAGTGCACGATGCCTTCGCGACATCAATGTGCCTGCTGGTATGTCGGTTCGTTCTGCGAGTTCTTTATAGTTATAGCCTTCAAAATCGATGGCGATAACAATATCCCGGTACGCTGGTTTCAGTTCCGAAACGGCATTTTTCAAAGCAGTTTCCAGTTCTGCAGAGTAGCTGTTATCAGCAGCTCCATAGAACAGTTCTGCAAATTCCTGCCATTGCTGGTCCAGATCGTCACTGGGCAATTTGCGTTCTTTCTTCCCACGCATAATGTCTATGATCCTGTTCCGGATGGCATTGTACACAAAGCCGCCCACATTGGTGATCGGGATGGCATCATCGGGCCGGGAAAAAATCCGAAGCGCAACATCCTGAACAATATCTTCCGCATCCCGTTCCGAAGTATCCCTGATCTTGGACTGCACATACGATCGCAACGAGCCATACTCCTCGTTGAAAAAGTCTGAAAGATTATTTTGGTCCTCGGTTTTGGTTGCCATTTTGATCTTGACAGCTATTGGTCTTCAACTATAGAGACGAACGAATTGCAATCCATTGCAACTTTTCATCATTTTTTTCAAATTATTTTGAGGAACATCGCAAATATGGGGTTGGAAACTTATCGTGTCGCTACCGTTTCAATTTGATTTTTTGCATGTATTTTTGAACCCATGTCAGCAATCGATAGTATTAGTCAGTACCGGGACATGTTTGTTACGGAACTCAAGGCCAAAACCCAATATTCGGAACCCAAAAACCTGTATGAACCGGTTTCATACATTCTGGATTTGGGTGGTAAACGGCTTCGTCCCGTTCTCACCTTAATGACCGCCGATATTTTTGGGGGTAAGGCCAAAGAGGCCATGGATGCAGCCCTTGCTGTTGAAATGTTCCATAATTTTTCGCTGGTGCACGACGATATCATGGACGATGCACCTTTGCGAAGAGGGAAGACCACGGTGCATGAAAAATGGGACGTGAACACCGGTATCCTATCCGGTGATGCGATGCTGATCCTGGCCTATCAATTTTTTGAGAGCTATCCAGCAGAAACCTATAAAAAGCTAACGGCTTTGTTCAGTAAAACCGCCATTGAAGTGTGCGAGGGCCAACAATACGATGTGGATTTTGAGACCCGGGACGATGTAACCATTCCCGAATACATCAAAATGATCGAGTACAAAACTTCGGTTTTGGTGGCTGCAGCCATGGAAATGGGAGCCATTGTTGCCGGTGCTTCGGAGCCCGATTGTAAGGCCATTTATGAGTTTGGTAGAAACTTGGGCATTGCCTTCCAGTTGCAGGACGACTTTTTGGATGCTTTTGGTGATCCGAAAACGTTTGGCAAACAGGTGGGCGGGGATATCTTGGAAAACAAAAAGACCTTTTTATACCTAAAATCATTGGAGCAAGGGACCAAGGAAGATCAGGAAAGCCTGTTGCACCTGTATTCCATACAACCCGAAGAGGGTTCGACCAAAGTGGAAACGGTAAAAACCATTTTCGAGGAAAGCGGCGCTGTGGAAGCCACCCAATCAGCAATTGAAGCCTACACCCAAAAAGCTTTTGAGGTTTTGGACGGCCTGCAATTACCGGATTCCAAAAAGAACTTGCTTCGCGTCTTTGGCGAAAATTTGATGCGGCGTACCGTTTAAAAAATCCGACCCAGCAAAGCACGGATAAAAGGCATAGGTTTGGGTGCGGTCACGATTTGCAACTCTTCCCAAAGATGGGTTTCGTTTTCCAGAAATTTTAAAATCAATTGGGCTTTTCGCCGCTTGAACAAAGACACAAATATGGAGGCGCCCAGTGCATTGTCCTTGTGGAGAATATCCAACAACAACATGTCGTAAAACAAAAATCGATCCTTGTGGTAAAACTGGGAAAGTGATTTTCCGGCCTTCAGATGTTCAACCAATTTGGGAATTTGTTGGCTGATATTGAAAAAGGTGAACCCGGTACTTGGCTTCGCCCAACCGCCTGCAATGCCGATATGGAAGACACGGTCAGAATTGCGCTTGTGAAAGGGATAACAGGTCATCGGAATGGTACCGAATTCGGTTTCAGTTATCGTAAAGGCCGTATTGAATTTTTCTTGGATGTACTGTTTGATGGCCTCCTCATATTCGCTTAGTTCCAAAAGATGCTCCGAGAAAAGGGTGTACTCCACCAAAGCTTCGGTTGGGGAAAAAGGCAGCACGTACATAAATCGGGTGTTGCCGTTTTGAGCAACCGAAAAATCCATAAAAGTGGCTTCCCCTTCATTGAAAACTGGGTTTTCGGTGTTGACGAACCATCCCAAAAAATGTTGTTGCAATACCGGATAGTGCTTTTGACTGTAAGGGCGTGATAGATCGTATAGACTCGAAAAAACGTGTTCTGCAGTAAAGGTTTGGGCATCGGTGACCACTTCCACCACATGCTCTTTTTCCCGAACGCTTTGCACTTCTTCTTTCACCCAAGTGATATTGGGGTATGCCTTTACCTTTGGTACATAATGGTTGTAAAAGTCGATTCCGCGCAACATTTTATAGGTGTAGGGAGTGATTTCCAAGGATTTTTCCCACTGTTGTCCCGCTACATAAATGGTATCCCAAGTTTTGTGGATCAAGTCATCAAACGGGCCCGGTCCTTTTTCCCAAAAACACCACGTACGGTCGTTTTGGGATTTATCGGCCTTGTCCAACACCATAATCGACTTGCTGGCAAAGAAAGCATCACGGCCCAAGGCATCGGCCAATAAGAGTCCGGCCGCTCCAGCACCAACGATTATGTAGTCGTAATGGGTCATGGGTTCAAAGATAGGGGAAGGATTGGATATTAATTGAGTGATCATTTACCTCGGAAAAACAATCAACATTTTTCCTAATCAAAAAACCGTATACCGTACCCCAAAAAATCCCCGGATGCCCTGGTTGGGCCCATACACATAGGTGGGGTCAAAAGTAAGGGCATAAGGGTTGTCCGCCGTGGCTACAGGCTTTCCATTGGCATCGAACGTGACGTCCTTGTCAAATGGGTCGTTGGCCCGTGCAATGATAAAGGGATTGCCTCGGTTCGGAGTCCAGTCCAATAGGTTTTTGATGCCTGCATACACCTCAAAATTGTTCAGGCCTTTGTAGGTAAACTGGATGTTCTGAATGCTCCAAGTAGGGGAATAGGGCCTTCGCGGATCCAGGTCGCCCAACAAGGGCAAACGCATGGGGCCGTATAAATTTCCGGTATAATCTGCGGTGAGTTTAAGGGCATGAAAGGTGTACGACAGGTTCCACGTAGCCGTAATGCTTTCCGTAAGGATTTGCTGTTGGGAAATGCCATTTTCCGTGGTGCTCACATCTTGCCATGTGGCCCCGACCATAATTTTGAAACTACTGGGAAAAACTACATCCAAATTGGCACTAATGCCCTGGGAAACGGATTTCCCTTCCAAGTTATCATAAATGATCTGGTTGGGATTGGTCTCGTAATCGGGCAAGATCACGTTGTTGAAATGGGTATAGAAAGCAGAGGCATCCAATCCGATAAAAGTACCGTTGTCGCTATAGATCTTCTTTAAATAATTCAGGTTGATGTTGTAAGAGCGCTCGGGTTTCAACTCTTCGGCAATGATCACTTCACGAGCCCCGGTAAGTGCTGCATGGTCTTCGGTGAACAAATTCACCACCCGAAAACCGGTTCCCGCATTTACCCGAAAAATGTCATGGTCTGAGATTTTCCACTTGTAGGCTGCGCGGGGGGTAAAGATGTTGCCGTGTCGTTGGTCATGATCAAAGCGCATGCCCGCCAAAAAAGAGTGTTTAGGGGCAAAGGTATACTCATCCTGTACAAAAAGGCTTGGAATCCAAATGTTGTCCGCTGTTGGAGTGGCCGGGGTATTATCATTGTAATAGTTGTATCGAATGGCACTGCCCAGCAACAGATCATGATTCCCCAAGGCTTTGTCCCAGGTGAGTTGGGCAAAACCAATACGCTGGTCGGCCAGGTATTCGGTATCGCCGTACACCGAATTTTGATTATGATCATTGTACGAGAAAGAGAGCAAAAGCTTTTCAGAAAATGGCAATTGATATTTTCCCAGAATTTCCCAACGACGGGTATATATGCTCTCTCCATAAATTTCGTCCCCGCCACGGAATTCAGGGGTCCATTGCATTTCGCCGCCCCACCGGTCTTCATAAAAAAAGCGGCCTGCCAAGGAAAACAAACGGGCATCCTTACGTTCAAAATCCCATTTTTGGAACAAGGAAATACGGTCCTGTAGGGTAAGGTCGGTAAAATTATCGCCATTATTGTCGATGGGAACATCATAGTTGAAATAGTTGATTCCCAACAGCAAATCGGTCTTTTTGCCCACGGCAATCTTACTGCCCACATCCAGATTGTATTCGCCCCAACCGGTCACAAAACCATCGGCAAAAAATTCGGGGGCACTCAGCGCATTTTTAGTGATGATGTTGATCAAACCACCTACAGCCTCACTGCCATAGAGGGAAGAGGCAGGCCCTTTCACGATTTCAATTTGTTCAATCAAGGAATTGGGAATACCGGTAAGTCCATATACCGTTCCCAACCCGCTTACAATGGGCATCCCATCAATAAGTACAAGTGTGTAGGGCCCTTCCAAACCATTGATGTGGATGTCTCCGGTGTTGCACACATTGCAATTGATCTGTGGCCGTACGCCATTCACATTTTGTAACGCGTCAAAAACACTGGCCGTTGGGTTCTTTTTAAGAAAAGTTGGTGAGTACACCTCAACCGGAACCGGACTTTCCAACCGGTTTACGGGTTTTAGTGTTCCTGTGACCACCGTTTCGTCCAAACTTTGGGCCGACGGCTCCAATTGTATATTGATGGTTTTAGTCGTATCCGCCCCTAGTTTTATTTTGGTTTGATAGGGTTGATAGCCCAAGGAAGTCACCAACAACACATAGTCGCCAGGTGCCACAGCGTCAAGTGTGAAATTACCATCGATATCCGTTGCAGCCCCATATTCAGTGCCTTTAAGCTGCACATTGACCAGAGGAAGGGGCGTCCCATTTTCGGTCACCTTTCCCGATACCGAAGCCGATTGGGCCAAACAACAACTGCTGACCAAAGCAATCCAATTAAGGGCAAGATGTTTACAAATGGATTTCAATTAATAAAAATATAAATTTAGACAAAACTAAAAATAGGTTTTGATAAATAAAAATGTATTTTTGAAAAAATTATTTTTGATGACCCGTTCGGAAGAAAATTATTTGAAATCTATTTTTCATTTGGGAGGGGGAAATGCCCAGTCCATTACCACCAATGCCATTGCGGAGCAAATGGAGACCAAACCGTCCTCGGTGACCGATATGGCCAAAAAATTGGCTGACAAAGGATTGGTCAACTATGTAAAGTACCAGGGAGTTTCACTCACGGATTCCGGGATTAAAACGGCCCTTTCCATTATTCGAAAGCACCGGCTGTGGGAAGTGTTCTTGGTCAAAAAATTGGACTTTACTTGGGATGAGGTGCATGAAGTGGCGGAGCAGTTGGAGCACATCAAAAGTGAAAAATTGATCGATAAGATCGATGAACTTCTGGAGTTTCCAAAATATGACCCGCATGGGGATCCCATTCCCACCAAGGATGGCAAATTTATGGAGCGGGACGAGCAATTATTGAGCGAAATGCCAGTAAATACCCAGGGCGTCTGTGTGGGGGTCAAGGATTCATCAGCCCCTTTTTTAAAATTTTTGGACAAGAACAATATCGCCCTTGGGCATACCATCAAGGTATTGGAAAAGGAAGATTTTGACCAATCCCTACATATTGAATTGCAGGGAAAGGAATTACGGATATCACATCAAATTGCAGCTAATCTTTATGTAAAAAAGAACGACTGATGGAACAGGTAATACAGTATTTTCAGGAAATAGATCCCGTTTTGGCGGCGCTCTATGCCACCATTTTTACTTGGGCCTTGACCGCATTGGGCGCAGGGTTGGTTTTTTTCTTCAAAGGGATGAACCGTGCTGTTTTGGATGGCATGTTGGGGTTTACCGGAGGTGTTATGGTGGCGGCCAGTTTTTGGAGTCTGTTGGCACCCGGTATCGAGATGAGCGAAGGGGAAGGTTTTGTAAAGGTGATACCGTCCGCGGTTGGGTTTCTTTTAGGGGCCGGCTTTATTTTTGCCTTGGACAAAGTGTTGCCCCACTTGCACATCAATTTTAAATTGAGCGAGGCGGAAGGGGTAAAGACCCCGTGGCACCGGACTACCTTGCTTACCTTGGCCATTACTTTGCACAACATTCCGGAGGGATTGGCAGTAGGTGTATTGTTTGGTGGGGTGGCCGCCGGTTTTGAAGGGGCTTCCATTGGTGGAGCCGTTGCGTTGGCCTTGGGTATCGGACTCCAGAATTTCCCGGAAGGGTTTGCGGTGGCCATGCCTTTACGCAGACAGGGCCTGAGCCGAACCAAAAGCTTTTTGTATGGACAGGCATCTGCTTTGGTGGAACCCATTGCCGGGGTGTTGGGTGCATGGGCCGTGCTCACCTTTGAACCTATTTTGCCCTATGCCCTCTCTTTTGCGGCTGGCGCCATGATCTTTGTGGTGGTGGAAGAGGTAATTCCAGAAACCCAACAAGACAAATACACCGACATCGCCACAATGGGCTTTATCGGTGGATTTATCATTATGATGACGTTGGATGTGGGCTTGGGCTAAACCAGGTTACCCTCCGATCAAATCAAAAACACCCTTGGTCAAAAATTGGTCCGTTTCGTTCAGTCCGGTGCCTCTGACTTCGGTAAAGCCATCGTAGGTATTCCCTTGGGTCACGGCAACACGTTCAAACGAATAGTTGGAATCGGTTTTGCCTATCAATTTCAACACGTAGGCCGTACCTTCGGACTCGATTACCGCTTCTGCTGGCAGTGCCCACGTTTTTGTGGTATCGGTCATGATCAGGGCATTCACGAACATGCCGGGAAGAAAATTCCCTTCCTCTTTTTCAAGATGCCCGTGCACTTTAATTGTGCGTTTCGCATCGTCAATGGAAGTCCCTACCAAGTATACCCTTGCATTGAACGTTTCATCCGACGCCTCCGGAATTTTGAAATGTATCTTTTGCTCCTTTTTTATTTTGAGAATATCCTTTTCAAAAACAGTGAGTTCCAGATGTACGTGATCGTTATCTATAATCTCCAAAATTTCCATTGCCGGGGACACATAACTGCCCATGGAAACGTTCATTTTGGTAATGCTTCCTTCTATCGGGGCATAAATGGCCGCTTCGGAAACGATGGTACCTTGTTCCACCTTGTTGGGTGAAATGTTCAACATCTGCAATTGTTCCCGCAATCCCTGGTAACGGGCCTTCGCGGTTTCGTAATTGCTCTTTGCCTGCAAGTAGTTTTTCTGGGAAGCGATCTTTTCTTCAAATAGGGTCTTGTTTCTTTCGAACTCGGTTCTTAAAAAATCCAATTGATTGAAAACTTCCAGATAAGCCTGTTGCATTTGTACGAACTCTTGGCTTTCCAAGACCACCAAAAGTTGTCCTTTTTTTACACGATCACCCACCAACAAGGGTGTTTTCTTCACAAATCCACCCATAAAAGCGGTTACACTGGCCCTGTTCTCTGGCGGAACGTCGATCATGCCCGATGTTTCCACCATTTTTGGAAAGGTGCGCTGTTCCAAGGACCCCAATATCAAATCGTTGGTGTCAAATTGGTCCTGCGTTATGATAATACCCGAACCTTTCACTTCTTCAGAAGCCGATTCGGCGTTGTTCTTGTTGCCACAGCCTATCAATGTCAATAGGACAAAAGTGGCGATACTATAGCTTATATTTTTCATTGTTATAATGTTATGGTCAAGTAATTAATGGCGATTACAGTTTGATTGTATTGATTGAGCACATCCAAATAACTATTTTGGATATCATAGGCGTTTTCCAAACTTTGGATGTATTGAAAAAAGTCGATTTCCCCGTTCATGAAGTTTCCGGATGCTGCTTTTAGGATCTGGTCGGACAACAATCCCCCCTCATCTTCGTAATAGGAAAGCTCTTTGTCCAGCTGATCCAGTTGTCCCAACAACGCCTTGTAGCGCTGATTGGTGGATATTGAAATTTCCGTGTTCTCCATGGCCGTAATCTTGGTCTGGATCTTTGCCGATCTTACCTTGCTGCTTTTTCCAAAAAACAATAGCGGAATCCGAACACCCAATTGAACGCCGTACAACGATGTGCCGAGTCCTTTGTTGGTCCCTTGGAAATATTCCAGGTCCAAGTCGGGCAACAACCGGTTTTCTTCCAGACTTTTTTCTGCATTGCTCAGCTCTTGGCGTTGGTCCAGGAACGCCGTCTCCGTTTCCATAAGGCCCACAGCGTTGGAGATTGAAAGCTTTTCAGGCCTTTCAATGGCAATGTCCAAGGTATCGCCGGTTTGCACTAAACTGATGATCTGTGCATACGTGGTTATAATACCTTGTTGGACTTTTGCATAGGTATTGGCAATCTGCCGTTGTTTGGCTTGTGCCGTTACCTTTTCCAAATAATTGGTCTCGCCGAGTTCAAACCGTCTATCAGCGGCATGGGCAAATTTCCGATAAATACTGTCCAATGTTCCATAAAGTTTCGCTTTTTGGTGAAGAGTCTGATATTCGTAATAGGCCGTGCTCAATGACTGGAACAACAATTTCTTCCGAATTTCAAATGACGATTTTTGCAGTGCATAATTGGATTTTTGAACCCTGTTTTTAGCCCCATACACCGTTGGAAACTCAAACATCTGTTTTGCACCGAACACTTTCAACGGCTCTCCATTGAGTGCCAGGTTGTTTTCATCATATTGATAATAAACGTCCGTTTTTTCAAAATCGAAGGCTGTTCCACGTAGGGTTTTGGCTTGGTCGACCATCAATGCCCCCGCCTGTAATCCTTTATTGTTCTCCAAGGAAAGCGACATCAGATCGTCCAAATTCAATTTGGATTGGGAAAACCCGGAGATCGATACCAAAAGCATCAAAATGGTCAAAGCATTTTTCTTCCGCATTCTACGTTCTTGCCTTCTTTTTCGCATACCTCTGAACTTTATATTGTGGGAATAGGCATATAAAACTGGCAAAACCACCAACGTGAGCATGGTAGCGGTGACCAATCCACCAATAACCACAGTGGCCAATGGACGTTGTACTTCAGCTCCGGCATTAGTGGAAACCGCCATGGGCAAGAAGCCCAAAGCCGCTGCCGAAGCGGTCAATAGAACAGCGCGCAAACGATCCTTGGTTCCCTGTTTGATCAAATCTTCCATGGAATCAAAATCCTTGCCCTTCAATTCTTTAAAATGCTCGATTAGCACAATGCCGTTCAATACCGCAATACCAAAAAGTGCAATGAACCCAACACCTGCCGAAATACTGAAGGGCATGTCGCGCAACCAGAGCAATAGCACACCTCCAACCGCGGAAAGTGGAATGGCCGAGAATATCAACAGGGCTTCTTTTACCGAGCCAAAGGCAAAGTAGAGCATGATGAAGATGAGCAATAGGGCTATGGGCACAGCTATCATCAACCTTGCTTTTGCATTTTGAAGGTTTTCAAACTGACCGCCGTAGGTAATGGTATAACCGGGGGGCAATTGAATGTGTTCATTGATCAGCAGTTGTACATCATCCACTACGGATTGTAGGTCACGATTACGTACATTGATACCGACCACAATGCGTCGCTTGGTATCATCTCTAGATATTTTGGCCGCACCTTTTTGATAGGTAATTTCGGCCAATTCGCTCAATGGAATTTTACCGCCATTGGGAATATCCACATAAAGGTTTTTAAGGTCGGAGATGTCGTGCCGGTTGTCGGCATCCAACCGAACGACCAAATCGAATTGACGTTCCCCTTCAAAAACGCTACCCAACACTTTACCGGCAAACCCCATGGAAATCATTTCGTTCAGGTCGGCAATATTAAGGCCATGCCTAGCAATTTTTGCACGGTCGAAGACCACACTCATTTGGGGTAATCCTTCTACTTTTTCCACAATAATATCCGAAGCGCCTTCTACATCTTGGATCAAATCCTTTATTTCATTGGCCTTGCGGTTCAAGGTTTCCAGACTTGGTCCAAAAATCTTGATGGCAATATCGGCCCGTACCCCGGTGATCAGTTCGTTGAATCGCATTTCGATGGGCTGTGTAAACTCCACTTCCATGCCTGGAATCACTGAAAGGGCCTCTTTAAACTTGTCGGCCAGTTCATCTTTTGTTTCGGCGGATACCCATTCCTTTTTTGGTTTTAGCGAAATAATGACATCACTTTCTTCCATGGACATGGGGTCGGTAGGTACTTCGGCCGCTCCGATCCGGCTGACTACTTGGTTCACTTCTGGGAATTGATCTATCAAAATCTGTTCGATTTTGGTCGTGGTTTCCACGGTTTTGGCCAGCGAGGTTCCTGTTTTCAATACGGGCTGAATCACAAAATCCCCTTCATCCAAAGTGGGCACAAATTCCCCTCCCATGGTGGAAAACAATAATACGGCTCCCACCAACAAAGCAGCTGCAATGGACAGCACCAGTTTTTTGCTGTTCATGGCCCAATGGATCACAGGTTCGTATTGTTTGTTGATCCAATTCACCAATCGGGCCGAAATACCTTTTGAAGTATTTTTAGCGGGTTTTAGGAACAGGGCAGATGCTACTGGCACGTAGGTAAAACAGAACAAAACGGCCCCCAATAGTGCAAAACTGAAGGTCAATGCCATTGGTTTGAACATTTTCCCTTCCACACCACTCAACGAAAGAATGGGGATAAATACAATCAAAATGATCAGCTGTCCGAACACGGCGGAGTTCATCATTTTTGTGGCGCCTTCCACAGTGATCTTATCTTTTATGAATTGGGTATCCCCTTTGTTCAATTGGGAGAGCTCTCCTTGCCGTTGGGTGATTTGGAAAGCGATATATTCCACAATGATCACCGCTCCGTCTATAATGATACCAAAGTCGATGGCACCCAAGCTTAAGAGGTTGGCGTCCACTCCGAAGATGTTCATCAGGGTAAGGGCGAATAAGAGACATAACGGAATCACCGAGGCTACCACAAGCCCCGATCGCCAATTTCCCAAGAGCAAAACTACCACAAAGATGACGATCAAACAGCCCAGGATCAGGTTTTCAGTAACGGTAAAAGTGGTTCTTCCAATCAATTCGCTGCGATCCAAAAAGGGGTTGATATAAACCCCCTCAGGCAGTGCTTTGGAAATATTTTCAACACGTTCTTTTACAGCGTCGATAACCCGTTTGGAATCGGCATCCTTCAACATCATGATCTGTCCGAGCACTTTTTCGCCCTCCCCGTTCCCGGTGATGGCGCCGAACCTGGGCGCACTACCGAATCCAACTTTGGCAAGATCCTTTATATAGATGGGAATGCCATTTCTTGTGGTCACGACAATATTTTCAATATCCTTCAGGTCGCCGACCAAGCCTTCACCACGTATAAAGTAGGCCTGGTTCACCTTTTCAATATAGCCACCTCCACTAACACTGTTGTTCATTTCCAAGGCGGTGAAAACCTCTTTGGCGGTGATGTTGAGAGCATTCAATTTTTGGGTTTGGATGGCCACCTCATATTGTTTGAGGAATCCGCCCCAAGTATTGACCTCAACAACCCCGGGTATTCCGGAAAGTTGTCGTTTCACGATCCAATCCTGAATGGTTCGAAGATCGGTGGCCGTGTATTGATCCTTGTGTTCGGCATCCACATCCAAAATGTATTGGTAGATTTCGCCCAAACCTGTGGTAATCGGACCCATTTCCGGAGTTCCGAAACCTTCCGGGATTCGGCTGGATGCCGATTTTATTTTTTCGGCAATAAGCTGCCTGGGCAGGTATGTACCTAAGTCATCGTCAAAGACAATGGTGACCACGGAAAGCCCAAACTTGGAGACCGACCTGATTTCCTTTACACCGGGCAGGTTGGCCATTTCAAGTTCCACAGGATAGGTGATGAACTGTTCCATATCCTGTGTGGACAAGCTTCTTGAGGTGGTGATTACCTGAACTTGGTTATTGGTCACATCGGGGACCGCCCCAATGGGTATTTGTGAGAGGGAGTACAACCCGATCAGGGCTATAAACGTTGTAAATAAGAGAACAATGAACTTGTTCTTTATACTAAAACTGATAATTTTTGAAAACATGATTCATAGATATAGATAGCATTATAAAATTCAATAAAGCTTCATGGAAAGTATACAGCATGGGCCGTAAATACTATGTTCTATGCATGTTTGGGTGGTTGGAAGGGGTCGTCGCCCCAAACCGTTGAGTAGGAGATTTGATAATGGAAATTCCCTTTTTGAACCATCGGAATCTCTGATTTTGAATCAAAGAAAGATTTTGAGTCCATCACAAAGACCAAGTGCTGTGCACACTGGGTTTGGTGTTGAAAGGGTAATTTTTCGTGTTCCTTTTGTTCTTCTTGGTGTTTTTCGCTGTGGGAATCCTTTAATTCACCGTAGTGTTTGGACATAAATACCAAAAAGTTATCGCCATATTCCGCAGAGTGGAATTGGTAGTGCTCAATCAATTGATCCAGTTCGGCCAAATCGGTGAAATGGATATTGATACTTTGCAGAAAAATGAGCACTGCAGTACCTATGGTAATTAATTTATTCATCCTGACAGCGTAAAATTACAAATTTAACACGGCAGGAAAACCATGGGCAACTAATTTAGAATCAATCTGATTACACTGAGAATGAATTAGTTGATATTCAAAATCACCGCCTGAAATGGCTTCAATTTTAAGGAATTGTCAATAATATCAAGGTCATTATAATTATTTATAAGTATTGGGGAAGCGGCCCAACCCTCATCTAGTGACACGGTCGAACTTTCTTTAGAAAAGTTTAACAGGACCAATAGCTTGGTATCGTCCATTGTTCTGGTATAGGCATAAACCGTTGGATGCTCGGGCATTAAAAGCTCATAACTTCCATAAACCAAAATCGGGTTTTGTTTGCGGAGCTCCGTCATTGCCCTAAAATGGTTCAGCACGGAATTGGAATCTGAATCTTCAACTTGTACATTGATTTCTGTGAAATTGGGATTTACGGGCAACCAAGGTGTTCCTGATGTGAAACCAGCATTGGTGGAACCGTCCCACTGCATGGGGGTGCGGCCGTTGTCCCGGGAGCCGAAATTGAGTTTTTCCATGAACAGGTCCATATCCTCACCTTCCGATAATGCCTTTTGATACCCATTGATGGCAGCAATGTCCTGATATTGCGAAATGGAATCAAAATCGATATTGGTCATGCCTAGTTCATCCCCATAATAGCAATAAGGCGTTCCACGCATACTTAGGATAAACGTATTCAACAGCTTGGTGGAAGCGCTTCTAAACGCCTCACTGTCGTTGCCCCACCTGCTCACCATGCGGGCCTGGTCATGGTTGGCCAAAAAGATGGACAACCATCCATCCTCGGCAAATTCTTGGTCCCATTTGGTGAACACTTCCTTCATGGTGGCCAGATCATATCCTTCATATTTGGGAATGTCCACCCCTTCAAAAGCATAGGCCATATTGAGTTCATTTCTATCTTGGTCCACCAATTTGTGTGCATCCTCAAAATTGCGCCCGGCACCTTCGGCCACACTCATTACATCATATTTGCTGAAGACTTCTTCGTTCATTTCCTTCAAGTAGTCGTGAAGGCCATCCTGCATGGCATAATATTGAATGAAATCCTTCTCAAAACCATCTGGGAATTTCGGATAGGTGGTATCCTTGGCGGCAAATTGGAAGGCATCCAAACGGAATCCATCCACACCTTTATCGGCCCAAAATTTCATGATATCGTAGACTTCCTGTCGCACATTGGGGTTGGACCAATTCAGATCGGGTTGTTGCTTGGCAAAATAATGCAGGTAATAGGCGTTGGTCAAAGAGTCGTATTGCCATGCATCGCCTTTGGCGTCGAACAAACTGTAACGGTAGGGCGGTTTACCTTTTTCTGCAGGCCACCAATGGTAATAATCCCGGTACGGATTGTCCCTTGAACTTCTGGATTGCTTGAACCATTCATGCTGGTCACTGCTATGGTTCACCACAATGTCCATGACCAATTTGATGTCGCGTTGGTGCATGCCGGCAAGCAGGCTGTCAAAATCGGCCATGGTACCGAATTCTTCCATGATGTCACGGTAGTCGCTCACATCATACCCATTATCGGCATTGGGAGAGGTATAAATGGGATTGAGCCAAACGGCCGTTACCCCCAAACTTTTAATGTAATCCAACTTTTCGACGATGCCCTTTAGGTCACCTACGCCATCACCATCGGAATCCTTGAAACTACGGGGATATATTTGATAGACAATTGCCTCTTTCCACCATTGGGCATTTTCAATCGTGGTTTTGGGCTGTTCTTTTGGTTTTTGATTGCAGGATAAGACCACCATTAGCACTAAAAAAAGGCAAATCACCCCTATAAATGAGGAACGTTTCATAACAGTTGGTTTATATGCAGTATTCCTTAAAGATAGGTGATTTGCCCATATGTTCTTTTATCGCTTTGCCGTTCTATTCCAAACGGATGGTGCCACTGCCATTTTTTTCCAAAAGGACATTTACCTTTGGAAGTTGCGTTTTAAGAGTGCTGTTCAATTTAGCCATGTGTTGGTCCAACTCCTTCGAAAGTTCATCGTACACCACGTATGCAGCATCCGTTGGTCTGGCGTCCCCATTTTCGATGCTTCGTTGCAAGGCATTGAATCGGTTGTTCAATTTAATCGGGAAGTTTAAGGGGTCTTGACCCGATTGGTTTTTGGTCTGATACAGGTCTTCCTCAATTTGGGTTAGAGTTCCCATAAAATCTTCGGACAGTTTTTTGAACTGTCGGTTGGAAATGCCCTTGCCCAAACTGTCCAATTGCTTGCGAATGTCCCTGATCTGGATGACCGCTTCATTGGCAATAGTGGCTTTTTGGGTGATTTTGGACGCCAGTTCAAATTGCTTTTGAAGGTCTTCGGCCGTAATGCCTTTCAAGTTGGGGTCCATTTCAATGGTAAACGGATAGCTTTTGATGACCTCCGGACCAACTTTCATTTGCACGGTGTACGTGCCGAGCGGTGCTTTTGGCCCTTGCTTGGCTGAAGCTCCCCAAATGATGATGCCATCAAAGGTCGTGGGTCCGGGATACCTCAAATTCCAGGTAAAAGAATTGATGCCTTTTGCAGTTGTCGGAGTGGTACTGCTGCCACGGCTCCACCAAGACGCATTGTCGTCTTTTTTGTATTTGGGTTGGTTGCCCCCAAATGCTTCAATCAAATTATTGTCGGCATCAAAGATGGAAAACGTAACACTGTCCACCTGTTCTTCCAAATAATATTGGAAAGTGGCATTGGTAATTCCTCGTATAGCACCTGTTGGTTTAAAAAGCACATTTCTATCACGGATAAGCTCCTCTGAATATTCCCGTAAAGGTTGAATGTCGTCCAAGATCCAGAATCCCCTACCGTGTGAGCCCAAGACCACATCGTTGTCCTTAATCACCAAATCCCTGATCGGGGTGTCGGGAAGGTTCAATTGCAGGGATTGCCATTGTTCGCCATCGTTTATGGAAAAATAAACGCCGTGTTCAGTGGCCAAAAACAACAAGCCCTCCCTTTCATGATCTTCTCGAATGGCCCGTGCAAAATGTCCTTTTTCTATCCCGTTGATGATCTTGGTCCAAGTTTTTCCGTAATCGTGCGTCTTGAAAACGTAAGGCTCACGATCGTCCACTTGGTATCGGTTAGCGGCCACGTACAAAGTACCCGGATTGTGAATGGATTCATCGATGATGCTTACCCGTGAGAATTTTGGTAAATCCTTTGGGGTGATGTCTTCCCAATTTTTACCGCCATCCCTTGTAATATGGATTTTGCCATCGTCCGAGCCTGCCCAAATGGTGTTGATGTCGTGATTGGAAGGTGCCAAGGCAAATACGGTGGCATAAATTTCAGGCCCGTTCATGTCCATGGTGATGATACCCCCGGTTTTCCCCAGTGTTTCTGGATCAGAATAGGTGAGGTCCGGACTGATTTTTTCCCAGGTCTGTCCATCGTTTGTGGTTTTCCAAACATGTTGGGAGCAGGTATACATCACATTGGGGTCTTTTGGCGCGAACATAATGGGGAACGTCCATTGCCAACGTTCCGGAAGGGCACTTGCCGGTTCCCCAGAAAAGAATCGTGGATACACCTGAATGTCCCTTATCTGTCCGTTGCTTCGGTCATATCGCGTCAATAGGGCGCCTTGGCTTCCGGCATAAAAGATATCCGGATTGGTCGGACTTTGGGTGATCCAGCCACTTTCACCACCACCAACAGCATAGTACCAGCCGTGGTTCGGGCCACGGGCCTGCATAAAATCCCATCCATCACTGGGCATGGCCAACGTACTGTTGTCCTGCTGGGCACCAACCACGTGGTAGGGCACGTCGCTGGTCGCCATTACGTGATAGAATTGTGACGTGGGATAGTCCTGTTCGGTCCATGTTTTACCCCCGTTGATGCTTACAACACCGCCACCATCATTGGAGCTGATCATGCGTTCTGGATCATTGGGGTCGATCCATAGATCGTGATTATCGCTGTGTGGAGTTCGGATAGTTACGTCGAAGGTCTTTCCACCATCTGTGGATTTGAAAAAGCCAACATTTAAACCGTACACCACATCCTTGTCCTTGGGATCGGCATAAATTCGGGAATAGTAAAAAGCGCGTTGGCGCAGTTTTCGTTCATTGTTGGTGAGCTCCCAGGTTTTGCCACCATCATCCGATCTGAACACACCCCCTTCGTTGGCTTCCACAATGGCCCAAACCCGGTTCGAATCCACTGGGGAAACGGTAACGCCAATTTTTCCAATGGGTCCTTCGGGCATTCCGGGATTTTTGGTCAAGTCGGTCCAAGTTTCTCCGCCATCGATGGACTTCCACAATTTACAATCGGGACCACCGCCCCACATTTTCCATGCTTTTCGGTACACCTGCCACGTACTGGCATATAGGGTATTGGGGTCGTTTCGGTCGATGATCAGATCAGCAGCCCCCGCCTTGGGACTCACATACAATACTTTTTTCCAGGTTTGACCGCCGTCCACACTTTTAAATACCCCTCGTTCTTCATTATCGCCATAGGGATGTCCCAGAGCAGCCACGTACACAATGTTTTCGTTGGTGGGGTCCACTCGAACTCGTGAAATGGCTTGGGTTTCTTCGAGCCCTAAATGGGTCCAGGTTTTGCCGCCATCCGTAGTTTTGTAAACGCCGTCGCCTTGGGTAATGCTACCCCGCAACTGGGTTTCCCCCATACCGATGTACACCACATCCGGATTGGTCTCCGCCACGGCCACCGCTCCCACCGAAGAGCTGGTCACTTGTCCGTCCGTTACGGCGGTCCAAGTATTGCCGCCATCGATGGTTTTCCAGAGGCCACCACCTGTGGCCCCAAAATAATATTCGTTGGGCCTGGAGGGACTTCCTGCACAGCCCAGTGACCTTCCACCTCGGTCAGGACCAATGTTCCGCCAATTAAAACCACTGTAAAAACTAGTGTCCACAGGCATGGAAGCTTGGTTGTTTTGGGCAAAATTGATAAGCGAGGTAAAGAACATGGCCAAAAGCCACCATGTTTTGGTTGAGGTTGTTTGCATTTTCATAATCTGAGCGTTGGTTTTGAGTAGTTAGCCCCAAGTTACTCAATATGAACGAAAAAATATCACTCGCGGAGTTTTTCTAGGGTCATGCCGAAATCGTATTGCAGGTCTTCGTGGAGCAAGGGCAATTTTTTGGCGATATAATCCAATTGTCGGGTATATAAATTGAGCAATGTGGTGTTTCTGTGAATGGAAGGCTTCAGATTTTTTAGCTTTTCACAGAAATACAACAACAATTCCACTTCGGTTTCCTTGTTGCCCGAATAGCGGATGTATTTTTTGATGGTCCGCAATATTTTCCGCACACTCTTTTTGATATAGAAATAGCTATTGATGTTAATGTCCGCGAACATTTCGTCCACCTCTAGTTTAACCGTTTCAATATAACCGGCCTCACTGTCGGATTCAAAGAGCAGATAGGTGAGAAGTTCTTTGTTCTCCTTTTTAAAACGGGCCAAACGCAAACAGAGCTGCACAATATCGTCTTGGGACTTGAATTGGAGTTCTTTTTTGAGTTGGGCTATGGTAGCTGCCTTCATTGCGATTACTATCTTAGGTAGGATGCACCGTTAACATCGATTATGGTACCCGAGGAATAGGCCGCCCCTTCAGATGCCAGGAATAGGATGGCATGGGCCACTTCTTCGGGCTGGGCCATACGTTTGAAAGGGGATTCCCGTAACAGGTTTTCACGTTCAACTGGCGTCAGTGTTTCCTTGGCCATTTCGGTTTCGGTAAATCCGGGTGCCACCACCCCGATGTAGATTTTGTCAGGAGCCAATTTTTTGGCGAGCGATTGGCTCATAGCATTCAAGGCAGCTTTGCTGGCCCCATAAGCTGGTTTGGTGGGCTCGCCACGGAAGGAACCACGGGACGATACATTCACAATATGCCCACCGCCCGATTTCATCATGCTCTGGGCCGCCCAATAGCAGGTGTTGGCCACAGCGAATAGGTTGGTTTCGAAGGTTTTTTCCCATGCATGTGTCCAATGGTCAAAATCGACCTTGTCAATTTCATGGAAAATGGAAATGCCCGCATTGTTCACCAGAACGTCCAATCGGCCGTAAGCTTTTATAAAATCATCAATAAGCGTTTTGGTCTCGGCCTTTTGGGAAATATCCCTTTTGAACAGTTTGTGGCCGCTCCCGGGTAATTCGGATAAGGTTTGTTGGGCAACTTCATCATTGCTTCGGTAATTGATGCCCACTTTCGCTCCTTTTTGGGCAAACGCCATCGCAGTTGCTTTTCCAATGCCACGCGAGGCACCTGTCACCAATACGTTTTTTCCTGTAAAATCCATAAATCGTTTGATTGTTGTTTTCAAAGATAGGGGGAAAAGCGCTTTTTGATTGCTAAAATGAATTGCACTACCTTTAAAATCCAATTCAATAATAAAAGTGTTTGAATGGGAACCAAAAAGAGACATTGGCTGTGGAACCTATTGATTGTGCTGACGGTAATCGTTTGTATTCTCGCTTTTGTGGAGCACTATAAAAATTGGTACAAGGTGGAGGAAGGCAACCTAAAGGTACTTTCCGGGCTGTACTACCAAAAAATCCCATTGGCGGAACTGGACAGCGTACTCTTTGTGGAAAAGTTGCCCGAAATGGAACGATCAAGCGGTTTTTCTTGGAAAGCAAGGGAAAAAGGCATTTTTCTGGATTCGGTAACACAGACCAAAGTGCATGTTTTTGTGGACGATCTGCGGCAACACAAGATCAAGTTGGTACACCATGATTCCCTTACCTTGTACATGAACCTGCAAGATAGTACCGAGACCCAAGAATTATTCTCAATTTTGCAGACCGAAATGCAAAACCGTACCCATGTTGATTAAGGCAATGAATAATAAAATGGCGGTGGCCATAAGTTTAGTAATGTTCCCCATGTTGGCTTTTGCCCAAAATACCATTTCAGTGCATGTACACAATGTGGCATCCAAAAAGGGAAAGGTGAACGTTGCAGTCTATAACTCCCACAATACATTTTTGTCCTTTGATGGGGTCCTCACTACGAACAGCGTGCATGCCAATGAAGGGATTGTAACGTTGAAGATACCAAATTTGCCTGCTGGGGAATATGCCTTGGCTGTTTTTCATGATGAAAACGACAATGGGAAATTGGATACCAATTGGCTGGGCATTCCAAAGGAAAAGGTGGCATTTTCCAATGCGGAGATGCGGACTTTCGGACCACCAAAATATAAGGATTGTGCCTTTCACATTTCCTCGGATTACGAAATCAACATCACTCTTTAATTAAAATCAGATGGGAACAATATTTATGGCGCAATTGATGGGTGCACTTTTTGGACTTTTGGCTGTCGTTTTCGGTGCTTTCGGTGCCCACGCCCTTAAAAAGAAATTGACCCCTGAACTGCTCCATAGTTTTGAGACAGGGGTCAAATATCAAATGTACCATGCCATCGTACTTTTGGTACTGGGCTTTAATTTGGGTTTTGACAATGCGTTGGATGCGGCCATTGTCAATTGTTTCATTTTTGGGACCTTGTTGTTCTCCTTCAGTATTTATGCCCTTTGTTTGAGCGCTGCCAAAGGTGAAAAATTGCGGTTTTTGGGTCCTGTAACTCCCATTGGGGGATTATTGTTGGTCGCGGGATGGGCATTGTTACTTTATTCCTTTGTGGCCAACTTGGTCTAAAGCCTAAGGTATAGATTCCCGTTGATGGTGTTCAGTCGCAATCGGTTTTCAGCCTTGTCGAAGCTGCCTTCCACTTTTTGACCCACATACTTGTCCGAAACCACCAAGTTCAGCTTTTCGTCGGCATAGATATTTCCATTCAAGGTTTCGGCCACCAATCGGGTGTTTTTCATCACTAGGTCAATGGCGCCGTTAATGGTCTGAAGGTCCATATCGCCCTTGTATTGTTTGATGTCGATATCCCCATTGATCAATTCGGCCGTAAAATCCCCTTCGATGATGTCTGATTTTAGGGTGCCATTGATGCTGCTCACTTTAAAACGAGCCCCCTTGGGCACATAAAGTACATAGTTGAATTCATAGGTGTCATCTTCCATGAACCCTCTATTTTTGGAACCTGGGTGATTTCTGTCCCACTCATCCTGAAAGGCTTTGAAAACAGGGATGGCATCTTCTTCAATGTCCAATGTAGATCCGTTTTCATCAATGTCCAAGTTGTATAGGTCGATGAATTTGCCATTTTTGGTGGTGATGTCCGCCTTCAGGTATACCGTGGATTTATCCCAGGTCTTTACTTCGATTTCGGAGGCAAATTTTACGTTAAGGTCAATAAACTGACCGGAATACTTGAAGTTTTTTTCAATAACTTTTTGTGCCGATAGGGATAGGGTTGCCAATCCCACAACTGCGGTGATGATCCATTTTTTCATGACTGTTCGTTTTTAAGATGATTTTAAATTGATGTTTTGTCATCTTGAGCGCAGTCGAAAGATGGATAAAAACATCTCGGCTCCGCTCGATGTGACATTTGAGATTATTTTTTTCGGAGGTACATATTACTATTGACAGATTTCATGGAGATTTTGACTCCACCACCATTGATGGCGGCATTCACTTTTCGTCCCAAATAGGATTTCATGCCATCCTTTTCGGTCATTTTTATGTCGAAGTCGGTATAAAGATTTCCGTTCAAGGTGCTCAACGATAGGTTGGCGGGGGTGTTGCCAGGCAGCGAAACATCCACCACTCCGTTAGTAGAGTACAAAGTAATCGGGGAATCTTGTTTTACGGTCCCGAAAACCACTTCCATGGTTCCATTAAGGGAGTTAGCGGTTACCGGACCATTTATGTTGGTGATCTTTACACTGCCATTGAGTTGGGCATCGGCCTCGATTTCCCCTGAAAACCCATCGATGTCGATGTCGCCGTTCCAAGTGCTCTTAACAGATAGGTTTTGGGATTTGGGTAGGTAGATTTCGGCCCCTTTGCTTTTTCTCAAATTGTGTACGATCAATGTGTTGCCATCTTGCACCACGGAGAAACCGATATTGGTGTTGTCCGGCCCTCCCTCTCCGACCAATTTGAGACCTTTGGCCCTTTCGGGGGTCTTCACTTCGGGACCGGATTTGATCAAAAGCTCATTGGAGCTGTGGGTTTTAACGGTTATATCCGTTTTCGATTCAATTTTGACCCACTCGATGCCGCTTAATGATTTCGTGTAATCTGTCTGGGCCTTGGCCAAGGTGCCCACTAAAAGGGCTGCAATAATAAAAATTGATTTTCTCATGATTTTCGTTTTTTGATGTTTATGTTATACTGGGTAATACTGCTTTGATCTGTTCTTTTATAAAGGGTTGGGTGTCTTCTTGATCCAATAATTTTTGCATGGGTTTCACCGCTTTTTTCTCTTGGATTTGCACCAGTGCTTGAATGATAGCGACTTGGATACTCGGATTTTTCTCTTTTTCCAAAGCCTCAATGAGTATGTTTTTTACACTTTCCGAGGAAGTGAACTTTGCAAGGGCATCGAAGGCAGACATACGAACGTTGTCGTTTTCATCATATAACAATCGGTTGCCCAGTGCTTTGATGATGGCTTCATCCGGACTTTCAAATTCTTCAATGTAGCTGACTCCTTGGATGCGTTTGCTGGCCGATTGGTTTTCCATCAGCGATAACATGGCCGTTTGTTTCATTTGGAGGGTCTCCTCCTGCAGTAGCGCGATGTCCTTATTGGCTTTTCGCTGTTGGAACACACTGCCCATTTGGAAGGATGCCACCAAAAGGGCAATGCTTGCCGCCACCTTTAAAAAGGTGTTCGACCAGTTGTTTCCTTTTCGTCGCGGCTGCAATTGAATCACCTGGCCGCGATTTGATTTTTCCGTTTCCAGCACTTTTTCAAATTGAGCCTTCAACCTTTCGGAAGGAACCTCAATTTGGTCTTCCCTAAATGCGGAAAACAATAGTTTCATTTCTTCCAATTCCTTTTGACAAAGGGGACATTCCGCAAGGTGTTGCTCCATTTTTCGTAAGTCTTCCCCTTTAAGTGAACCGTCCAGATAATCGGGAATCAATTCATCAACATGTTTGTTTTTCATAGCTACAGACTTTCTAAATAGATATGTTTCAATTTTTTTAGTATTCGGCACACTTTGGTTTTTATGGCGCCCGGTGTGCTTCCCATCATTTCCGCAAGGTCCTCATACCTAATTTCTTGGAACCGGTTCAATAGCACCAATTCCCGGTCGGCAGGATCCAATTGGTTCAAAGCGTGTTGTAATTGGGCATTGTTTTCCATTGTTTCATTTTCCTCTTCCACTGCTTTGTAGGCCAAAACACCAATGTCTTCATGATCTTTATGGGTTCTTCTATAATAGGTCTTGAGACTGTTTCTGGCAATCGTGAACATCCATGACATAAATGAGCCATTGTTGTACGAGTTCCTATACTTAATGAGCTTGTAAAAAACATCTTGGGTCAAATCTTCGCTCAACATGCGGTCACCAGACATTTTGTACAGAAAATTGTACACATGTTTGTGATGTCTGTCGAACAATACCTTGAGCAAATCCAGATTACCTTCTGTAACCTGCTGCATGATCAATTCATCTGAAAGCGTTTCCAAACGATGTTTTTTAGTTGGCGTTTACCTTATATAGTCAGGAAATTAAGAAAGGTTACACAGGAAAGAAAAAATAAATCACCATCCTAACTAAAAGGGAGCCAAAAAAGGTGTATTTGGGTGTTGAAGTTTAGTTACAACCACAATTGTCTTGGCCACAGCCCTTGTCCTTTTTTTTACCAAATGATTTGGGCAACAGGTATTTCCAAAGCAGAAAAGCGACTGCCAAAATCAGAGTTCCATATGCCAAAAGTTGTTGTACCATGCAAAGGTCAAATTAAAAGTTGATAGGCAATCAATGCCACGATATAGGCAAACACGCTCATGAAACCCAGTTGGAACAGGGGCCATTTCCAAGAATTGGTCTCCCTTTTTACAATGGCCAAGGTGCTCATGCATTGCATGGCGAAGGCATAGAATAGCATTAGCGAAATGCCCGATGCCAAATTGAAAAGTGGCCTGCCTTCATCATCCAATTCTGCCGCCATTCGGTTTTTGATGGTTTCCTCTTCATCGCTGCCCACACTATAAATGGTGGCCAAGGTACCCACAAAAACTTCACGCGCCGCAAACGAGGTCAATACCGCAATGCCTATTTTCCAATCGTAGCCCAACGGTTTTACAAAGGGTTCAAAGGCTTTGCCAGCCTGACCAATGTATGAGTGTTCCAATTTGTAGCTGGAGATTTCCTGGGCAATCGCCCTTTCTTTCAGTTCCTCCGTCAATACGGTTATGGAATCTTGGAGGACAGTAGCGGACATACCATCTGCGAGAGCTGCTTCTCGATAGGAAGCCACATTGTTTTGGATGTAATTTTTACTGTAGGTGCTTAGTCCATCTTTTTCAATACGTTCCGAGACTATATGTTCAGCATTCTTGAAATCATCGGAATACCCATTAGATCCCAAGAACCAAAGGACAATGGAAATGGCCAATATGATTTTTCCGGCCCCAAAAACAAAGCTTTTGGTTTTCTCCAACACCGTATAGGCAACATTTTTGAAGAGTGGCAGTCGATATGTGGGCATTTCCACCATGAACAGCGATCGACTTTTGATTTTCAGGATTTTGTTCAACACCATGGCCGAGAAGATGGCCATTCCGAACCCGATGAGATATAGCAACATTAAGGTCAAGGCTTGATAGCTCAGTCCCAAAAACGTGCCTTTGGGAATGACGAGAGCAATCAAAATGAGATAGACGGGCAACCTTGCAGAGCAGGTGGTAAAAGGTGTCACCAATATGGTAATGAGCCTCTCTTTCCAGTTTTCAATGGTTCGTGTGGCCATAACCGCAGGAATGGCACAGGCCGTTCCCGAGATCAAGGGTACAATACTTTTTCCGCTCAGGCCAAATGGGCGCATCAATCGGTCCATTAAGAACACCACACGGCTCATATAACCTGATTCTTCCAGCAAGGAAATAAACAGGAACAAAAAAGCGATCTGGGGAATAAAGATTACAATACCCCCAATACCGGCAATGATTCCTTCAGCCAATAGATCGGTGAAAATACCCGGTGGCAATGTATTTTTAACCCATTCACTGGCCATGGCAAATTGCTCGTCGATAAAGTCCATGGGGTAGGAACTCCAATCGAAAATGGCTTGGAAGATGGTCAATAAGATCACAAAGAAGATCAGATAGCCGAACACTTTATGGGTCAACAGTTTGTCCAATGATCCCCTGAGGCCTTTGGCGGCCAAAAAGTCAACTTTGTAGGTTTCCTTAAGCGTATTGTTGATGAACTGGTATCGAAGTACCGTTTCCTTATGCTGTAGTTTTTTGAGTTCTTCCTTTGACTTGGTGGTAAAATCGGTGGCGTCCTGGATGCGTTTTTTCTCAATGGGCATGAAGTTCACATCCTGGGTGATCACCAACCACAATTTGTAGAGGTCTTCGTTGGGGAACGTGCGCTGCAAACGCTCAAAATATTCCGGTGAGATACGTTTGGCATCCAAGTTGGGTGCGGAGGAAATATTTTTGTAATCGGCAATCAATTCCTTTAACCGATCGATCCCTTGCCTTTTTCTGGTACTCACCAAGGCGATTTTGGTATCCAATTTCTTTTCCATGGCTGCCACATCCAACGAAATACCCTTTCTGGACATGCGATCGGCCATGTTGATCACTAAAATGGTCGGGATTTTGAGATCCTTGATCTGAGTGAACAGAAACAGGTTACGTTTCAAGTTCTCCACATCACTGATCACCACAGCGACATCGGGGTAATCCTTGTCGTTTTTGTTGAGGAGCAACTCCACCACCAGACTCTCATCCAAAGAAGTGGTGTTCAGGCTATAGGTGCCCGGCAGATCCAAGATATGGGCCTTTACACCGCGTGGCAATTTGCAAATCCCTTCTTTTTTCTCAACCGTGATTCCGGGGTAATTGCCCACCTTTTGGTTAAGACCGGTAAGTTGGTTAAAAACGGAGGTTTTGCCTGTGTTCGGATTTCCGATCAGGGCAACGTTGATGTTTTTGCTCATGGTGCTTGGGTTTCTTCGATAATATCAAGCTCTATGAGTTCGGCCAACGATCTTCGAATGGCAATATGACTTCCGCTCAGATTGATGTAAATAGGGTCGTTCAAAGGGGCAACTTGCACCAATTCCACACTATTTCCGGGCAAACAGCCCAATTCCAACAATTTTATGGGGAGAAGGTGCTCGGAAAAATCCTTGATTATGCCCTTTTGTCCATGTATTAGATCCGCAACGGTAGCCACTATGCTTATTTAGATTTATTATAAGTAATGGCAAAAATAGCTAAAGTTGATAAATAAATTGCCATAAATTGAAGGAAAGGTCGGAGGTTATTCACTGTAGCTTTTCTTTAAGATTTTGATATCGGCCAGCAACTTGTCAATATCTTCCGGATTGGTGCCATCGTAAAAGCCGCGTATCCGCTTCTCTTTGTCCACCAGTATGAAATTTTCGGTGTGGATCATGTCGTAGGGCCCACCATCGCCATCGTTTTTAACGGCCAGGTACGATTTGCGCGCCAGTTCGTAGATCTGTTTCTTGTCCCCGGTCACCAAGTTCCATTTGCTATCGACCACCCCTTTTTCCAAGGCATATTTCTTCAATTGGGGTACCGAATCGATTACTGGGGTCACAGAATGCGATAGAAGCATGATCTCTGGGTCGTTCAGTATGGCATCTTGGATCTCGGCCATATTTTTGGTCATTATGGGGCAAATGGTAGGGCAGGTGGTGAAGAAAAAATCGGCCACGTAAATCTTGTCCTTGTAGTTCGCTTGGGTAATGGTATCCCCGTTTTGGTTCACCAGTTTAAAATCGGCAATGGTGTGGTATTTCTTTTTATAATAAAGTGTACTGTCCACCAACGATTTATCCACCATGGATGGTTGGTACACCGGCAATAATTTTTCCGGTTGAAGGGCATTGTAAAAAAGGTAGATGATGATGGCGGAAAGACCCAGTAAAACGAGCCCGAACAGTTTGTATTTGGCAAAAAATGAAACCATACCGCAAAATTACGGCCCAGACTACGATTCACCATGATAAAAGTCAAAATTTGGTGCTAAATCTTTCTTAAATACAAGGGCATGCAAATACACCGTTTTTTTATCACTTGCTAAAAGTTTACTTTTGTTCGTTTTAATAAACGCTGTCGAATGACCCCTATATTAATAAAGACCATACAATTCTTTTTAAGTCTCTCCCTGCTCATTGTATTGCACGAGCTGGGACACTTTATTCCTGCAAAGCTATTTAAGACTCGGGTCGAGAAGTTTTACCTCTTTTTTGATATCAAATTTTCGCTCTTCAAAAAGAAAATTGGCGAAACCGTTTATGGTATCGGTTGGTTGCCCTTGGGCGGTTATGTGAAGATATCCGGTATGATCGATGAAAGTATGGACACCGAACAGATGCAGCAGGAACCACAACCTTGGGAGTTTCGCAGCAAACCGGCTTGGCAACGTTTGATCATAATGTTGGGCGGGGTAACGGTCAACTTCATTTTGGCCGTGGTTATTTTCATTGGCTTGGTGTTCACGTATGGCGAACAGTATATCGCTGCAGATAGTCTAAAGGATGGTATTTGGGTCACCGATAAGACGCTGGGGGATGCTTTGGGTCTGCAGACCGGAGACAAAATTTTGACCATCGATGGTAAAAAGGTGGAGGCCCTATCGGAAATCATCCCGGGTTTTGCCTTAGGGAATCACTATACCGTGGAGCGAAATGGTGAAGTAATCGAAAAAGAGGTGCCCGTAAATGTTATTCAAACATTGTCCGATGAAGGCGATCGGGATAAAATCAGGTCCTTAATTACGTTTCGAGTGCCTTTTGTGATCAGTGAAGTGCCCAAAAATTCCATCAACAAGGACAGTGGTCTCAAGTCTGGTGATTTTGTGGTTCAAATAGATGAACAGCCGGTAGAATACAAAGATCAGGTGCTTCCCATATTGGAGGCCCATAAAGGGAAGACCGTTCCCGTTGTGGTAAATCGGGGCGGAGAAAAAATAGATTTGAACATAAAGGTGGCCGAAGAAGGAACCTTGGGCGTTTATGTGGGCATGACCCCAGAGGACTACAAGGAAGCAGGCTACCTTGAAATGAAAACCTTGAAGTATAATTTTTTGGAGTCCATTCCGGCAGGTTGGAACAAAGGGGTAAGGACCTTGACGGACTACATTAAGGGAATGAAGAAAATATTCAATCCCGATACCGGGGCCTATAAAGAGGTAGGTGGTTTTGCAGCTATTGGAGGCATGTTTCCCGACACTTGGAACTGGTCGGCTTTTTGGGCCACTACGGCTTTTATTTCCATTATTCTGGCCTTTATGAACATTTTACCAATTCCGGCATTGGATGGTGGGCACGTGGCCTTTTTATTGTATGAAATGGTAACGGGCCGCAAGCCGAGCGATAAATTTTTGGAATATGCCCAAATGATCGGGTTCTTTATTTTGATTGCTTTGTTGTTGTTTGCCAACGGCAACGATCTGTACAAATGGCTTTTTAAATAGAAAAGCGTTTTTTTTCTTTGTAGTGTAATAAAGAATCTGCTATATTTGCACCCGCTTAGGATAAAAATATTCCTCCTTAGCTCAGTTGGTTAGAGCATCTGACTGTTAATCAGAGGGTCCTTGGTTCGAGCCCAAGAGGGGGAGCCCAGTAAACACAAGCCTTTCGAGAAATCGGAAGGCTTTTTTGTTTTCATGGGTACAACATAGGTACAACATTCCGAAAAATTCATTTTATTCCTATCTTGGGATATGGAAAAATTGGGCAATATGCTGGCATTGTGGCTCCATGGACAAAAGTCCATGCTCAAAAAGGCCAACACAAGGCTCAATCACCTTTCACTAAATGGACTTTCATTTATTGTCATTCTTCTTTTTGGTGTGATTCCATTGACAGTGTATTTCATGTTTTCAGGAGCTCATTATTCTTGGCAACAAATATTGGCAAGCTTTCTTTTAGTAATTATTCTCTTTATCCTAGTGCTTATCGTTGTGATTGGTTGGTTTAAAGCAAGGGAGATGGAAAAGTCCAATGTCCATGGATTTAACTTCAAAAAGCTCAATATAAAAAAACTGGACATGGAGTATTTTGGTTTTAGCGATATGGATGCGGCCAATCTTGAAAGTTTGATGAACCTATTACCTTCTCAAGAAAGAATAGTCATTAGGGAAGTCCCGAAAAATAAACAGTCTGGAAATTTGCGGTTCCTATTCACTTTTTTGGACCTGATTGTGACGGATGGCATCCAGGAACTGGGAACAGAATCAAGAGAAGCCCTTCTAGGTCTTTTACAAAATAGGTTCACCTTTGAGTATGGCGAAATCAATGGCAATACCTTTGTTTCCAGTTACTCCAAATGGTCCCAAAAAACCAAGGATGGAGACTATGATGATCTTCGTAAAAGAATTACTCTAGCACTTGGGATTTCCCAATAACTACACATTAAAAACCTTATTAGAGAAAACATAGGGAAAACAAAGGGCAATTTATATTTCCCTATTTCTCATTTGCATTCGCTCACATATGTTTGCCCTGTACAAACAAGTATTCGGCCGTTTACCTATTCTCCAATTCCTAAAATAAGTAAAATGGAAAGTCAGCAGAATGTGGTGGCAATACTCAATGAAATTAAGGGGCTGTTGTCCCACAACAAGAAGATAATGAATGTGGACGACCTGGTTACCTATACCGGGTTGTCAAAGAGCAAGATCTATAAGCTTACCCAATTGAAGCTCATTCCCATGGGTAATAACAGGCATATCCGACAGATATTTTTTGACAAGGATACCATCGATAAATGGCTGATGGGCAATCCAAACCTTTCAGATGAACATCTGGAGCAGGAATTCAACAAACAGCTTCAACGGAACCGGAAGGATCTGTAGCTAAATCAGCATAAGCCTTATGGACAATATTCCCTATATCAGGGTCGGGACCACTTTTTACAAGTTGGTCAGGATTCCGACCATATCCGGACATTTCAACGAGCAGTTGGTGCCATGGAACGAGCATATCATAAAACAGGACCATGGCAAGGACTATCTGGGCAAGGTGCCCAAGTATGACGGGTTCGCCTGTATTCCTTGCCATATAGATTTTAAAAAGGAGCACCACGGTTTTTATAATACCTATTCCCCTTTGGCACACGAACCGAAAGAAGGGAGCATCAAAAGAACACAGACTTTTTTAAAGCATATCTTCGGAAACCAGCTGGAACTGGGACTGGACTATCTGAAACTTCTGTACCAAAGACCGGTGCAGGTGCTCCCCATCCTCTGTCTGGTCTCCACCGAAAGGAACACGGGGAAAAGCACCTTCCTTAAGTGGCTCAAGGAAATTTTTGGCAACAACCTTACCTATCTGACCAATGACAGCTTTGCAAGCCAGTTCAATGCCGACTGGGCCAACAAACTGCTGATTTGCGTGGACGAGGTACTGTTCAACAAGGAGGAACTCACCGAGCGCATCAAGTACCTGAGCACCACTAACCGGAACAAACTTGAGGCCAAGGGCAAGGACAAACGGGAAGTGGAATTCTTTGGTAAATTTATTCTCTGCAGCAACAACGAGGACAGTTTCATCAAGATCGATGCCCATGAGACCCGGTTCTGGGTGAGGAAGATTCCTTCCCTTAAAAAAGAGGACACCGATTTCTTGGACCAATTGGTCCAGGAGGTACCCGCTTTTTTGGATTTCCTTTCAAAAAGGAGGTACAGCACAAAACAAAGAACACGGATGTGGTTCACGGCTAAAGAGGTTTATACCCCTGCGTTGAAGAAATTGGTGAACAATAACCGGAACAGGGTAGAGAAGGAACTGGCCAGCCTCCTGCTCAGCGCCATGGAAAAGTTCGAGATGGACTCCGTGGACCTTTGTCCCATCGATGCCCTGCATATGCTCAACCGTACACGGGTCAAGACCGACCTGACCCAATTGAGACGGTTGCTGAAAAAGGATTGGAAACTGGACAACCAGCCCAATTCCAACAAGTACCAAAAAATCACCATCTGGAACAATGGTGAAATCAACACCGAGGACGCCAAGGGAAGGTACTTTACCATAAAAAAGAATTTTTTGGTCCAAAATTTTGATGATTTGATGACAGAATGATATAAGCCCAGTGTTTATAAGGGTTCAGGCTGTCATCACTTTGTCATCATTCTGTCATCAAAATAAAAAATGATGACAGGGACATTGAAGAAAAAAACAAAAACGATGAAACGATGACAAAATGATGACGGGGAAACCGCCAGTATTTATAGGGCCTCCCAGAGGTTTGTCATCAAATCATCAAAAATCGATTAAAAACAGAACCATGAAAGAAAAGAGATTGGACTGCGAAAAAGCCCGCAACATTGACATCGTTTCCACGCTGGCCAAGTCGGGGCACTTTCCAGTCCGGAAAACGGAAAAAGAAGCTTGGTTCCTCAGTCCGTTCCGACGAGAGACCCAAGCCTCTTTTAAGGTATCGTTGAAACAGAACTATTGGATAGACTTCGGGACCTTCGAGGGAGGCAGTACCATAGACCTAGTCATGAAAATGGAGAACTGTTCTGTAAAAGAGGCATTGGAACAATTGTCCGGGAACTTGGAGAGTTTTTCATTTCACAGGCAGCCGAATCAAACCAAAACGGAATGTAAGGCCAATCCGATTAAAATCATCCAGGAAAAGGAAATCGAACACCGGGCCCTTCAAAACTATCTAAACTCCAGAAAGATCTCGACCAAGACCGCAAGAAAACTCTGCAGGGAGATCCACTATAAAATAGGTGGGCGAAAATACTTTGCCATAGGACTCAGGAACAGGTTGGGAGGCTGGGAGCTGCGGAACAGCTATTGGAAAGGCTCCACCTCCCCAAAGGATGTTTCGAAGATCGGGAACGGATCAAAGAAATTGGCCATTACAGAAGGCATGTTCGATATGCTCACCCTAATGGAGCTGATGCCGGATATCGGAAACAGCCATGACCTTCTGGTATTGAACACCACAGCCTTTGTAAAACGGATGATCACAGAAATAGTGGAATATGAAAATGTAGAGCTGTTTCTTGATAGGGACAAATCGGGACTGGGGGTGACGGAACTTTTATTGCAAAAGTGCCCGAACAGTAAGGATATGTCCTCCCTCTATGGAGGATTCAAGGATATCAACGAATGGAAGTTAAAAAGCGCGAAGGATGAAGTTCGGCAACGAATTCAAGATGTGTCATTGTCATGACAAATCTTGCTTTTGCTCCCGAAGGTCGCAAAAGATGATGGGAAAATGAAGAAAGAGTTCGTCCAGTTCCGGTGCTCGGTCTACGAGAAGAAACTGTTGAAGGTCAAGGCCGGAAAGAGCGGTCTTTCCATCAGTGAGTACTGCCGCCGTGCCGCCTTCGAAGACAGGATAGTGGAGCGGATGACGGACGAACAGATAGAGGCCTATAAGCTATTGGTCAAATACCAACGGAACTTTAAGCTGATCACCAACATGTTCCGGAAGCGGAACCCCAGATTGGCAGAAGAAACTGCGCAACTGGCCAAAGAGATACGGCAACACCTTTTAAACTTCAGGAAATGATAGGCATGGGAAAATCCATATCGCACACTGCAGCCTCCATGAGCTATGGTATGACCAAGAGAAGGAATCCGAGATCGTCCATAGCCAATTTCTGGCAGGGGAGACCCCAAGGGAAATCACCGAGGAGTTCCGTGTGATCCAAGAGCAGAACGAACTGTGCAGGAAGAACACACTTAGCTTTGTGCTGAGCCCCACCATTGAGGACGGCAAAAAATTGGAAAGGGAGCAGCTCAAGGAAATGACCGAACGGTTCCTAAAAGAAATGAGGCTGAGGGAACACCAGGCCGTTGCATTTGTCCACAGGGACAAGGAACATGTGCACATCCACCTGTATGCAAACCGGATAAGCTTTGAGGGAAAGGCTTACAATGACAGTTTTATCGGAAAGCGTAGCCAACAGATGGCCGAGCGGGTGGCCAGACAGATGGACCTTACCACGGTAAGGGAGGCACAGCAGGAAAAACTGTACCGGATGCAAGAGCTCAGGTCCGAAATACAAAAGATTCATGAAAGGGTCATGACTAGGGAACGGCCAAGGGACTTTGACCAGTATATCAAATCGATGGAGCGGAACAATGTAAGGGTCATCCCGAGCATCAACAGGCAGAACCAACTGCAGGGTTTCCGTTTTGAGTACAAGGGAACCAACCTAAAGGGAAGTGAGGTGCACCGTTCCATGTCCATGGGCAGGATAGCGGGCCAAATGAACTTCGAAAAGGAAAGGGCACAGAGAATTGCCAAGGACAAGAGCATGCAGCTTTTTGGTAGGACAGTGAATGTCCCAACGAGTTTGACCCAGACCATAATAAAGAAAACCATCAAACTGGCCATAAAATTGGTCAGGGACACTGGAATAGGAATCTAAACAGAACATTATGGCAAAACTGGATGAAATAGCGGAACTGTTGACCGAGGAGATCAACGGTTTTGAAAAGAACATTGGCCGATTGGAAAAGGTGCATGAAGAGTTCAAAAACCTTCCATTAAGGCCAGATACCAGCGAATTAAATGCACTTCTAAACGAGTACGGCAACAACCAAAAAACCAACATTGAGGAACATCAAAGATTGATGCAAATGATCCTTGTCAAGGTGGAGAAATCAATTCTGTTGCCCAGTTGGGCCATAAAACTGTCCTGGGGATTGTTGGTATGTGTCGTATTGGTCCTTGGTTTTTCAATCTATCAAGTATCAAGAATATCAATGAAAGAAGAGGCAGCATTTGGCAAAGGTCGGGACAGTGCCATGGGACATTTTCAGACATTCCTTGATGAGAGCCCACAGGCAAAGGAACTGTATCAAAAATGGAGAGAGGAAAAAGACAAAAAGTAGGACAGCGCCCTGTCCCATTTTTGATAGACGCTTTTCTTCCCGAACGCTACAAAAATAGGACAGGATCCATGCGCTGAAGTTGAGGTAAGATTTGGGGTTCAATCCGGTCACCATGCGTGTTGTCTTCAATTCGATGATATGCGATAACACCTAAATATTGATGTTTAAATAAACCGAAAATCTATTCTTTACTTCCACTTTACCGCCATTTAGATCTTGTGCAATGGGCAGCATAGTGGAAGCTCCCAATGCCAATGTTCTGTAATTGATCTCAACACCAGCCTTTCCAAAAAATGCATTTCCCCCGGTATCATGGACCACCAAACCATATTCTTCGTTCTTTTCAAAGAGTTCGCCTCCCAGACCAACTTGGGGTGTAAGGGCAAAATCGTTTCCAAAATAATAGGTCTTGTAGGTATTTAGAGCATAATTGAACTGGTTCCCGAAACGATACTCTTTATCATTTTTCGATTTTAGCGTATAGTTGGCCATGAGTGACAAACCCCAATTGCGATGGGTGACCCCATAATTGGCAGCCAAAAGATAATCCCAACTGCCTGTACCCAATTGGAAACTTGGGTTTACACTGCCTTCCAGATTTTCCTCGTCAAATCTCCCTGTTGGAATTTTAAGGCCTCCACCCAATTGTAGGGTGTGTTGGGGTTTGATGGATATGATACTGTCGGGTGTTTGTTTCAAGATTTGGTAAAACCCCAATATTGTTGCGTCCCCCAGACCATTTATGTTCTGTTCGGTATTATCGGAAAACTCCCTTGAATGGAACTGATAGGGCATAACCGCATTTACCATGAACCTTTTGCCAATTGGTAATTGGGTCCATAATTGCACCGTATTGAAGTTTTCATCGATCCACGGAGAGTTCGCAAATATACCGTCCCGTGAACGATAACGTTGGGCAATGTACCTAAGCCCTATAAAGTTGTTGTTCAAGCCTGTTCCAAAGCCCATACTACCTCCATTGCCACTACATCCGCATGTGTCGCAAAAGTCATAGTACAGGAATGTCGCCGAGCTTATGGTCGTCACTAGATTATCCGGGACAATATTTCCCTTCAGTGAAAAGGTGAATGCCAATAAGGCAAATGCTATTATATAATTTTTCATAGATCAATATTCTGCAAAGCGTTCATCATTAATAAATTGTTCATCGGTAAGCGTCCCCAAGAAAGCGATAAGAGCCTGTTCCTCGTTTTCGGTCAAGGCGATTCCCAAGCCATTTTCAGATTTCAGTAGAGGATCCAAAGTTGGTGAATCTTGTACACCGTTCCGGTAGAAGTTCAATACCGATTCAAGGCTTCCAAATCTTCCATCATGCATGTATGGTGCAGTAAGAGCTACATTTCTCAGACTGGGTACCTTGAACTTATAATTGTCATTGACACTCCCACTCACTTCTGCCCGTCCTATATCGTTTAAGCTTGGGTTTGGGGCAAGGCCATTGTTCCGAAAACTGCCATCGGAAAACAGATCTGTGGTATGACAGCTTGCACATTTTTCCTGAAATATGTTAAGCCCTTGCAACTCCTGTTCGGTCAGGGAAACCCCGTCCTCACTGCGCACATATTTGTCATATTTGGAATTGTACGAAACCATCATTACCATGAACTGGGCCAAAGCCTTCAAAAAATTTTCATGGCTTACCCCGCCTTCTTCAAAAGCGGCATTGAATTCCTTTTGATAGGTTTCATCTAGCTGTAATTTTTGAAGTACGCCCGTCATGGTCTCGCCCATTTCCACTTCATTGGTGATGGGGATAATGGGAAATAGGTCCAGATGACTGGTGGCCCCGTCCCATGCAAATTCAGAGAAAAAGGCCATGTTGGCAATAGAAGGGGTATTCCTGGTGCCTTCCAGATCATCGATTCCATGGCTGAACTGATGACCATGGTGGGTAAATGAAAACCGTTGTTCATGGCAAAAGCCACAGGAAATGAATCCATTGGCCGACAATTTTCCATCGTAGAACAATTTTTTTCCCAATGCGAAGCCAAACTTGGTAGGTGGATTTTCCTCCACATCGTATACCATAGGCGGAAAGTTGGAAGGCAACGTAACGGTCAACCTTTCATCTTGCTCTACCTCAATATATTCACCATCATCACTGCAAGAGCCCAATGCCAAAAGTAAAGGGATCCAATATAGATATCTCATAATGTCATATGGTTTAGGATAATGGGCCGCCCTTTATAGGACAGCCCATAGATTCATTTTAGTGGGAGCTACCGTCCCCGTTATGGACATGGTCCACACTGAACATATTAGAGGCGTTCACCGCAATCTTGGGTGATTTTTCCTCACTTACCATGATGACCGCCTGTTCTGTCAAGGATATCTTGTTGGTGCCGTCCAAAATGGCACTGGCATCCACGACCAAATGGATAATGGGTGATAGATCGTCACTCACCAAAGCTTCCGTGCCCAATGCCAAGGTAGTTTCCTTGTAGTTGTTCAAGCTTGACCCGTGGCTGCCCATGTGGATTTTAAAATCGGTGGCATCGGTAACCGTGGCCGAGGTGAAAGTGCCCTCAAAATTCAGAAATTTATACCCAGCTTGCCAGGACCACATCATATTGGTTTCCTCAGCTTCTGTTAGAAATTCCCCTTGTCCTTCGGCCCCTTGCAGGTATTTCTCCTGATCAACCCCAATGCCAAAGGTCATTGAAGTATATCTTCCCGCAGGAACGTCGGACAGGACCACTTCGGTATTTCCAGTTTCTTCACTGGTGATAAAATAACCTGAGTCTTTTGGATAGGTAAAAACATTCCCGTCTTCATCGGTCAACCTAAAGTTGCTGACGATATAATTCAGACGACTGACGGTAAGGGTCTCACTTTGTGAGTTTGTATAGCTGGATGTTGACAACAAGAGGTCATCGCCTGCCATGCTATTGTCAAATTCGATTTTGACCATTCCCGTACCGGTCAGTTCCATGGTCCCATCGTCATCACTGCTACAGGAGACAACAAAGACAAACAGGAACAATACCAATGATATTTTATAAAATGATTTCATGATTGATTTCAATATGATATATATGGAAACCCCCAGTGTTAATACACAGGGTCTCCTTTGTTAAAAATGATTTGAAAATGTCCATTGCGCCCCAGAATTGGGGGCAATTGAAAAACTATGGCATATGAAGATGGCTTCCCATTAAAAATGGAAGCTCCAAAATATGCCCATTGAAATCAACAATTTGGTGGGTGAAAGATTGAATTGAGGAATTGCCTTGGTTCTCCTTCAAGGATATTGGGCAATTCATTTTTTTGGTAAAATTTTTCTTGAAAATCAATAAGTAGAATTTCAACAAATCCTATGGGATATTCCCTTAGGTCAATCGCAGGTAGATTTTGTTGCTTTTCATTTCGCTCCTCTTGTAACATCTTGGCCAGATAACATTTTCCGTTACAGTTCAGCATTGGTTTGTCTTTATTGACACAAAGGTACTCAGCAATGTAATCTTGATTTACCACATACTCGAATACAGGCAACACCGGCCTTAGCATGGCCAATACATAAAGCAACGTAAAAAATAAGGGCAACCAGCGAGTCTTCAAGAAACAAAAAGGTTATTGTTGCAAAGATAATTAAGGTAGGGGGATTACTATCATGGATCACAAAAAAGATTGCGGAATTTTAATGCCACTTGCGATGGCAACCACCTACAAAGGTTGATATCTGTTTTATTGCACATAAAGCTTTAAGCTGGAATCTCAAAACTATTTTAATAAAGTAATCTTGCTGATAAATTGTGTGCTTTGTTGGACCGGGTCAAAGATGTCAATTGTGTTTTAACGGGGACTTGTATAGACTGTAGATAGAACAATTTGGAGGAGGATTAACCTTTATAAAAGCACTTCAATTGCATTATTCACCACAGAAGTATCCAACTCTTTAAGATAGGCCTGCGTGATGGCCATGTTTTGGTGTCCCAATGATTCACTGATAATATCAGTGGCGACACCTTTTTGCTTAAGGCAATTGGCAAAACTGTGCCGGGCAACATAACTGGTCACGGATTTTTCAATTTTGGCCAATTCAGCAATAACCTTTAGATCTTTGTTATAATTTTTAAGCACTTTGGTCTTACGGTTCTCTATCTGGTTAGGGCTAAGATCGTCATGGTGTAAAATGGGAAAGACATATTTCGTGCCCAATGAATTTTTGAGATAATAATCCAAGATCTCCTGAACAGGAGGAAGGATTTTTATGGTGAAATTTCCCTTGGTTTTGGAGCGCGTATAATAAATGTTTCCACCTTTGATGTCCTTCCATTTCAATTTCATCATATCGGCAAAGTTCATCCCTCGGGTATAAAAGCTAAAAACAAAGTAATTTCTGCTATCGAGAAGCTCAGGATGGTCAATTAGGTCAACATTGATTATTTGTTTTACTTCTATAAAGTTAAGTGCCCTTTTGGCCCCCCTTCCTTTTAATCTCGATACTTTGTATGCACGAAATGGGTATAACGATTCCTTTACAATGTTTCTTCTGATGGCCTGGTTGAACAAAGCCCTTATGGAACGCATCCGAACACCAATACCTCCATCAGTTCCACCGCGGGAACGTAAGTAGGCCTCATACTTTTCTAGAAATGCAGGGGTGATGTCCGTAAAGGACAGGTCTTTGTTCCACTTCAAAAATCTCTGGACCGATTTACTAGTGTCTTTGTGGAAGCGGGCATTGCCCATTCTACCGGCAAGCTTTAATTCTTTAATCAGTTCATCCCAAAAATCAAAAACGTTTCTTCTAACGGGATTAAAAGCAATTCTAAAATTATGTTCAAATTCCCTCAAAGAGAAATTATCTTTCTCCATTTCAAGATCTGCAATCACTTTTAATGCCCTGTCCCTAAACTTTAATAACAATCGGTTGTCCTGAATAAAATTACTATGATTTTTATTGAAAGAACCAGTGCGTTCATCCCATTCTTTGGGAAAGGCATTATAAATGGTCTTGAAGTATTTAGATCTTCTATCTTTGGTAACACGGAGGCATACCGGATAACTTCCATCTGAAAGCTGTTTTTTTCTTAAAACCGTTCGCACATTGATCATTTTCAGCGGTGTTTTGGGTACAACATAGGTACAACAATTGGTACATTAAAGGTAGTATTGATGCTGCTAAATGAAAAGAAAAAATTCATAAAACATTGATAATCATTACATAAGAAACCAAATGAAAATTGATGATAGCTAAAAAAAGCTGCTGTTAATCAGAGGGTCCTTGGTTCGAGCCCAAGAGGGGGAGCAAAAAATAAAAAAGCCACACATTTGTGTGGCTTTTTTTGTGCTTATACATATTGAGCTAAAATAGCTTTTCATTGGGCGGTTTTACCCCGGCCAATCTCAAATAGATGGTGGCCTGCCCCCTATGGTGGGTTTGGTGTTCGAACATTTTATCCAATGCTTTTGCCTTGGTCATTTCGAATTGGCCGAAAAGTGTGATCGGATCCGAAAGTTCTTCCGCAGAGATTTGCTGTAACCCTGCAATCACAAAGTCGTATCCGGCATTCACCAATTTGATCACATTCGCTTTGGAGGTATCCTCCGTTTTCTCCGATTCGCCAAAACCAACAGGACTTTGAATACCGGCAATGGCAGCTGTAAAACCATAATTGGCATCGGTTATATGCAACATTTGCTCTGCAAAGGAACGAACCTCGGGAGTTGCCTTAAAATCGAATTTATCAGCAGGCATGGCTTCCATATATTCCATGGTGTACGCTTTGGCCCGTTCCCAATCGGCGATTAAGTCAGTTGGATTTTGGGCATTCATGTTGGGCAAGGCCATTAGGGCCACTGCCAGGGTCAAAAGGAATTTGATTTTTTTCATTTGTGAATCATTTAGTTTGTTACTGTTTTTCGGTTGTAGATGTATGAGTTTGTTTCACTTCGGTTAAGTCGTGATGCACTTTCTTCTCATAAAAGCCATGATAAATTAATAAATCTATTCGGTTATTTGGTTCGAATCAACTTTAAATACTTTTTGAACTCCTGTTTCACCTTGGGGAACAAGATCAAAAGCCCGATCATATTGGGGAACACCAAGGCCAAGATCATGGCATCCGAAAATTTGATCACCGCATCCAAAGTTATGGCCGCACCCAAAACGGTGAACAGCAAAAAAATGACTTTATAACTGAGGTCTATCCACTTGCCGCGACCAAAGAGGTATTTCCATGCTTGCAAGCCATAATAGGACCATGACAGGATGGTGGAGAAGGCAAAAAGACACACGGCCAACATCAATACATAAGATGACCCGGGGATGGAACTTTCAAACGCCAGAGAGGTAATGTTCACCCCACCCAGTCGGCTGCCATCTGCCAACAAAGCCTGCCCGTTCAGCACATCACCGTACACAAATACCCCATCCATATTAAAAAGGATGATCACCACCGCGGTCATGGTGCAAATCAGCACGGTGTCGATAAAAGGTTCCAACAAGCCCACCAACCCTTCAGATGCAGGGAAGGCGGTGTTTACGGCTGAGTGTGCAATGGCCGCGGAGCCGGCACCCGCCTCATTGGAAAAGGCGGCCCTTCGAAAACCTTGGATGAGCACCCCTACAAATCCGCCCGTTATGGTGGCCTTTGGGGTGAAGGCATCCGTAAAAATGGCAGTGAAGGCATCATCTACCCACTCAATTTTGGAGAAAATGATGAACAGGGCGGCTCCCACGTACAAAATAGCCATGAACGGCACTACTTTTTCAGTAACCTTGGCAATTCGTTTTATACCCCCGATGATCACGATTCCGGCCAATAGGGCAAAGACGAGCCCAATGATACTTCCCGAAGCCTCGCCCGAAAGTTCGAACCGTTCAATGATCTGCGCGGCCGCCTGATTGCTCTGGAAGGCGTTGCCACCACCAAAAGAAGCTCCCACGCAGAGTACGGCAAACACTACTGCCAATACTTTTCCCAACCGAGCCAGTCCATTTTCCTTCAATCCTTTGGATAGATAGTACATTGGCCCGCCGTATACATTTCCTATGTTATCAATATCCCTGTATTTTACGCCCAAGGTACATTCCACAAACTTGGAGGACATGCCCAAGAGCCCTGCCAAAATCATCCAAAAGGTAGCTCCCGGACCCCCGATGGAAATGGCCACTGCCACCATGGCGATATTGCCCAAACCTACGGTTCCGGATACGGCAGTGGCCAACGCCTGAAAATGGTTGACCTCACCAAGGTGGGCTTCATCCTTTATGGTATCCACCAAATCCCCATCCACTTCATATACTTGGGGTTTGATTTGGGATACGCTTTTTTCCAGGTCATCGTACTTACCTCGAACCACTTGAATAGCCGTAGGAAAATGGCGGATGTTCACAAATCCAAAATAAAGGGTAAAGAACAGGGCGCCCACTATTAAAATAATCAGCACCACTGGAATCCCGTGGCCGAAAATGGGAATTTCGGAGAGGATCAAATTCTCCCACCAAACGGCAAAGGGCATGAACGCCTCATTGATCTTTTCGTCCAATCCCTTGGTCTGGGAAAAAACCTGTGGGCTATTTATAAAGAACAATACACTGCATAATAGGATTCTGGCCATAAACTGAATTTTCCATTCAATTTCGATGGCTTGCTTAATCATGAAGCGGTTTGTCGGAAGGAATCTTAAAATGTCAGTAAGTAATCTGCTGACAATAAGGATGTAAGTTACTCATTTTCAATATAAATGTTCTCCTTTGGCAAGAGCAATCTAATTTTACGCTCCCGGTTTTCCGACATTTCGAACAGGGTGTTTTTAAGGGGGGTATAGTGCATGTCCTTGGTCCAGTTCTTCTTTCCAAAAAGGCCATCGAGCAGGGCTTCCACCAATCTTTTTAACTCATTGTGATCATTGATGTCGTAGTTTTTGGACGTGTCAAAATTTTTAGGTTTGATTTCCAGCCAGCCGCCTTCGGAATGCATCTTGCGGTTAGCAAAGGTTTTGAAGAGTTTGTACAGTGCCGGAGTCAGCTGAACGGTTCTTTCAGCATCCCCAGGAAAACCCAGTAAAGACACCTCATAAATGTTTTTGCCCTTGGATTTTCTTTTTTTTCCGAACGTTAATTTTAGTTGGTGCGGTTGGGGAATAATGGTTTCCGTAAGCTCTTTTACCCAACTCAGGGCCAATGCAAAAAAGAGCATGATCAACGATGTCTTGAATATGGCCGAAAAGAGCAACAGATTAATGGAGTTGCCCATAAACTTATACACTTGGGCCACTAGGGTAACCAAAATGGTTAGTAGGGAAAGCCAACCCAACAAGGGTAAGCGTCTTTTGATGAACGATTCCCATAAAACAAAACCCAAAAAAAGAAGTGTAAGCAGGGCATAATACACATCGAGTTCGTTGATGGTCGATGGAGTGCTCCCCAAAACCATTTTAAGCAAAGTGGGCAATAGGGCAAACGCAAAGGGAATTCCAATGATGTAAGGCCAAAACTTGGACTTGATCAATGGGGCAAAGAGTTTGGGCAGGTATTTGAACCAAGGCAGGGCCATTAAAATGAACAAGCTGTTCAATAGGGAAAACACACTTCGAAGCCCTTCTTTTAATGGAAGTCCTGTCTGGTCTTGGTGTAACATCAGAATTTCCACCAACCCGGAGCATGCCCAGCACAGTACGGAAAGTGCCAACCAAACAGGGCCATAATCCTTTTGGTTTTTACCAATATGGTACCATATGGACATGAGGGCGACAAACGCAAAAAGACAGACGGTCAATTGCCACCAACCGTAAAAGCCATAAATGGAAATATCAGTTTGGTTTGCCAAGATCAAGTTGAACAAGTAATTTATACAATTGGATGCAGGAATATATTAAAAATAGCTGATTTCATTTTGTTTGGCCCGTCGAATTCAGCTTTACCATAAAATTTGACCAAGCACCGATTTGAAAATATTTGTTGGGTCTATAAATGAAAAAGCCACACATTTGTGTGGCTTTTTTATCAATGTATTGAAATTTTATTTTTTAATGCCGGGCACACCTTCGGGCCGTACGGTTTGCCAATGGAAGGTTTCTGCCGCCTTTTTCACTGGGGCAATCTCGTCCAAGGTATTGGCATCATACACCTTACCGTTTTTGATCACATACTTTATGGTGTTGGTGTTCCGGATGTTGTCCAACGGGTTTTGGTCCAGAATTACCAAATCGGCCAATTTACCGGCCTCAATACTGCCCAGGTCCTTGTCCAAACCTAGCGCTTCGGCACCCAAAATCGTGGCCACTTTGAGTGCATCCTTGTTGTCCATGCCGCCACTGGCCACCGACCACAGTTCCCAATGGTATCCCAAACCTTGCAACTGCCCATGGCTACCCACGCCACCAATACCATCGGCCTCCACCAAATCCTTCATGAATTCGGCATGTTTTGCAAATACATGCTCCTCCGGCATAAACCAAGCACTTCTTCGACGTGATTTCTCTGCCAGTTCTTCGTAGGGTGTAAAGTATTGTAACTTTTTATCGTTGTACGGCTCTTCCGTAGCATAGTAATAATTTTCAGCCCATGGTCCGCCATACGATACCAAAAGGGTAGGGGTGACCGCCATTTTGGATTCGGCAATGCTCTGCACCGCATCTTTATATATGGGATAAATCGGTAACGAATGTTCATGGCCTGGGTACCCATCCAATAGTTGGGTCATATTGAGTTTGAAATCGAGCCCTCCTTCGGTAGTGGGCATGAGTTCCAACTCTTTGGCAGCCATTATGATCCACTGGCGCATTTGTCTATTCCCCACCAAATACATTTTTATACTCTTGGTGTCGTAATACTCACTGTACTGTTTCAATACATCCTTGGCATGCTCCAAGGATTTGATCTTATAGGCCCAGTAGCCCACACCGGGTCCTGTGCTGTACACACGTGGGCCGGGCATCATACCAGCATCGACCATATCGGAATAGGTGAGTACATCGGTGGTTGCCGTTTGTGGGTCACGCGTGGTGGTCACGCCATAGGCCAAATTGGCCGCATAGATCCATATTTGATTTTTATGGATGCCCCAATTGGGCCACATGTGGGCATGGGTATCCACAAAACCGGGCGTGATTGTTTTACCGGATGCATCGATTTCCAGGGTTCCTTTGGGAACGTTCAAAGAACCGGAAGCACCCACCGCTTTAATGCGGTTGTTTTCAATCAGGATGTCGCCTTTTTCAATGACTTGATCATTTTTCATGGTGATGATGCGGGCTCCTTTCAACAAAATGTTTCCTTTTGGAATGTCTTTGGTATAGCTAACGGCCACTTTCAGTTCCTTGGCCATATAGCCTTTGTCCTCCTCTTTTTCCTTATCTTCCTTATCCTTTTCTTCATCTTCTTTTTTCTCCTTGTCCTTCAAGTCCTCAGCAGCTTTTTTTACTGCTGCCACACTATCGGCATAGGCTTCTGCCGCAGGAATGTTGTAGATGAAGTGACTGGCACCCAACGACCAGTGAACATCTTTGCTGTTACCTTCCCACGCAGGAAACTCCCCACCCATAACGGTGAGTTTTTTGGCCGGAAAGGCAGCTTTGTCGGCATCGGCTACAGAGATTTTTGGCGTTTTTCCAAATTTTGGAATGGTAACCGTATAAATATCATTGTTGATCTTGGCCAAAGCCGTTGTGCCATCCGGAGATATTTTGATTTCAGAAGGTGCTGAAGATTTATCCTGGGGTTCTTGGTATTGTTCCGAGCCCGGCAGTATGTTGTGTCCTCCATTGTGGTCATGGAATCCGAATGAGGATGACCCAAAGGTGGTGATGCCACTCAGTTCCAAATGTTCCTTTTGATCGGTGCCGTCCCAACGAATGGAAATCAAGGCGCGATCTTTGTTGAGGTAGATACGGTCATCCACTTTGGTGAAATGCGGATTGGAACGACCTTCAGCCTTATCGATTAAAGTTGCTTTGCCGCCATCGGCAGGAATCCAGGCCAAATCTTCTTGGGCGCCTTGGACCCTAGGCCCAATAGCATCTCGGTATACTTGGGCGGTACCGCGGGTAAACACAATTCGATTGCTTTTGTAGGACCAGGCGGGGTTGGAATACAATGCTGCTTCCTGAGTTAATTTTTGTGCTGTGCCCCTTCCGTTGGCGCTGATTTTGTAGAGGTGTCCACCTTCAGTTTCCCATGTGGCAAAAACAATACTTTCTCCGTTAGGAGACCATGCCGGTTGCGCTTCGGTAAAATTATTATTGGTCAAACGTTTGGGGGTTCCATCCGGTAAATCCATCACGTACAAACGGTTCAATGCCGTAAAGGCGAGTTTGGTCCCATCCGGAGAGGGCACGGCATCCCGTATTTGGGTGACCAGTGCCTCGGGTGTATCCTCAATGGGATATTTGAAGGATAGCTGGGGACCCATTTCCAAGTTTACGTCCACTTCGAAGGGTATTTCCGTGGCCACATTGGAATCGATGTTGATCTTGTATATTTTGCCACCGTAGCTGGCAACGAGATTTTTGCTATCCGGCGTAAATGCCATCGCAGGCAACACACCCAGCGGCGCAATGGATTCCTGTTCGTCACGCTGAACGGGATAGGCCAACCAACGTTCATCGCCATTTTTCAAATTACGAAGTACCAGACCAGTTTCGGTTTCGAACCGACTGCCGAAGACCAACCATTTTCCATCCGGTGAAAGGGTGGGTGTAAAGGCAGACCCATAACGAGAGGTAATGGTGGAAAGTTCCCCATCTTCCATGTCGTAGGTGCCCAATTGGTATTGGGGCAACTGGGCATTGTAGTTCCATGCCCTGGATCGTTGTGAAAAATAGATCAATTTCCCGTCGGGACTGAACTCGGGGTCAATGGCCTTCAGGTTTTCCGGCTTGTCAATGAGTTGAACCCCACCGCCACCATCTTTGTGGTACAGGTGCAATTTGATGTTTCTTCGACCCTTGGCTCCCACAATATACTGTCCGTCAGGGCTCCAATCGGCCGCAAAGTAATTTTGGTCGCTATCCTTGGTAATCTGTTTGGTCTCTTTGGATGCCAGCTCCATGGTCCAGATGTTGTCCGACCCGCTTTTATCGGAAATGAACACAATGGATTTGCCATCGGGACTGTATCGGGGGTGCACATCGTAAGCCATTCCTTCGGTTACTTTTGTGGCTTTGCCCCCTTGCATGGGAATGGTGTACAAATCGCCCATCATGTCAAAAATGATGGTTGTGCCATCGGGGCTAACATCCAAGGACAACCATGTGCCTTCTTGAGTGGTAAAGGAAATGGTTCTTTCCGGCTCCAGGGGAAGTTCCTTGGTGGCCTTTTTGGTGCTATCGGGCTCTTCCTTGTTTTCTTGGGCAAATAGGGTTGGAATTGCAATGAACAAACTCAATAGCAATAGGGTGCAGTTTTTTCTCATTTAGTCGTTCGGTTTTTGTTTCAGAGCAGGTAAGGTATGAAAAAAATAATGTTGAAAACAAAGTGGCTTGGAATTCCTGCTCCAAGCCGTTTTGGGAGGCCTGATGCCTTTTTTGCCCAAGGCTGAATATGGCTTTGTTTTGGGTTTAATGAAGTATACACAATCAAACCATCTCAAGCCTTAACTCTTTGGGTTTTCTCACTTTTTTCGGAATTGCGTATGGTCTTCGGATGACAGGTAACCGATCGGTCATGTAAAATCTGTTTGTAACAGGCCGTAATACAGTAAATCGACCAATTCTCCTGATGTTGTTCGGTAATCGTCCCGTAACAATCCTTCTTTTTTAAACCCAGTTTTTTCAGCAACGGCAATCGCCGAACCATTTGTAGGATGGGTTCTTAAAAAGAGCTTATGAAAACCATGATGCTCAAAACAATGTTTACAAACAAGATGAAATGCTTTGGACGCAATGCCTTTGCCCTCATATTGGGCATCTATAAATAGTCCCAATTCAGTTTTGGGAATGTTCCAATCGATGTTTTTAAGATCGATAAAACCTGCAATCGTATTGGATTTTTTATCGATAAGGACATAGGGGATGTACGTTTTGTTCTTGATTTTTTGCCCCACATCGTCAAGAAATATTTTAGTGGCATCAATGGTCTGGGTCTTGGCCACGATACCAGCAAAAAATTGTTCAAGTCTACTTTGGTTGTTTTCCATTAAATGAAAAAAAGCATCATGATCGGATGCTTTTAGAAGCCTTAAACAATAAGTGTCAAAGTTCATTCTGCTTTGTTGATCGCTGTTTAATGTAGATTACAATTTTACATAAAGTTGGACATCAACTTTATTGCCATGCGGAAAGAATTGAATATGCTTTTCAAGACCATTATCGATGACCGTTACAATATACGGTTTTTCCATTGACCAGCTATTGCTCCAACGGTTGGAGTTTTTTCGCTTGACATAGGTCATGCCATTTCTTAAACCTCCTGTATAGGCTGCTCCATCGGGTTCTACACCTTGAATAATTTTTTCCTTGGCCGATCTTGACACGTCAAAACCAGGATCGAACAACCGGACTGTTCGATCGGTTAACACGTAACCTTCAAAAGCATCGGGTTCCAAGGGTATATTTTTCCCATTGATGATAAAGTCTTCAATATCTTGTTCAAAGTTCAATGAAAACGTATTCCCGTAGTCAAAAACATCCGCATAAGAAATCTTGCCATCTGCAATCGTGCATCTTTCAAATAAAAACTGGAACATTTTTTTAAGACTGGACCCTTTTTTTGAAAGTTGGTGGTCCCAACGTAGTGCAATAAGTGATCCCCGATAATAGCTTAATTTCTTTTGTGCGGCACCAAAATTATCCCGGGCGGCAATTTCCTCATAGGATTCGTTGGCACTTGGGTTATTATTGATGCTGATAATGTCATTATTGAACAGCTCCACAAACTGATCTTCCGAAATAGTTTCATTTTGCAACAGTATTTTTCTGGAAAAATATTCGGTGAATCCTTCGTGTAACCACTCATGCTTAAAATCAAATTCGCCTTTTAAAGTGGGCAAAAACATTTTGTTGGGCAGCCAGTTATGAAAATATTCATGGGAAATGAGGTCCTGGATATGTCCTGCAGTTTCATTTGCATCCACAAAACAATAAAAAAGATGTGGTATCGAGGCCCCGGCCAACAATCCGGTTCTTGGTAGAATCGTAATATGATAGAATGATTGTTCCCTATCACTGAAAAACTCCTTTTCCGCTTTGAGTGTTTCTTTGAGTTGTTTAAAAAATTCCGCTTTATCAAAATTGAATTCCCCATTAATGAATACCGAATAATCCATTCCCTCAAGATCAAAGGTTATTTGGGACGCCGCATTTGAAGTGCCTCCAAATCCGGCGGAAATCAGATCTTCGTAGCTGGATTCCAGCGCTATGGTATCAATATGCTCTGATAATGAGGAATACATGATCCATTTTGGATCATCACTTTTCATTGAAATTTTGTAAGTCAATTTTTTTTCCAACGGATATATGGGCAACAACCATTGACAACCGGCCATATAAAAAAATGAACTGGATACGTTCGGTGCGTAGGAATACTTGTCCAGCTCTTCGGGGTCATAGTTTATTTGGTAGGATAGGTGTATTTCACCGTCCGAATTGGGGGCTATTTTCCGATAGTTGGTACCTATCTCCAAAATCTTTGTGCCATTTTTAACCTGAAAAGATTTTACCCATTGGTGAAGATTTGGGGTGCCGTAATAATCGAAGGGCAAAAACACTTTATGAATCGAATCGGACCTGTATTCTAGATCCACATGAAATTCCAATTGATCATTAACGGTAACCACACCAAGGGTATAATAAACCGTGTCTTTTTGAATATGGGTATTATCCGTTTGCTTTTTTTCTTGTATGGGAAAAAGGGTTATAACGGAGTATATCAGGATCAGGATGGTATTTTTCATTGTTCCATCAGTTTTAAGGAGAAGGGTATTAGGTTTTTGAAGTTCCTCATACAGTTTTCCGTTTGCTTTTTTTCTTTTTATAATGATCTTTGGATGCGATATAGATTTCCCTTTCAACTTCGGCATAAACCGCTTTTGATTTATCCGTAATGTTGACATTCAACTTGTAGGTCTTCTCGTTGTGATTTGCTATGTCGGTCTTTATGCTTTCAATAAATTCGTCGGATATAATAAAATCTGCAAACATGGTTTGGTTTCCTGGGCGTTTGAATTTTATGGAAGCAGCCTTGTCCCATACCACATAATCTTCCCCTAAAATTGTAATCAATTGGATCATAAAAATCGGATCTGTGGCGGAGGACATGGCCCCTCCAAACAAAGTTCCCTTATAGTTTCTGTTTTTATAGGTCAAAGGAATCTTTACCTTAACAACCTGCAGATTGTCCGAAACAAAATATACGCTCCCCGTACTTCTTTTATAGGCTGAGTCAAATTTGAAGGCATATTTGAAAATGGTGCTTTTTTTGAAGAACCTTTCTAAAATCTTGATGGTGTTGGTATTCATTATAATTGAAGCTTTGGTGGCCTTTCCGACTATGGGGCCACTTTTTTATTTGATGGCCACCCCTTTTATTTGGGGCGTAATGGGTATAAATGGAGAATACAGACTGTATTGTTCTATATGAAGGGAATTGAAACCAGCATGCTCCAGCAAATCCTTGGTGTCCCGATTTGTGTTGCAACCCTCAAAAAACCAATGCCAAGGTTTATGTAACAAGTTTTGGATAAAGGCCAGCATGGATTTTTCTTTGGCTTTTACATGTTCGATAAATACAAATCTGCCCGACGGTCTTAGAATACGTTTAATTTGATCGATACATTGAACAGGGTCGCCCACAGTGCAAAGCACTAGGGTACAAACTACAAAGTCATAAGAATTTGATGGTAGGTCTATGGATTCTCCCACCAGAGTTTTAATTTCCAGATCCACACCATATTTGTCAGCACTTTTTCTGAGGTTTTTGTGCATATGTACATTGGGTTCTATGGCAATTAGGCGTGTTCCTTTTTTAATATAACGCATATTGGCACCAGCCCCGGGGCCTATTTCAACCACCGTTGGAGGGTGGTCTTTAAAAAGCTCCCTTTTTGATTTCCCAAACAGATGATCCATATATCCCGAAAGCATCTTGAACATCAAAGAATTGATTGGACCAAGAATGTTGTTGTTTTTAAAAGTCGAACCCATTTTAAAAGTTGATGTTGTTTTTGTACAGGTCACCCTGCAGATATTTTAGGCCGGAATCGCATATAACGGTTACTATTTTTTTATTGGGTCCGAGGATTTTTGCCCGTTGTAACGCAGCCCATACATTGGCACCCGAAGTGGCGCCGCCAAAAATTCCTTCTTTTTGGGCGAGTTGGTTCGCTGTTCTATAAGCATCCGCATCCGATACGGCAATTATATCGTCTATAAGATCTTTTCTTAAGATCGATGGGGTGAACGAAAGTCCGATACCTTCCAACTTATGTGTGCCACTGGTATCCCCACCGGATATGTTTCGAACATGCAACGGTTCTACCGCTATGGTTTTTAAATTGGGAATCTTTTCTTTCAATATTTCAGAGTTTCCAGAAATGCATCCTCCGCCACCAACAGCCATCACAAACTCGTCAAATTCGGTCCCCAGATCAGAAATAATCTCGTGCGCCATACCATAATATCCTCTTTTATTATCGGGATTGTTGATTTGGTCCGTCCAATATGTATTCGGTTCATCGATCAATTCTTTGGCCCGTCGAATCATTGTATTGATCACTTCTGCTGTAAGTTTTCCATTCTTGGCCGGAACAAGTTCTACAGTGGCCCCAAAAGCTCTCATGGTTTGGATTTTCTCCTCTGCAAATCCATCGGAAGAAACAAAGTGTGCACGATATCCTTTTTTGGCACAGATCATGGCCAAGGAACTTCCGGTGCTACCACCGGTGTATTCGACTACCTTGAATCCTTTTTTTAATTCACCTCTTTTTTCGGCCCCCTCTATCATGGAAAGCGCCATACGATCTTTCATGCTACCCGTGGGGTTGGCACCCTCAAACTTTACATATATGTCGGCAGAGCTCTCATTTGTAAGGTTGTTCAGTTTGATCAGTGGTGTGTTTCCTATTGCATTCATGTTTTCCTGTTTTTTTAAAATATTTAAGCATACCCATACCGTTAAAAACAAAGTTGATCCCAAAATGGACAACGGCGGGGTGCCGAGCAATTCATCCAGTACCCATGAAAATTGTAATGAACTTTTAGTAGGGTCTTGTTAGAATTCAATTATTTAAACAGACTAGTTGGTGCAAATATATAATTAATATTTATTATACCAACTAGTCTGTTATAATTTCTGGATATTCAATATATTTGTTTTATGGCAAGAAATGGAAAACCAACTCGTGACAAAATCTTATCTGAAACTAAAAACCTGGTTTATTGCAATGGATTTTCGGGTACCAGCATAGATCAAATTCTCGATAAAACTGGGATTACCAAAGGGGCATTTTTTTATCATTTCAAGACCAAAAACGTATTGGCTAAAGCTTTGATCGAAACATATGCCAAGGAAGATCTGTCTCATTTGGAATCGGCATTGCAGGCTACAGAGACATTAAAGGACACCCCGCTTAAAAGGCTTTTGGAATTTATTCAGTTGTTTATAGATATGATGAAGAAACTTGAAGAACCTCCAAGCTGTCTCTATGCTTCATACATGTATGAGTCCAATCAATTTGATAGTGAGACCTTAAATATAGTGGCGGAGTCCATTCTTGAATGGCGTAATGCCCTCACAGAACTCCTCAATAGCGTATTGGTAGAAAAGAAACCCAAAAAGAGGGTTGATGTTCAATCATTGTCCGATCAGTTTGTTGTAATTTTTGAAGGCGGTTTTGTGGTTTCCAAGGCACTGACAGATCCTGATATTACAGCGAAACAGCTACAACATTTAAAAAACTATCTGGAATTATTATTTGAGTAAATGGGCCGCTCCTTGAAAATATCCAAGATTTATAAATATAAAAGCCCATGGATAACCAAGGGCTTTTTTACTGCTCAATCTTAATGTATTAGGAAAAGTAAAATACACATCATCAAATCAACTCAAACAGTAATTCTTTGGGTTTTCTCACCTTTTTTCGGAACTGGGTATGGTCTTCGGGCGACCGATACCCAATAGGGGCAATAAGTGTAGCATTTAAACCCAGAGCGCCAAGGCCAAGGATTTCGTTGTACTTGTCCGGTTCAAAGCCTTCCATGGGGCAGGTATCAATGCCCAGTTCGGCGGCTGCGTTCAACAGATTGGCAAGGGCGAGATAGGTCTGTTTTTCGGCCCAGTTGTGCCATTCCAAATCGGTCATTCCAGATAGGCTCTGTTTGATAAAGTCTGCATAGCCTTTTAAATCTTCCACGGGAGTACCTTGGGTGTCGGATACCAATTGCATGTAATCATCAATATGTTCCTCGCTACGGTCCGTGTAGTTGCAAAAAACAAACAGGTGGGAGGCATCGGTGATTTGAGACTGGTTCCATGAGGCTGCTTTCAATCTTTCTCGAAGCTCTGGGTCCTCAATGACTAAAATTTTATACAGCTGAAGGCCATAGGACGATGCTGATAGTTGCACTGCTCTTTGCAATTTTTCCAAATCGGAATTGTTCACTTTTTGTGAAGGATCAAATTTTTTGGTGGCGTAGCGCCATTCCAAGTTTTTAATAAGATTCATATCGCTTGATTTTTAAATGTGAGTTTTATGTTTTGTTGATCATAACAATCCCAAATGCCATTGCCACTATTCCAAATAGCCTATTAAATTCCAATGGTTCCTGCGGCAAACCAAACCATCCAAAATGACCGGCAATGGCCGAAAATAAAAGTTGACCGAATAGGCCCAGTGAAATCATGGTGGACAGGCCCAATTTGGGAATGGTGTAATAGTAGAGGCATATGCCCAAGACACTGAAAAGTGCTCCAGTGAACCACAAATAGATTGGTATTCCTGTCAATTGGGCTGTTCGCGGCAACTCCCTGGCGCTAACGATAACAATAATTAAGGCGAAACATGCGCTAAAGCCAAAAGCAATCAAAGAAGCCAAAAACGGACTTTTCAAATGAACGCCGAGTCTGGCGTTCAATCCGCCTTGGGCCGCTAAAAAAACGCCTCCGAGAAAGGCCAGCATAATATTGAAAGACTGATTCATACTTGATTGATATTCAGTTACAAAATTATTTTGAACGGATCGGGGAAATATTAAGGTAGCTTAAGAAATGAATCAAGGGCCAATGGTAGTTTTGAATCGAGGTATATGTAGTGTTGTGCTTTATTAACCAAAGTCAATTGAAAACAGGCTTCATCAAGATAGTTTTGCGTATTATGCGAATTTTTGAACATACGGTAAATTCTTGGGTAATGACCAAAGGAATAAAAATGATTCTGACGGTACTGCCTATCCTGTGCCTTGGTCAAATAACGGACGAACAAAAAGTCCGTATCGATTCTTTATTTCAAAAATGGGACCTGGAGAATTATCCAGGAGGGGTGGTCGGTGTTATACAATCGGATACAATTTCATATCTAAATGCATTTGGTAATGCCAGCTTGGAATATGATGTTCCCAATACTTCAAAAACCATGTTCAACATTGGATCTGTATCCAAACAGTTTACGGCCATGGGCATTGTGGTTTTGCATCAACAGGGACTGTTGTCCATTGATGAGCGTGTAGAGAAATACTTTCCAGATTTTCCCATTTTTCAAAACCCCATAACCCTTAAACACTTGCTGCAGCATACCAGTGGACTAAGGGATTTTCATGAATTATTGGCATTGGCAGGTTGGCGTGGGGACGACTATAGAACCGATCAGGATATTCTGAAGTTTATGAAAAAACAGTCCGATCTGAATTTTCATCCTGGGGAAAGGTTCATGTATTCGAACACCGGCTATGTTTTGTTGGCCAAAATTATTGAAAAAGTGACCCATGAGGATTTTGGCAAATGGATGAAGAACAACATTTTTGATCCTTTGGGATTGCACAGTACCTATGTGGAGGAAAATTATCAACGAATAGTTCCCCAAAACGCAACCTCGTACTATCACAGTCATGATAAAATATTCGAAATGGCGCAAGGCTATTGGGCTTATACAGGGGCCGGGAATGTCCACTCCACTGCCCGGGATTTATTGATTTGGAGCAAGAATTATTATAGTCCGAAAAATGGATGGGAAGCGTCGTTCCAAATGTTACAAACTCTGGGTGAATTCAACGATGGTGGCACTTCCGATTATGCCTTCGGAATTTATATTGATGAATTGTTTGGCACAAAGCGCATACAACATGCCGGTGTGGTCGGAGGGTATCGTGCTTTTTTATGTACCTACCCTAAAAAAGCCTTGAGTGTTGTGGTACTGACCAATTTCTCCAATGCCCCTTTTGGTGAAATGGCAGATGATGTAGTTGGAATCTTATTGACCGAGCCCAGACAAAAGGCACAAAACCGTTTATCTTCCAATCACACCAAAAAGCAAGGGATTTCATTTAGGTGTCCATTGGATTTGACCGAATATTCGGGTACTTTTTATAGCACCGAAATTGACACCTGGTATACTTTTTATGTGGAGGGCAATACATTAAAATGTTCCCATGTTAGACATGGGGAATTTATTATGGAGTGTGTTGCACAGGATGAGTTCAGGGGCTCTTGGCCACTTGGAACCGTTAAAATGTCGCGCAATCCAAAAGGAGAAGTGGACGGACTATATATATCCACTGGGAGGGTGAAAAACCTATGGTTCAAAAAAATCAAATCATCAATCAACTAAAACAATGAAAACAATTGTATTTAATTTTCTCATGGGCCTATTCGGCATTTCGATGGGGGTTGCCCAAACGGACACCCTTTTGATCGAGAATGTCAATGTAATACCCATGATCGAAGAAACTATTCTGTATAACCAACGGGTGGTGGTGGCGCACGGAAAAATAATCCGTGTTGAACCTATGTCAGCCACATTGGAGTTCCAAAACCCCCGCGTGGTTGATGGCTCTGGGAAATACTTGATTCCGGGATTAAATGAAATGCACTATCATTGGCGCAACAAGGAAGGGGGTATTGTCCGTGATTTCAAACTACTGATTGCCAATGGCGTAACCACTGTGCGCAATATGGCGGAGTACGATTGGCAGGATCATATTTCCATAAGGGACAGTATTGATGATGGGAAACTGTTCGGGCCCAATTATTTTACGTCAGGGCCTTATCTGAAATCCGGAGACTTGCAATCGAGTGCCGATGTACAAAGCGTGGTTGAACAGCATTATCGAAAAGGCTACGACTTTATTAAAATCGCCGATGATCTACCAAAAGCTATCTATTTGGAAATATTGGAAAAGGCCCAAACCTATCATATTCCGGTAATGGGGCATGCCCAACGCGCGATGGATCTCGAATATTCTCTCCGAATGAAATCCATTGAGCATGTAGAGGAGTTTGTGTATTTGTTCGGTGATGAACAAAGAAGAGATAGTCTATTCCTGAAAAATGCCGTAGAGCAGATTAAAAACAGCGGAATTGTCATTGTACCGACCTTGGTGGTTTTTGATATGATCGTAAAATGTTTGGACGACAATAGCTTTGCAAAACTTAAGGAAAAAGAAGTCGCAACATATATGCTGAACGGAGATCATGGGTATTGGGCATCGGACGATAATCCCTATCGTCAAAATTTAAAAGGTAAGGTGATCAACGGAATGGATGCATTGCCATTGTTGGAAGGTTACTTTGAATGGATGAAGAATTTTACCAAAATATTGGCAAAAGAAGATGTTCCCATGATGACCGGAAGCGATACTTTTGGTTTTGTGGTACCCGGATTTTCCTTACACGAAGAATTTCAATTTCTTCAAGAAGCTGGTCTATCTCCCTACGAGATACTTAAGGCCAGTACATTGACACCTGCCCGATATTTGGGTTCTATTGCTACGGAGGGTACTATTACCGTAGGAAAAAATGCCAATTTGGTCCTGTTGAACAAAAACCCGTTGGAAGATATTAAAAACACCAAAACGATTGAAGGTGTACTGTTGAAAGGGGAGTGGTTGGGTCGAGACCAATTGGACAGCCTTTTAAAAGAAGTTGAATCGCTAAATCATTGAAAGCTCAAATAAATTAAAATACCTATGCCACATTTTGTGCTGGACTGTTCCAATACGGTCATTAAATCTCAATCCCCGGAATCGATAATGCAATTGGTTTATGATACCGCTAAATCCACAGGTCTTTTTGACCCTGATGATATCAAGGTGCGAATCAATCCCTTTGAACACTATATGGTTGGGAATGCAAAGGATGACTTCATCCACATTTTTGGAAACATCATGGAAGGGAGAACTACTCAACAAAAGGCCAATTTATCAAAGCGAATTGTTTCTGAACTCAAAGGTATGTTCCCCGAAGTTCCAATTATTTCAATAAACATCAGGGATTTTGAGAAAGCGACTTATTGTAACAAAACCATGGTATAATCTTCTACTATGAAAATGAAAGTAATAACGGCGACCATTGCGATAGTTTTGATGTTTTTTGGTGTACAAGCTCAATCGGAGGGTATTCCGAATGTAGTCGGCACCAACCACCTTCTTTCCTCTAAAATATTGAATGAAGAGCGGGGAGTTCAGATATATCTGCCCCCAAGCTATCAAAATTCAGATAAAACATACCCTGTGGTTTATGTGTTGGATGGGCAACGTTTCTTTTTGCATGTTGTAAGCGTGAATCAATCTTTTCTACAATTTCAATTGGCACCGGAATTTATCATTGTGGGAATCAAGAATTCATATCCCGATAGGTTTCAAAATTTTGGGGAAGGCAAGGAAAACTTCAAAGGGTTTTTACAAGATGAATTGATGCCCTATGTGAACAAACAGTTAAGGACCAACGGTGAAAACCTTCTTTTTGGCTGGGAATATGGGGGAAGCTTTGCTTTTCACCTGATGAAGGATCAACAAAACCTATTCAATGCTTATTTAATAGCCAGTCCCTTTCCCATTTTTGATGCAATCGACGATTTGGACACCGCTTCCATCAAAGAGGTACAATTGTATTTTGCGGTAAGTCCCGATGAATATGACGTGCGGCACAGCACCGAAAAATTGAACGAAAAACTGAAATCAAACCCCGGTAAAGGTCTTGAATGGACCTATTTTGAGTTTGAACTGGAAGAACACCGCTCCACAGGATACCCTACGCTGTACCATGGCCTCCGGGACTACTTTAAATATTATCAGGAGTTTGAAACGAACAACCTACAAAAGTTCTTTGCCGCGGGGGGAATGGATTTCGCACGTGATCATGCCGAACAAAGAGCGCAGCAATATGGCTTTTCACCGGAACTCTCCCTTTGGTCGCGTTTTACCATCATTCGCAGTGCCATGCGCGCCGATGATTTTGAGCAGTTTGAAACCCTGTTGAATGCCATGGACAAAGAATCCTTTTTAAAGGAACTGGTGGCTAATCGGGACTACGCCGTATCCCAAATGGCGGCATTTTATGAAAAACATAATCGGTTTCAGGAGGCCATTGCATTGTATGATCTTTTGCTGAAGAAGTACCCGGATTCTGAAAGATTGTTGAACAGAAAATCAGGTGCCAATAAAGCGTTGAACCAAAACAAATAGACAAATGAAATCTTATACAATCATTTTGATGACACTATTGATCCTTGGGTTTACTTCCTCTCAAGCTCAGGATTCCTCGCAAACTCCCAAAGATTCCTTAAGTCCTATTCTCGATAAGTACTACAAGTTGAACTTAAAGGTTTTTCAAGCCAACTCGACCCAAGAAGACATTGACAACATCTTTGATCTGTTCACGGACGATTTTACTTATGTGCATCCCAATTACGGAGGAGTTTATACACGTGAAGACCTGTTTAACGGTTACGTGCGCAACCAGAAAAATGGGGGCTACGATGGCAGTGTGGTGGACATTAAGGTAGAGAACAAAATATTGGGCCTCAATGCCGTGGCTGTGAGCAAACGGTTCATAAAAAAGGAAGCGGGCAAAATTGTTGAAGGCGAAGCCCAAATGGCCCTTTTTGAGTTTAAGGAAGGCAAAATTTTTAGGATCACGGAGTTTTGGTAACATGTCGATCTTTAATTAAGCAATACCTTTTTAGTCAATGATCAGCTTTTGAAGGATGATGTTTTTGCTTAGTAATAAAAACAAAAGTGAAGGAATACATTAAACTCTTAGCACTGGCATTGGTACTATTTTTATATGCCTGCGATACTAAGAACCAAAGTACAGAAAAAGGTGATTCATCAACGGAAACTGATAATCTATACTTTGGGCATAAGCCACCAGGACTAACCCCTGAAATTTTTATTCCTAAAAAGAGTACTTCTGAAGGTTGGAAATTAGGGGATGGGGACGCATTGGAAATGGAAGAGTTTTACTTTACTTACTCTGGGGACGACCTCTTTCAGCCTGCTGTTGTGGTTTTTCGGAATGAAGGCAGTTATTACAGGTCAAATAAATATAGTTTTCACCATAATGGGACTGAAAACAGCGACAAATTATACGCAAGACAGTACTATATTGAACGTACAGCTACTGGTTGGTCAAAATTAAAAAGCCTGGGTCCAATGTTTGACAGGGAAGATTGGGGCATTATGGTGATGTCGGTATCCTCTAAAGGGACCATGGTCTTTGACGATTATAAGAATAATGATGTACTCCGTATATCAACGATTAAAGACGGTAAGCGTAAAGAACCAAAACTACTCGGTGCGGACATTAACACTGGTAAATGGACAGCCCACCCCTTTATTGCACCTGACGATTCCTTCATAATATGGTGTAGCGAGAGAGAAGATGGATATGGCAAGTCTGACAATTATATCAGTTTTAAACAGCAAGATGGTTCATATGGTTCGGCTATCAATATGGGAGATAAGATAAATTCAGAACTGGTTGAAAGTGGTGCGAGATTAACTCCTGATGGAAAATATTTACTTTTTAGTAGGTCAGAAGAAAAAGTTAGGGAAGATGGAAGTACGTACTGGGAAGCAACAAAATATTGGGTTGATGCAAAAATCATTGAACAGTTAAGACCTCAACCATAAAACAGGACTGCCGCTTCGTGGTTTCGATGTACATGTTGTTGATATCAGGTAACCACACCATTGTTGGTCGTGACACCATGGCTGTAAATAAGAGCTTCATCTAACCAAAAGATGGTTAAGTGATTACTGGAGAGGGCAAACGGCCCTTTTGAGTTTAAGGAAGGGAAAATCTTTAGAATTTATGAATATTGGTAAAATATTTTTTTCGTCTTTAATGAGCATTCTGTTTTTGTCTACTTCACATATGATTGCGCAAGCAACATACGATGTAAAAAAGGTTAACGAAAACGTTTATATTTTTACAGAGCTTTGGGATGCGGATGCCAACGGAAATTGCGGTGTTGTTATAGGAGATAAAGAAGTACTTCTTATCAATTCCATGATGCTCGCAAGTGCGCCAGACTTGGAAAAGGAAATCCGAAAAATCACGGATTTGCCCATTGCGTATGTAATCAATAGCGATTCCGATACCTTTAACCACCATGCCAACGCTTATTTTGCGGATAGGGGGGCAATCATACTGTCCCATGAAAAAATGAAGTACGCCAATGCCTATCACAAAGTTTTGTTCAAAGATAAAATCTCGATAGTCTTAGGGGATGAAGTGGTAACCGCCTACCATACCCCATCCCATACCTTGGATCATATTGATGTTCATTTGGAGAAAAGCAATGTGTTGTTCATGAGCGATGGATTTCAGCCCCACTGGTTAACCTTTACCGGCCCCAATGGACTAAAAGGGGTTGTAAATGGGATTGATAAGGCCATTGCCCTTTCAGATGAGCATACCCTGATTGTGCCAGGCAACACTTCCAAAGACCCAAAACATTATTTTGGGAACAAACAACAACTTATCAGGAATAGGGAGGTTTATATTCAATTGAACCACCGGGTGGTCGACTTACACCAAAAAGGATATACCGTTAAAGAGATAGCTTCAGATGAAAGGGTGAACGATGTTATTAAAATACTGGAAGCGTACCCAGATAAGCGACCCTATCTGAAATATTATATCGAGGAAATATTGACAATGGCTACAAATTAATCCTGAGGTATGATCATTTCGCCATGCATTAACTTGGTATGGTAGCGGGAAAATCCATGGAGGTAGCTCAGAAAATAGTAGACTTGTTGAATCAAAATGTAGAAACCGGAAAATTTTGGCTGAGTAGAAAGGAAAGGGCGTGGTGATTTTTCAATTTTCCGTTTTCAGTAAATTTTTGACCTCATACAAAGTGTGGAGTACTTCAAATTTTGAACAACGAGATCTCATTTGCGCGCTCAGTTTTTGTGCACTTTCAGGAAGTTTGGCTCCAGCTTCGTTCCACGTCTTCTCATTTGGCCATTGAGCATAGGCAATATAATTTTCGTGGGCATCCTTATGTAGGCGAGATCCAAGTCCGTTGGCATAATTTATAAAGGCAAGGGTCAACTCTTCCCATTCTTGCTCAAATTCTTTTGCAAGTCCTTGGACCACCTCAAACCTATAGATTACAATAAACATGCTTGTCTTTTTTTGAGTCACCTACTTGTATTCGTCAATGCAAATGTTTCCACTTCGCCGAAAGTTGCAAACCCCAATTTAGAATAGATTGGTTCACCGCTTTTGGAAGCAACAAGATATACTTTACCATATCCCAACTCTACGGTTTTGTTCAAAAGATATTGTGTCATACTTTTTCCCAGCCCCTTTCCCCTAAAGGTAGGCAAGGTGCCGATCATATGAAAACCGCAAACATCATTGTTGTCCAAATACAACATGCCGCAACTTCCAAATGCCCCTTCATGTTTGCCCAAAAACATGTGAAACTTCGGATTGTTGAGCAAAGCTTCCACGGTTTTTGACTTGACAGGATAGTCAAAGGAGCCAGCGGCGATTCGGGCAAATTTTCCAGCCTGACCCTTGGTGGTCACGGTTTCAAATTGATGTTCATTCAATACCTGTAAATGGCCTTCAGATACATCGAGTGCCATGGCCTTTAAGGAAGAAACCCTTTCAAAGCCTGAGGATTCCAAAAGAACCTTGGTTGCCTCGCTTTGTACCAAAATGGCATTGGGTAATTGTTCAACTTCAATGCCGGACTTCAAAAGTTCCAAAGCCAAGGCACTGGGCTGTAGGTCGAAAATTTTGCTGGGCCAGGAATATCCTTTGGCAAAGACAGCATTATAGCCGTTATTTCGGTCTAGAATTCCCGCCGTTTTACCGATTTGGAGCCAAAATTCTGCCAAATGGTCGGCTATTTTTTGTGCGGAAGGGTTTGTTGTTTGATTCACGATTCACGATTTATTGAGGAACAAATCTAGGCTTGTAAGTTTCTTTCCAACTTAAGATGCCTTAAGAAACAGAGTTACTTCAAATTTTTCCGAAGTGCACTCAAAAACTCTGGGGTAATGCCCAAATAGGAGGCAACCATGTATTGGGGCACTCGTTGTTCTATGCCACGATACCTGGACCGAAAATCGAGATAACGCTCCTCTGCACTCTTGCTCATGGCATTCAGGGTACGATCTTGCAGGCTTACATAGGCCTTTTCAAATTTTAATCGGTAAAAGCGCTCCATTGCGGGAACTTCTTCATACAATCTGTTTAATGCATCGCGATGAATTTGCAGCACGGTGCTGGGTTCCAAAGCCTGCACAAATTGTTTGGCCGGGGTCTGGGTCAAATAACTGTAGAGGTCGTTTACCCACCAGCCCTCAACACCAAATTGCACCACATGCTCCTTGGCCGATTCATTCATATAAAAGGCCCTTAGGCAGCCTTTGGCAATAAATCGCATGTGTTGGGAAACGTGACCTGGCGACAGTAGAAATTCCTTTTTGTGCATTATTGTTATCTGAAAACTATCAGCCACCAACGATTCCTCCCGCTCCGTTAATGGAATGGATGCCCTTAGGTGTTCAATAAGTTTTTCAATGGGTTCCAAAGGTCATGTTTGGTATGGTTAAGATAGAAAAAAGCCACCATTTTTGGTGGCTCTTCCAATCAATATATGGTTTGGTGGTATTTACACGAACAACAATACAATGGTCAACAAAAAGCCGGCCACCGCGAAATAAAGCCCTTTCTTGTAAATGGGGGCACTGGGCCTGAACATGAAAAATGCTGATACAGCAAAGAACAACAGGGCAATTCCAAAGAAAATGCCCAACCAGAACAACGGGTTTCCCGAATGCATTTTATGCAGTTTGTTCATGTTTTCCAATAGGGCAGGCAAACGCTTCTCCACATAATTGGCTTTTCCGGTTTTCACATTGTACGAGCCGCCATCAAAATACATAACGTCACCTTCGGTCTTGTTTACTTTAAAGCCTCTTTTGCGCAGGGCAACGCCCAGGGCCTCTTCGTTCAAATTGGCATCCAATGTGGTTGTCATTTGATATTCACTCTTCATGTAATCAGTGTTGCGAAAGGTGAGCACAATGCCACTTATCGCATACACGGCCATAATTCCGGCCAAAAAGAAACCAAGGTAGCGGTGAAATTCCCTAAAGGTGTTTTCTGATTTTCTTCCCATTTTAATTTTTAAAAGATGAATGGAGAAAAGGCCATTTGTTGAATCCCTTTCTCCATTATTTTCTATTATTTATTTTTTTTATTGTTGTGCCATTTCCAGGTTGATGGTCAGTTCTACATCATCACCCAAGGTTGGAGTATCTCCACCAACACCGAATTCCAAACGATTCACGGTGCCTGTCAATTTTAGACCGGCCTTTAGTTTGTTGCTGCGTTGGTCAGTAATTATTCCGTTCACCTTTCCTTCCAAGGTTACCGGTTTGGTTACTCCGTGCATGGTAAGGTCACCGGTTAGGGTAAAAGTTTTGTCCCCAGTTTTCTCGTATCCGGTAGTTTTGAAGGTAATGGAAGGATAGGCTTCCACTTCAAAAAAGTCGGCACTACGCAAATGGTTATCTCTTCTTTCGTTGTCAGTGTCAATACTGGTGGTTTTGATATCCACGGTAAATTCCGCATCCTCAAATGTATCGGAGGCCGTGGCCGTAATGTCAAATTCTCCAAAATGACCTTCCACTTCGGAAATCATCAAGTGGGTAATGGCAAAACCGACCTTGGAGTGCGCTCCGTCGGATTTCCAGGTGGATTGTGCCGAAACGGCCAAACAGGCAAATACGGCAAGTGTAAACAATGTGTTTTTCATGATTGTGTTTTATTTAATTGTGGTAATTCCAAGAATTGAGCCCCAAATGTTGGAAAATTTTATGGATTTTCCAGATGCTTCCAGGCCAACAATACAAATATGGATGCAATACCCATAACGTACCAATAATTTCTGTAAACGACAATGGAATTCCCCCAACCAACAACTCATTATTCATTTCGGTTGGGAAATTGTCGTTTAGGGGGCAATATCTGTTGTTTGTAAAATGGATTTTTTCAAAGCATTGATTAATCCATAATTTTGGTTTTGAATAGATTGTATTGTTTTGATTTCCAAGAAAGAACTTTTATTTCAGATAGTAGTGCACGTGGTGGTACTCCTCTTCTTTTCCATTGATAGGAATGCGGAGACCTTGGTGCTGAATAAGGCCATTTTTGTGCTTTACTATAGCGTAGCAACACTTTTGGTCACGTTTTATCTGATGCCACGATTTTTATACAGGAAGAAATATTGGCAATTTTTTCTGGGCTTCGCATTGGTGGTTGCGGCCGTTATTGCCATCGAGGAATTGGTTATTGAACCATTTATGTTCCCGAACACCAAAAGAGGCGATACCTTCCCAGGGGTGTACATATCGCTTTTGGGCATTTTGCCAGTCATGTTCATTTTGGCAGCGAGCAAGTTCGGATGGGATGCCATGCAAAAACAAGCGGAAATCGATGAACTTCAAAATGCGATCCAAGAAAGCGAACTACAGTTTTTAAGAAGTCAGGTAAATCCCCATTTTTTGTTCAATAACCTGAACAATCTCTATTCCTACGCCCTTCAGAATTCACCAAAGACACCCGAGATCATTTTGGAAATGAGCGGTGTTTTGCGGTACATGCTGTACGAATCCAAGGAACAGTTCGTACCTTTAAAGAAGGAGTTGGAGCAATTAGGCAACTTTATCAGGCTGTACAAGTTGCAGATCGAGGATAGGGGCAAGGTCGAATTCCAGGTTGGAAAAATCAAGGGGGATTATAAAATTGCACCATTGATCTTGATCGTTTTTATTGAAAATGCGTTCAAGCATAGTCAATCGGGGCAATCATCCAATATTGAGATCGATATTTCGGTGGAAGTAAAGGATGGTGTACTTGAATTCCATTGCAACAATAATTTTGAATCGGTACCAAGCTTGGATACCGTGGCCAAGGGCATTGGATTGCGAAACGTGAAAAAACGATTGGAACTCTTATACCCCAAAAAGCACCAGCTCGATATAAAGGAGGAAAGCAACAGTTACCAGGTGTACTTGAGATTGGATCTGGAAAATGCATAACAAAATGAGGTGTATCATTGTTGAGGATCAACCGCCAGCACAGCGAATTCTAAAGAAATTCATTGAAGATGTCCCCAATCTTGAATTGGTCGGGGTATTCTCCGATGGGTTGCAGGCCATGGATTTTTTGAATGCCGAAACGGTGGAGCTCATGTTTTTGGACATCCACTTGCCGAAGATAAATGGTATCGATTTCTTAAAAAGCATTCCCGAAGCGCCCCAAGTGGTATTGACCACGGCATTTTCCGAATACGCCCTTGAAGGATACGATTTGAACGTGGTGGACTATTTGCTGAAACCCTTTTCCTTCCAGCGATTTTTACAGGCCGTGAACAAAGTGCAGGCCAAACAGGAAGCGGTCACTGTGCGCAACGAGAACATTTTGGTGAGCGAGATCTATGTCAAGTCCAGCCACGAACACATCAAGGTTGCGGTAAAGGACATCTTTGCGATTTCTTCTGATTCGGATTATACCGAAATCTATGTAAAGAACAAAAAAATACTCTCCAACGAACCTTTACGTCATTGGGTGGATGTACTGGGGGGCAACCAATTTTACCAGGTCCACAAGTCGCACATCATCAACACCAAAAAGATTGACCGTATTTCGGGAAACTTGGTCATCTTGACCGACGGATCTAAAATACCGCTCGGGCGCGCCTACAAGGATCATTTCCTCAAAAGCATATTACAACAATAAAAAAGCCCGGAATCACCGGGCTTTTTTTATGGAATCGTGGATATACCTATTTGGCGAAATAGATATAAATGGAAATTACTACGATACAAATAAAGGCACTGGCCAATTTAACATGTTTCCAAGGTTCGATGGAAACCTGTTTGGTGTATTCCAATTGGAAGGGTTCCTTTCTTGGGAAAAATTTACCAATGATCAACATAATGATGATGTTGGCCAAGAACAAAATGGCCATAACGTGCAGATAATGGGGGTAGGCTCCTGCCTCCACCATGTGCAGTGCCTCTGGGTCGGTTACTCCATTGGCCTTGGCTTCTGCCAGGGCGCTGGCCACCATTCTGGGTCCAACGATAAACTGACTAATGATGTACAGGATGGATCCTGAAAGAATACCGATTTTGGCGGCAATGGCAGGTACTCGTTTGGTCAAATAGCCGATTACGATTATCGTGAAAATGGGAATACTGTAAATCCCATTGATTTCCTGCAGATAGTTGAACAAACTGCCCGCGTTGGCAATCATCGGGGCAATGAACATGGCAGCCAGTGCCAAACAAATCCCGAAGATTTTTCCATATTTTACAACGGTCATTTCCGAAGCATCCTTATTGATGTGCTGTTTGTAGATATCGATACCGAACAAGGTCACGGAGCTGTTCAACACACTATTGAACGAACTGAGGATGGCCCCGAAGAGTACGGCGGCAAAGAAACCCATCAATGGTTTTGGCAATACGGCCCTGACCAATTCGGGGTAGGCAAGATCACTGCTGGATAGCCCACCTTCAAAATAATAATAGGCGATCATACCGGGCAAAACCAGAATGATAGGCCCCAATATTTTTAGGAAAGCGGCCAATAACAATCCTTTTTGACCTTCGGCAAGGTTCTTGGCCCCCAAACCACGTTGAATAATCTGCTGGTTGGTGCCCCAATAGAACAACTGTACCAGCATCATCCCTGTAAAAATGGTGGCAAAGGGCACTTCTTGGCCAGGGTTACCAGTAGAGTCGAAACGTTCAGGATTGGCAGCCATTAAGGTTTCCAAACCATTAAAAACGCTTCCGTCCCCAATGGCCATTAATCCAAAAACAGGAATCAAAATACCTCCAATGATCAAACCAATGGCATTTATACTATCGGAAACAGCCACCGCTTTCAGTCCGCCAAAAACGGCATAAATGGATCCTACGATACCAATGCCCCAAATACAGACCACCAAGGCAGTGGTATCCGAAACGCCCAATACTTCAGGAACATCGAACATACCGCTGATCGCGACCGATCCGGAATATAAAATAACGGGCAGAAGTACTACAACATAACCCGTTAGGAAAAGTCCAGAGGTAATGGTCTTTGTGGTGACATCGAAACGTTTGGCCAAAAACTGGGGTACTGTGGTCAGCCCTCCTTTAAGGTAACGCGGTAACAGAAACATGGCAGTCACCACAATGGCAAGTGCTGCCAAGGTTTCCCATGCCATTACCGAGAGGCCATCTTTGTAGGCACTTCCGTTCAACCCCACGATTTGTTCGGTGGACAGGTTCGTGAGCAACAAGGATCCCGCGATAACACCGGCTGTTAAGCTTCGGCCACCTAAAAAGTAACCATCAGAAGAAGTTTCATCTGTTTTGCGAACGGACCACCAGGATATCAGGGCGACCAAAAGGGTAAATCCTAAAAAAGAAATTAAAGCCATACTATAAATTTTGATTGTTTTGGCGCAGGGCCAATGGAGATGTGAGTTGAGTTTGTTATGTCAATTAAATGTATTGGTTAATGATGTTTTCCAGCATTTCCTGTTTTCCGCTGCGTTTTTCGATGTGCTGATGGGACAGGGCATGGGCATACAGGTCTTCAAATGTCAACTTTCCCTCTTCAAATGCCCTCCCCGATCCCGAATCGAAGGACGCATAACGTTCTGTGCGGATACTAATATAGTTGGATTTTTCCAAAATATCGTTTGCAGCCAGTAAAGCCCTTGCAAAAGCATCCATTCCGCCAATGTGTGCATGGAAAATATCTTCCAGGTCGGTGGAGTTTCTCCGGATTTTTGCATCAAAATTGATGCCCCCACCTTGAAAACCGCCCGCCTGAAGAATTACCAGCATGGCCTGTGTGAGTTCGTAAACATCCACTGGGAATTGGTCGGTGTCCCATCCATTTTGGTAATCCCCACGGTTGGCATCAATGCTGCCCAATAGGTTGTTATCCGCCGCTACCTGTAATTCGTGCTCAAAAGTATGAAGCGCCAAGGTCGCATGATTTACCTCGATATTCAGTTTAAAATCATCCAAAAGATCATACTTGGTCAAGAAACCCAAAACCGTTGCGGCATCAAAATCATATTGGTGTTTGGAGGGCTCCATGGGTTTGGGTTCAATAAAAAAGGTGCCCTTGAAACCTTGCTTTCTGGCATAGTCCTTAGCCATGTGTAAAAATTTGGCCATATGGTCGAGTTCCCGCCCCATATTGGTGTTCAATAGGGACATATAGCCTTCCCGGCCTCCCCAGAACACATAGTTTTCACCGCCCAATTTAATGGTGGCATCCAGGGCATTTTTCACCTGTGCCCCGGCAAAGGCAACTACGTTAAAGTCGGGATTGGTGGCTGCTCCGTTCATGTAGCGAGGGTTGCTGAAGCAATTGGCGGTGCCCCAAAGCAATTTTACCCCTGAGGCCTTCATTTTCCCTTGGGCATAATCGGTGATCAGGTCCAATCTTTTTTCTGATTCTGCCAGTGTGTTGCCCTCCGCGATAAGGTCAAAATCATGGAAACAAAAATAAGGAGCGCCAATCTTGGTAATGAATTCGAAAGCAGCATCCATTTTGTCCTTCGCCTGTTGCAAGGGGTCGGCATTGGTGAGCCAGGGAAATTCCTGTGTGGGAGCCCCAAAGGGATCGGAACCCACTCCCGTAAAGGTGTGCCAATAGGCAATGGCAAATTTGAAATGGTCTTTCATGGTTTTGCCTGCGACCTTCCTGTTTTCATCATAATATTTGAATGCCAAGGGATTGTCCGATGTTTTTCCTTCAAATGAAATCTTTCCAATGCCCTTAAAAAACTCCTTGTCTCCTGTTACAACCATAATATGTTTAATTCAATGTTCTAAATATGTTTCCAGTTCTCTTTTCCATTGTTGAAAGGCCTCCTTATATTTTTCTCCATGGGCATCCGGCCCGTAGGTATGCTCCATCTTATCCGATTTGGTGGCTTCGTCAATGCTGTTGAAATCGCCATAAGCAAAGGCAGCTGCCCTTGCCGCACCGACTGCTCCCGTGGTTTCTACAATGTTGATTTGCGAATGGGTCAAGGTTGCGATGGTCCTTGCAAATACTTCCGCCCGGAACAGATTATCGTTTCCGGCTTTAATGGAGTTGAATTGGACGCCGTCGTTTTTCAATATTTCCATGCCATACACAAATGCGAAGGCAATACCTTCCAAAGCGGCCCTGAACAAATGGGATGATTTATGCACGTTGAAGTTGAGGTTGCGAATGCTGGAGCCTGTGTCCCTGTTTCCCAACATGCGTTCCGCTCCATTTCCAAACGGGAGGATCAGCAGGCCGTCAGAGCCTATAGGCACCTGGGAGGCCATTTGGTTCATGGTGGGGTAATCCAGCCCATGGGCAAGCTCATTTCGCATCCAACTATACAGTATGCCCGTGCCATTGATGCACAACAATTTACCTATTCGAGGGTTTTCCAGAGTATGGTTCGTATGCGCAAAATTGTTAATTAGCGTGTGTTCTTTAGTGGAAATTGTATCGGAAATGGCATAGACCACACCAGAGGTGCCACCGGTGGCAGCTATCTGACCGGGTTCCATTACATTGAGTGCCAATGCATTGTTGGGTTGGTCGCCCGCTCTGTACATAATTGGTATTCCTGATGGCAAGCCAGTTTCCGCTGCAGCCTGTTGGGTCACATTTCCTTGTTCCGAGAAAGAAGGTCGAATATCGGATACCAAAGCGGGCGCTATACCGGCCTCATGTAACAGCCATTCGGCCAGTTTATTTTCCTTGAAGTCCCAAAGTATGCCTTCGGAAAGACCGGAGGGTGTGGTAACACATTCCCCTGTCAATTTTAAGGCGACATATTCTCCGGGCAACATAAATTTATACACTTGCTCGAATGTGGCTGGTTCATGGTCTTTCACCCATTTTAATTTGGATAGCGTGAAGTTGCCGGGAGCGTTCAACAAATGGGATACGCATTTTTCCCTACCAGCCGATTGAAACAGTTCTTCCCCGGTTTCCACGGCCCTACTATCGCACCAAATGATGGATGGCCGCAAAGGTTGCAGGGCTTTGTCCACAACGACCAAACCGTGCATTTGGTAGGAAATACCGATTCCTTTGATGTCTTGACCTGAAATGGAATTGTTGGCCAAAAGTTCCTTGGTGGCCAAGCAAACATACTTCCACCATAGTTCGGGATCCTGCTCTGCCCATCCCTTGTGGAGGGATATCATGGGCATTTCTTTTTTGGGATGTTGGGTGATGCCCAGCACGCTGCCATCGCTGGCATGGACCAATGCAGCTTTTATGGAAGAGCTGCCGATATCATATCCTATCCAATACATGAGTGGCTCGGGGTTGAAAATGCCATTTAAAATAAGTATTTAAAACCGAATGGGATTTGATATTGGAAATTAAAACAAATTGGCTCCTGATAGGTATAATTTTTTACTAACGATTATTTAATGTTTAGGAACAGTTGGATTCTTTAAAATGTGAGTTATTTGAAACATAATTTTATTATTTGTAAACATATCTCCTTCAACGTATGGCAAACAAACAATCCCGTTTGCTTTTTGTTTTGCATGCATCGCTTGCTGCCTTTGGAACGTACTTTTGCATGTATGCCTTTCGTAAGCCATTTTCCGTGGCTTCGTTCGAAGGATTGACTTATTTCGGCATTAACTATAAGATATTATTGGTAATTGCCCAGGTAATCGGCTATGCGCTTTCCAAGTTTGTGGGCATCAAGGTGATTTCTGAACTAAGGCCCAATCGGAGATTGCATTATTTGATTGCATTGATTGCCCTTGCCGAGATTTCTTTGTTGTTGTTTGCCTTGGTCCCCGCACCGTACAATATCGCCTTCATGTTTTTGAACGGATTGCCATTGGGCATGATCTGGGGCATTGTTTTTTCCTATGTGGAGGGAAGAAAGGTCACCGATATTTTGGGCGTGGTGCTTTCCGCAAGTTTTATTGTGTCCAGTGGGGTGGTCAAATCGGTCGGGCTTTATGTGATGAACCATTGGGGCATTAGCGAATTTTGGATGCCAGTGGTTACAGGCGCCTTATTTTTTGTGCCATTACTTGTCTCTTCGTATTTGCTCCAAAGAATTCCGCCACCCACTCAGGAAGATATCCGAAACCGGACCGAACGTATGCCCATGACCAAAGCGGATAGGGCAGCTTTGGTAAAACAGTTCTTTTTTCCACTCTTGTTGGTGATTCTCTTCTATACCTTTTTAACAGCATTTAGGGACTTTAGGGACAATTTTGCCCGAGAACTTTGGGACAGCATTGGGTATCGGGGCGATGTTTCCGTTTTTTCATCATCCGAGATCATCATTGCAATCGTGGTGCTGCTCATCATTGGAAGTATCTTCTATATCAAGGATAGTTTTAAAGCCTTATTGACCTATCACTGGTTGCTCTTGTTGGGCATTGTGGTTTTGGCCGTTTCAACCGTTTTATTTCAGACCGGCAGATTGGACCCCTTTGTGTGGATGGTTGCAACAGGTTTTGGGCTTTATATCTGCTACGTGCCGTTCAACTGTCTGTTCTTTGATCGGTTTATCGCCGCATTTAAAGTTAAAGGGAACTCTGGATTCCTTATTTATATTGCCGATGCCTTCGGTTACGTTGGAAGTGTATTGGTCTTGCTCTATAAAAATTTCGGACAGGCCAAAGTGTCTTGGCTCAATTTCTTTGTGTACGGCACTTATGCTGTTGCCCTGATCGGTTTGGTGGTTACGGTTGCCCTGTTCTTTCATTTTGCAGATCGGCACAGAACGGAAAAATTAAACAAGCAATTGGATTATGGAAAATAAATACGATGTCATTATAGTTGGTGGCGGCATAGTGGGCACATTTCATGCCTACCATGCCCAGGAAATGGGTTTAAAGGTCTGTTTGGTTGAAAAAGATGCGTACCCGCAAGGAGCGACCACCCAAAACTTTGGGCAGGTAGTGCCCTCCGGCATGAACACCAAGTGGCAAAAGTATGGGAGGGAAAGTCTTGGGATTTACAAAGAGATCCAATCGCAATTCGACATCAGTATCCGTCAGAACGGTACAGTTTATTTGGCGTCCAATGAAGAGGAAGAACAATTGTTGGTGGAACTGAGGGCCATTAACAACAGCAACGATTATCCTTCCCAAATGCTGACCAAGAAGGAGTGTTTGGACCGTTATCCAGGCCTCAAAAAAGAGTATGTGAAGGCCGGACTTTTTTTCCCGGAAGAGGTTACCGTAGAACCCAGGACCATGATTCACAGACTTCAAGAGTTTTTAAAGGAGGCCAAGGGGCTTACCCTAAAAATGGGCTTTACTGTTATTTCCTGCGAACAAAATGGGGAATGGGTCGAAGTCAAAAGTGCCACGGGCCAAAGTCTGTGGGCCAAAAAAGTGATCGTTTGCAACGGGAACGATTTTAAAAACTTGTTTCCCGAGGCGTTTGCCAATAGCGACTTGGAGGTTTCCAAATTACAGATGATGCAGACCAAGCCCCAGGCCAATTTTGAGCTTAAGGGGTCCATTTTAACAGGCTGGTCCATTCGCCGGTATGAGGCTTTTCATGAATGCCCTTCCTATGCCAAAGTGAAGCAGAACGAACCTGAAGATAGCCTTCAAAAAAAATGGGGGGTCCATATCCTTTTTAAGCAGGCGGTGGACGGGTCCGTGATTTTGGGGGATTCCCATCAATATGCCGATGCTGCCCAAATAGAGGATTTGGGATATGACCTGGACATGGATATCGATCATTTTATGTTGGAAGAGGCCAAGAAAATCTTTGATCTGCCCACCTATCAAATTCAAAGAAGATGGTACGGGATGTATTCCCAATGCAAGAATGGCGATGTTTTCCTGAAAACATTGGGAGAAAATATCCATATTGTGACGGGAATAGGGGGAAAGGGGATGACTGGCAGCGCCGGATTTGCCAAACAGCACTGTGCTACACTATTTAACATGCATAAAATCAATTCATGAAAGATATAAAATTGGCCGTTTTTGATATGGCAGGAACCACGGTTAATGAAGATAACGTGGTGTACAAGACGGTAAGAAAGGCATTGTCCCATTGGGGAGTTGAGGTTTCCTTGGACACCGTTCTTGAATATGGAGCAGGTAAGGAAAAATATACCGCCATTGCCGATATTTTGGAACAGACAATGGTGGAGGGAAACGCCACTGTGGATGCCAGGGCTGTTCATGAAGATTTCAAAAAAATGCTCAAGGAGGCGTATGCCAATTTGGAAGTTGCTGCTTATGATGGGGTTGAGGAATTGTTCGGGACATTGAAATCCAATAGCATAAAAGTGGTGCTCAATACAGGGTATGATCGGAAAACCGCCCAATCCCTTTTGGATAAATTGGGATGGGAGCCGGGAAATCAAATTGATGCCCTGATCACGGCCGATGATGTAGTTAACGGAAGGCCTTCATCGGAGATGATCGATAAGGCTATGGCCATGTTCAACATCTCGGATTCGAGTGAGGTCTTGAAAGCAGGGGACTCAGTTATTGATATTGAAGAGGGAAAAAACGCAAACTGCGGCATAACCGTGGGTGTATTGTCCGGTGCGCAGACGCGCGAGCAACTGGAGTCGGCCGAACCTACATATATCCTGAACTCCTTGGCAGCCTTGAAGGGGATATTGTTTTCCTGATCAAATAAAGAAATAGACCACCAACATTTTGGAGGATGCTTTGCCCTTGTTGATGGGTACATGGGGAATACGGCCATCAAAAAAAATGGAATCTCCTTCTTTTAAAAGCACCTCCTGGTCACCAATTTCATAGTAGCACTCCCCAGTCAATATATATTTGAACTCAAAGGCATCGGTCACCACTTTTTCGCGCTGCGAATTGGGTTTCACCTCCAAAAGCACGGTCTCAAACCCTACGGAATTCAGTTGTTTGCTAAAAATATGGTGGTATTGGAACCCGATGGCCTCGTCTTCCTTTTCAATTAAGGTCTGGTCGTTTTTGCGGGTCACCAAAAAATTGGCACCGTTCACTTTGGGCATGCCTTCAAAAAAGGCGGTCATCTCGGTATCCAGTGCCCCAACAATTTTGAGAAATACGGGTAAGGAGGGAATGGTTCGACCATTCTCGATGCGCGAAATAAGGCCTGCGGTTACCCCAGCATGGATGGCAACATCGCTAATGGTTTTTTTGTTTTGCTTACGGATATCCTTGATCCGTTTCCCGATTCCTATTAAATAATCTTCCATGGCAGAAGGGCAAACCCAGTTTTACTATTTATCACAATGAAATATTTTTCATAAATACTAAAAAAAGTCTTCAATGTCTTAATTGGTGAAGCATTTTTTGAAATCACCGTAAAATCAATGCGTTGTAAAAGTGAATATTTGTAAATAATATTTAGCTAACATTAGGTAGTTTCTTTTAACCTTTCCGTATCATTTTTTTAATCTGTTTAAAGGCATGCCTTAACTCATGAGTTGGATATTTGTTGATAAATAATTAACCAATATTTACAAATATTCAACAAATGAAAAAATCAATCGTAGCATTATTATTTACCTTGATGGTAAGTGTAATTGGCTATTCCCAAATCACCTTTACGGGAAAGGTTCTGGATGAGAACAACGTACCATTGCCCGGAGCTTCGGTAGTTGTTAAAGGTAGCACCGTGGGTGTGGCTACAGATTTTGACGGGAACTTCGAAATTGAGTTGCCCAGTGAAAATGAAATATTATTGGTAACCTATATAGGTTACTTGGCCAAGGAGTTCAATACTTCTGGCCAAATGTCGGGCACTATTGTACTGCAACCCGATTCACAACAGTTGGACGAGGTAGTGGTTACTGCATTGAACATTACCCGGGATGAAAAGTCCTTGGGGTATGCAGTGCAAAAAGTAGGGGGCGAGGAAGTTTCCCAATCCACCAGTACCAATACTGTAAGTACATTGGCAGGTAGAACGGCAGGTGTGCAGGTAGTGACCAATGGCACGGGACCCGGACAATCCTCCTCTGTGGTGATCAGGGGCTACTCTTCCATGCAGGGCGACAACCAACCCCTATTTGTAGTGGATGGTATTCCGATTAACAACAATACCGATACCCGAACCAATACGTTGGGGGGTGCTTCCAACATGAACTTGGATTATGGTAACGGTGCGGCCGAGATCAACCCAGATGATGTGGCATCCATTTCGGTACTAAAAGGTGCAAACGCAACGGCCTTGTACGGATCCCGTGCCGCCAACGGTGCGGTGATCATCACCACAAAATCAGGTAAGGGTCAGCGAAGTGGCATCAGCTTCAGCTCCAAAACCACTTTTGAAAGTGTATTGAAAGCTCCTGAATACCAAGGAGTTTATGGACAAGGTAAAAACTTCGACTTCGCCTTTGTCGATGGCTACGGAAACGGAACCTATGACGGTGTGGACGAATCTTGGGGTCCGCTATTGGACGGAACCTTGAGACCACAGCACGATTCCCCAACCACCAATGGACTACGTGGAGGTGATGTGCACGGATTGGATTACGTTCTAGGATCTTCAGGGGTAGACCTGGATAGAAGGGGCGATATTATTGCCACACCATTTGTTTACGGCGGCAACCCGGCCGAGGAATTCATGGAAACCGGAAGGACCATGATCAACACGGTTTCTTTTTATGGTTCCAACGACAAAGGAAACTACAGGGTAAGCTATACCAATTTGGACAATAAGGGTATTGTGCCCAACACCGATATCAAAAGAAACACCATTTCACTTTCCGGCGACTACCAACTTACTGATAGGTTGAGTGTGTCATCAAAAGTGAACTATATCAGGTCTGATTCGGATAACCGACACGTAAACGGTTACGGTACGGAATCCGTAATGTATTTGTTCATCTGGTGGGGCCAGCAAGTGAACGTGCATGGCCTACGGGATTATTGGCAAGATGGGTTGGAAGGCTTCCAGCAATTCAACTACAACTATAACTATCACGACAACCCTTACTTTACCATGTATGAGAATACCAATGGGTTGGCCAAGGACCGAATCATCGGAAATCTTTCCGCTACGTATAAGATCAATGATGATTTCAAATTTATGGTTCGCGGGGGTCGTGATTTCTTCTCCGAATACCGTTTCATCAAAAGGGCGTACTCTACCCAAAGGTTCCCCAACGGTCAATACCGGGAAGATAAGATCAATTTTCAGGAAACCAACTTGGATTTCTTGTTGACCTACGACAAGGCCGTTAACGATAAGTTCAATGTTAATGTCAACTTCGGTGGTAACCGCATGGTACAGAAAAACCACTTCAACTCCTTGATGGCAAACAAGCTCCTTATTCCCGGAATTTACTCCTTCTCCAACGTGGATGGTAGCTTGGTGCAACGAACCAGCCGTCCGGAAAAGCAGATCAATTCCTTGTATGCATTTGCCCAGTTGGGATGGGACAATAAAGTGTATTTGGATTTGACCGCCCGTAATGACTGGTCGTCCACACTGCCGGAGCGGAACAATTCCTATTTCTACCCATCCGCATCCTTAAGTGTGATATTATCGGATTTGATGGATTTCGGAAATAACGACATCATCAACTTTGCCAAGTTAAGGGGAGGTTGGGCCCAGGTGGGTAGCGATACCGACGCCTACAGGCTGTCCGAATATTATGCTTTGGGAACTCCGGTGGGCGACAACCCAACGGCTAGTCCATCCAATACATTGCCCAACTTCGATTTGAAGCCTGAAATCCAGACTTCTTATGAGTTCGGTACCGATCTTAGGTTCTTTAACAATAAAGTTTCCTTGGATGCGACCTATTACAATTCTGTTTCCAAAAACCAGATTTTGGATATCGATCTTCCCATTACTTCCGGAAAAACAGCACGGACTATCAATGCAGGTAAGATTAGAAACCAAGGTTTGGAATTGATGTTGGGGATCACTCCGATATCCAATAACAATATTACTTGGAACTCTTCCTTCAATTTTGGTTTGAACAGAAACAAGATTCTTGAATTGGCCGATGGTGTGGACAGATACCAATACGGCGGCAATGGAATTACCCTGGTTGCCGAAAAAGGCGGTTCGTTGGGCGATATGTGGGGTACCGGATTGGTTCGGGTTGAGGATGAGAACAGTCCATATAACGGTGAGGTAATCTTCAACAACGGTTTGGTACAACAGGATAATACCCTAAGAAAGATTGGAAACTTCAACCCTGATTTTACCTTGGGATGGAACAATACCATCAGATATAAAAATGTGTCCCTCAACTTCTTGTTGGATTGGAGACAGGGAGGTGAACTGTTGTCCAGAACCCGTTTGATCGCAGCAACTTCTGGTAATGTTGTGGAAACACTTTGGGGTCGTTCCCCAGAATACGGTGGTCCACACCCAGGTATTGCCGATTCCGGTCTTTCCTATACCGATGGTGATGGAAGAACTTGGACAGATGGTGTGATCGGGGACGGTGTCAAGCAATTGGCCGATGGCTCCTATGCTCCCAACGATGTGATCGTTCCCGCCAACGCATATCATAACAACAGGTACAGACGTAACAATGAAACCGAAGGTATCTATGATGCAACCTTCATAAAATTGAGAGAGGCCCGACTGACCTACGATTTTCCAAAAAAATTATTGAAGAGCGACGATATCAAGAATTTGAGTTTCTCCATTATTGGTACCAACCTTTGGTTGTGGGCCAAGGATTATAACCACGGTGACCCTGAATTACTATCGTTCGGTGGTGGAAGCTTTGTTCCCGGCGTGGAAGATGCCACCGTACCGACTACACGTAGTTTAGGATTTTCAATCAACGTACAATTTTAATCAGGCAAATAATCAACAAAATGAAAAAGATATTTATTATAACGAGCATTCTTGTTTTGACCCTCGGGTCCTGTGACAAGTTTGACGTGAGCAACGATAACCCGGATGTTGCGTTGAGCATCAACCAAAACCCGGAATTGCTATTGACCAATCTTCAAAGAAGATCCATTCGCGAAGCGGTAGGTGGATCTTGGAGCGAAGGAAACCTTATGGGCCAATACGGAGCCCGGATTGTATTTACTTCCTTCGACCTTTTCGACTGGGGAGATCAAGGAGGGGCATGGAACAGCTACTATTATGCCATCCGCGACGCCAAAGAATTGGAAAAAATGGCTGTTGAAAATGAACTGAACAGCTACGTGGCCGTTTCCAAGATCATGCAGGTTTGGGCTTTCAGTATTTTGACCGATATGTGGGGCGATATTCCCTATACCGAGGTAAACCGGGCCAGTGAGGAAAACTATACCCCAGTTTATGATGAGCAACAGACCATTTACACCTCCATGTTGGAAGAATTGGCCACGGCCAACAACCTTCTTTCCGGGGCCGATCTGAATGCGCTAAAAGGCGATTTGCTTTTTAACGGTGATTTGGATCTATGGCGAAAGTTTGCCAACTCGTTGCGTTTGCGTTTGGCATTGCGCTTGAGTGAGGTTGCACCTTCCACATCATCCAGTGTTATTGCTGAAATCTACAACAACCCTTCACAATATCCAGTGATGACCTCCAACGATGACAATGCAGTGCAAACCTTCTTGTCTGCCAATCCGGATGCGCATCCGGTAACCGAAGAATCGGTGTATCGTGTAGGATCTTACAATGAATATAGGATCTCCGAACATTTTGTGACCCTGTTGCAAGGTTTGAACGATCCGCGGTTGGAGTTTTTTGCCGATCCCACGGCCAATTCCGTGACCTTGGGTACGCCGGAGATTGTTGGAATGCTCAATGGCGTAGTGGACGGTCCCGCTTATACCTATCAGGGTGGGGATGCCTTCTTGTCCAAATTCAATATCGATTTCTTTTATTTCCAGCCCAATGCCAACCAAGCCAGGTTGATGCTATACTCCGAAGTACAGTTTATTTTGGCGGAAGCAGCACAAAGAGGATGGATCACTGCCGATGCCCAAGCTCTTTACGAAGAAGGTATCACGGCCAATTTTGCGTACTGGGGAGTTGCTATGCCGGCGGATTATTTGACCAGCACAGGAGTGGCTTTCGATAACACATTGGAAACCATCATGACCCAAAAATATATCAACCTTTTTTACACGGATTACCAAGGATTCATTGAGTATAAAAGAACAGGTTTCCCAGCAACCATTGAACCTGGTCCCGATGCTTTTTATGATGTGTATCCAAGCAGGTTTGAGTATCCAAGTCAAGAGGAATCCTTGAACAATGCAAACTATACCGAAGCGGTCAATCGAATTGGCGGCGACAAGATTACTACCAAAGTTTGGTGGGAAAATTAATTGGCGTACATGTGTATTCAGAATTTAAGTAGAGTGTTGATCATGACCATGGGAGTTTTGCTCCTGTGGTCTTGTTCTTCCAACAATAATGAAAATGATAGAGGCATTCAATATGTGATCGTTATTGGAATCGATGGTTTGAGTCCCAACGGTATCCAAAAGGCAAACACCCCCATGTTGGATTCGATGGTGCAAAATGGGGCTTCTACCATGCACGCACGTTCGGTGCTGCCATCCAGTTCCAGTTCCAATTGGGCCAGTATGATCATGGGAGCCGATACCGAACAGCATGGCGTTACCTCCAACGGTTGGGAAAAATTCGACCACGAATTGCCCCCTGTCGTGGCGACCGCAAATGGAACCTTCCCTACCATTTTCACCTTGTTCCACGATCAGCAACCCGAAGCACATGCGGGGGCCATCTACGATTGGGATGGTTTTGGTCGATTGTTCGAAAAAGAGAATGTGGATTTTGACATCGACGGAGATCATGAGGACCAAACAACCCAAGAGGCTGTAAACTACATCAAACAACATACCCCCAATTTCACTTTTGTCCATTTAGATCATGTGGACCATGCGGGCCATGCCTTGGGCCATGGAAGCCCAGCCTATTACAAATCGGTTGAAAAAGCCGATTCGTTGATCGCACAAATTGTAGAAGCAACCAAGGACGCAGGTATTTTTGAAAAAACCATGTTCATTGTCTCGGCCGATCATGGTGGAATTGGATTTGGCCATGGAGGTGAGAGCTTGGCCGAAATGGAGATTCCATTCATCCTTTATGGAGCCGGAATCAAAAAAGGCTATCACATTGAAGAAACCGTTTACCAATACGACAATGCCCCCACGGTTGCCTATGCCATGGGATTGCAAACGCCACAAGCTTGGATAGGACGACCCGTAAAAGGAGCCTTTGTTGGCAATGAAAAACCAAAACTTACCTACAAGCGCAAAGAGCAAATAACCCAACCCAAGATTCTTCCGGATGCCGGTTATTTTGAGCCGGCCGGAGGAATTTTCAAAGCGGACTCTGTTGCCGTGGTCATACAAAACCCAAACAACCAAGGTAAAATCAGGTACACGGTCGGTGGCGATATGCCCACCATGGAGAACAGTCAAGCCTATCAAGACACTTTTTATTTAAAAAATACCGAGATCGTAAAAGCAGGCATTTTTCAGGAGGGGCATTTGGTGAGCACCGTGGCGGAAGCCAATTTCCGGTTGGTACCAGCTACCAAACAAGATCCTGTGAAGTACGAAGTGTTTTACGGTGAAGGAATGGATAGGTTGCCTGACTTTACAACCCTTCAACCCATTAGAACGGGATACGTACCTGAATTTTCACACAGAGAGGCCCTAGCCGACGATGTGCAACAAGATCAAGTGGCTTTGGTCTTGGAAAGTTATTTGGAGCTCCCTGAGGGTGGCACTTATGGATTTTTCACCAACAGCGACGATGGCAGCAAGTTGTATGTGGATGGCAAACTGGTGGTGGACAACGATGGGGACCATGGTGTTTTGGAACGCAGCGGGTCCCTGAATTTGGAAAAGGGAAAGCGTTTGATCCGTGTGGAATTCTTCAACGGTGGCGGCGGTTTTCATTTGGATGTGAAATATCAAGGACCGAATATTCCCAAACAGATTATACCTGCTAACCTTTTGTACAGAAACAAGTAATGATGAAATTCAACTTCAAAAGCCATTGCCCGATTGTCCTTCTACTATGGATGGGTTTGGTTGCCAATGCACAGCAACAGTTGCCAGAATGGAAACCCGGGTATTTGGACATTCACCACATCAATACAGGCCGGGGCGATGCCGCCTTTTTGGTTTTTCCTGACGGTACCACTTTGCTTGTGGATGCGGGGGACATGTCCGAAACCCATCCTAGGACCACATCGAGCAGAAATGCCAAATTAATGCCCAATACATCCAAGTCTGCATCGGAATGGATCGTAGATTACATCCATCAATTTTCACCTAAAAATCAAGAACGAAAATTGGATTACGCACTCATTACCCATTACCACGATGATCATTTTGGTGAGGTGGATGCACTGCGAAAATTTGCTTCCGGAGGGTATCAGCTAACGGGAATCATGGAGGTGGGGACCCATATTCCGATCAAAAAGCTAATTGATCGTGGATTCGAGTACCCCATCAACCTGAAAGACCCAAAAGTACAAGCTGAAGATCGATTTTCGAAGGACACCTATGGGATGATCTCAACTTTGAAGGAATATTGGAAGTTCATTGACTACCAGTCCAACAAAGTTGGATTGGAGCACGAAGCGCTTCTGGTGGGCAGTTCCGATCAAATCAAGTTGAACAATAGTCCGCAAAAATATCCGACATTTTCAGTAAGGAACATTGCTTCCAACGGAAACATTTGGACAGGGTATGACAATTCGTATTTCCCTTTGTTCAAAATAGGGGAATATCCGGGTGAAAATCCGTTGAGCAATGTGATCCGCATCGATTACGGTAAATTCAATTATTACACTGGAGGCGATATTGCAGGGATTGATGATCTTGGCCAAACGGACATCAACTCGTTGGAATCCCATGTGGCACCGGTGATTGGTCCAGTGGATGTGGCCACCCTTAACCATCATGGAAACAGGAATTCCCAAAACCCATATTTCGTGCGTACGGTTAGACCCAAGGTGTGGATCCAACAAAATTGGACCGCCGATCATCCCGGAGAAGAGGTATTGCGAAGAATCACATCGAAACAATTGTACCCCGGCGAACGGGATATTTTTTCAACCATTATGCTACAGGGCACCAAGGATGTTATCGGGGGCAGGTTGGACCAGTACAAGAGCCAACAAGGACATATTGTGGTACGGGTGTACGAACAGGGCGACACCTATGATATTTATGTGTTGAACGATGCATCCGAAGAAAGGGAAATACTATCGAAACATGGACCATATACATCACGTTAAGCACAAGCTGGAATCCATTGTGGAAGGGGATATCAACCTTACCCCGGCAAGGGGTGAATGGTTGCAGGAAGAAGTGAACAACCAAACCAAATTGCTATTGGAGAAGGATGCCAGGTTTTTTTTGCACCAATCCATGTCAACGCCGTGTTTGGACGTACTTAAAAATTGTGAGGGATCATATATTGAAAGCGTTTCAGGAAAGCGATACCTCGATTTCCACGGGAACAATGTGCACCAATTGGGTTTTTCACATCCCAAATTGATCAATAGATTAACCGAGCAACTCCAAAATCTCACCTTTTCCACCAGAAGGTACACCAATGAAACGGCCATTGCCTTTGCGGAAAAGTTGACCTCCCTGACGCCCAAAGATCTCAATCGCGTTTTGTTGACGCCCAATGGCAGTTCGGCCATTAGCATAGCCCTGAAATTGGCTCGGGCTGTTACTGGAAAGCACAAAGTGGTTTCCTTTTGGGATTCGTTTCACGGAGCCAATCTCGATGCCATCAGTGTGGGCGGTGAATCCGTTTTTCAGGAACATATGGGGCCATTGATGCCCGGAGTGGAGCGCATACCTCCTCCCATAACCTATCGGGGTATTTTTGAGGGAAATGAAGAAAAAGCGCTGGAATATTTGGAGTATGTGCTGAGCAAAGATGATGGGATTGGTGCATTTTTGGCCGAGACCATCCGTAATACCGACGTGCAAATGCCTTCCGAAACATTTTGGAAGGGGGTGAGGGAACTTTGCAGCAAACATGGGGTGCTTTTAATTTTGGATGAAATCCCGATAGCCTTTGGAAGAACGGGAAAAATGTTCGCCTTTGAACATTTCGGCATTGAACCCGATATTCTTTGCTTGGGAAAGGGTCTTGGTGGTGGAATCATTCCACAAGCGGCCATCGTAACCCGTGATGCGTACAACAAATTCGGGCATATTTCGCTCGGGCATTATACCCATGAAAAAAGTCCACTTGGTGCTGCTGCCGGACTGGCCCTCTTGGAGATTATCGAAGAAGAAAACCTATTGAGGAAAGTAAAGGAAGACCAGGAATTTATGCGCAAGGCCCTGTATAAAATGCATCGCAAGTATTCCTTGATCGGTGATGTTCGTGGTGTCGGTCTTTTGTGGGGCATAGAATTGGTGACCAACCGAACCACTAAGGAAAAGGCTATTTTGGAAGCCGAAGAAATCATGTACGAATGCCTGAAACAAGGCCTGAGTTTTAAAGTATCAAAAGGGAATGTGCTGCAATTGTCACCACCATTGACCATTTCCAGAACAGAACTGGAAAGCGCTATGGAAATATTGAACGCAGCCTTTCTTAAAACCAATGCAATAGCCTAATGAGAAAAATCAATCTACTCTTTGTTTATATCTTTTTAGGATTGGGAACTGTTATGGCCCAATCCAAACCCCAAATTTTGGTGCAACCCTATTTGCAGGATGCCGAACCCAATTCCATTACCATTATGTGGGAAACCTCCAGCGGGGAGGAAAGCATAGTGGAATATGGAACTTCCCCAAGATTGGGCAAGAAGGCCGAAGGAAATGCTGAGGGCATCAATTTTTCAGACACCAGGGTACATTCTGTAAAGTTAAAAGGTTTGGAGCGTTTCACTGAATATTACTATCGGGTAAAAACAGGGAAATTAACTTCCGATATCTTTCAATTTAAGACACCGCCCTTTGCCAGTGATGAGGAATCATTCAACATTGTTGCTATGAGCGACATGCAGTATGACAGCCAGCATCCAAACAAGTTTTCGGAGGTGGTAAACCAAGGAGTCCTTCAATATTTGCAAAAGGAATATGGGGGCAAATTGCCGGATAATTTGGCGATGGTCATGATTCCCGGCGATTTGGTGCAAAGTGGAAGTCAATACTACCAGTGGAAAGAACATTTTTTCGATCCTGCCCAAAAATTGTTTGCCCAAGTTCCCGTGTATCCTGTATTGGGGAACCACGAGCGCAATTCGGTATTTTATTTCAAATATTTTAGCCTTCCGGAGAATGGCACTCCTGCCTATGCAGAGCATTGGTGGTACAAGGATTATGGCAATACCCGAATCATTGGTCTCAACTCCAACGAAGGCTATCGGAATCTTAGGGAACAATACGAATGGTTGGCAAAGGTTTTGGCTGAGACCGAAACGGACGACAACATCGATTTTGTGTTTGCACAGTTGCACCATCCCCATAAATCGGAACTTTGGATTCCGGGCGAAGACGAGTCCACAGGAAAAGTTGTGGAGATGCTGGAAGCGTTCTCTACAAAGACAGGAAAGCCCAGTGTTCATTTCTTCGGGCACACCCATGCTTATTCCAGGGGCCAATCCAGGGACCACAAGCACCTTTGGATCAACGTGGCCACGGCCGGGGGAGCCATTGACAATTGGGGGGAGTTTGAAGGTCGGGATTATGACGAGTTCACAGTTTCGCAAGATGAGTACGGGTTTGTGATGGTGGAAGTGGATGGTAACCGAAGCGACCCTAAATTTACTATCAAAAGAATCAGCAGGGGCAATGAGGGAAAGTTCAGGGATAACGAACTTCGCGATAGCATCACCATTTGGCGGTTGGAAAAGAAGCCTGAAGCCCCCAAGATCATTTCACCTACCAACAATGAGCTAGTGGAAGAAGAATTTACCCTGTTGAAAGCTGGGGAGTTTTCAAGTCCTTTGAGCGGTGCTTTCTTGGCTGCGGCCCATTGGCAGGTTTCAGAAACCAAGGATTTTGAAAAACTGGCTTTGGACAGCTGGAAACAATATGAGAACTGGTATTACGAGGAAGACCGTCAAAAAAATGATGACCTTACCGACGAAAAAACCAAACGATTGAAACCGGCCACTACCTATTATTGGAGGGTTCGGTACCGCGACCAAAATCTGAATTGGAGTGATTGGTCTGAAACCGCATCATTTAAAACAAAAAGAAATGAAAAATAGAATCTTACTTTTGATGGCTGCCTTGGCAGTTTTTCTACAGATCAATGCACAGGACGCTAATGATACCAAAGTGATCTTGATTACTTTGGACGGATACCGTTGGCAAGAGCTCTTTACCGGAGCCGATTCCCTTTTAATTGCCAATAAAGAGTATGTCCACGACACCGCCATGCTCAAAAAGGCCTTTTGGCGCGAGACGCCAGAAGAACGAAGAGAGGTTCTGATGCCTTTTTTTTGGAACCAAGTGGCCAAAATGGGTCAAATACATGGCAATAGACCTTTGGGCAGCAAGGTAAATTTGACCAATACCATGTGGTTTTCCTATCCGGGGTATAACGAAATTTTGACAGGATCGGCGGATGATTTGCGGATAACGAGCAACGCCAAAAAGGACAATCCCAATAAGACGATTTTAGAGCAATACAACAATACTCCCGAAGGAAAGGACAAGGTTGCTGCGTTCGGAAGCTGGGACGTGTTTCCCTACATCATAAATGAAGAACGCTCTGGAGTTCCTGTAAATGCCGGATTTGAAGTTGCTAAGACTAATTTGAATGAAAGGGAAAAATTCCTGAACGAATTGCAAGGGCAAATTCCAAGCCCATGGGGCAGTGTACGGCTGGATGCCTTTACCCATCATTATGCTTTGGAACATATGAAAAAGGAGCATCCCAAGTTTGTTTACATCTCTTATGGAGAAACCGATGACTTTGCCCACGATGGGGATTATCAGGCCTATTTGAAATCGGCACATAATACGGATACCCTCCTTAAGCAACTATGGGAATTCACCCAACAGGATGAATTTTATAGGAATCAGACCGTTTTTTTGATCAGTACCGATCATGGAAGGGGTACGGAGCCATTGGACACTTGGAGAAGCCATGGAAGTAAAATCGAAGGAGCAGACCAAGTTTGGTTGGTGGCCTTCGGAAAAAATGTGAGGTCCATGGGTGAAGTAAAACAACAAGAACAATTGTACTCCAACCAGATTGCCCCCACCATTGCCAAGATGCTGGGAATATCAATTGCCAAAGAGGCAAAAGGGCAACCTATAAAGTTATAAGATGAACAAAGATTAGTATCAGTTGTTTAGTTTAAGTTAATTTGCATTGTGCCCACACTTTTTGTGTGGGCATTGCATTTAGCTCAAAAATCAGGCCCCAATTTCTTTATTAAAATGGTTACCTTAGGGGACCTTTAAAAACAATATGGAAGAAGAATTAATAGGAACCTTCAGCAACTATTTTGAACCACCGCTGATCGATGAGATTATTGAGGTTGGAAAATTGATAGAAGTACCAGCAGGGGAAACGCTGATGGATATTGGCCAATATATCCGAAACATCCCCTTATTGCTTTCCGGAGCAATAAAAGTATTGCGGGAAGATGAGGATGGGGACGAACTGTTGCTCTACTATTTGGAGCAAGGGGAAACCTGTTCAGTGACCATGGCCTGTTGCATGGGCCATACCAAAAGTGAGATTCGCGCCATTACGGAGACCGACGCAAGAATCGTTATGGTCCCCGTTCAAAAAATGGAGGAATGGATGGCCAAATACCATGGTTGGAGAACCTACGTTTTCGATAGTTATCAAAATAGATTGAACGAACTGCTGCAAACCGTGGACAGTATCGCCTTCAAAAATTTGGACCAAAGGCTGGTGGATTATCTTAAAAAGAAGGTGGAGGTGACCAACGACGATAAGATCCGAAGTACCCACCAAGAAATTGCCTACGATCTGCATACTTCCAGGGTTGTGGTGTCCAGATTGCTGAAGAAGTTGGAAAAAATGAAAAAACTAAAACTCCATAGAAGCTACATTCATGTAGTGGATTTGTGAAAACACCCCTTGCTACTGTGGATTGCCCTTAGGCATTGTAGTTTTGCGCAAAAACAATCACATGTTCAAAAGGATACTTCCTTTTTTATCCTGGCTGCCCAATTATAACCGTACAACCCTTTATGGCGATTTTATTGCGGGTATCACATTGGGCATCATGCTTGTTCCCCAAGGTATGGCCTATGCCATGATTGCTGGCATGCCTCCCATTTATGGTTTGTACGCCTCCTTGGTCCCACCAGTTATTTACGCTTTATTGGGAACTTCCAGACAATTGGCGGTTGGGCCTGTAGCCATGGATTCTTTGTTGATTGCTGCTGGAATCGGAGCCATGAATTTTACCAAAACCGAAGAGTATATCGCGGCGGTTATCTTTTTAACGATGCTCATCGGGATGGTCCAATTGCTCTTTGGGATCATTAAAATGGGCTCGTTTGTCAATTTTTTGTCCAAGCCCGTGATCAATGGATTTACTTCAGCGGCCGCCATATTGATCGGACTGGGCCAATTGAAGCACATTCTTGGGATAACTTTGCCCCAATCCGGAAAAGTATATGTATTGCTGGGAAGCATATTTAAAAATTTGAACCAAGTGCATCTTTTAACCTTTGGTTTGGGCATTGTGGTGATTCTCCTGATTCTTGGTTTAAGGAAAATCAACAAAAAACTACCTGGACCGCTATTGATTGTGGTTTTGGGCATTTTGGGTGTGGTTTTGTTCGGTTTGGAGGGCCAAGGAATCGAAGTGGTGGGCAAAATTCCAGAAGGCTTGCCCAAATTTCAATTGCCCGTGGCACAATGGGACCAAATTGGAAGATTTCTGCCCATTGCACTTACCGTGGCCCTTTTTGGTTTTATGGAATCCATTTCCATTGCCAAAAGTGTGGAGGAAAAGCATCCAGAATACGAATTGGATGCCAATCAAGAACTTCGTGCCTTGGGAATGTCCAATATATTGGGATCCTTCTTTCAGTCCTTGGAAGTTTCCGGTTCATTTTCCAGAACGGCCATTAATGATGAGGCCGGTGCAAAAACCGGTTTGTCCCTCGTATTCAGTTCACTGATCATTGCGGCGGTTTTACTGTTTCTTACACCCTTGTTCCATAACCTGCCCACATTGGCCTTGGGCGGTATCATCATTGTCTCCGTATTCGGTTTGATCGACATCAAATACCCGGTGTACCTATGGAAAAACAGAAAGGATGAATTTCTGCTGTTGATCGCCACCTTTGTTATGACGCTCTGTATCGGCCTCATTGAAGGTATCCTTTTGGGCGTTTTACTTTCCCTCTTGTTGCTTGTTTATCGAATCTCCAATCCTCACATTGCCATTCTAGGCAGGATCAAGGGAACCAACTATTTCAAAAACATCAATAGGTTTGTGGAAGATGTAGAGATCGAAAATGACATATTGGTGCTTCGGTTCGACGCACAACTGTATTTCGGAAACAAGGATTACTTCAAAAAACAACTGTATCAATTTCTAAAACAAAGGGGAAAAGGGGTGAAGTATGTTGTCCTTAACGCAGAAGCGATCAATTATATCGACAGCAGTGCCACTGTGATGTTGGAACGCGTAATTTTGGAACTCAAAGAAAAAGGGATTCAATTTAAGATAGGTGGGGCGATAGGGCCGACCAGGGACATTCTGCATCAAAGTGGCATCATTGCTGTTTTGGGAGAGGAAAATCTCTTTGCACAAACCTTCGAAGCGGTAGACAGTTGTTCTAAAACATTGGAAAGAAGCTCCATACAAAAGAAGGTGTCTTTACAGACAAAGAAAAAGAGTTTGTAACTTTAGTCACACACGTTTTGAAACTACAATTCTATATTTGGGAAAAACCATAGCACATGATTATTGAACAGATTTACACCGGATGTTTGGCCCAAGGGGCATATTATATTGAAAGTGAGGGGGAAGCAGCCATTGTGGATCCATTGAGAGAGGTTAAGCCCTACATTAAAAAAGCAGAAGAAAGCGGAGCTAAGATCAAATATATTTTTGAAACGCATTTCCATGCCGATTTTGTGAGTGGACACGTTACCCTTTCCAAGGAAACAGGCGCACCCATAGTGTACGGACCTACTGCTAACCCATCATTTGATGCCATAATTGCCAAGGATGGCCAAGAATTTAAATTGGGAAAAATTACCATTAAGGTATTGCACACTCCTGGACACACCATGGAAAGTACCACATACCTTTTAAAGGATGAAAACGGAAAAGACCACGCCATTTTTAGTGGGGACACCTTGTTCCTTGGTGATGTTGGTCGTCCAGATTTGGCCCAGAAAGCGGCCCACATGACCCAAGAGGAGTTGGCGGGCACGTTGTTTGAAAGCCTTCGTACCAAAATTATGCCTTTGGCAGATGATGTAATTGTTTACCCGGCTCACGGAGCAGGATCCGCATGTGGAAAGAACATGATGAAGGAAACCGTGGATACGTTGGGCAACCAAAAGAAAATGAACTATGCCCTAAGGGCAGACATGACCAAGGAGGAATTTGTTCAAGAAGTGACCGAAGGTCTTCTTCCTCCACCTCAATATTTCCCCTTGAACGTAAAAATGAACAAGGAAGGTTACGAGGACATCGATACCGTTTTGGAAAGAGGAACCCAGGCTTTGAGTCCCGATGCCTTTGAAGTGGCAGCCAATGAAACAGGAGCCGTGATCCTGGATGTACGTCATCAAGACGATTTTGCCAAAGGCCACGTACCCCGATCTATTTTTATCGGTTTGGACGGTAGTTTCGCTCCATGGGTAGGCGCCTTGATCGCCGATGTAAAACAACCCATCTTGTTGGTAACACCCAAAGGAAGGGAAGAGGAAACCGTAACTCGACTTTCAAGGGTAGGTTTTGATAAGACTTTGGGATACTTGAAAGGTGGAGTTGAAGCTTGGAAAGAAGCCGGCAAGGAAGTGGATACGGTAGCCAATGTGGATGCCAAGGAGTTCAAGAAGATGGTGGATAAAGGCGTTCCCGTTTACGATGTTAGAAAAGAATCGGAGTATAAAGCGGAGCATGTTGTGGATGCTCACTTAACACCACTGGATTATCTGAACGATCATTTGGCCGAGTTTCCAGAAAAAGAAACCTTTTACATCCATTGCCGAAGTGGGTACAGAAGTATGGTGGCAGCTTCCATTTTAAAAAGTAGGGGCATTCACAACTTGGTAGACGTATCTGGTGGCTTTGAGGATATAAAGAAGGAAGGCGTACCGGTTACAAATTATGTTTGTCCGTCTACATTAAAGTAACAAAACGATGCAACGCGTAATCAAGCGTTTACTGTTTCTCGTTGTCTTTATAAATGTTTTTGCTTGTCAATCCCAAAAGGAGAGTCCTATACAAAGGATCGATAAGGAAGCTATAAAGACCGAGGTAATAGGAAAGGATGTACAGTTGGTCGATGTTCGAACTCCCGGCGAATACAATGCAGGCCATATTGATGATGCGGTAAACTTCGATTTGAGTGACCGCACCACCTTTATGAAGCAGATCGAGACTTTGGACAAAGACCAACCTGTTTATCTTTACTGTTTGGTGGGTTCCCGAAGCGCCTATGCGGCAAAAATACTAAGAAGCAAGGGCTTTACCCGAATCTTCGACTATTCCGGTGGCTATAACGATTGGATAAAAAATTAGGATGAAATAAAAACATTTCATCCTTGTGTAACCAGCGTTACTGACCAACAATTTGAACCAAGGTATTTTAGGCCCATAATTAATTGAATAAGCCTATGTCGCTACTGAGCTTTTTGTTCAAAGGACACACCATGCCGGAAGAGGTTCAAGTATTGGACCGTGAAGATTACAAACAAGCAATTTCAAAAGGAAAGGTACAATTGGTCGATGTCAGGACCCGAGCCGAATTTATGTCGGGCCATATTAAAGGGGCCAGTAACATTGATTTTTTCCAAGGCTCGGCTTTTGAATCTGCCTTTTCAAGATTTAAAAGAGACAAACCCCTATATATCTATTGCCAGTCAGGAAACAGAAGCCAGAGGGCTGCTAGAAAGCTGGTGGATATGGGTTTTAAGGAAGTATACGATTTGAAGGGAGGGTATCGAACCTGGACCTACTAAACAAGACATACAATCATGAGGACAACATATCAAGTACAAAATCTCAAATGTGGAGGCTGTGCAAGGACCATTTCCAATACGTTGTCTCAAATGAACGGTATTAAAGATGTGATTGTGGAGAAGGAAAGCGCATCGGTTAGCTTTGAGCATCAAAGCGCCGATGACGCTTCCTTAATTAAAGAGGCCCTGAAAAAAATGGGCTACCCCACAGTGGACGAGGCCAATGGCATTTCCCTAAAGGCCAAGTCGTTTGTGAGTTGTGCCAACGGAAAACTCGGCCGCTGATGAAACCCCTTTTTCTTTCCCTCACGGCCATTCTTTTGATGTTTTCCTGCAAGCAGGGACCAAAAACAACCGAAACCGCGCAGGAACCCATCGCGCAACTGACAACTTCATCCCAAGAAGGTAAAAAGTTGTTGGAAACCAAATGTTATGTGTGCCACAACCCATCCATGGGAGAAAACCAACAACGCATAGCCCCACCCATGGTTGCTGTAAAAGCCCATTATTTGGATGTGTATCCGAGTAAGGAAGCTTTTGTGAAGGGTATCATCGAATTTGTAAAATCACCTTCCCAGGATAAATCCATGATGCGTGGCGCCGTGCGCCGATTTGGGATTATGCCTACCCAACAATTTCCAGAGGATGAGGTGAGAAAGATAGCCGAGTACATGTACGATTATCGTATAGATGAGCCAGAATGGTTTCAAGATCACTGGATGGATCGTAGAGGTGATTCCCTGTACAACAAAGGCAACAAATTGGAGGAGACTCCCAAAAACTATGGCCCAAAGGAAATGGGGATGAAATTCGCCACTGAAACCCAAAAAGTGTTGGGCAAAAACCTGATGGGCACCATACAGCGCCAAGGCGTGGAACAGGCGGTTGTTTTTTGCAACGAAAGGGCCTATCCACTTACCGATAGCATGGCCACCCATTTTAATGCAAAGATCAAAAGGGTGTCGGACAAGCCTCGTAACCCAAATAACAAGGCCAACAAAATGGAACTGGTATATATCGAATCCTTTAAAAAAGACTTGGTTTCAGGCTCTGGGATTGACCCTATTTGGTTTGAGGAAAATGGAAAAGTTCAATTTTACTATCCTATTGTAACCAATGATATGTGTTTGAACTGTCATGGCAAACCCGAAGAAAACATTGTTTCCAATGTGCTCGAAAATATCCAAAGGTTATATCCCGCCGATCAAGCTATTGGCTATTCAACAAATGAGGTTAGGGGTATTTGGAGCATAACATTTGATGTGCCCAGCGATTCCAATCAGTAAGTCCCTTTTTTGGGCTTTTTAAAGCCATACACCAATTGTCCCCAAAATCCTTTGGGCAACTCTTCATCCCCTGGGAAACCCAATGCAATCTTTCCGCTATCTTCAGGAATGTAGTTGGTTTTGAAAATGTAACCCAAATACTCAAGCTAATGCCAAAATTAACACCGTACGATCCTTCAGGAATGGTGTAGGCATGGTGGTACAGGTGCATCACGGGGTTGTTCAGTAAGTATTTCAATGGGCCATAGGTCAATTTGATGTTCGAATGGTTGAAATGGCCAATGGCAATGGCGGCAAAATGGACAATATAGGCCTGTTCCGGTTCAAAACCACCCAATATCATCACTCCAAAGGTTTTCAAAGGCTTGTACAGGATGTTTTCCATCCAATGATAGCGAAGATGTGCGGCAAAACCCATTTCCTTTACACTGTGGTGCACTTTGTGGAACTGCCATAACACTGGGTATTTATGGAGCAGCACGTGGGTAAACCATTGTACAAAGTCGAGCACGATAAAAAAGGCGGTCAATTGCAGCCATTGGGGCCAATGGGCGATATCTACAAGGGCAAGGGATTTTGAGGTAATGCCCAAATCTGAAAACAATACGGCCAACACCTTGTACACCCCACTGATCACAATGGCGAAAATGAAGAAATTGAAGAACATGTAAAAACCATCCAACCAAAAATCCTTCCGGATAATGGACTGCTCCTTGCGCCATGGAAACAGGATTTCCAATCCCCAAACCAACAAGGAGATTACGGTCAACCCCCAAAAATAATTGGTATACCAGGGTACTTCGAACAATATGGATTTCCAGGTCCAATTGACCGTCCCCATAAAACCGTTCGCAAAAGCATCAATATAGTCCATCATAGTCGGTAAAAGTTCAGTCGTATGGATCCAAGATTCCTTATCAGATCAATGTAATCACCTTCAATAAGGCTCAAATTTAAAAATACCATAAAAATAAAACAGGCTCTGTAACCAAGGTTACCATTTTGGCGTAACGGGTTCACTAATTTTGAGGTAATGCGCTGAAAACCAAAAAATGAAGTGTTGAAGAAGGAGAGATGCATTTTTTGGTAACTTGTATAGGAATCATAAACTATACATTATGAAAAACAACATGGGCGGTGCAGACCGCACAATACGAGTAATCCTAGCCATAGTAGTCGGTGCATTGTACTATTTTAATGTGATTACAGGAACCTTGGCATATGTGCTGTTGGCCTTGGCAGCCATATTTGTCTTGACGAGTTTTGTTAGTTTTTGCCCATTGTACACCCTTTTTGGGATCAATACGTACAAGGTCAAAAATTAGGTTTTTTGGTTGGTTGATAAAAAGAAGCCGTTCTGCTTGGAGCGGCTTTTTTTGTGCCTCGATTTTGATGGTTGTTAGGTATTAATCTGCACATTTTGAGGATAATGTAACATGGGTTACACTTTTTTATGACAAACCTCAATATTTTACAGGAAAAATTAACAGAACAACAATGAAATCACATTATCAGGTATTGATCATTGGGGGCGGAACAGCAGGAATCATGACGGCGGCCCAACTTTTGAGAAACAACAAGAAGCTGGATATTGCTATTATCGAGCCTTCGGAAGTACACTATTACCAACCCGCTTGGACGTTGGTCGGGGCAGGGTCCTACGATTTTACTAAAACTGCCAAGCCCACGGCGGATGTTATGCCAAGTGGCGTGGATTGGATCAAGGATAAGGCAACAGGCTTCGATCCAGAAAAAAACGCTGTTTCCACAGCCAACAGTGGAGCGATTACTTACGATTATTTGGTCGTGGCCCCTGGTTTGGTCATGGAACCCAGTTTGATCAAAGGCTTACCGGAAGCTTTTGAGAAAGGCGTGGCCTGCAGCAATTATATCGATCCAGAATTTACGTGGGAGACCATACGAAACTTTAAAGGCGGGAACGCTTTGTTCACACAACCAACAACACCGATCAAATGTGGGGGTGCCCCGCAAAAAATTGCCTATTTGGCTGCGGATTATTTCGGGAAACATGGACTAAAGGACAAGACCAATGTCATTTTTGCCACTCCGGGTTCCGTGATTTTTGGTGTGAAAGAAATCCGTGAAACCCTAATGAAGGTCATCGATCGGTATGGCATTCATTTTAAACCGTTTTACGCTCCGAAGGAGATCGATGTAGAAAACAAGATCGTACACTTTAGCCACACGGCCCCAGAAGAGAATAGGTGTATCATAAACGAGGACAATGAATTGGGTGAGGTAATGATCGGTGATGTCGATATTCAGGTACCGTTTGATATGTTGCACTTGGCCCCACCGCAGGCTGCACCAAAATTTGTACGTGAGTCAAGCTTGGTCAACGAAGCCGGTTGGTTGGATGTGGACCACAATTCCATGCAGCACAACAAATACGCCAACATATTTGGTTTGGGAGATGTTGCTGCCCTGCCCACTGCAAAAACCGGAGCGGCCATTAGAAAGCAAGTGCCCATTGTAGTGGAAAATATTTTGAGTTTGATGGACCATAACGCGGTAGACAATAGGTCCTACAATGGGTATTCATCATGTCCGTTGGTTACGGGTTATGGCAAAATGACCCTTGCGGAATTCGATTATTCCAATACCTTTTTGCCCGACCCCAAATTAAAGCAAATGATGGTGTTCAACAGTGCCAAGGAGCATTGGAGGCTTTGGATGCTGAAAAAATATGGATTGCCCCATTTGTATTGGAATAAAATGCTGAAGGGTAAAAAGGTATAGTTCAGATGATTACCAAAGGCGAATTATGAGAATTATCATGTTTTGAAGTTAGTTAAGCAATTAAATTTGATTCCAATTAAAACCAATACATCGTGAAAATACTCAATTTGATTCCTTTGGTAGTTTGGGAAAACGGTATCTGGATGATAGGTCTGTTTGCCCTAGTGGTCGTTATTCTGATTGTGGCCGTCTTGGCCATGATGAATAGCGGAAAGAAAGAATAGTTTCTCCATTCATATAAAGTTTTAACGTGTGCAGGTATTATGCCGCGTTAAAACTTTTCTTTTTTGCCAAAATCCTGTTAGGGCACTTCATTTCATTGAGGAACCGTAACAATTGTTACTGTGGCTTATTCCGGTAAATATCAATTTTACTGGAAAAAGCTATGAAAGTACGTTTGGAAAGATTGGGATTGATTTTGTTTTCGGTTTTATTGGTGTCATCCATGATTATGGGTTGCTCGGACTCCAATGATGACCCGATGGATTTTCAAATTGACAATGGCATTGATGACGCTGTTACCAATGTGGATGATGCTTCCGATCAATCTTCGGATGACACCACTGATAACACATCTACTATCAACGAAGAAGACAAAAATGCCTTATTGTTCATGTTGGAAGAGGAAAAATTGGCGAGGGATACTTATAAGTTTTTGAATGCGTATTGGGGATTGGTACAGTTTGAAAACATTATGCAAAGCGAGCAATCCCACATGAATGCCGTAGAAACCTTGGTGAAAGCTTACAATATTGACTATGAAATCTTGGAAGAGGGTCAATTTGGCAACGAAGACCTGCAGGCCTGGTACGATAAATTCGTAACGGATGGCATTGTGGACGAAGTGGCCGCACTCACAGTTGGCGCCACCATCGAAGATTTGGATATTGTCGATCTGGAAGAAAACATTCAGGCCACATCCAATTCGGATATTGCAGAGGTGTTTGCAAGTCTGCAATGTGGTTCGCGCAACCATTTGAGAAGTTTTGTACAAAGCTTGGAAAATAGTGGGGCCACCTATGTGCCACAGTTTCTCACGTCAGAAGCATTTGATGTTATTTTGGACGGTGCACGCGAACAGTGCAATTGACCGTAAGGTTATTATAATATGGAAAGGGCCACTTTTAAGTGGCCGTTTTTATTCAAGGCCAACATAAGGAAATTATGGGGTCTGGTAATTAAGGTTACACGATCTTGGATTGAACTGCACAAATAAAAGTCGGGTTGCCAACTGCCAACACAGCCCATAAATTTTCCTACACCCTGATATTCATCATTGTGCAGCGTCCCGCGGCATAGTTACTTTGCAAGGATCTCTTCAGTTTAGGGCACCTTTCCTCCCTATTTTTTTAGTAACACAGGTTACTGTGTGGAACTTGGAACGATTCTAATTTTGGCTCAAATTTTATCTAGTATATGAAGCGAATTATTATAGCAATCACACTTATTTGCATTCAAGGAACGTTGCTGGCACAGGACCAGGTAAAGATTTCCTTGGAGGATGTCCTTGCACGCGTGCAAGAGTCCAATGCAAGTATCAAAGTATCGGAGCAGGAGGCGAAGATGGCGAAATACGACTATCAATTTTCAAGCTCCATCTTTTTGCCTCAAATATCGGTTTCGCATACCGGTATCGCTACGACCAATCCGTTAATGGCCTTTGGTTCCAAATTAAACCAAGCCATACTTACCCAAGCCGATTTTAATCCGGATTTGTTGAATGATCCCGATCAAGTGGAAAATTATGCCACCAAGATTTCGGTGGAGCAACCCTTGATCAATTTGGATGGATTCTATCAACGCAAAGCGGCCAAGACCACCATGGAAGCCATGGACCTTAAGGCCTTGCGAACCCGGGATTATTTGGATTTTGAAGCACAAAAGGCCTTTGGCCAGTTACAATTGGCCCATAGGGCGGTACAGGTGCTGGAAAAAGCGTTCGAGGCTGCCAATGCCAACTTGAACATGGCCCAAAACAGCTATGATCAAGGGTTATTGCAAAAAGCAGATCTATTGGAAGTGAAGGTGAGGGTCAACGAGGTGGAGAACCAGTTGAACACGGCCAAGAGCAACGTAAAAAATGCTTCTGACTATTTGGCTTTTTTAATGAACGAACAAAGCAATGTGGTGTACCAACCTTCCGAAGAATTACTGCCCGTAGACCTGGGAACAACTAATGATGCATCCTTGGAAAACAGGGCCGATGTAAAAGCCATGGACTTGGTGTCCGAAGCCTACAAGGCCAATATGAAAGCCGAGAACATGACCTTTTTGCCACGACTGAATGCCTTTGCCAGTTACGAAATGTACGACGACCAAGTGTTTCGTGCAGACGCCAAAGGATACATTGTGGGCGCCAGTTTAAGTTGGGATGTCTTTAAGGGGGCACAACGATTTGCTAAAGCAGGAAAGAGCAAGACAAACTATGAAAAAGCAAAACAAGAATACGAACAGTACGTCGCCAAAAGTACTATGGAGCTTCAACGCGCCAGAAGGATGGTTGAAGATGCGCAGAGTAGGCTTCAAACCTCAAAATTGGCTATGGACCAATCCGAAGAATCATTGAGAATTCGTACCAATAGGTTTAAGGAAGGTCTGGAAAAAACAACCGATTTGTTGATGGCCGAGGCCATGTATGCCGAAAAACAATTGGCCTACTACCAAACCATCTTCGAATACAATCAAGCACAATCACTAGTATCATTTTTAACCAAAGAATAATTGCAACATGAAAAACACTACGATATATAAAAATGCTTTCATCGCTCTGACCTTGGGAATTACCTTGGCAAGTTGTGGAAGTGATAAAGCTCAAAAACAGGACACTGCACCAGCGGTTCCAGTGACCGTTGCGGAGGTGGAAACCGGGGACAGCAACACCATTTTGGCAGGAAGCGGTCAAATAAACGCATTGAACCAAGCTACGTTGAGCACCCGTATGATGGGCTATGTAGAATCGTTGCCCGTAAAGATCGGCCAAAAAGTAAACAAAGGTGATCTGTTGATTTCCATCAACAATGTGGACCTACGTGCCAAAAAGGCGCAAGTGGAGGCATCCATTGTTGAGGCAACCGTTGCTTTCAACAATGCCAAGAAGGATTATGAAAGATTCCAAAATCTTTTCAATGAGACCAGTGCTTCCCAAAAGGAATTGGACGATATGACCGCCCGTTACGAAATGGCCAAAGCACGTTTGGAAGCCGCAAACCAAATGAAGAACGAAGTAAACTCCCAATTTGCCTATGCCAATATTCGGGCGCCCTTCAGTGGCGTGGTTACCAATACCTATATCGACGAAGGTGATATGGCCAATCCGGGAGTGCCCTTGGTTTCCGTGGAATCTCCAGGTGGGTTTGAAGTAGTGGCCAAAGTGGCCGAGGACAACATCATCGGAATAGAAGTGGGTGCCAAAGCATTGATTCAGATAAATGCCTTGGGTACTACGGTTACCGGTAAGGTGACCGAGTTGAGTGCTTCGGCACAGAACACTGGTGGGCAGTATTTGATGAAAGTACAATTGGATGAAACCGATGCAAAGATTTTGTCAGGTATGTATGCAACCGTAAGGCTCGAGACGGAAACTTCCGAAAACACCAAAAAAGTGGTAACGGTTCCATCTGTAGCCTTGATCCAAAAAGGACAATTGACCGGTATCTATACTTTGGGTCAGGACAATGTGGCCCTATTGCGTTGGTTACGTTTGGGAGAGACCTATGGAAATGAAGTGGAAGTGTTGTCCGGATTGTCTGCGGGCGAAACCTATATCGTATCCGCAGATGGCAAGTTGTTCAATGGCGCTAAAGTAACCATTCAATAAACCCTTAATCAAGGAAAAATGAAAGACGGACTTGCAGGAAAAATAGCAAAAGGGTTCATCAGCTCCAAGTTAACGGTGCTGCTCATGATCGTGTTCATGGTCATTGGGGTGTACAGTTCCTTTCTGATACCCAGGGAAGAGGAGCCTCAGATCGATGTGCCCATGGCGGACATATTTGTGGGATACCCGGGGGCCAGCCCAACAGAGGTGGAATCCAGGATTACAAAACCGCTCGAAAAGATCATATCCAACATCAAGGGGGTGGAATATGTGTACACCACTTCCATGCAGGAGCAGGGAATGGCGATTGTACAGTTTTATGTGGGCGAGGACATCGAACGTTCCTTGGTGCGCTTGTACGATGAGATCAACAAGCACATGGACCAAATGCCCGAAGGGGTAACCATGCCCTTGGTGAAGACCCGTGCCATTGACGATGTGCCCATGCTGGCACTGACCCTTTGGAGCGACGAATACAACGATTTCCAGTTACGTGAGATTTCTGGGGAGTTGATCAATGAAATAGAAAAAGTGAACGGGGTCTCCATTACCAAAAAGATAGGTGGCCGTAACCGTCAATTGCGTGTTGTGGTGGACAAGGCCAAAATGGCCGAGTCCGGGGTAGATCTTTTGGCCATGGCTCAAATGATCAGAGCCAACAACCAGCAAATGGATGCGGGTAATTTCTTGTCCAACGATACCGAGTTTCACATCAGTACCGGTCAATTTTTGGAGACCAAGGAAGATTTGGAAAACCTGATTGTGGGCACCAAACAAGGTCAGCCCATATACCTAAAACAAGTGGCCACGGTTTTGGACGGACCGGAGTTGCCCAAGAATTATGTGTCCCTTGGCTTTGGCGGGGCCAGTAAAAAAGCCCAAACATACCAATCGGAGTACCCAGCGGTAACCCTTTCCATTGCGAAACGTAAAGGAGCCGACGCCATGAAGATCGCCGATGTGGTCTTGGAAAAAGTGGAACATTTGAAAACCAACCTGATTCCAGACGACGTGCATGTGGAGATTACCCGAAACTACGGGCAGACTGCATCCCAAAAAGTTTCCGAATTGTTGATGCACTTGATCGGTGCTATTATCGCGGTAACGTTTGTGGTGATGTTGGCCATGGGTTGGAGAGGAGGCCTTGTGGTTTTCCTTTCTGTGCCGATTACCTTCGCTTTGACGTTGCTAAGTTATTACATGTTGGACTATACCCTGAACCGAATCACCTTGTTTGCCTTGGTGTTCGTAACAGGTATTGTGGTGGACGACTCCATTATCATTGCGGAGAACATGCACCGTCACTTTAAAATGAAACGGTTGCCGTTCAAGGATGCGGCACTCTATGCCATCAACGAGGTAGGTAACCCGACCATTTTGGCCACGTTCACGGTAATAGCTTCCGTATTGCCAATGGCTTTTGTGTCCGGGTTGATGGGGCCGTACATGTCACCCATGCCCATTGGTGCATCCATCGCTATGTTGTTGTCCCTGTTTGTGGCATTGACCATTACCCCTTATTTGGGATACATCTTCCTAAGGGAAAAGGACAAGAAAAAAGGCGAGGAAAAGCCCCCTGTCGAAATTCAGGACACGTTCATTTACAAAGCATACGAGCGTTTTGAAAAACCGTTGATCGAGAGCCGTAAAAAAAGATGGGTATTCATCGGCATTACAGTAGTGCTTCTGTTGGCTTCCGTGGGCATGTTCTTCGCCAAATCGGTGGCGGTAAAAATGTTGCCTTTTGATAACAAGAACGAATTCCAAGTTGTGATCGATATGCCCGAAGGCACCACCTTGGAACGTACCGCAGCCGTAGCCAAAGAAATTGGAGCTTATCTGTCCACCAGATCGGAGGTGGTGAACTACCAAAGCTATGTAGGGACGTCTGCACCGATTACCTTCAACGGATTGGTAAGACACTACGACCTGCGTGGGGGTAGCAATATGGCAGACATTCAAGTAAACCTGATCGACAAACACGATCGTAGCGAACAGAGCCACGACATTGCCAAATTGTTGCGCCCAAAAATCCAAGAATTGGGCAAAAAGTACAATGCCAATATCAAAATTGTTGAGGTTCCCCCAGGACCTCCGGTATTGTCTACCATCGTGGCTGAAGTATATGGGCCTGATTACAACGAACAGATGGCAGTTGCCGATAAGGTAAAGGGTATTTTGAACAACACGCCCGATGTGGTGGATGTGGATTGGATGGTAGAGGACGATCAAGTGGAATATAATTTTGTGGTGGATAAGGAAAAGGCCATGCTTTATGGGGTTACTCCACAACAAGTTGTTCAGGTAATGGCGATGGCATTCCGGGAAAATCCGGTGACCCATGTGTACAATGAGGATGCTTTTGATCAAGTTGGGATTGTACTTTCCATCAGTGAAAAGGATAAATCCACTTTGGAAGCGATCAAACAAGTAAAGGTGGCTTCCCAACAAGGGAACATGATCGCAATTGGCGATTTGGTGACAATCAAGGAAGGAACCAAAGCGAAGAGCATTTATAGAAAAAACCAAAAACGGGTGGTGTATGTGATGTCCGATATGGCGGGTGAATTGGAAAGTCCGGTGTATGCCATTTTGGGGATGACCGATAAATTGAACCAATTGGAATTGCCCAAAGGGTATGCCATGAACGAACTCTATATGGAGCAGCCCCAATTTGAGGACGATTATACCGTGAAGTGGGATGGCGAATGGCAGATAACCTTGGAAGTGTTCCGGGATCTGGGCATTGCGTTCCTTGGGGTGATCGTGATTATTTATATGTTGATCGTTGGATGGTTCCAAAACTTTAAGGCCCCCATGGTGATGATGGTGGCCATACCCTTGTCGCTGATCGGGATTGTATTGGGCCACTGGATGTTGGGCGCATTCTTTACCGCAACCTCCTTTATTGGGATGATCGCCCTGGCGGGGATCATGGTTCGAAACTCGGTGTTGTTGATCGACTTCATCAACCTAAGGTTGAATGAGGGCATTCCATTAAAACAGGCGGTGATCGAGGCGGGAGCCGTGCGTACCACACCCATTTTGTTGACTGCCGGTACGGTTGTGATCGGTGCTTTCGTGATCTTGTTCGACCCTATTTTCCAGGGATTGGCAATATCATTGATGGGAGGAACCATCGTATCTACCATTTTGACCCTTTTGGTGGTGCCTTTGGTGTATTATATGATTGAACGTAAAAATTACAACTAACATGAAAATGATCATTGTGACCACTGTGGAGGAATATAAAAAAGAGGTCCTCAAAATATTTAAAAAGGCTGGAATAGAAAGTTTCAGTGGCTCGGACATCGACGGTTACAAAAGTGCCTCGCCCTTATTGTATACCAGCAGTTGGTTTCCAAGTGAGCGCGGGGGTGCTGCCTCAAACCTGTTTTTTTCCTTCTGTCCGGAGGATAAAGTGACCGAAGTGTTCCGATTATTGGAAGAATTTAATAGGGAAAGTGAGACAACCAACCCAATTAGGGCTGTGGAACTTCCCGTTCAAAGAACCGTTTAAAATTAAAATATGAGAAATAGAATTGTTAGGGGAGTGGCAGGCACATTTATTTTGATCAGTTTGTTGCTAGCCATATATCTGAATATCAATTGGTTGTGGTTCACTGCTTTTGTGGGAGCCAACCTTTTGCAGTCTTCGATCACCAAATGGTGTTTGCTCGAGGACATCCTAAAGAAATTTGGAGTTTCCGACTCCGACAAAAAGTGTAGTTAATGTGATTTTTTGGTTTTATAACTGAGGGATTTTCATTATTTTGAAGAGTACTAATAATTAATCTAAAACAAATGATTTATCAACCTTGGCCCTGGTATGTCGCAGGGCCGCTTATTGCTTTTTTAATGGCAATACTGATCCTAATGGGAAAAAAGTTCGGCATGTCCTCAAATCTTGAAACCTTTTGTTCTATTGGTGGTGCGGGCAAATTTGTCGATTATTTTAAAACGGATGTCAAGTCCAAGCGATGGAACCTTTTTGTGGTTCTTGGCTCAGTAATTGGCGGTTTTATTGCTGCTCATTATCTGACACCCAACGATGCTGTGGACATTGCCCCAAAAACGGTGGAAAAATTACAGGGACTCGGGTTCGAGAGTGCGGGTACTGCCTATCTGCCGACTGAATTGTTCAGTATGGAGGCACTTACAGAACCCAAGGTCTGGATCATATTGTTGGTGGCCGGAATCCTTGTCGGATTCGGTACCCGGTATGCATCGGGCTGTACTTCGGGGCATGCGATCTCCGGACTGAGTAATTTACAGAAACCATCACTTATTGCCGTTATCGGATTTTTTATCGGCGGATTGGTCATGGTTCATTTGTTGTACCCTTTAATTTTTGGAGCATGAAGAATATGTATTTTATGATTGTAGGAACTATTTTGGGGATTACCCTGTACAAATCGGAAGCTGCTTCTTGGTTTCGGATCTATGAAATGTTCCAGTTCGATTCGTTCCATATGTATGGTATTATCGGCTCCGCTTTAGTTGTCGGTATCATACTGGTACAAGTGATCAAAAGATCCAAGGTTAAATCCTTTTTTGGAGAGCCGATCAAGATTGAGGACAAGGAAAAATCTTTTACAAGGTATATTGCCGGGGGTACCCTTTTCGGATTGGGTTGGGCCTTGGCGGGAGCCTGTCCCGGACCTATGTACATTTTGGCAGGAGCTGGGTACTGGCCCATTTTTGTGGTGATCTTTGGTGCCTTGCTCGGAGCGTTCCTGTATGGCGTTTTGAGTCCAAAATTGCCGCATTAAGGTTGATTTGACGGGATAATTGGGCAAAACAACGAATTTGAATGGCAGGTAAGGGACATGCATATAGCTTTGCTTGTCCCAAACCTTGCTAAATTGCCCGTAAATGAAACTTACCACATGCATAATAGACGATGATCTGGTGTCGCAGTTTGCCACCCGATATTGCATACAACAATCTCCCGGTGATTTTGAAATCATTACCTGTTCCAGTGGTGAAGAAGGGTTAAAGACCTGTATCACCATGGCAGAAGAAGAAGATAAGCTTCCGGACATTATCTTTTTGGATTTGGTCATGGATGGGATGAGTGGCTGGGATTTTCTCAATAATCTGCAGCAATTGTTCAAGGACCATCCGTTGCCCAGTGTGTATGTGCTGTCGGCATTTGCCAATTCCAGTGATAGGACCATTGCCAAGGAGCACCATTTAATAGCGGGTTATGTGGACAAACCATTGTCCCGTTCCTATTTGGAAAAAATTCTTGTAGAAGAGGAAAAGAAACGGATAAACACCTGATCGGTCAGTTTTTATTGTGGGTTTGGGAAATGTCCAAAATTGGGCCTCGGATACGTATTAGTTTTTCAAAAAAACATATTTTTGCAGTCCATTTTAAGAATGGCCCCGTAGTTCAATGGATAGAATAGAAGTTTCCTAAACTTTAGATGCAAGTTCGATTCTTGCCGGGGCTACTTTTTGACTTTCGAATGATTTGATTAGCAAATCATTAAAACTTCTTTTCACTTGTTTTTATATTCGGTTTGCAGTGCACCACTGCATTGTGTTGATAATGATATTAATGTTCAAATGATAGGACGGATGTTTTACTACCGTTTAATTGAACTTTCACTCTTAAACAAGTTCGCTGATTCTAAGGAGTTTACTTTTTCCGCACACTTAGCTGGTATACCATTTAGACCATTTATTACCCCTATAATAAAGTTCAATTTCTAAATACCGATTGACCACTATTCCCTCCTTTCACCGAAAACCCAATTTTTGGTCAATAGAAATTTCCTACATTTAAAGAATCTAACTGACTTGACATAATATATACCCAGCTTAACTGATTATCCAATTACTTTCCATGCGTATTTATAATACTAAACCGACCGTTTATTCTATTGTTTTCCTTGCACTATTGTTTTACTCATGTTCCGGTAGCGAAGATACCGACACCCCAACGCCAAATCCACCTATTTCGGAAGTAAAATGTGAAGGCAGTATTTCTTTGACGCTGAAAGATATAGGGAATGACAACTTAAATCTTAGTTGGACCACCAATGGTGATTATTTGGAATATGATATTGAATATGGCCCGAGCGGATTTACGATTGGACAGGGGACCAGAATTAGGGTGAACACTTCATCAGTTAAAATTCAAAACTTGGTTACCAATACAAGTTATGATATTTATGCACGGGGAGTCTGCTCGAATAATTTTGGAAGCTGGACCACTGCACAATCATTTACCACACAATGTAATGTCGGATTTTATGAGGGTGATATTTTTCTTTATACTCAAGATGATGTTGATTCATTTGGAGCAATGTGTTATTCGGGAGTGAATGGTGACCTTCATATTCGAGGATATGCAGACAATTCAGAAGAACCCAAAATAATCGATTTGAGTCCACTTGCCAATCTTCAAGAAGTTACGGGCTTCCTCTTTATATTGGGAAATGATACTTTAGAGAACGTGGATGGTTTGGAAGGTTTGCGAAGAGTTGGACACCTCTATATCGGTTCTAATGAAAAGCTTACTTCAATCGAGTCCTTAAGTGGAATTGAAGAAATCTATGGGGAATTAACAACCTATACTGCTGATGATACCGAAGGTCTTGCTATTAATTTCTGCCCATCTTTAACAAGTTTGGAAGGGCTACAAAATATTTCTTCAGTAGTTAGGTTGACCATAATGAACAATGATTCTTTGGAGGATTTGAATGGTCTGCGGGGACTGAGCAATATTTCATATAATGCAGATTTGTCCAGAAACATTGCGTTGACATCCTTAATGGGATTAAATCAGCTTGAATCCGTTGGAAATGGATTTGATCTACGCGAATTAAATTCTCTTCCTTCTTTGGAGGGTCTGGAGAACCTGAAAAATGTAGGTCGTTTATCCATTGTGTTGAATCAATCTCTCCTATCCTTGTCTGCCATATCAAATCTTGAAAGTGTTAATGAACTCTTTATCAAGGGCAATAACAATTTGGAAAGTTTGGCTGGTGTTGATTTGAATGTTGTCCAAAATAAGTTTTCATTGGAGGGCGGCCTGTTTAATGATTTAACAGGTATAGCTGCGACATCCACTTCAGCAACTGTAATCATTGAAAAATCTCCCAATTTAATTTCGTTAAGAGGTCTCGAGTCTTTGGAGGCGGCCAAGGAAATTATTGTAAGCCTTAATGTTGAATTGACGTCGTTATCCGGTCTTAATGGTTTGAGAAATGTGGATTCAAGGATTTATATCAACAATAATCTGAAGCTTAATAATTTCTGCGCCCTTGATGGATTGATCAATATTGGTGGATTCTCCGGTGTATGGGCAGTTGATAGAAACTTACTCAATCCCACTCTTGAGGATATGCAAAATGGGATTTGCAATTAAAATTAATAAGTTCAAATAAACGATTGATCAATTTTGGATTTATAGGAAGAAAATAGAAAAAAGCGAAAGAAAGCAGATTTGACAACCAAAGATTGGTTGGATTTTTTCTTTTTTCCGTCTTCGTCAATTTTCGGAAGCAAATATTTTCCAACGGATGATACTCAAGACCAAGACTTTGCAAAAAAAATAGGGCATCGGCTTCTTGGTTTTCTTCCCAACCGGGAAGGGTCAACAGTAGCGTCCGATACCCTATTTGAGGATTACATCCAAATCATGCATCCACAGGTTGATCCTTTTCTTTTACGATTTTTTCCTGAATGTTTTCTGGAACGGGCTCAAATGCCGAAAAGCTAGCATGGAATGTGGCTTTCCCTTGGGTAAGCGACCTTAGCTCGGTAGAATACCCGTAAAGTTCCGCTTCAGGGACGGTACACCGGAGCATCTGATACTGATCGGCACTTTCAATTCCCAAAATAACGGCCCGTCGCGATTGCAGATCGGTCATGACCTGCCCAACGGCATCTTCCGGAACTTTTACATTAAGGTTACGGATGGGTTCCAGAAGTTTGGGTCTTGCATTCAAAAAGGCAGCCTTGAAAGCATGGGCACCTGCAATCTTGAAAGCAATGTCATTGGAATCGACCGGGTGCATCTTGCCATCGTAGACCATGACACGAACGTCACGGATATAGGAATCGGTCAAGGGACCGGATTCCATCACTTCCAAAATTCCCTTTTTTATCGAAGGCAAAAACCGCAGATCGATAACGCCGCCAACGATACAGTTATAAAAGACCAATTTACCACCCCAGGGCAGTTCTACCTCTTCTTTGCCGCGTATGGTAAAGCCCTCGGGCTCGGCCATATCCTGGTGCCAGGGTTCGATCTTCATATGTACCTGTGCAAACTGACCGGCTCCGCCCGATTGTTTCTTATGGCGATAGTTGGCCGTGGCAGGTCGGGTTATGGTTTCGCGATACGCAATACGGGGCCGTGAAAAATTGGCCTTGACCCCATACCCGTTTTCCAAGGACCATTTGATAACCGATAGTTGTAATTCGCCTTGACAGGCCAAGATCTGCTGTTTCAATTCATTGGAATAGGAAACGACAACGGTGGGATCTTCACTGTGCAATTTTTTAAGGGCCTCCATCATTTTTTCCTCATCACGCTTCTCAACAGCGGCCACCGCCCTCCGAACACGGGCCTCGGGATATTGAATGGGCTTGATGGTTACCGGGTGTCCTTCTGTGTGCAATGTATCGTTGGTCTCGGTATATTTGAGTTTGAGTGAGGCGCCGATATCACCTGCGCTCAATTTTGAAACGGGCCGGCGCTCCTTGCCGTCCATGATAAACAATTGATTCAGTGTCTCCGTTTCACCGTTCCGGGCATTGACCAACTTGTCGTTCGCCTTGAGTTCTCCGGATTTTACTTTAAAAAACGTAATCTGACCCACATTTGGCAAAAATTCTGTCTTAAATACAAAAAGTACTGTAGGTTCAGTAGGCAATGGCTTAACGGCTTTACCTTCTACGCTCTGTTCTGGTTTCAGGTCGGCCGCTGCCGGGGCCACATTATCGATAAAGCCCATAAGTCGGCCGCTGCCCATATCCTGAAGGGCCGAAACGCAGAAAACGGGAAAGAGCTCATGATTGAGCATGCCTAGTTTAATGCCTTTTCGCAATTCTTCTTCGCTCAACGTTCCCTTCTCCACAAAGAGTTCCAATAGTTCCATGTCGTTTTCGGCGGCCTTTTCGACCAATTCGTTGTGCAATTGGTCTGCCAATTCCTTTTGGTTATCGGGGATGGGCAATTTTTCGGGTTTCCCGCCATCAGGACCAAATTTGTACAGCTTCATTTTCAGTACGTCTACAATACACTGCGCCCCATCGATGACCAAGGGATATTGAACTTTTACGGCGTTGGATCCCACAAGGGAACGGATTCCTTTAAAACTATCGTCGAAATTCGCATTGGGATGATCGATTTGATTGATCACAAAGAGAGTGGGTTTGTTGTAGCGATCAATATAGTTCCAAATGATCTCTGTGCCGATCTCCACTCCATATCGTGCATTGATTACGGTTACGATGGAATCGGCCACACGAATGGAAGAAAGAATCTCTCCGATAAAATCGTCGAGTCCGGGCGTGTCTATAATGTTGATCTTGTAGTTGCGCCACTCGGTATGTAGTGGGGTGGCAAGGACCGAAGTTCCCCGTTCGTGTTCTATATCATGGTGATCTGATACAGTATTCTTGTTCTCTACCGATCCGCGGCGGTTGATCAGGCCCGCCTCAAACAACATGGTTTCGGCGAGTGTGGTTTTACCGCTGCCATGGGCACCTACAAATACCACATTTTTGATATGCTTGTCATCGTAAACTTTCATGATCGTTATTTGTTTTTTCAGTTCGAATCATTAAAAATAAAGGTGCGGATTCAAAAAAAACATGACTTTTACCCACGTTGGTCAATAAAAATGGAATGTGGTCCAATGCCTTGGTTGGATCTTGAAAACGATAGTATCCCAAAACAAAGCCAACGGCCTCAGAGAAACGGGACAACCAATAGGAGCGAAGATAGGGCATAGGATGGACCAGACTTTGATTTCGGTGGTCTATACCATGAGTTTTTTGGTTAGGTAGGAAGAAAACCACGAAATTAGTCAAGGTGACCATAGTAAAGGCAGACCTTTGGATTGGAACTAAATAGTAAAGATGATTTGAAGATGCCGTACGTAAAATAGGTTGTAGTGGTTCATCATCTGCTATTGAATATTTTTTTAAAGTTCAATAAACGATTGGTTAATCATTGTGAACGAAAATTCTTAAATTGGAACATCCCCCAATTGTTCAATCTCAAACTTCTTATGGCACACCAAAATGATGGGCAAAAAACACCTTAAATTTTCTCTTTTCGCTATACCAATTTTCGCTATTCTTATGTCATGTTCCCCAAAGACGAAAATTGATCCTCCAAAGGATATTTTTGAAGAAATGAGCCCCGGATACGATCTAATGTCCTTTTTGGTGGAAATGGATGAAAAAGACATGGTCAATGTTTCTGATAGTCTTGAAAAAAAGCTTAAGGGCATTGGTTTTAAATCTGAGGAAAACCTCCCCTTTGTCATTGGAAACGATACCTTATCCAAACCCGAAGGATCTTTTATGTGGGTCAATTCCAAAAATGGCACTTCCATCTTCATTCATGAATTCCAAAGCAAGAACGATGCAAATTCCCAATGGCCGGAATTTAGACATCACATTGATCGTTATACTGGAAGAAATTTTGGAAAGATGGGCACCTTCTATTTAAAATTGGAACCTGAAATTCCCTCTAGTCTTAATGCAACTTTCCTTGCCGGCAATAAAATATTTCAACTTCGCAAACCATTGAATTTTATCTCATCCGGCACCTTCGAATTTAGTGAAGATCAACTAAAGGAAGTCAACTCCGCCGATAACGATTTGGTCGAGGCAATGGACGCCTTGGTGGATGTTTTTGTTTCGGAAGAGAACAAGATTTACAGACCCTTGAACGGCGATTCCCTGACCGAGGACGAACGATTGTTCGGATTCATCAATTTTTGGACAGAGGTAAAATATAATTTCGCCTTTTTTGATCAAGTGCCCAACCTCGACTGGCAACAAGTTTTGTTGGACTACCTGCCCAAGGTTCGAAATGCCCCCTCGAATTTGGAATATTACCGTATTCTTCAAGAAGTATGTGCCTTGCTGAGCGATGGACATACCAATATTTATCTTCCAAGTTCGCTTAAAAAGGAATTTGGATCGCCTGCTGTTACCATCACTCCAGTTAATGGTGCTCTTTATTTCACCAATACCGACAAACAACTGAAAGCAACAATTCCATTGGGGTCACAACTGATAGGGGTGAACGGACTTCCCGTTGAAGAGTATATTGAAAAGCATATCAGACCCTACATTAGTTCCTCCACCGAACATATAAGACGTAACATGGAAGCCCATGAAGTGCTACAGGGCATCCGAACAGATTCCGTTCGGATAGAAATACGGACTCCAGAAAATCAATTGAAACAACTTACCCTGGGACGTGATCCTTCCAATATTGAATGGATCATTCCAAGCGAGCCGTGGCAGCTGTCATCTTTCAGGAAAATTGGTGATGTCGCCTATGTGTCGCTCAATTCCTTCGACAACAGCCAAATTGTGGAAGAATTTGAAAGTTATTTGGATAGCATTGAATCCTCCAAGGCATTGATTATTGACCTTAGAAAAAATGGGGGTGGTAATTCGTGGAACGGATACCATATTTTAAAATACCTTACCGATCGTCCCATAATCACTTCCAAATGGAAAACAAGAGACCACAGACCCGCCTATAAGGCCTGGGGTGCCTTTGTTGATGAAGATTCAGATAATTTGGATTCATGGGACAGTGAAGCATTGGCTGCCTACAAAGACGATTATTGGTTTGAAAGTGGACCCGACACTATTGCCCCAAGCAATAACCCAGTGATCAAATTGCCAACAATTGTACTTATCGGCAACAACACAGCATCGGCAGCGGAAGATTTTCTGGTTGCAGCCGATCCCATTGATCATTTCACTACCATGGGTGATTTTACGTATGGTAGCACAGGTCAACCCATGTTCATTCGTTTGCCAGGAGGAGGGAAAGCCCGAATTTGTACCAAAAGGGACACCTATCCGGATGGACGTGAATTTGTGGGCTATGGAGTGCAACCTGACATAATGGTTCCAAAAACACTCGATGATATATTGGCAGGTGAAGATTCACTGCTGAGTATGGCAATTAAAAAGCTTACAGAAAGTAATTAAATGTCTTTTAAAACTTCAAATAATCGATTCAAAAGCATTTTTACAATCGGTTGCTTGTTTAAAACCAATAAATCCCAAACAAAAAGAATTGATAAGCAAAACGAAATCAAAACCGTGAAATCACTGCCAATGGGAATAAAAAATAAACCCCTTACTAAAAAATCGAATAAAGAAATATGTCTTTCCTATTTAAAAAAGTATGAAGAAAAGGACCTGGACAGTATCGAAAAAATGTTTTCAAATGATATTGTTCTCCGGGACTGGAAGATTCGTGTTGAGGACAAGGAGAATGCGATAAATGAAACTAGGAAGAATTTCAATTCCGCAGATTCCATAGCGATAGAAGTACTTTCTATTTATGAAAATCAGGATACGGTAGCTGCCGAACTGAAAATAACTGTTGATGCTACAGAGGAACTTTATGTGGTCGATGTAATCACGATTAATACGGAAGGTAAAATAAAATCGATAAGAGCGTATTTAGGTAGAGGGGATGACTAATTGCCATTGTCGGGCAATGGTTATAACTTACCCGCTGATTAATGTTACCTCCGTTCAAATATGCGATAAATATTTATTTCAACACCCACCCATTAAATGCGTTTGCCCCATGGGCATAATTACTTTTGGAGATGTTGCCATTCAACTACGACAGGGTCATTAAGTTTGTAATTGCCTGTGATCGCATACCTTTTCCAAACTGATCTGATAGCCAGGATTTTCATAGCCTTAACATGCAACATGAATCAAAATCCTCTACTCACCTACAACTTTTGGGGTTTTTACAACAATAGTTCCGAAAAACGCTACGAAGGGGGTAACTTTTCTTTAACAATGTAAACTATTGAGCATGTACAAGGAAATTTATTTGGTTGACGATGAGGAGCTCATCAATACCATAAATGCATTACAGTTTAGAAAATTGGGGCTTGAAGACAAAATCAAAAGCTTCACAAATCCAGAATTGGCTCTCGATAATCTTCGATTTCGGGAAGATCCTTCGGAAAAGGTAATCGTTTTTTTGGACATCAATATGCCCGAGATGAGCGGATTCGAGTTTTTGGAGTTCATGAGCCTTGAAAAGCTTCCATCGAACATCGAAGTCGTTATCGTTACTTCGTCCATTGCGGAAGAGGACCAAAAAATGGCCAAGAAATTTAAGAAATACGTGAGTGGCTATGTCAACAAGCCATTGAAAACGGAAGACATCCAAAAATTCTTGCTCCAGCCGGAAAACAGGGTTGTGGGCTTTTAGAATTTAATGATTTGCAGCAATCCCATTATTCATTTGAATGAAAATAGCCAATAAGAAATTATACGGGGGGAGCAGGGTTTATTCCGATTTAAAACGTAGAATAAAGTTTGTTCCCTCATTCAATTGACTTTCACAGCGCATTTCGCCTCCGTGCATTTCCACAAAATCTTTAGCGATCAATAACCCAAAACCGGTGCCTTTTTCTCCAGAGGTACCTTTTGTTGATTTTGGTTTATCACCCCGAGCAATCCGATTAAACCAGTTGGGGTCCATACCAACTCCAAAATCCTTTACGCCCAATTCAATATGTCCGTCTTGCTGTTGAGACCAGAATACTATTTTTTGTCCCTTATTGCTGAATTTGAGTGCATTGGAGGTCAAATTCCGTAAAATAACCTTTAAAATGTTTTCATCGGCTACGATTTCAGGATGGGAAACATCCAGGGTAATGGCGATCTCCTTTTCTTGTGCCATTCGTTCAAACTCATTTTTAAGGGTGGTAAAAACAGCTTCTAGATCACATCTCTTTTTGTTGAGTTTCATCCCTTCGAGTTGACTGTAGGACCATTGAAGCAGTCCGTTCACCATTTCGATCTTATCTGAAACTTCCATTTTCAATTTTTCCATGATCGGTTTCACTTCAGGATCGACCATATGCTCGTCGACCATGGACATGATCACACTGAGATTATTGAGAGGGGCCCTTACATCGTGGGACATTAGGGAGAACAATTTATTCTTCAGTTGATTCACCCTTTCCAGCTCTTCGTTTTGCGTTTCAAGTGCCTTGTTGGCAATCTGGAGCTTTTTGGTCTGCTTGTCCACTTCGGACTTTAGCCTTTGATTGGCTTCCAACTGAATTTTCATGTTCTCCTCCTCAATGGATTTGAACTTAAAAGCCAGCAAAAGCGAAAAAAGAATCAGTTGCAGGGTCACCAACGCGGATGAGGTCAGCACAATGGGAGTTGCATTGAAATTGTAATGCTGTTTCAAAAACCAAGTGCTGATATACAATAGGGCTGCAACCAATATTGGGGCGTAGGCATACAGATAATACCTATTGAACTTTTGTACATTAAACAGCCAAAATCCGGAAAAGATGTTCAGAAAAATGGAAGCCATCGCGGTGATGGCTGCAAGTTGTACAATGGAATCGTTCAGCCAGACTATTCTAGTGAGCAAGTTATTGAAAATGTGCAAAACCGGGAGGCAGACCACTAGGATTACAAAAGAGCGATAGACTTTCGATAATTTGGGAAAATTGTGCTTTGTAATGTTCAAATAGTTCTTGGTGAACATCAACAATCCAAACGTGGTCAGCATTGCTGTGGTCAGTGATGCTTTTTCAGCAATCATTGCGGTGTGGTCGCTAAAAGAATTGTTGGCGAAAAACGATAGGCTCCAATGCAAGGCGAGCCCCAAGATCAGAATAAAATAGTGCAGCAATATCCTGTGCCTCAAAACCAAATAAGAGAGCAGGTGGTAAACTGCAAAAACCCCAAAAATGGCGGAAAATATGAGGGTTGTTAAATGCTTGAATTCCAGAATTTCCATAATTAGTTGAACGATTGGAGAAGGTATTTATTATCATTTTTAAATTGGGCTATATCCAAACGTCGTTGCCCAAATTTAAAATTTTGTAACACTGTTGCAACATGGGCTACTTTGAAATATACATTATCCTGTTGCCATTAATGTACCTTTTTCACAAAACATAAGAATAGGCAAGTCTTTTCATCCGCTTAACTAAAGTAGGGCCATGGTAAGATATAAGAATTTGGGATAATCTTTTAGCAAATAAAGTGCATTGGAAATGGGTCTAAAACTTTAAAAATGAACAAGATGGTTCCCAAAGGATTTCCCTTCACATTTGACAACTAATAATTTTTTTTATTATTTTTTTTGGTGGAAACACTTTTATTCTAATTTTAAATCCATCTGAAACAAATCTTAGCACCATGGACAACCTCAAACGTGTAATAGTGGATTACAAAAAGTTGACCCCCGAGGTACTTAAACTTTTGGTGGAGAAATACCCCGATGGTTACGGGGACAATGACGTAATCAATTTTAGGAACCTCAAAGGCGAATTGATAGAGGCTGTTGAGGTGTCTACCGACGATACCAAATATCTCGTAAAGATCAGCTCCAAATTGGAACATAGTATGGCCAATTTTGATGAAGACGAAGACGATGATGATAGCATCGATACCGAAGATATCGGCAAAATCCCCGGCAATGACGATGATGACTTTTCCGATTCAGATTCCGATGACGATGATGACGACGAAACGGGTGAAATCGAGGATGCGGAGGACATCGATGAGGATGATGAGGACGATGATGATTACTAGTAGTCGGCTACTTCCCTAAATTTTTAAGCATATCTGCGGTGGTCTGGTCCAGGTCGAACTTGGGTTCCCAGCCCCATTGCTCCCTAGCCTCTCGATCATCGATGCTGCTGGGCCAAGAATCTGCGATTTCTTGTCTAAAATCCGGGGCATAGCTGATTTGGAATCCAGGAATGTGCTTTTGAATACTTTCGGCAATTGCTTCTGGGGTAAAGCTCATGCTGCCCAAATTATAGGACGATCGCACTTTGATGTGCTCTGCTGGACTTTCCATTAAACCAATGGTAGCTCGAATGGCGTCATCCATGTACATCATGGGCAGTTTGGTGTTTTCGGCCAAAAAACATTCATATGCCCCATTTTCAAGGGCTTTGTGGTAGATTTCCACGGCATAATCCGTGGTGCCGCCACCAGGCATTGTTTTCCAACTGATCAATCCAGGGTACCGTACACTTCGCACATCAACCCCATATTTTTTAAAATAATACTCGCACCAACGCTCACCCGATTGTTTGCTGATCCCATATACCGTGCTGGGTTCCATGATGGTGTTCTGTGGGGTGTTCTCCTTTGGGGTGTTCGGACCAAAAACGGCGATACTGGATGGCCAAAATACTTTGGAGATCTTTCGATCTTTGGCCAAGTTGAGTACGTTGAACAAGGAGTTCATATTCAGGTTCCAAGCCCGCATCGGAAATTTTTCCGCCGTTGCGCTCAGCATGGCGGCCATGAGGTAGACCTCATCAATTTCATAGTGCATGACCACATCTTCAATAGCAGCATAATTGGTGGCATCCAATAGTTCAAAGGGACCGGACTTCATCAAAGCTTCGCTGCCCTTTCTAATGTCACTGGCGATAACTTTGTCCGAGCCGTATTTGTTTCTAAGTTCTATGGTTAGTTCCGTGCCAATTTGGCCACAAGCGCCAATAATGAGAATAGGTTTGTGCATTAAAAATGAAGTTAATTCGGTTTGACGACAAAGATACCCTTTATTAAAATTTGTACATTCGCCTATGCGAAAATTGTTGGGAATACTTCTAGTAATTGTTGTTCTCTCGGGGTGCAAGAAATCACCGGAATCCACCACACAGGAGGTGGACATGACCGAATTGGAGTTTCAGTACCAGAAAATGCCGGATAAGGCACCCATTAACCCCGAGGCTACCACTATTGTGGACGGATGGGAAGAATTCAAGGCCTTCAATGCCAGCATGGATGTCCTGTACCGGGCCACCAACAATGAAGACCTTGCCCTGGCCATCGATGACCTGATCGAAAAAGAGAAAAATTTGAATGAAGGGAATTATCCTGAATTGTACGACAATTTTCAAATAAAGAGCCGACAACAGGTAATTCGTACCTACCTGTACAAGGTTAAGGCCGCAATATCGGAAAATCAGCCCACTACGGAACCCACCGTTCAAATGTTGGAAGCCTATAATGCCCTACGCAAACAATTCAATGTGATAGTCAACAGTCAATTGGACAAAAAACTGATACTGGATGAACAATAAACTATTTCTACTGTTACTGCTTTTTGTGATGGGTAACCTAACGGCCCAAACCACCGAAAAACAAAAGATCAACGAAGTTTTGGACAGTTGGCACGAAGCTGCTGCCAATGCCGATTTCGACACCTATTTTGGCAAGATGACCAAAGACGCCGTTTTCATTGGAACCGATGCCATGGAAAATTGGCAGAACGAAGAATTCCGATCCTTTTCCAAACCCTATTTCGATAGGGGAAAAGCATGGAGCTTTACCGCTGTGCAGCGCAACATTTATATGAATGAGGCCAAGACTTTTGCCTGGTTCGATGAATTGCTCGATACCCAAATGAAAATCTGCAGGGGCTCTGGGGTATTGAAAAAAGAAAATGGGCAATGGAAAATTGCCCATTATGTACTTTCAATCGCGGTGCCCAACGAAAATGTGGACGAATTGGTTCAGATCAAGGAGAAAAAGGATGATGCTTTGCTCCTTGAACTAAAGGCCAAGCAACAAAATTAGTTACCGTCGGTATTCTCTTTTTTTCTGGATTCGAGGGCCTGTTTGCTCAAACTGGCCAGGTTGAAGTTGGGGGCTATCTTCAAAGCTTCATCAATGGAAGCAATGGCCCCATCAATATTCGATTTGTCCTTGTTGAAGTCCGCCAAGCCTTTTAAATGGTAAAAAGCGGCTTTTAAGGGAACTTCGTATGGCTGTTGTCTTTCATAAAAGGCATATTGCATGTCGTCGGTGGCATTGGCGATACCGTATTCGATGTTGGCAACTGCACCATCCACATCCCCGGTCTGTATTTTAAGGTCTGCCAGTTCGTAGGCCACATAGGGTGAAGTTTCTCTTTTATACAATTCTTCGAATTGTTCCAGCGCTCTTTTGGGTTGGTTCAAGGCCTTTAGGGATACGGCCTTTATCTGTACGGCAAGGTCTGAATCGTTGGCATTTTTTTCGATTCCAATGGTGTTCAATGCCTGAATATGCTGCCCATTGTTCATGTATACAAAAGCAAGGGTGTCCCTACGCTCCGTAGAAGGGGCCAATACGTTCAAATGGGTCAAAGCACCAATAACGCCATTAATATCGCCCTGCAAGCGCATTTCATTGTAATACGCCTCAAAATGCTTTAAAAGTTCACTCTTGGTTTGGGAAATTCCGCTTACTCCCATCATAACGAATAGCAGTAGCACAACTGTCTTTTTCATTGATCTTCAATTTAGTGGGCCAAAACTAACAAAATATTCGGTATCATCCTGTTAAGAATCCTATAAGTATAGATTAGGGATTTTAAGATGCGACTGGGGTGCGAAAGGTGTGCTTTTTTTCCATAAAATTTTTGCTGACCACAACTTTTCCCCGTCTTCCAGAACCTTCATCCACATATTCGGGCTGGGGCAGACCTCTTTTTTGTGCTTCCCTTGTGTAGTAATCCTTTTTTTGGGGATGATCGGGATACACGCCATTGAAGATTTCTCCCCAATAGCCTTCCGAGATAACGGTGGTGATGAGGTGGATGCAGTCCTCCAATTGGATCAGGTTTATGGCGTCATTACCACCCGAAAGGTTCTGTTTTTTCGAAAGTAGGGTCACTGGATGCCGATCGGGACCAATAAGTCCACCAAACCGAATGATGGTGGCCTCTAGATCGGTATCATTTTGGAACAGGGCTTCGCTTTCCAAAAGTTGTGTTCCGGATTCGGTCGTTGGTTCGGGAACCGTTTCTTCAGTGATCTCTCCTTCCAAATCACCATACACCGAGGTGCTGCTCACAAAAATGAGGTGTTTCAGGTCCGTCTTTTTAAGCTCAGTGTGCAAGTGTTGCATTTTATGCACATAATTTTCTGCATTTCCGCCCCTTATTTTTGGAGGCACATTGATCACCAAAATATCCAATTCGGAAAAAAAACCCTCCATATCACCATCAATCCCGTTTTCGGACAAGGCCACTTGAAAGGGAATTATTCCTTTTTGCTTTAGCTCGGGCATTTTTTCCGAAGTGGTGGTGGTGCCGAATACCACAAACCCATCGGCAACCAATTGCGTAGCTAAGGGCAAACCCAGCCAACCACACCCGAGAACACCTATTTTTTTACTCAAATCGGATGGTTTTAATGGTCAAAATGGCGTCGTTGAGCACAAAGGGCATGGGTATGCTGGTATCGGGTCTTTTGGGTACGCTGAACTCTTGGTTGGTAAGCAGATCGTTGGATGCCTCGTAGAGCGAAAGTTCCAAAACCGAGTCTTTGGGAAAGGAAAGTTCCAGTTCGGTAAAATGGTTGTTGGAAATGTAATGGGTAATCAATCTGGCGCTCCTGTGTTCCAAGTAATAGGGCGATAAGGGAATTCGATTAACGGTGGCCGCATTTAACGGTATGGGGTTGGTATATACATCCAAGCGGTTTACATTTCTTTTGGGGGTGATGCACAGTTCGATCAAACGGTTTTCGCCTATGATCGTATCCTTTACCGTATCGATCCAAGGTAGGGCAATATCCTTTTTAGGGGCATCGGCAATAAAGTTCAGTTTAGTACGGTATTTGCTGAACAATGATTGTCCATCCGGACTGCGTTTGTTGTCCTTCAGAAACTGATCGTTCCAACCTATGGTTTTATTATCGTAGGTGGCCCACACGGTAGAGTCAGTATCTGCATTGTAGATATAGAGCAAGCTACTTGGTTTGGGTCGATTTTCATTAAAATCGGATTGGATATGGGATGAAATGCCAAAACCAAAAAACAAAAGGAGGAACAGGTAGGCCAAACGCCCCTTGCTTTTCAACTGGCCAAAAAAGGGCAGTACCAAAAAGAAGAGCAATGTGGTCATCAAGGTAGCGCCCATCATCATTTTTAGGCCCAAGCCGACAGGAAACATTTTGATGAATGGAGCAAATACGAGCACAGCAGGCAATGCAAGGAAAACCATGAGAAATGGGTTCGGTTCGTCTTGATGAATGGTCACCAAAAACGCGGCCAGCATCCCAAATACAGGAATAATGAAAAATGCGGCCCCTTTCAAATACAGTCCTACCAATGCACAAATGACCAACCAAACAAACAAGGGGGCCACTAAAAGATTGGCCGTGCTTATTTTTTTGAATTTGTGGTATACGTAAAAACAAACGGCAAGGGCAAGCGAAACATATACGGCAATATAGGTATGGCCATTATAAGTGAAACCGTGGAGCATATCCTTAAAACCAGGATACCACCAAGTAATAATAGTCCAACAGAAATAACCCAGTGCGCCGTTAATGGCCAAGGTGATCAATGTTGGTAAAAATCCTTTTAGGATATCCTTGGCATGGAGCTGCTGTTTTTTAAATCCAACAACCAGCAATACAATAAATGCAATCACGGCCAAAAAGAACATGGGCCAAATCCATTCGAAAGGATAGGAGACCAGTTTAAAAAGCGGGAGGTTAAAATACACCTCATCATTCAAGCTTTTGAGGTTGTTCAGGTCCGCATCACTGAAATAGGCCAAAAGTGGCACCAAATAACTGCCCTGATGGGCCAAAGTCTTCCGGTCCAATCGATCGTAGGTGTCCAAGGCGGTGTGGTAATCGAAATGATCGTCGATAAAGGCAAAATTGAAACCCTCTATATCCCCATCTTCTCGAAATACGGTAAGGTCTGTGTCGTTGGGCAACATTTTGTAGATGCTGTAAGCCAACGAATTGGCCACGGGATATTTCGGATTGGCCTTGGCAAACTCTTGGATCAATTTGCCATTACCCCGATTGGTCTCAATCAGCATATAGCTTGGTCCTCCCGAGCCGCGAGCCTCAAAATTGAGCGCTAGGCCCACATCTTTGGCCCAAGGATGCTGGTTCACAAAAAGATCGGCCCCGTTCAATCCTAGTTCCTCGGCATCGGAAATCAGGATGATGATATCGTTCTTGGGTTGTTTGTTCTGGGCCAAAAATGCCCTGACACTCTCCAGTATTGTTGCTACTCCGCTTCCGGCATCACTGGCGCCGTACGAGGAATGGGGGCCACTATCGTAATGGGACAGCAATAAAAGGGCCTTGCCATCTCCAGAACCTTCAATACGTGCCAAAATATTGGACGCCTTGCTCAGGTTGCCCCAGTCACCGGCCGTATACCCTTCTTGGATCTGGGTCTTTAATCCCATTTTGTTCAGTTCGGCTAAAATGTAGCTTCGAACACGTTCATGCCCGGGAAAGCCTACGGCATGCGGTTCAATGGACATGTTTTTGACATGTTCCAATGCTCTATCAGTTGAAAATTCTTGGGCAGGATTCTGAAGGTCGGCATGGTAGGAGGGCATTAGGGATGTAAAGCTCCAATACACGGCGATAAAAAGAAGGATAAGGGCAAGGGTTCGGGAAAACTTCATGTTTAAGTCAGTTGCTTCATAAATGTATAAAATTCTGAAAGGTTCTCATATTTAGATCTAATATATTAGGTTATTCACTAAAAAAAGTTATATTTAGTTAACAACTTTAAAATCTAACCATATGGCAATCAAAAGTTTTCAAGGCGTTCGGTCCAAAGAGGAGTCGAAGAAGAAATACAATGCCCCCATTTTGGTGGAAGACTATATGACCAAAAAATTGATCACCTTTTCACCCGATCAGTCCATTTTGGAAGTTATGGAAACTTTTGCAAAGCACCATATTTCCGGTGGACCTGTTTTGGACAATAATGGTTTTTTGGTCGGTATTGTTTCGGAAGCGGACTGTATGAAGCAAATTTCCGAAAGTCGGTATTTTAACCAGCCCATTCTGGACAAGAGTGTGGAACGATTTATGACCAAAAATGTGGAGACCATACCCCACGACATGTCTATTTTTGATGCGGCCGGTGTGTTTGACAGGCACAACCGTAGGCGATTACCCGTCATGAAAAACGACATCCTGGTCGGGCAAATCAGTAGAAAGGATATTGTGGTGGCTGCCTTGAAATTAAGCGGGCAGAATTACAAATAAACCTGTTATTCCCTTTTTACAATCATAAAGTAATCGTTGTCCAGCGGCAAATAACCCAAGTCGTAAACAAAATAGTACGTGGACCCCTTTTTGGTGGTGTACAGGTTGGTGATGTATTCAAAATCGAAGCCTTTGTCCAACAAACGCATTTTGGTGGTCTTCGTCTTGCCGTCTTTTAATGGGTAACTGTCCAAAATCCGGTAGTTTTTGCGGAGTTTGTTGTTAATGTTCCGCATTAGGTTTTTACTGTCGCGGTTTAAGCGGTTGTTATAGGCGTTTCGGCAATGGTCGGAGCAGAACTTTTGATCGATCCTGCCAACAAGTTTGGTGCCGCATTCCAAGCAGTTTCTTTCAGCCATGGCATAAGATTAGGTGACCGCAATATCATACTTTTTCAATAAACCGATCAAACCTTCCTTGCTAAACTTGGCTTTTCGAACCTTGTTTTTGGATGGGTCGATGTTAAAATTAAAAGCCGAAACAAAATCGACTTGCTCTAGATCTGTTTGGTCAAAAATGGCATTCTCAAGGTCTGTTTCGGGAAAAGACGACCCTCTCAAATGTGTTTCCGAAAAATCGACTTGGTGCATCTTGCAATTCGTAAAGAGGGTTTGTGGTAATTCCATCCCATAAAAAGAAGCAAGGGAAAGGTTACATCCTTCAAAATAGATGGACAGCAACAGTGGATCACATGTTTCGAACCGAAGCCCCACCATTTTACAGTTCACGAACGAAACCGTATTGAAAATGCTGTGGGAAATGTTGGCGTTGGTGAAATCGCACCCTTCAAAGGTGCACTCCACAAAGTTTTGATTGTCCAAATACCCCTCGGAGAACAGGCAGTCCACAAAACGGCAATTTTCATAATCGCCCTTGGGCAATTTTGCTTGCCGATAATCTTTTTTGATGAACTCCCGTTCTGTCCAAAAGGTCAATGCCATTAGTTTTCCGGTAAAATGATGGCCGGGATATCCAGCGATTTGTACAACTGATTATAAGCTTGCATGCCATCGTCTACAATGGCGTTCTTTTCATCCTCGTAGGTTTTCCATTGGGCTAAAAGGTCGCGCAAACGCTCCTTGGCACCTTCGGTAACCTTGGGTTCGGCCACATCCACAAAACCTTTAAGGTGCATGAACTCCGCATTGAGTTGGTTGCGGAAGTTGATCACATCCTGAAAGGTCTTCTGGTTGGGTTGGATCAACTTTTCTTCCCAAGCCGTAATGCGTTCCAAGAGTTTATCGCCATTTTCCAACAACGGCTTTGCAGTTTCATTGTCCTTCAATAGCTTTTTATAACCTGTCAATTGGGTTTTGGCGGTACGCATTTGGTTCACGGCATCGTGCATTTGGGTCAGGGTCTCATCAATTTTATTGAGTACCGATTGCTGTTCGGCATAATCCATAGGGGTGCCTTCCACCTTGGGATCGGGCAGTACAATGGCCTGGGTCTCCACCGTTTGTCCTTCTGTGCTCAAACGAAGGGTATATGTGCCTGGAGCAACCCGAGCCCCTTTATAATCCCCATAAACAAAAACCTTATCCACAGCGGGTACTTGGTCCTTGGTGAAATCCCAGGTAAAGCGGTTGTATCCTTTCAACGAGGGGAGTACATCGGGTTTTGGAGGTCCCCCGGGCCACGATTTGAAATCTTTTTTAGGTTGATTGGTGATGGTTCGAATCACTTTTCCGCCCGACAACACTTCCAATTTCAGTTCTGTAGTGTCCAGTTTTTTAGGAAGAAAATAATCAAAGGTCACGCCCGATTTCGGGTTTTGCCCCAATCCTTGAACCGGTTTATCGGTACTTCCGTTAAAAATTCGGTAGGATGGTTTCGGGGTCACAATGCTGAGTTGGGAAACTGGTGCAACACTGTTTTGGATGGCCCCCAAGTCGTCCAATATCCAGAACGAACGTCCAGCAGTGGCCGCAATCAAATCATTGTCTTGGATGGCCAGATCGTTGATGGGTACCACTGGTAGATTCAATTGTAAGGGTTGCCAGTGCATTCCATCGTCCAACGATACGAACAGACCGGTTTCCGTTCCGGCGTAAAGTAGCCCTTTTTGTTTTTTGTCTTCACGAACTACTCTAGCGAATGTATGTTCTCCGTTGATGCCATTGGTAATTTTGGTCCAGGTTTGTCCATAATCCGAGGTTTTAAAAATATAGGAATCCAAATCCATGAACTTGTACCGCATCACGGTGATGTAAGCCGTGGCAGCATCATGTGGGGAAACCTCGATGCTGTTGATGATACCTTCCTTTAAATCGGGAGGGGTAATGTTGACCCAACTTTCACCGCCATTTTTGGTGATGTGCACCAAGCCATCATCGGAACCGGCATACAACACTCCCTTTTCATGGGGCGATTCCACCAGGTACATGATGGTGTTATAGTTTTCACCGCCCGCAGCTTCGTTGGTGTACGGTCCACCGCCCGGCCCTTGTTGGTTGGGGTTGTTTCGTGTGAGGTCGGGACTTACCACTTCCCAACTGTTGCCGCCGTCCTGGGTTTTGAATACCACGTTGCCCGCATGGTAAATGGTATTTCGGTCATGGGGCGAACTGATGATCGGCGCATTCCAGTTGTACCGAAACTTGAAATCTTTGGGCACTTTGCTCAAGCCCAGTTCTGGATATTCCTTAATGGGTTTGGACTCTTGGGAAGCCCTGACCCATTTTTCGATGATGCCTTGGTAACAGCCACCATACACAACTTCGGGATTGTCGGGGTCAAAGGCCAAATAGGCACTTTCGCAGCCCGAAACAGCATACCAGTCTTTCCAATCGATACCTCCGTCATGTGTGCGGCTGGCAATGGCCACAGAAGAATTGTCCTGTTGGCCGCCATACACATTGTAGGGAACCAGGTTGTCCGTAATTACCCGATAGAATTGGGAGGTGGCTTGGTTTTGTTGTGAGCTCCAACTTTTACCGCCATTGTTGGATATGTTGGCGCCCCCATCGTTGGAATTGATCATGATCTGGTTGTTCTTTGGATGAATCCACAGATCATGGTTGTCCCCATGGGGCGTTGGCACAGGGGTAAAGGTTTTACCTCCATCAATGGATTTGGTAACCGGGGCGTTGAGTACGTACACAATGTTTTCATCCTGTGTATCTGCAAAGATCTCCATGTAATACCAAGACCGGGCAATATTGATTCGGTCTTTGCTGGTCTGCGACCACGTTTTTCCGGCATCCATACTTTTGTATACGCCTCCTTTTTCGCCTTCAGCCTCAATTACGGCATACACTATGTCCGAATTGGCACGGGACACCGAAATTCCGGATTTCCCGAACTCTTTGGGAAGCCCTTTTTCCATTTTGGTCCAAGAAGTACCACCATCCGTGGATTTGTACAAACCCGAGGATGCACCACCGGATTCCATGGTCCAGGGATATCTACGGTGTTGCCACATGGACGCATACAGGATCAACGGATTGTTCATATCCATGGAAAGGGAAGAGGCCCCTGTATTGTTATCTACGAACAATACTTTGTCCCAGGTTTCGCCACCATCCAACGACCGATACACACCGCGTTCTGCCGAAGGGCCATATTGGGCACCTTGTACGGCTACAAAAAGGATATCCGGATCGGTGGGGTTGATGATCACATCCGAAATATGTCGGGATTTGTCCAGTCCGATATGCTTCCAGGTCTTACCGGCATCTGTGGATTTGTAAACGCCATCACCCATCGAGGTCATAACGCCCCGGGCTGGGTGTTCGCCCATTCCTACCAGTACCAGATTGGGATTGCTTTCCGAAACGGCAATATCGCCAACAGTCCCGGTTTTGAGAAATCCGTCGGAAATGTTGGTCCAATTGATGCCATCATCGGTGGTTTTCCAAATACCACCGCCTGTGGTGCCCATGTAATAGGTATGGGGCTGGCCAACAACGCCGGTTGAGGCCACACTGCGGCCACCTCGGTAGGGGCCAATGCTCCGCCATTTTAAGCCTGGGAAGAGAGAATCGTTGACAATGACCTGAGGGCTGTCATTTTTGTTTTTTCTACGTTGGGCATCACTGGTTAACGGAAAAAAGAGTAAGAGAGCAAGTAAAAGTTGAATAGTTTTCATTGGTTTGAATTAGTTCTAGAAAGATACGAAACACTGGCAAATCTGTTAAGAAAAGGATAATTTTTGATTTTTATACGGAATGAACGTTCCAAATAAGATATGTTTGTAATGGAATGAACATTCCAAAATAATTTTCAACAACTAAATACATTCAAAGATGAAAAAATTGGAAGGAAAAGTGGCTGTGATTACAGGAGCTACAAGTGGTATGGGTCTTGAAACGGCCAAACTTTACCTTAAAGAAGGTGCCAAAGTGGTCCTTACTGGACGGAGTCAAGATAAATTGGATGCACTTCAAGATGAACTTGAAGGCGATTTTTTATTGGTAAGGGCGGAGGCATCGAGTGCGTCCGACAGCGAAAAGCTGATTTCGGAAACCGTGAACAGATTCGGAAAAATAGATATTCTGTTCCTGAATGCCGGAATTTTTAGGATTGAACCTATTGGAGCGCTGACTGAAGCCATCTTTGATGAGGTATACGACATTAACGTTAAAGGGCCTTTGTTTACCATTAATTCTGCAGTGACTCATTTAAACGACAATGCAAGTATTATTTTTAACACCTCTGTGGTGAACAGTAAAGGATTTGGAGGGTTAGCAGTCTACGCTTCCAGTAAGGCTGCATTACGATCTATGGTGCGTACTTTGGCATCCGAACTTGGACCAAGGGGAATTCGTGTTAATGCCATTTCACCTGGCCCAATTGAAACACCTATTTACGGAAAACACAACATTCCTCAGGAAAATGTGGATGAGATGGCCTCAAAGTTCCCTTCAATGGTTGCTTTGGGAAGGTTTGGCAATTCTGTTGAAATAGCACATACCGCATTGTTTTTAGGGTCTTCGGATAGTAGTTATATTACCGGTGCCGAAATCCCGGTAGATGGAGGACTGGCCCAAGTATAAAAAATTTGGATAAATTTGGAACAATTATTCCAAATACATGCCTAGAACCAAACAGTTTAATGAAGAGGAAATATTGAACAAGGCAATGGAGCTCTTTTGGGAAAAGGGGTTCCATGCCACTTCAATACAAGACTTGGTTTCGCATTTAGGAATCAACCGTGCAAGCTTATACGGTACTTTTGGAGGTAAGGAAGAACTTTTCAAAAAGGCGTTTCAGCGCTATCGTACCATGTCCAGTTGTTCCCTGAGTGGTATTTTCGAAACGGAAACCTCCGTAAAAAAAGGATTCCGCATGCTTTTCTTTAAAGCGATAGCAGCGGTCCAGACCAATCCTGAGCATAAGGGTTGCTTTGTTGTGAACACTACCACCGAACTTTTGCCGGGTGACGATGCCATCAAAAAGGCATTGATGGAAAACAAGGCCCATGTGGAACACCTTTTCATTTCCTACATCAAGTCGGGTATGAGGAGTGGGGAAATCAGTGCGGATAAGAATGCTGAAAGTATAGGAATGATGCTATTTGCGCTGTATAGCGGCCTCGAGGTACTTGCCAAGGTTGAGCATGATGTGGAAAAACTTCATAGTTTGGTTGAGGTGGGTCTTTCTGTATTGGATTGACCGCTATTGTAATTTTTTATATGCAAATAGAATTTCCTCTGTTTCTCCATCCTGTTCTATGAGCACGGTGACATTCATCTGGTCTTGATTGATCAGCTCCATGGTCAATCCTTCAAAGTAGACTTTGTTCTGTTCCAGCTTCACCAATTTGAAATCGATGGTTTCATCTTTTTCCTCCCAGCCGCGAAGGTTCGCATCAAAATGTTTCAATTGAAGAATCAGGGAATCATCAATTTCTTGGATATGGCCGGCCTCATAAAAAGATACTTGCCCATCTGAGACCAAACGGAACACAAACATCATGGAGCCACCAAGGGGTTCACTCCAAATTTCTTCAGCCGTGCCCCCAAATGCCTCACCGGTCCAATGTCCGGCAATCCAAGAAACTTGGCTCAAAGATGCCTTTGGTGAGCTTTGGCCTTCTTTTAATTGTAGCGTCTCCTGTGCGGAAACAAGCCCGACGGAACATAAAAAAAGGAACAACAAATTTTTCATGGTATTGTTTTTTGATTGTGATTTAAAAATACGATTAATTGGAGAGTGCGAATTTTACGTTCACCATGGTTTCCACTTTGATTTTTTCGAAGTCAATGTCCAAAGGTTGTGGTTCCATTCCCTGCTTAGCAACGGAATAATCCATTTCCATGCGCGGAGCTTGGTCATATCTTGGATAATAAGGTTGTGAATGGTCCACAATGTGAAGGGCCATGCCCACTTTTTGGCCCAAGGGCTTGGTCAATGCTTCGGCTTTTAATTTGGCTTTTTTGATGGCCCTCGATTTGAGCTCCAGCTCCAATGTATCCATTTTGGAGTATTCCGTTTTTTCCACAAAGGCATTGGCAATGTCCAGTTGCTCCAACGCCACCATAACGTCTCCCACCTGTTTGCCGGAATAGACCAAAAGGGAATATTGCTTGCTTTTCAATACTTCCTTGTCGCGTAAAAAGTATTTCTTGAAATTGCTGCTAAAATCCTTGATCACCAACTGTTTGTCCAAGTCGATGCCCAAAGCCTTTAAACGCGAGGCCATTTTGTTTTCCTGTTCCTCCACCGAAACCCTTCCTTTGCTGTCTTTTTCCTGAATGGTGATGTTCAGGTAAATTTTATCAGGGGTTACCAAGGTGTCCACTTGGGAGGAAGTTTCCAAATAGGGGGTGTCCAGAAAACTTTTGGATTGGGCAAAAAAGGAAGTGGCACAAAAAAGGGCCATTAAAGAAAGGATGCTATTTTTCATGGTTCAATTTTTATTAAAGGTAATTACTTCCCCCCAAGGTGCAAAACCTGTGCCGTTTTGAAACGTATCCTTGTTTCTCCAAGAATCTTCAGTAAATTGTATGGATGAAATTCGTGCTCGCACCCGATAAATACAAAGGTTCCTTGACCGGACAAGAGTTTTGCTCCGCCGTGGAAAGTGGTATCCGAAAGGTATTTCCAAATTGCGAAATTGTAAAACGACCCTTGGCAGATGGGGGCGATGGCACCATTGATGTGGTTGCCCACTATTTGAACGCTTCCCAAGAAGCAGTCCAGGTAAAGGATCCTTTGTTTCGTGACATTGAGGCCCATTATCTGTTGTCGGATGATAGGAAGACTGCCTTTATCGAAATGTCGGAAGCCTCGGGGTATAAATTGCTCAATAAATCGGAAATGGACTGTATGCAGACCACTACGTTGGGCACAGGCCAACTCATTTTAGATGCCTTGGAAAAAGGAGCCGAGCATATTGTACTAGGTATCGGCGGAAGTGCCACCAACGATGGGGGAATGGGAATGGCTGTTGCCTTGGGATATACTTTTTTGGATGCCAATGGAAATGAGTTGGAACCCATTGGAAAGAATTTGGAGTGTGTAGCCACAATTGATACTGAACAGGTCCACTTCAAACTTAAATTCGTCGATGTAAAGGTTGCTTGCGATGTCACCAACCCTTTTTATGGCGAGCAGGGAGCTGCCAAAGTTTATGGACCTCAAAAAGGAGCTTCCGCACAAGATGTGGAAGCATTGGATCGGGGACTACAACAGTTTGCCAAGGTGCTCAAAGCAACCTTTGGTGTGGATGTGCAACAAATTCCCGGCGCAGGTGCTGCGGGTGGTGTTGGTGGTGGTGCTGTGGTCTTTTTGGAAGCCGAACTTACCTCAGGAGTCGATTTGGTGATGGAACTCGCCGAGTTCGATTCCGTCCTGAAAAATGCGGATTGGGTAATCACTGGCGAAGGGCAACTGGATGGGCAGACTTTTTCCGGTAAAACCATTAACGGCGTGGTGAAAGCAGCACAGCGCCATCATGTTCCCATTGCCGCTTTTTGTGGATCTATTGATGTGACCATAGCCCAAATGCAACAGATGGGATTGGACTACGCGGTTTCCATCCTCAACCAAATTGGCAATCTGGACGAAGCCAAGGCGAAAAGTTTCCACAATCTTGAGTTGGCGAGCTATAATTTTGCCCACGTTTTGAAGCAAAGCAAAGGGTAATTGGGGGTCGACCTATTTTAATGGGCCTCTTTTCATTTTAAATTCCAAGGAAGTTTTTACCGTTTTCCATTCGCTGTCCAAAATGGAGAATACCATGGTGTCCCTTAAATTGCCTTCCGCATCGACACGATGGTTTCGTAAGATGCCATCTTGTTTGGCGCCCAATCGTAGAATGGCGTTTCGCGAAGGATGGTTGTGAAAATGCGTTCTGAACTCGACGGCAATGCAACCGAGGGTCTCAAAGGCATGGCGCAATAACAAATATTTGGCTTCGGTATTGATACCGGTCCGTTGTGCCTTTTGGGCATACCATGTGGCCCCGATCTCTACTCTTTTGTTTTTGGCATCCACGTTTAGGAATCGGGTGGAGCCTACAACCTTACTGGTCTTTTTTTCGATGATAGTAAAAGGCAATGAAAGGCCTTTGTTTTGCTCCTCCAAAGCCGTGTTCAAGTAGGAATCCATAGTGGTGGGTGTTGGCACGGTGGTGTACCAAAGTTCCCAAAGCTTTCCATCGGATGCCGCGAATACCAAGTCCACTTTGTGGGATTTTTGAAGCGGGACAAGTTTTACAAGGTTCCCTTCCAGTTCGATAGGGTGCAGCCAGGTTGACATATCATCGATTTTGCCCCAAAGATTGGGGGATTTGGAGGGATTATCACAAACAAAAAGGCCGGGAAAAATCCCGACCCCTCTTGTCAATCAAAAAACGAAACCTGAAAACTATCCTATTTCCTTAAATTCTTCAACCGAGAAGAAATCTTGGTCTTCATTGTTGATGAAATAGATGCCTTTTTGTACAAAATATTCCATGGTTTTGTCGTCCACTTTTACGGCGAATCCCTTTTCGGTAGGGATTACGGTAAAGCTATCGGTTACCGATCGTCGGTATTTCAACACCATGTAGTGATCGTACTCTTTATCATTGTTGGTGTCCACAGCAATGAGTTTGGTTACTTGGGCTGGTTGGGTGTTTCGGTCCTGATTGACCATTTGTTTGTCCTTGCTCTCCAAGGCGACCGGATAGTTTCTGTGCTCCATGACCTTTACATTATAGGGAATTTCGGTTCCATCTTTTTCAATGGCAAAGGTTTTATGGATGGTCGCGTTCATTTTTCCTTCGGTGCTATTTTGGGCATGTCCGAAGAATCCGGTCAATAAAATAAGTGATACTAGGGTTGTCAGTGTTTTCATGGGTTTCTGTTTTTTATAGTTACTAAATGATTTTTGTGTTGCTATGATGGATTATTTCAAATAGGAAGTGAACATCCAGTTTCGTTTCTCCAAGTAGGATAGGAAATCGGTCAGGATTTGTTCGGTGACCACATCTCCGGTTTCCAAAGAGGCATTGATACCATCCAACATATTATTATGGAGAATTTCGAAGTCTTTCAAGACCTCACGCACCATTTCCAATGCTGATAACTCTTTGGAGGGTTCCTCAATTTGTGACAGCTCCATGGTTTTGGTCATGGTGAAATGGGGTTTAATTCCAAAAGCTCGGATGCGTTCCGCTACAATGTCGATGTTCTTTTTGGTCAGATTGTATTCGTCTTCAAACACTTCGTGCAATTCGAAGAAGTCCGGTCCTTCAACGTTCCAGTGAAAATTGCGGAGTTTGTTGTAGAATACTTGGTAATTGGCCAAAAGTGTGTTCAGTGTGACAACAATTTCAGCGGTTTCCAAATAGGTGAATCCTAATTTTTTAAAGGATTTATTTTTTGTTTTTACGGTTTCCATGTTTTGTATTTTTTTGATTAAACTTCAGTTTTGAGCATGAGCGGGTAGGGGATAAATCCCACTTTTTAATGTTTTTACAGTTATTGAAGAAGGGAACGATGCTCGACGTTGCCCCAATAAGAATAGTGGTCAGGGAACTGACCTAGAATACGTGGTGAAGAATTTGTTTTCTTGTGTAACTCATACTAATAATATACACATATTCATCAGAAAACCAAGTATTTAACATGTTTTAACAGGTAATGTGGAAGGGTCTTTTGCCAAATTAAGGGTGTTCTGGGCTCAGCTCTATAAAGCCTTCTTTTAGGGCAATATAAATGTCGGGAAGAATATCGGTCACATACGCTTTGTCACTGTTGAAGACCATTTGGGGTTCTCCATGGATCATATCCTGTTCTTGAATGTAAATGGTATCCAATTTGTCATACATTCGTTTTCCAAGACTGAACCGTTTCACCACGGTATACTTGTCAATGCTTCGAATCGCCATGTTGGTTGTTGGTTTGGTATTTGGTTAGACACATCTTGTTTTGATGGGTCACATTCTGTAATCAAAATTGAAGATAAACATTTACATCCGTTTACAAACGAAAGTAAACCATTTCAAACCGATTCTAATTTTTCACTGCTACTAAGTTTGCGTTGTCGAACCGTGGAGTTTGGCAATACAATTTGTTTAATTCTTAAATCTTACAACATGAATTCACTTAAAAACAAAGTACAATTGATTGGTAACTTGGGAAATGATCCTGAAATGGTGACTATGGAAAATGGCAGTAAACTGGCAAAATTTTCATTGGCCACGAATGAAACCTATAAAAATGCAGAAGGTGAAAAGGTAACCGATACCCAATGGCACAATATAGTGGCTTGGGGAAAAATAGCAGAGATAGCCGAGAATTTCCTGTCCAAAGGAAAGGAAGTGGTCATTGAAGGAAAATTGATGTCACGTTCCTACGAAACCAAGGAAGGGGAAAAGCGCTACATCACCGAGGTGAAATGCAACGAGTTGTTGATGCTGGGCAAATAATGTTCCATTTCAAGAATGGGTTAAAGGGGCGTTTCGTCCCTTTTTTTGTTCCAAGGATTAGGGTCAAACCCGTTTCGGTTGTTATGTATGTAAAAGAAAGTTTTTTAATACACTGAAAAAGGATTAGGATGAGAAAATTTGGTTTTACGATAGGCTACATACTTTTGATCTTTTCAACCACCTTGGCGGCCCAAGAAAACAATGATAGTGATACAACGGACAAAGAGTCCTATTACGAGCAACGTGCCAGACAGGATGCAGCATTTGAACAATCATTGGATTTGGCCAATGAAGATGATGAAAAAGATATTTGGAAGGACCAAAAGAAGTATGAAAAGGATTTGCGAAAACGGGATAAAGAAGCATATAGGGCTTACATGAAAGGTAAGCACGATGCTTATGCAGAACATGCCGAGCATTGTGGATCACATTGCCAGCATAGCGAACACTATTACCAACATGCCCATTTTTATTTCTCGTATTCCGATTATCATTATCCAGGACACAATAATGTTGCCATCCGAACCGGTGTACAAATAGCATCACCACGTATTGGTGTCTCTATATTTTAGGTTGATTTAGTTAGTTAATGAAAACGCCCCGATTTTCGGGGCGTTTTTATTTTTAATTCATTCCTCCTTTGCGTTCCGGAGAGCGAGGAGTGGGCCATTCCAATTGTTCCTCTGTACGGTCGCTAATGGGCAACACCGCTTTTTCACGAGAGGTCTTTTCGGGATATTCGCTGGCCATATAGGCCAAGATTGCTGTTAGGATGGCATTATTCCGAACATCATCAAAAATGATCTTATCATAGGTGTCCCGGTTGGTATGCCAGGTATAGTTCCAGTACGACCAGCTCAAGGAACTCAAGCTAAAGGCCGGTGCTCCAGCAGCTTGGAACGAGGCATAATCGGAACCACCGCGTGCCGGGGTTCCCGGAAAGGTCGTTTCAATTTCATCGGTAATTTCCTTGGGAACGGCATGGAGCCATTTGCCCAAATAATCGTACGCATTCAAAAAACCACCGCCAGAGATGCGAACCACCCTTCCGGTTCCATTGTCTTGGTTGAAAACAGCCTGAACGCCATCCACGATTTCAGGATGGTCCTCCACAAAGGCCCTTGATCCGTTCAATCCTTGTTCTTCACTGCCCCAGTGACCCACCAAAATAGTGCGTTTTGGATTGGGATAGGCCTTTTTCAATAGGCGCATGGCCTCCATCATCACCAAAGTTCCGGTTCCATTATCGGTAGCACCGGTACCGCCATCCCAAGAATCGAAATGGGCGGAAAGAATCACATATTCGTCCGGTTTTTCAGAACCTTTGATCTCTGCAAGGGTATTAAAAGTAGGCATGGCACCCAAATCCTTGGATTCCGCCACAATATGGATTTGCGGCTTCTGGCCAGATTCGACCAAACGGTAGAGCATGCCATAATCCTCAAGTTCCAGATCTACTGTGGGTATTTTTTCAGTACGGGCTCCAAATATTTTGTTCACGCCAAATCCTCTGGACCAATTGGAACCCACAATGCCAACGGCACCTGCTTTTTCCAAAGCTTCCGGCAGTGTTCTGGAATTGTGCCCCATGTTTCTCAAGTTGTCGTTCCACGCTTGGGTCTGCGCTTCGCGTTCGTTTTTCATTTTTTCAAAGGATTTTTCCGTGGCAAATTCTTCCCAATTGTAATCGGGTCTGCCTGTGGGTTGCGGCATGGAAACCATCACCAATTTTCCTTTAACATTGGGCAGCCAGTTTACAAATGCCATGGAATCGGTAACGGTTGGTAAAACAACCAGTTCTGCCGTTACCCCCTTTTTTGGGGTGGCCGGACTCCAGGCCAACTGCGCGCCACGAAGGCTCTGTACCCGGGGATGCACCATATCGATGTGGGAAATGCCACGTTCCCATCCACGCCATTCGCCCCATTGTTCGTTTCGGGCGTGGATGCCCCAACTAGCATATTTGGCAACGGCCCAATCATGGGCCTGTTTCATTTGTGGTGTGCCGACCAAACGGGGACCGATACCGTCCATGAGTTCGTGTCCCAAAACCTCCAATTGGGAGTTTTCGTTAGCCTCGGTAACAATGGCTTCAATAATGGGGTCTTTGTCCTGTGCAATGCCCATAAAGGCATTGAACACCAAAAGTGTGATGAGAAGTGTAATTTTTCGTGTCATAAGGTTGAATTGTTTGCCCTAAAATAGCACAATTCACCCAGTAGGGGAAATACAAATACCAAGAAGTCTTGAATGGAGGATGGATGGGTTAGGCCACTTTTTTCAACAAGTCAAAGCAAGGGCATTTTTTGCACCTTTTGTGCTCGCCCTTCTCAAATTTTTTACAGCATTTGGACTTTACCTTGCCTGTGGTCGACAAGGCTTTCTTCAATGCCTTTTTGTCCTTCTTTTTTGCTTTTTTCTTGTCCTTTCCCATCGGTTTGAAAAAGATAGGACAAAATTAATTGTTTTTAATTAATCTAAATAAGAAATTAACACAAATGTATCCGGTAAAGATTAAAATCGGATGGCCACTCCCAAGGTTTGGGGTCCAAAAGAGAGGTTCCAGCTCAATTTTTTACTGTCTTGATTGTATTTTTCGTCATACTTGGCATCCAAATACCGGTCAATGGACTCCACAATAAAAATACTCAGCACCGTGCTGAAGGCCACATCGGAGAACCAGTGAAAATCATCAACGATCCGAACAAATCCAGGGATCAGACCCACGGTATAAATACCTGCTTTTACCCATGGACTTTTAAATTGTTTGGCAATCGCATAGGCATTGCTGAACGCCAACATGGCATGTCCGGAAGGGAAGGAGTCGTAATTGTATACCCGGTTCAAGTGCAATGGGTCGAAGGTGCCCGAACTATCCCCGCTCTTGGGTCGAGCCCTGCCAATTATCCTTTTGGATACCTGTTGCAGAAAACCACCCGCAGTGGCCGATGAGATCAGCAGTACTCCCGTACGTCGCAATTTTTCATTTTTGGTAAAAAGCCCTGCCAGGTATACCCCTCCAGTTAGCATGTAGTTGTTCTCGGGGCTCCCATACTCGTGGCCATAATCTGTGATGAGGTTTGGTACATCTTCCCGAAATCCATTTGTCCAATCATTGATTTCATCATCAACGGCAAAAAGGAGCAGGGTGCCCCCGGTCAATAGACTGGCGTTGGTCCAATCGTTGCCTTGCCAATGCAAAGGTCTGGAATAGGCGTACCCCACACCTCCAAAAATATTGCCGAGGTCGTAGGTAAAATTGTGCCACAAATTTTCTGGTTTTGCTGTCTGTAGGTCCTGAGCCGAAACAGAAGCAAGAGTAAAAAACAGGAATAATACTTTTAAAGATCTCATAATGGTTGAAAACTGGAGTAGTCGTTAAAATTACGTATAAATAACCTGAGCCAACCGAAATGTATTGGCATGTGCCTCCACAATAACTTTGATTTCAGGGGAATAACCACCGCCCATGCTGCATTGTATTGGGATACCGGCATCATAGCAAGTTTGGAGCACGAAACGATCACGTTCCTTACAACCTTCCAAGGTCAAGGATAGAGTTCCCAACTTGTCGGATTCCAAAACATCCACCCCGCAGAGGTAAAAAACAAAATCAGGTCGTACAGTTGCAATGAGATTGGGAAGGGTATCCTTCAACATGGTAAGGTACATATCATCATTCGTGCATTTTTCCAAAGGAATATCCAAATCGGATTCTTCTTTTTTGAAGGGGTAATTGCTTTTGCCGTGCATGGAAAAGGTAAACACCGAAGCAGTGTCCTGAAAGATTTCTGCGGTACCATTGCCTTGGTGCACGTCCAGGTCCACGATCAAAATACGGTTCAAGTTCCGATGGCGCAATAAATAGTGGGCCCCAATGGCTTGGTCGTTGAGCATGCAAAAAGCCTCTGCACGGTCGGAATAGGCATGATGGGTGCCTCCGGCAATGTTCATCGCAATGCCATGTTGAAGGGCAAAATCGCATCCCTTGATTGTACCATCAGCAATGATCCGTTCCCGCATTACCAGTTCCTTGCTCAATGGAAAACCAATTTTTCGGGCCTCTTTGGGCGGAATGGCCAGGTGGACCAAATCATTGTAATACCCTGCATCGTGAGCGGCCAAGATATGGTCGTCATCAGGAAAATCGGGTTCAAAAAAATTCACCGCGGTACAGGTGCCTTCGTGGAGCAATTGTTGGGGCAAGAGCTCATACTTCAACATCGGAAACCGATGTCCATCTGGCAGGTGGTGTTTATAAATGGAATGATAGGCGATCTTGAGCATGCAGCTTATCTCATTTGTGCAATGCCAACTGTATCCGCTTTCTGGGGACATCCACATCCAAGACCTTAACGATCACTTGCTGATGAAGGCTCACATGTTCGTTGACATCTTTCACAAAAGTATCGGATAGATTGGAAATATGGATCAACCCGCTTTCCTTGATCCCTATATCCACAAAACAACCAAAGTTGGTAATGTTGTTAACGATGCCCGGTAGCAGTTGCCCTTGGCGTAAATCGGTAATTTCCCTAATGTTTTGGTTGAACGTAAACACCTTGGCCTTTTCCCGAACGTCCAGCCCCGGCTTTTCCAATTCCTTCACAATGTCTTCCAAGGTGGGTAACCCGATGGATTCTGTACAGTAGGATTTTAGGTCGATTTTTTTCAGCGTGGTGGTGTTGCCCACCATTTCTTTTACGGGAATACCTTGGTCCTTCGCCATTTTTGCCACCAATCCGTAGCTTTCTGGGTGTACCGCAGAATCATCCAAAGGATGGTCCCCGTTTTTGATGCGCAAGAACCCTGCACTTTGCTCAAAGGCCTTGCCGCCCAATCGAGCTACCTGCTTTATTTCTTCCCGATTCTTAAATGCCCCATGTGCATTACGGTGGGCCACAATGTTCTCGGCAAGTTTTGGGCCGATTCCCGAAACGTAGCTCAGCAAGGGTACGCTGGCGGTATTGATGTTCACTCCAACAGCGTTCACGCAACTTTCCACTACGGTGTCCAACGAGGTCTTCAATTGGGTTTGGTCCACATCGTGTTGGTATTGGCCCACACCGATGGACTTGGGGTCGATTTTCACCAATTCGGCCAAAGGGTCTGCCAATCGACGGCCGATGGAAACGGCCCCACGAACGGTAACATCATAATTGGGAAATTCATCGCGGGCAATTTTGGAAGCCGAATAGATGGATGCCCCGGCTTCACTGACCACAAAAACCTCAATGGGATTTTTAAACGCAATTTGTCGTATCAATTGTTCGGTTTCCCGGGAAGCAGTTCCATTTCCTATAGCGATGGCCTCAATTTTATAGGCATCCACCAAGGAACTTATTTTTTTCATGGCCCCTTTGGTGTCGCGTTGTGGTGGGTGCGGATAAATGGTTTCGTTATGTTTTAAATCACCCTGTTCATCCAAACAAACCAGTTTGCAGCCTGTCCGGAATCCCGGATCTATGGCCAAAATGCGTTTTTCGCCTAGGGGAGCACCCAATAACAACTGCTTTAAGTTTTTGGAGAACACCTGAATGGCGGAGGCATCCGCTTTTTCCTTGGCCGATTTCAACAGTTCGTTGGACAGGGAAGGGAACAGAAGACGTTTGTAGGCATCGGCAATGGCCATTTGGATTTGCTCGGCACAGGCATTGTTCGATTTTACTACCCGTCTTTCAATATGCTGCAGGGCCCTTTCGTCATCAATTTCGATTTTTACCCGAATAAAACCTTCGTTTTCGGCCCGCATGATGGCCAAAAAGCGATGGGACGGACACTTGCCCAAAGGTTCGCTCCAATCAAAATAATCCCGAAACTTTTGGGCGTTCTCTTCGTCTTTTTTGGTCTTGACCACTTTGGTGGTTATCAAGGCATGGCGCTCCAACTGTCCCCGCAATTGATTACGGATGTCGGTACGTTCGTTGATCCATTCCGCAATGATGTGTCGGGCCCCTTCGAGGGCTTCATCCTCATTGGCAACATCCTTGTTCAGGTATTTGGAGGAAATGAATTCGATGTCGTCGCTCCGTTGGGCCATTATGATTTTGGCTAAGGGCTCCAGTCCATTATTGCGGGCTGCTTCCGCTTTGGTCTTTTTGCTTTTTTTGAAGGGAAGGTAGAGGTCTTCCAAACTGGTCAAATCTGTACAACCCTTTATTTTGGCCTCCAGTTCAGGGGTAAGGGCATTTTGTTCAGCAATGGCCTTGCTTATGGCCGCCTTTCGTTTCTCCAACGCCTCAAATTGGGCCTTGAACTGAACTATTTCGCCTATTTGAACCTCATCCAAATTACCGGTGCGTTCCTTACGGTAGCGTGCAATAAAGGGCACGGTGCAATCTTCCTCCAACAAGCCTACGGTGTTTGCAACACTTTTTTCTGAAAGGTTGGTGTGCTGAACGATGTAGGGGATGAGTAGCATTTTGTATTAAATCAATAGTAGGTGATAAATCGGACAAATGGCTTTTTGTGGCAGCTTATTTTTTAAATTTTACTATATAAAAGGTTTCTTCCTTTTTATCATAATAACCATAAAGGTAATTGTTCCCAGAATTGACAACAGTTTCAAATTGAACGGTTTTGGTGTTTTTGCTGAATTCATCTACCCTATCATAAATGCCTTCATATAGATCATTGTTTAGAATTTGGTATGTATTTGAAGACAATAAAAGGTGTTTTTCAAACTCACCACTAATTACGGAATAGCCTAGGTTGCCCATGTACATCGGAGGCATACTTGAAATGGATACATTTCCAAAACTATCCATACTGGCTGTGGATGAACCGGGAATAAATGCACCCGGACCTGTCGATGTTGGTGGAGTATAACCGCCAATTTTAATTACAATATCCTCCCCTGCATACTCCGCGTATATTCCAGTGAAGTAGGATGATTTTAAATTTCTAAAAAAGACTTTGGCATCTTTTGTTTTTTCTTTTGTGTTGGAACTTGTAATACTTATTGGACCAATTGGTAATTCAGATGTTTTGGAACTCAAAAATGTAATTTCTTCATCTGGAGAAAACTCCAATTGGTTTATGGATTGTTTGTTTGAAAGATCGGTAATGTCCAAAACCATTAGACTTTTTGAAAAAACCAATGAATAGATAGTATTGTCTAAAATGAAGGCATTGGTTTTCAGGGAAAGACTAATGTTGTCAGCAAACTTTTGAGTTGGAAGCGGAACAAAATCCGTAGTGGCATTTCCATTCCTTCTATCCAAATGAACAATCCGAGTTCCATTTTTATTGTTGTTGAACGTTATCGTGATCGTATCCTTCTTCGGATAAATTTTTACTTTTTTGCCATAGGTCATAATCTTGTTGGGCAAATCAGGAATTATGGTTGTTGTATTTAAATTGGTAAAAAGCTCAGAAAGAGGAACCCTTTTGGAATCATCATCGTAAAATCGATCATTGGTCAAATCAAATTTCAGTACCTCAAAGGATTCTCCATTAAATGTATAAAGATTTAGAATTGATGAATTTCTTTGAACGGTAAGCATTGAAAATTCATTGTGATCACTGATATATTGCACCACCTTTTCTTTCTTAAGTTTCATATTTACCAGACGTGCTGTTGCTTGTTCACCTCCAATAGTATAAACTGTGAATTCGCTTATTCCCTTTCTGTGAAAAAATAGTTCAATGTTATTGTCGGTCGTAACCCTGTGACCTACGACTTCTTTTACTGTATGTTCGGGTGGATTACCAATTTTTTGATAACCAATGTTACCTGAACTTGAGTCATATTTAATATGTATCAGGTTTTTATCGGTCAAAATATTACTTGAAATGGCAAGTATGTGCAAATTATTGGCATTATCCACTAAGGGGATGGTGATTGTTGATTCGAACTCCTTAATTTGCATTTTTTCAGATGCAATAATTTCCTGTGCCTGGGCCATAAAACAATTGATGCATATGACCAGCAAAGACAAATAGATTTGTTTTAGCATAAAATTGAGTTGATTTTTATTTAACTAATCGCCTCTCCATTCTCCACATTGCCTTCATCTGGATTTAAAAACACTAATTTTCCATCCTTGTCCTCCGTCATCAGGATCATGCCTTGGCTTTCCACACCACGGAGTTTTCGAGGTGCCAGATTCACCAAAACGGTCACTTTTTTACCGATGATATCTTCAGGGTTGAAACTTTCAGCAATACCGGAAACGATGGTACGGGTATCCAATCCGGTATCAATTTTTAGGACCAACAATTTGTCCGCTTTTGGCATTTTTTCGGCCTCCAAAATGGTGCCTACCCGCATGTCCATTTTGGCAAAATCTTCGTAGGTGATGGTATCTTTTTGAGGGGTAATTTCTTTTTCCATTGCGCTGGTTTTGGGCGTTGTTGAAGCATTCGTTTTTTTGGTGGCTTCCAATTTGTCCAATTGTTGTTGTATTTCGGTGTCCTCAATCTTACGGAACAGGAGTTCGCTGGGGTTGATTTGGTGCCCTGCTGGAAGCAGTATGTCTTCGACACTTACATCATCCCAACCAATAGATTTCTCGACTGCCTGCCCGTCCGGCAGGCGGGCACTCGAAATGACACTATTATCGTTATTCCGGGCTACACCAAGAATCCCTTTTAATTTATTGGATGTAAAGGGCAAAAATGGCTCACTCAATATGGCAAGCCCAGTGGCAATCTGAAGCGCCACAAACATAATGGTCTTTACGCGTTCCTCGTCGGTCTTTATCAATTTCCAAGGCTCTTCGTCTGCCAAATATTTGTTGCCCAGGCGAGCTAGGTTCATTAGTTCTTGACTACCTTCCCTAAAACGGTAGCGCTCCAACGAATTGGTTAAAATTGCCGGAAAACTTTTGAGGGCTTTCAAGGTTTCTTGATCTACCTCGGTAAAGGCATTGGGAGTGGGCACTACTCCGTTGTAATACTTATGGGTCAATACGGCCACACGGTTCACAAAGTTGCCAAAAATGGCGACCAGTTCGTTGTTGTTCCGGGCCTGAAAATCTTTCCAGGTAAAATCGTTGTCTTTGGTCTCTGGCGCATTGGCCGTTAGTGCATAGCGAAGCACATCCTGCATATTGGGAAACTCTTCCAGGTACTCGTGCAACCATACCGCCCAGTTTTTGGAGGTGGACAATTTATTGCCTTCCAAATTCAGGAATTCGTTGGCGGGTACATTTTCGGGCAATATAAAATCCCCATGGGCCTTCAGCATGCTGGGGAAGATGATACAATGGAACACAATATTGTCCTTCCCGATAAAATGGACCAATTTGGTATCCTTACTTTTCCAATAGGGTTCCCAGTCCTTGCCCTCGCGTTCGGCCCACTCTTTGGTGGAGGAGATGTAACCGATGGGCGCATCGAACCATACGTAGAGCACTTTGCCCTCGCCGCCTTCCACAGGTACGGGTATGCCCCAATCCAGATCGCGGGTCACCGCCCTTGGTTTTAACCCATCATCGATCCAAGATTTGCACTGACCGTACACATTGGGTTTCCAATCCGATTTGTGGCCTTCCAAAATCCATTCTTTCAAAAATCCTTCGTACCGATCCAAGGGCAAGAACCAATGTTTGGTCTTTTTTAGGGAGGGTACGGTTCCGGTGATGGTCGATTTTGGGTTGATGAGGTCCGTGGCGTTTAGGGAGGACCCACAGTTTTCACACTGGTCCCCATAGGCTTCTTCATGTCCACATCGCGGACAGGTGCCGATCACAAATCGGTCGGCCAAGAATTGTTTGGCCTCATCATCGTACAATTGTTCGGTTTCTTCTTCAATAAAATCGCCTTGTTCGTATAATTTTTTGAAAAAATCGGAGGCTGTCTTATGATGAACTTCCGCAGAAGTTCTGGAATAATTATCAAAGGAAATACCGAAATCGGCAAACGATTTTTTAATGATGTTATGGTATTTATCGATTACCTCTTTGGGAGTGATGCCTTCTTTTTTGGCTTTCATGGAAATGGCCACACCATGTTCATCGCTTCCGCAGACAAAGGCAACATCGTTACCCTTCAATCGTAAAAAACGGGCATAAATATCGGCTGGCACATAAACACCTGCCAAATGTCCGATATGGATGGGTCCATTGGTGTAGGGAAGTGCTGCAGTTAGGGTATATCTGGATGGTGAATTGCTCTGGGCCATGAAAAATTCAAATTAGGCCCCAAAAATACTGAATTTGGAGGGATACATCCTAAAAAAAGGAATCCCCCGTAAATACCACCCGATTTGGGGTGTGGGGCGCATTCGCAGAGGATCCCATAAAAGACGGAATGATTTTCTAATCGATTACGAAATCATTACGGATTTACTCATTTTTTTACCAGCTACCGTTATTCGGTAAATGTATTTTCCGGTGGAAAGGCTATCGCGCATGCGTTCCCGAATATTGATCTCGGTAGATCCTTCCAATAACATTTCGTTGAAAAGGGTGCCCACACGCTGTCCCAAAATATTGAAGAGCTCAATATCCACATGGGCTGCAATAGGCATTTCCAAATGGATGTGTGGCGCCCTTGAACTTGGATAGTAGGGTGAGTGTACAATACCATCCAAAATATCCACATTGGGGTCCATGGGATCCTGACTTGGCGGGGTGTCCGGCAATATTGGTGGATCGTTGTCCATGGCAATATCCTCGAGGGTTTCCCCACTACAATTGAATCCTAGGTCAATGGCACGGTAGGGGTGCCCCAACAAATGTTGTTCCACTGAAGCACGGGGTACACAAAGCCACTCGGCCAATACGGTACCGTACAGGTCCCTAAAGTCCATGGTATATTCCAGGTTGCCGCGATTGTTGGGTTCATCCAAGGATGGGTGATCACCCACGAAGGCACTTCCGTTCAATCCGGAACCGAAGAAAAGGGTCGGCGCCGCTTTTCCGTGGTCGGTACCATTGGAACCATTCTCAAAGATCCGGCGTCCGAATTCGGAGAAGGTCATGCTCAATACCTTATCATCTTGTTGGGTAAAGGCGATATCCTCATAAAAATTGTTGATGGCGATGGATAGATTGGACATCAATCGTTCGTGCACAATAGGTTGATTGCCGTGGGTATCAAAACCGCCCATGGAAATCATGTATACTTTGGTGCCCAAATTTCCTTTGATCAAACGGGCCAAAAGCGCCAACTGTCGTGCAAAACCATTGTCTTGGTATTCCACTTGGTTCTGTCCTCTCATGTAGGCATCGTGGATAATACCCGCATACTCGTAGGTAGTATTGGCTACGCCCCGTAAAAAACGAAGCTGATCACCATACATACAGTTGTCAAATGGGGCATTTTCTATATCGTAGAACGTTCCGGTTTGGGCAATTTGCTCCAACTGGTCCACATTGTTCGTTACAAAGGCATAGTTGGTTTCTTCTCCTTGAAAAACCAAATTGGCCAAGTTCCCGATCTGGATGGCTGCCGGTGCAGCCGGTGGATTGATCAAATAGTCCGGGTAGAGTTCTTCAAAATGCCTACCCATCCAACCTGTATTCTCACCTGAGAATCCTGTGGTGGTCAAATCGGTATTGGCAAAAATGTCGGAACCGGTAAAATGCGAAAGACTTTGGTTCTGATAACCAACCCCGTGCACCGCCTTGAATTGGCCATCACCCCAAAGGGGTTCCAGAGCACTCATATAAGTGGGTACCCCAAAATCGTCGGTTAATTTTAAAACCTTACTTTCAGGGATGTAAATATTGGGCCTGGCATTGGCATAGGTATCGTATTGTTGGATTGGGATTACGGTGCTAAGTCCGTCGTTACCACCCGATAAACGAATCAAAATCAAGATATTGTCTGTTTCGGCCGCTGCCACTGCCGCTGTTAACGGGGAAGGTGCAGAAGCGGAAATTAAGTGGCTTCCCAAAAACATGGAACCCGAACCGGCAATACCCAATGCTTGGATGAAGGACCGTCGGCTCCATTTGGTGTGTTCCATATCGTGGCCCTCATGTTCGAGGCCTTTGTGTGGGGATGTATCGTGGTTATGATGATTGTCGCACATGGTGTAGGGTTATTTAAGTTGAAATTCGGGTTCTCTGGACAAATGGCGTAATAAAACATGTACTTGGGTCGGTACTTCCATACTGGTGGAAAGTACCCACCAACTATTTCCACCTGGAACATAATCCGGGGAATAGTAATCTTCTGGTACATCATCGATTTTGAAGGCGTCCATGGCCCTCTCAAAATCGGCATCTGTCAAAAGGCCCTTCGGTGTAAACTTGTTCACCAAAGCCCTAACCACAATTTCTGGGTTACTGGTATTCATGTTGGCCGGTCCAACGGCATCCATGGCCAAGGTTCGGAACTGCTCTGGGTCGTTCTGGAAAAAGCGATCGATGAACACTTCCATGGTCAACCAACGGCCAATTATGAAATTGGTATTGATCCAGGTTCGATCTCGTTGCCAACCTTCAACCTCTGGTGGCTGAAAAAACCGCTGGCCAATCAAGGAACAGGAATCCATAAAGTTCAGCACATCCATATCGTCGTAAGCGAAGTTGGATTCCTTTACAAAATTGAAATAAAGGTCTGCCGGACTTTTAATAATGACCCCAATGGCGGTGTCATCAAAAAAGTGTTGGCTCTTGAACAACTGACGCAACACGGGTGCCAACTCAAAATTATTGGCAATGAAGGTTTGTGCCAATCCGTCTATGATTTGCGGGGCAATGCCTCCTTCATCATTCGTAGAGTCAGGATGCACAAAAAATTCGTAAAGTTTTTTACAGATGAACCAACCAATCTCATTGGGTCTTTGGTTGAAAAGAATATCCATGACATCGTCATAGCCCCAATTGCCGGTTTGGCCAAAAATGGTCTTGTTCTCGGTATTGAATTCTGTCGGGTCGAAGGTGACCTGAGTACAGCCTTCTTCACCACGTTCTGTATAACCGGACAAGGCCTTGGCAGTTTCAATGATATCTTCTTCGGTATAGTTGTTGCCCTCACCCATGGTGAACAGCTCATACAATTCACGAGCATAGTTTTCGTTGGGGTTGTTGCCTCGGTTGCGCACCCCGTCCAAATAATAGAGCATGGCACTGGTAAGGCCTATTTCACTGGTGAACGTCTTGAAATTGCCCAATGCATTCCGTTGCAAACAATTCACATAGTAATAAAGGAACTGGGGACATTCATAGGTTTCCAATTGGGTCACAAAGTGGTTGCTCCAAAAGAAACTCAATCGGTCGAGCAATCCTTGATCCAAAAGGGCATTTCCGTAGGTAATCTTGAATTCCTCGATTTGGGTACTGCGCAATTGTCTAGCTAAATCGTCATCAGCTGGGTAGTTGGCCCCGGTCCAATCTGCCCAAGTGGGAGCAGGAATAACTGGAGCGGCAAGCGCTTGGTTGACCAAGTTGTCCACAAGGGCATCGGCGGATTGCCCAACAGCGGCATTTATGGTCTGTACAGAAGCACTAAAACCCAGCCTTCGGTACAAATGGGCAGCACGCAACTCATCCAATGGAGTAGTATACGGCGCCAAAGTTGAGGTATTACAATTGATGAAGTACTCCATAGCAATGTCTGGCGTTAATTAGGTACATAGTTTTGGGGCAACTATATGCTTATGCTAGTGTTGGATGTGGTTCAATTGAGCCAACAAATTACAATCTTAACGTTCCAAAGTCCTTGAACTACCAAATTTTTCGATGAAATGCACGAAAATTTTTGATACATTACCTTTTAAATGGCAGAACACAATCAATTTGGCAAGCTTGGAGAGCAAAAGGTAATCGACTTTTTAAAGGCCAAAAACTATCGAATTCTTGCCCGTAACTATCGGTATCTCAAAGCAGAGATCGATATTGTTGCCCAACATGCCGACACATTGGTCGTAGTAGAGGTAAAGTCAAGAAACAAGGGATTTTATGAGGAATTGACAACCACTATCAGTTCTAAAAAAATCAAATTATTGACCATGGCAGCAAACCAGTTCATTCAAGAAAATGATCTGGATTTGGAGGTTCGTTTTGATGTGGTCACCGTGATAAAAAATGGAGAACACCTTCACATTGAACACCTTGAAAATGCGTTTTATTTTTTCTAACCATTTGTTTGTTTTGTAACAATATGTTATTTTTGTTCCAAATCGACCAATAATGAAAACAATTTCCGCCGTAGTTGAACATTACATCAAAAAGAAACCCTTTCTGCAAACAGCTTTGGCACAGGGGATTATCAACTTAACTTCGTTGTCCAGACAAATAAAACCGGAAATTGCCGAAGAATTGGGCAAGGATGTGAAGGATGGTGCCATTGTTATGGCCTTGAAACGACTTTCGGACGATTTGGAATTCCGTGCAACGCACCGTATTGTAAAAGTACTCAAGAACATTGGGGAGATCACTGTTCGTTCCAACCTATCGGATTACACCTTCTTGGCCTCGGATACTATTTTGCAACAACAGGCCAAATTGTTGGAAGAAGTGAATGCCAATCAAGATGTTTTCTATACTTCTTCCCGTGGGGTGAACGAAATCAACATTGTGATAAGCAATGTTATGGACAGCGTGGTTGAAAAATATTTCAAGCACGAGCGCTGCACCCAAAAAGCGGAGGGGCTTTCATCCATTACGGTAAAACTACCTGCCGAAAACGTTTCGGTTCCCGGTATCTACTACTTCATTTTTCAACGTTTGGCGTGGGAAGGCATCGTGCTCTACGAAGTAATTTCCACGACCAACGAGTTTACCATCTTGGTCAACGAAGAGCAGGTCGATGTGGCCTTCAAAACCATTAAAGACTTGAAGCAATTATAATTAGATCTGCCTTTTAAACTAAAATTGGCACTCCTTCGTTAACACTAAAGACACTGTTGAAGGAATGACCAAAAAACGAATTCTTTATGGATTACTGGCCCTACTAACACTTTACCTGTGCTATTTGGCCTATATCTTTATCCTATCGCCCGAGACCAATCTGCAGTCCATTTACTTGATTCCCAAGGATGCTGTTTTCATCATCGAATCGGAGCGACCTGTGGAGAGTTGGCAACAGATCAGCGAAAGCAAAGCTTGGCAACACCTTCAAGGTAATGCCTATTTTTCAGAGCTTACCGAGAACATTCAACGTGTGGATACCGTTTTCAACGACAACCACAAATTGTTCGAGTTTTTTGATGGGCGGTCCCTATTCATTTCCGTACACATGGTATCCCCAAAGGATTATGGACTATTTTATGTGCTGGATTTAAAACGGTTGGCCAAACTGCAACTCCTCAAAACCTATCTGAACACCTTGTTGAACGAGGGCTATGTGCTGAGCAAACGCACTTACCATGAGCACGAGATTTTGGAAGTGCACGATCGCGAGAGCAAGGAGACCATGTATTTGGCCTTTATCAAAAACCAGTTGGTAGCCTCGTACACCCACACCCTTGTTGAGGCTTCCATAGATCAATACCAAGAGCCGGTTTTGGGCCGTAACCTCAATTTTATAGAGATCAACCAAAAGGTGGGCCACGAAGATCTGTTCCGTTTGTATGTCCAGTACAATTATTTTGATGATTACGTGAAACGCTTTACGGACCGACCTTCCGATTGGGTGCGACGGGTGAGTGAAAACTTTTTGTTCTCCGGTTTTTACTTTGACCTGGACAGTAAGAGCACCCTTACCGCCAATGGATATACCAACATTAGTTCCGTAAACGAATACTATTTGGAGGCCCTTCAAAAATCGGGAACGGCGGAGCGTTCCATTCCTGCCATTGCCCCAAAACGGACTGCATTGTACATCAGTTATGGGTTCAACAGCTTCCCCGAATTCTATCAAAACTTTGAACTGGTGCAGCAAAACGACCCGGCACAATTTGAAAGCTACCAGCAAGGGATAGAAAAAGTGGAGAAATTCCTAAAGATCAATGTCAAGGAAAATTTTGTGAGTTGGATCGGAAATGAAATTGCCGTGCTTCAAATTCAATCCCAAATTTCTGAGAGCAAGAATGATATGGCCTTGGTTTTGAAAGCCAACGATGCCGATGATGCAAAGCGCAATCTGGATTTTGTGGTAGAACAGATCCGGAAAAAGACCCCGGTCAAGTTTAAGGCGGTGGATTACAAAGGGTATGAAATCAATTTTTTATCCATAAAAGGGTTTTTTAAAATGCTTTTGGGTGGAAGGTTCAACGAATTTGACAAACCCTATTTTACCCAAATTGAAGACTTTGTAGTGTTCAGCGATAACCCCAATACCCTTAAGGGTATAATTGATCATTTTATTGAAGGAGCGGTCTTGACCGCATCGGAAGAGTTTAGGGATTTTGATGCCAAGTTCGATTCGGAATCCACGGTGTTTGTGTATAGCAACATTCCTATTCTATATGACAACCTGTACGGGTTAGCCGATGCGACCACGAAGCAAAAGATGCGCAAGAACAAGGATTTCATTATCTGTTTTCCACAAGTGGGACTGCAATTGACTCCAGAGGAGGACCTTTTTGAAAGTCGTTTGGTGATCAATTACCAGGATGTGGAAGAGGTAAAACGCAATAGCCAGTTCACCGCTGGAAATCAACAATCCAATCCCCAACCAACCGTTGCAACTTCGGAAGAAATCACAGATGCCATTTTCAATCTGAAACCCATTTATCCGAACGACCTAAATGCCAAATCTTTCAGTAAATTGTACGCCAATGGGGCAACTAAATTTGAAGTTGACCTAAAAGAGGGCCTCAAACATGGACGCTACACGGAATATTATCCCAACGGAAATGAAAGAATTACCGGTCGATTTCGAAACGATGTACAAGTAGGCACATGGCGGTACTTTGATGAAGAAGGCAACTTGATCCACAAGAAAAGGTTTTAGGAGATGATTCTCCATTTGTCATTTCGAACCGAGTTTAACGAGTGTGAGAAATCCTTTTTAGGACTTAAGTTTTCTCAATCGTCGTTTCTCTCCTCATTTCGAAAAGACATTTGGACCCACTCGTCATTCTGAACACAGTGAAGAATCCCTTATTAATGAAATATTTTATTCATTTCAATACAGTATGGGGATTATGATACGATGGGAAATCCCTGAACAATTAGTACCTTCAAAGCCTAATTAACCCATCTCATCATGAAACCACTTTTTCAAATTTCCCTCTTTGTAGCATTGATGGTCAACAACCCGTTGGCGGCCCAAAAAATATATTTCCCAGAACGCCATGAAGCATGGAAGACTGCAGAAAAAGGGCAGTTCAAATGGAATCAAGCCCAACTGGACAAAGCGGTGGAATTTGCCAATGCCAATGAATATTCCGGTTCACGCGATCTGCGCATTGCCATTTTGGAGGGATTCAAACAAGAACCCTTTCATCAGATATTGGGCCCAACCAAAAAGCGCGGTGGCCCTGCCGGGATGATCATGAAAAATGGTTATGTATTGGCCACTTGGGGCGATACCCAGCGGGTGGATATGACCTTCAGCGTTACCAAAAGCTTTTTGTCCACCGTGGCAGGATTGGCCGAGGACCATGGATTGATCAAGGACACCAAGGACAGGGCAGGCAAATACATTTGGGATGGTACGTTTGATGGCGAACACAACTCCAAAATCACTTGGGAGCATTTGTTGCAACAAAATTCCGATTGGTCCGGGGAGCTTTGGGGAGGTAAGGATTGGGCCGACCGTCCACCACGGGAAGGGGGTCTGGATGATTGGAAATTCCGAAAATTGAACGAACCTGGGACGGTGATGGAATACAACGATGTTCGGGTAAATGTGTTGGCCTATGCCTTAACCCACGTTTGGCGTAAACCAGTGCCCATGGTGCTAAAAGAAGAAATTATGGACAAGATCGGGGCCACCACCTCTTGGCGTTGGTTTGGCTACGACCATGCCTGGACGGTAGTGGATGGTCTCCAAATGAAATCGGTTACAGGCGGTGGACACTCTGGAGCTGGACTCTTTATCTCCACCGAGGATATGGCCCGTTTTGGACTGTTGTTCCTCAACAATGGCAAATGGCAGGACCGACAATTGATCAGTGAAAATTGGATCAAGAAGGCCACTACGCCATCTGTGCCCAATGTAAATTATGGCTATATGTGGTGGCTCAACCAAAAGGGTGCCCGCCATTGGGAAGGCGTCCCCGAACACGTGTTTTATGCCGCCGGATTTGGGGGAAATTTTATTGTGGTGGACCAAAAAAGTGGTTTGGTTATCGTGACCCGCTGGTTGGAACCCTCCAAAATAGGGGAGTTTGTAAAGCAGGTGTATGAGGCTTTTTAATACAAAGCCTCTTTGTCATTTCGAACGCATGTGAGAAATCTGTTTTTAAGGATTTTAGATTTCTCAATCGTCGCTACACTCCTCATTTCGAAATGACAATGTTCCTAGGTGTCATTCCGTGCTTGACACTGCTGTATTGTGATGCTAAAACACCATGCCTGACGGCTGGTAGGAGTTCAGCATGACTTCTGGTTCAAAAGATTTCTCGTCGCTACGCTCTATCGAAATGACTCCTACTGTCATTCTGAACGCAGTGAAGAATCTCATTCTATTTGTGCAGGAGCAACGTTCAATGGCTCCAAAACCTGCAAGGCTTTTTCCACGCTGGTGATCCGTTCAAAGGTCAACAACAAACGCAGTCCGTTTCGGGTCTGTTTCTCTTTTAATTTAGCCTGTTGGGGGTGGCTCTGTACGTATTGCAACACTTTGGAGAACACGGGACTTTGGTAAAAATCGGATTGTTGGTCGGCGATAAAGTACCCAACAAATTTGCCGTTTTTCAAGATTACCTTTTCCAGACCTATATGGGTGGCAATCCATTTGATACGAACGGAATTCAATAGGTCTTGTGCTTGCTCAGGCAATTCCCCGAAACGATCTATCAGTTCCGCTTCAAATTTTTGTAGGCCTTCCTCGTCCTGTATCTCATTGAGTTGAGTGTACAGGTTCAATCGTTCCGTAATGTTGTTGATATAGCCATCCGGGAAGAGCAATTCAAAATCGGTATCCAACTGCAGTTCCTTTACATATACTTTTTCCTTGTGGCCCTCCACTTCCTCGTATAGTTCCTTGAACTCATTTTCCTTAAGTTCCTCGATGGCCTCCGTCAATATTTTTTGGTAGGTTTCAAAACCGATTTCGTTGATGAACCCACTCTGTTCACCACCCAACAAATCTCCAGCACCACGGATTTCCAGATCTTTCATGGCGATGTTGAAGCCGCTGCCCAATTCGGTGAATTGTTCCAAGGCTTCAATGCGTTTTCGGGCATCCGGGGTCATCACTTCATACGGTGGCGTAATAAAGAAGCAGAACGCTTTTTTGTTGCTTCGACCCACACGGCCACGCATCTGGTGCAGGTCGCTCAACCCAAAGTTGTTGGCATTGTTGATGAAAATGGTGTTGGCATTGGTCACGTCCAGGCCACTTTCCACAATGGTGGTGGAAACGAGTACATCGAACTCCCCATTCATGAAGGCGAGCATAAGCTGTTCCAATTTTTTGCCTTCCATTTGCCCATGTCCGATGCCTATTTTGGCGTCGGGCACCAATCGTTGAAGCATACCGGCCACCTCCTTGATGTTCTCAATACGGTTATGGATAAAGAACACCTGGCCGCCCCGTTGGATTTCGTAGGAAACGGCATCGCGGATAATTTCTTCGTTGAATCGGATCACTTGGCTTTCGATGGGATAGCGGTTCGGTGGGGGTGTGTTTATCACGGAGAGATCCCGGGCCGCCATCAAACTGAATTGCAACGTTCTTGGAATGGGTGTGGCCGTTAAGGTGAGCACATCCACATTTTCTTTAATGGAACGCAGTTTTTCCTTCACGGAAACCCCAAATTTTTGCTCTTCGTCCACGATCAACAAGCCCAAATCCTTGAACTGCACATTTTTGTTCACCAATTGATGGGTCCCGATAATTATGTCAACTTTTCCAGCCGCCAATCGTTCCAGAATATCCTTTTTCTCTTTGGCGGTCCTGAACCTGTTGAGGTATTCCACAGTCACCGGCATATCCTTCAATCGTTCCCCAAAAGTTCGGTGATGTTGAAAGGCCAAAATGGTGGTGGGTACCAAAACTGCCACCTGTTTGCCATTGTCCACCGCCTTGAATGCAGCCCGAATGGCCACCTCGGTCTTTCCAAAGCCCACATCACCACAAATAAGCCGGTCCATCGGGCGTTCACTTTCCATATCCCGCTTCACATCTTGGGTCGATTTTTCCTGATCGGGTGTGTCTTCATATAAGAAAGAAGCTTCCAACTCAAACTGCAGGTAGCTGTCGGGTGCACACTGGAATCCTTTTTCCAAGCGTCGCTTGGCGTAGACCTGGATCAAATCGAATGCAATTTTCTTGACCCGGTTTTTCGTCTTTTGTTTTAAATTCTTCCAAGCGGCCGAACCCAATTTATAGATCTTGGGCGGAGCTCCATCCTTGCCATTGTATTTCGAAATTTTATGGAGCGAGTGAATGCTCACATACAAAATGTCGCGGTCGCCATAGATCAATTTGATGGCTTCCTGTTTTTTGCCCTCCACATCGATTTTTTGGAGTCCCCCAAATTTTCCGATTCCGTGGTCAATGTGGGTCACATAGTCCCCAATTTCCAATTTGTTGAGTTCCTTGAGGGTAATGGCCTGTTTTTTGGCATAGCCATTTTTCAGATGGAACTTGTGGTACCGTTCAAAAATTTGATGATCCGTATAGCAGGCCAGTTTCAGGTCTTGCTCGATGAATCCTTGAAAAAGAGGAAAAACCAGGGTCTGGTAGTGCACCGTTTTGTCCACCTCCTCGAAAATATCGTGCAAACGCTTGGCCTGTTGTTCGGTGGAACAGAAAATATAATTGGTAAACCCTGCTTCCCGGTTTTCATTAAGGTCCTCGATGAGCAGGTCAAATTTCTTATTAAAAGCCGGCTGGGGTTTGGTGTTGAATTTGATTTCGTTACCCACGTGAGCACCTGATGCCGGACCCACATGCACGCAGAGAAAATCTTCCAATTGGTTTTTCAACAAGGTGGAATCCACAAAAAGTTCCTTGGGCTCTGCATGCTTCAACTCGCCGCTGAGCTTGGCGAAACTTTCTTCCGCCTTGGCAAAGAACGCATCGATGCGATCGTAGATCAACGCCGGGTTTTTCTCAAAGACCACGGTATTGGGCGAAATGTACTTGAGGAAACTTTCCCGGGATTCCTGCATGAACTTGTTCTCTACATTGGGGATGATGGTGATTTTCTTCACCTTGTCCGTAGAGAGTTGGGTTTCCACATCAAAGGTTCTAATACTGTCCACTTCGTCCCCGAAAAATTCGATACGATACGGCTCATCATTGGAAAAGGAGAACACGTCCACAATGCCACCACGCACGGAAAACTCACCCGGTTCGGTCACAAAATCCACCCGCTTGAACTGGTATTCGAAAAGCACCTCATTTAAAAAATCAAGGGAAAGCGTATCCTCCAATTTGATCTTGAGGGTATTCTTATCCAAGTCTTTTCGGGTGACCACTTTTTCAAAAAGCGCATCGGGATAGGTCACGATCACTGCAGGCTTTTTACGGGAATTGATACGGTTCAGCACTTCGGCCCGTAACAACACATTGGCATTGTCGGTTTCCTCAATTTGATAGGGTCTTCGGTAGCTGCCAGGATAAAAGAGCACATCGTTTTCACCAATCAACTGTTCCAAATCATTGAGATGATAGGCAGCTTCCTCTTTGTCATTGAAAATCAATAAAAAAGGAGCATCGGCCGACTTGAAGGCTTCCGTGACCACAAAGGATAGGGAGGAACCCACAAGTCCCTTGAGATTGATTTTTTGATGTTTGTTTGGTTGGGATTGTTGCGATTGGGCAATGGCATCCTGCAGTTTCCTAAGAGACGGAGACTGATCAAGGAAAGCCGATATGGGGTTTTTTCCCATAGCAGACAAAGATATGATAAGCTGCTTTTTTGTTCGTCTTTTTTTGAAAAAAAACTGGGACCCCCATTGGGGCCCAAGCTTTCTATCATGAACAAAACTTTAGTTATTGTATTTTGGAGGCTGTATGGATATTGAAGGTCAAGCCAAAATTAAAAAAGTTGGTATCTCCAATATTCCTTCCATCGATTACAGTTCCATAGCTTGCACTTACCCCTATCAGCTGCGTTACCGGTACATAGGCACTTATACCCAAAAGAGTATAACTTACTTTGGACTCAGGGAAACGGCCACCAAAGTTTGGATCCGTAAGATCCCATCCATCTGTTGATGCTTGATAATTTACATAGCCATCAACATAAAAATTGGAAGTGGCATAACCTATTTTTCCGGTGAATAGAAAAGCATCGGGAACGTCAAAATCTTCTCCTCCGTTTGTGCCAAAATCGTCATCTGCTTCACCTCTAAAGCTGTATCCAGCCAAAACAGATGCAAAAAGTCCTAAGTTGGTGTTCAATTGGGCCCCTGCGTGAAGATTGGTGTTAAAGGAGCCGCTACCAATTGAAAGTATCCCATTGGATTGATAGCCTGTAGGTATAGTAAAGCCCAGGGCAGTCAAATAATCAACACTTCCACCATTAAATTTGGATTGTGCAAATCTATATTTTCCATAGATATTGATGTCTTGTATGTCGTTTTGTTCGGTTTTTCCATTAATTGGGTCGGGTTCGCCATCGCCTTCCGCGGCAAAATAGGGGAAGTTGACAATTATACCAAGGTTGTCCGAAACAGCATAGGTACCGTACAAGGTGTAAATGTTTTGGTTAACTTCATTATGAGCGGGTACTGGACTGGTGATTTCCTTGCCAACATAAAATTCATCATATGAAGTACGTGTATATGAAGTAGTCAAGCTCAGTTTGCCTTTTTTTGGAAAGAAACCATCAAAGGATGTTTGACCAATAGCAAATACCGTTGAAAATAACAAAAATGTTGTAAGTACTTTTTTTGAATTCATTAGGTTTGTTTAAGAGTTAGGTTATTGGTTCGGGATGTGGCATGTATTTTACCCTCGGTATAGTTAAAATTATGTTAACTCCAATTTCTTTTACCTTGTTGGGCTAAATGGACAAAATTTAACTATGAATGGACCTTGTTAAAGAGGAGGAGTAATTTTGAATAAAAATTACAGATTCAATTGCCCATAAATTAATTGGGTTCAATTCTCATATTTTTACCACAGTATCTTCCACAATCACAAAAACCTCATCCTCTTGGGTGGGTGTAAGGGCATGGGTGCCTGTAAATTGGCCGAAGGCGGGCAATATCATTTGGTTTTTGGACTTAAAAAAGCAGGGCAGTCTAAGGCGTTGTCTGCCAAAACCTTGGAGTTTGACCGCAGGGTGGATATGCCCACAAAAAGTGAAGTGGTCTTCCCGTTCCTCCGGATGGTGGGTCAACAAAAAATCGTCGATTACCAATTCGGGAAAAATAGGAATGTGCAATTGTTGGAATTTCTCTGGGGCAATGATGTCATGGTTGCCGGCAACCAGAATAATTTCCGAAGGGGTCTTGGCCACCCAATTTTCAAACAGTTCCCATTCTTTGTTTAGGGAAGAGTGAAAGAGATCGCCCAAAAAGCAGATTTGAAAAGGCTGAAAGTTGGAAACCAGCATATCCAACAACACAAAGTTTTTGTGCACGGCCTTTCGGGGAACCGCGGCCCCAAACTTCCTAAAATGCGAAACTTTGCCCAAGTGTACATCACTGATCAGCAACAGGGATTTTTCCTGCCAGAACAGCCCACCCAAAGGGTGGAGTTGAAATGTTTGATCTTTAATGGTCAGGTTCATTTATTCAATATTGCAGTCATTCGTTTGATACGGTCCGCCAGTTTTTCGTTGGACAATTTTTCCCGCAATCGGTCGGTAATGATCGGAAAGGAGAACGGGGTGGCCCTGTTGCATTGTTTCCAAACAATTTCCTGTTGGGCGATACGCTCCAGGGCCAATCGCAAACGCCCTTCCTCCAATTGGTGTTCAAATGTTTCCGTGAAAGCTTGCTGATACAACAAGTTGTCGTCCTCAAAATCCTTGAACACATCGAACAACAGTTCGGAGCTGCTTTGCAGGTGTTTCATTTTCACCCCTTTTTCGGGGTAGCCCGTAAAAACCATTCCGCTGATAACTGCAATATCGCGGAATTTGCGTCGGGCCATTTCATTCGAGTTCAAGCTTTTTTGAAGATCGGACAGCATATAATCTGCACTAAATAGATTGTTGTCCAAAATGGCCTGGATATCGATGGGTTTGTCCGACAGTAACTCAAAACCATAATCATTAAAAGCGAGAGAACAGGTTATCGGGGTCAACAAACTGATACGATACGCCAGCAAACTGCTCATGCCTTCGTGGATGGCCCTCCCCTCAAACGGATAAAAAATATGGTGGTACCCATCGGAGGTTTTAAAGGTTTCGATCAAAAATTGGTGAGGCTGGGGCACAATGCTCTCTTCCCGCTGTTTGGCAAACATGGGTGCCAGCGATTGAATCTCAATGGATTGTTTGGCTTTGGGCAATTCGGCAGTGTACAGTTCTTGGCGCAATAGTTCCGACATTTTGGCCGAAAAGCTCAATCGGCCACCCATCCAACTGGGAACCTTGCTGGTGCGTTTGGACGAATTTCGAACATGGGCCGACATTCCTTTGATGCGAATGAATTCCAGGTTTCTGCCTGCAAAGGTAAACACATCGCCAGGGCTCAGTTTTGAAATGAAATACTCCTCGATGCTACCAATGTACCCACCTTTTTGGTAACGTACCGAAATGGTGGCATCCCCAACTATGGTCCCGATCTGAAATCGATGTCGCATGGCCACGGCACGGTTGTTAACCTTGAATTTGCCATCTTCCTCAACGTCCACCTTTTTATATTCGTCGTAACTTTTCAGACTTTGGCTGCCCATCACCAAAAAATTGAGCAACCATTGCCATTGGTCTTCCGATAGGGCCTGAAAGCAAAAGGTCTGTTTGATCTCTGGGAATATCTCTTCGGGATAAAACCCATCGGAAACCGCCAGTGTGGTCAGGTATTGAAGCAGGACATCAAAACTGTTGAGGTAGGGGATACGGTCCTCCACGGCATGGTGCAAAACGGCTTTTTGCATGGCAGAGGCCTCGATCAATTCCATGGCATGGGTGGGCAAAAAATAAATGACGCTTTCCTTGCCAGGTCTGTGGCCACTTCTACCCGCCCGTTGTAAAAATCGGGCCACGCCCTTGGGTCCACCAATCTGTACCACAGTTTCCACGGGGGCAAAATCTACCCCAAGGTCCAAACTCGAGGTACAGACCACGGCCCGTAGGCTTTCATTCCGAATGGCCTGTTCCACCCAAAGCCTCGTTTCTTTGTTGATGCTGCCATGGTGCATGGCCATTTCACCTGCATATTCCGGATGTTTTTCGAGTATTTTTTGGAACCAGATTTCGCACTGGCTACGCGTATTGGTAAAGAGCAAGGTGGTTCTACTGTTATTGATGATGGGCACCACATCTTCCAACAAGTGCAGCCCCAAGTGGCCGCGCCAGGGAAATTTTTCCATGGTTTTGGGAATAATGCTCTTTACCGTAATTTTTTTATTGAGATTGGCCTTCACCAGCACCGAATTTTCCAACTGGGGCGTGGCAGGGCCCAAAAGTACTTCTCTGGCCTGTTCTATATTCCCGATGGTGGCTGAAATGCCCCAAATGCGCAAGTCGGTGCACACTGTTTTTAATCGGGACAGGCCCAGTTCCATCTGTACCCCACGTTTCGACCCCAATAGTTCGTGCCATTCATCCACTACAATGGCAGTACAGTCCTTGAACAATTTTGCATAGCCTTTAGATGACAGGAGGAGGTGCAGGCTTTCAGGCGTGGTGATCAAAAGGTCCGGCATGGTGGTCCGTTGTTTTGCCCGTTCTTTGGTGGATGTGTCCCCGGTTCGGATACCTACAGTCATCTGGGTGCCCAGATCTTGGGTGATGCGTTCGGCGGATTGCTTTATTTCTTGGGAAAGGGCCCGTAACGGGGTGATCCAAACCGCTTTCAACCCCTTTTTGTGCTTGGATTTATAATCGGGATTGTTCTTGATATAATTCAATACAATGGGAAACCAAAGGGCATAGGTTTTTCCACTTCCGGTTGGTGCGTTCAATAGGCCATGCTTGCCTTCCAAAAAAGCATCCCAGGTCTGTTTTTGAAATGGGAAGGGCTGCCATCCTTGTTGATGGAACCAATTTTCCGCAATATGGAAGAGTTCGGAATTCTGCAGATCGCCGTTGTTGAAATTATGCTTGGAAATTGAAAATTACGAATTTCTTTCATGCCTACACATGGGCTTTCTTGCGATAAAATTTATATTTGCAGTATAAAATTTTCGATATGCCAATTTTAGATCTATACGAGCACGGAGACCACCGAAAAAACCTTGCCCATTTTGCAACTTTGGCGAGTTTGGCGGCGGTTGATGGGGAAATAAATCCGAAGGAAAAAGCGGTTTTGGAAAAATTCGCCTTTAAACTGAATATCACCGAACAAGAGTTCAAGGAAGTGATGAAAAAGGAGAACAAATACCCTATTGAAACCCCACATAGCGGCGAGAAAAGATTTAAAAGGCTGTTCGAATTCTTCCAAATCATCTTTTCCGACCACTACATCGATGAAGATGAGCGCATTATTGTGGAAAAGTATGCTATTGGATTAGGTTTTTCCCCAAAAAAGGCAACAGAAGTTATCAATAAATCCATTGCCATTTTTTCTGGCCAAATAGACTTTGAAGATTACCACGAATTGATCAAGCGGGAGTGTAACTAGACTTTGGCCTTGGCCATAAACTCCTCGGCTTTTTCCACCATTTTTTTGCTCCCACAGAAGAAAGGCACGCGCTCGTGCAGTTCGGTGGGCTGTATGTCCATAATGGGTCTAAATCCGTCACTCGCCTTACCATTGGCCTGTTCTGCCAAAAATGCCATGGGATTGCATTCGTACAGTAGACGTAACTTGCCATTTTGGGCCTTACTGCTCTTTGGGTACATGTAAATACCTCCTTTGATCATGTTGCGGTGAAAATCGGAGACCAACGATCCTATATAACGCGATGTATACGGTCTATCACCTTCCTCCATTTGACAATATTTGATGTAATCTTTCACCCCTTGTGGAAAATGGATATAGTTCCCTTCGTTCACCGAATAAATTTTTCCCGTTTCGGGGAATTGCATTTTGGGGTGGGACAGATAAAAGGTGCCCAGTGCAGGGTTCAGGGTAAATCCGTTTACGCCATCCCCAGTGGTATAGACCAGCATGGTGGACGTACCATAGATGATGTACCCAGCTGCAATTTGGTTTCTGCCCGGTTGTAAAAAATCCTCCAAAGTAACTGGGGTGCCCACTGGGGTAACCCGTCGATAAATGGAAAAAATGGTTCCAACGGAGACGTTCACATCGATGTTGGACGATCCATCCAAGGGATCGATCAAAACAATGTACTTGTTCTTATGCTGATTGTCGAAACTGTTGATGCTGATAAAATCATCCTCTTCCTCGGAGGCGATGCCGCAAACAATTTCTCGGTTTTTGAGTGTCTGAATGAACTTTTCGTTGGCAAGTACGTCCAGTTTTTGCTGGTTTTCCCCTTGAATGTTGGTGTCGCCTGCCGAACCGATGATGTCCACCAGTCCCGCTTTGTTTACTTCGTGGTTGACCACTTTGGCGGCCAATCGAATGCCGTTCAATAATCTAGAAAGTTCCCCGGATGTATACTGAAATGAGTTTTGATTGGCGATAATAAATTCGCCTAATGTGCGGTGCTGCTGCTCGAACATGAATAGCTGTTTTATTTATGGACAAATATCGGGCATTTTGTGAAACTACAACGATTTCGAAAGACTTTAGTTTTGTAATTTTATAACTTTGAGTTTTATTTCTAACAATATGGAATTTACAATCAGGGATGCACGTCCCGAAGACATGGAACAGGTATTGGGCCTGATACAGGAATTGGCCCATTTTGAAAAGGAGCCGGATGCTGTGGAGGTCACTGTTGAGGATTTAAAAGTGCACGGATTTGGGGAACAACCCTTGTTTCATTGCTTTGTTGCAGAGACTTCCGATGGTATCGGGGGCATTGCCTTGGTATACCCACGCTTTTCCACTTGGAAAGGTCCGGTAATTCATTTGGAAGATCTGATCGTTGCAGAGCGGATGAGAGGAAGTGGACTTGGAACCGCCCTATTGGATGAGGTAGTAAAATACGGCCATAAACTTGGGGTAAAACGTATTTGTTGGGAGGTGTTGGACTGGAACGAACCTGCCATAGCCTTTTATGAAAAGAAAGGGGCCAATGTTCTAAGGGATTGGGATGTGGTCCATTTGGATGAAAACGGAATCAAAAATTATTTGGAAAGCTTGAACTGAGCTTATCCATTTTTACAATATCAGAAATTTACATGAGAGTATTTAAGTTTGGTGGTGCGTCGGTAAAGGACGGTGATGCGGTTAGAAATGTGGTACGTGTTCTGCAGGAAGTCGGGTATAAAGATACCTTGGTGGTCATCTCTGCCATGGGCAAGACGACCAATGCCATGGAAAATGTGGTGGAATGCTATTTTAACGATAAAAATGGAATCAATGCGGCCATCCAGGAAGTGGCGGATTACCATAATGGTATTCTTGTCAATTTGTTCGAGAATCCCAAACATCCCATTTACGGACAAGTCAAGGATTTGTTTGATGAGGTAAAAGGGTTTCTGGTTTGGAACAAATCTCCCAAATACGGGTTTGTCTACGATCAGGTAGTGGGCTATGGGGAACTGTTGTCCACTACGATCATCAGTGCCTATCTTAATGAAGTGGGCTTGGTGAACACTTGGTTGGATGTACGCAATCTTATAAAGACGGACAATACCTATCGCGATGCCCAAGTGAACTGGGAACGTACCCAACAAGAAGTAGCTACCAAAATCGATAGATCCAAGTTGAACATTACCCAAGGTTTTTTGGGGAGTGACGACAATAATTTCACCACCACATTGGGTAGGGAGGGTTCTGACTACACCGCGGCCATTTTGGCCTATTGTCTCAATGCCGAATCAGTCACGATTTGGAAGGATGTGCCCGGGGTTCTGAATGCCGATCCCCGAAATTTTGATACGGCCCAATTGCTGGAACAGATTTCGTACCGAGAGGCCATAGAGCTTGCTTTTTATGGCGCCTCCGTGATTCACCCCAAAACCTTGCAACCCTTACAGCGAAAGGAAATCCCATTGCACGTAAAATCTTTTTTAAATCCCAAGGATATGGGAACCACGGTTGGCAAAGGGATTGGTATTGTCCCAAAAGTGCCCTGTTTCATCGTGAAGAAAAACCAGGTGTTGCTCAAACTTTCTTCTTTGGATTTTTCCTTTATCGTTGAGGACAACATCAGTGAAATTTTCAAGTTGTTGGCCGACCATCGTTTAAAGGTGGATTTAATACAGAACTCCGCTATCAGTTTTTCAGTTTGTTTGGACAATAAGTTCAAGGGATTGCCCCTATTGTTGGAAGAATTGAAGAAAAAGTTCAAAGTGGTGTGTCACGAGGATGTATCCCTGTTTACTATACGCCATTTTGATGACGATGCGGTCAAATCCCTTCAAAATGGTAAATCGGTATTGGTGGAACAACGGGGTAAGGAAACTGTGCAACTTGTTGTAAAATAGGCCTTTTGCGGTTTGGGTAGGTGGACAGATACCAATTATTGTAATTTTCTATCTTTACGCTTACCTAAACATGATTTTTTATGGGATTGGTTACGGCAAAAGAGGTGGCAAAGGTTATCCATCTGGACAAGTATGGCTTTTTGGGCACCTTTGTGGGCTGGCTTTTGATGGTTGCCACCAAGATCACTACCATAAACCGATTTTACAACAAGAACAAAGAACTGCCCGGTCCAGAGTTTTTGGATGCGATTTTGGATCATTACGAAATCGACTTTGAAATCCCCGAGGAAGACATCAAACGGCTACCTAAGTCCGGGCCCTACATCACCATAAGTAACCATCCCTTGGGTGGTATTGACGGGGTACTTTTACTTAAACTCTTGCTCAATGAACGGCCCGATTATAAAATAATCGCCAATTTTTTGCTGCATCGCATCGAGCCCTTGAAACCATTCATTTTGCCAGTAAACCCTTTTGAAACCCACAAGGATGCGAAGAGCAGTATCGCTGGTTTTAAAACGGCGTTGAAACATTTACAAGACGGCCACCCTTTGGGTATTTTTCCAGCTGGGGAGGTGTCCACTTATCGGGATGGAAAATTAGTGGTGGACAGGCCATGGGAAGAGGCGGCCATCAAATTGATACGAAAGGCCGAAGTACCGGTAGTACCCATTTACTTTCATGCACGCAACAGTCGATTGTTCTATACCCTTTCCAAAATGAATGATGTGTTCCGAACGGCAAAACTCCCTTCGGAACTCACCTCCCAAAGTATGCGACCCATCAAGGTACGCGTGGGGCAGCCCATTTCCGTGAGTACACAACAAGAGGAACCCACCTTGGAGTCCTTTACCGAACTGCTGCGCAAAAAAACCTATCTGCTAGCCAACGTTTACGAAAAGGAACGGTTGTTTGATAAGGTGCCCACATCCTTGAAAATACCAAAACCGCCCCAAAAAATAGCCACGGCAGTAAGCTCCAAGGTGTTGGAGGGTGAAATTGAAAAGTTGCGGGAAAAGGATTGTCGCGTATTGCAAAGTAAGAACTATGAGGTATTCCTGGCCCAACAACAAGATATGCCTTTCTGTTTAAATGAAATCGGCCGCCAACGCGAGGTCACTTTCAGGGAAGTGGGCGAAGGGACCAATAATGCCATCGATCTGGACAAGTTCGATTCGTATTACCATCATTTGTTTTTGTGGGACGATGATGAAAAGGCCATTGTAGGGGCCTATCGAATGGGCTTGGGATCACAGATCTTTAAAAAGTACGGTATCGATGGGTTTTACCTTCAGGACCTGTTCCGTTTTGAACCGGAACTATATGGCATGATGGAAAAATCCATAGAAATGGGTAGGGCCTACATTGTTAAGGAATACCAGCAAAAACCCATGCCACTCTTTTTGTTATGGAAAGGTATAGTACACACAACACTGCGCTATCCCGAACATAAATACTTGATTGGTGGGGTAAGCATCAGCAACCAATTCTCCAATTTCTCCAAATCGTTGATGATCGAGTTCATGAAATCGAACTATTGGGATCCCTATGTGGCACAATACATCCGTCCCAAAAAGGAGTTCAAGGTCAAATTGAACGATGCCGATAAGGAGTTCATCTTTGATGAAACCCAGGCAGACCTGAACAAATTCGATAAATTGATCAGTGAAGTGGAACCAGGGAGTCTGCGATTACCCGTATTGATTAAAAAATACATCAAACAAAACGCCAAGGTAGTGGCTTTCAACGTGGATCCTTTGTTCAACAATTCGGTGGATGGGCTCATGTACATTCGTATCGCGGACCTGCCGGAAAGCACCGTGAAGCCCGTTATGGAAGAGTTTCAAGCCGAGTTGGAACGTAAAATGGCGGAAGGGGCCATCCCTGCGGAGGACGACCTTAATCCATAAGTTCTTCCTTTACAAAATCGTGGCAATATTCCTTGATGGCATCCCGGGTGGCTTCGAACGCTTCATGAATTTCTTTTTCGGAACCATGCACTTTGGATGGATCACTAAAATTTTGGTGTAGTCGCCTTGCTTTTTTAGAGGGGATGTACGGACAATGTTCCTTGGCATGGTCACAGACCGTGATGATGTAGTCCCATTCGATACCTTCATATTCATCCACATGGTTCGAGGTGTGTTGGGATATGTCCACACCATCCTCTTTCATGATGGCCACGGCCCCCGGATTCAATCCATGGGTTTCGATGCCGGCACTATAAATGTTTGCGAGATTGTTTTGAAAGTGGTTCAAATAGCCATGCGCCATTTGGCTACGGCAAGAATTTCCGGTACAAAGTACCAATACATTTTTCATAAGGGATTTTTTAGTTCTGTTTAGTCGATTCCAACAATTTGGCTTCTTTTTTCAAATAACAGGTTGTCCTTCCACACCCCTTTGATCTTGCCGACGCGTTCCCTTTTACCGATGTAGCGGAAACCCACTTTTTCATGGAGTTTGATGCTACCCAGGTTTTCAGGGAAAATGCCGGATTGGAGTGTCCAGTAGCCTGCTTTTTCACTTTCCAAAATTAGGTGTTCCATCAGCAATTTTCCTACACCCTTTCCCCTGTTTTTTGTTGCAATATAAACACTTACTTCCGCCACACCGCCGTACACACATCGGCTCGAAACGGGAGATAAGGCCACCCACCCCAGTATCTCTCCTGCTTCCTCGGCCACAAATCGACAATGTGGCGTGTGGGCCTTGTCCCAATGGTCATAGGTTGGGGTGGAGGTTTCAAAAGTTGCAAATCCGGTGGCAATACCGTCGGCGTAGATTTGGGAAACCTGGCCCCAATCTGCCGAGTGCATATCACGAATCGTCATATGGATTGATTTAACAGCAGCCTGAACCAGGGGCACAACAGGGTTCCTGTTCCGTTGCGGCCTGTTTTTCAACGACACCGCAGGTTTCCTTGGCCTTGCAATCTGTTTTTTCCACGGAAAGTTTTAGGAGCAACTTCTTTTCATCCAGGGCGTAGTCATCTACAAATAGTTGGGCGGTATGAAAATCGGCATTTCTGTATTCAAACTTGATTTCCGCATCGGAAACCATCGGCTTGATCTTGTTCACCTTGTTTAGAATGCCCAAGGCTTTATAGGTAGACATGTAGTCCCTTTTGCCAATTTCTTTGGGGCTTTCCCAAAGTTGTACAATGGTCTCTTTCCAAAAATCGGTTCCGGCACCACAATCCACAGAATCGATAGTAATGTTCTTTACTTCGGTAATGTGGTAGTTGGCTCCGACCAATTGGTTGGGTGCATATTCAAAAAGTAAACTTTTGTCCTGGTGCTGTTGCAACAGGGATAGGAATTCGGCTGTTTTCATGGTTAACAACAATTACGGTTAATATTGGAAAAAAACGTGTGAAGGGTTTCTTGGATTTCCTTCCAACGTTCCTGGTCGATACAATAACAAAGGTTTTTGCCTTCAAAAGTGCCTTTGAGCAGGCCAATTTTTTTGATTTCGTTCAAGTGCTGTGATATGGTAGGCTGCGCCAATCCGATAATATCCACCAAGTCGGTACAGATACAGGCATCCTGTTTGCTGATGTATTCCAGAATGGCCACACGGGCAGGATGTGCCAGTACTTTGGCGATTCGAGCCAACTCGTTTTGTTTGTCGGTGAACATATGTGTCTTCGTCAGTCCCATACTACGTTTTAATTATACATTGCAATATTACGATGAAGCTATGAAATAAAAAAGCCAGAAGTGTATTTTTTCTGACTTTTTGTGTTCTGTTATAGGCTTTTGAACCAGTTTTGGAAGGTTTCTCCAACCAAAAATACCGGCTTCCGGTTGCCGTTGATCGCCCCGATTAAGCTTATAATCCAAAGGATGGCACAAAATAGCCAACCCAAAAAGTTTAGTACTGGTATAAAAGAAATTACAAAAAGAATCAGGAATATCCCCAAAACTTGACGGATGTAAAAGGAACCCAGTTCCGTTTTGTTGCTACTGTTCATGATGATGGCTACGATCCATCCGATCAAAGTGATATGGGCAATAATGGCCACGGTCTTTCCGCTTTCCGGATTGCTGGGGTCAAATGCTTGCTTTACATCTTCTTTAAATTCTTTTGCTGCCTCTTCGGCTTTATCTCCGAAGTCTTTTTTTTCTTCTGACATGATTTTTAATGTGTTGGTTAATGAAGATTAAATGTAGCAAATAAATCAATAGCTACTGGAAGGCTTTATCAACAGGCTCCCAGAGCTCTATTTTGTTTCCTTCCGGGTCCAAGATCCATCCGAATTTGCCATACTCGTATTCTTCCATTTCCCCCACAATGGTTACCCCTTCCTGTTTCAACGCTTCGAGCAGTTCCACCAAGTTCTCAACACGAAAGTTCATCATAAACTGTTTTTCACTGGGCGCAAAATAGGTGGTATCTTCCTTAAATGGGCTCCATTGGGTGGAACAGTCATTGCCTTCTTGGTCCTTCCACCAAAACGTACATCCGTAGGAGTCGGTATTCAATCCCAAATGATTTTTATACCACTGCTTTATGTTGTCGGGGTCTTGGGTCTTAAAGAAAAAGCCTCCTAGTCCTGTTACTCTTTTTTTCATGCTTTTTTAATGTTTTGTTCATAGATGTCGATCCAATCCTGTGGGCCGATTTTTTTACACAATTCCCCGATCAGTCCATAAGGAATGTTTTGTGTGTTCTTGAATCGGATACAACTTTTGCCCATATCCAATTTGGTCTTTACATGCTTGGGGTATTCTTTCACAAACCAATCCAACAAGTTTGGGTTGGCATACATACCCATGTGGTACAAGGCCACGAAGTTTTTCTGTGAGGCAATGTTGATGAAGGGCAAAGGCAGTTTGGGGTCGCAATGGTACCCATCCGGATATCGGGAATGGGGCACTACATACCCGATCATTTTATAGTTGATGCATTCTTCAAAACCATCGGGTAGGTTCTTTTTTATGGTTTCGCGAAGTTTGGAAACAGCTTCTTTTCTGTCCTCGGGCAGTTGGGCGATATAATCGTCCGGTGATTGTGCGTCAATGGTCATAACGGAACTATTTGCGTTGAAGGATCAAGGAGGAAATCAAGGTGATAATAAACCCGATCAAGAACACGGTCAATGCCATAAAAGCGAACGAAAGCAATGGGTTGGAAAACTGGGCTTTTTGGGACTCCAGTTCGGCCAATTTTACCCGCAACTCATCGGGGGGCAAAGTGCCTTTCATGTTTTCGGCAATTTCAGCATAGTATTGATCCATAAAACCGGGATTCAATACTTCGGTATAAAACACATCCAGCAAACCGAAAACAAAGGCAGTGATTAGCGTAATCATCAACCCGATTGCCAAGGCTTGTTTAAAACTTACCTTTCCGGCATTTTCCTTATCCCTAAAATGTCGAATCCCGAAAAACACGAAGCTTAATGAAACCACAATGGAAACATAGCCCAAAACTTCCTGTACCGGAAGTGAAAGCGTGCCCAGTACATACCAGCTGAAAATAAATAGCACACAGATGGTAATGGCGCCATAGGCTCCATATCTTAAAATTGATTTTTTCATGATCTATTAATTAAATGATTGATTCAAACCTAGCTCAAACCAGTATTTTGGCACTCATACTAAAGTACCAAAAAGTGCCGATCAACGGTAAAAACCAAATTAATTGGATAGTAAGTGGAGTGTTTTTGCCTTTTGGATAGCTTGGGTGCGCCGCTTGGCGTCCAACTTGACCAACAAATTGGATACATGGGTTTTGATGGTGCTTTCCGAAACAAATAGCGAATCGGCAATTTCCTTGTTCGACATTCCTTTGGAAAGATGGACCAAAACCTCGTATTCCCGATTACTGATACCGAGTTGGGTGATCATGTTGTGATCAATCTCTGTTTTGGCATTGGGTTGTTTTCCGGCTTGCCTTTTATTGATGTAAAGACCGACGAAAAAAAAGACCAAGGCAATGGCTCCCAAAACCAGTTCCACCGCTATGTTCCCCGATAGATAGGAATAAGTGCTGAATTTAAAAAGTAAAAGGATGGCAATGGTCAGTGCCGAAAAAACAAGGACGGTCTTTTTCACCCTTAAAATTAGCAAAATCTTTCTTTCACCTTGTCCACTATGGTTTGTGCCAGTTTCACCTTGCTTTCCTCGGTCCAACCGGCCACATGGGGGGTCAACAATACGTTTTTGGCTTTTCTAAGGTATTTGAAGGCCTTTGGTTTTTGGACGAACATGTTCTCGAAGGATTTTTTCTCGTACTCCAACACATCGAGACCGGCACCCAATATTTTTCCTGATTTTAGGGCAGCCACCAAATCTTCGGTGACCACACATTTCCCACGGGCAGTGTTCAACAGCCAAAAGGGTTTATGGAAGGCATTGATGAATTCGGTGTTTACCATGCCTTCGGTTTTTTCGGTCTGGGGCACGTGCAGGCTTACTACATCCGACTTTTGTTGGAATTCCATGATTCCGACTTGGCGGGCATTTTCGTCCCCAACACCTCCCACAATGTCGTAGCAGATTACTTCCACATCAAAACCACGCAATTTTTTGGCAAACGCCTTTCCCATGTTGCCATAACCGATGATGCCCACTGTACGTCCGTCCAATTCGACACCTCGGTTGCCTTCACGGTCCCATTTGCCTTTTTTGACCTCACGGTTGGCCTTGCACATTTTGTTCATCACCGACAACAACATCCCCAAGGTGTGTTCCCCAACTGCATTTCGGTTGCCTTCCGGTGCCGAGGCGAGAAAAATTCCTTTTTGCCTGGCGTAGTTGACATCGATATTTTCAAGTCCGGCACCCACACGGCCGATGAACTTTAAGTTGGTGGCTTTGTCCAAAAATTGTTGATCAATGGTAAACCGGCTGCGGATCACAATGCCATCGTACAAATGGATTTTTTGTTCCACAGCTTCTTTTGTTGAAGAATAGTCTTCGTGATTTTCAAATCCGAGCGCCGCAAACTGTTCCAACAGAAGCGGATGGTTGGTGTCAAGATGGAGAACTTTCATGGGGTCAAATATACAACTCCTAGATTTTTGGATAATGGGTCTGGGTCTTTTCGTGCTGCACATTTCCGGTATGGGCCGTGGACAGTTTTTCGAACAGCAGCACATGCACCTCTTCCCCGTTTTTGGTCATGGGGTTATGTTCCACACCTTTGGGCACCACAATGATCTCCCCTTCATTTACTTCTTCGGTGCGATCCCTGAATTGCATGTACAAGGTACCCTTGAGCACTTGAAAAAGCTCGTCTTCATGTTCATGGGCATGCCAAACAAATTCCCCCTGCAGTTTGGCCAGGAGCACCTGCATATCGTCCACCACGGCTATTTGGTGTGGATGCCATTGTTGTGTAAACTCGGCATGTTTTTGTTTGAGGTTGATGGGTTTCATTAAGGTGAAGGTTTAGTTCGTAGGGATAGGTAAGTTGTGCATTTTCAAAAAGGATAGCTTGTCCCAGTAACCTCTTTGGAATTTGATTTTTCCATCAACAACATGAAAAAAACCACAACCTCGAAGGCCCAGCGGGTCTTTCCATTCGAGAATGGCCCATGATCCGTCTTCAAAGATATTCTCCACAATGCATTCCATATCGGCTGCAGTAAATTCCTTTTTGAACATTTCTTGAATGGCTTTTTTTCCAATAACGGGTTCATTGGCCACCTGATGGTTCACGGCATCATCATGATAAAATTCAGCCATGGCATCGGCATCTGCCATATTGAAGACTTTTACCCACTTTTCCACTAATTGCCTTGGTGTCATTTGCCGCTGGTTTTTTAAATCCCCAATATCAATTTGGCGATGGTAAAATAAATCAGGATGCCAAAGATGTCGTTGCTTGTCGTGATAAAGGGTCCGGTGGCAATGGCGGGATCGATGTTTCTTTTATGCAGGAACAAGGGGATGAAGGTACCGATGAGTCCGGCCACCACGATCACGATTACCAAGGAAAGAGAAATGGCAATGGCGGTACTCAAGGTTCCTTTCCAAATCCAAGTGAAAACCAATAACAAAACGGCCAGAATCAATCCGTTGAGCAATGCCAACAACATTTCCTTCACCAATCGGCTGCTGATACTGCCTTTAAGATCATCGTTCGCCAAACCTTGCACCATAATGGCACTGGACTGTACACCAACGTTCCCGGCCATGGCCGCAATTAGGGGTGTAAAGAAGAACAGCACAGCGTGCTTGGAAATCATTTCTTCAAAGTTGCCCATGATGGCTGCCGCACCCAGTCCTCCAAATAGCCCCAGAATGAGCCAAGGCAATCGAGCCTTTGTCAATATCCAAATACTATCGTCCGCTTCCACATCTTGGGAAATACCTGCAGCCAACTGATAATCTTTATCGGCTTCCTCTCGGATTACGTCCACAATGTCGTCAATGGTGATGCGGCCAACCAATCGGCCAATTTCATCCACAACGGGTATGGCCTCCAAATCGTATTTGGACATGATCTTGGCCACTTCTTCCCCTTTTTCGTTCACGTTCACCGAATCCACTTTGGGGATGTACACATCTTTGATGTTGGTTTTGGTAGAGGTGGTCAACAGGTCTTTCAAAGACAACCTTCCCTTGAGCCTACCTTCATCATCCACCACATAAATGGAATGCACGCGCGTCACGTTTTCGGCTTGTGCTCGCATCTCCTTTACGCAGGTGAGCACGTTCCAGTTTTCGTTCACCTTTACCAACTCCTTGGCCATAAGACCCCCCGCGGTATCTTCATCATAGCGCAACAGGTCCACAATATGCTTGGCGTGTTCCCGGTCCTCGATTTCGGAGATGACCTCTTGGATGATCTCTTTCGGCAGCTCGTTGATGATGTCGGCCGCGTCATCCGTATCCAATTCCTCCAGCTCGCTGGCAATTTCCTTGGCGGTCAGGTTGCTCAATACGGCCTCCCGAATATCCTCGTGCATTTCGGCAAGGATATCGGACGTTTTTTCGCTGTCCAGTAACTTAATCAGGTAGGTAGCCTCCTCAACTTCCAACTCATCGGCAATCTCGGCAATGTCCGCATAGTGGAACTCCGACATCATGGTCTGAAGTTCGGCATTTCGGTTTTCCGCTATCAGTACCTTGATTTCCTCTAAAAGTTCGTCTGTGAGTTTAAACGGGGTCATTCGCTATCTTCTGGGTCAACGTTACAAAATCTGCCACACTGAGCTGTTCCGGGCGTTGGTCAAAGATAGTATCTTCTTTTAGATTATCGGAAAGATTAAAGGTTTTAAGGCTGTTGCGAAGCGTCTTCCGTCTTTGATTGAAAGCTGTTTTTACCACATTGAAGAACAAACGTTCATCGCAGGGAAGATGGATGTCCGCTTTTCGGATGAGGCGCAATACACCCGAATCCACCTTTGGTGGGGGATCAAATACAGTGGGCGGCACCGTAAAAAGGTATTCGGCCTCATAAAAGGCCTGTACCAATACGGAAAGGATACCATAGGTTTTGCTGCCCGGTTTTTCACAAATGCGCTGGGCCACCTCTTTCTGGAACATACCGGAGAATTCGGGAATCTGTTTGCGCATTTCCAGCATTTTAAAAACAATCTGGCTCGAAATATTGTAGGGGAAGTTTCCGGTGATGGCAAATTGTTCTTCGCCATACAGTTGGGTAAGGTCATATTTTAAAAAGTCGGCCTCGACGACTTGCAATCGGTCAGTATTCTTCAACAAATCTGAATGCTCCAAGGGAAAGCTGTGGTTCAGGTACACGATGGATTCGGAATCCAGATCCATGGCCACCAAATCCAAATCGCGTTGCAACAGGTATTTGGTGAGCACGCCCATTCCCGGTCCAATTTCCACAACATGGTGGTATCCTTCCAAAGAAAGTGTATCCGCAATTTTCTGGGCAATGGTCTCATCTTTTAAGAAATGCTGCCCCAAATGCTTTTTGGCCTTTACAGCACTTTCAACCTGTTCGTTGGCCATTTTTTTGGGCTTGCCATGGAAGGCTTTCTGTCTTTTTTTCTTGGACACGGGTGTTTTTTTACAAGTTACTTGGAATTTTCGATATACACCCAAGCTGTTCCACCGGACTCCAAAGGGAATTTTTTCCGTTTATAGGCACTGGTTTCGTAAATGTCAGCTTTTTTCAGGTCGTTTTCCGATACTTCATAAACTTGACCTTGCACCTTATCTTGTTGATTGTTGGTTTGTAGTACCAATGGGTAACGACCGTAAACGGCATTTTCCATTTTTTTGAAACCGAGAAGTGCATCTGGCATGCCTTTCAAGAAACGGCCAAAGATATATTCCTGCACTTGAGGGTCCTGAAGGGTGCCGTAGGTAAAAAGGTATTCCAAACTATTAGGGAATTTGTTGGCTGATCACTTCCAATTCCGTTCGAAAAGCCACAAACTTGTTCGGAAAATGCTTCTGGGCATCGGCGCGAAGTCGGTCCGCATCCTCTTTGTAATAGGCCTCCAATGTTTTGCGGTCTTGGGTAGTGTATTGAATAGAGTAGGTGATGCCCGCCTCTTCCTCGACCAATACCTTCACCATTTTGGCATGGGAAAACTTACCGGTGTCCAGCATGTCCGGGATGTGTTTGTCGCGCATCCATTCGAGCCATTTGTCATGGACACTTTCATCAATATTGATGGTAACATTGTAAATGAGCATACCCTTGGTTTTGATGGGATAAATGTAGCGAACAATTAGTTAATGGCATCGCCCCGCAACCGCCTAAAATTAGTACGGGCCTGAGGAAAATAGTAACTGTCCTGATAGTTGTAGATGATCTTTTCGTAATGGCTTTTCGCTTTTTCGGGTTGATTGAGGATGTTTCGGTACAATTCGCCCAGTGCAAAATGGGCATCGTCGGCCAAAATGCCATCGGCATAGAATTCTACAATTTTTTGATAATTGAATTCGGCACTTTCATACTCCTTTTGCTCTTCCAACAATTGGGCTTGCTTCAACAGGGCCTCGTCCTCGATTTTTTCCCCTTTATGGTTTTGAAGGATGTCCTCCAATTCGGCTATGGCCTGCTGGTTTTTGTTTTGGTAGGCCAATAGGTCGGCCTTTGCATATTTTTTGAGTGCGGTTTGGGTGGAATCTTCCAGGGAATTGTCCGAAATGAGCAGACTCAATTGCATGGCATCGTTGGCGATGAGTTGGGAGGTAGATCCCCGAAGCACTTTCAACTGGGTAAGCGCCCAATCGAAATCGCCTTTATAAAAACTGGTCTGCGCCACTTTAAATCGTGCATCCTGTCCGAGGACATCATTTTTTAAAGCCTTTTGGACTTGGGTAAATAGGATTAGGGCCTCGTTAAAACGCTGGTCGAAGACCAAAATATCGCCCAAGGCCAATTTTACATAGGCCAATGCCATGCGACCCATCGGCAATTCCAAGCTTTCCTTGAGCATTTTTATGGCGGGTTCGGGCTGTTCCTTTTTAAATGTTAGAAAATTGGCATAGGCAATTTGAAGTTGTAGGGTCTGGCTTTGATTGCCATATTCGGCAACAAGATCTTCAAACTGTTTTTCAACGGCATCCAGAACTTTTGGTGTCGGGTTTTCCAGTTCGATGTCGATCAGGTGGAGTTGGGCATTCAACTTGGACCTTGGTTCTTCGCTGTTGTCCACAATGTATTGGAAGATATCGGTCGCACTTTCAAAATCCTTATCGTCCAGTGCGATTTGTCCCAAATTTTCCAAGCGGTCGGTGTTTATGCCCTCGGCCCGTTTGTAAATGGCTTTTTCTTGATTGAAGGCACTGCTGTATTGTTTTTGCTGCACAAACAGCCAACTCAGGAGTTCGTTCCACAGTAGGTCGGCGTTTTTTTGTGCGTTTTTCAACAATACCTTTCGAAGCAATACATTGTTTTCATTGTTTGGGTCTTCGGAAATAAAATCGTCGATGTTCCGCAACACATTGGAGCGGGATGTTCTGCCTTCCCAAATGAGGTTGAGGTAGGATTGGTACATTTTTTCAATTTCGCCCTGTTCCCCATAAATGCGGGCCAATTGAAAATCATAGTTGAGATCCGGTTTTAGCTCCATTGCCCTTTTGAAGGCCCGTATGGCATAATCCAAAACGGCATATTGCTGGAATCGGTAGCCCACACTGTACCCAAAATTGGGATTGTCCTCGATTTTTTCTATGGCCTTTTCATAAAACTCCGTTGCCTTTTCGGGATGGTTCTGTAAGGTATGGTTATAGCCCAATTCAATATAAAATGTTGGGAACGCATAGCTTTCATTGAGCTTTTCCAAAAGAAAGTTTTCGGCCTCGTCATACCTTTCCAATTGCTGGTAACAGGCCACCAACCCCTCGGCATAATCGGTACGACGGGGATTGGCTTCCACCAATTTTTCATAAAAGACAACAGCTTTCTCAAAATCCCCATCATTGAAGTATTGCTTGGCCAAAAAATCTTCTTGGGCCAATGCCGAAAACTGGTAGAGGAGGAACGATATCAGAAATAAAAAATAGCGCAATAGCATATTTGTTGGTAGCAATAAATAAGAGCGTTTTGTCATTTCGAACGTAGTGAGAAATCTCATATTAAATTAAAGGTTGTGAGATTCCTCGTCGCTTTGCTCTGTCGGAATGACCAATTGTTCTTAAAAAAATGAATGCTATGAATTTCAATCCACAATGTTTCATTTCAAATATAACGCAGAAAAGTGCGGGATTCTGTTAAGTGAATCCAAATTATGGGCTGTGCGACCTAATCGATCAGCTCAAAACCGCAATAGGGTACCAAAACCTCTGGTATTTGAATACCTGCCTCGGTCTGGTAATTTTCCAAGATGCCGGCCAAAACTCGTGGTAGCGCCAAAGAACTTCCATTTAGCGTGTGGGCCAGTTGCATTTTACCATTTTCATCCTTATAGCGCAATTTGAGGCGGTTGGCCTGGAAGGTCTCAAAATTAGAAACCGAACTGATCTCCAACCAACGATCCTGGGCCGTGGAGAATACCTCAAAATCGTAGGTGAGGGCAGAAGTAAAGCCCAAATCACCACCGCACAATCTTAAAATGCGATAGGGTAATTTCAATTCCCGAAGAATCTTCTTCACATGCTCCACCATTTCATCCAAGGCTTGGTAGGAATTGCTGGGGTGTTCCATGCGTACAATTTCCACTTTATCGAATTGATGGAGACGGTTCAGTCCACGGACATGGGCCCCGTAGCTTCCGGCCTCTCTTCTAAAACAAGGTGTGTAGCCAGTATACTTAATGGGAAAATCACTTTCAGCCAATATATCGTCCCGGTGCAAATTGGTCACGGGAACTTCGGCAGTTGGGATCAGGTAGAGATCATCGGCGGTCACGTGGTACATTTGCCCTTCCTTGTCCGGCAATTGCCCTGTGCCGTAACCTGAGGCTTCGTTCACCATGTGGGGTACCTGCATTTCGGTATAGCCCGCTTCGGTGTTCTTGTCCAAAAAGTAGGAGATTAGGGCGCGTTGCAATCGTGCACCTTTACCTTTGTAAACGGGGAAACCGGCCCCGGTGATCTTCACACCCAGTTCAAAATCGATGATATCGTATTTTTTTGCCAGCTCCCAATGGGGTAGTGCACCTTCAAACAGGGTTGGTATATTTCCTTCCCGGAACACTTCTTCGTTGTCTGCATCCGAATTCCCGGCAGGTACCAATGCATTGGGCACATTGGGGATAAGGTACAGTTGCTCTTGAAGGGCCTCGGCCGTTTCGTTCAAGGCATCCCCCAATTGCTTTGAAGTTTCCTTGAGACCTGCTGTTTTTTCTTTCAACACGTTGGCTTCTTGGGCCTTCCCGGTTTTGAAAAGGATTCCAATCTCTTTGGAGATTTTGTTGGATTCGGCCAGTGTAGCATCCAATTCGGTTTGTATGGAACGGCGTTTTTCATCCAGTTCCAGCACTTTGGCAATCATGGGTTCCGCATCAATGTTTCGCTTTTTTAAAGCGGTAATGATGGTTTCCTTGTTTTCCCGAATGGTATGTAATTGAAGCATAGCCTTGTTTTGAGCGGCAAATTTAATTTAATCTGAACAAGTGCCCAACTATTCTTGTTGTGTAATGTGGATTCGAAATCCATGAAAATAATCGGGCACGTGTAATTTTTGATAACAGGTTAACCGTTATTGGAAATCAGTCCCAACGAGTGGGATTTGTCCTTCTTGAGTTGTTCCTTCAATTCTTCCACCGAATTGAATTTGAATTCGTCGCGTATTCGGTGCAATAATTGCACCTGGATCTTTTTACCGTACAGATTGCCATCAAAATCGAAAAAGTTGATTTCAATGCTTTTATCTGTGCCGTCCACGGTTGGATTGTACCCAATGTTCATCATGCCAAAGTATTCCTTTCCATCCATTTCGCTTTTCACTACATAGGCACCGGTTTTTGGAATGAGTTTATAGGCTTCCTCAATATGCAGGTTGGCCGTGGGAAAACCGAATTTTTTGCCCAACCCTTTTCCTTTTTTGATGGTTCCGGTCAACATGTAATTGTAGCCCAAATAGCTATTGGCCGTCTCAATGTCGCCTTCTTTCAAGGCGGATCGGATCTTGGTTGAACTCACGGAGACATCGTCAATTTCTTGGGCCGAAATCTCTTCCACGTCAAAATCGAGGGCGTTGCCAAAAGTGATCAGATCTTGGATGTTGGCATTTCGGTTGCGTCCAAAACGATGATCATAACCGATGATCACTTTTTTCACCTTTAGACTGTTCACCAAGATGTCCCGCACAAATTCGGTGGCAGAAAGTCTGGAAAATTCCTTGGTAAAAGGGTGTACGATCAAGTAATCGAGGCCAAGGGTTTCCAGGATCTGTTTTTTCTCTTCCAGGGTGTTCAACAGCTTAATGTCCACATCTTTTTGCAAAACCATGCGCGGATGTGGAAAGAAGGTGAGCACCGTTGATTTTAGATTGGTGTTTTTGGCATTATTTATGAGGCGTTCCAATATCTTACGGTGTCCAATGTGCACGCCATCAAACGTGCCAATGGTGATTACTGTTTGAAAGGGAAGGTCTTTAAAATGAGAGATGTTATGGATTGTTTCCAACGGCTCAAGAAATAAAAAAGGCTTACATTTGAATCTGTACTATGCCCAAATATGTATGAAAGCTAAATTACACCTTGTTTTTTCAATAACCATATTTTTTAGTTGCTTTTGCATTTACGGGCAACAAGCTTATTGGAAGCCAATTGGTAAACAATCCAACTTTAAAAGCAGTTCCATCAATGACATTTCCAAGGCCAGAGCGGTATTTTCGTTGGATGTAAACAACTTTCAACGGGAAATGAGGTCTGTTTCCACTTCAAAAGGGGGTGGAAAGGTGGTCTATTTGCCCGATGCTGATGGCAAAATTAATGCTTTTACGCTTTGGGAAACGCCGGTTATACACCCGGATCTGGCCAAAAAATATCCAAATATCAAATCCTACACGGGTGTTAGTTCCGATGGAAAATATAGGGTGAAATTGAGCAGTTCGCACAAGGGTTTGGAAAGTATGGTGGTGAACCTACAGGACCAAAAACAAACTTTCATGGAACCATTGAGCAATAAATTGGGGGGATATGTGCTTTATGAAAAAGGTGCGGGAACAACAGCGAAGGACAATTTTGTTTGTGAAACGGAAAAGGCGGTCTTGGCTACTTCAAAAACCATTGCTCCCTTGGTGGATGACCAAATGTTGCGGAAGTTTCGAATAGCGGTTTCGGCAACGGGTGAATATACCGTTGGCAAAGGTGGTACTGTGGAAGATGCCTTGGCTGGAATCAATGCTACTATAACGAGGATCAATGAAGTTTTTGAATCTGATTTGGGAGTTACCTTAGAGCTTATTGCGAACAACGACCTAATAATTTTTACAGATCCCGAAACCGATCCGTACGATACAAGTCTCAATTCCCAAGTTCAAGCCACCTTGACATCCACTATTGGAGAGGCAAATTATGATGTGGGGCACCTTTTTCATCAAGTGGCCACAGCAAATTTGAACAATGGTAATGCAGGATTTATTGGAGCGGTCTGTGTCGATGGCCGAAAAGGCAGTGCATTTTCTGCGTCCTCCACACCCCAGGGAGACACCTTTGATTTGGATTACGTGGCGCACGAATTGGGCCATCAATTTGGGGCCAACCACACCTGGTCGTTCGAATCGGAAGGTACGGGTGTACAGGCAGAACCCGCTAGCGGCACTACCATTATGGGCTATGCAGGTATTGTTGGGGATAATGATGTAGCGCCCAATGGAGATGGATATTACCATTTCAATAGTATTTTACAGATATCCAATTATCTTCAAACAGTTTCTTGTGCCCAAACTACGGCATTGACCAATTCACCTCCCTTACTTACTCCAGTAGGTGATTATGTAATTCCTTTGGGAACCGCATTTGTCTTGGAAGGGATTGCCTCAGATCCAGATGTTGGAGATGTTTTGACCTATACTTGGGAACAAATCGACAACGGGGTAGTAACTTTTGCCACCTTTGGACCAACAAATCCAAGCGGAGCAAATTTTCGATCAATGCCGCCAAACGCGGATCCCAAACGGTATTTTCCAAGGTTATCCGAGGTCGCACTGGGCAATCTGACCCAGACCAACCCAACAGAAGGTGATGCTTGGGAAACGGTTTCTGAAATTGAGCGAAACCTCAATTTCGCATTCACGGTTCGTGACAATGCTCCAGGTGGTGGACAGGTGGTTTCCGACCTCCTCAATGTAAAGGTGGTTAAAGCTGCGGGACCTTTCGTGGTTACATCCCAAACGGCTAATGAAATTTATCAAGCGGGTTCCGTTCAAGAAATTACTTGGGATGTGGCCAATACCAATTTGGCACCCGTTGATGCACAAACGGTGGATATTTTTCTCTCATTGGATGGCGGATTGAGTTTTCCCTTGACCTTGGCTCAGAATGTGCTCAACGATGGTTCGGCAACAGTGTTATTACCTGGAAACGTTTCCAATAGTGCTAGGGTTATGGTAAAAGCCAGCGATAATGTTTTCTTTGCAGTAAACTCCACAAATTTTTCCATTGAACCATCGGAAGTGGTGTTAAGCTTTCAAAACTTGGATTTTGAAGTTTGTCAGCCCGACGATCTTGTGTTGCCTTTTGTCTATCAAACCTTTGCTGGGTTTAATGAGAATGCGGTTTTTTCTGCGGATGTGCCAGCCGGTTTGGTTGCGACCTTTTCCCCAACAAACGCCACAGCGGATGCCACACCAGTGGATTTAACCTTGTCGAATACCAACGGGGTTGTCCCTGGGATTTATGATATTACGGTAACCGCAACCACTGCGTCCGTTGTAAAAAGTATAGTATTGTCCGTTAGCATTCTTGATGGGAATTTTTCTGATGTAACCTTGTTGACCCCTTCCGATTCAGAAAGCCTGGTTTCATTGGACACGGAATTGACTTGGCTAGAGAACCCCTTTTATGATAGCTATGAATTGGAAATAGCCACGGACATTGGTTTTACCACTATTGTTGAATCAGCATCCATACCCTTTAACCATTATAAGGCGACGAACCTTCAACAGCAAACAGAATACTTTTGGAGAGTTCGCCCAAGCAATGGCTGTGGAACCGGAACATTTGGGACACCGTTCAGTTTTACGACCACCCCGATCGATTGTAAAAACAGACAAGCAAATGATTTGCCTTTATTCATCTCCTCCACGGGTACTCCAACAGTAACTACATCGGTGGTTTATTTGGAGGATCTTCCTTTGTCAGATGTGAACGTGAATCTGCAGATCAACCACTCTTATTTGGAGGATTTAATCGTGACCCTCATTTCTCCTGCAGGTACTAGGGTAACCCTTATTGCCAATACTTGTGGAGATTTGGATAATATTGATGCGGTATTTGATGATGATGGAGATCCCATAGTCTGTTCCGGAAGCCCTGCGATTTCGGGCAACATAACTCCTTTGGGTTCCCTGTCCTCTTTAAGGGGGGAATCCATATTAGGTGAATGGATTTTGGAGATACAGGATACAGCTAGTAGCGATGGAGGATCACTTGTTGGTTTTTCCTTGGATATTTGTGTTGAGGGTATTTTTAGGCCCGATGCGGATGGTGATGGCGTATTTGATGATGGTAACGACCTATGTCTGGGAACCCCTAAAGGAGTGGAAGTAGATACCAATGGTTGTGCAGTTTATCGATTTGCATCCAATAATTTTACCATTGAAATAGATAGTGAGACCTGCCGAAGCAGCAATAATGGGTCGATTAATGTTACGGCATTGGATACCTCCCTTACTTACACGGGTGTACTTACAGGAAATGGCAGTAATGTTTCACAAGATTTTACCAATACTTTTTCCTTTGAAAACCTAACGGCAGGAAATTATACACTCTGTTTAACGGGAACCAACGGTAGCGTTACGTATGAAGAAGTATGTTTTGGCTTGGTCATAGTTCAGCCGGATGTTCTCGACATTGGTGCAATAGTGGAAGCGGGGGTTCTTAACCTCGATTTGAAAGGGGCAACTTTTTATAATGTGGAATTAAATGGTCTTGTTACCCAAACGGAATCCAGTTCCATTCAAATACCCTTAAAGGAAGGGGTCAATACCCTACGGGTATTTTCAAATTTACCCTGTCAGGGTGTTGTTGAAAAAACTGTTTTCTATTCATCACGTCCAAGATTGTCGCCCAATCCTGTGTATACCACAACGGAAATCTACTTGGGAGGGTATGATGGTTCTGTGGGGGTTGAAATTTTTACGGCCAATGGTCGGTTGATAACCAAATATGTGAGATCGGTGAACGGCAATAATTTGGTGCTGGACCTTTCGGCGCTGCGAAATGGTGTCTATTATTTGGGGATAGAAAAGAATGGGGTAAGAGAAACCTTTAAATTTATTAAACGATGATGCGGAAATTGTTCTTCAGTGCAATTGTAATGGTATTGTTGATGTCTTGCGGTGGAGACAAAACCCCACCAGCTCCCAAGGCTGCCCTATTGGTTTTTCCAGAGGAGAACTCTGAATGCACAACGGGGATAAGTATAGGGGAAACTTTGAGTCAAGTAACGTTTAGGTGGAACGCGGTCAACAATACCGATAGATACACTTTGTCCGTCATAAATTTGAATACGAATGCCCCACAGAATGTTTCAACTTCTGCTACATCGGCCAGTCTTACTATAGCAAAAGGTGCACCTTTCTCGTGGACAGTGACATCGAGAAACAATGAATCGGATGAGGTCGCTGTCAGTGAAACATGGCTTTTCTATAATGCAGGAGGGGAGACCACCTATGCACCTTTTCCTGCTCAGTTGGTAAGCCCAGAATCAGGATCAACAGTTCAAAAAAACATTGCAAATGAAGTGTTGTTGGAGTGGACAGGTGCCGATGTGGACGATGATCTTGCTTCGTTTGAGGTGTTCTTTTCAACCTCAAATCCGCCCACAACTTCTATTGGAACCACTAGTGCAACAACCATGGAATTTTCTGTTGGTGTGGCATCAGGAACTATATACTTCTGGAAAGTCGTCACAACGGATGCTGAAGGCAACACTTCAGACTCGGGAATTTTTGACTTTAGGGTATTATAGGACTTTATTTGCCGTTGTACTCGTTCATGGTGTTTTTAATACCGGCAAATACAAAGGAGCGTATGATGTCTGCAGATTTTTTCAACCGTTCCAGTAGCGCCTTTTGTTCCTCATCGTTCCAAGTTCCCAAAACGTAGTCCACTTGTCTTCCCTTACCAAAGTCGGCCCCGACACCAAATCTAAATCGGTTGTATTGGCTGGTCTGGAGAGTATTTTGCACATCTTTTAGGCCGTTATGGCCACCATCGCTTCCTTTGGTCTTCACCCGCAAGGTGCCAAAAGGTAAATTAATGTCATCGGTAATGATCAACACGTTGTCCAAGGCAATATTTTCCTTTTCCATCCAATATTTAACAGCTTTGCCGCTAAGGTTCATATAGGTGGATGGCTTAAGGCATAGAACACTTTTACCCTTGTGCTTAAAAGATCCCACGGCGCCCAATTTGGCCGATTCAAAAGTAAACTGTTCCTCTTCACATAAGTGGTCCAAAACCTTGAACCCAATGTTGTGCCGGGTTTCTTCATAATCAGGGCCAATGTTGCCAAGGCCCACCACCAAGAATTTTTTCATGCGGTCCTTTTCTTGAAGTATTTGTTTTGGTTTACCAAAAATAGTATTGATGAATTTGAACATCAGTAGGGTGTGTTGGCTAAAAATACAAAAGCATCCCAAATTTTGATGAAACAAAAATAGGGATGCTTTATATTATTTGGTGTCGGACTATTCCGCAGCAGCTTCTGGTGCTTCGGCAGTCTCGGCGGCCTCAGCTCCTTCTGCACCTTCCTCTTCTTCATCTTCCATGTCATCGGCAACGGAAGTTCTGGAAGCTTTCACCTGAACGATAGCGGTGCTATCGGGGTGCAAGATGGTATAGTTGTCGTTCAAAATGGTTTCAACCGCAATGGTTCCACCAATACGAAGTTTGGAAATATCCACGGTAATGAAATCCGGAAGCAATTCTGGCAATGCCTTTACAGCCAGTTTGCGCTTACGGAACAACAATCTACCACCGTTTCGTACACCGGGAGAGTTTCCTTCCAAATGAACAGGGATATCCATGGTAACTGGCTTGTCCTTGAACAATTGGTAGAAATCCACGTGAAGGATTTTATCGGTTACTGGGTGAAATTGGATATCCTGCAATACAGCTTCCAATTTTTCGCCGTTTTCCAACTCAATCACAGCTGTGTGTGCGTTTGGAGTGTACACCAAATCTTTAAATTCAAACTCATCTGCTGAAAAGTGAATTGGTTTTTCCCCTCCGTAAAGCACGCAAGGGACCTTTCCAGCATTACGTAGGGCCTTGGTAGCTACCTTGCCCACGCTTTCTCTTTGGGATCCTTTGATTGTAATTGACTTCATTGTTATATATTAAATTGATTTACATTAAAAATTTTGAGGATATCGATGTGTTGTGGTGCACGCGGTGCATCACATCGGCGAACAGGTCGGCACAGGACAATATCCTTATTTTATTTTGATTGTGGTCGATCGGAATGGAATCGGTTATGATCAATTCCGTCAACATGGATTTTTCAATTCTTTCGTATGCATTTCCGGACAACAGGCCGTGGGTTGTAACGGCACGAACGCTCACAGCCCCTCTCTCCATCATCAAATCGGCCGCTTTGGTCAAGGTTCCGGCTGTATCTACCATATCATCCACCAAAACCACATTTTTTCCTTCCACATCACCGATCAGTTCCATATGGGAAATTACATTGGCTTTGGCGCGTTGCTTGTAACAGATCACCACGTCGCATTCCAAAGCTTTTGAATAGGCATAGGCCCTTTTGGAACCACCCATGTCGGGGGATGCAATGCAAAGGTTGTCAAGATTCAAGCTCTTTAGGTAAGGCAAGAAAAGGGTAGAAGCAAACAGGTGATCAACGGGTTTTTCAAAAAAGCCTTGGATCTGGTCGGCATGCAAATCCATGGTGATGATTCGGGTGGCTCCTGCGGTTTCCAACATCTTGGCCACCAGTTTGGCAGCAATGGGAACACGCGGTTTGTCCTTTCTATCTTGTCGGGCCCAACCGAAATAGGGCATAACAGCAGTGATGTGTCGTGCGGAAGCCCTTTTGGCGGCATCCAGCATCAACAACATTTCCATCAAGTTTTCCGAGCTCGGATGGGTAGAGCCGATGATAAAAATCCGGGCCCCACGAATGGATTCCTCGAACGAAGGTTGGAATTCCCCATCGCTGTATCGGGAGAACAGCACGTTCCCCAATTCTGCACCGTACGAAGCCGCGATTTTCTCGCCGAGTATTGTACTTTGGGAGCACGCAAATATTTTGGGTTCGGGAACTTGATAGGCCATTGCAATCTCTTGTTAACTAGCTTTTTAAATCACCATTTTCTAAGGAGGTGCAAATTTAAAAATTAATTCGGGTTGCTAAAGTATAAATCGAAGTATTTTTTGGTTGGAAATAAAAATATTTTGTTAGCTTTGCAGTCGCATTTTGAAAATGCCATGATGCCTTGGTGGCGGAATTGGTAGACGCGCTGGATTCAAAATCCAGTGTCTTCGGACGTGTGGGTTCGATTCCCACCCAAGGTACTAAAAAACCCTGATAATCAATTGATTATCAGGGTTTTGTCTTTCTATAAGTGACGTAAAAGTGACGGTTTTTGAGATAAAAAATGATAAAATTACCACTCTAACTTCAGGATCTGTCCAGTCTTATGGATAAATTTAGTCACAAATTTTCTAAAGGTCCTAACCCTATAACAAATTAATTATCGGCAGTAAAGCCTAATTATGATTTCAGCATTAGAGGTGTAATACTGTGGCTGTTATATTTTACATCAATTAATAACTGATATATTGAATGTTGCCAAGATATATGGTCAGAGAGAACAGTTTAATGCCTATCTTTATATGAATATATTTTGTTCAAACCCTTTTTAAAGTCCTACAAATATCTTATTGCCCGTAGAGAAAAGGTTTTTTACACATCTATTTACAAATACTTCACAATTCTTCAGGGTACGGGAATCAAAAGAAAAGTTGTGTTTCCTTTTTAAGCTTTGATGTTTTAACATAGAAGTGACATCTGTAGCATGATTCGAGAACATAATGTTTTGAGATAATGTGCTGAGGAAATGAGTAATTAAACCTAAAATAAATAGAATGGCAGACAAGGCAGATTTGGATTTTACGTACACCACCATAGACAAAATATTCCGTTTAAGCATGGGTGAAACCGCTGATTACAGCGGAGCCAAATATGATGGTGATTTTTCAATGTCCTTGGAGGAGGCGCAAAAGGAAAAGAACAGGTTTATAGCGGACAGTCTCAATATAGATGGGGAAAGCAAGGTGTTGGATATGGCATGTGGCTGGGGGCCATTCTCCCATTTTATCACAAAGGAAAGGGGAGCGATCAGTATTGGATTGACCTTATCGAAAGGGCAAGCGGAGGCATGCCAAAAGAATGGACTAAATGTGTTTGTAAAGGATTGCCGGTATGTAAAACCAGAAGATTTTGGAACCTTTGATGCCATAGCCTGTATAGGAGGTTTAGAACATTTTTGTTCGGTTGAGGAGTGGAAAGAGGGGAATCAAGAAAAGGTATATAGTGATTTTTTCAGAACCCTTAATGATTTATTGCCAAAAGGAGGTAGGTTCTACATGCAGACCATGACGTTTAGCAAAAACATGATCGATTTTGAAGAACTGGACGTCAAGGCCAAAAAAGGCTCGGCAGCCCATGTCATGGCACTGATGGTCAAAGAATTTCCGGGTTCATGGTTGCCCTACGGCCCAGAAATGGTGATACGAAATGCAGAACCAAACTTTAAATTGATCTCGCAAAGTAGTGGAAGGCTGGACTATATTGAGACGATAAGTCAATGGCGAAAGAAGTTCAGAAAGTTCAACCTGAAAAAATATTGGCTCTACTTATCCCTAGTACCCAAATACGTTATGGACAAGGAATTTAGACATCAAGTGGCCGTCTTTAAAATCAGCCCAAACAAAATATGCTTTGAAAAGGAAATAATGGACCATTATCGGTTGGTGTTTGAGAAAATTTAGACAGGCAAAAGCTTATTGATCAAATCCTTGGAATTGAGGAAGACCATTCAAAATGAATGAATGAAATTATATATAAAATACATGGTCAGCCTTCGCTGCAAAATGTTTGTAAAGGAAGAATTGACAAAGTTGGGACTGGATTATGTTACATTGAATCTGGGCATAGTGGAAACTAAGGAGGAAATTACCCATGAAAAGAGAATCCAACTCAAAAATAATCTTCTGAAGTCTGGATTGGAATTATTGGATGACAAGAAGAGCATATTAATTGAAAAAATTAAGAACGCAATAATCGAAATGATTCATCATTCTGATGAGATCCCAAAAACCAATTACTCCGGGTATTTAAGTGAAAAATTAGGATATGACTACACGTATTTGTCCAACACGTTTTCAGAGGTGAAAGGAATCACTTTGCAGCATTATATCATTAAACACAAAATCGAACGAGTAAAAGAGTTGCTTTTATATGACGAACTCAATCTTACCGAAATAGCATATAAACTTCATTATAGTAGCTCCGCACATCTCTCCAATCAATTCAAAAAAGTCACCGGTCTCACACCCTCCTATTATAAAAAGTTAAAGGAAAAAAGGATGCAAAACTTGGAAAACCTGTGATATATGTAAAGTTTAATGTTATTTATGTAGCAAACCCCATCTAATTCTATCGCATCTTTGTTTATTGCTGATAATTATATAATCAGCTTGATAACAAACCATGCTATGGACATATTTAAAAAAAATATATCGGTTAAAGGGATTCTAGGAAAACTTCTCGGTCTTTCCAATCCGGATATCGAACACTTAAGATTGAAATATGAAAAGGAAAGTGAATTGCACAAAAGTTTAGTGCCTGGGTTGATTCGAATTAAAAATAATTGAAAGTAATCTTTAATGCAATGTTGACTCATATGCTTTGAAGCAATTTAATTTGTTGATACGTGCTTTTAAATTTTTAGAAGCCAAAAAAGAGCAGGAACTAAAAAACACTGCTCTTTTTTCTTGATGTTACTTCCCTCCCGCCCAAAAGAACAACTTGCAATCATTGTCCCAGCCATTCCAATTATCCCAAGCCGACAATAAACATTGAGTTGTGAGAAAATGTGTCATCTACTTTATTCTGTTCATAACAATGCTCGTACTGGCAAGCACATTGCCATGAAGCAATGATAACTTAAATAAATACACTATGTCAAAAGAAAGAGAAGGAAAGAAAAAGTCAGGAAAAACACCACCTTCAAAGACTCCTAAAGAAAAAAAGGCAGCCAAAAAGGCCAAGCGCAATGCCAAAAATAGATCGGAATAGGGGGGAGATACTAATCTTATATTATTTTAAATATGGAAAAGGGTGAGTTTGAGGAATCCAAGACATTTAACCTAGCGGATATACTGGAGTTCAATTCCAATGTCATCGTGGTAAAAAACATAAGTGTCCAGAACAACTGTATCATACAGGCATTCGCATTTGATTTTGGTAAGGTGTTGTCTCATAATGAATCACCTTTTATTCGATTCATCCATATCATTGAAGGAAAGGCCGAGGTCGTCATAAACGGCAATTCTACTTTTATGCGGAGTGGGGATTCCATAATTATACCTGCATTTACACCCTGCTCCTTTGAAGCAAATCATAAATTTAAGATGTTATGTACCACCGTAAAAAATGAATGACGTATCGATTTCATCTACACAAAAACATTGCCAATGAAAAAGAATAACATGACAAAAAGATATAAAAAAGGAGATCTTGTTTACGCAAAGGTACGGCCCAGTGTCCTTCTTGTAGTACGATTGTACATACGTAAAATCTACCACTGCACCATTCAAAATGATTCAACGGCTAATGAGTTGCTTTATTTTGATAGTGAGCTTCGCCCCTATATAAGTGGCATATCGATAATAAAAAAGCAACATAATTGAATTTTGTTATGGAGTCAATAATTACAAGGTTCATTCTGATTCATTTCATAATAAGCTGTTTAAGAGGATTTTATAGATACTTTATGATTGAAAAACACCAATACAATTACTATGACCATTCTATGAAACTTGGGGGGAGGTTGGCTCACAATTGGTTATACAGCACTTTCAATTCAACGACTCTTTTCATTTCCGTTTGTTTAACCGTTCTGGTATTTTTTATCTCTTAGGAATCACATACTGCCGATATGGAAATGTATCTTTTTCCATAACTTTTTGATAGAATTAAGTCTATTTTTCTGTAGTAATTGACTTGATCTCAGATTGAGTTCCCGAATTCTTCAGTAACAGTTGGCATTGTTGCCTAACAACCCTAAATAAAGAGTATTTGTTCAAGAAATTGGATAAAAATCTACTGTATGCCTGTATACAGAAATTCCTATTGGCACCAAATGTATGAGATAGTTTCATCCCGTAAACGTTAAAGTGTGACGACCAAATATTAAATGAAATCTGTTTTGGGACAGAAAAAGTGGTTCAAAACAATTGAATCATATTGGAACAATGAAAGATAGCATTATAGACCTTATGTCTCTTCTATGATTTTATCCTTATCTGCCAAAACATTAAATTAGGTAAATGAACGACAGCGTCAGCAAATATGTGCTCCTACTGTGTATTGCATATGCCTATATACGTCTATTGGTAACTTATATAAGATTCTTTGCAAGATATATGTTCAATGAAAGGGTTGGATGGGACAAATACATTGAAAGGCCCCGATTGCTGTTTTATGGTATTGGGCTGCTTCTGATGCATACCACCTATTCTAAGATTATGAAGGATTCCCAGGAATCTTTAAGTGTATATTCCATTTTAAATCTTGTAGTCTTTGTTCAAGGATTTGTGTTTAGCCAGATAACATGGTCCAAGATGTTCAAAGGTGTTTTTATTCCAAGTATCAAAAAGAAGTTGCGTTCGTCTAAGAATTTCAATATCTCGGCTTCCAAATCACATTTGGACAGGCTGTATGATGAACTTGTCAGGTATGAAATGCTAAGACTTGAACAAACTACTAGGGAGGATTTTCTAAATGCACTTACCAATAATTGGAATGCACACGAATCCAAAATCCATTTGAACCTCGACTCCCCAAGTGCAAGAGAGTTTTATGAGTTCTTTACGACATCTTTTCCAAACAACTCAATGACCTTAAAGGACTTCTTTGAGACCTCCAATGTTATCCGAAGACCGGATGGCAGACCTTACAACTATTCCACCATAAAGAACGCGCCGATACGAACCCCTGTTTCCAAGCGGAATGGAGATCTACAGGTTGTTTTTTCCTCTTTCCAAAACCAATAGGATTACCTACAATTCCAATTTGGATACATGGCATGCAATGCTGACATTTCCTTTTGTTTCCCTTGCTAGTTTAGTTCCATAGTCACATAAAAATGGGAAAATGGATTATTTTGAACTAATGGAGAAATTGGACCGAATTGAACGGTTATTGGCCTCCAACAAGGAAGTATTGACATTCGAGGAAACCTGTGAGTATACGGGTATTTCCAGAAGTTATCTGTACAAACTGACCGCAGCTAGGGAAATTCCCCATTCCAAGCCCAATGGGAAAATGATATTCTTTGAAAAGAAGAAGCTCAATGAATGGTTATTGCAAAATGGAAGAAAATCCAAAATGGAAATTGAGGATGCGGCCATTAAATACACCCTTAAAAGGAGAAATGGCCAATTGTAGAACAATGCATTTGATCTTGCGTCTGAGTGGAAATTCAAGATGTGTCATTGTCATGACAAATCTTGCTTTTGCTCCCGGAGGTCGCAAAAGATGATGGAAATATGAAAAAGGAGTTCGTCCAGTTCCGGTGCTCGGTCTACGAGAAGAAATTGCTTAAGGTAAAGGCCAGAAAGAGCGGTCTATCCATCAGTGAATACTGTCGCCGAGCCGCATTCAATGACAAGATAATTGAGCGGATGACTGATGAGCAAATTGAGGCCTATAAAATGTTGGTGAAATACCAAAGGAACTTCAAACTGATCACCAATATGTTCCGCAAACGCAACCCAAAATTGGCAGAAGAAGTAGCTCAATTGGCCAATGAAATACGACAGCACCTTATAAGCTTCAAAAAATGATAGGAAAGGGTAAAGCAATATCACATACTGCAGCTTCCATGAGCTATGGACTGAAGGAAGAAAAGGATTCAGAAATCATCCACAGTCAATATCTGGCCGGGGAAACTCCAAGGGAAATTACGGAGGAGTTCAGGGTCATTCAACAACAGAACGAACTATGCAAAAAGAACACGCTCAGCTTTGTGCTAAGCCCGACTATAGAGGATGGTAAAAAACTGGAGCAGAAACAGTTGAAAGAAATGACCGAGCGGTTCCTTAAAGAAATGAGGTTAAAGGAACAACAGGCTGTGGCCTTTGTACACAGGGACAAGGAGCACGTACATGTCCACCTCTATGTGAACCGGATAAGCTTTGAGGGAAAGGCCTACAATGACAGTTTCATTGGAAAACGAAGCCAACAAATGGCCGAGAGGGTGGCCAGACAGATGAGCCTCACTACGGTAAGGGAAGTGCAGCAGGAAAAGCTGTACAGGACACAGGAACTCAGGTCGGAAATACAGCGGATCCATGAAAAGGTCATGGCCAAGGAACGGCCAAGGGATTTTGACCAGTATATCAAATCGATGGAGGAGAACAAAGTGAAAGTCATCCCGAGTATCAACAGACAGAACCAATTACAGGGCTTTCGGTTCGAGTACAAAGGAACGAACCTTAAAGGTAGCGAGGTGCACCGTTCCATGTCCATGGGCAGAATCGCGGGCCAAATGAACTTTGAGAAGGACAGGGCACAAAGAATGGCAAAGGACAGGAGCATGGAACTTTTGGGTAGGACAGTGAATATCCCATCCAATTTGGCAGCAACCATTGCCAAGAAAACAATAAAACTGGCCATCAAAGTGGTCAGGGATACGGGAATAGGAATCTAAATAGTATATCATGGCAAAACTTGATGAAATAGCGGAACTGTTGACCGAGGAGATAAGTGAGTTTGAAAAGAGCATCGCACGATTAGAAAAGGTGCATGATGGCATGGAAAACCTTCAAATTAGGCCTGATACTGCTGGGATTGATGCACTCTTGAAAGAGTACAGCAACAATCAAAAGAAGAACATTGAGGAACAGCAAAAACTGATGCAACGGATTCTTCGCAAGGTGGAGAAATCAATTCTGTTGCCAAGTTGGGCCATAAAACTGTCTTGGGGATTGTTGGTGTGTGTCCTTTTGGTCATCGGATTTTCGGTCTATCAGGTATCAAGAATATCCAAGAAAGAAGAGGCTGCATATATCAAAGGCCGGGACAGTGTCATGGGACATTACGGGACATTCCTTGAGGAGAGCCAGCAGGCAAAGAAACTTTACCAAAAATGGATAGAGGAAAATTACAAAAAGTAGGATGGCGCCCTATCCGATTTTTGCTTAACGTTTATCTGCAGGAACACTACAAAAATCGGACAGGATCCATGCGCAAAGTTTAGAGGTAAGAATTTGGGACATTTGTCCCCATAAAAAAACCATCTTTAAAAGATGGTTTTTATTGTTCTTCAATTATAGAATCTAACTGATCAATAATTCGACATTTACTGCGTTCATGCCCTTCTGCCCCCTTTCCATTGTAAATTTCACCTTATCGTTTTCACGGATTTTATCTATGAGGCCACTTTGGTGCACAAAAACATCATCATTGGAGTCATTGGGCTGAATAAAACCAAAGCCCTTCGCTTCATTAAAAAACTTTACTATTCCTTCTCTCATTACTTTATATTTAATATTAATATTCTATTCAATGTTTGTTTTTATTTGTTGTTTTATTATCACCTCTCTTTCAGGTATGAACAGGTTGTACCTTCCCTAACTTTCGTAAAACTCCAACATGGTCGATAATGGCGGCGATAAATGTTCTTTTTGTATTATAAGGAATCCCAAATTCCCTGGCAGTATCCGCTACGATACCAGATATTTTTCTATAATGTATATGGCAGACATTGGGCAATAGATGATGCTCTACCTGATAGTTCAACCCGCCAATCAGCCATGAAAATATTCTGCTCTTGGGAGAAAAATTAGTTGTTGTGGCCAATTGGTGGTCTGCCCAGTCACTTGAAATTACCCCATCTTCATTAGGAAGAGGAAATTCCGTATTCGGCATGATGTGCGCTACTTGAAATACGATACTTATCAGTAGACCTGTAACAAAATGCATGCTGAGAAAAGCCAGAACGATAATCCATGGGGACAGAGGTACAACCAACAAAGGTATAATCAAGGCATACGAAAAGTATATCAACTTCCATCCAACAATCTTCATGAGCGCATTCCTGTAACCATTTTTTTTGTTGAAAAATCCCATTTTCCGATACCGATCAAGTCTTATGAAATCTTTGGTAGTTATCCAAGAGACCGTGGATAGGCCATAAAAGAACCATACATACAAGTATTGAAATCTATGCAGCCCATTTTTTTTGGCATGTGGGGAGAACCGAAGGAAAAAAGGAGCGTTGATGTCGTCGTCGGCCCCCTCTATATTGGTATAGGTATGATGTAGTACATTGTGTTGGATTTTCCAAACAGCGGCATTACCACCTATGAGGTTCATGGTGTACCCAAGATATGTGTTCACTTTTTGATTTTTGGAGTAAGATCCATGGATGGCATCGTGCATAATGCCCATTCCTATTCCGGCCATTCCTATTCCACTTATTATATAAAGACCGAAAAGTAATGAGGGAGCGGTAACCATCCCTATGTTTATTAAAATCAAGGGGACAAAAAAAACAGTGAGCATGACCATGGTCTTCAAAACCATACTTATGTTGGCATGTCTACTGATATTGTTTGTTTTAAAATATGTGCTGACCCGGTTTCTTAGGGTTTTTGAAAAATCAGAATTTGAATTTTTTGAAAATCTTGGCTTGTTAATGCCATTAATTGCGGTTTGGGATTGCTCACGCATGTGATATAAAGGGATAATTGATAAGCACAATTGGCTTAGGCATGTTGAAGAATTATCCAAATATGGGGACCATTACATAATTGTCCGAATCCATAAAGGCGTCACCATCCTTAACGTTTGGCTTAAAATATTTGACTACGTTATAAATTAAAAAGAAGAGAGCTGAAAATGAATTGAAGATCTGCGAAGACTAAATTGACTTGGGCTTTCCGAATTTTAACCTCACAAACTTACCATTTATCTGGGCAGTATTCCCCAATAATGTGTTAATTATTGAAAACAAGTATTTTAGGAAACGAAACTATTGAAAGGTTGAATTGCCGTTTCAAGGGCAATTAGAATCAAAACAATGATCGTGCACTATGAAAGTAGAACCATTCCTTATCATAAAATAAACTGGGCAAACGGGTTTAGTTCCAATTTAAATCCTTTCCTTTACAGCGCATCACGGGTTATGGACGATGATTGCTCCAATCCTTAAATAAAAAGATAGCCCTCCCCTTTTCCCATTTACAATTCACAAAGGGCCACCTCTTAGTTATTTTTTGCTTGAACCAATATTCACATTTTTAAGACCAGACCAAACAGGTCAAAGTCCAAAATTTTGTATATGCCAGGGAATCCGCCATATCCCTGAAAAAGAGTCCAATGTGTAAATATTGGCCCTTATTGGCAGGATTTAAATAATAAGTAATGACAAGAAAATATGCTGATAATTAAGATAGTTCCAGGCGAGAACATAGAAAGAGCCTTAAAAAGGTATAGGAACAAAGTAAGGAACACCCAACAGTTGAAACGTATCAGGGACAATCAGGAGTTTACCAAAAAATCCGAAGAGAGAAGGGAGAGCCTGAAAAAGGCAATCCATAGAAAGGAATATTTAAAAAAGAATGAGGAGTGATTTTATGGACAAAGATTTAAACCTAGCCGTCTTAATAGACGGTGACAATATCCCTTCCAAATATGTGAAGGAAATGTTGGAAGAGATTGCCAAATATGGGAATCCAAGTATCAAAAGGATCTATGGTGATTGGACAAAGCCAAGTTTGACAAAATGGAAAGATGTCCTTCTAAAAAATGCCATTACCCCTGTGCAACAATATGGATATACCACTGGTAAGAATGCAACGGACAGTGCCATGATCATTGATGCAATGGATATACTTTATTCCGGAAAGGTGAATGGTTTTTCCCTAGTTTCCAGTGACAGTGATTTTACGCGGCTGGCCATACGGCTAAGAGAGGCGGGAATGACAGTTTTTGGCATTGGGGAACGAAAGACCCCAGACCCCTTTATCGTTTCATGCGACAAGTTCATATACCTTGAGATACTTCATAAGACCCATGTGGGAGAGTCCAATACTCCTGAGAAAAATGATAAAAACAAGATTGATAAAATCACCCCAAAGGTTATTGATCTTATACTTTCCACCATTGCCGATGTGGAAGATGAGGAAGGTTGGGCGTTCTTAGGTGAGGTAGGCACATTGTTGCAAAAGAAACAACCCAATTTTGATGCAAGAAACTATGGGTTCCGAAAACTTACACCTTTGGTCAAATCCATCGGTCAAATCGAAATAGGGTCTAGAAAAAATCCAAAGGGCAATGGAAACTTGATTTATGTAAGGACGATGGCCTAATGAAAAACAAAACCTATGAGATCTCTTACCATATCGAAGCAAATCACAACAAGGGACACCCTTTCCTTAAACAAATACCTAAGTGATATAAGTCGCATTCCATTGATTACCGATGAGGAAGAAGTTGATCTGGCAGTTCGTATCAGACAAGGGGATAATAAGGCTTTGGAAAGGTTGGTTACGGCAAATCTGCGATTTGTTGTGTCCGTAGCGAAGCAATACCAGTCACGGGGACTCAATCTGCATGATCTCATTAATGAAGGGAATGTTGGACTGGTCAGGGCAGCATCCAAATTTGATGAGACGCGTGGTTTCAAGTTCATTTCCTATGCAGTATGGTGGATACGTCAGGGAATAATACAGGCGCTTACGGAAAAATCAAGGATGGTCAGGTTGCCCTTGAACAAGATCAATGTGATCAATAAGATAAACAATGTTTCTTCCCATTTTGAACAAGTGCATCAAAGGCCACCTACAGCCGAAGAAATATCGGAACTGATCGATTTCTCACTATCTGAGATCCAAATATGCTTAAAGCATTCTTCTTGGCCCCTTTCAATGGATGAGCCATTGGGGGTTGGGGATGGAGGATTGAACTTGCATGACGTGATGCGTTCCGATGGGTTTGTTAGCCCAGAACAAAAGCTGATCGATCAATCATTACAATTGGAAATTGATGGTGTTTTGGATATTTTATCTTATCGCGAAGCTTTTGTGATTAAGATGTACTTTGGGATAGGAGCAGAAGATTCCATGGGATTGGAAGAAATTGCTTTTAATTTGGACCTTACAAAAGAGAGGGTCAGACAAATAAAAGTAAATGCCTTGGCCAGGTTAAGAAGCTCCTCTAGAATTGAAATTTTGAAGCAGTATTTGGAATAAGTCCTTTTTGGAATAGAAGTACAGCAAATAATTAGAGCTTATATGTCATTTCATTAATCATATTGCTAAAGAATCAATGCTTTTTGTTTGATTCCTGTTCTACAAAATTAAATTTGGAATTTTATCGATGGCTTCATCTTTTAATTGTTCCACATGATTAAGGTACTTGAGTGTGCTTTTAGTGGAACTATGGCCCATAGCATCAGCAACAGTTTTGAGGTTGGCCCCATTTATTAGCAATTGGCAAGCAAAAGTATGTCTGGCACAATAAAAGGTAATGTGTTTGTCAATTTTAGCTCGTTTTACCCAATATCGTATGGCTTTGTTGGCCCCATTATCACTAAGGGACTGTATGTTGAAAATAAAATCTTCATTGTCTTTAGGCTTGCCAAGAATATTGTTTGCTGTCTGACCAAGACGGTTGTTTATCAGTTCTCCAGTCTTATTTCTATTGGTGATTAATCGACCTTTGTTGATATTCTTCCATTTGAGCTTTCTAATTTCAGCAAGACCAAGTGATGTGTAACAAGCAAACAAAAAGGCTCTTTTTATTTCATTATTTCCGCATCTGGTATTAGCCAATTTTTGTAATTCATCCATATCCAACACTTGCTTTTTTAAAGTATCATCTTTATTTGGATTGGAGAAGCGAATGTCAACTGTTGGCATTTCTTTTAAATAACCTTCAATTTTGGCCGCTTTCAATATCTTTTTGAACCTAGTAAAATAGTTGTGGGCAGTTTCCCCGGTAAGCCCTGCATCATGGATTAAATAATCTTTGAAGCTGGACATTATTTTTGGATTTATTGAGGAAATCGTCAGCCTAGGGTTATTGACGGCCAGTTTAAACTTTTCAACGGAACTGGCAATGATACGAACATCCTTGTTTTTGTAGTTTTTAATATAGTTTTCAGCAAAAACAAAGAAATTCAACTTTTTTAGATGCTGGGGAACATGTCCAGTTTCATCTGATAAAAGTTCCAATTCCCTATTGGCTCGAATTCTTTCCGCAACCCTTTTCTTTTCAATTTTGGATTGATCTTTTGGAGAGAGTTTTATTTTGAGAAATTCTCTCCATCTTTCACCATTATGGTGAATATCCAAATAAAGACTTTTCTCTCCTGATTTTAATGTTCTGCTTCGAAGTTGTACGGACATAAAAGTGACGTAAAAGTGACGGTTTTTGTCTAAAAATACGAAATGAAGCGAAAATCAGCAAACAAAAATATTTTTTAAATATTTGATATACAGTTATTTATATTCATTTGGCCTCAAAGAAAATTGTGGGTTCGATTCCCACCCAAGGTACAA
>Ga0213833_1000085_pt1 | contig 223124 bp, 226 predicted proteins | sample SWATP21_FD_160575 | JGI IMG/M metagenome (GOLD analysis project Ga0213833, IMG submission 160575) | Coastal seawater microbial communities from Marineland, Florida, United States - SWA TP2 #1 | ecosystem: Environmental > Aquatic > Marine > Coastal | place: USA: Florida | collected 2016-08-14
GTGGAAGCAGAAACACCTGATCACGGTCACTCGAACGCACATTCACAGCCACACCCAATCATCCCCTGATCAGGCATAAACATGCTTCAAGCCACTCCGAGAACACCACTATTCATGCGACAGCCTCCGTTCTGCGAAAGCCACCACACCCTGAAACAAGCCGCCGGATGGACCGTCGTCCAAATGCCCGGCGGAAGACTCCACTTCACCGCACCCTCCGGCCTGGAATACGACGACGACCCACCACCACGGGTCATGTTCATGCCCGACCCACCCGGCACGCCCGGAGATGCCGACCCGCCCCCGGCAGAAGCATCCGCCGCGCCCTTCTGAGCAACTCATCGTCGCGCCCGCCGCATCCCACCGCGTCGAGGGTGCCGCGCGCCGACCTGGCTCGTGTCGACGGTGCCGCGTGTCGATCTGGCTCGTGTCGACGGTGCCGCGTGTCGATCTGGCTCGTGTCGACGCGGCGCGTCTCGAAGATGGCGTGTGTCACGATGGCGCGCGTCGACGCAGCCCACTGTCGACCGATCCGCAACAGTCGATCGAGCCGGCACAGACGCTCGGTGCGAGACTGGGGAGGTGACCCTGCTCGAACCCTCCCGGACCACCGGGGCCGCGAGCGCGCCCGCGGTGCGGAGCGCGATCGCCCGCGCCGAAGCCGAGGTCGACCTCACCGTCGACGAGGTCGTCACGCTACTCACCGCCGGCGTCGACCTCGACGCCGTGCTGACAGCAGCCGGAACCATGCGCGATGCCGGCCTCGAAAGCGCCGGCCGCCCCGGCGTGATCACCTACTCGCGCAAGGTGTTCGTGCCGCTCACGACCCTCTGTCGCGACAGGTGCCACTACTGCATCTTCGTCGACACCCCCGGCCAGCTCCTGAAGAAGCGCAAGCCCGTGTTCATGAGCGACGAGCAGGTGCTCTCGGTCGTGCGCCAGGGCGCGGCACTCGGATGCAAGGAAGCCCTGCTCACCCTCGGCGACCGCCCCGAAGAGCGCTGGCCGGAAGCACGCGCGTGGCTCGACGACCACGGCTTCGCCTCCACCCTCGACTACGTCGCCCACATCGCCCGCCTCATCACCGCCGAGACCGGCATGCTCGCGCACCTGAACCCCGGTGTGATGACCGCCGACGAGCTCCGCACGCTCCGCCCCACCGCCCCCTCCATGGGCATGATGCTCGAAACCACCTCGCGCCGCCTCTACGAAGAGCCCGGGCAGGTGCACTACGGATCCCCCGACAAAGACCCCGACGAGCGACTGCGCGTGATCGAGGATGCCGGGCGCGCCCGCATCCCGTTCACCACCGGCATCCTCGTCGGCATCGGCGAAACCGTGCGCGACCGGGCGGAGTCGCTCATCGCCCTGCGCGACGCCCATGCCCGCCACGGTCACGTGCAGGAGGTGATCGTGCAGAACTTCCGCGCCAAGCCCCGCACCGCCATGCAGTCGGCGCCCGACGCCGACCTCCTCGAATACGTCGCCACCGTCGCCGCGGCCCGCCTCGTGCTGGGCCCCCGGATGCGGGTGCAGGTGCCGCCGAACCTCTCCGACACGACCGAATTCGCCCTCCTCGTGCGCGCCGGCGCCGACGACTGGGGCGGGGTCTCCCCCCTCACCGCCGACCACGTCAACCCGGAGCGCCCCTGGCCGCACCTCGACGACCTCGCGACGGCCACCGAAGACCTCGGGTTCCACCTGCGCGAGCGCCTCACGGCGCATCCGGAGTTCATCGCCGACCCCGACGAGTGGCTCGATTCCGCAATGCACGCGCCCGTCGCCGCCGTCGCCGACCCGGCATCCGGACTCGCCGTGCCGGGTCCGCCGCGGCCGGGCGACTCATCCGGCGCGTCGAGTTTCCCCGATTCCGCCGAGACAACGCCCTCCCTGCGCCGGGAAGAGGTGGATTCGCCGAGACGGGGCGCAGTCGGCGCCCCGCGCGCCGGAGACATCGGCCGACTGATCTCACGCGCCGCCGCAGACGCCGGATCGCTCGACGACGGCGAGTGGCAGGACCTGCTGCGGGCGACCGGCGCCGACCTCGACGCCCTCGCCGCTGCCGCAGACGACGTGCGCCGCTACACCGTCGGCGAAGCCGTGAGCCTGGTCGTCAACCGCAACCTCACCTCCAGCGGGTTCCGCACCGCACCGGATGCCACCGACCCGGCGCAGTTCGACCTTGCCGACGTCGCCGCCATCGCCGACGACGCGTGGCAGCTCGGCGCGACCGAACTGTGCTTGCAGGGGATGCTGCCCGCCGACGTCTCACCGGAGGCCTACCTCGACATCGCGCGAGCCGTGAAGGCCACGCGGCCCGACCTGCACCTGCACGCCTACCGCCCGCAAGACGTGTGGGACCTCGCCGACCGCACCGGCATCGGCCTCACCGCCGCACTCACCGCGATGAAAGACGCCGGCGTCAACACCGTGCCGGGCACCGGCGTGAAGGTGCTGAGCGAACGCGTTCGCGCCGAGATCGCCCCCACCGACCTCGAGACCGACCGCTGGGTCGAGGGCATCACCGCCGCCCACCGTGCGGGATTCTCCTCGACGTCAGTGCTCTTCTACGGACACGTCGAGACCGCCGGCGAGCGCGTCACCCACCTGCGCCGCCTGCGAGAGATCCAGTCCGCGACGGGCGGGTTCCGCGAGTTCGTCCCGATCCCTCTCCCCGGGCCGCGCGGCGGCGTGCCGCTCGTCGCCGGGCACCCGGCGATCGACGAGCACCGCGCCATGGTCGCCGTCTCACGGCTCATGCTCTCCGGCTCGATCTCGCACATCCAGGTGCCCTGGCCCCGCGTCGGCCGCGAGGCCGCCGCCATCCTGCTGCAGTCCGGTGCCGACGATCTCGGCGGCACTCTGCTCGACGGACGCGTCAAGCCCGAGGCGGGCATCGAGCACGGCCAGGACCTGCCGGTTCCGGATGCCGCCGCCCTCGTCGGGCGGCTCTTCCGCCCGTTCCGTCAGCGCACCACCGACTACCGCGAACCGCCGGCGAATCGGAAGACCCCGATCCGATGACCGTGCGCGTCGAGGTCGCGATCATCGGTGCGGGCTTCGCCGGGATCGGCATGGCGCTGGCCCTGCTGCGCGACGGGCGGGAGTCGTTCGTGCTGCTCGAGCGCGGCGACAGCGTCGGCGGCACGTGGCGCGACAACACCTACCCGGGCGTCGCGTGCGACGTGCCCTCGCACCTGTACGGGTTCGCCGACCACCCGCATCCGGACTGGTCCCGCGTGTTCGCGCCGGGTGCCGAGATCCACCGCTACCTCGCCGACGTGGCCGACCGCGCCGGCGTGACCGACCGCACCCGTCTGCGCACGGGCATGACCGGCGCGCGGTGGGACCGCGACTCGTCGACCTGGCGCGTGAGCACGTCCGACGGCGACACCGTGATCGCGGATGCCCTCGCCATCGCGTGCGGCCGCCTGACGGAACCGCTCATCCCCGAGATCACCGGGCTCGAGACGTTCCCTGGGCCGCTGTTCCACTCCGCCCGCTGGGACCATTCCGTCCCCGTCGCGGGGCGCCGCATCGGTGTCGTCGGCACCGGAGCGAGCGCCGTGCAGCTCGTGCCGGAACTCGTGCGCCGCGGTGCGCACGTGACCCTGTTCCAGCGCACGCCGGCGTGGATCGTGCCCCGCGGCGAGCGCGCGTATTCGCCCGCCGAGCGTCGACGCTTCGCGCAGCATCCCGAAGCCCTCGCCGACCTTCGAGCGACGCTGTATGCCGAGGGCGAGGCGCGGTTCGCCTCACGCTCCGGCGATGCCGCGGCCGCCGACCTCGCGCGCGGCATGGCCCTCGACCACCTGAGCGCGCAGGTCGCCGACCCGGCGCTGCGCGACGCCCTCACCCCCGCCTACGCCTTCGGCTGCAAGCGCGTGCTGCTGTCGGATGCGTTCTATCCGGCGGTGGTCTCGGATGCGGTCACCCTCGTTCCGGCCGCGCTCGACGCCGTCGACGGCGATGTTCTCACCGCAGCCGACGGCTCCCGACACGAGGTGGATGCGCTGGTGCTCGCAACGGGGTTCGCCTCGGCGCAGCAGCCGTACGCCCACCTCGTGACCGGTGAAGACGGCACCCTCGCCGACCACTGGAGCAGCGGGATGACCTCGTACGCCTCGACTGTGGTCGCCGGGTTCCCCAATCTCTTCGTGCTCAACGGACCCAACGCCTCGCTCGGCCACAACTCCTCCGTGCTCATGCTCGAGGAACAGGCCGCGTACGCCGTGCGCACCCTCGCGCGCCGCGAACGCGTCGCCGGCGGCGTGCTGCGGGTGGACCCGGCCGCCGAAGCGGCCTACACGGCCGAGATCGACCGCGCCGCCGCATCCACCGCCTGGATCACCGGCGGCTGCCGCAACTGGTACGTCGACCCCCGGTCCGGGCGCCTGACGCTCTTGTGGCCCGGCACCGTCGAGGCCTTCCGCGACCGGCTCGCACGCGCCGACGGGTCCGAGTTCCTCGCCCCGGCACCCGCGGCGGCGACCACCGCATCCGCCCCCACGCTGCGCCCACGTCCCCTTCCAGGAGGAGCATCATGACCTTTCCGCTGCGCTTCGGCTACAAGGCATCGTCCGAGCAGTTCGGCCCGAGCGAACTCGTCGAGTTCGGCGTGCTGGCCGAGGAGATGGGCTTCGACTCCGTGTTCCTCTCCGACCACTTCCAGCCCTGGATGCACGACGGCGGCCACGCCCCCGCCGCCCTGCCATGGCTCGGGGCGCTCGGGGCCCGCACCGAACGAGTGCTCATCGGCACATCCGTTCTGACGCCGACCTTCCGCTACCACCCCGCCGTTATCGCGCAGGCCTTCGCGACGCTGGGGGTGATGTTCCCGGACCGCGTCGTTCTCGGCGTCGGCACCGGCGAGGCGCTCAACGAGGTGACGCTCGGGCTGGAGTGGCCCGACGCGCCGGAGCGGTTCCAGCGCCTCAAGGAGGCGATCCTGATGATCCAGCAGCTCTGGGCCGACGAACGCGTCACGTACGACGGGACCTACTACTCCGTGAAGGACGCGACCATCTACGACCGGCCCGGCGCCGAGCATCCCGTGCCGATCTACATCGGCGCCGCCGGACCCGCCGCCACGCGCCTCGCCGGACGTATCGCGGACGGGTTCATCACCACCAGCGGCAAGAACCGCGAGCTGTACACCGACACGCTGCTGCCCGCGCTGGCGGACGGCCTGGGCAAGGCCGGGCGCGCATCCGACGCGATCGACACCCTCATGGAGGTGAAGGTGTCGTATCACCCCGACCACGACACCGCCCTCGAGAAGACGCGGTTCTGGGCCCCGCTCGCGCTCACACCCGAGGAGAAGCGCGACGTGCACGATCCGATCGAGATGCAGCGGCGTGCGGCCGAGCTGCCGATCGAACGGGCGGCCTCGCGCTTCATCGTCTCGACCGACCCCGACGAGCACGTCGGGCGGATCTCGGAGTACATCGAACTCGGCTTCCGGCACCTCGTCTTCCACGACCCCGGCCACGACCAGGCCGAGTTCCTGCGCATGTACGGGGCGGAGATCCTCCCGCGCCTGCGCGCGAAGTACGCCTCGTGACCCGCGTCGTGGCTGCTTCGTCGTGGTGCGCGTGCGCGTGCGCGTGCACATGCGCGTGCGCGTGCACGAACTCAGGCTGGAGGCACCCCGTTGGCCCGGATGAGGCGGAATGACCCCCGCACAGCCTGAGTTGGTGCACGGCGTCGGAGATGACCCGGCGGGAGGGGACGCCCCGGTGGGAGGGGACGACCCGGTGGGAGGGGACGACCCGGTGGGAGGGGACGACCCGGTGGGAGGGGACGAGCCGGCGGTTCAGCGGTGGCAGGTCGTCATTCCGGTGAAGCCCGCGCGACGGGGAAAATCACGACTCGCATCCGGGGCGTCGCGTGAGGGTCTGGCGCGTGCGATCGCACTGGATACCATCGCCGCGGCGGCCTCGTGCCCGGTGGTCGCGCAGGTGTTCGTCGTGACCGACGACGCGGGGCTGCCACTGGCCGCGGCCGACATCCCCGGACTTCGGTTCGTCGCCGAGGAGGAGGCTCGCGGCCTCGACGCGGCGATCGCACTCGGCATGGCGGCAGCGGGAACGGACGCACATCGCGCCGCGCTTCTCGGCGACCTTCCGGCGCTCCGGCCCGACGACCTCGCCGCGGCGCTCGAAGCCGCCACCGCTCATCCGCGGGCCGTGGTCGCCGATGCCGAAGGCACCGGCTCGACGCTGGTGACCGCGACGGCAGGGGAGGAATGGACGTCGGCCTTCGGCGACGGATCCTTCGCGCGTCACCTCGAGATGGGGTGCGCGGCGCTCGACATCCCACGCGACTCGACCGTCCGTCGAGACGTGGATACACCGGAGCAGCTGGAAACCGCCGCAAATCTCGGCGTCGGCCCGCGCACCGCCGCCCTGCTGTAGCTGCCGCACACCGCCGACGCGCCGACGCCGGTCCGTCCGCCACGCCGGCCCGGTCCGTCCGTCACGTCTGTCACCCCGCCCCCGCGTGCCGTAACTCAGGCTCAGCGCGCCGCAGGCAGCCTTCCCGGGCTCTTGCACACCTCCACAGCCTGAATTGGGGCACGTGGGGTGACGGAGCCGGGCTGGGCGACGGAGCCGGGCTGGGCGACGGAGCCGGGCCGGGCGACGGAGACAGCCGCGGGCCGGACGCTCCGGCCGGCGCGGGTTGGAACAGGAGGCGGGTCAGAACAGGAGGTAGACGGCGCCGACGATGGTGAAGACGATGACCAGACGCTCGAAGAGGCGCTGATCGAGGCGGTTCGCCCACCAGCGCCCGAGAAGAGCGCCGACCACGACGAGCGGAACGAGGATAGCGTCGAGCACCAGGCCTGCGGGTGTGATGATCCCGAGGCCGATGGAGAAGGGCAGCTTGGTGATGTTCACGAGGAAGAAGAACCACGCCGCTGTGCCGAGGAACTCCTTCACGGCGAAACGCGACGCAAGGAAGTACATCGACATCACAGGTCCCGCCGCGTTGGCCACCATCGTCGTGAAGCCGCCGAGGGTGCCGTACCCGGCCGCGGCGACCGGATGCGGACCGGCGCCCGCGACGACGGGCGCAAAACGGCGACGCAGCAGAGTGAAGGCGACCACGGCGAGCAGGATCACACCGATCACCCGGCTGACCCACTCGTCGTTCGCCACCGCGAGGAAGACGGCACCCAGCACGAGACCGACCAGCACGGCGGGCGCGAGCCGCACCAGCGCCCTCCAGTTCGCATCACGCCGGTAGGACACGATCGCGAACAGGTCGGCGACGATGAGGAGGACGAGCAGCGTTCCGGTCGATTCCCGAGCCGGCAGAACGGCGGCGAACACCGCCACCGACAGCGTGTTCACCCCGGGGATCGCCGTCTTGGACACCCCGACGACGAACGCCGACAGGCCGAGCAGCAGCCACGCCCACACGGCGAGGTCGGGAACGATCACACGCCGGCCAGGGCGAGCGCCGCGTCGACGATGTCGGCCGACCGCGCGGGGTCGGTCATCCACAGCGGCCGGGCGTGCGCGTCGAGTCCGAGCACGCGGACGACGTCGACGGCGGCAGCGTCCTCCTGTGCGACGAGCCAGGAATCCAGCACGCCGTCGCCGCTGCGCGCACCGTACAGTCCGGCGACGCCGACGGCCGAGGTCTCCACGCCGATCGCGGTCAGACACACGTCGGCCATGCCGCGCACGACACGGCCGCCGATGATCGGCGAGACGCCGACGACCGGTGCGTCGGTGCGGCGCAGGGCCGAACGGATGCCGGGAACGGCCAGGATCGGTCCGATCGACACGACCGGGTTCGACGGGGCGACGAGCACAACGTCGGCGGCGGCGATCGCGTCGGCGACACCGGGCGCCGGGGCAGCCGCTTCGATGCCGGGATTGTCGAAGGCGAGCGGGCGCAGGCTGGCCCGGTGCCGGGTCCACCACTCCTGGAAGTGCATCGGCCGCGGCCCCGTCTCCGGTTCGTCGACGGTCACGATCGTGTCGACCTCGGCGTCGGTCATCGGCAGCAGGCGCGCGCCGAGATCCCACCGGGCCGCCATCAGCTCCAGCACTCGGGTCGGCGTCGCCCCGTCGCGCAGCCATCCCGTCCGCGCGAGGTGGGTGCCGAGGTCCCGGTCGCCCAGGGTGAACCACGGCCACCCGGCGCCCCACGCCTGCAGCTCGGCGTTCACGCGTTCGGAGTCGTCCTGACGACCCCAGCCGCGCTGGGTGTCGTTGACCCCGGCGAGCGCGTACGTGATCGAGTCGACGTCGGGCTGCAGGCGCACACCCGACAGCCACAGGTCGTCACCGGTGTTGACGACCACGGTGAGGTGATCGGCGGATGCGGCGACGCCGCGTCGCCGGAGCGCCTCCCGCGCGCCCAGGACGAACTTGGACCCGCCGACGCCGCCGGCGAGCACTACGATGCGCGGCGTGCCGCCGCCCCGAACCCCCACGCTCAGGGGGCGTATTCGTCAGCCGGTTGCGGAAGGGGGAACCGGGACACGGCAGCGAGAAGGGAATCGACCGACTGCATCTCGGCGATCACGTCGACGAGGAGACCGGCGCGCTTGGCGTCTTTCGCGGTCCGTGGCCCGATGGCCGCGATGATCGTCGTCTCCGGGATCACCGCGAACTGCTCGCGAACCTGGTCGGCAACCGACCCGCTGGTGACAAGGATCGCGTTGATGCGGCCCGTGCGCACGTCTCCGATGACCTTGTCGGAGGCGGGCACGCCCACGGTCCGGTAGGCGACGACGCTGCGCACGTGGTGACCGGCCTCCACGAGCATGCGGGTGAGCACCGGCTTGGCGATCTCGCTGCGGAGGGTGAGCACCTGCCGCGGCTCAGGTTCGGCGGCGATCATCTGCTCGGCCATGCCCGCAGCGGAGTTGTCGCGCTCCGGCACGAGGTCGACCTTGTAGCCGACCGCGGTGAGCGCGGCTGCCGTCGTCTCGCCGACCGCGGCGACCTTCGTCGAGGCCGGGATCTTGGCGTGGTAGGCGTAGAGCACGTCGACCGTGGTGGCACTCGTGACCGTCAGCCAGTCGAAGGCGCCGTCGGCGAGGTCGGCGAGCGACTGCTCGAGCGTCGCCTGATCGGTCGAGGGCGCGAAGTTGATGAGCGGCGCGATGACCGGGGTTCCGCCGCTGCGGCGGATCGTCGCGGCGACGCCGTCGCCCCACGGTCCCCCGCGGGGCACGAGCAGCCGCCATCCGGTGAGGGGCTTGGGCTGCGGTGAAGTGTGATTCATTCGGGAGGCTCTCGTCGATGCACGAGTCGGCCGCCCGGGCGTTCGAGCAACCGACGGGCGGAACGAATCCGGGTCTCGGGCTCGCACCGTCGGCAGCAATCGCACCATTGCACTGCCAGTCCTGAGCATACCCCGCTGGATGAAAGCCGGGAACGGTGCTCGGGACCGCCGAGATGAATCAGCGGGTGTAGAGGCGAACGAGGCCCCACACGCCGACGCCGATCGCGGCGGCTCCGGCGACGACGATCGCGACCGCGGCCGCGGGATTGCGCTGGCTGAACGCCCGGGCATCGGTGATCGTGCGATCCGTGGCAACGGCCACCCGACGCGGTACGTTCGCCTTCTCTTCGATCGCGAGCAGAGCGGCTTTCAACTCGGCGCGGGCACTCTCGACGGGATCGGTGATGCCGAGGGGCACGGCCGTGCGGGGCAGCGGAGCGTTAGAGCTCATCGCGGACTTCCTTCACATCCTGGGCGATGGACTGGACGGGGTTCTGGCGCTTCACGAGCCGGCGGAACCGCATCACGCCCAACAGGGCGAGCACGACCGCGATCAGCACCATCGCGAAGAACACCACGAGTGCGGACAGCCACACCGGCCACCACGACGACAGGCCGGCGATGGCCCAGGCACCCAGGGCCGGAACCGACCAGAACAGCACGAAGAGCGCGGCGACCATCCACAGCGCCCCCCAGCCGCCGTCCTTCGCCGTGCGGGCGAGCCACGCCTTGGCGGCATCGACCTCGGCGATGACGAGCGCCCGGACGAGTTCCGGGATCTCGCCGAGGAGGGTCAGCAGACTGTCGTCCGCGCGGTCGCGGAAACCACGGGGCGTCGACATCTCAGGCCCCGCCGCGAGGTTCGACCGTGACCTCGCCGTCGTCGACGGCGTCCTTCACGGCCTCCGCCGACTCCTTCGCGGCCTTCTGGAGGTCTCCCTCGGCCTTCTCGCCGGTCTTCAGCGCTGCGTCGAGACGCTGCCCGGGGGTGCCCTTGGTGGTGGCGGCCTTGGTGACCTTCACCGCGGTGTCCCACACGGTGCTGGGCAGTGCCGCGGCGCTCGACTTGGCGAAGTCCTTCACCTTGTCGACCTGGCTCTGCACCGGCGCGGCGCTCCACAGCTTGTCGGCCTGGGTCTTGATCTGCTCGTACCGCTCACGGCCGGCGCGTGTGCCGAGGACATAGCCCGCGGCCAGTCCGATGACGAGTCCTACCTTGCCCCTCATGGGGTCTCCTCACGATCGGTGGAGATGCTGGTCGACTCCAGGGTAGCGATGTATGCCCGCGTCGGCATCCTGGGTTGACATCGGCGGGTGAGCCGGATTCCGTTACGCCGTGGCGTCACCCTCGACGGTTTCGGTGGCGTTCCCGAAGAGGGCTGCGCGGCGGATGCGATCGGTCTCGCGCCGAGCATCGGGCACCACCTGCGCGAGCCCGGCTCCGGCGAGCCACGCCCCGACGACAGCGAGACCGGGCGTCGCGGTGACGGTGCGTCGCATCTCGGCGACCTCGGCGGCACGACCGAGCGCGGCGCCGGGCTGGGACTGGGTGTAGCGCTCGCGGACGGCCCCGAGGAGAGCACGGGGCTCCAGCTCGACGCCGAGCATCGCCGAGGCCTCGGCCAGCGCGAGAGCGGCGGCGGCCGTGTCGTCGAGCCCCTCCGTCGCCGGAGGCTCGCCCTGCGCGCCGAAGGAGACGCGCACGACGTGTCGCCCGTCGGCGGCGTCGGCCACCCACGACCACTTGGCCGTGGAGTGCGTGAGCGCCTTGGCGCGGAACGCGCCCGGCACGGTCAGCACACCGGTGCCGCGCGGTGCAGCATGAAGCGCCGGCGCGTCGAGGACCATCGTGACCACCTCGACGACCGGCGCGGGGCCGAGTTCGCGCGCGAGTCCGGGCACGGTAGCGGCGAGCAGCCGCCGAGCGGTGTCCTCGGGCGCGGCCATGATCAGCAGGTCGGCCTCGACGTCTGCCTCCTCGCGCGCCACAGCGACGCGCCACGTTCCGCCTTCGCGTGCGACCGCGGTGACCTGCGCGCTCGTAGTGACGGTCGCATCCAGCTCTTGCAGTCGCGCGACGAGCGCGTCGACGAGCGTCGACATGCCGCCCGCGAGGCCTTCGACCGCACTTCCGGGCCGGCTCCCCGACCCGCTCCGCATCTGGGCCACGGCCCCCGTGAGAGACCCGGTGCGGGTGAGGGCGTTGTTGAGGCCCGGTGCCGCCACGTCGGCGTCGATGTCGTCGGGGCGCGCGGAGTACACGCCCGTGGTGACGGGCGAGACGAGCCGATCGAGCACCTTGGCCCCCAGGCGCGTGCGCACGAGGCGCCCGAGGCTGTGCTCGTGGCCGATCGTCAGGGGCGGGCGCAGCCGGTCGAGGTAGGCGCGCCAGGCGCCGGTCCAGCCGATGATGCGGCGCACGTCGGGCGCCCACGGGTTGGCCGGGATGCCGAGCACACCGCCTTTCGGCAGGGGAGCAGCACCGACGCCGGGGATCCCGACGAGCCACGCGCCGGCGGCGTCGGGTGTCGTGATCCGGTCTGCGAGGCCGAGCTCATCGATGAGGGCGTGCACCGTCCCACCGCGAGTGGCGTAGCTCTCGGCACCGGTGTCGAGCCGGATGCCGGCGACCTCGGCGGTGCGGATCGCTCCCCCCGGCCGGTCGGCCGCGTCGAGGACCGTCACCCGCATCCCGACCTTCGCGCACTCGAGGGCGGCCACGAGGCCCGCGATACCGCCGCCGACCACCACGACGCGCGTGTCATGGGCGTGGGAAACCAGCTCGTCGAACTCCTGGGTCACTCCCCCATCCTCCCCCGCCCGGATCCGGTTCGCATGTCGACCTGTGGACAAGCCCCGCTTCGGATGCGCCACGCTCCTAGGATGGGAGGGTTTCACGCCGGAGGGGGCGGATGGATCTGCAGGAACTCCCCGCACGGGATCGCGCGACGGACCTCTTCGTCGGCACGGTCCCGGCGCGGTCATCGCAGCGGGCGCTGAGCACGACCGTCGACGCGAGCACCGTCGTCGCCCCGGCGATCGTCGGCGTGGTGCTCGCCGTGATCGGCGCGCCCGGCGCTGCGGCCGCAGCCGTGCTCCTGGCCGCAGCGGCGCTGGTCGTGTGGGTGGCGCTCCTCGCGCGGCGGGGATCGAGCCTCGGCCACGCGGTGGCATCCACCCGCTCGGTGGATGTGCGGACGGCCGCCCCGGCCGGGCGCGACCTGATCGGCGCCGCGGTCGGGCGTCGCCTGCGCACGACGGATCTCTCCCGCGGCCGCGACCCGCTGTCGCCGCTGTTCGCCCCGTATGCCTTTCCCGAGGTGAACGACGGCGCACGCCGCCCCAGCCGCTTCGTGCGACCGGCCACCGTGCGCCTGGACTCTGGCCAGACGCTGTCCCTCGCGGACTCGCTGATCATCGGACGCGATCCGGAGGCGCCCGCCGACGCGCCCGCGGCCACCTACGAATGGCCCGACCTCTCTCGCACGCTGTCGAAGTCGCACGTGCGGCTGGAGTGGGACGGCGAGCAGGTGTGGGCGGTCGACCTCGGCTCGCTCAACGGAACCGCGGTTCGGCGGGGCGAGCTCAGCGTGCCGCTCGTGCCGTTCCACCGCACGCCGCTACCACCCGATGCACGCCTGGAGCTCGGCGACCGCGACCTGACCGTCGGTCTGCCGACGTGACGGGCGATGCGACGGGCGAGCGGGCGGCGCATCCCCTCGTCGACGCCGTCTCGCCGGGGTGCATCACGTGGGAGCACCGCGGCGATGTGCTCGCGCTCGGGACCGGCCTCAGCGACGTGCTCCACCGGGCGACGCTCGAAGGGGTGCGCACGCTCGTCGTGACGCCGGCCCACACCCGCCTGACCCCGGCGGCGGCATCGGCGCTCGAGGCGACGGGCGGAGCCTGGGTGGTGCGCACCGAGGAAGCCTTCTTCGACGCCCGCACGGGTCGTCCGCTCGCGACCCCCCGCGACGTCTTCACGGGCTCCGCCCCCGGTCCGGCTCACGAGCGCTTCCTCGCGAGTCCGGTGCGATCGCACCTGCAGCTCGTGTTCACCGGCGCGACGCGGCACCGGGTGAGTCGTCCCGTGCGTCTCGGCGGCGCCGTGGAGGGCATCGCCGGCGCGCTCGGAATCGACCTCGCGACGTGGGGCGCGACCGAACCGCTCGCAGCCCGATGGAGCCGCGACGACATGACCGAGCGCACACGGCGTCGCATGCCCGACGAGTCGCTGTGGGCGCTGGCGGGCCGGCGCGCCGACGAGACGGCACTGCTGGCGACGCTCCGCATCGCGCGCACCCGAGAGGGTCTCGAGGAGACCACGCGGGCGTGGGTGGATGCAGGCTCCGCCGGCGCGCGCAGCGCCGGTTCGCTCGCCGACGACGCGACCGCCGCGCTGCGGGCGACCGCCGGTCACGGCATGCCCCTGATCGCCCTGGCGATGGCGGCGATCGGGGCACCCGACCTCGCGCGCCGCGCCAGCGCCCCCGCGACGCCGCAGCCGCTCGCTCTGCTGCTGGGGCCGCCCGCCGTCGCCGCTCTCCGACTGCCCGACGCAGTCGTGCGCGATGCCGGCGGCGAACGCCTCGGGAGCCCGCGCCTGCCCGCGCTGCTGTTCCGCCTCGGCGACACGCGAGGCGGCGGCTGGGACACCCTGGCCCGCGTGCTCGGCGGCGCGGAGCCCGACGCGCTGACCCGGCTGCTTCAGCTCGATCCCGCGATCGCGCAGGCGCTGCGCGAAGCCGACCCCGAAGGAGGAGACGATGCCCGATCAGCGTGACGTCGTGCTCATCGAGCAGGCGAAGATCCAGCGGATGCGGCTGGGGTCGGCCCTGCTCCACGGCGCGCTCGACGAACGGCGCACCGTCAACGACAACGTGCGCCGCTTCATCGCGTCGATCGTCGTCACGGCGATCGCGTGCGCCGCGTGCGTGGGGGTGTCCTACGTGTCGCAGCTGCTCAGCGCCGATGCCGCGTCGATCGTCGATTCCGACATCACCTCGACCACCGCAGAAGGAGAGATCCGATGACCGGGTTCACGCGCATCACGGTCGCCGGGCGCACCCGCCGTGCGGATCTCGTCGTGCCGCGGGCGGAGCCGCTCGGGGTCGTGCTGCCGACCATCCTCGATCTGCTCGGTGAGCCGACCGGCACCGTCACCCACCCGGCCGTGCTCGTGCGCCCCGACGGCGAGCAGCTCGACCTCGCGCGCACGAGCGAGGAGCTCGACCTGATCGACGGCACGTCGCTGACCCTCGTGCGGCTCGACGCCGCGCCGCCTCCTCCGGCCGTCATCGATCTCACCGACGCCGCCACCGACGCGCACGCGCGGCGCTCGGACCGGTGGGACGAGCGCTCGCGCCTCGCACTCGCCGGCGTCGCCGCCGCGATCGCGACCGCGACCGCCGGTCTCGTCGCGCCGTTCGCCTCACCGACGGTCGCGCTGGTCGTGCTCGCCGGCGGCACGGTCGTGGTCACCGCCGCCGCCCTGGTGCTCGGACTGCTGCGGATGCGGTCCGCCGCCGTGCTCGTCGCGGCGGCGGCTGCCGGATGCGCCCTCCCCGCGGGCGTCGTCGCCGGCGTCGTCGCGGCGCAGGTCTCGGGTGACGTCGATCCGGTCGCATCCGCGGTCGCGGGAGCGGGGGTGGGCCTCGCCCTGCTCGGCACCGTGCTCGCCGTGGCGATCGGCGGCGGTCTGCGGCGGGTGGGCGCGGGCGCCGCCGGCGTGATGGCGATCCTTCTCTCGCTTCTGGTGCTCGCCCTGCTCGTGGCGGGTGTCGGCACCTCCGCAGCGGTCGGGGTGGTCGGGGTCGTCGCGGTCTTCGCCACCGGCGTGCTCCCGTGGGTCGCCCTGGGCAGCGCGGGCCTCACGGGCCTCGATCAGCGCGTCGCCGAGGGCGAGCGCCTCGACCGCGCGACGGCGCGAGACCGCATCGACGACGCATACAGCGTGCTCACGTGGAGCACGGCCATAACGAGCGCGTTCGCGACGATCGCGACCGTGGCCCTCGTCCTGGGCGCGCCGGTGTGGAGTCCGCTGCTCGCCCTCGCGATCGCGCTCGCCGGTGCGCTCCGCTCGCGGGCGTTCCCGCTGCGGATCTCATCGGCGGTGCTCTGGTCGCCGCTCGTGCTGGGCGGCGCGACGGCGGTGCTCGCCCTGCTCGGCGGTCCCGTCGGCGCGTGGGGAGTGGCCGTGTGCCTGCTCGCCGCCGCCGGGATCGCCGTCCTCGCCCTGGTCTCCCCGCGGGAGAACACCCGCGCTCGGCTCCGCGGACTCGGCAACGCCCTCGAGATGCTCGCCGTGGTCGCCCTCCTCCCGCTGCTGTTCGGGGTGTTCGGCGTCTACGCGGAGCTGCTCGGCATGTTCGGGGGCGGATCGTGACGCGCCTGTCGCCGCTGCCGGCCGCGCTGTTCGGCGGTGCCGCACGATGGCGCCTCCTGCTGCCGCGGTGGCAGCGCGAGATCTCCACGCCGCTGTCGACGGCCCGACGGATCGGCGTCATCTCGCTCGGAGCGGGGGCCGGCGCGACCACCCTCACCCGTCACCTGGTGCGGATCGTCGCCGCGGCGCGCGGCGATCGCGTGCTCGCCGTCGATGCCGCAGAGGACGGCGCACTGGCCGCGCACTGGCGGCTCCACCCCGACCGCGCACGCACGGCACCGCCCCGCACGAGCGCCGAGGCGACCGCGCACCTCGCCCGCGTGCTCGAGGGTGCGCGCGGCCTCGCCCCGGCGGCCGCTGCCACCGACCCGGTCGGCGCGTGGCTCGACGAAGCCGCTCCGATCTCGCGCTTCTTCGACGTCGTCGTCACGGACTTCGGCCGGCGGCATCCCGCCACCGACCTGGCACCCTGCGCGGCGCTCGGCGACACCGTCCTGCTGGTCGCCGACGCCGACCGCGCGTCGGCGGAGGCCGCCGTGTCGCTCGCCCCGGGGCTGTCGGCCCTGCCGGAGAGCCCGCGGGTCGTCGTCGCGCTCGTCGACCGCGGCGGCACCGGCACAGCGGGACGCATCGTGGCCGCCCGGAAGGAGACGTCGGTGAGCGTCATCCCGCACGACGGCGATCTCACCCGCGACGCCGCACCGCGGCGTTTCGCCACCCGCGTCGCCCTGCTCGGTCTCGGCGCCGACCTGATGGCCGGAGACCGCTCGTGACGACCCGCATCGTGCACCGTCCGGCCCGCATCACCGAGCCGGTCGAGGCCCCCGATGAGCTGGTGCTGGCCCCACCGCCGCCGATGTCCGAAGCGGCGGGCGGGTTCCCGATCCAGTCGCTTCTTCCCATCGTGGGCAGCCTGTCGTCGATCACCATGATCGTGCTGCTGCGCAACAACCCGATCATGGTGGTCGTGGGCGCGGTCATCCTCGTGGTCGCCCTCGTCGGCGGCGTCACGATGGCCTTCACCGCGCGGGGCAACGCCGCTCGGCAGCGGCGGGTGCAGCGAGAGCGGTACCTGGACTACCTCGAGACCACGCGTGCCCGGCTGGCCGAGCGTGCCGCCGAGCACCGCACGGCGATGTGGCGGCAGCATCCGGATCCTCAGGCGCTCATCGAGCTGACCGGGAACGCCGCGCGGCGGTGGGAACGTCGCCCGGGAGACGCCGACTTCCTGCGCGTGCGGGTGGGGCTGGCCGACGTGCGGGCGCTTCCGGTGCGGCTGCCCGACGAGCAGAACCCGGTGCAGCCGTTCGACCCGATCATGAAGGGCGCGGCCGACAGGCTCGTGCGCCTGTCGGGGATCGTTCCGTCCCTGCCGTCGGTGATCGATCTGGAGCGCGGCGGCCAGGTCTCGCTCGTCGGGGATCGCAACCTGACCGTCTCGGCCGCGCGCGCCCTCGTCGCGCAGATCGCCGCGCTGCACTCCCCCGACGACGTGCAGCTGGCCCTCGTCGTGCCGGCCGAGCGTCGCGGCCAGTGGCGCGGACTCGATCTGCTGCCGCACGTGCAGGCGGCTGCCGCCGATTCCGCGACCGGCAGCGTGCGTCGCATCGCGCCGAGCCTGCCCGACCTGTTCCAGATCATCGGCGGCGAACTGCGCGACCGCCTCGCGACCGCATCCGCCGCCCGACGTGCCGGGCGCCGCCGCAAGCCGGCGCGACTCATCGTGTTCGTGGATGCCGACACCGACGCCGCGCCGACCCTTCCCCGGCTCGACGCGACCCTGGACTACACCGACATCGGCGTGACCGTCGTGCATCTCGTCGACGATCGCCTGAAGGAGCCGGCCACCGTCTCGATCCGGCTCACCGCACACGCCGACGACGCCACGATCGAGTCGCCCGGCGCAGGCACCGAAACGATCGGCGGCGTGACGGTGGATGCGGTCGGCACGGCCCTGCTGGAGGCGGTGGCCCGCCCGCTCGCCCCGCTGCGGCTGACCCGTACGAGCGCGGTCGACGCGCAGTCGGGCGACGTGCCCGACGTCACCGAGCTGCTCGGCGTCGGCGACGTCGAGCAGCTCGAGCCGACCACCGCCTGGACGCCGAGGTCGGCGGCTGACTTCCTGCGCGTGCCGATCGGGGTCGACGACCGCGGCGTGCCGGTGATGCTCGACCTCAAGGAGTCCGCGCAGCTGGGCATGGGCCCACACGGCATCTGCATCGGCGCGACCGGGTCGGGCAAGAGCGAACTGCTGCGCACCCTCGTCCTCGGACTCGCTCTCAGCCACTCCCCCGACGACCTGTCGATGATCCTCGTGGACTACAAGGGCGGTGCCGCGTTCGCCCCGTTCGCCCGGCTCCCGCACGTGGCCGGCATCATCGACAACCTCGCCGACGACCCGCAGCTGACCGAACGCGCTCGCGCGAGCATCAACGGCGAAGTCGTGCGTCGCCAGCGCCTGCTCAAAGAGGCCGACAACGCCGCATCCATCGGGCACTACCGGCAGCTGCGTGAGGCTCGCCCCGACCTGCCGCCGTTGCCGCACCTGTTCCTGGTCATCGACGAGTTCGGCGAGCTCCTGACCGCCGAGCCCGACTTCGTCGAGCTCCTGCTGACGATCGGACGCATCGGCCGCTCGATCGGCGTGCACCTGCTGCTGTCGAGTCAGCGCATCGAGGGGGGCCGGCTGCGGGGCCTCGACACCTACCTGTCGTACCGAATCGGCCTGCGTACGTTCTCGGAGTCGGAGAGCGCGGTCGTGCTCGACACCCCCGACGCGTTCCACCTGCCGGCCATCCCCGGTTACGGCTACCTCAAGGTCGACACCTCGGTCTACACGCGGTTCCGCGCCGGCTTCGTCTCGGGTCCCGTTCCGGAGCTGGTCGCCTCCGACGGTCCGGAGGTGGTGGATGCTCCGCGTGCCCGCGAGCTCCCCGCATACGACGTCGTCTCGTCCGGCGCCGAAGAGTCCGAGATCGAACTGCCGACCGAGCCGGATCGCCCCGCCACGGGCCGCACCCTCGTGCAGGTCGCCGCATCGCGGCTCGCGCAGGGCGTCGAGCGCACGCGTCCGGTGTGGCTGTCGCCGCTCCCGCCCCGGGTCACGCTCGGCAGCGTGCTCTCCCGCGCCGACGAGCATCGCACCCTGCGGGCGCCGATCGGCGTGATCGACGAGCCCGCGCGACAGCGCCAGGAGCCCTGGCACCTCGATCTCTCGCGCAGCGGCGGGCACGTCGCGGTCACCGGCGCTCCGCAGTCGGGTCGATCGACGTTCCTGCGCACGCTGGCGGCATCCCTCGCGCTCACCCACACGCCCCGCGAGGTGAGCATCTACGGCATGGACCTCACCGGCGGGGGGCTGTCACGGCTGGAGCACTTCCCGCACGTCGGCGGCATCGCCACGCGCGGCCACCGCGAACGCCTCCAGCGGCTCGTCGAGGAGCTCACAGCGATGGTCGCAGTGCGCGAACACGTCTTCCGCGATCACGGCCTCGATTCGCTGGCGGAGATGCGCGCCGCCCATGCCGCCGGGCGCCTGCCGCAGCTCCCCTCGGCCGATGTCGTGCTGCTGATCGACGGGTTCGGCGCGCTGAGAGGCGACTTCGAAGACCTCGACGGCGCCGTCTCGCAGCTGCTGGAGCGCGGCGGAAGCTTCGGCATCCACGTGGTCGTCGCCCTGACCCGATTCAACGAGCTGCGGATGAACGCGCAGAGCCTCGTGGGCACGCGTCTCGAGCTGCGGCTGAACGACCCGGCCGACTCGCAGATCGCGCGCAAGCTCTCCGCGACCCTCCGCGCCGACGAACCCGGTCGCATCCTCACCGACGACAAGCTGCTCGCCCAGGTGGCGCTGCCACTGCTCGACGACGTCGACGCCGCCGACGTCGGCGAGGCGCTGGAGGCGCTCGCTCGTCGCAGCGCGGCCGAGTGGGGCGGGCCCGGGGCCGCGCCCATCCGCCTGCTGCCCGACGATCTCGCCCCCGCCGAGCTGCCCGACGCCTTCGCCGAACCCGACGCGATCCCGGTCGGGCTGCGGCAGGACACGATGGAGCCGGAGCTGTTGGAGCTGGGCGCGACCGATCCGCATCTGCTCGTGCTCGGCGACAGTCGCTGCGGCAAGACGACGGTGCTGCGCGGGATCGTGCACGGGGCGATCGACCGTCACTCGCCGGAGGAGATCGTCGTCGCCCTCATGGACACCCGCGGGGAACTCGTCGACGATGTGCCCGACGCCTACCTCGGCGGGCACGCCAAGACGGGGCGCATGGCCCGGCAGCTGGCGGAGTCGATCGCGCAGGAGCTGGAGAAGCGTCAGGTGGAGGGGCCGGGCACCGGACCGCGCATCCTCGTGGTCGCCGACGACTTCGACGTGCTGGCCGCCGGCGGCGTCGAGCCGCTGCGGCCGTTGCTGCCGTATCTGGCGTCGGCGCGCGACCTGCGCCTGAACGTCGTCGTCAGCCGCCCGGTCGCGGGCGCGTCGCGGGCGATGTTCGACCTCGCCCTGCAGGGCATCCGCGACACCGGCGGCACGACACTCGTCATGTCGGGCGATCGGGCCGAGGGGCAGCTGCTGCCCAAGCTCTACGCCGAGCCGATGATCGCCGGCCGTGGGCGCATCGCGCGCCGCGGCCGCCACGCCGCCCTCGTGCAGGTGGCGCACTTCGCGCCGACACCGGCGGATGCCGCTCCCGCGCCGACGCCGACCCAGAAGCCGTCTCCCACCGAGACACCGCCACCCACCGATGCGCCGCCACTGCGCCGCCGCCGACGGGAGCAGCCGGATGCCTCGTAGCTCGACACTCGTCTCTCCGGAGCCGGTCGGGGCGGACGCCGTCGCTCGCGCCGTCGCCATCGTGCGCGACCGCCTCGGCGCCACCGGGGAATCGCCGGACTTCGTGCTGCAGCCGCTCGATTCCGGTGCGGCGCTGACGGTCTCCGCCGACGGCGACCTCGTCCTCACCGTGCTGCGCCCCCGACCGCTCGCCGGCCTCGCCGAGGCGCGACGCCTGCGGCCAGGGTGGAAGCTCGACGCGCTGCCGACGCCGGCGTTCTGGACCGACGCCTACACCCCGTGGACGCCGGGCGGCCTCATCGGCATCGCCGTGCTCGACACCCTCGCCGAATCGCTCGGCGCGCGCATCGACCACGATCCCCTGCTCTGAGGCTGGGACAACAGACGGGCGCGCGCGTCATCGCGTCGGGCTCACCTCGATCACGTGTCCCACGACTGCTGTCTGACCCGGGAGATCAATCACGTCGTCGACGACCCACTCGATCCCCCGAGCGAGAAGAAGAATCCCCGAATCTCCCTGCTGACGCGGCGGCTGGAAAAGAGCCGGTATCCCTGGAGGCACGCGCAACCGGACCACCGATCGCACCCCGGGGACCGTCCGGTCCACCGGCAGAAGCCGAGCCGTGAGATAACCCGGCTCCCGGATGCTCTGCCCCGGGGAGAAGCGCTCATCTCCCCTGTCCGTCAACGTCACGACGATCGCCTCCGGCGTCGGCTTCCGCGCCAGAGCATCGTCCAGCTGCGCGACCCGATCGCGGATGGGTGGTGTCATCGGCGCTTTCCCGCTGAGAGCGGCGTCGATCTCGTCACGCGAAGGTGACGCCGAGCGCACTCTGCGTGACGATGACGTGCTCTCCGGATTGACGAAGCGTTCCAGATCCGCCTTCGAGGGGTACTCCTCAAGGGTGGGAGAGACTCTTCCGGCGGGTGCAGGCCCTTCGACGCCGAGGAGCCCTTCGATGGCTGCAGAGGCGGGCACTCCCCGTTGCTTGAGGTCGCGCAGCCTCGTGAGCCAGTAGCCCGACCCCTCGGGCTGGAAGTCTCCGGCACGCGTGGCGACGAGGCCGGCGGAGTCATCATCATCCACCCCGACGTAGAGATACCCGACCGTCGCCCCACCAAGAACGACAGCAGCAGCCTTCACCGCCCCCGCCGGGGCGGCGTTGTACCGGGGCGGACCTGCGACCGCCCGGCCCTGCACGTCGTCGACGTCCATCACTTCGCCACGCTTCCGAACACATGCCATTGTCCATCACGGAAGACCGTGTCTTCGGCCGTCCAACGGAGGTCGCGTCCGAGAAGAAGCTCCCGCTCCGTCGCCCCGAAATCAGAAACGGCTTCGACCCACAGAGCCGGCGTGCCCTCTGGCACACGGAGATGAAGCACCGCGTCCTGCCCGCTGAAAGCATCTGCAGCGTCCCCCAACGAGGTCGAGAGGTAGGCGCTCTCATCGAACGTCGTCCCCGCCGCATCCTGCGGAAGCACCGACCAGTGCGCCGTCCCCGTCCCCCGGGTCACGACGACGTCCTCGGTCAGCGGATGCGCCCGCATCGCCTCATCAATCCTGCTCACGTGTTGGGCGATCTCCTCGCTCATCGGCCCTCCACGGAGTGAGCCATTGATCTCTCGATAGGTGATGCCGGAGTCCCCGGGGACTTCGCGCGTGTAATCGTAGACGGCATCCGCGACATCCTCTGGCAGAGAGTCGGCGACTCCTGCCCATTCCGCTCGTCCGTACTCGATCGCCGCTGCGTCGTCGGCGAACGTGACCGCGCCCTCCGAGACGACTGCCATCGCTTGGGAATAGCGCTCGTCCGCCGAGAGATCGGGTGCGCCCGGATCGCCGGTATCGCTCAGGTGGTCGACGTCATCACCGGCCTGGGCCGCGTCACCGAACGCACCCTCGGGCAGCTCGACCCGTACGCCGGGGGCCTCCAGCACGGGCACACCGTCGTCGACGCGCGCCACGATCGCGTCCGGGTCGATGCCCAGCTCGTCGACGAGGGCGGTCATCGCCGTCTGGCCGGTGTCGGCGCGCAGCACGGCCGGCTGGCCGAGATCGTCGCCGAGGTCGACGACGTCGAGGCCGCTGAAGGTCGGTGAATCCAGTCGCGCCGCGAGGTCGCCGACGCCGGAGAAGGCGTGGCCGCCCACGCGCACCGCGCCGTTCACCGCCCATGCACCCGGGTCGATCAGATCGGTGAACCGCGCCATCTTCGACAGCACCGACGCCGCTGTGCCCGCGGTCTTGACACCCGCGACCGCGGCGCCGCCGGGAATGAGGATCGTGCCGACGTTGAAGACCGACTCACCGAGGGCCGTGCCGGGGTCATCCGCCCATTTGTCCCATGCGATGAGCGCCTTGCCGGTGTTCTTCGCGGTCTCATCCAGGCCGTCCTTGAACTCGGCGACCTCGTCCGGGAGGAATCCGTCGCCGCCGAACTGCCGCATCCCGTCATCGACCGCGAACAGGACGTTCAGCGGCGGCGTCGCCGCGATCACCCCGCTCAGGGCGAGGGAACCGAGACTGCCCCACGCCGCACCGTAGGCGTCCCCGGAGAAGAAGTCGCCCGTCGACGGGTCGTAGCCGAGCACGAGCGTGCCGAGGCCCTCGACGGTTCCCCACACGCCGCCGACGGCGATGCCCTCCCACAGGAAGTCTTTGAAGACGACGTTGACGGTCGCCTCGCCGCACCCCTCGGTGCGCTCCACCTCGGCGCCCCACGGCATCTCGGTGCCGGCCGGGATCTCGTCGATGCCGTAGGCGAGAGCGTCATCCCCGCTCGTGGCCGCCCGCAGCGGCGCGGCACAGTACAGCGCGCGGATCGCATTCGCGCACGTGCGCTCGGCCTCCCACAGGAGCACCTGCTGCGCATTGACCCGTGCGATCAGATCGTTGTTGCGGTCGACGTACTCCTGCACCTCATGCCACTCCTTCGTGACGGTGCGGTACTGGGAGACCTCCGTCGCGGTGGCGGTGCCGCCCGTCGACGACGACGAGTACGCGCCGTACGCGTTCCACGACCCCTGGTAGCCCGGCGTGCTCACCCAGGCCGGGTTCAGCTCGCGCACGCTCACGCCACCGGAGATCTCGGCGACGAACGTCTGCGCCTCCAGGCGCAGCGCATCCAACTCCGCCTTGATCGGGCGCACGTCGGCGGCGAACGCGGTGAGCGCACCGCCGACCGTCTCGATGCCGTCGCCGGATGCGGTCGCCTGGCTCGAGACCGGATCCATCAGCCCGAGCAGGGTCGCCGACTCGGGGGCCTCGTAGACGCCTGCCATGCGCTGCCACGACAGCTGCACCTGCGAGCCGGTGTCGCGCACGGTGCCCGCGAGCGAGGTGACCGTCGCCGCGTTGGTCTCGATCGCCTCAGGATCCAGATCTCTGCCCGGGATCCGTTCCGGGTCGATCGCCGCCGGCATCAGTCGGCCCCGAGCGGCAGGGAGGCGGGCGTGATCGCGGCGACGCTCGCTGCCTGCGCGTCGGCGGCCATCGCGAGGTCTCCGGTGACGTACGCCTCGGTCGCTGACACGACACCGCTGGTGGCGGCGCCGATGCGGGCGCTCATGCCCTGGATACGGGGCGACTCGACGGTGTCGAAGTAGGACTGCACGGCCTCGGCGATCGCGCCGGACTGCGTGGCCGTGACGGCGGCGCCGAGGGGCGCGCCGAGCGCGTTCAACGCCTCGCCGAGGGCTTCGGCGTGCGGGTTCACGGCGGTGAGGACTCCGGCGACGCCGGACGGGTCGATGCTCCAGGTGGTCACGTGCGTGACGACCCGGTCAGCCGATGGATTCGACGGCCGCGCGCGCCTTGCGCAGCGCTTCCTGCGCCGTCTCGTCGTTGCGCTCGAGCGACGTGCGCAGCGTGGTGATGATCGTGCGCACCTCGCCGGCGGCCGCCTTCCACCGCTGCTCCTTGGCGCGGTAGTCCTCGGACACGCCCTCGGCGGTGTAGTCGGCCATCGCGGCGGCCACGTCGCGGTCGTGCTGATCGATGACCGCCTCGAGCTGCGCGGCGACGCGGTTGAAGTTGTCCTGCGCGTTCTGCGAGGCCGCGATGTCGTAGTCGCGGCGGTCGTTCTGATTCACCATGATGCCGCCCCTCACCGTCCGCCGAAGCGTGCGGCATCGAACGAGGCGCCGCCTTCGAGGCTCGACGTGCTGTCGATCATGGCGCCCTCCCCCTCGACGAAGGACCGGTTCATGCCGCCGATGCCGCCGAGCACACCGTCGAGGGATGCCTTCAGCTCGGCCGAGATCACATCGGTGCGCGACTTGAAGCGGTCGAAGGCCGCGCGGCCCGCTCCCTGGAATCGCCCCTCGAGCGGCTCTGCCGCCTCGAAGAGCTGGCGCACCAGCACCTGCAGATCGTCACTCGATCCCGAGGTGGACTTCGTCAGCACCCCGAGGGTGTCTGCTCCCATCGCGAACTTCATGTCGCCCCCAACCTCTCGTTCCGTCCGACCCAACTCGGACGCATCCGAAAACAACGATACGAAAATACCCGCCGATACGGAGCCGGAAGACCAGATGAAAGAAGTCTCACGCCGCGACGGCCGCTGTCACACTGTGTTCAGTCACCGAGGAGCGGCCTGACTGCCGCGTTGACGCGAGGGAGGTCGACGTTGATCGTCGCCCACACCGCGTCGTAATCCGTCGCCTCATAGTGGTGCGCCAGCCGATCGCGCATGCGCTTGATGCTCGACCAGGGGACCTGCGGGTTCGCGAGGATCGTCTCGTCGCTCAACCGTGCAACGTTCTCACCGATCTTGATGATGATCGACTCGGCCGCGAGGCCCGGCGTATTCAGATCGTCCGAGCGGTACCAATCGCGGCCTCGCGCGGCGAGTCGAGCGCCGTCATCGCACAATCGCACAATCTCACGTAGCGCCCGCCGGTCCCGTTCCTTCACGCCGCCACGGCTGACCGGAGGATCGGATGATCGAGGGGAAGCGCGCCGTCAGTGACGACATCGACAGGAACGCCGAGCATCTCTTCAGCGGCGATCGTGAACTCGGCGATCGCCAACAGCCCGACGGAGGACGACCGCGTGACGAGGAGATCGAGATCACTTTCCGTCGTGTCTGTGCCGTTGATGGCGGATCCGAAGACGCGAACGTTGCTCAGTCCGTAGTCCGCGGCGAGGTCCTTGATTCTCTCGCGGTTCTGCTCGAGCGCTTCATGGGGCAAGGGGCGCATGGCGGCCTGCAGACGTTCGAGCATGGCCGCCGACGGCTTCCGGCGGCCGGACTCGTAGGCGGCGATATTGGGTTGCGCCACACCGGTGCGCGTGGCGAGCTGTGCCTGGCTGAGCCCCGCTCGCTCGCGCCGGTCCCGCAATGCCTCACCCATATCGCCATGATATCGCCCCATCGAATGGTGCGGAAGGGAGCTCGGACGATCTGGCCCGGCGCCCGAGGCCGCTGTCACACTGTGTTCATGGACCTTCGCATCACCGACGACGCGGCCGCCGACCGGCTGCTCTCCGACGACCCGCTCGCCCTCCTCATCGGGATGCTGCTCGATCAGCAGGTGGCCATGGAAGTCGCTTTCGCGGGTCCGCTGAAGATCCAGCAGCGCCTCGGCACGACGGACGCGGCGGCACTGGCCGCCGTGGATCCGGACGACTTCGCCGCGGCCTTCTCACAGCCGCCCGCGGTGCACCGCTTCCCCGGGTCGATGGCCGGACGCGTGCAGGCACTCTGCCGCACCATCGCCGACGACTGGGGAGGCGACGCCGCAGCACTGTGGACGCAGGACGACCCCGACGGCGCGACGGTGCTGAAGCGCCTGAAGGCCCTCCCGGGCTTCGGCGACCAGAAGGCGAAGATCTTCCTCGCGCTACTCGGCAAGCAATACGGCTACGACGGCGCCGGCTGGCGTGAGGCCGCAGGATCCTACGGCGAGGAGGGCTCCTATCGCAGCGTCGCCGACATCACATCCCCCGAGTCGCTGACGAAGGTGCGGGAGTACAAGCGCGCGATGAAGGCGGAGGCGAAGACGTGAAGAAGACCGGCGGAAGCGTGGCGGCGTTCATCGCGGAGGTCGCCCCGGCGAAGCGGCAGCGCGACGCGCACGCCCTCGTCGACATGATGCGCGAGATCAGCGGACGCGAACCCGAGCTGTGGGGCACGATCGTCGGGTTCGGCAGCTGCCACTACCGCTACCCCACCGGCAACGAGGGCGACATGCCCGTCATGGCCTTCGCTCCGCGGAAGGCCGCCTCGACGATCTACCTCGACTCGATCGAGGCTCACGAGCAGGCCCTCGCCGATCTCGGCCCGCACACCAGCGGCGTCGGCTGCCTCTACATCAAAGACCTCGAGCAGATCGATGACGCCGTGCTGCGCGGCATCCTGGAACGCTCGCTCGCCCACACCGAGGGCGGCGGCGAGTACGCGCAGATCACCGTCATCGACTGACGCGAACCCCGCCGGTCAGGCGCCGCGGAGGCGCTCGGCGAGGTAGGCGTCGAGCTGGTCGAGCGCGACGCGCTCCTGCGCCATCGTGTCGCGGTCGCGCACCGTGACGGCGCGGTCGTCGAGCGAGTCGAAGTCGACCGTCACGCACAGCGGCGTGCCGATCTCGTCCTGGCGACGATAACGGCGACCGATCGCGCCGGCGTCGTCGAAGTCGGTGTTCCAGCCGTGGCCGCGCACGCGGTCGGCGACCTCACGGGCCAGCGGCGACAGCTTCTCGTTGCGCGACAGCGGCAGCACCGCGACCTTCACCGGCGCCAGGCGCGGGTCGAGTCCCAGCACCGTGCGGGTGTCGGTGCCGCCCTTGGCGTTCGGCGCCTCCTCCTCGCGGTAGGCGTCGACGAGGAACGCCATCATCGCGCGGGTGAGGCCGAACGACGGCTCGATGACATACGGGATGTACTTCTCACCCGAGGCCTGGTCGAAGAACGTCAGGCTCTGCCCCGACGCCTCGGTGTGGCTCTTCAGGTCGTAGTCGGTGCGGTTGGCGACACCCATCAGCTCGCCCCACTCCTTGCCGGGGAAGCCGAAGCGGTACTCGACGTCGATCGTGCCGGCGGAGTAGTGCGCGCGATCCTCCTCGGGCACGTCGAACCGGCGCATGTTGTCGGCGCTCACGCCGAGGTCGATGAACCAGTTCCAGCAGGCCTCGACCCAGTGGTCGAACCACTCGCCGGCCTCGTCGGGCGCGGTGAAGAACTCGATCTCCATCTGCTCGAACTCGCGGGTGCGGAAGATGAAGTTGCCCGGCGTGATCTCGTTGCGGAACGCCTTGCCGACCTGGCCGATGCCGAACGGCGGCTTCTTGCGGCTGGCGGTGAGCACGTTGGAGAAGTTCACGAAGATGCCCTGCGCCGTCTCGGGGCGCAGGAAGTGCAGGCCCGACTCGTCGTCGACGACCCCGAGGTAGGTCTTGACCAGGCCGGAGAACGCCTTGGGCTCGGTGTAGCGCCCTTTGGTGCCGCAGTTCGGGCACGGCACGTCGGCGAGGCCGTTCTCGGCGGGGCGCCCCTTGCGTGCCTCGAAGTCCTCGATGAGATTGTCGGCGCGGAAGCGCTTGTGGCACTGCAGGCACTCGACCAGCGGGTCGGTGAAGGTCGCCACGTGACCGGATGCCTCCCACACGCGCTTGGGGAGGATGATCGAGGAGTCCAGCCCCACCATGTCGCCGCGGCCGCGCACGAAGGTCTGCCACCACTGGCGGCGGATGTTCTCCTTCAGCTCCGTGCCGAGGGGACCGTAGTCCCATGCCGACCGCGACCCGCCGTAGATCTCACCCGCTTGGAACACGAACCCGCGATGACGGGCGAGGGCGATGACTTTGTCGAGACGGGACTGCTCGGCCACGGTGGCTCCAATGGTCGTTCTGGGGGTGTGTGCGCCGATCGCGCGGAACCGGCGACGCCGGCATCCCCCGATTCTAATGAGCGGATGCCGACCGCACCGTCGCGCTCACTCGCGGCCGGGCGCGTACCGGCCGAGCACGATGTCGACGAGGCGTTCGGCTTCGCCGTCGTCAGCGTCGGAGCGTGCGACGATCCGCAGCACGATCGCACCGATGAGAAGCTCCACGATCGACGCGATGGGCGCCTCCGCGGGAAGCTCCCCGTCGGACACCCCATGCTCGAGTCGTCGCACGAGGTCGGCATCGGCGCCGAGGTTGTCGCGCACCCGCTCGCCGATGGCGGGGTTGATCGTGCCGGCCGCGACGAGCGACTTCAGCATCTCGTCGTGCTCCGGGTCGTCGACGAACGCCAGCACCGTGCGCATCCACCGTGCGAGGTCGTCGCGCAGCGTGCCGTCGAAGCGGGGCACCACCTGCTCGGGCATGAGCATGCCCTCGATGAGCGCCTCGGCGACCAGGTCGCTCTTGGTCGGCCACCACCGGTAGATCGTCTGCTTGCCGACGCCCGCCTCGGCGGCGATGCCCTCGATGCTCAGCTGCCCGAAGCCCTTCTCCAGGAACAGCCGCGCCGTCGCGCGGAGGATCGCCAGCCGCGCCGCCTCGCTGCGGGGCGCACCACCTCGTCGGTCTGTCACGGTCATCCTCGATTCAGGTTACGAGACGGTTCGTATCGTATGCTGTCGTCGCTCCCGATCGCATCCGCCACGAAAGGTGATCATGGCAGAACTGCTGTACCGGCTCGGCAAGGCCTCCGCGAAGCGCGCGTGGATCGTGATCGTCGCGTGGGCGGCGGTCCTGGGGCTCGCCGGCGGCGCGTTCGCCGTCGGCTTCGGCACCCTCGCCACGAGCTTCGACGTGCCCGGCACCGCATCGGGCGAGGTGATCGACGAGCTGGCCGAGGAGCTGCCGGATTATGCCGGCGCATCGGGTCAGGTCGTCTACCACGCCGAGGACGGCGAGGCCCTCACCGCCGACCAGCAGGCCGACATCGCCGCCGTCGCCGAGGGGCTCTCCGACCTTCCCGACGTCGCGCAGGTCGTCGATCCCTTCGAGACCGAGCAGGAGCGCGCGGACCGCGAACAGGAGATCGTCGACGGTCGCGCCGAGATCGAGGACGGCCAGGAGCGGCTCGACGCCGGCCAGGAGCAGCTGGATGCCGCGCTCGACGACCTCGAAGCCGGGCAAGAGCAGCTCGAGGCCGGGCAGGAGCAGCTCGACGCCGCTCGCGAACAGGCCGAAGCCGCCGGCGCACCCGCCGAGCAGATCGCCGCGCTCGATGCGCAGCAGGCCGAGCTCGACGCCCAGCAGGAGCAGCTCGACGCGGCCCGCGAGGAGATCGCCGCGCAGCAGGCCGAGCTCGACGAGGGTCGCGCCGATCTCGTCGAGGGCGCGGAGCAGCTCGAGCTCGGCGCCGATCTGCTCGCGCTCTCGGACGGCATCCGCGTCGTGTCCGAGGACGGCGCGACCGCGCTGGTGAACGTCTCGTTCGACGTGCCGCTGCTGGAGCTCGACGCCGCATCGAAGGAGGCCGTGATCTCCTACGTCGAGGCGAATCCGATCGAGGGCGTCGAGTACGCCTTCTCGTCGACCCTCGCCCAGTCGGTTCCGAACCTGATCGGCGTCGGAGAGATCGCGGGCCTCGCGATCGCCGCGGTCGTGCTGCTGGTCATGCTCGGCACGGTCATCGCCGCAGCGCTGCCCATCGTCACCGCTCTCGTCGGCGTGGGCATCGCGGTGCTCGCCGCCCTGTCCCTGTCCGGCGTGCTGGACATGTCGAGCGTCACGCCGGTGCTCGGCATCATGCTCGGGCTGGCGGTCGGCATCGACTACTCGCTGTTCATCATCAACCGCCACCGCAAGCAGCTGCTCGAGGGCGCGGAGATGCGCGAATCCATCGGACTCGCCAACGGCACCGCCGGAAACGCGGTCACCTTCGCCGGCTCCACCGTCATCATCGCGCTGCTGGCGCTGAACATCACCGGCATCCCCTTCCTCGGGCTCATGGGAACCGTCGGCGCGTTCGCCGTGCTCATCGCCGTGCTGATCGCCGTCACGCTCACGCCCGCGCTGCTCGGGCTCATCGGTCCCCGCGTGCTGAACCGGCGCGCCCGGGCGAAGGTCGGCTCCGTCCACCACGAGGATTCCGGCGCCGCCCCCATGGGCACGTGGCGAGCCGTGCTCACGGCGGCCGGTGCGATCATCGCGCTGCTGGTGATCGCCATCCCGGCCCTGTCGATGCGCGTCGGGCTGCCCGACGGCTCGAGCGAGCCCGAAGAGTCGTACGCCTACCAGGCGTACACGCTCACCGAGGAGGCGTTCGGCGCCGGCGTCAACGGCACGCTGCTCGTATCGGCGACGCTGCCCGGCGACCTCGACGACACGGCCGAGCTGCAGGCGCAGCTCGACATCGCCACCGCCCTGTCCGACCTCGACGGCGTCGTCGCCGTCGCACCGATCGCGGTGTCGGATGACGGCACCCTGACGGCGTTCCAGGTGGTGCCCGAAGACGGGCCGAGCTCGGTGTCGACCGAGGAGCTCGTGCGCGACCTGCGCGCCCTGCCCCCCGTCGACGGCGAATACGCACTCGGCGTGGCCGGCCAGGCCGCCATCAACATCGACATCTCCGAGAACCTCGCCGCGGTGCTGCCGCTGTACATCGCGGTCGTCGTCGGACTGTCCCTGATCATCATGATCGTGGTGTTCCGGTCGCTGCTCGTGCCGATCATCGCGACGGGCGGGTTCATCCTGTCGCTGTTCGCCACCTACGGCGCGACCGTCGCGGTGTTCCAGTGGGGCTGGGGCGCCGACATCATCGGCCTGCACGCGACCGGCCCCATCCTGAGCTTCCTGCCGGTGCTGCTCGTGGGCATCCTCTTCGGCCTCGCCATGGACTACCAGCTGTTCCTGTCCTCCGGCATGCGGGAGGCGTTCGTCCACGGCGCCCCTGCCCGCCTCGCCGTGATGCGGGGGCTTCGCGCCGGCCGCGCCGTGGTCACGGCGGCGGGCCTGATCATGGTCTCGGTGTTCGGCGGGTTCATCTTCGCCGAGTCGACCATGATCCGCTCGATCGGGTTCGGTCTCGCCTTCGGTGTGCTGCTCGACGCCTTCGTCGTGCGAATGCTGCTCATGCCCGCGCTCATGCACCTGCTCGGCCGCTCGGCCTGGTGGCTGCCCCGATGGCTCGACCGGATCATCCCGAACGTCGACGTCGAGGGCGCCAAGCTCGAGCGCGCCCACCACGCCCCCTGGGCCGACGGTGACGAACCGGCCGGCGACGAGCCGCTGACACGGCGCGAGGCCCGCGAGCGCGGCGAGCTCTGACACCTTCGCCGTCGACAACACAGGAGATCCGCGCGCCATGGGCTCGTCACGGCGCCTGACGCGCCGTCCGGCCCGCGAATCTCCTGTGTTGTTCACGCCGCTCTCACGGCCGCCGGCGGGGTCAGCCGCCGCCGAACCTGCACCAGTCGGCGACCCACGTGAGGATGCGGCCGCGCAGCGCGTCGCCGACGAAGAGCTCGACCTCGCCGGACTCCCCTGCCACCGAGACCCGCACATCGAAGATCGTGCCGCGTTTGTCCTCTTGCACCGCGTGAGCGTCGCAGCGGGTGGGGACGACCGGCAGGTCGAGGGTCGTGGGTTCCTTCCCCGGCTGCACGAGCACCCCGATCGGGAGCACGCCGTCGATGGTGGCGTCGCCGAAGGTGAGCAGGTTGGTCTGCTGGACCGCGGTCACCTCCGCCTCGCCGTCGCCCACCGCAACGATCTCCATGTGCAACAGCGCCGGTTCGCCCGAGGGTGACGGCGAGAACCCCGTGAACGCGATGTCGGCCGCGGCGGCGAGCGCCTCGGCCCGGCACTCCCGGTCGTGGAGGGGACCGGCGAACCCGAGCGGATCCGCGATCGGAAGAGTGACGCCGCGAGAGGTGCCGTCGGCGATGAGCTCGAGGCGCACCGACGGATCCGCACTCGATGCGATATCGCACGCGACCGCAGGCAGCTGCACCCGGATGTCGATGGATCCCCCGGCGGGAACCGTGCTCCCCCGGTCCACGAGCCGGACCGCATCCGCCACGAACCGCGGATCGACGACGGCGACCTCACCGATCCGCACGGCTGCCCCGGAGAGGTTCTCCACTCGCACCTGCGCGTGCCGCTCCGCCACGTCCGCGCGCAGCTGGATCAGGGCCGCCCGCAGCTCCGGCTCGCCGCTCCCGCCGGATCCGTCCGTCGGGCCGCCGGCGCACCCCGTCAGCACCGCGAGCGCGAACGCCGCGACCAGCGCGCGTCGCCTCACACGCATCCGCGCCGCCCCTCGCATGCGCTCACGCTACGCCCGCCGCTCCCTCCTCGGGAGGACATCGCCGTTCCAGAGGATCCTGCTCGCGTATCCGTCCTCTCGGGGAGGGAAATCCTCTCGAAGCAGCGGGAAGAGGGCGGCGGGGCGGGCCCGGGTCAGGGGCGGATGACGGCCTTCTCGACGGTGAACGCGTCGAGAGCATCGGGGTCGATATCGACACCGAGGCCCGGTCCGGTCGGCACGCGCACGTGCCCGTCGTCGAGCACGGCGGGTTCGGTCACGATGTCGCGGGCGTAGAACCGGTCAGCGGCGGAGACGTCACCGGGAAGGGTGAAGCCCGGCAGAGCGGCGAGCGCGGCGTTCGCCGCTCTGCCGATGCCGGTCTCGAGCATGCCGCCGCACCACACGGGCACGTCGGCGTCGCGGCACAGGTCGTGGATGGCGATCGCCTCGAGATAGCCGCCGACGCGCCCGGCCTTGATGTTCACGATCGCGGCCGACCCGAGCGCGAGCGCGTCGGCGGCGGCCTTGCGCGAGGTGATGGACTCGTCGAGGCAGACCGGCGTCGACAGGCTGCCGGCGAGGGTGGCGTGGTCCACCAGGTCGTCCTCCTGCAGCGGCTGCTCGATGAGCAGCAGGTCGAACCGGTCGAGCTGCGCGAGGGTGTCCGTGTCGGCCAGGGTGTAGGCCGAGTTGGCGTCGACCTGCAGGGGGATCGAGCCGAACGCCTCGCGCACCGCGGCGGTGTCGTCGATGTCGCGACCGGGTTTGATCTTGATCTTGATGCGCACGTAGCCGTCGTCGAGGTATCCGCGAACGGTCTCGACGAGGGCGGTGGGGTCGCGCTGAATGCCGACCGACACCCCGGAGGGCACCCGGTCGGCGACCGCACCGGCGTAGGACCCGAACGAACGCCCTTCGCCCCGCAGGGCGGCGTCGAGCACGGCGAGCTCGAGCCCCGCCTTGGCCATCCGGTGCCCGACGAAGGGCTCGAGCACGCTCGCGACCCGCTCCGGCGCGATGGTTCGCTCGGCCAGCAGCGCCGGGATGAGGAAGCGCGTGGCGACATCCCACGCGCCCTGGGTGTACTCGCTCGAGTACAGCGGCGCCTGCTGCGTGACGATCTCACCCCATCCCTCGACCCCGTCGGCGAGAGCGCGCACGACGATCACCTCGCGAACCGTCTCGGTGCCGAACGACGTCGTGAACGGCGAGACGAGCGGGATGTGCAGCACGCGCAGCTCGAATCCGTCGAGGTCGACGGATGCTGCGGGGCGGGTGACCGGCATCCCCCCACGTTAGCGAGGTACAGCAGACGGTCGTCGAGCGTTCGGCGTCTAACGCCAGGCAGGACGCCTGTAAAGCCCCTCTCCCGCGTCGGATTCGGGTCGTAGCGTCGGCACCATGCAGACGACATTCCATCCTCGACGCGCGATCGTGACCGGCTCGGACTCGGGCATCGGCGCGGCCACCGCGCTGGCGCTCGCCGACGCGGGTCTCGACGTCGTCGTGACCTGGCACAGCGACCAGGACGGTGCGGAGGAGACCGCGCGGGGTGTGCGGGATCGCGGCCGCCGCGCGCATGTGCGGCAGTTCGACGCGACCGATCTCGACCGGGTGGAAGCCGACATCGACAGCATGGCCGACGAGCTCGGCGGCCTCGACGTCTTCGTGAACAACTCCGGCGGCGGCAACGGGGGCCCGTTCCTCGATCTCGACCTGGCGACGTGGCGCAGCATCGTCTCGCTCAACCTCGACGGCGCGTTCCTCGCCCTGCAGGCGGCTGCTCGCAGGATGGCGACGCAGCGCACCGGCGGCCGCCTGATCGCCGTCACGAGCGTGCACGAGCATCAGCCGCGCGTGGAGTCCGCCCCGTATGTCGCCGCCAAGCACGGCCTCGGTGGCCTGCTGAAGGTCATGGCGCAGGAGCTCGGAGCGCACGGCATCACCGCGAACGCCGTCGCACCCGGCGAGATCGCGACGCCGATCAACGACATGGAGGCCGGCGACGCCGAGCAGACCCACCGCGCCGGCATCCCGCTGGCTCGTCCGGGTGCGCCCGAGGAGGTCGCCGCGGTGGTCGCGTTCCTCGCCTCGCCGGCCTCGAGCTATGTGACGGGCGCGAGCTGGGTGGTCGACGGTGGGATGCTTCAGATGGGACCGCAGGCGGGCTCCCATCTGAACAGCGACGAATGGAGGATCTGATGTCGGGAGCGGACGAGATGACCCCCGAGGAGAAGCGGCACGACCAGCTGACCTCGGCGCCGGCGGCCACGGAAGACGACGCGGCTCCGCGGATCGAGATCACCGAGCACGACGGCATCACGCGGATCGACGTGCGCGACGACGCCGAGGTGCGGCCGGGGGGCCCGCAGGTCCCGGAAGAAGACTGAGCCGGCTCCTCGTCCCACCGGTTGGGCGCCTGCCCGTCAAGGACGCACGAGGAGGTAGCCGCGGGCGTCGTCGAACCCACCGATGACGAGCCCGTCGGCCAGATGCGCCAGCAGCTGCTCGCGCACCCGGAGACGCCAGGCGCTCGCGGCAATGGGGTCGCTGCGGCGGAGCGTCTCGATGTCGGCGGGCACCTCCACGGCGGCGACGACGCTGTCATCGGGCGGAGTGAGGGCGGGAGCCGAGGCGATCGCCCACGCGACGAGGATGCGGTCCGTCTCGTCGCCGCGGTTGACGCCGTCATCCATCGCGCCGTAGTGGTTCACCAGGTACTCGACGGCGCGCACGCCGAGAACACGGAAGTTGAAGTGGGCATTGCGACGCACGAGCGGATCGAAGGTCCAGGTGATCGTGCCGACATCGCGGGCGAGCGCCCATTCGCGCTGGTGCTGCTTCAGCAGCCGACCGACGCCCCGCCCCTGATGCTCCGGCAGGACGCCGGTGATGTGGGAGTGCATCGTGCGCTCGGGCGGCGCTCCGAAGAAAGCCACCGAAGCACCGACCATCTCGGCTTCGCGCCAGATGCCCACGGTGTACGACCCGGCATGGGCCATCGCGCGCAGCAGCTGCGGCGGCATCGCGGCGCGATCACCGCCCCACACGCGCGCGAGCACCTCACTCGCGACGACCGCGTCGTCCACGGTCGCCAGTGGCCGGATGTCGAGCCCGGCCGACGTCTCCCCGTGCTCCGCGATCATGCCGCCCACGATACGCGGGCGGCAAGGCGCTCACTGCGGTGAGCGCCCGGTCTCCTGCTGCAGCCGATCGATCTGCTCCGAGGCCTCGGCCTTGCTGATGTCAGCGGGAATCTCCTCGCCCGCCTCACGCGCCAGGGTGTCGAGGTAGCTGCGCTGGGGAGCGGTCATCGGCTCGTCGCCGGTGACCCACGTCGACGGGTCCTTCTCGGCGGCGGTGTCGCCGTCGTCGGTGGCGCCGAGCATCTCACGGTCATCATTCGCCTGTGCCATGGGTCGATGCTAGGCAGCGGTCCCGACACCGGGGCGGGGGTTGACGTGCCGGCTCAGCGCGGGTCCGTCGTCGTGACGTGCTCGGCGAACAGGCCCGGCCAGGCCATGATCCCGTAGGGCGTCCTCGCGATGACCAGCCGCGCGTCGGGCAGCAGCTTCTTCAAGCGCTTCGCGGTGGAGACCGGATGCGCCGCATCCCCCGTCCAGGCGAGGATCAGCGTCGGCGTCGTGATGCGCGACACCGCCTTCTCGCTCGGGAAGTCGGTGCTCGCCGCGCCGCGCAGCACCGTGGGAAGCAGGTCCTCGGGCACGGTCGGCGTCGTCGAGGGCGCATCCGACAGCGCCGGGGGCACGGGCGCGGTGTGGTTGGCGTGGAAGACCCCGAGGCCCTCCTTCTCGATGAGCGCCGCGTTCGCGCGGTAGAGCTGCGTCTGCGCCGACCGGGTCTCCCACGCGGTCGGCGGCACGACCAGGGTGAGACTGGCGAACCGCTCCGGATGCTTCTTCGCGGCATGCAGCAGGGTCGCCGATCCCATCGACGGCCCGACCGCGTGCACGGGCTCTCCCGGCGCGACGTGGTCGAGCAGGGCCAGGAGGTCTTTGGCGAGGCGGTTCCACTGGTACGACCTCGGATCGAGGTCGCCGGTGGATCCGCCATGGCCGCGGGCGTCGTAGCGCAGCACGCGATGGCCGCGCAGGGAGCGGGCGAGATCGAGCCCGAGCTGGGCGTCACGATCGCGGGATGACGTCAGGCCGTGCAGCTGCACCACGAGCGGGCCGGCGTCGCCGGTGATCTCGTAGTCGAGCGCAGCCCCGTGCGGAACCTCGAGAGTGGGCACCGTTCCTCCATCTCCGGTGCGCCGTCGCCGGTTGTGACATGCCGTCGCGGGAACGAAACACCGGGCCTCTACACTACGGGCGATGCGGCTCACGAATATCGCGCAGGCCACGCTTCCGCCGGGAGCGGTGCACAGCTACGCCCTGCGCCCGGTCGGTCCCCGCGGCCGCGCTCTGCCGGTGTCGTTCGATCAGGGCCGTCACGTCGGCGCCGGCGACCGGCCGGGATCCTGGATGTCGATCGCGCTGCGTCTGCCGCCGGGGACCACGCGCGACGCACTCGCGGCCGCGTGGGAGCGGGTCGTCGACCGACACGGCACGTTCCGCACGGTGTTCGGCCTCGACGACGCGGGCGAACCCACGCTGCACGAGATCACGCTGGGCGACGGCGCCTGGGAGCAGCATCACGTTCCCGAGGGGATCGCGACCCGCGAAGTCGTGCGCGAGGTGTTCGACCTCGCCTGCCGCCCGCTCGCGGCGCCGTCCCACCGCCTGTGCGTGATCGAGCCGGATGCCGCCGCCGACGATCCGCGTCCGTGCGTCGTCGTGGGTGCCGACCACGCCCACGTCGACATGTGGTCGTTGGTCGTCGTGGCGCGCGATGTCATCGCCTACCTCGACGCGGCTGCCGGGCAGGCGGGTGCCGACGACCTCCCGGACGCCCCGCCGTTCTCCGCGCACACCGCCGCACTGGAGGATCGCCGTCCCGCACCCGACGACGTCGCGACCCGGTGGGCGGAGATCCTCGAGGTGTGCGGGGGCGAGATGCCGCGCTTCCCCCTCCCGGTCGGCGAACCGTCGCCGGGTGCGCTGCCGGTCGTCGAGGTGCGCGAGGTGCTGGATGCGATCGGCTACGAGGCGTTCGCCGGCGCGGCCAAGGCGGCGGGCACGTCCACGATCGGGCTGGCGATGTCGGCCCTGACCGAGGTGACCCACCGCGTGGCGGGCGCTCCGCTGCGGGCCGTGTTCCCCGTGCACAGCCGGCACGAGCCGCGCTGGCACGACTCCTCGGGCTGGTTCATCACCAACTCGGTGCTCGAATGCATCGACGACGAACCCGCGGCGTGCGCGGCATCCGTCAAAGAAGCCATCACCCTCGGGTCGCATCCCCTCGCCCCGATCCTGGAGCCCTACGGAGGCATGAAGGTGCCGCGCGGCATGTTCGCCCTGTCGTGGCTGGACACCCGGCGCCTGCCGGTCGAGCTCGACGACAGCCTCGACGCGCAGTACGTCTCCGCGGTCGCCGCGAGCGACGACGTCATGGTGTGGTTCGTCGTGAACCGCCGCGGCCTTCACCTGCGGTGCCGGTACCCCGACACCGACGAAGCGGTCGCTTCCGTCGGCGGTTGGCTCGATGCCGTCGCGGAGGGGTTTCTCGCACGCCTGCCCGACACGGTCGCGGAAGGATCTGTCGGAGCGGGGCCGGTGTCGATACCGTGAACGAATGCGCAACGACAGCGGACCCGGCCCCGACGAGGTCCCGGTAGGTCCCCCCGACGGCGCCACCGCCGCGAGCAGCGGCGCTGCTGCGGCGAGTGTCCTCGCGAACGCCCCCGGCGACGCCGACACGCGCTTCTTCGGACAGCCGCGCGCGCTCGCCCACGTGTTCGGCGTGGAGATGTGGGAGCGCTTCAGCTTCTACGGCATGCAGGGCATCCTGCTGATCTACATGTACTACTCGGTCGCCGAGGGCGGCCTGGGCATGAACGAGGCCGTCGCCACGGGCATCGTGGGCGCGTACGGCGGCACCGTCTACCTCTCCACCATCGTCGGCGCGTGGCTGGCCGACCGTGTGCTCGGCTCCGAGCGGGTGCTCTTCTACAGCGCCTGGGTCATCATGGCCGGACACATCGCGCTCGCGCTACTTCCGGGCTTCTGGGGGCTGGGCGTCGGACTCGTGCTCATCGCCTTCGGCTCGGGCGGGCTCAAAGCCAATGCCACCGCCGTCGTGGGCACCCTCTACAGCGCCGACGACCCGCGACGCGACGCCGGCTTCTCGCTGTTCTACCTCGGCATCAACCTCGGTGCCTTCTTCGGTCCCATCCTCACCGGCCTGCTGCAGACGACGATGGGCTTCCACTGGGGCTTCGGCCTCGCCGCCGTCGGCATGGGGATCGGGCTGCTGCAGTACGCGATCGGCCGCAAGGGCCTGCCGGATGCGGCACGCGTCGTGCCGAACCCGCTGCCGCACAGCCGCTACCCGATGTGGATCGGCATCACCGTCGGCGCCGTCGTGGCGCTCGCGGCCCTCGTGCTGCTGGGGGTCATCACCCCGGGCAACCTCGACCTGGTCGTGATCCTCATCACCGTCGTGGCGGCGGTGTCCTACTTCGTCGTGATCCTCGGGTCGAACCGGATCACCGCGATCGAACGCTCGCGCGTGCTCGGCTTCATCCCCCTGTTCATCGTGAGCGTGGGCTTCTGGTCGCTGTACCAGCAGCAGTTCACGGTGCTGACGATCTACTCCGACAAGCAGCTGGACCGCTCGATCTTCGGGTGGGAGATGCCGGTGTCGTGGGTGCAGTCGATCAACCCGATCTTCATCATCGTGCTCTCCGGCGTCTTCGCGGCGCTGTGGACCAAGCTCGGCAACCGCGCCCCGTCGACGCCGATGAAGTTCGGCCTCGCCGCGATCGTCATGGGGTCGGCCTTCCTGTTGTTCCTTCCGTGGGCCGGCGGCGCACCGAACTCCACGCCGCTGCTGGCGATCGTCGGCATCCTGTTCGTGTTCACCGTCGCCGAGCTGCTGCTGTCACCGGTCGGGCTCTCGGTGACCACCAAGCTCGCGCCCACGGCGTTCCACGCGCAGATGGTGGCGCTGTTCTTCCTCTCGGTCGCGCTCGGTACGACGATCGCCGGATGGGCCGCGGAGTTCTACACCCCCGAGGACCAGGTGCCGTACTTCTCGATCCTCGGCGGCATCGCGATCGTCATCGGCATCGCGATGATCGCGTCGGTCAAGCCGGTGCTGGCGCTCATGAAGGGCGTGCGCTGACGGGTCCCCGCACGCACGCGTCCAGGCGCGTCCCGTACCCTGGGTGACCGGAACCACGCCGCGTCGCATTTTCGGCGCGCGCCCCGCCCGGCTCGCTCGAGCCTCCCCTGCCTTCTTCGGAGATCCCATGTCCACCGCTGCGCGCGCCACCGCGTCCGACCGATACCGACCGCGCCCTTCCGTGCTCGAGGCACTGCGCAGTCCGCGCATCCTCACCAGGGAGGTGCTCGCCGGTCTCGTCGTCGCCCTCGCCCTGATCCCCGAGGCGATCTCGTTCTCGATCATCGCCGGGGTCGACCCGCGCGTGGGGCTGTTCTCGTCGTTCGTGATGGCCGTCGCCATCGCGTTCCTCGGCGGTCGCCCCGCCATGATCACCGCCGCGACCGGCGCCGTCGCCCTCGTGATCGCCCCCGTCGCCCGCGAGTACGGCATGGACTACTTCCTCGCCACGGTGATCCTCGCCGGCGTCTTCCAGGTCATCCTCGGCGCGGTGGGCGTCGCCAAGCTCATGCGCTTCATCCCCCGCAGCGTGATGGTCGGGTTCGTCAACGCGCTGGCGATCCTCATCTTCACCGCGCAGATCCCGCACCTGATCGACGTGCCGTGGCAGGTCTACCCGCTCGTGATCGCGGGACTGGTGATCATCGTCGGGATGCCGCGCCTGACCAAGGCGATCCCGGCACCCCTGGTCGCGATCGTCATCCTCACGATCATCACCGTCACCTTCGCCATTGCCGTCCCGACCGTGTCGGACCAGGGCGAGCTGCCCGACAGCCTGCCCGAGCTCATCATCCCGAACGTGCCGCTGACCGGTGAGACATTCGCGATCATCGCCCCGTACGCCCTCGCGATGGCCCTCGTCGGCCTGATGGAGTCGCTCATGACGGCCAAGCTCGTCGACGACATCACCGACACGCATTCCCACAAGACCCGCGAGGCTCTCGGCCAGGGCGCCGCGAACGTGCTGTCGGGCGTCTTCGGCGGCATGGGCGGGTGCGCGATGATCGGCCAGACGATGATCAACGTGAAGGCCTCCGGCGCCCGCACCCGCATCTCGACCTTCCTCGCGGGCGTGTTCCTGCTCATCCTCGTCGTGGGCCTCGGCGACATCGTGGGGCTCATCCCGATGGCGGCGCTCGTGGCCGTGATGGTCATGGTCTCGGTCGCGACCTTCGACTGGCACTCCATCCGCCCCGGCACCCTCAAGCGCATGCCCATCGGCGAGACGATCGTGATGGTCGCCACCGTCGCGGTCGTCGTGATCACCCACAACCTCGCCATCGGCGTGGTGCTGGGCGTCGTGGTGGCGATGGTGATCTTCGCCCGGCGCGTGTCGCACTTCACGTCGGTCACACGCACGATCGACGAGGACGCCAGCGTGCCGACGGCGCACTACCGGGTCGACGGCGAGCTGTTCTTCGCCTCGTCGAACGACCTCACGACCCAGTTCGAGTACGCCGACGACCCCGACCGCGTCGTCATCGACATGTCGCGCTCGCACGTCTGGGACGCTTCCACCGTCGCCGCCCTGGATGCGATCGTGACCAAGTACGAGAACCACGGCAAGCGCGTGGTGATCGAGGGCATGAACGAGTCGAGCTCGGCGATGCACGCGCGCCTGACCGGCAACCTCGGCAGCGAGGGCTGAGGAACTCGCACTGCCAGGCGGGTCGACAACACAGGAGATCCGCAGGGCTATCCCGCCGAGGAGCCGTCCTGCCGGCACGGTAGCCGAGGATCTCCTGCCTTCTTCACGCGTGCCCGGGTACACCGAGCCGGGTGGCCCTGGAGGGGCGGACCCGACGTAGGGTGAAGGTCCGGACGACGAGGGCGGAGGCGGACCGATGGTCGAATTCCGACGGGCACGCGCCGCGCTGCTGGCAGGCACCGCCGCCGTGGCCCTGAGCGCCTGCACCGCCGGTCCGCCGCCGACACCGCAGACGTCGGTGACATCGGCGCCCACCGCCGCGACCACTCCGCCACCCGAAGGAAGACTCGTCCTCGAGGGCTCGGTCGAGACGGTCGCCACCGGCCTCACAGCCCCCTGGTCGATCGCCTTCACCTCCGACGGCACGCCCCTCGTGTCCGAGCGCGATACCGGCCGCATCCTCGAGGTAGCAGCCGACGGCTCGACCCGAGAGATCGGCACGGTCGGCGGCGTGGTCGCGGGCGGGGAGGGTGGCCTGCTCGGGCTCGCCGTCGACGATCAGGACCGGCTCTACGCCTACGCCACCGGGTCGGGCGAGAACCGTATCGATCGATTCGCCGTCACCGGCGCGCCGGGGTCGCTCGCGCTCGGCGACCCCGAGACCGTGCTCGACGGGATTCCCGCCGCGCGCATCCACAACGGCGGGCGACTCGCCTTCGGACCGGACGGCATGCTCTACGCGACCACCGGTGACGCCGACCAGCGCCCGTCGGCGCAGAATGTCGACAGCCTCGCGGGGAAGATCCTGCGCATGACGCCGGACGGCGACCCGCCGGCCGACAATCCCTTCGAGGGCTCGCTCGTCTACAGCTTCGGGCACCGCAACCCGCAGGGCATCGGATGGGCCGCGGACGGGACGATGTTCGCCAGCGAGTTCGGACAGGACACGTGGGACGAGCTGAACATCATCGTTCCGGGCGGGAATTACGGATGGCCGGAGGTGGAGGGCACCGGCGGGGCGGAGCGGGGCTTCATCGACCCCGTGCAGCAGTGGAACCCCGACGAGGCGAGCCCGAGCGGGCTGGCCGTCACCGGCGGCACCGTCTTCGTCGCCGGACTGGGTGGCGAGCGGTTGTTCACCATCGACGCTTCCGCGCCCGAGACGTCCGAGCAGCTCCTTCGCGACGAGTACGGACGCATCCGCGACGTGACCGTCGCACCCGATGGCACCCTGTGGGTGCTCACGAACAACACCGACGGCCGCGGATCCCCACGGGAGGGCGACGACCGCATCCTCTCCCTGCCCCTCACGCGTACGGGCGATTGAGGGGCCGACCGGCCGACGTCATGCCGAGGAAGATGACAGGAGATCCGGCCGCCGCGTGCCCGAATATCCACTCGGGCGTTCTGCGCCCACCGATTTCTCCTGTCTTCTTCACCGGCGGCGGGCACGCGAAAGCCCGGTCGCGGCGAGCGCGACCGGGCTTCCGGCGGTGTCGGCTCAGCGGTCGGCGTGCGTGTTCGGCTCCACGATCGGCTGATCGGCGTCGTCCTGCGCGGCGCCGGGCTGAGCTCCGGGCGCACCCAGGTCGGCACCGTCTCGCACGAGCTTCTCGATCTCGGCGCCGGTGGTGGCATCGACGTTCTTCCAGTACTGGAATGCCCGCTCGAGCACGTCGCCGGTCACGCCGCCGAGCAGGTGTCCGGCCACGGTCTTCACGAACGCGGCGCGCTGCTCGTCGTTCCAGACGTCGCGCACGAGCGCGCCCGCCTGGGAGAAGTCATCGTCGTCGGGACGCAGCGTGTACGCCTGCCGCACCATCGCACCGTCGGCCTCCCAGCCGGGGTCGACCTCGCCGACGTTGTCGGCGTAGCCGCGGCCGAAGGAGTTCGGCGCGTACACCGGGTCGTCGCCGCGGTGCTCGTAGGCCATCGGCCCGTCCTGCGTATAGGTGTTGACCTCGACGCGCGGGCGGTTCACCGGCAGCTGCAGGTAGTTCGCGCCGATGCGGTGCCGGTGCGTGTCGGAGTAGGCGAACGCCCGGCCGAGCAGCATCTTGTCGGGCGAGAAGCCGATGCCCGGCACCAGCGCGGACGGCTCGAACGCGGCCTGCTCGATCTGGGCGAAGAAGTTCTCCGGGTTGCGGTTCAGCGTCATCGTGCCGACGGGGATGAGCGGATAGTCCTCGTGCGGCCACACCTTCGTGAGGTCGAACGGGTTGATGCGGTAGGTCTTGGCATCTTCATACGGCATGACCTGCACCGACAGCGTCCACGACGGGAACTCGCCCCGGTCGATCGCGTCGTAGAGGTCGCGGCGGTGGAAGTCCGCATCCTCTCCGGCGATGCGCGTGGCGTCTTGGTCGGTGAGTCCCGCGACACCCTGGTCGCTGTGGAAGTGGTACTTGACCCAGGACTTCTCCCCGGCCTCGTTCACCCACATGTAGGTGTGCGAGCCGTATCCGTTCATCTGCCGGTACGAGGTGGGGATGCCGCGGTCGCCCATGAGATAGGTCACCTGGTGCGCGGACTCCGGGTTGAGGGTCCAGAAGTCCCACTGCATGTTGTTGTCGCGCAGGCCGTTTCCGCCGCGTCGCTTCTGCGAGCGGATGAAGTGCGGGAACTTCATCGTGTCGCGGATGAAGAAGATCGGGGTGTTGTTGCCGACGAGGTCGTAGTTGCCCTCGTCGGTGTAGAACTTCAGCGCGAATCCGCGCGGGTCGCGCCACGTGTCGGGCGAGCCCTGCTCGCCGGCGACGGTCGAGAAGCGCGCGAGCATCTCGGTCTTCGTGCCGGGCTGGAACAGCCCCGCCTTCGTGTAGGCGGTGACGTCTCCGGTGGTCTCGAAGACGCCGAAGGCACCGGAGCCCTTCGCGTGCACGTTGCGCTCCGGGATGCGCTCGCGGTTGAAGTGCGCCATCTGGTTCAGGAAGTGCACGTCGTGCAGCACGATCGGGCCGTCGGCCCCGACCGTCAGGCTGTTGCGATCACTCGGCGCGGGCGCGCCGGTGTCGGTGGTCGAGCCGATCTCCGCTTCGGAAGACGGATTCTGGGCGACCGAGGTACCGTCTGTGGGCTCGGGAAGCTGAGGCATGGGATGGGTTCTCCTTCGCGGATCGCGATTGCCGGGCGGATGCGCCCACGATCCAGCGAAGCACTTCCGACTCACCGCGGAAAGGGGGGTTGACGGATGCCGTCGCCTCAGCTCTTCGCGAATGCGCCGACCCTCCCCAGTCAGCCGAGGAGATCGCCCATCTGCTTCGCGATGAGCTCGGTGGCGTACTTGGGGTTCAGCCGCGACAGCTTGTCCATCGTCGCGGCGTCCTTGCCGATCGTCGCGCGGAACCTGCCCTTCGCGATCGCCTCGACGATCACGCGACCCGCTTCGGCCGGCGTCGTGGTCTTGCGGGCGGATGCTGCCGCGTCGCCGTCGGGCATGTCCATCACCACGCCGGAGTTCGCCGCGATGTTCGTGCCGATCGCGCCGGGATAGATCGCCGTCACCGCGACCGACGTGCCCTGGAGTTCGGCGTAGAGCGCTTCGGTGAGCAGGCCGACGGCGGCCTTCGAGGCGCCGTAGACGGCCTGACCGGGCACGGCGGCGTAGGCTCCCATGCTCGCGACGTTGACGATGGCGGCATCCGGTCGCTCGACCAGCACCGGCAGGAACGCCTTGACCATGTGGAGCGTCCCCCAGAAGTTCACGGTCATGACCTTCTCGATCTCCTCGTAGGGGAGGTCGATGATCTTGACGAACTTCTGGATGACGCCGGCGACGTTGACGATGCCGTCGACCGCTCCGTGGATGTCGGCGACGGCAGCCGGCAACGCCTCGACGGCCTCACGGTCGGTGATGTTCACGGTGTGCGTCGACAGGCGGTTGCCCGCCGCGGCGAGCGCCACCGTCTCGGCGAGCCCGTCGGCGTTCAGGTCGACGCCGGCGACCGAGGCCCCGGAGCGCAGAAGCTGGAGGGTGACCTCGCGGCCGATGCCGTTTCCCGCTCCCGTGACGACGAAGACCTTGCCTGCGATGTTCATCCCTGCTCCCATGTGTCGAGGTGCCGATTCCCCTCGACGCTATCGCGTGCGCGGCGGTCGGATAAGGGTCAGATCGCGAACAGTGCGAGGCCGATGGTGCCGGCGTAGATCGCGGGAATGCCGATCCCCTCGAACCCGATGCCGCGCTGATCCCGGATGATGAGCCCTGCGGCGAGCACGGCCGTGATGAGGAGGGTCCCGCCGAGGAGCACGAGGCTCTCGTCGCCGGCGGCGGCATAGATCGTGCCGTCGAGGAAGAAGGCGTCGGCCACGGTGAGGGTGAGCACGTCGAAGACGTTGCCGCCGATGATGTTGGCGACCCCCAGGGTGAGGGCTCCGATGCGGATCGCGGAGATCAGCACGATGAGCTCGGGGAGGGATGTCACCGCCGTCGTCACCGTGAACCCGGTGACCCCGCTCGGCCATCCGGTCGCCGCGATGACCCCGAGGCCGGCCTGCCCGATGACCCACCCGGTCACGCCGACGACGAGCCCGAGCGCCGCGAAGGTGAACCACAGGCGCGAGAGCGGTCCGCTGTGCTCCTGCCCCTCCTCGTCGTCGCGCGTCTCACGCGTGCGGATCGGCGTCCACATCGGGGCCTGGTGCATGCGGCGCTGCAGGTGCAGACCGTAGAAGTAGAAGACCGGGATGAGAACGGTCACCGGATGGATCCAGCCGGCCGTCAGCTGCGGCGTGGCGAAGGCGATGACCGGTAGGCTGAGCAGCGCGACGAGCACGACGGCCTGGAAGAGGTTCTCGATCGACGCCGCCGCGTGCTCGAGATTCGCTCGTCGATACAGCAGATCGGCGATCGCGAGCCAGACGCTCTGCAGGGCGATGCCGCCGATCGGATTCGCCAAGGCGAAGGCCGCGTCGCCCTCGAGCGCGCCGGTGGCGGTCGTGACGATCCCGGGGAGGGAGGTGACCGCACCGAGGAACACCGCGCCGGCGACCGCCTCGCCGAGTCCCGTGCGGTCTGCCAGTTCATCGGCGGCGCGGGCCAGCCGCGAGCCGGCCACGACGACGATGCCGACGGCGGCGACAAGGGCGATGACGCTCGGCCACAGCGGCCACGGTTGCACGGTGACTTCCTCCCTCGGGTGTCTTCCGCCCTCGGGTCGCGGGATTCTTCCCTCGGGTTGCGGTCGAGGATACGGACGGCGACGCATCCTCACCCCGGACTCCCGCAGCGGCGGCGCCCGTGCTAGCGTGCCCGACCCGCACGCGCCCGACCGGCGGACACGGCAGAATCGATGCATGGCCGCTCCCAGCCCCCACCTTCTGCCCGACCACGCGTGTCTCATCGTCCACGGCACCGACCGACCCGGAATCGTCGCCGCCGTCTCGGCCCTGATCACCCGCCACGACGGCAACATCGTCGCGTTCGACCAGTACTCCGACGACCCGACGGGTGGCGACTACTTCCAGCGCGTGGTCTTCCACCGGCCCGATCTCACGGCGGCGCTGCCGATGATCGAGGACGACCTCGCGCGCACGCTCGGCGGCGGATTCGACCTGCGATGGTCGCTGACGGACCAGTCGACCCCCAAGCGCATGGCGATCCTCGCCTCGAAGCAGGACCACTGCCTCCTCGACCTTCTGTGGCGCCACCGTCGCGGGGAGCTGCCCGTGACGATCCCGATGGTCGTGTCCAACCACACGACGGCGGCCGAGGACGTGCGCACCTTCGGTGTGCCGTTCTTCCACGTGCCGTCCGCGCCGGGTCCGGACAAGTCCGAATCCGAGGAGAAGATCCTGGAGCTGCTCGTCGGCAACGTCGACTTCGTCGTGCTCGCCCGCTACATGCAGATCTTGTCGGGGGACTTCCTCGAGAAGGTCGGTGTGCCGGTGATCAACATCCATCACTCGTTCCTGCCCGCCTTCATCGGCGCCGACCCCTACAAGAAGGCCAAGGAGCGCGGCGTCAAGCTCATCGGCGCCACCTCGCACTACGTCACGAGCGACCTCGACGAGGGTCCGATCATCGAGCAGGACACCGTTCGTGTGACCCACGCCGACAGCTCGCTCGAACTCGCCCGGCGCGGCGCCGACGTCGAGCGTCAGGTGCTCTCCCGTGCCGTGCTGTGGCACGCGCAGGATCGCGTCATCCGCCAGGGCAATCACACGATCGTCTTCTGATCCCACCCTCGCCGCGGCCTCAGTACACGTACTCCATGAGGTCGGTGCCGAGCACGCGGAAGGCCGCGTGCGCCCGTGAGCGGTGCATGATCGACAGGTCGTCGAAGCACACGATGAGCGCGTAGGAGACACCCGCGCGCGGGCCGGCGAGCACGCCCGCCTCGGCGCGGATCCCGGCGCCGCGACCCGTCTTGTTGATGAAGAGCAGCCCGTGGTCGTCGTTGTCGTGCGCGAACGGATCGAGGCCCGTGGCCGAAGCGACCAGCGACAGATCGTGGTTGCGGCTCAACCACTCCGCGACGTGCGCACTCACCGACGGGTTCACCGCCGACGAGTTCACCAGGGCCGAGAACAGCTCCGACATCTCCGCCGCCGTGCCGAGCGCCACGTGGGGCGCGTCGTCGGGACCGCGGCTGTCGCGGAACCCGTCGAGCAGCGCGGAGCGCGGCATCCCGAGCTGCCCCAGCCGGTTGCGCACCGCCTCGAGCCCGACCCGCTCCAGCAGCACATTGGCCGCGAGCGCGTCACCGGCCGACGCGGCGAGCACGGCGAGATCGCCCAGGCTGAACGTCTGCGCGGCGAGGTGGTGCCAGAGGCCGGCCACCGACACCCCATCGGTGCTCGTGCGATCGACGACCTCGGCGGGGTCGAGGCGCCCGTCGTCGAATGCTGCCGCGACCTCGACGAGCAGCGGCACGACGCCGAGGCCGCCGATCGGCAGGGTGATGAAGTCGTCGCCGGAGAGCACCGCGTCACCGCGATCGAGGTCGGTCACGCGCACCGCGACCTTCGCACCCGACTCGGCGAGCTCGTCGAGCGCCGCGAGCGTCGATGCGAACGATCGACGGCCGGCGGCTGCCCGGCGGGGCAGTCGCCTGTCGTGGGGTCTGATCCGACGGGAACTCCGAAGGGGCTCCTCGGTGCCGCGCCTGGGCTCAGGGGGCGTGCCCACGAACGGTGTCCTCTCTGCTCGGGCTCGTGATCACCAGATGGTGACGCGCTTGTCGGGGTCGAGCCACAGCTCGTCCGACTCGGTCACCCCGAACGCATCGTAGAACGCGTCGATGTTGCGCACGATCTGATTGCACCGGAACTCGTTGGGCGAGTGCGGGTCGATCGTCAGCAGGCGGATGGTCTCGGCATCGCGCCCCTTCTGCTGCCACACCTGGGCCCAGCTGAGGAGAAGCCGCTGGATGCCGGTGTAGCCCTCGATGACGGGGGCGGCGTCGGCGATCTCGGGGCCGGCGTCGTCGCTTGCGATCGACAGGGCGTACGCCTTGATCGCGATGCCGAGACCGCCGAGGTCCCCGATGTTCTCGCCGATCGTGAGCGCGCCGTTGACGGTGTGCTCGTCGGCGAGCCCCCGGGGCACGAGGTGGTTGTACTGGTCGATCAGCACCGCCGTGCGCTCCTCGAAGGCCGCGCGGTCGGCATCCGTCCACCAGTCCCGCAGCGATCCGTCGCCGTCGAAGCGGCTGCCCTGGTCGTCGAAGCCGTGACCGATCTCATGACCGATGACCGCGCCGATGCCGCCGTAGTTCGCCGCCGCGTCGCGGTCGGCGTCGAAGAAGGGATACTGCAGGATCGCGGCGGGGAAGACGATCTCGTTCATCAGCGGGTTGTAGTAGGCGTTGACCGTCTGCGGTGTCATGTACCACTCGTCGCGATCGATCGGCTGGCCGACCTTCGACAGCTGACGGTCGTGCTCCCACACGTGAGCGCGGCGCACGTTGCCCACGAGGTCGGCAGCGTCGATCTCAAGTGACGAGTAGTCCTTCCAGGTCTCGGGGTAGCCGATCTTGGGGGTGAACGCTGCGAGCTTGGCGAGGGCGCGCTCGCGCGTCTCGGGCGTCATCCATTCCAGCGACGAGATGCTCTCACGGTAGGCCTCGACCAGGTTGGCGACCAGGTCGTCCATCTCGGCCTTGGCCCGCGGCGGGAAGTGACGCTCGACGTAGACCTTGCCGATCGCCTCGCCGAGCGCGGCCTCGGTGAGGCTCACGCCGCGCTTCCAGCGCTCACGGTTCACCGGCACGCCGGTGAGCTGCGTGCCGTAGAAGGCGAAGTTCTCGGCGACGAACGCGTCGGTGAGGAACGCAGCTCCCGCGTGCACGATCTTGAACCGCAGCCACGCCTTCCAGTCATCCAGGCGTTCCTCGACGAGCAGGCCGGCGAGACCCTCCAGGAAGCTCGGCTGCGACACGACGACCTCGGCGAAGGCGTCGGGATGGTTCGGCGCGATGCCCTCGCGCCACGGCACCAGGTCGGCGCCGGCGAGGCCGACCGTCTCGTCCCACGTGCGCAGGTTGTAGGTGGCGACCGCGTCGCGGCTGCGCACGTTGTCCCAGTGGTGCGCGGCCACCTCGGTCTCGAGCGCGAAGACGCGATCGGCGGCATCCGCGGCCCCGGCGACACCGGCGAGGTCGAGGATGCGCTCGACGTGCGCGCGGAAGGCGGTGCGGGTCTCGGCGAAGTTGTCCAGGCGGTAGTAGCTCTCGTCGGGCATCGACAGGCCGCCCTGCAGCAGAAACGGCACGTATCGCTGCGGATCGCCCGGATCGGGCTCGACGTAGAGATCGATGATGCCGCCGACGCCGTCACGCTCGAGCACGCCGACGACGCGGAGGAACTCGGGGATCGTCGTCACCTCATCGACCATCGCCAGCTGCGCCGACAGCGGGCTCGCGCCGAGCTCGTTGACGCGGTCGACATCCATGAAGCTGGAGTACATGTCGCCGATCTTGCGGGCCTCGGTGCCCGGGTCGGCGCGCTGGGACTCCTCGATGATGGCGCGCACATCCTTCTCGGCCTGTTCGGCGATCAGGTGGAACGCGCCCCACCGGGCCTTGTCCTCGGGGATCTCGGTGCGGTCCAGCCACGATCCGTTGACGTGACGGAACAGGTCGTCCTGCGGGCGGATCTCGTCGCTGAGCTCGTCGAGCGCGAGACCGGATGCGGGGGCGTCGGTCATGCGTACAGGATAAGCACCGAGTCTGGGTCGTCGGTCGGAGTCTGGGCCGTCGGACGGCGCGTGGGTGTCCGCGGGCGACTCTAGGCTCGGAGCGTGGCCACCGCGCGCGACACCCTGAACCGGGACATCCTGCGTCTTGCGGTGCCCGCACTCGGTGCGCTGGTCGCCGAGCCGCTCTTCCTCATCGTCGATTCGGCACTGGTCGGCCATCTCGGCACGACCCCGCTGGCTGCGCTCGGCATCGCCGGGGCCATCCTGCAGACGATCGTCGGGCTCATGGTCTTCCTCGCGTACTCGACCACGCCGGCCGTCGCGCGCCGGTTCGGCGCCGGCGATCCCACGCGAGCGGTCTCGGCGGGCATCGACGGCATGTGGCTCGCACTCGGCCTCGGAGCGCTGCTGGCCCTCGCCGGCTACCTGACGACGCCGTTCCTCGTCGGCCTCTTCGGCGCGACGGAGGCGGTCACCGCCGATGCGGAGACCTATCTCGGCATCTCGATGTGGGGGCTGCCGGCGATGCTCATCGTCTTCGCCGCGACCGGCCTGCTGCGCGGCCTGCAGGACACCGTCACCCCGTTGTGGATCGCCGGCCTGGGCTTCGCCGCGAACGCCCTGCTCAACGCTTTCTTCATCTACGGGCTCGGATGGGGCATCGCCGGATCCGCCGTCGGCACGGTGCTCGCGCAGTGGGGCATGGTGACCGCGTACGTCGTCGTGATCGGCCGCCACGCCCGCCGGCACGGCGCGGGTCTGCGGCCGCAGCGCGACGGGATCTCGGGCAGCGCCCGCTCCGGCGGGTGGCTGTTCCTGCGCACCGTCGCGCTGCGCGTCGCGCTGCTCGCCACCGTCGCCGTGGCCACGACGCTCGGCACCGAGGAGCTCGCCGGGTGGCAGGTGGCCTTCACCATCTTCTCCACCGCCGCGTTCGCCCTCGACGCGCTCGCGATCGCCGCCCAGGCACTCATCGGCAAGGGGCTCGGCGCCGCAGACGAGGCCGGAGTGCGGCGGGTCCTGCAGCGAACATTCGCGTGGGGTGTGGCCTTCGGCGTGCTCGTCGGGCTCGTCATCGGGGCGTCCTCCGGTGTCATCGGGCTCGCCTTTACCGGAGATCCGCAGCTGGCGGCGCTCGTGCAGCCGGCGCTCATCGTGCTCGCCGTCGCGCAGCCGGTTGCCGGAGCGGTGTTCGTGCTCGACGGCGTGCTCATGGGCGCCGGGGATGCACGGTACCTCGCGATCGCGGGCGGGTTGAACCTCATCCCGTACGTTCCGGTCCTCGTGGCGCTGAACGTCTTGTCGCTCGCAGGAGCAGCCGGGCTGGCGTGGTTGGCGGTGGCCTTCTTCGGCGTGTTCATGCTCGCGCGCCTTGCCACACTCGGCTGGCGCGTGCGCGGCCGGGCGTGGCTCACCGCCGGGGCGTGAGGGACGCGACGGAGCGGTCGATCAGCCGGCCGCGTAGCGGCGGCACCACTCGTACATCACGACGGCGGCCGCAGCACCCGCGTTGATCGAGCGCGTGGAGCCGTACTGGGTGATCTGCACGGCGCCGGATGCCGCGGCGAGGGCCTCGGGCGACAGCCCGGGGCCCTCCTGCCCGAACAGCAGCACGCACGCCTCGGGCAGTTCGGCGCGGTCGACCGGCTGCGATCCCGCGACGTTGTCGACCGCGACGATCGGCAGACCCGCATCCACCGCCCATGCGGTGAACGCGGCGACGTCGTCGTGGTGACGCACGTGCTGATAGCGGTCGGTGACCATCGCGCCGCGGCGGTTCCACCGCCGGCGCCCGATGATGTGCACTTCCGCCGCGAGGAACGCATTGGCACTGCGCACGATGGAGCCGATGTTGAGGTCGTGCTGCCAGTTCTCGATCGCGACGTGGAACGGGTGCCGCCGGACGTCGAGGTCGGCGACGATCGCATCCATCGTCCAGTACCGGTAGCCGTCGACCACGTTGCGCCGGTCACCGTCGGCGAGCAGCTCGCGGTCGTACCGCGGGTCGTCGGGCCACGCCGCCGCGCCGCCCGGCCACGGTCCGACGCCGTGCGCGGTCTGCGGCTCATCCGCGGCGGCCGTTCCGCCGTCGTTCCTCGGCTCTGTCACTCCGAAAGGCTAGCCCGGCCGACGTGCACCAACTCAGGCTGGGAGGTCCGGGGAAACCCTTCCCGGACCGGATTCGCCGCAAACGGCCTCGCGCAGCCTGAGTTGGTGCACGATGCGGGGCGGGACCGGCAATGCCGGACGATGCCGCCCAGGAATGTCGACGGCACCGGGAATGCCCGTGAGCGGAAGGCGGACGGGGGATCAACGCGGCGCCGGGACGCGCGCCTCCTCCCACCGACGTGCACCAACTCAGGCTGGGTGGTTCGGTGAGGCCCCTCCCGGGCGGGAATCGCGGCAAACGGCCTCGCGCAGCCTGAGCTGGTGCACGGTGCGCGATGCGGGGCGGAACGGGGGGCGGAACGGGGGCGGGACGGGGGGCGGAAGGGCGGCGAACCGGGCGGCGGAACGGCGGGCGGGGCGGGGCGGGGTGCCGGTGGGACCGGGCCGGGAGATGCCGGGTGGACCGGACGCGGCGGACGACGCGGGCGTAGGGTGCGGCCATGGTGCACGCCCGACCGATGCCCGACGACGCCGAACGTCTCGTCGCGTACTACGACGACTTCGCCCGGCGATGGGCGCACGGCACGTCGCCGCTCTACGAGGAGTGGGCCGCCGGGATCGCCGCCGACCCGGACATGATCATGCGCATCGGCAGTCTCCCGCCGCGCCTGCAGCAGGCCAATCTCCTCTTCGCCGCCGCGCGCTGGGTGGGTGCCCCGCTCGACGACTACGAGAGATGGCGATCGTGGCTCGTCGAGAACTGGGATGCGGTCCTCGCCACCGCGTCGGTCCGCGCCACCCAGACCAACGAAGTCGGACGGTGCGCGACGCTGCTGCCGGTGCTGTCGCGCATTGACGGCCCGGTAGCCCTCCTCGAGGTCGGTGCAGCGGCCGGCCTGTGCCTGCTCCCCGACCGGTACTCGTATCGGTTCCTCTCTCCCGCCGGCGTGCATGACCTGCACCCCGCGGGCGGCCCGAGCGCCGTGCTGCTGGAGTGCCGTATCGACGACGCACGGGATGCCCCCACACGCATGCCTCACATCGAATGGCGCGCCGGCATCGACCTGGCACCGATCGACCCCGCCGACCCCGACGCCGTCGCGTGGCTCGCCACGCTCGTCTGGCCGGGCCCCGATCACGATGCGCGCGTCGCCCGCCTGCGCGGAGCGGCCGCGATCGCCGCGGCGGATCGGCCGCGCGTCGACACCGGCGACCTGCTCGAGCGCGTGACGACCCTCGCCGCCGAGTCCCCCGCAGACGCGACGCTGGTGCTGTTCCACAGCGCTGTGCTCCTCTACCTCAATACACCTTCGCGTGCGCGTTTCGCCAGCCTCGCGCTGTCTCTCGGCGAGCGCCTGGGCCGACGCGTGGTGTGGCTGTCGAACGAGTCGGCGGGCACGTATCCCGAGATCGACGCGCAGGTTCCCGCCGACGCGGATACCGCCCGCCGCTTCGTCCAGTCCGTCGACGGGCGCGCGGTGGCCCTCGCCGGACAGCACGGCGCCGTCTACGAAACCCGCCCCTTCGCGGGATGACGCCGTCCTCGCGACGGCGCCGGAGACGCCGCCGTGAGTAGCCTGGAGCGGTGGCCTCTCCCGCCGTCGACGACTACCTGAAGACGATCTACCACCACACCGAGTGGCAGGACGAGCGCATGACGCCGTCCCAGCTGGCCGGCGTGCTCGGCCTCGCCCCGTCGAGCGTGACCGAGATGGTGAAGAAGCTGGCGAGCCTCGGGCTGGTGACCCACCGCCCGTACGGTCCGGTCTCGTTGACGGCGACGGGCGAGCGTCGCGCTGCCGCCATCATCCGCCGCCACCGCCTCATCGAGACGTGGCTCGTGCGCGAGTTCGGCTACGCGTGGGACGAGGTGCACGACGAAGCCGAGGTGCTCGAGCATGCGATCAGCGACCGCCTTCTCGCCGGCATCGACGACCTCCTCGGTGATCCGCTGTTCGACCCGCACGGCGACGCGATCCCGCGGGCCGACGGAACGGTCGTGCGCGAGCCGTTCGTGCTGCTCGCGGATGCGGCGGCCGGCCACACCGGCCGGGTGCTGCGCGTGAGCGACCGCGACGCCGACGTGCTGCGCGTCGCCGAAGCGGCCGGGATGACGGTCGCCACCGAGGTCACCGTGACGGCGGCCGGCGTGCGGGTCGGCGACGCGGAGACGGCGCTGGACGACGACGTGCGACAGGCGGTGTGGCTCAGCGCCTGAGCCGCTTGGTCTTGGCGGCTTTGGCGAAGGGCCAGGCGACGCCGGTCGCGTGCTCGCACACCTCCCAGATGCGCGCGGCGACCTCACGGTCCTGGGTGACGCGCGACGACGTGCCGCGTCGAGGCTCGCCCCGAAGCCGGGCGCGCGGTCCCCAGTACTCGCCCCCGGCGACATCGGATGCCGCCAGCGCGTGCACGAGGGGCTGCGCGCCGACCTCCTTGGACTGGGTGACGGGCGCCTGGATATTGTCGGCGAAGCGCGTCAGCCGGGAGGGATTGTTCACGCCGCGGATGCCGGCGGTGCGTCCGCTGGTGGAGTAGCCCGGATGCGCCACGACGCTCGCGACCGCCACGTCGGCGCCGCGCAGGCGGCGGTCGGCTTCGAACCCGAGCGAGCTGGTCGCGATCTTCGACTGCACATAGGCGCGCCAGGGCGTGTAGCCCTCCGACAGCTGCGGGTCGACCGGGTCGTATCGCCACATCGAGGTCGACATGCTCCCCACCCACACCATGCGTCCGCCTGCCGCGGCGAGCGCGGGAAGCAGCTCGCCGGCCAGGGCGAAATGGCCGAGCACGTTGGTGGCGAAGACGAGCTCGTTGCCGTCGCGCGTGAGAGTGCGCCGTTTCGGCGGATGCACGATGCCGGCGTTCAGCAGCACGCCGTCGAGCGCACCGCGGCTGCGGAGGGTGGCGGCGGCGGCGCGCAGCGAGCCGGAGTTGCTGGTGTCGATGACGAGGGACTCGACCGCATCGCGCCCGGCAGCCTCGGGCACCCGGCGGAAGAGGGCCGCGCGAGCCGCGGCGAGGCGAGCGGGATTGCGCGCCGACATGATCACGTCCGCCCCGGCGCGCACGAGGTGTTCGCACGAGAAGTAGCCGAGACCCGCGTTGGAACCCGTGACGAGGTACGTCCGGCCGGTGAGGTCGGGGAGATGCCACTCGGGTCCACTCACACGACGACCCTATGCCGCACATGCCCGATGCGGAATGGGGCGCGCGGGCGCGTCGCGGTCGGCCTCTCGTCGGACAGCGCGGGCCGCGCCGCATAGGCTGTGCCCATGCGTACCCGTGACGAGGTCGAATGCTGGCTCACCGACATGGACGGCGTGCTCGTCCATGAGAACACCCCCATCCCCGGCGCATCCGAGCTTCTCCAGCAGTGGCGGGATCTCGGAGTGCCGTTTCTCGTTCTCACGAACAATTCGATCTTCACGCCACGCGACCTCAGTGCGCGACTGCGCGCATCCGGTCTCGTCGTGCCCGAGGAGGCCATCTGGACCTCCGCCCTCGCGACCGCGGACTTCCTGCGCTCGCAGATGCCGGGCGGCAGCGCCTTCGTCATCGGCGAGGCGGGCCTGACGACCGCTCTCCACGAGGCCGGGTTCATCATGACCGAGACCGATCCGGACTACGTGGTGATCGGCGAGACGCGCAACTACTCCTTCGAGGCGATCACGAAGGCGATCCGCTTCATCCGCGGCGGCGCCCGGTTCATCGCCACCAACCCCGATGCGACCGGCCCCTCGGTCGAGGGCGTGCTGCCGGCGACCGGGGCGATCTCGGCCCTCATCTCCAAGGCGACGGGCAAGGAGCCGTACGTCGTCGGCAAGCCGAACCCGATGATGTTCCGCTCGGCCCTGAACCGCATCGGCGCGCACTCCGAGAACACCGGCATGATCGGCGACCGGATGGACACCGACGTCGTGGCGGGGATCGAAGCGGGCCTGCACACCGTGTTGGTGCGCACCGGCATCTCCGATGACGCCGAGATCGAGCGCTATCCGTTCCGCCCCGACGAGATCCTGGACTCCGTCGCCGAACTGCTCGCCGACGACCCGATCGAGGCCGAGATGCCCGAGGGCGAAGTCACCCACGGGCTGTGATGCTCGGGCTCCCCACCGCCCAGAGCGGCTGCGGCAGGTCGCCGGTGAGCACCCACGCGCCGACCCACCGGTTCTTGTAGAGCACCGGATTGTGGCTCGAGACCGTGCGCGCGTTCCGCCAATGCCGGTCGAGCGACGCGCCGCGCGCCGTGGATGAGGCACCCAGCGCGTCGAACAGGCGCGATGCGATCGTCTGCACCGCACCGGTGGCGAACGACTGCGCCTGCGCAGCCCGGATCTCCGCGATCGCGTCGGCCGCCCGCGCGCGCTCTCGCAGCGCCTCGTCACCGGGGTCGTCGCGCACCGCTCGCGCGGCGGCGACGGCGTCGTCGACGGCGCCTGCCACGGCGTGCACCGTCGACTCGACCGCGTAGGCGGAGGCCGCGAGCTCACCGATCAGAGCCTGGATCTGCACGTCGTCCTGCGCGCGATCGGCCGTTCCGTGGCTGTACACCCGCGCTCGCGACCGCACCGCATCCGCCGCATCGGAAACCGCCCGATGCGCGATCCCCGCCAGCACGCTCAGCAGCACCAGCTGGTAGAGCGCCGTCTGGTATCCGAAGCGTTCGGCCACCGGCAGCACGTCGGCGGCGTCGACAACGGCGTCATCGAACACGATGGTGCCGGTCCCCGTGCCTCGCTGCCCGAATCCGTCCCAGTCGTCGCTCACGCTCACCCCGGGCTGATCGAGCCGCACGAGCACCGCGACATCGACGCCGTCCGCAACACGATGGGCGACCGCGTCGGTCCATTCCGCGAAGATGCTACCGGTGGTGTAGAACTTGCGTCCACGCACCCGCAGGGTGCCGTCGACGTCGACGCGCAGCTCGGTGCCCGCGCGTGACGTGGTCGATCCGGATGCTTCGCTCCACGCGTTGCCGGTGGTCTCGCCCTCCACCACCCGCCGGATCCACCGGTCACCGAACCCGCGGTCGGTCGTGGTCAGCGCCTGCTCGACGAGGGCGAAGTGGCCGCGGAAGATCTGCGGCACGTTCGCGTCGGCGGCCGCGATCGCGATCAGCAGCGGTGTGAGGCTCGCCCAGTCGGTACCGAGCCCGCCGTCCTCGACGCTGACGCGCGCGCGTCCGATGCCGAGGTCGCGCAGCTCGCGCACCGCCTCGAACGGCAGATCTCGCCCGCGGTCACGAGCTGCCGCCTCCTCGGCGATGCGCTCCACTGTCGGGCGGAACCGTTCCTCGAGGCCTCGCGGCACCGCCGCCCACACCTGGTCGGTGAAATCCGTGCGGAGAGGGGCCGCCACCGTCTGGCCGTTCACGTGTACAGGGAGATCGGCTGGACGGCACCGGTGAGAAAGTGGGCTCCCACTTCGAGTTTCTTGTAGTCGACCGGGTCGTGCAGGGAGTGCGTGCGGATGTTGCGCCAGTGCAGGTCGAGACCCACGCGGCTCGCCGTCGAACTCGTGCCGGTCGCTTCGAACACGCGGTGGGCGACGTCGGTGGCGGTGTCGCTGGCGACCACCTTGAGCTGCGCGACCTCGACGGCAAGTCGTGCGCGGTCCTTCGCGGAGACGTCGGCGCCGAGGGCGATGGTCTCGTCGAATCGGCGGTTCACCCGATCGGCGAGCGCCGACACCGCAGCCGTCTTCGACACGAGCTCGCCATAGAGACGTCGGACGAACGGGTCGTCCCGGTAGGTGGAGGCCTCGGACAGGAACCACGCGTTCGGCCGCGCAACGGTCAGGTCGCGCGCCTGCGCGAGCGCGCCCTCCGCGATTCCGAGGTAGAGATTGCCGAACATCAGCTGGATGCCGGGTGTCACGAAGCTCTGGATCGGCTCGTCGGTGCCGAACCCGAGAACATGCTCCGGGTCGACGCGCACGTTCCGGTAGGTCACGGTGTTGCTGGCCGACAGCCGCTGGCCCAGGTTGTCCCAGTCGTCCACGAGCTCGACGCCGGGATGCCCATGGGGGAGCACCAGGTAGGCGAACGCTCCCGCGTCGGGGCCGTCTTCGACAACAGCGTTGATGAGCAGCGCCTCACCGACTCCCGACCCGGTGGAGTACCGCTTGAAGCCGTCGAGGCGGTAGCCGTCGCCGTCCACCGTGAGCGTCAGGTTCGGATCCACCGGGTTGACCGAGTCGCCCCAGATCCAGCGGCCGTCGATCGAGGAGCGGAACCAGCGCTCCCGCTCGTCGGGCGCGGCGACCAGCGCGATGTTCGCCTCGTTGATGTAGTGGTATCCGAGCAGCTGCGCGATCGAGGCGTCGCGTCGGGCGATGATGCGCACCACCCTCGCGGCGGTCTCCCAGTGGGCCCCGCCGCCGCCGAACTCGACGGGATCGAGCAGGGTCGTGAGAGCGGCATCCTGCAGCAGCCGAGCCTCGGCGAACGGCTGCGCGTTGGCGCGGTCCCGGGCGAGGGCGTCGGCGCCGAGCGTCTCAGCGACGGCCTCGGCCACGGCATCCCATCGCGCGAGCTCCGCGTCGGTGGCGGTGCCCGACCAGTGGGTACGGGGCGGGGCGAGGCTGGTGGTGGCGGTCATGCGTTTCTCCTCAGACGGTGGTGGGAACGAGGGATGCGCCGCCGTCGGCGGCCGTGCGCGAACCGGCGAACGCACCCCGATACGCGTGGGCCGGGTGCCACTCGGGCACCACGGCGCTGCCGGAGAGCCGCTCGCGCAGCGTGGCGCCGGGGCGGGCGTCGGCGGCGAGAAGACCCCGCCGACGCAGCTCGGGCGTGAGGTGCTCGGCGATGTCCTCGAACGTGCCGGGCGTGATGACGTAGGCGAGGTTGAATCCGTCGACCCCGCCGACGTCGACCCATCTCTCCAGCTCGTCGGCCACGGTGGTCGGGCTTCCGACGATGACCGCGCCGATGCCGCCGATGCCGACGTACTCGGCGATGTCGCGCGGTGTCCACTCGCGGGTGGGGTCGGCCTTGGTGAAGATCGACAGGGCGGAGCGGGCGGCATCCGTATCGACGTACCGGAGCGGCTCGTCGGGGTCGAGCGCGGCGAGGTCGATCCCCGACCAGCCGCCGTACAGAGCGAGAGAGCCCTCGAGCGAGACGTACCGACGAAAGTCGTCGCGCTTCGCTCTCGCGAGCTCGTCCGTCTCGGCGACGATGACGGTGGCGAGGGTGAGGATCTTCACGTCGTCACCATCGCGCCCGGCGGCGCGGGCCTTGTCACGGATGCCGTCGGTGGTGCGGCGGGTGAGTTCGGGGGCAAGCCCGTTGATGAAGATGGCCTCCCCGTGGCGAGCGGCGAACTCCTGCCCACGGGGCGACGCGCCCGCCTGGAAGATCACGGGGGTGCGCTGGGGCGACGGCTCGCCGAGGTGGATGCCGGGCACGTCGAAGTGCTCACCGCGATGGTCGATCGGGTGCACCTTCTCGGGGTCGGTGAAGACACCGGTGTCACGATCGCGGAGCACGGCGCCGTCTTCCCACGATCCCTCCCACAGCTTGTAGACGACATCCAGGAACTCGTCGGCGATGCCATAGCGGTCGTCGTGCGCGATCTGGTCGCCGAGTCCGAGGTTGCGCGCGGCGCTGGCGAGGTAGGACGTCACGACGTTCCAGCCGATCCGGCCGCCGGTGAAGTGGTCGAGCGTCGTGAGCGTGCGCGCCAGCGCGTAGGGCTGGGCGTACGTCGTCGCGACCGTCACTCCGAAGCCGAGACGCTCGGTGACCGCCGCCATCGCCGGGATCTGCAGCAGCGGATCCCCGACGGGCACCTGCGCGGCGTCGCGCAGGGCGGGCGCGACGGAGTCGCGGTAGACGTCGTACACCCCGAGCACGTCAGCCAGGAAGACCGCGTCGAAACCGCCTCGTTCGAGCAGCTTCGCCAAGTCGATCCAGTAGTCCAGGCGGTGATACTCGTCCGCTCGGTTGTCGGGATGCCGCCACAGGCCCGGCGCCTGGTGGGTCACGCAGCTCATCTCGAACGCGTTGAGGATGATCGGCTTGGTCACCGGGCACCTTCCTTCCTGCGCCGAAAGCGGCGCGCCGCGGGAACGCTATCAACGGTCCCTCACGACGGGAGACGAGCCCGACACACGCCGACACGCTGCGACACAGGACGTCACACGATGTCGCCGTCTTACGAGAGGGCATGCTGCGCCGGTATCGCTCGCTCCACAATGTCCTCTCGTGCGGCCCTCGCCGCGCACCGCATCCATCCGAGAGGCTCGCCATGTCCGATTCGTCACGCCGCGCACGCACGCTGCGCAGGTTCGCCGTCCCCACCGTCGTCGCCGCCTCCGCGGTCATGCTGGCCTCGTGCGCCGGCGGCGACGCCGACGCATCGGACGCTGCCGGCGAGCAGGAGCTGACCGTGCTGCTCATCTCATCGCACGAGGGCGCCTCCGACCTCCTCGCGGAGCGCTACGAGGCCGAGACGGGGGTGCGCATCAACCCGGTGATCGTCCCCTACGACGAGATCGGCAACACCCTGGCGCTCGACCAGCAGTCGGGCGCGAACACGATCGACGTTGCGGCGCCCTGGTACGTCTCGATCGGAGACCTGGCTGACTCCGGCTCGATCCAGGACCTCACCGACTGGATCGCGAGCGACCCCGCCGCCGACGAAGACGACTTCATCCCCTCGATCTACGATCCGTACACCCTGGTGGAGGATCGCCGGTACGGGCTGCCGTTCGACGGCGACACCCACGTGCTCTTCTACAACACCGAGATCCTGCAGCGGAACGGCTTCGACGCTCCGCCCGCGACATGGGACGAGTACGTCGAGCAGTCGCGCGTGATCACCGAGAACGAGGGAGCCGACGGCGTCTACGGCAACGTGATCTTCGGCCAGAAGTCCCCGCTCATCCTGGGAGCGAGCTTCGCCAACCGCCTTGCGGGGTTCGGTGGCGAGTTCGTCGACGACGCGGGCGCACCCGTGATCAACTCCCCGGAGGCCGTGGCGGCAGCGCAGTCCCTGGCCGACGCACTGGAATCCGCCTACCCCACACCCACCGAGACCGCCTTCGGCGAAGGCAACTCCGCGTGGTACGCGGGCAACGCGGCGTTCATCGAGAACTGGACCGACCTCGGCGTGGGCTCGCAGATCAACCCCGACTCCACGGTGGCCGACGGCTGGGGCGTCACGCTGCTCCCCGTCGGCGGGGAGAACACCCAGGCGCGCGCATCGCTCGTGGCCGGGTTCACCTGGGTGATCGCGGCCCACACCGACAAGACCGAGCTCGCGCGGGACTTCATCCAGTGGGCAGCCTCGAGCGAGATCAACGAGGAACTGCTCGTCGCCGACCCGCAGACCGGTATCGACCCCAACCGCATCTCCTCGCTCGAGAGTGAGGCGTACGGACAGGCCTATCCCGACCTGCAGCGCGTCAACCGCGCCACCCTCGACGGCGCACTCGCCTGGCCCACCGGCAAGAACGCCACGCAGGCGGCCGAGGTGCTCACCGACGAGCTCGCCAAGCTCGTCGCGGGTGAGGTCACCGCGCAGGAGGCACTGGATGCCGCGCAGGCGGAGTGGGAAGAGCTCCTTGGCTGACGCATCCGCGACGGTGCGCCCACGGCGCCTCCCTCGGGGGCCGGCGTGGGCGCACCGCCTGTTCGTCTCACCGAGCGTGCTCGCGCTGCTCGTGCTCGGGGCGTATCCGCTGCTGTTCATCGTGGCCGCCGCGTTCACGGAATCGTCTCTCGGCAGGCCGTTCCAGGAGTTCGTCGGCACGGCCACGTTCGAGCAGGTGCTCACAGATGCCGACGCCGTCGCGTCGCTGTGGCGCACCCTCGCATACGCCCTGGCGGTATCGTCTGCGAGCGTCGTGCTCGGGGTGGTCGCCGCGCTCGCGCTCCACGGCGCTGTGCGGAGCGGGGCGCTCGTGCGCACGCTCCTCCTCCTCCCGCTCATCACACCTCCCGTGATCGTGGGCACGCTCTGGAAGCTCATCTACAACCCCGGGGGCGGGCTCCTCGCGACCCTCCTCGGACTCATCGGGCTGCCCTCCGAGACCATCGCGCCCCTGTCGTCGACGCTGTGGGCGCTCCCGGCGATCGCCGTCGCCGACGTCTGGGAGTGGACGCCCCTCGTGGCTCTGCTGGTGTTCACGGCACTCCTCGCCCAGGACCCGCAGACGCTCGAGGCCGCATCGCTCGACGGCGCACACGGGTTCGGCAAGCTCCGCCACATCACCCTGCCCGCCGTTTCCGGGGTCGTCGCGGCGGCCTTCTTCATCCGGCTGGTGCTCGCCTTCAAGGTGTTCGACCTGGTCTTCATGATGACCTCCGGCGGCCCCGGACAGGCCACGACCACCACGTCGTATCTCATCTACCAGGCGGCGCTGCGGGAGTTCGACGTGGGCAAGGCGGCCGTCATCACGCTCCTTCTGGCCGTGCTCGTGACGGCGGTCACCATCCCCGTCGCACTCGTGGCTCGACGATGGCAGGCGAATCATGAGTGACCGCATCCTCGACCGGCCACGCCGCACGACCGGATCCCGCGGCGCAGCAGCCACGGTGGTGCTCGCGGTGCTCCTCGCCTTCTTCGTGACGCCCTTGCTCTACCTCGTGTCGGTCTCGCTCATGGGACGGGACGAGACCGGTCAGGGGGTGCTCGTGCCCGCCGTCCCGCAGTTCTCGAACTGGGTGGATGTGCTGACCGGCTCGGACCTGCTGCAGGGCATCGGGAACTCCCTCGTGGCCGCTATCGGCGGCGCGACCCTCACCCTGGCGATCGCCCTGCCCGGAGCCTGGGCGATCGTGCGGTTCCGCACCGGTGGAACCACCCTCGCCGGCACGCTGATGAGCCCCTGGCTGCTGCCGCCGATCGTCGCGGTCGTGCCGCTGTTCACCCTGCTCCGCGTGATCGGGGCCAACAACACCCTGTGGGGCCTCACCCTCGTGTACGCCCTGGTGAACGTGCCGGTCGCGATCTGGCTGCTCGAGGGGTTCCTCCGGAAACTCCCCAGCGAGATCGAGGAGGCCGCCCGGCTGGACGGCGCCGGGTCGTTCCGGGTGCTCACGTGGATCGTGACCCCGCTGGTCGCTCCGGCGCTGGCGGCCATCGGCATCATCGTCGGGGTGCTGAACTACAACGAGTTCCTGCTGGCGACCTTCCTCACGCAGAACCCCGACGCGCAGACGCTCCCGGTGGTGCTCTCGCTGTTCTACGGCGAACGCACGCCCCATTTCGGCAAGATCGCCGCCGCATCCGTCATCGGCGTGCTGCCGGTGTTCGCTGCCGCAGTCTTCTTCCAGCGCTGGCTCGTCGGCGGGCTGACCTCCGGCGCGGTGCGCTGAGCCGTCACCCGCCCCTCGTCGTTCACAACTCCGCAAGAATCTGCGTCGCGACGCTCTCTGGGGGTTGTCGGAGCTGTGACCGGGCGTTCTTGCGGAGTTATGAACGGTGGATGGGGCGGCGCAGGCGACGCGACTGAACTCGGACGCGATGTCGGCGGGCGCGCGTAGGGTCGGCGGCATGGGTGCACTCGACGACGGGGAGCGCGTGGTCGTGGCCGACGCCGTGGCGTGGCGGGCGTGGCTGGTCGAGAACCACACCACCTCGACCGGCGCGTGGCTGGTGCGCGCGCGTCCCGGGTCCGACGCCACCGTCGTCGCCTATGAAGACGCGATCCGGCAGGCGCTGTGCTTCGGATGGATCGACGGCCCCACCCGCTCGTTCGACGAGCGCCTCGGCGGCCTGTGGTTCTCACCGCGCCGGCCGCGCAGCGGCTGGGCGGCGACGAACAAGGCACGCGTGGTCGACCTCGAGGCCACCGGCGAGATGACCGACGCCGGACGGCGGGCGATCGCCGTCGCCCGCGAGAACGGATCGTGGAGCGTGCTGGACAACTCCGAGGCGCTCCGCGAGCCCGACGACCTCGCGGCCGCCCTCGACGCCGACGGGGCGGCTCGCGCGGCGTGGGATGCATTCCCGCCCTCGGCGCGCAAGTTCGGCATCGCTCAGGTCGATCTGGCGCGGCGCCCTGCCACGCGCCTGGCCCGCATCACGAGCATCGTCACCGCCGCCCGGGAAGGAAGGCGCCCCTCATGAGCGAGTTCGAACAGACTCTGCTGCTGGGAAGCTCCGCGGTGATCCTGCTGGGCACGCTCATCACGTGGATCGTCGTCTGGATCCGCCGCCGCGACGACTGAGACGCGTCAGGAGACCGCGGCGAGCGCCGGGTAGTCGGTGTAGCCCTCGGCCGTGCTGCCGTAGAAGAGCTCGGGGCGCGGTTCGTTCAGGTCGGCGCGCTGCTGCCAGCGGTGCACGAGGTCGGGGTTGGCGATGACGGGGCGCCCGACGGCGACCGCCTCGGCCCAGCCCTCGGCGACGAGGGCCTCGGCCTCCTCCCGCGTGGTGGGGGACGAGAATCCGGAGTTCAGGATCGCCGGAGCGCCGACCCCGCGGCGGATGCGCTGCACGAGGTCGCCCTGGGGGTGAGCGTGGAGGATGTCGACGAACGCCAGCCCGAGGGGCGCGAGCCCGGCCGCGAGCGCGGCGTAGGTCGCGCGCGCGTCGGCGTCATCCGGCTCGAGGACGCCCTGGATGTTGTGCTGCGGCGACAGGCGGATGCCGGTTCGGTCCGCGCCGACGGCCGCGGCGACGGCTTCCGTCACCTCGACGGCGAAACGCGCCCGCGCCTCGGGCGATCCACCGTAGGCGTCTTCGCGCCCGTTGGAGGCGGGCGAGAGGAATTCGTGCACGAGGTAGCCGTTCGCGCCGTGCACCTCGACGCCGTCGAACCCGGCCGCGACCGCGTTGCGTGCGGCCTGCGCGAACTGCGCGATCACGGCGGGGATCTCGTCGGTCTCCAGCGCGTGCGGGACGGGCATGTCGACCTTGCCCTCGGGGGTTCGCGTCTGTCCCGGAGCCGGCAGGGCGCTCGGCGCGACGATCCGCTCGGTGCCGGTGATCGCGGTGTGCGAGACACGACCGCCGTGCATCAGCTGCATGACGATGACGCCGCCGGCGGCATGCACCGCGTCGGCGACCAGGCGCCAGCCCTCGATCTGCTCGGGCGTCTCGATGCCCGGCTGGCCGGGGTAGGACATGCCCTCCGCGACAGGCCACACGCCCTCACTGACGATGAGCCCCTGCCCGGCGCGCTGCCGGTAGTACTCGACCATCGCGCCGGTGGGCACGCCGTCGGCACCGGCGCGGGTGCGGGTGAGCGGCGCCATCACGACGCGGTTGGCGAGGTGCAGCGATCCGAAGGTCGCGGGAGAGTAGAGATCCATGGTGACCGCCAACGACCCCACCGCGGTGCCGTATTCCCGAGCCGGGACCTACTGCGGAGCGAGCCCCAGGTCATCGAGATCGACGGCGGCCAGCCACTGCAGGCCTTCCGCCTCGACCGCGGCCTGCGCACCCGTCTTGCGGTCGACGATGACCGCGACCGCGACGGGCTCGGCGCCCTCTCGCCGCAGGGCCTCGACCGCCTTGAGCGCCGACTGACCGGTGGTGGAGGTGTCTTCGACGACCACGACGCGCTTGCCCGCGACGTTCGCCCCCTCCACCTGCCGGCCGCGCCCGTGGTCCTTCGGCTCCTTGCGCACGACGAACGCGTCGAGCGGCGCGTCGGTGCGGGCCGACTCGTGCATCACGGCGTTGGCGATCGGATCCGCCCCCAGCGTGAGACCACCCACCGCGACGATGCCGTCGATGTCGCGGATCAGGTCGAGCATGATCCGCCCGATCGCCGGCGCCGCGCGGTGGTCGAGCGTGAGCTTTCGCATGTCGACGTAGTACGACGCCTTCTTGCCGCTGGAGAGGGTGAAGTCGCCGTGGAAGACGGCCTCGGTCTTGATCAGCGCGATGAGGTTCTGCCGGTCGATCTCGAGGTCTGCGGTGGAGGCGGCGGTCATGGTGTCGAGTCTAGGAGAGTCGGCGGGCGCGCCTAGGCTGGAATCCATGCGCCTGGCCACCTGGAACGTCAACTCGATCCGCGCCCGCGTCGACCGCATCGTCGACTTCGCCGTCCGCGAGCACATCGACGTGCTGGCGATGCAGGAGATCAAGTGCAAGGAGGAGCAATTCCCCTACGAGGCGTTCGAAGCCGCCGGATTCGAGGTGCGCGCACACGGCTTCTCGCAGTGGAACGGCGTCGCCGTGGCCAGCCGCGAACCCATGACCGACGTCGAGACCGCGTTCGACGGCATGCCCGGGTTCGCCAAAGGACACGAAGGTCCGGATGCGCCGCAGGAGGCGCGCGCGATCGGCGTGACCACGGGCGGCGTCAGGGTCTGGAGCCTGTACGTGCCGAACGGCCGGGGCCTCGGCGATCCGCACTATGACTACAAGCTGCACTGGCTCGCCGCCCTCGAGAAGCACACGCGAGACGTGCTCGCGGCCGACCCCGGCCTGCCCCTTGCGCTGGTCGGCGACTACAACATCGCGCCGACCGACGCCGACAACGGCGACCCGACCATCGTGCCGGGGTTCTCCACGCACGTCTCGCCGCCCGAGCGCCAGGCATTCACGTCGCTGACGTCGGCCGGCGTGGTCGACGTGGTGCGCCCGCTCATCCCCACCGGCTACACGTACTGGGACTACAAGCGGCTCCGCTTCCCCCGCAACGAGGGCCTGCGCATCGACTTCATCCTCGGATCGGAGACCTTCGCCGACGCGGTGACCGGCGCATCCATCCATCGCGACGAGCGCAAGGGCGAGGGGCCGAGCGATCATGTGCCGGTGGTCGTCGATCTCGACCTCGACGGCGCGGAAGACGACGACCGCCCGATGATCTTCTGACACGCTCCCGGGGTTGTGGCACCGCGGACGGCTCGGGAAGCTGGTCGCATGAAGCCGCTCGCGCGTGTCCTGCTCTCCGTCCTCACCGTTGCGCTCGTGGGCGCCGTCGCCGTGCTGGCCGCCTTCGTCGTCGGCGTCCGAACGAAGAATCCGTCCGTGCTGCGGGCGGCCCGCGTGATCCAGCGCGACGTGATGAACCGCGGCGCGATGCGCACCGCCGGCACGACGGAGTCGCCGTGGACGATCATCCGTCACCGCGGCCGCAGGTCGGGAACGGTCTACGAGACCCCCATCGGCACGCACCGGGAGGGCGACCTCTTCTACGTCACCATCCCCTACGGCCCGGGCACGCAGTGGCTTCGGAACGTGCTCGCCGCAGGAGGTGCGACGCTGATCACGCGCGGCGAGGAGATCGAGGTCGTCGATCCGCGGGTGGTGCCGATCGAGACCACGCCGATGGCGCAGAAGGATCGGGCGGCGATCGCGATCTTCGGGGTCACCGACGCGCTCGTGCTGCGCGTCGCCTCATCCGGCCACGCGCGACCGGGCTCATTCCGCCGACGTCGTCGGCGTCGGCGCGGGGTCCGGCGTCTCCTCCGGTTCGGGCGTGCAGTCCAGCGGGGCGGAGTTGCCGCTCTCGGTGAAGTCCTCGCACGTGAGGAACGCCTTGTGGTTCAGGCCCAGCAGGAACGACGCCACCGCCACCCCGACCACGACCAGCGCGATCAGCCACTTCGTGCTCACGCGCGTCTCGTCGCCGAACTCCGGCCACACGATCCGCACGAGCAGCCACAGCGTGAACGGCAGCCCGATCAGCACAGCGAGGATCGCACCGAGATCGATGAGGAAGACGAAGAGGTCCTCCTCCTCGTCGTTGATGAAGAACATCAGCGCCAGCCACACGCTCGGAAGCAGCAGCAGGAACGCGCGCAGCAGCCGCACGCCGACGGGGCGACGCTCGACGAGCACGAAGACGAACGCCGCCGTGGCCGCCGCCCAGACGGCGAGCAGCTGGTCGAAGAACAGGTCCCCCCACGCGCCGAGGGTGAAGGCGGGCCACCAGACGACGACCGCCATGCCGACCATGGCGACGCCGACGCGGCCGTCCTGACGGCGTGACGTCGACGCTTCGCGATGCTCGCGGCGGCGACGCGTTCGGTCGTTCATCCGGCTCCCCTCCCCCGCACAGTCAACCAGCACATCCCGCCCCGCCGCGGGATCTCCGCCGTCCGAGGGATGTCCGCCGCCGATGCCGCCCGTACGGTGGAGGAATGTCCGCCCTCGACAGCGCGCGCGGTGTGCGCGCGACCACCCGCGCATCGCTGCGGTCAGATGTCTGGCTCGCAGCGGGACTGTTCATCGCCGCCGTGCTCAGCATCGCGCTGAACTCCGTCGCCGGGATCTTCGGCGGCGATGCCCCCGGCCCCGAGTGGGGCCTCGTCTACGCGCTCGCCCTCACCGCCCCGCTCGCGGTGCGGCGGCGCTATCCCGCCACGGTCGCGATCGCCGTCGCCGTGACGTACTTCGTGGGCATGACCGCCCGCATTCCCGAGGTCTACGTCGGCAACATCGCCATCTTCGTGAGCTTCTACACCGTCGGCGCGTGGCTGGTCGATCGCCGGCGAGCCACGATCGTGCGCACGGGCATCATCGCCGGCATGTTCGTGTGGCTGATCGTCACGACCTTCCGCGCCGCGATCGACCCCTCCGACGAGGCGCTGTCGCAAGCCGGACTGTTCTCGCCCTTCGCGGCCTTCATGATCCTGCAGTTCCTCATCAACGCCGCCTTCTTCGGCGGCGCCTACTACATGGGCGAGCGCGCCTTCACCGCCGCCGAGCAGCGCACCGCCCTCGAGCAGCGCACACGTGAGCTCGAGCGCGAGCGCGAGGTGACGGCGGCGCAGGCGGTCGCCCTCGACCGGGTGCGCATCGCCCGCGAACTCCACGACGTCGTCGCCCACCACGTCTCGGCGATGGGGGTGCAGGCCGGTGCCGCACGCGCGGTGCTCGATCGGGACCCCGCCGCCGCCCGCGCCGCCCTCGCGGGCGTGGAGGATTCCGCCCGCGGCGCCCTGTCGGAACTGCGGCACCTGCTGGAGACGCTCCGCACCGACGACGCCGAGCCGGTCGACGGCTCCACCCTCACCCTCGCCGGCCTCGACGACCTCGTCGCCCACGCCCGCGACCACGGACTGCCCACGACACTCACGACGGTCGGGGAACCGCATCCGCTGACCGCCGTCACCGAGGTGAGCCTGTATCGCATCGCCCAGGAGGCGCTCACGAACGCGCGCCGCCATGGCGGCCCCGGCGCCACCGCCGAGGTGCGGCTGCGCTACACCGACGACGGCGTCGAGCTCGAGATCACCAACACCGGACGAACCGTCCTGTCACCGCGCTCCGGGCTCGGCATCGTGGGGATGCGCGAGCGCGCGGCCGCGATCGGCGGCACCCTCACCGCCGCGCCCCGCGAGCGCGGCGGGTTCCTCGTGCGCGCGCACGTGCCCATCACCGCGGAGGTCGCCGCGTGATCCGGGTGCTGCTGGTCGACGACCACGCCGTCATGCGCGCGGGGTTCCGCATGATCCTCGAGGCGACGGGAGAGATCGACGTCGTCGGCGAGGCCGGCACCGGCGCCGAGGCGATCGCCGCCGCATCCGCCCTGCACCCCGACGTGATCTGCATGGACGTTCAGATGCCCGACATGGACGGCATCGAAGCCACCCGACGGATCGTCGCGGGCGCCGCCGACGGACCGGCGATCGTGATCGTGACCACCTTCGACCGCGACGACTACCTCTTCCGCGCCCTGTCGGCCGGAGCGAGCGGGTTCGTGCTCAAGAACGCCGGCCCCGAGGAGCTCGTGCACGCCGTGCGCGTGCTCGCCTCGGGCGACGCGCTGCTGGCCCCCGAGGTGACCCGTCGCGTGATCGCGCGCTTCGCGGGCACGGATGCGGCCACCGACGCCACGCCGTCGGATGCACCGCCCGCGGCAGCGTCGTCCGCGGCGGCGTCGGCGGCATCCACTTCCTCCGGCGCGGGCGGTGCGGGCGGCGTCGCGGGCACGCCGGATGCCGTGCCGGCGGCGGAGCTGACCGAGCGCGAGGCCGAGGTGCTGCGGTTGGTCGCGCAGGCGCTGAGCAATGCCGAGATCGCCCAGCGGCTCTACATCGGCGAGGCGACGGTGAAGACGCACGTCTCGAACGTGCTGCAGAAGCTCGGCGCCCGCGACCGCGTCGCGGCCGTCGTCTACGCGCACCGGCACGGCCTGGTCTGATCCTCCTCCCCGGGACGGAGGCGACGACCCGCCCACGGGGGGATGTCCACATCGGCCCGGGTTTGTAGCGTCGGTGTCGGTGGAAGATCTCCGCCGGAAGGAGCGCGACATGCTGCGACTGCAGGGCCTCACCAAGAGCTACGGCGAGCGCCGGGTGCTCGACGACGTCACGTTCGACGTCGCCCCCGGACGCCTGACCGGATTCGTCGGCGGCAACGGCGCCGGCAAGACCACCACGATGCGCATCGTGCTCGGTGTGCTCGGCGGCGACGCCGGAACCGTGACGCTCGACGGCGCGACGGTCACCTCCGCCGACCGACGGCGGTTCGGCTACATGCCCGAAGAGCGCGGCCTGTACCCGAAGATGAAGGTGCTCGAGCACATCGTCTATCTCGCCCGCCTGCACGGCTTCGGCAAGGCAGACGCCGAATCGCGCGCGCGTGCACTGCTGGAAGACCTCGGTCTCGGCGAGCGCCTCGGCGACAACATCGAGACGCTGTCGCTCGGAAACCAGCAGCGCGCACAGATCGCCGCAGCCCTCGTGCACGACCCCGACGTGCTCATCCTCGACGAGCCCTTCTCGGGTCTCGACCCGCTCGCCGTCGAAGTGGTCGCCGCCGTCCTGCAGGAGCGGGCCGCCGTGGGCGCATCCGTGCTGTTCAGCTCGCACCAGCTCGACGTCGTCGAGCGGCTGTGCGACGACCTCGTCATCATCGCCGGCGGCACCATCCGGGCCAAGGGCGCACGCGACGAGCTGCGCGCCGCCCACGCGCAGCGCCGCTACGAGCTCGTCTCCACCGGCGACGCCGGGTGGCTGCGCGACGAAGAGGGCGTCGAGGTGCGCGACTTCGACGGCGGCTACGCCGTGTTCGACGCCGATTCCGACGAGACGGCCCAGCGTGTGCTCCGCCGCGCCGTCGCGCAGGGCGACGTCGCCAGCTTCGCCCCGCAGCATCCGACCCTGTCGCAGATCTTCAAGGAGGTCATCCAGTGAACGCCACCCCGACCGCCGGCCCCACGACGGCCGGCCCCACGACGGCGCAGAGCGTCTGGCTCGTCGCCGAGCGGGAGATCGGCTCGAAGCTGCGCAGCAAGGCCTTCATCATCTCGTTCGCGATCCTCTTCGTGGGCGCGCTCGCGCTGGTGCTGTGGGGCGGCTTGACCGCGCAGAACACCTCCGGCACGCCCGTCGCGGTGACGTCCGACGCACAGCAGTACGTCGCGGACGTGCCCGGCGTCGACGTGACCGACGCCGCATCCGACGCCGAAGCGCGCGAGCTCGTGAGCGCGGGCGAGGTCGACGCGGCCATCGTGGGCGATTCCGCGTCGCCGACGGGCTTCACGGTCGTCGCCGAATCCAGCCCGCCGACCAACCTGCTGCTCTCCCTGTCGCAGCTGCCCACCGTGGAGCTGCTCGACCCCGACGCCGGGTCGGATGCGCTCGGGTTCGTCGCCGCCATCGGTTTCGGCGTGGTCTTCCTCATGGCGGCATCCCTGTTCGGCGGGACCATCGCGCAATCGGTGGTCGAGGAGAAGCAGACGCGCGTGGTCGAGCTGCTCATCTCGGCGATCCCGGTGCGCTCGCTGCTGGCCGGAAAGGTGATCGGGAACACGATCCTCGCGATGGGCGAGATCCTCATCCTCGTGGCGATCGCCGTGGTGGGCCTGACCGTCACGGGACAGTCCGAGTTGCTGCAGGGCCTCGGGGCGCCGATCGCCTGGTTCGCGGTGTTCTTCTTCTTCGGCTTCGTGCTGCTGGCGACGCTGTTCGCCGCCGCCGCGTCGATGGTCTCGCGCCAGGAGGACATCGGCTCGACCACCACGCCGCTCACGATGCTGATCATGGCGCCGTACTTCCTCGTGATCTTCTTCTACGAGAACCCCGTCGTGCTCGGGATCATGTCGTACGTGCCCTTCTCGGCGCCGGTGGGAATGCCCATGCGCATGTTCCTCGGCGAGGCCCAGTGGTGGGAGCCGCTGCTGTCGCTGGCGATCCTCATCGCCACGTGCCTCGGGGCGATCATCGTCGCCGCGAAGATCTACGAGAACTCGCTGCTGCGCATGGGCGCCCGCGTCAAGCTCTCCGAGGCCCTCTCCCGCTGACGCGCGGGCGGTCGGCGCACGCCGGACGCGGCGGACGGCGGGCGGCGGACGGCGGCGCACGTGCACGTGCACGTACTCAGGCTGGCGGGCGTCGGGCCCGGGTGAATCCCGGTCCCGGCGCCGCTTCGTCCCCTCAGGGCCTGAATTGGTGGACGTGGTGTGCGACCGACAGGGCGGGCGGAGGCGGCAGGGCCGGCGGAGGCGGCAGCGCCGGCGGCTGGGTGTACGGGCGGTGGGGCGGGCGGAGCGGCTGAGGCGCGCAGGAGGTTCTCCCCCGGCCGTCCCCACCAGCCCCACCGTCCCTGCCGTCCCCACCGTCCCTGCCGTCCCCACCGTCCCTGCCGCCCCCACCGACCCCACCGTCCCCACCGGCCCCGCCGTCCCGCCGACCCCGCCGGGGATGCGGCCGGGCGGAGCGGACCCGCGCGCGGTGTGCACCAACTCAGGCTCGGCGCGGCCGAATCTGGCCCCGGGCCCGGAATCGGCTACTTCGTCACCGCGCAGCCTGAATTGGTGCACAAGGGGGTCCGGGAGGACGACGGGGCCGCCGACCCGGGGCGACGGCGGTCCGGGAGGACAAAGGGTCCGCCGACCCGGGCGAGACGGGGGGTCCGGGAGGACGACGGGGCCGCCGAACCGGGGCGACGGCGGTCCGGGAGGACGACGGGTCCGCCGACCCGGGGCGACGGCGCGTCCGGCCGAGGCGGGGGCGGGTCAGACGCGGTAGGCGGCGCGGCCGGAGTGGCCGACGAGGGCATCCGCGGCGCGCACGAGGGCGAGGTGCGACAGGGCCTGAGGGGTGTTCCCGGCGTGGCGGTCGCGCCCGACGTCGTACTCCTCCGACAGCAGCCCGACGTCGTTCGCGACGGCGCACGCCCGATTCATCAGCTCATCGGCGTCGTCGAGCCGGCCACTGCTGGCGTACTGCTCGACGAGCCAGAACGTGCAGGCGAGGAAGGGATGCTCGTCGCCGGGGAGGCCGTCGACGCCGCTGTCGGTGCGGTAGCGCAGCAGGAAGCCGTCGCGCATGAGCGTGCGCTCCATCTCGGCGACGGTGCCGAGCATGCGCGGGTCGTCGTGGTCGCAGAAGCCCACCTGGGGCAGGAGCAGCAGCGACGCGTCGACCTCCGTCGAGCCGTAATGCTGCACGAAGTGCCCTCGCTCCGCGTCGAAGCCGTTCGCGTCGATCTCCTCGCGCACCCGGTCGCGCAGGAGCTCCCACGTGGATGCGTCCCCCGGCAGCCCCGTCTCCCTCACGGCGCGCACACCACGGTCGAGCGCCGCCCACACCATCGCCCGCGAGTGGGTGAACATCGTCTCCTCGCCGCGGATCTCCCAGATGCCGCAGTCGGGTCGGTCGAACCACTCCACGACCTGATCCAGCAGGGCCTTCTGCAGCGCCCATGAGAAGTCCGACTCGTCGACGCCGGCGTTGCGGGCCGCCTCGAGAGCGACCATCACCTCGCCGATCACGTCGGCCTGGAACTGCGTGTAGGCACCGTTGCCGAGGCGCACCGGCGCCGACCCCTCGTATCCGGGCAGGCTCGTCAGCTCGCTCTCGGGCAGCTCCCGCTCCCCCGCGATGCCGTACATGATCTGCACGTCGGCGGGGTCTCCGGCGACCGCCCGCAGCAGCCAGCGCCGCCAGCGGAACGCGATGCGCGTGAAGCCGTGCTCGAGCAGCGCCTCGAGGGTGAGGGATGCGTCGCGCAGCCACACATAGCGGTAGTCCCAGTTGCGGGACCCGCCGAAGTCCTCGGGCAGCGACGTGGTCGCCGCGGCGACGATCCCGCCGGTGTCGAGGTGGGTGAGCGCCCGGAGCACCAGCAGCGACCGCACGACCTCCTCGTGGTGCGGTCCGTGGTGCTCGATCGTCTCGGCGAAATCGCCCCAGAACGACTGCGTCGACGCGCGGACGGCGTCGACGTCGACCGGCGGCGGGGTCGGCAGGTGGGATGCGAACCACGTCAGCGTCACATCGACCTCGTCGCCCGGCCCGACCGTCACGGTGCCGCGATGCCGGTGGTCGACGGCGCGGAGGCGGGCGCCCCGCACGACGACCGCGTCGGGTCCGGCGATCCCCAGCAGCGCGGGCGCTTCGTCGTCGCCGATCTGACGCACCCACGGCACGGAGCGCGCGTAGTCGAACCGGACCACGAGCTCGTGATCGAAGGCGACCTCGCCCGAGACGCCGACGATGCGGCGCACGATGTCGGTGCGGTCGCCGTCGATCGGCATGAACTCGTGCACCTCGGCGACACCGTCCACGCTCTCCCATCGGGTGACGAGGGTGAAGGTGTCACCGTCGTAGCGGCGCGTCGGCGTCGCGTGCGGGTCGGCGGGTCGAAGCATCCATCTGCCGTGGTCCTCGTCACCGAGAAGGGCACCGAAGACGGAGGCGGCGTCGTAGCGGGGCGGACAGAACCAGTCGATGCTGCCCTCGCGCGAGACGAGCGCCGCGGTGCGGCAGTCGCTGAGCAGAGCGTAGTCCTCGATGGGTGCGGGCACGGCAGCCTCCCGGGAGCAGTGTGGTGGGCAGCGGTTCGACGCTATCGTGGGCGCCGTGACCTCCGCGACCACGACGCTGCTCATCCTCGGAGCCTCGGGAGACCTCACCTCCCGCCTGCTCCTGCCCGCCCTCGGCGAGCTCCTCACCCGCGAACCCGATCGCCACGTTCACCTGCGCGGCGCCGGTATGGACGACTGGGACGACACGCACTGGCGCGACGTGGTGAAGACCTCGTTCGCTGCCGGTGACGCCGACGCCGCCTTCGCCGCGGTCGATCAGACCACGTACACGCGCGCCGACATCACCAAGGCGGATGACCTGCAGCGCCTTGTCCACGGCGTCGACGGACCCCTCGCGCTGTACTTCGCCGTTCCGCCGGCGATCGCCGCCCGCGCGTGCGAGGCCCTCGCCGACGTGACCCTTCCCGAGGGCACGATCCTGGCGCTCGAGAAGCCCTTCGGAACGGATGCCGACAGCGCGCACGCGCTCAACCGCACGCTCGAGCAGCTCGTCCCCGAGAATCAGATCTTCCGCGTCGATCACTTCCTGGGGCGCTCGACGCTGCTGAACCTGCTCGGCGTGCGCTTCGCGAACCGCGTGATCGAGCCGGTGTGGAACGCCGAGCACGTCGAGAGCGTGCTCGTGCGCTTCGACGAGGCGCTCGGCCTCGAGGGACGCGCGGGCTACTACGACAAGGCCGGCGCGATGATCGACATGATCCAGAGCCACCTGCTGCAGGTGCTGGCCTTCCTCGCGATGACCGCACCCGCATCCCTCGACGAACGCGATCTGCGGGATGCGACCGGCGCGGCCCTGCGCGCGACGCACGTGTGGCACGACGACCCCGCGTCCGCCTCCCGGCGCGCGCGCTACACCGCCGGATCGATCGGGGACCGGACGTTCCCCTCCTACGTGGACGAGCCCGGGGTCGACCCGTCGCGCCACACCGAGACGCTCGCCGAGGTGACCTTCGCGGTCGACACCGCGCGCTGGGCGGGCGTACCGTTCACGCTGCGATCGGGCAAGGCGATCGGCGAGCCGGTGCGCGAGATCGTCGTGCAGTTCCGTCCGGTGCGGCACGTGCCGACGGGGCTCACCGGGGATGCATCGGGCTCGGTCATGCGCTTCTCCCTCGGTCCCGACGTGCTCTCGCTCGAGCTCAACGTCAACGGCGCCGACGACCCGTTCGAACTCGAGCGCATCGGCCTGACCGCCGACCTCGGCGCCGGCGCGCTCCGGGCCTACGGCGAGGTGCTCTCGAGCATCCTCGACGGCGATGCCGCCCTCGCGGTGCGCGGGGATGCGGCCGAGCAGTGCTGGCGCATCGTGCAGCCGGTGATCGACGCGTGGCGCGCCGACGACGTGCCGCTGGACGAGTATCCGGCCGGTGCGAGCAACCCCACCGGCTGGCCGTCGCACGCGACCCCGCCGCTCAAGCACTGAGGCGGGCGCAGCCGCCGCGACTCAGGCGTGGAGCACCGCGAGCACGTTGCCCGCGGGGTCCCGGAACCACGCGATGTCCGGGCCGTTCTCGCCGCCGCGCACGATGCCCTTCTCGTCGCCGACGTCGGGGTAGATCCTGGTGTCGACCCCGCGGGCGTTGAGGTCATCGACCGCGGCGTCGATGTCGGGCACGGGGAAGTTCAGGATGGTGAAGGTCGCCGGCACGTGATCATCCTTGGCGTAGACGAAGATCGCCGCGCCGGATTCGAGTCGAAGCGTGAGGAAGCCCATCGCGTTGTCTTCCACGGTGAGGCGGAGTGTGTCGCCGTAGAACGTGCGCGCGGCGTCGAGATCGTCGACGGCGAACCCGCTGAAGGCGTCTGTGGTGCGGAACATGGGGCCTCCGAATCGTCGAAGCAAGCATCCACCCGCGGATGCCCTCAGCGCCAGTGGCGGCGTGCGTCAGGAGACGAGGATGCCGTCGGCGTCGGCCCACACGAGGTTGCCGGGGGTGAAGACCACCCCGCCGATCTCGACGGGCACGTCGACCTCGCCGACGCCGTCCTTGACGCTCTTGCGCGGGTTGGATCCGAGGGCCTTCACGCCCAGGTCGAGCGTGGCGAGCACGTCGCGGTCGCGGATCGCGCCGTAGACGATGACGCCGGCCCATCCGTTCTCGACCGCCGAGGAGGCCATGATGTCGCCCATGAGGGCCGACTCCAGCGATCCGCCGCCGTCGACGACGAGCACGGCTCCCTCGCCCGGCGTGGCCAGCACATCCTTCACCAGGCCGTTGTCGCGGAAGCACCGGATCGTGCGGATGGGGCCCTCGAACGCGCGGCGTCCGCCGAGGTCCTGGAACGGCACGGAGACGGAGGCGAGGGCGTCTCCGCGCTCGTCGTAGAGATCGGCGGTCGCGGTCATGCGCCCAGGCTACCGGCGTGCGGGAATGAATTCGCGCGAATGTTGTTTCAGGAGTGCGACGGACGACGGGGCCCGCCGGATCCTTTCGAGAATGGAGTTCCCATGACCCTGCTGCAGGACCGCACCGCCGACACCGATCACCCCGTGCTCGACGTGATCGCCGAACGATGGAGCACGCGGGTGTTCGACACCGACACCCCGCTCGACGAGTCAGCGCTGCGCCGAGCCCTCGAGGCCGCCCGCTGGGCGCCGTCGGCCAACAACTCCCAGCCGTGGCGCTTCATCGTGGCCCGCCGCGGATCCGCCCCGCACGCCGCCCTCGTCGACACCCTCGGCGGCTTCAACAGGGCGTGGGCGCGCGATGCCGCAGCCCTCGTCGTGTTCGTCGCCCAGACCTCGCGCGATGACGGCACGCCGCAGCGGTGGGCCGAGTACGACACCGGGCAGGCATCCGCCTACTTCAGCCTGCAGGCGCACGCGGCCGGACTCGCCACGCACCAGATGGGCGGTTTCGACCACGACGCCGTCGCGCGGGCCTTCGAGCTCGGCGAGAACCTCGAACCGGTCACGATCATCGCCGTCGGAACCATCGGATCCCACGCCGGCATCTCCGAGGAGCTCCGCCAGCGCGAGAACGCCCCGCGCGTGCGTCGCGCCCTCGACGCCTCGGTCCTTCTCGACGCCTGACCCGCATCCGGCCCGGGCATCCAGCCCCCTCATTGGATGTCGGAGAATCTGGGCCGATGTCGGAGAATCTCGGCCGAATCATCCGACATCGGCGCGATTCTCCGACATCGCGGGTCAGGTGGACGGCCGCGGGCCGGCCTGATCGCCGGTCACGCCGATCCGCTCCGCCAGCTGGTCCGGGCGGGGGTTGAGGTCGGGATGCGTCACGGCGACGAACGAGTACGCGTCGCCGTCGGGATCGGGGCCGCGCTCCTTGAACTCGATCGCCAGCTCGAACACGCGCCGGTCCAGCTCCGCCTTGTGCTCGGCGTTCAGGCGCAGTCCGAGCCACGTGAAGCGCACGTCCGCCGGATCGACGCCCTCCAGCTGCTGCCGCATCGTCTCGATCAGCACGACGGACTGGTTCGCGCCGAGCGATGTGCGCCACGACAGTCCCGTCGCCTTGTACGGCACCTCGCGCGCGCCGCGCCGCCCGGCACGCTCCGGCTCGGGCGCGAGCATCCCCGCCTCCACGAGCGTGCGCACGTGGTGCAGCATCGTGCCGGGGTTCACATCCAGCAGCTCGGCGAGCTCCTTGTTCGTGCGTGCGTCGAACCCGCACAGACGCAGGATGCGCAGGCGAAGCGGCGAACTCAGGGCGCGCGCGGCGAACTCGGCCTGCTGCTGCTCGTCTCGTTCCACGCCTCCACCGTACGTGACACGCCGCAGTGATTGACAGAACTCAATCTGTCCCCTCAGACTGATTGGCATGTCCCAATCAGACGGGGTGGATGACGTCCCCGCCACCAAGACCTCGCTGTGGCGCGACGCGAACTTCCTCACCCTGTGGAGCGGTCAGTCCCTCGCGCAGTTCGGCGCGCAGATCACCGAACTGGCCGTTCCGGTGCTCGCCGTGCTGCTGCTCGGCGCATCCGAGTTCGAGATCGGCGTGCTCAACGCCGCCAACGTCGCCGCCTTCCTGCTGGTGGGCCTGCCCGCCGGCGCCTGGATCGACCGCCTGCGCAAGCGCCACGTCATGATCGCGGCCGACGTCGTGCGCGCCCTCGCGCTCGCGGCGGTGCCGGCGCTGTGGATGCTCGGGGTTCTGGAGATCTGGCAGCTGGTCGCCATCGCGTTCGTGGTCGGGGTCGCGACGGTCTTCTTCGACGTGTCGTATCAGAGCATCGTCCCGTCGCTCGTGCGACCCCGGCAGATCGCCGAGGCGAACGGCAAGCTGCAGGCCACCTACGAGCTCGCGAACATCGCCGGCCCCGGCATCGGCGGCTGGCTCGTCGGCGTGCTCACCGCCCCGGTCGCGATGCTCGCGACCGCCGGCACGTACGCCGTGTCGGTCGTCGCGCTGCTGCTCACGCGCGACCGCGAGGAGCCGCGCGCCGCCGATGACCGCGCGCCGATCCTGCACGAGATCCGGGAGGGGCTGCAGTTCGTCTTCGGCGAGCGACTCCTGCGGCGGATCGTCGGCACGACCGCCACGTCGAACTTCTTCGCGGTCATCTCCACGACGCTCCTCCCCCTGTTCCTGCTGCGCGAGCTGGGCTTCACCCCCGCCGCGATGGGCGTGGTGTTCTCCCTCGGCGCGGTCGGCGGACTCCTCGGCGCCATCGCGACACCGCACATCGTCGCGCGCGTGGGCGAAGCCCGCGCCATCCCTCTCAGCGCCATCGGGTGCAGCCTCGCCGCCCTCGTGCTCCCGGTCGCCGCGATCACCCCGGCCTTCGCCTTCCCCCTGCTGGTCGTGCAGTCGTTCGTGCTGAGCTTCCTGGTGCTGCTGTACAACATCACCCAGGTGACCTTCCGGCAGCGGATCACGCCGCCGCGCCTGCTCGGACGCATGAACGCCTCGGTGCGGTTCGTCGTATGGGGCGTCATGCCGCTGGCGGCACTGCTCGCCGGTGGGCTCGGCACGTGGCTCGGCGTCATCCCGACCATGTGGATCGGCGCGATCGGGCAGCTTCTGGCCGCCGGCTTCGTGCTGTTCGGTCCGTTCTGGAGCCTCCGCAGCCTGCCCGATGCCCCCACCGCCCGGTCGTCCCGCGGGTAGTCCCGCCGGCGAAGCGACCCGACCCGGTGCGCGGCGTGCCTAGAGTGGCCACATGGCCGCCCCCCGGATCGTCGCGATCGGAACCGCCGTACCGACCGCGCGTCTGACGCAGGACGCGGTGCGCGACATGTTCGCCGCGCAGCCGGGAACCAGCCGACTCACACAGCGCCTCATCCACGCCGCGTTCGACGCCGCCGACATCGAGACGCGCCACAGCGTGCTGTCCCAACTCGCATCCGGGCAGGCCGCCGACCCGACGGAGGCGCTGTTCCGGGATGCCGCCGGCACCCTGCACGCGCCGACGACCGGGGAGCGCAACGACCTCTACGTGCGGCACGCGCCCGGACTCTACGCACGGGCGGCACGGGCCGCACTGACCGACGCGCAGGTGGCCGCATCCGAGATCACGCACGTCGTGACCGTCTCGTGCACCGGATTCTTCGCCCCTGGCCCCGACTACCGTCTCGTGCGCGACCTCGACCTGCGCCCCGATGTCGAGCGCTACCACCTGGGGTTCATCGGATGCGCCGCGGCCCTTCCCGCCCTGCGCGTCGCCGAGCGGCTCGCCCGGTCCGACCCCGGCGCGGTCGTCCTCGTCGTGTGCGCGGAGCTGTGCTCGCTGCACATCCGGGTCTCCGATGATCCGCAGCAGATCGTGGCGGCGTCGGTCTTCGGCGACGGGGCCGGGGCGGCGATCGTCACCGGCGCGCCCGGGATCGGTCGGGCGGGCGGCCTCGAGCTGGCGGACTTCGCGACGACCCTCACCTCGGAGGGCGAGACCGACATGACGTGGACGATCGGCGACCACGGGTTCGAGATGATCCTGTCCGCCGAGGTGCCGCGCATCATCGGGCGCGAGATCCGCGACGCCGTGGGACCGGTGCTCGACGGCGTCGACGCGTGGGCGGTGCATCCCGGCGGGCGCAGCGTGCTCGACCGCGTCGAGAGCGGGCTGGGTCTCGACCCGCAGGCGCTCGAGGCCTCCCGGCATGTGCTGCGGACCTACGGCAACATGTCCAGCGCGACGCTGCTGTTCATCCTGCGCGACCAGCTCGCCGACGACGCCGTCGCCGACGGTCGCACGGTCGGGGCGCTCGCCTTCGGGCCGGGCCTCACGGTCGAGTCGGCCCGCCTGACCAAGCGGACCCCCCGATGACGCTCGCCGCGCGCGACACGGCGCTGCGCGAGCTGATGGACGACCCCGCCTGCGATCCGGTGCGACTGGATGCGACCCTGCGGCGCTTCGACCTCGTCAACCGCCTCGTCTCCGGCTGGGGCACCGTCTACCGCACCCGCCTGCGGTCGTATCTCCGCGGCCTGGAGCGCCCCGCGCGCGTGCTCGACCTGGGCTGCGGCGGCGGCGATCTGGTGCGGCGTCTCGCCGCCGCCACCGCGCGCGACGGCCTCGCGGTCACCGTCGTCGGCGCCGATCCCGACCCCCGGGCGCACCGGGTTGCGACGTCGACGCCCGCGCCGCCGAACGCGGCGTTCGTGTGCGCCGACGCGGCCGCGCTCGTCGCGCGCGGTGAGCGCTTCGACGCGGTGGTCTCCAACCACGTGCTCCACCACCTCGACGACGCCCTGCCCGCGGTCATGGCGGCATCCGCGGAGCTCGCCCGAGGTCCCGTGCTGCACGGCGACATCGCCCGCGGGCGTCTCGCCTACGGCCTCTACGCGGTCGGGATCACGCCGCTCGCGCCCGGCACCTTCCTGCGCACCGACGGGCTCCGCTCCATCCGTCGCAGCTTCACGCCGGCCGAGCTTCGCGCCGCCCTCGCCGCGGTGCCGGGGCGCTGGACGGTCTCGACACCGGCGCCGTTCCGGGTGCTGGCCGAGGGGTCGGGCCGTGCGTGAGGTGATCGTGGTCGGCGCGGGGCCGGTCGGGATGCTGCTGGCCGGCGAGCTGTCGCGCCTCGGTGTCAACGTGGAGCTTCTCGAGCGTCGCCCGTCCGCCGGCGGCGGCACACGCGCGATCGGCGTGCACTCCCCGGTGCTGGCCGCCCTCGAACCGTCGGGCCTCACCGAGCGGCTCCTCGCCTCCGCCGCACGCGTCACGCGCGGCGAGGCGCGGTCCCGCGGCGACGTGCTCGGCGTGGTGCGGTTCGAGCGGCTCTCGCGCCGGTTCCCATTCGTCGCGACACTGCCGCAGGCGGCGACCGAGGCCGTGCTCGCAGAGGCCGCACCCGAGCCGGTGCGCTCGGCGACCGTGACGGCGGCGCTGCCGGCGCCGGACCACGTGCGCGTGCGCGCCGCCGTCTCCGGGGGGATCACCGAGCGCGACGCACGCGTCGTGGTCGTCGCGACCGGCTCCGGCGGACGCGACCTCGTCTATCGCACCGACGCGCTCGCACGGCGCGAGTATCCGGACCGTTACCTGATGACGGATGCGACCGCCGCGATCGACGCGGACACCTCGGTCGCGGCTGTGCACCTCGACGCCGCCGGCGTGCTGGAGTCGTTTCCGCTGCCGGGCGGCCGGCGGCGGTTCGTCGCGTGGGACGCCGCCCCGCACGCATCCGACACCGCCGCGACGCGAGGCGCGCGCCTGCGCGAGGCGATGGCCGTTCGCGGCGAGGCGCAGGCGGGCGAGGGCGTGGCTGCGGCGACCTCGTTCGGCGTGCGGAGGATGGTCGCGCCGCGCATGCGCCGCGACCGCATCCTCACCGTCGGCGACACCGCCCATGAGGTGAGCCCGATCGGCGGGCAGGGCATGAACCTGGGTCTGCTCGACGCGATGACCCTCGCGCCGCTGCTGGCGGAGTGGATGCGCACGGGCACCGCGCCGACGACCCTCGACGCGTGGGAGCGCCGGCGCGTTCGGTCGGCACGCGTGTCCGCGGCGATCGCGGCCGGCAACACCGCGCTCGGGCGCCCCGCCTCGCGCCGCATCGACCGCCTGCGCACGGGCGCGCTGCGCGCCCTGCTGGCCACACCCGCATCCCTCGTTCTCGCCCACGCCTACGCGATGGGCTTCGACGCCGACGCCTGAGGCGACCCCGGCCCGGCCGGCAGCGCAGGCAGCGCGGGCAGCGCGACCATGCGCGGGGGAGTCAGGCGGCAAGCGCCCCGCCGGTCGCGACCAGCTGCACGGCGAGCAGCAGGGCGGCGGCCATGACGAGCGAGAACAGCAAACGCGCGCGGGGGCGTGAGAGCGCGACGACCACCGTCGCCGCGGTGAGAGCGAGGGCAGCCCCGAAGAAGATCCAGCCCAGCGGCGGGATGGCGGCGGCATCCGCCCCGACCGGACCCAGCAGCGTCGCGACGGCACCGACGAAGAGCCCGCCGATGGCGAGCAGAGTCAAGACGCGGGCGCCGAGGATGTGCGGCAGACCCCGCACCCCGGTGCGGGCGTCGTCGTCGAGGTCGGGCAGCACGTTCACCAGATGGATGGCGGCGCCGAGCGCCGCGCCGGCGATCCACGCCCACGGTGCGGCGGGGGCCGGGGGCTGGGCGGACAGCGGCGCGAGGGAGGGAAAGGCCCCGAAACCGACGAGGAACGGAACGATCGAGACCGGCGTCGCCTTGAGCCCGGCGTTGTACGCCCAGGCCGCCGCGAGGAAGAGGGCGTGGGCGGCGAGCATCCCGAACCCGATCGCGAGGGACAGTCCGACGGCGAGGGCGAGGCACGCGTAGGCGGCCGTCCAGGCCTGGGCGGGCGTCGCGTCGCCGCGCGCGAGCGGCTTGTCGGTGCGCCCGACGGCGCGGTCGCGGGGAAGGTCGATGACGTCGTTGGAGATGCCGACGGACAGCTGCCCGAAGAACACCGCCGCCGTCAGCAGGGCCAGGTGCGCCGGCGGCGCGCCCGCAGCGGCACCGAGGGCGAGCGCCAGGGCGGTGACGACGAGCGTCGGGCCGGGGTGGGAGGAGCCCCACAGCGCGCGGACGACTCCCGCCACGCTCCGTCGATGCCGCTCCCCCATGCCTGCACGCTACCGGCCCGGCACCGCCCGTCGGCCGCACGGCCTCGCCCGCGCGGCGTCGACAACACCGGAGATCCGCGCCGCATGACCGACCAGAGGGGGCTGCGGCGCGGATTCCGGCGAAATCACCTGCGTTGTTCACCGCGGCACCCGCCGACCACCCGCCCGGGGCGCGGCGGCACGGGCGTCAGTCGTCGAGGAGCTCCGCCTCGATCACCTCGTCCTCGTCGGGCTCGGCGGCGGCCGGGGCCGTCGCGGGGCCGTCGCTGGTGAGCACGAGGGTCGAGCCGTCGGCGGCCATGTCGACCCGCACCACGTCGCCGTCGCGCACATGGCCCGACAGCAGGGCCATCGCGAGACGGTCCTGCACCTCGGACTGGATGAGCCGCCGCAGCGGCCGCGCGCCGAAGATCGGGTCGTACCCGCGCTCGGCGAGCCACGCACGTGCGTCGGGGGTCACCGCGAGCGTCAGCCGACGATCTCGCAGGCGGCGCTGCAGCGCGTCGACCGCGAGCTCCACGATCTGCGCGAGGTCGTCTTCGGTGAGCGCCTGGAAGATCACGATGTCATCGAGGCGGTTCACGAACTCCGGCTTGAACGCCTGGCGCACGAGGCCCTGCACCTGCTCGCGCTTCTGCTCGAGCGGGATGGTCGGGTCGATGAGGATGGGCGAGCCGAGGTTGGACGTGAGGATCAGGATGACGTTCTTGAAGTCGACGGTGCGACCCTGCCCATCGGTGAGGCGGCCGTCGTCCATCACCTGCAGCAGCACGTCGAAGACCTCGGGATGCGCCTTCTCGACCTCATCCAGGAGGACCACGGAGTAGGGCCGACGGCGCACGGCCTCGGTGAGCTGCCCGCCCTGCTCGTAGCCGACGTATCCGGGAGGGGCGCCGACCAGTCGCGACACCGAGTGCTTCTCGCCGTACTCCGACATGTCGATGCGCACCATGGCGTGCTCGTCGTCGAAGAGGAACTCGGCGAGGGCCTTGGCCAGCTCGGTCTTTCCGACGCCCGTGGGGCCGAGGAAGAGGAACGATCCGGTCGGGCGGTCCGGGTCGCTGATGCCCGCGCGCGAGCGGCGCACCGCATCCGAGACGGCCTTGACCGCATCCTTCTGCCCGATGAGCCGCTTGCCGAGCTCCTTCTCCAGGTGCAGCAGCTTCTCGGTCTCGCCCTGCATGAGGCGTCCGACGGGAATGCCGGTCCACGACGCGATGACGCCGGCGATGTCGTTCTCGGTGACCTGGTCGCCGACCATCCGCTCGCCGGCGGGCTCTTCGCGCTCGGCCTCGAGCAGGCCGCGTTCGAGCGCCGGGATCTCGGCGTAGAGCAGGCGCGAGGCGCGCTCGAGGTTGCCCTCGCGCTGAGCGCGCTCGGCCTCCATGCGGGCGGCGTCGAGGCGGGTCTTGAGGTCGCCGACGCGGTTGAGCGAGGCGCGCTCGCGCTCCCATCGCGACTGCAGCTCGCCGAGCTTCGCCTCCTCGGCCGCGAGGTCGGCGCGCAGGGCCGCGAGCCGCTCCTTGGCGGCGTCGTCCTTCTCCTTCTTCAGCGCGAGCTCCTCGAGCTTGAGGCGGTCGACGTGGCGGCGCAGCTCGTCGATCTCGAGCGGCGCGGAGTCGATCTCCATCCGCAGCCGCGACGCGGCCTCGTCGATCAGGTCGATGGCCTTGTCGGGAAGCTGACGGCTCGGGATGTAGCGGTGCGACAGGGATGCGGCGGCCACGAGCGCGCCGTCGGCGATGGCGACCTTGTGGTGCGCCTCGTAGCGCTCCTTGAGTCCGCGCAGGATGGCGACGGTGTCCTCGACCGACGGCTCGCCGACGTAGACCTGCTGGAAGCGGCGCTCGAGGGCGGCATCCTTTTCGATGAACTCGCGGTACTCGTTGAGCGTGGTCGCGCCGATCAGGCGCAGCTCGCCGCGGGCGAGCATGGGCTTGAGCATGTTCGCCGCGGCGACCGATCCCTCCCCGCCACCGGCCCCCATGAGCACGTGGAGCTCGTCGATGAACGTGATGACGCGCCCCTCGGACTCGGTGATCTCCTTCAGGACGCTCTTGAGCCGCTCCTCGAACTGGCCGCGGTACATCGCCCCGGCCACGAGCGCGGAGATGTCGAGCGTGATGAGCTCCTTGTCCTTGAGCGACTCGGCGACGTCGCCCGCGACGATCCGCTGGGCGAGGCCCTCGACGACGGCGGTCTTGCCGACGCCGGGCTCCCCGATGAGCACCGGGTTGTTCTTCGTGCGTCGCGTGAGCACCTGGCTGACGCGACGGATCTCGGAGTCGCGGCCGATGACCGGGTCGAGCTTTCCCTGCCGCGCGCGGTCGGTGAGGTTGATCCCGAACTGTTCGAGGGCGCTCTGCTGCTCCTCCTGCCCGGGCATCTGGGTGGCGTTCATGTGTCACGTCTCCTGACGTCGATTCCAAAGTTGAGTTTGCTTGGCTCAACTTTAGCACCGGAAGTGGATGCACGCGAGCAACGACCGGATCTCCGGCCGGTACGGTTCGTTCCGCCGCCCTCAGTTCGGACGCGCGGGGAGGGCGATGCGGAACTGCGTCCCCTCGCCGACGGCGCTCGTGGCGGACATCGTGCCGTCGTGAGCGGTGACAATCGCCTTCGTGATCGACAGGCCGAGTCCGACGCCCTTGATCGCCTGACGTGTAGCCATCTTCGATCGGAAGAACCGCTCGCTGAGCTGCTCGAGATCGTCGGGCTCGATGCCCATCCCGGTGTCGGTGACGGTGACGACGGCGTGCCCGTCCTCCCGACCGACGACGATGGTGACCGAACCGCCCGACGGGGTGAACTTGACGGCGTTGGAGACGAGATTGTCGATGGACTGGCCGATGCGGCGGCCGTCCGCGTGCAGATGCAGCGGCGCGTCGGGCACGTGCACGGCTACGGCAACGCCGGCACGCTCGGCGACGGGGAGGATCGACTCGCCCGCAGCAGACGCGATGGCCGCGATGTCGACGCTCTCGCGGCGCAGGGGAATCTTCCCCGCCTCCACCTGCGCGATGAACAGGAGGTCGCCGACCAGCTGGAGGAGGCGATTGGCATTGCGCTGCGCTACCCCGATGAACCGCTTCTGATCCTCGGAGAGGGTCTCTTCCTCCTCGATCACGAGCTCGAGATAGCCGAGGATGGAGCTGAGGGGCGTGCGCAGCTCGTGCGAGATCGTGCCGACGAACTCGTCCTTCAGGCGCGTGATCTCCTTGGCGTGACGGGCGTCGCGCAGAACGAAGGTGTAGCCGACCCTCTCGTCGCCGACGCGCCGCTCGGCGCATGTGAGGTAGACCGGGATCTCCACCCCGTCGACCGAGCGCACGAGCAGGTCACCCTCGCCCTGACCGGCAGAGCGACCGATCTCGACCAGTCGCGGCAGGATCTCGGCTTCGTCTGCGACACTGTCGTCGGCAGCAGGAAGTCCCACCGTGCGGGGAACGAACAGGTCGCCGACGGCCTCCTCGCCGCTGTGCGCTCCGTCACCGCCGAGGATGTCGGCCACGTCGTAGCCGAGGAGCAGCTCAGCCCCCGGCCCCCACCCCACGATGCGGCCCCGCTCGTCGGTGACGATGACGGCCTCGTTGTCCATCGCCTCCCAGATGCTCTTCGCGAATGCCTCGGATTCGCGAAGCCCCTCGGCAGCGGCGGCGAGCTCGGTCCTGCCGCGCTCCGCCTCCTCGAGCAGCCGGGCACGCTCGCCCGAGAGTTCGGCCACTTCTGTCAATCGCGCCCTCGCCGAGCGCGTGGTCTCGTTCACGACGATCGCGACGGCCGCGATCACCACGGCGACGAAGACGACGCGCACGAGTTGCCCGTTGCCCCAGGCCTCCAGCCCGGAGAAGTAGGGCCCGAGGAAAGCCACGACGAGCGCGCCGATCCCGAAGGCCACCATGCGGCGGCCGGGGAGCGTGGCGACCCAGACGATCGGGAGGAGGATGATGACCGAGAACATCGACGCCGAGCCACCGGTTCCGACGCGGAAGAGCCCGATCGCGAGAATGGCCAGGTTCGGCACGACGGCCACCCCGTCGCGACGCACTCGGTGCCAGGGGACCAGGACGGCCGCGACTTCCAGGAGCGCGAGCCATATCACGGACGACCACATCGCGACCGGGTCGGTGATCTGACCGGCTCCGAACAGCCACACCGCCGGAAGTGCGAGCACGACCAGCAGAAGGGTGGGCAGCAGGAGCAGCCCCGGATGCGAGCGCCTGCCGGCACCACTGCCAGGCGTGCGCGCGCTCGCCGTCGGCGTCATCGGGAGGGCTTCAGCTGATCAAGGACCCGTCGCACCTGCGCGGCGGTGAACGGCTTGGGCAGGTGCGCGTCTGCGGCCGGGAACTGTGCCGGATCGAGCACGGAGCAGATGACGATACTCGCTCCCGGGGCGAGGGCCCGAACGCGGTCCATCGCCCGCCAACCATCGTCTCGTCCGCGGAGCAGCAGATCGACGACCGCGATGTCGGGAGCCTTCTCCACGAGGAGCGGCTCCGCGGCGCCGGTACCGGCCGCCGTGCGCACGTCGCATCCGGCGCGCGTGAAGAGTGTCCGAAGCAGCTCTCGCTGATCGTCGACATCGTCGATCACCAGCACGTCGGGTGAAGCGCTCATCCCAGGATCATTCCACAGCGGGACGCTCGCGACGGCCGCGCGCGAGACGTTCGACGATCGCGACCAAGTCCTTCGACGACAGCGGCTTGGCGAGGTAGTCGTTCGCGCCTTCGCGTCGTGCGCGCTCGGCGTACTCGCCGCCGGCGTGAGCGGTCATGATCACCACGGCGAGATCCGATCGCCGCGCACGGATGTCGCCGAGAAGCTCGAAGCCCCCGCGCCCCGGCAGTTCCAGGTCGGTGATGACGACGTCGGGATCGAACTCCGACTCGAGCGCTTCGTAGCCGTCCGCACTGGCGAGCACCTTCACCTCACAGGGCAGGCGACGGTGCAGGATCGTCTGGACATAGAGGGCGACGTCCTCATCGTCCTCCACGACGATCACGCGGAACGGCTCGTCAGTCACATCTGTCACGATACGCGGAGGCGGCGGTCCGCCAAGACCCTCGCGTCAGGCTGCCGGCACCGACGGCGCCACCGCCGCAACCGCCTCGTCGACGCAGGCGAAGCGCGCCCGGTAGGCCGTGGGGGTCACGCCGAGCATGCGGGAGAAGTTCTGCCGCAGCACCGCGGCGGAGCCGAATCCGCACGCCTCGGCAATGCGGTCCAGGCCCTGATCGGTGCGCTCGAGCAGACGCTGGGCGTGGATGACGCGCTGCCGCGCGAGCCATGCGGCGGGCGTCGTGCCGTGATCGGCCTTGAAGCGCCGCGCGAAGGTGCGCGGCGACATGTGAGCCCGGGCGGCGAGTTGGTCGACGGTCAGGTCGAGCGCGAGGTTCTCCAGCATCCAGTCGGTGACCGCCGACAGCGACAGCGAGGCGACTTCGGGGAGAGGATGGTCGATGAACTGGGCCTGGCCGCCGTCGCGCTGCGGCGGCACGACCATGCGCCGCGCGATCGTGTTCGCGGCCTCGGCGCCGAGCTCCTGTCGCAGCAGGTGCAGGCTCGCGTCGAGACCCGCGGCCGTGCCCGCGCTCGTGATGATCCGTCCATCCTGCACGTAGAGAACGTCGGGGTCGACGTCGATGCGCGGGTACATCTCGATCATCGTGTCGGTGTACATCCAGTGCGTGGTGGCTCGGCGCCCGTCGAGAACGCCGGATTCGGCGAGGATGAACGCGCCGCTGCACAGGCTCAGCAGCCACGCGCCCCGCGCGTCGGCCTGACGCACCGCGTCAAGCACGCGCGCATCGGTGCGGCCCCATTTCTCGCGCGGGAGCGGCGCGACGATCACCAGATCGGCCTCGGCGGCGAACGACAGATCGTGCTCGACGTTGATCGAGAAGCCCATCCCGGACTGCACGACTCCCGGGTCGGGTGCCAGCACGCGGAAGTCGAAGTTCCGGATGCCGTCGCGACTGCGGTCGAGCCCGAAGGCCTCGCACGCGACGCCGAATTCGAACGGCGCGAAGCCGTCCTGGACGATACAGGCGACCGTTCTCACTTCGACCTCCGGGATTGGGGACGTTATGGCAGTTTTACACCGATGTGTGTCCATTCTGCCATTTCTGTCTTTTTCCCGCTCGGCGTAGCTTTTCTGCCATGGTCATCCTCATCGCTTTCGCCGCCCTGGCCGCCCTCGGCCTCGCCGGGACTCTCGTCGCCGTCGTCACCGACGCGCGTCGCCGCATCCCGACCGACCCCGCACGCATCCCGCAACGCGAGAGCACGGCCGACGAGACCCGGGCGAATGTCCGAGACCCCGGTGCGCGCAGCCGGGTCTCGGTCGTGCGGCCCGGTCTCGCCGGCGGGCGTCAGAGCACGCCGGCGTAGACCTCGAGCATCGCCGCGGTGCGCGAGGACTGGCGGAAGGCCGCCGCGACCCGCTCCTCGGGGACCGGCGCGGAGCCGGCGGCGATGTCGGACGCCGCCCGCCGGAGCGCCTCGCCGAGGGCTTCGACCGACGCACCGGCGACATCCCACCTTCCGGCGCCGAGCTCCGCGCCGATGTCGGGGTCGCTCACGATCGCGGGTATGCCGAGGCTGGCCGCCTCGAAGACCGTCATCCCCTGGGTCTCGAACCCGATCGAGGTCTGCACGACGGCATCGGCGCGATGGATGCGCCGCAGCGTCTCGGCATAGGGCAGTCGTCCGGCGAAGCCGACGTTCGTCCCGGTCGGCGCGTGCAGGCCGTGTGCCGTGACGAACCGCTGCGCCGCGCGCAGCTGGCCACCGCCGCCGATGATCTCGACGTCGGCGGCGGGCCGGGCGAAGGCCAGAGCCTCGAGGAAAGGCATCAGGCGCTTCTCGGGGCTCATCCGGCCGAGCCACACCAGTCGCGGTCGCCCGCCGGGAGCCGGCGGCGCCTCGGCGCGCACGGCATCGAGGAGGTCGTCGTGGATGCCGTTCCACACGACGTCGACGCCCTCGCCGCGTGCCGGCGAGACGCCGTGCGCCTCTAGGCGGCGCGCGAAGTGCGTCGAGGGCGCCGTCACGGCCGACGCGCGCTCGGCGAATCGGCGGAGGTAGGCCCAGCCGTCGGCGCCGCGCGTGCGCGAGCCGATCGCGCGCCGCTGCCAACCGCCGAGGAGCCGCAGCACGGCGCGCGGCGCGGGGGTGGTCGCGGCGATGCCGACATCCACGCGGTTGTGCATGGTGTGCACGACGGGCCGATCGTGGCGGGCGGCGTAGCGGTGTCCGAGGAAGGCTCCCCAGAAATCGGCCTGCACGTGCACGACGTCGACGGGCGGGCGCGCGGCCAGCGCGTCATCCACCCAGCGGTCGGTGCGACCGCCGGGCCAGGACAGCGAGTACTCGCGATCGAACGTTATCGGGATCGACGGCACGTCGACGTAGGCGTCGTCGGGGGCGACCGCCGCCGCCCGGCGTCCGTGGAGGGCGGGGGCGACGATCGTGACGGTGTGCCCGGCTCGCTCGAGGAACTCGCGCTGCAGGCGCATCGAGACCTGCGCGCCACCGAGCGATTCGACGTGCTGATCGCCGAACATCACCACGTGCACGGCGTCACTCCGGGAGCGGTTCGCCGCGGTAGAGGGCTTCGAAGGTGTCGAGGGTGCGGTTGATGTCGTGCACGGCCACCCCGTCGAGAGATGCCTGCTGCATCCGTCGGCGTTCATCGGCGTCGGCGGTGAGCACGTCGGTCAGCCGAGCGGCGAGTTCGTCGACGTCGCCGGGGGTGAACAGGTAGCCGTTCTCGCCGTGGTGCACGAGGTGCGGCAGCGCCACGGCGTCGGCGGCGACCACGGGAAGCGCCGAGGCCATCGCCTCCATCGTGGCGATCGACTGCAGCTCGGCGATCGAGGCGATCGCGAAGACGCTGGCCCGGGAGTACAGGCGCCGCAGCTCCTCGTCGGAGACGTGTCCGTGGAACACGACCCGATCCTCGAGCCCGAGCTCGTGCACGAGGTTCTCGAGGCTCTTGCGCTGGTCCCCGCCCCCGACGATGTCGAAGCCCGCCTGGAGCGCCGGGTCGAGGGCGGCGAGCGCCCGCAGCACGACGTCGATCTGCTTCTCGCTGGTGAGGCGTCCGACGAACAGCACCCGGTTCTCGGCGCGCGGCTCCAGGTCGGGGGTGTAGTTGCCCTTGTCGATGCCGCAGCTGACGGGGATGACATCCGACACGTCGATCGTGGCCTCGAGGAAGTCCGCCGCCTTGCGCGTGGGCGTCGTCACGGCGCGCGTCGAGGAGAGGGTGCGCTCCGCGTCGCCCCACGCCCAGCGGATGACGGCGTCGGTGATCCGCTGCGGCAGCACCGTGAAGTCGAGGATGTTCTCGGCCATCACGTGATTGGTCGCGACGACGGGGATCCCTCGACGGTTCGCCTCGTAGGCGAGACCGCGCCCGATGATGATGTGGGACTGGATGTGCACGACGTCGGGCTTGACCTCATCGAGCACACGGCGGGCGTAGTGCTTCGACCGCCACGGCCACACGAACCGCAGCCAGTCGTGCGGGGGCCAGCGCACCGAGGGGAGCCGGTGCACGCACATCTGGACGCCCTCGACGGTCTCGATGCCCGGTGCCGCACGTCGGTAGCGCTGGTTCGGGGCCACGACGTGCACCTCGTGGCCGCGACCGACGAGTCCGGCGGCCAGGCGCTCCGCGAAGCGGGCAGCCCCGTTGATGTCCGGCGCGAAGGTGTCGCAGCCGATGACGACGGTGAGGGGGCGGCGGGGATCGGGCGTGGCGGGGTCGGTCACGGGATGCGGGCTGCCTATCTGTGCGGCGGCGGAGCGCAGCGGCTGTCTGCGGAGGATGGCGCGGGTGGATCGCACCGGTTCGCGCGCGCGTCAACTGTACCGAAGAACCCCGGTCCGATCCGGGAGCGGCGCCCCGCCTTGTCGCCACGCTCTCGAGTGCCCTGTCAGGCGCGCGCCGTACGCTGGGCGCATGCCGCGACTGCACGCTGACGCCGACGAGCACCTCTGGGTTCCCGTGACAGGGTCACTGGGATTCCGCGGGCGCCGGCACCGCAAGGCCGCGATCCGCATGCTGCTGACGCAGGCGAACCGCGCGGCGGGCGCGGTCGACCGGCCCGGCAGCGGCTTCCTCGCATGGGCGATGAGCCAGGCCGCGCCGCTGCTGATGAAGCGCGCGAACGGGCGCGTGCTGGTGTGGGTGTGGAAGAGCGACCCCGACCTGCTCGTGGCGATGGCGCAGGTGCAGGAGGCGACCGCTCAGGCGCGGGCCGCGCGCGCGATGATGCCGATGGAGTACGACGACACCGAGTCGTTCCGCAGTCCTTTCCTCGGGATGGGCGAGAAGCTCGCGATGCCCCTGCCGCCCGACCCGCGCACGCCGCCCTTCGCCACCTACACGTGGGACACGGGCTCCCACTTCGTCACCGTCACGTGCGTCTGCGGAGACCGAGAGCGGTTCGGCACCGTCATGGGCTCCATGGACGACCTCGCGCGCACCGTGCGGGTGGCGGATGATCTGACGGTCGGCGAATCCGGCGGCGTGCTGCGCATCGACCCCGCCTGAACGGGTCGCGGCACGTGCCCGCTACGGCCGAGGGTGCCCGACGACCCCCTTGCGCAGCACGGCGTTGCCGTAGGTGCGCGTCTCCCCGGTGCGGATGACGAGGAACGCCGCGCGCGCGACGTCGTAGTAGGCGAAGCGATCGATGAAGGCCGTCGTCTCCGGCGTCGTGCCGGCGGCATCCATCAGCTCGCGCTGCACCTCGAGCACGGTGCCGTCGGCGGAGGTCATGAGGTCGAGCGACGGGGAGTCGTCGAGCGGAACGACGGTGCGGATCGCGCGCAGCACGTCGGGCGTCGTCGCGCCCGGGAGGTTCACGAGCCTCGTCGCGACGGCCGCGGCGGGAAAGTGCGCGTCGGCGATGACGACGGCGTCGGAGTGTCCCATGTCGTCGAGGTGGTGCAGCAGTTCACCCGAGAGCAGCGGGTGGATTCCTTCGAGCATGTCGTTCCTTCCAGCTCAGGCGGGGATGAGCGCCGCGTCGGCGAGCTCGGCCCAGAACCCGTCCGGCACCGGCAGGCGCATGTACTCGGCATTCTGCACCAGGTGCGCCGAGCGACTCCCCCCGACCACGACGGAGCGCACCGCGGTGTCTCGGAGCGGGAACTGCACGGCCGCCGCCGGCAGCGGCACCTCCCAGTCTGCGGCGATCGCCGTGATGCGCTGCAGGCGCTCCCACACGTCGTCGGGCACGCCGCCGTACTCGTAGCGGCCCTCGCGCGAGGGCTGCGCGGTCGCGAGCAGGCCGGAGTTGAACACGGATGCCGCCACCACATCCGTGCGGCTGCGATGACACGCGGGGAGCGCTTCAACGGCGGCGGGCTGCTCCAGGAGCGTGTAGCGGCCGGCGATCATGATGACGTCGAGGTCGGCGGCGCCGACGCCGCGCACGACGGTGTCGGTGACCATCGTGCCGATGCCGACGGCCCGCACGACACCCTCGGCGCGGAGCTGCTCGAGCGCGGGGAGCGCCTCGGCCACGGCGAGGTCGAGGTCGTGGCGCTCGGGGTCGTGCAAGTAGACCATGTCGATGCGATCGAGCCCCATCCGCTGAAGCGACTCGGAGATGCTCGTGCGGATGCCGTCGGCGCTGACATCCCACTCGCGCCGCAGCGTCGTCGGAACGTGGAAGTCGTGGTCGAGGTCGAGACCGCCGTCGTCGTCGGGGTTCGGGCGCAGCAGGCGCCCGACCTTCGTGGAGACCACGTACTCGTCGCGCGGCTTGGTCGAAAGGAACGCGCCCAGCCGGCGCTCGGACAGCCCGAGCCCGTAATGCGGCGCGGTGTCGAAGTAGCGGATGCCGCTCTCCCACGCCGCCTCGAGGATGGCGAACGCGTCATCGTCGCTCATCGCGCGGAAGAGGTTGCCGACGTTGGCGGCGCCGTAGCCGAGCGGGGTCAGCGTCGGCGTGCGCGGCTCAGGCGACGACATGCGCGCCCGTCCACGTGTAGGTGGCGATGCTCTCGGCCTTCATCTCCATGCCGGCGCCCGGGGCGAGCGGCGGCATGTACGCGCCGTGGCGGATGTCGGTGGGCGTGATGAAGTGCTCGTGCAGATGATCCACGTACTCGATCATCCGCCCGTCCCGGCTGCCGCTGACGGCGACGAAGTCGAACATCGACAGGTGCTGCACCGCTTCGCAGAGCCCCACGCCGCCCGCGTGCGGGCAGACCGGAACCCCGAACTTCGCCGCCAGCAGGAGGTTGGCGACGTTCTCGTTGACGCCCGCGACGCGCACCGCATCGATCTGCATGACCGAGATCGCCTCGGCCTGGAGCAGCTGCTTGAAGATCATGCGGTTCTGCGCGTGCTCTCCCGTGGCCACGCGCACCGGCGCGACACCGCGGGCGATCTCGGCGTGACCGAGGATGTCGTCGGGGCTCGTCGGCTCCTCGATCCACGCGAGGTCGAACTCCGCCAGCGCCCGCACCCACTCGATCGCCTCGGAGACCTCCCAGCGCTGGTTCGCGTCGATGGCGATCGGGAAATCGGGCCCGCAGACCTCGCGCGCGATGCGCAGGCGGCGCACGTCGTCGTCGAGATCGGCGCCGACCTTGAGCTTGATCTGGGGGAATCCTTCGGCGATCGCCTCGCGGCACAGGCGCGTGAGCTTCTCGTCGGAGTAGCCGAGCCAGCCCGGGCTCGTCGTGTAGGCGGGATAGCCGTCGGCCAGTAGGGCCGCCTCACGCTCGGAACGACCCGCCTCGGCACCGCGGAGGATCTCCAGCGCCTCGTCGGGGGTCAGGGCGTTGGTGAGGTAGCGGAAGTCGACGAGCCCGACGATCTCCTCGGGGGTCATCCGCGACAGGAGCCGCCACAGCGGCATTCCCGCACGCTTGGCCTTGAGGTCCCACAGGGCGTTGACGACGGCGCCGATCGCCATGTGCATGACGCCCTTCTCGGGCCCGAGCCAGCGCAGCTGCGAGTCGCCGATGAGCCCGCGCCACGTGGCGCCCATGTCTTCGAGGAGGGGTTCGAGCTCCTGCCCGACGAGGTGGCCGGCGAGCGCGTCGATCGCGGCGACCTGCACGTCGTTGCCGCGGCCGATCGTGAAGACGAACGCGTGACCGGCCTCGCCCGCGTCGGTGACGACCTGCACGTAGGCGGCGGAGTAGTCGGGGTCGAGGTTCATCGCGTCGGAGCCGTCGAGACTGAGCGACGTGGGAAAGCGGATGTCTGTCGTGTCCAGTGAGACGATGCGGGTCACAGGTACTCCTCCTCGAGCCGCGGCTTCCGCGGGAACCTTGGAAGTGTAAACATCGGATGTCTATACTGTCAATTGCCACCAGGGTCGCAGGCGCTGACGCGTGCGCGGCCGCACACTGTCGTACGGGAGATTCATGAAATTCGCACGCCTCGGGCCGGTCGGCCACGAGATCCCCACCGTCGTCGACGGAGATCGCCATCTCGACCTGCGACCCCTCACATCCGATGTCACGGGGGACTTCCTCGCCGCCGATCCCGTATCGCGTGTGTCCGCGGCCATCGAGGCCGGACGGCTCCCCGAGCTCGACGTCGACGGTCTGCGCATCGGCGCACCGATCGCCCGCCCCTCGGCCGTCATCTGCGTCGGGATGAACTACGCCGCCCACGCGGCGGAGTCGGGTTCCGCGCCGCCGGAGATCCCGATCATCTTCCTCAAGACCCCCAACACCGTCGTCGGTCCGGACGACGAGGTCATGATCCCGCGCGACAGCGTCAAGACCGACTGGGAGGTCGAGCTCGGCGTCGTGATCGGCACGCGCACCGCCTACCTCGACAGCCGGGACGAAGCTCGCGCGCACATCGCCGGCTACGTCGTCGCGAACGACGTGTCCGAGCGAACGTTCCAGCTCGAGGTCTCGGGAGGCCAGTGGTCGAAGGGCAAGTGCTCCTTCGGGTTCAGCCCCACCGGGCCGTGGCTGGTCACCGCCGACGAGGTCGATCCCGACGCCCTGAGCCTGCGCAGCTTCGTCAACGGGGAACCGCGCCAGGACTCGAACACCGCCGACATGATCTTCCCGGTCGACGAGATCGTCTACCAGCTGTCGCAGTACATGACCCTCGAGCCGGGCGACCTCATCCTCACCGGGACCCCGGAGGGCGTGGCGCTGTCGGGGCGCTTCCCGTACCTGGCCCCCGGTGACGTCGTCGAGATCGAGATCGACGGACTCGGCCGGCAGCGACAGGTCTTCACGGCATGGGAGCCCGCGTCGTGACCGGCGTGCTCGACGGCCTCGTCGCGGTCGTCACCGGCGGCGCGTCGGGGATCGGCGCCGCGATCGCCGAGCGCCTGCACGCCTCGGGCGCGCACGTGGCCGTGCTCGACCTCGATCCGACGGGGGCCGACGAGCGCTTCGCCGCCTTCACCGCCGACGTGTCGGACCGAGCGAGTGTGGATGCCGCGATCGCGGCCGTCGGCGAGCGCTTCGGCCGCATCGACATCGTCGTCAACAACGCCGGCATCGGAGCACAGGGCGATGTCGCCGCGAACGACGACGATGAATGGGCGCGCGTGCTGTCGATCAACGTCACCGGCATCGCGCGCGTCAGCGCCGCCGCCCTCCCGTGGCTGCGCCGCTCGCCCGCGGCGGCCATCTGCAACACGGCGTCCATCGCGGCGACCGCGGGCCTGCCGCAGCGCGCCCTGTACAGCGCGTCGAAGGGTGCGGTGGCCGCACTCACCCGCGCCATGGCCGCCGACCACCTGCGTGAGGGCATCCGCGTCAACGCGGTGAACCCCGGCACGGCCGACACCCCGTGGGTGGGACGCCTGCTCGCGAGCGCGCCGGATCCCGAGGCCGAGCGCGCCGCGCTGGAGGCGCGCCAGCCCCACGGGCGTCTCGTCTCCGCCGCCGAGGTCGCCGAGGCCGTGCACTACCTCGTCGGCCCCGGCGCCGGATCGACCACCGGCACCGCGATCGAGGTCGACGGGGGGATGGGCCCGCTGCGGCTGCGTCCGACGTCGTGACCGCGGGCGGCGGGGCGCGACCCGCACGGGATGCGCCCCGCCGCTCTCAGTCCGCCGCCGAAAGCCGGTAGGCGCGCTCGGCGGTCGACCAGAGGATGGCGTCCCGATCGCCGGGATCGAGTCGGGACGACCATTCCGTGACGAATCTCGCCCACCGTCCGTACGGCGTCGACACCGGCCAGTCCCCGCCGAACATCAGCCGCTCGGGCCCGAAGGCCTCCAGCGCCACGTCGAGATAGGGCCGCAGTCCCTCGGACGTCCACGGCCCGCGTGCTTCGGCCGGCAGACCGGAGATCTTCGCGACGGTGTTCTCCCGCTCGGCGAGCGCCGCGATGTCCCCCATCCACCGCGCGGCCGGGGCGGAGGAGAGATCGGGCTTGCCGAGGTGGTCGAGCACGATCGTCAGCTCCGGCACGGCGTCGGCCAGCGCGACGACATCGGCCAGCTGATCGTGTCGCACGCACGCGTCGAAGGTGAGCCCGGCCCGCGCGATCGCGTGCGCCCCGGCGAGGAACTCCGGCGAGAGCGCGAACCCGCGGTCTTCGCCCTGCAGCAGACGTCGGATGCCTCGCACGAGCGGTCGCTTGCAGAGACGCGCGAGCACGTCGTCCAGGTCGGAGGGGCGCTCGACCGGCGCGAAGGCGACGACACCGCGGATGTCGGCGACGCCCGCCCGCTCGACGACCCAGTCGACCTCGTCGACGGCCTGCTCCGGCGCGCAGTCGGCCTGCACGAAGACGAAGGCGCGCTCGGATACGGCGGGCGCATCCTGCAGCGCGGCGGTCAGTTCGGCGACGTCGTGCCGCGCGGCCAGGGGGCCCTCCAGCCACGCGTAGTGCAGGTGATCCGGATCCCAGAGGTGGAGATGACTGTCGAGGAGGCGCACATCGTCCATTGTGGCGCGGACCGCGGTCGGCGTCGTGGAGGATGTCTCGCCCTACGATGTCGACATGGCCCTGACCGACGACGCGATCGAGCGCATCAAGGCGATGATCGTCGACGGCGAGATCGCCCCGGGCGACCGCCTCCCGCCCGAGAAGGAGCTGTCCGAGCGCCTCGGGCTCTCCCGCAACTCGCTGCGGGAGGCGGTGAAGGCGCTCGAGGTCATGGGCGTGCTCGCCGTGCGGCGCGGCGACGGCACGTACGTCACCAGCCTCGAGCCCGGACTCCTCCTCGACGCGGTGTCCTTCCTCGCCGACCTCCACGACGACACCTCGCTGCTGGAGATCTTCCAGGTGCGCCGCATCCTCGAGTCGCACGCGACCGGACTCGCCGCCCGGCGCGCGACTCCCGCCGACGTCGAAGCCCTGACGGCCGAGGTCGACAAGGTCTCCGACGTGCAGGACATCGAGACGCTCGTCGACCACGACCTGCGCTTCCACCGCATGATCGTCGTGATCGGGGGCAATCAGTACCTCGCGAGCCTCGTCGACTCCCTCACCAGCCAGACGGTCCGTGCTCGCGTGTGGCGCGGCCTGACCGATGACGGCGCCGTCGCGCGCACCCTGGCCGAGCACCGCGCGATCGTCGACGCGATCGCCGAGGGCGACGTGGCTCTCGCGACCGCCGTGGCGACCGCACACGTGGCGGGCGTCGAGCGCTGGCTCCGGCGGGCGGGAGCGCACGGGGGCGAGTGACTGGACGGCACCTGTAATGACAGCTACACTCACCTGTAGTTACAGGACCGTCGAGGAGGACTCATGCCTGCCTTCCGCACCCCGCCGCTGCGGCCGTTCGCGATCGATTTCGACCCCGACCGGCTGACCCTCTCCCCCGAGGGACCGACGCTCACGCGGCGCATGAGCGACCTCGAAGGTCTCTTCCGCGACCACGACGCCTGGCGCACCGCCGCCGAGGGTGATGACCCCGTGGTCTACACGGTCTCCAGCAGCCCCGTCCCCGAGATCGAGCGGGAGCTGCCGCAGTCGATCACGACGATCCTGCCCGGCACCACCGGCGGCGAGCTCTGGATGACCAAGGGCCACCAGCATCCGGACCACCAGGGCGAGATCTACTACGCCCTGCAGGGCGCCGGCGGCCTGCTGATGTTCGACGGCGACGAGCACGCCTGGCTCGACATGACCCCGGGGACGATCGGATACATCCCGCCGGGCTGGGCCCACCGCTCGGTCAACACCGGCGATGACGCCTACGCGTTCCTCGCCGTCTATCCCGGTGGCGCGGGGCACGACTACGGCTGGGTCCTCGAGCACGGCATGGGCCGGCGTGCTTTCCGCGCCGAGGGTGGATTCGAGCTGCGCCCGTACGGGGAGTGACTCTCCCGTGCTCATCGCCCACGATCTCGGAACGACCGGCAACAAGGCGTCTCTCCACGACGACACCGGCCGCCTGCTCGCATCCGTCACCGTCTCCTACCCCGCCCACTTCGCCGCCGGCGGCATCGCCGAGCAGGACCCCGGCCACTGGTGGGACGCCGTCGTGTCGGCGACGCGATCGCTCGTCGAGCGCGCCGAGGTGCGGCCGTCCGAGGTGACGGGCCTCGTCGTCAGCGGCCAGATGATGGGCGCCGTGCTCCTCGACGGCGACGGGCGACCCGTGCGCCCGGCGATCATCTGGGCCGACACGCGCGCGGCGGCACAGGAACGCGAACTGAGCGACGCCCTCGGCGACGAGCCGGCCTACCGGCTGCTCGGCCACCGGCTGAACCCCACCTACTCGGTCGAGAAGGTCATGTGGGTGCGCGACATCGAACCCGACGTATGGCGGCGGGTGCGCCGTTTCTGCGTCGCGAAGGACTACATCGTCCTCCGTCTCACCGGGCGCCTGGCCACCGATCGGTCCGACGCGAGCGGCACGAACGCCTACGACCAGCTCGCCGGAACCTGGTCGAGCGCCGTGCTCGACGCAGCACGCCTCGATGCCTCGCTCTTCCCCGAGATCGTCGACTCCGTGACGGTCATGGGCACACTCACCCCGCATGCCGCCGATGCCCTGGGCCTGCCGGCCGAGGTTCGCGTCGTGATGGGCGGGGGCGACGGCCCGATGGCGGCCGTCGGCTCCGGCATCGTCGCCCCCGAAGACGGCGCCTACGTGTGCCTGGGCACGTCGTCGTGGATCTCGTTCGCCACCGACGCGCCGCTCCACGACCCGCAGCGCCGCACCTTCACCTTCGACAACGTCGTGCCCGGGAGCTTCGTGCCGACCGCGACGATGCAGGCCGGCGGCGCATCGGTGCAGTGGATCTCCGAGGCCCTGTCCTCCGACCCGGCGCGCCCCGACACCGCCACCCTCACGGCCGACGCCGGCGGCGATGTCGACACCGACGGCCTGTACTTCCTCCCCTACCTCCTGGGTGAGCGCTCCCCGTACTGGAATCCGGATGCGCGCGGCGCCTTCGTCGGCATCGCACGCCATCACACTCGGGCCCACCTGATGCGTGCGGTGCTCGAGGGGGTCGGATTCAACCTGCTCACGTGCATCCAGGCGTTCCGCGCGGCCGGGGCGACGCTCGATCGCATCGATGCCGTGGGCGGCGGCGCCCAGAGCGACGCCTGGCTCAGCATCCTCGCCGACATCTGGGGCGTGCCGGTGCGGCGCCGGACGATCGTGAGCGAGGCGAACAGTCTGGGCGCGGCCGTCACCGGCGCCGTGGGGCTCGGACTCACCGACTTCTCGGCGGCGCGCTCGCTCAGCGAGGTCACCGCCGAATTCACACCCGATCCGCATCGCCACAGCGCATACGCGCAACGGCACGCACGGTTCTCCGCGGCGTACGACGCGCTCGAGCCGTGGTTCACCGAAGGAGCCTGATGGCCGTCATCCTCGTCACCAGCCGATCGTTCGGCGACGGCGACCTCGACGTGCACGCCCGAGCAGCCGAGGCGGGGCACACGATCGTGCGCGGTCCGGCGCACCATCCCCTCGACGACCTCGCCGAGGTGCTCCCCACCGTCGATGCGTGGATCGCCGGCACCGGACCCGTCACGACCGAGCACCTCGACCTCGCACCCCGGCTGGTGGTGATCGCCCGCTACGGCGTGGGGGTCGAGGCCGTCGACGTCGCCGCGGCCACCGAGCGCGGCATCGTGGTCTCGAACACGCCGGGCGCCAACGCCGAGGCCGTCGCCGACCACACCGTCGGCCTGGCCCTGGCCGCACTCCGGTCGACGGTGGACGGCGATCGCCGCGTGCGCTCCGGTGACTGGACCGTGCGACGGGGCCGCGAACTCGGCGCGTCGACGGTCGGCATCGTCGGCTTCGGGCGCATCGGACGCGGCGTCGCACGACGCCTGCAGGGCTTCGGGTCCGACGTTCTCGCCACCGACCCGTTCGTGCCCGCAGAGGATGTGCGACGTGCCGGCGCGGAGCCGGCGACACTCGACGAGATCTTCGCGAAGGCGGATGTGATCACCCTGCACGCGCCCGGCGGACAGGTGATCGTCGACGAGGAGCGCATCGCGCGCCTTCGCCGCGGCGCCGTGATCGTCAACTGCGCTCGGCCCGATCTGGTCGACGAGCCGGCACTCGCCGCGGCGCTCGCGGACGGCCGCGTCGGAGCCTACGCCGCCGACGTGCTCACCGGAGACACGGCCGGGCGCGACAGCCCGCTGCTCGATGCCGCACTGGCCGACCGGGTCGTCATCACACCGCATCTGGCCGCGCAGACAACGCAGGCCGTCGACAACATGGGGGCGATGGCCCTCGAGAACGCTCTGGCCGTGCTCGCCGGCGAACCGGCGCCCTACGCCGTGACGAGCACCTGAAACGAGGACGCATGACCACCGATCCCCTGGTCCCCACGAGCGAAGCCGGCGTGCTGGCCGTGCTGCGCGCCCCCTCGGCTTCGACAGCGCTCGACGCGGTCGATGCTCTCGTGCGCGGCGGCGTGACCGGCATCGAGGTGACCTTCAGCACGCCCGATGCCCCCGAGGTGATCGCGCAGGTGCGCGCACGATACGGCGACGACGCTCTCGTCGGCGCGGGAACGGTCACCACGGCGGAGCAGGCCCGCGAAGCGGCGGAGGCGGGCGCTCAGTTCCTCGTCAGTCCCGGTTCGGTCGCGGAGCTCTCGGCGGCGATGACCGCCACGGGGCTCGTCACGATGACCGGCGCACTGACCCCCAGCGAGGTCATGCTCGCGCGCGGCTACGGCGCCGACGTGGTGAAGATCTTCCCGGCATCGGTCTTCGGCCCGTCGTACCTCGGGGCGCTCCGCGCACCGCTGCCCGGCATCCCCCTCATGCCGACCGGCGGCGTCACCCCCGACAACCTCGCGGAGTGGTTCGCCGCCGGCGCGGTCGCCGTGGGAGCCGGCGGAGACCTCGTTCCCGGGTCGGCGCTGGCGGCGGGAGACATGGAGGAGATCGAGCGCCGCGCGCGGCTGTTCGCCGCGGCGCTGCAGCGGGTGCGCGAGGAGGGTGAGGCGGCATGACCGGCGACTACATGGGATTCGTCGGGGTGAGCACCGGCTCGTCCTCGATCAACGAGGTGTTCCCGCTGTGGGCGCAGATCCTCGGGCTCCCCACCGATCGGCTCATCGGGCACGACCTTCCGCTCGACGCCACGCGCGAGCAGTACCGCGACCTCGTCGCCCGCATCCGCGACGACGAGCACCATCGCGGCGCACTGGTGACCACGCACAAGATGAACGTCTTCGCGGCGGCATCCGACATGTTCGACGACCTCGACCCCTTCGCGGTGTCGTGCAGCGAGATCTCCTCGATCTCCAAGCGGGGCGACCGGCTGATCGGCCAGGCGAAGGATCCGCTGACCGTCGCGCTCGCGCTCGATGACTTCCTTCCGCGCGACCACTTCGCCACCACCGACGGCCACGTGCTCATCCTCGGCGCGGGCGGTTCCGGAACCGCCCTGTCGTGGGCACTGGCCGAGCGGCCCGCGTTCGAGCGCCCGGCCCGCATCGTCGTCACCGCTCGCGACGACTGCAGCCTCGACGAGCTGCGGTCCGTGCACGAGAGGCGCGGAACGCCCCCGGACCTGATCGAATACCGTCGCGTCGACGACGATGCGGATTCGGCCGCCCTCGTCGCCGCGCTCCCGCCGGCGTCGGTCATCGCCAACGCCACCGGCCTCGGCAAGGACCGCCCCGGCTCCCCGCTTCCCGACGACGTGGTCTTCCCCCGCAACGCCTTCGTATGGGAATTCAACTACCGGGGCAGCCGGGAATTCTGGCACCAGGCCCTCGCTCAGCAGGATGCGCGGGAGCTCATCGTCGTCGAGGGCTGGCGGTACTTCATCCACGGCTGGTCCCAGGTCGTCGCCGACGTGTTCGACGTGACCCTCACCCCCGAGATCGTCGATCGGCTGGCCGCCGCCGCGGAGACCACGAGATGATCCGCACGGTGCTCGGCGACATCGAGGCGGCCGAGCTCGGCCCCACGAATTACCACGAGCACCTGTTCCAGGTCTCGCCGCTCCTCCCCGGCGACGAACTGGACGACGAGGAGCGGTCGGGCCGCGAGGCCGAGACCCTGCGCGACAGCGGCTTCGCGGCGATGGTGGATGCGACCCCGCTCGGCCTCGGACGCGACGCGGCGGGCATCGCCCGCATCAGCGCCGCGACGGGCCTGCACATCGTCGCGACCACCGGACGCCACCGCGAAGCGCACTATCCCGGCGAGCATCCGCTGCACGCATGGGACGTCGATCGCCTGACGGCCCGCTTCGTCGGCGAGATTGTCGCCGGCATGTGCGACGGCGACGACCTCGCACGGGGTCCGGGCGGAACATCCGTGCGAGCGGGCCTGCTGAAGGGCGGGGTCGGATACTGGCGGATCACGGCCTTCGAGCGCGCGACGCTCGACGCGGTCGCCGCCGCGCACCGCGAGACGGGTGCTCCGGTCATGGTGCACCTGGAGTTCTGCACCGCCGCGCATGAGGTGCTCGATCTGCTCGCCGAGCAGGGCGTCGCCGCCGACCGGGTCGTGCTCGCCCACGCGGACCGCGATCCCGATCCCGGTCTCCACGCGGCGCTGGCCGCACGCGGCGCCTACCTCGGCTACGACGGGTTCGCCCGCCCCCGCACCCGCAGCGACGCCGAGCTCCTGACCCTCACCGAAGCGGTGGTCCACGCGGGCGCGGGCGAGCGCATCGTGCTCGGCGGCGACGTGGCGCGCCGCACCCGCTATCTGGCCTACGGCGGCATGCCCGGCCTCGGCTACCTCGGCGAGCGGTACGTGCCGCGACTGCGGGAGCGTGTCGGCGCGGACGCTGTCGACACGATGCTGCGCGACAACCCCGCGCGCCTGCTGTCCCTGTCCTCCTGAGCGCGACACCGGCCGGCGCCGATTCGCGATTCCCCTCCCCCACCGCGGGCGCACGAAGAAGGGCTCCCGCCGCGGCGGGAGCCCTTCTCGATGGTGCGGCTTACTCGTAGAGGACCGCGGCGATGTCCTCGTCGTCGATGTTGTCGGCGTCGTACCAGTACGAGCCGGTGTCGTAGAAGCCCTCGACCGTCTCACCCATCGCGGCGTCGTACGCGGCCTGCACGACGGTCGCGCCGATGCCGATCGGGTCCTGCGTGATGGCACCGGCCATCGTGCCGTCCTTGATCGCGTTGATCTGCGCGGCGCCGGAGTCGAAGCCGACGATCGTGATCTCACCGGCGTCGAGACCGAGCTCGTTCACGGCGTTCACGACGCCGATCGCGGAACCCTCGTTGGTGCCGTAGATGCCCTTGAGGTCGGGGTACGCGGCGATCATCGCCTTGGCGATGTCGGCCGACTTCAGGTGGTCGCCGTCACCGTACTGGATGTCGACGATCTCGATGTCGGGGTAGTTCTCCTCGATCTCCTGCACGAAGCCGTCGCGGCGCTCGACACCGGTCGAGTTGATCTGGCTGTGGCCGACGATCGCGACCTGTCCCTCACCGCCGATGAGCTCGGCCATGTGCTCGGCCGCGATGCCGCCGGCCACGATGCTGTCGGTCGCGGCCAGGCTCAGCGAGTAGTCGCTGTCGCAGGGCGCGTCGAACTCGACGACCGGGATGCCGGCAGCTTCGGCGCTCTCGTACAGCGGGATGCACGCCTCGGGGTCGAGCGCGGCGTACGCGATCGCGTCGGGGTCCTTGTCGATCGCCGTCTGCAGCATCTGCAGCTGCGCGTCGACCTCGGTCTCGGCGGCCGGGCCCTCGAAGGTGATCTCGACGCCGAGTTCGGCGGCGCGCTCCTCGGCACCCTGCTTGACGGCCTGCCAGAACTGGTGCTGGAAGCCCTTCGAGATCATGGCGATGTACATCGAGTCGCCGTCGCCGCCGGCCTCGCCCCCGGACGAGCCGTCCGAGCTCGAGCATCCGGCGAAGGCGAGAGCCGCTGCCGCGACGGTGGCCGCGAAGGCGACCTTCTTTCCGTACTTCATTGAAACTCCATTGTTGTGTGAGACCGGCCGCCCGGTCGGTGCGGACAGTGTTGCTGTGTGCCTCGGGTTGTTTCCTGCCGGATGTCCGGCTGAGCCGGCGACGGGCACGGTCGCCGCCGGCGAGGTCAGGTGGAGGTGCGGTTGCGGAGGGAGTCGAAGAAGACCGCGATGAGGATCACGATGCCCACGACGACGTTCTGCCACTCCGTCTGGATCGACATGATGCGCAGACCGTTGATGAGCACGCTCATGATGAGCGCACCGATGACGGTGCCGAGGATCGAGCCGCGGCCGCCGAGCAGCGAGGTGCCGCCGATGATCACGGCCGCGATCGCCTGCAGCTCGTAGCCCACGCCCAGCTGCGGCTGAGCGGAGTCCAGTCGCGCCGCGAGCACGACGCCCGCGATGCCGGTGAAGGCGCCGGCGAACATGTAGATGAGGATCTTCCAGCGGCGCGTGTTGACGCCGGACAGGCGCGTCGCCTCCTCGTTCGACCCGATCGCGAAGGTGTAGCGGCCGAGGATGGTGCGGTTCAGCACGAGGTAGCCGACCACGGCGAGCAGGAGCGTGATGAGCACGGCGTTGGGCAGGCCGGGGACGAGGGTGCCGAGCGCGATCTGGTTGAAGTCCGGCGCCGAGCCGGAGAAGTAGATCGGGCGCACGCCCGAGATCACCAGCGCGAGCCCCTGCGCGATCATCATCATCGCGAGGGTCGCGATGAACGGCGGCAGCCCGAGGAAGGTGATGTTCAGGCCGTTCACCAGCCCCATCAGCACGCCGGTGCCGATGCCGCCGAGCACGCCGAGCCAGACGGGCAGACCCATGTTCGTGATGAACACGCCCGTCATCACCGCGGCGAGGGTCATGCCGGTGCCGATCGACAGGTCGATGCCGCCGGTGATGATGACGAACGTCGTTCCGAGGGCGAGGATCCCGATCACCGAGGTGGCCAGGAGGATGCCCGAGATGTTGCTCCAGGTGAAGAAGTTGTTCCCGAAGATCGAGAAGAAGATCACCAGGATGATCAGGGTTCCGAACGCCAGCGACTGCTGGAGCTGCCTCTTCATGAGGCCCACGAAACCGCCCGACGAGCTCTTCTCGTCGATCGCGTTCTGGATCACCGTCGTCGTCGACGGGCCCGGGTTCTGGTCGGTGCTCATTCTTCCTCCTGCGCGTGCGCGGCGAACTGCATGATCTTTTCCTGACTTGCTTCCTCGTTGCGGAGGGTGCCCGTGATCCGGCCGCCCGCCATCACGACGATGCGGTTGGCGACGCGGAGGATCTCGGGGAGCTCCGACGAGATGACGATGATGGACTTGCCGGATGCCGCGAGATCCTGCATCACGCGGTAGATCTCCTCCTTGGCTCCGACGTCGATGCCGCGGGTCGGCTCGTCGAAGATGAGCACGTCGCAGTCGCGAAGCAGCCACCGGGCGATGACGACCTTCTGCTGGTTTCCTCCGGAGAGGAGCTTGACGACCTGGTTGACCGACGGCGTCTTGGTGCGGAGCGTCTTGACGTAGTCCTTCGTCTGCTGCTTGGCCTTGCCGTCCGACATCCACCCGATGGCGTTGGCGTACGACCCGAGCGAGGCGAGCACGGTGTTGAAGGTGACGTCCTGCTCGAGCATGAGCCCCAGGAGCTTGCGGTCCTCGCTGAGGTAGCCGACCCCGAGCTTGACCGCGTCAGCGGGCTGATGGATGCGCGCCTTCTTGCCGGCGACGGTGATGGTTCCCCCGTCGCGCGGGTCGGCGCCGATGATCGCTCGCGCCGTCTCGGTGCGGCCGGCGCCCATGAGGCCGGCGAAACCGAGGATCTCGCCCTTGTGCAGCTGAAAGGAGACGTCTTTCAGGAGCGACTTCGTGCTGAGGTTCTGCACGTCGAGGATGACCGGATCGCCGAGGTGCTCGCGCGCCTCCGGGCGCGCGCCCTCGTCGATCTGGCGGCCGACCATCATCTCGATGATGGTCGGAACCGCGATCTCCGACTTCGTCAGAGATCCGATGTATGTGCCGTCGCGAAGCACGCTGACGCGGTCGGCGAGTCGCTTGAGCTCATCCATGCGGTGCGAGATGTAGACGATCCCCGTGCCGCGGGCCTTCAGGTCTTCGATGAGGGTGAACAGCGTCTCGGTCTCACTGTCGGTGAGCGCCGACGTCGGCTCATCCATGATGAGCACCTTGGCGTCGAACGAGAGGGCCTTGGCGATCTCGACCATCTGCTGCTTCGCCACGGTGAGCTCGCCGACCGGCTGCTTGGGGTCCACCCGGATGTTCAGCCGCTCCAGCAGCTCCTTCGCCTTGGCGTTGAGCTTGGTGTCCGAGACGAACGGGCCCGTGCGCGGCTCGCGCCCGATGTAGATGTTCTGCGCGACGGTGAGGTCCGGCATCAGGTTCATCTCCTGGTGGATGATCGTGATGCCGAGCTGCTGCGCCTGCAGCGGGCTGGTCAGCTCGACGTCCTTGCCGTCGAAGGTGATCGTGCCCTCGTCGCGCTGGTAGATCCCGGAGAGGATCTTCATCAGCGTGGACTTGCCCGCGCCGTTCTCCCCGACGAGCACGAGAACCTCGCCGGCGTACACCTCCAGATGCACGTCCTTGAGGGCCTGGACGCCGGGGAATCCCTTGCTGATCCCCTCGACTCTGAGGATGGGCTCGCTCACTGTGTCACCTGCTTCTTCGAAGGCCGATCGATCGAGTGCTTCCGCACGCTGGCGGTAAACATCCGATCAATATTCCATCGCGCTGCCGTGCAGCGCAAGTTGTACCTAAATGTATCTACTCGCCGACGCGGGGGGAAGACCTGTAATAACATCTTCGTCACAACCTGCGGACGACGGCCGTCCTCGGGGGAGAGGACGACATGCAGATCGGTGCCCATGGTCTCGTTTTCACCGGAGAGTTCGACGAGGCCGGCCTGCGCCGCGCGGTCGAGGGCACGGCCCGCGCCGGTTTCGATCTCATCGAGATCCCGCTGATGGATCCCGACGGCTTCGACTCCGCCCTCGCCGGTCGGATGATCGCCGATGCCGGCCTGGCCGTCTCCGCCTCGCTCGGCCTCACCGCGGCCACCGACCTGACCAGCGAGGATGCGGCGGTCGTCGCGGCCGGAGAGCGGGTGCTGGAGCAGTGCCTCGACCATGTCGCCGCGATGGGCGGCGATGTGCTGTGCGGCGTGATCTACTCCGCGATGCAGAAGTACCTCACTCCGCCGACGACGAAGGGCGTGGCGGCGAGCCAGGCGGCGATCGCGCGACTGGCGGCATCCGCCGCCGAGCGCGGCATCCGCCTTTCGCTCGAGGTCGTCAACCGCTACGAGTCGAACGTCTTCAACACGTCTCGCGGGGCGCTCGCCTACCTCGACGGCGTCGGCGACGACCGCGTGAGCGTGCACCTGGACACGTACCACATGAACATCGAGGAGTCCGACCTCTTCCAGCCCGTGCTGGACGCCGGCCCGCGCCTCGGCTACGTGCACATCGGCGAGAGCCACCGCGGCTACCTCGGCACCGGATCGGTCGCCTTCGGCGACTTCTTCCGGGCGCTGGACCGCATCGGCTACGACGGCCCCGTCGTGTTCGAGTCGTTCTCCTCGGCCGTCGTGAGCGCCCAGCTGAGCAACACGCTCGGCATCTGGCGCAACCTGTGGGAGGACAGCGACGACCTCGCGGCGCACGCCAACCGCTTCATCAGGGACGCTCAGCGCGCCGTTCAGACGATCGAGATGCATTGACGCCTCACAGATCCACACGACCGACGAGGTTCACCCGGATGCCGATGCGGTCGAACATCGCGGCCTTCGCGGCGAGGGCGCGGTCGGCCGTCTCGGCGTCGGGGGCGTAGACCACCTGCGCGTGGTTCGCCTTGTGTCGGGCCATGAACTGGTCGCGCGTGACGTCGTGCAGCACGACGTGCGCGATCGGCCACTCCGGGTTCGTGGCGTTCTTGCGACGCTGCGTCTCCTCCTCCGGAAGCTCCACGACGCTCGCGCGGAAGATGTCTGCCTGCAGGATCCCGTCGGCGATGAAGACGCGCGAGACCACGATCTCGCCTGGCTTGGAGACGCCGTTGATCGTGGCGCCGCCGGCGGGGAAGAACACATCACCCTGCCGCCAGCCCTCCGCCTTGTCCCAGCCGCCGAGGTGTGACGCGGGCACGGAGCCGGAGATCTCGTAGACCCACACGAACTCGCCGTCGTACTCCTCGCCCCAGCGCACGTCGTGCAGGGTGTTGTCGGGAACGAGCCCCATCGCCGTCCACACGCGGTCGGTCACGAGCGCATCGACGGCGACGCCCTCGTCGGCCTCGTTGAAGTGCGGGAAGGCGCGGCCGGCGAACAGTTCGCGGGACCCGTCGCGGGAGAGCACCGGCGGGCGCTCGGTGGAGTTCAGGATGCCCTCGGCGAGGTCCGAGGCCGGCACCAGGTCCTTCAGGCCCTGCTGGTACTGGATGCCGACCGCATCCAGCCCGAAGTCGTCGGCGATCCGCAGCGCCGCGATGTACATCTTCATCTGCCACTGCACCTGCTCGCGGGTGAGCTCGGTGGCCGCGTCGTCGCCGAAGCGGAAGGTCATGCCGCGCTCGACGAGCCAGTCGAACGCCGCGTCCGCCTCGGCCTCGGTCACCTGGAGCATCTCCGCGTACAGCGCCGACTGCGACAGGCGCTCCTTGTAGATGCCGGTCGCGTTCAGCAGCTCGTCGTCGAAGATCGCGTTGTACATGCCCATGCAGCCCTCGTCGAAGACGCCGATGATCGCCTTCTCGGCCAGCAGCTGATCGCCGAGCGCGCGTCCGAGCTCGACCTCGGGCGTTGCGGGCAGCTCGGGGAGCGCTCGCACGTGGGAGGCGTCGTGGGTGACGGTGCCGGTGCGCGTCCACTCCTCGAGACCCGCGAGGAACCACTCGTCGGCGAAGTCGACCGACCAGAGCGTCGAATACGGCGTGCCCATCTTGGTCAGGCCCGCGTTGAGGCCGAGGAGGCCGACCAGGCCCGGCCAGTCGCCGGCGAAGTTGGCGACCGTGAGGATCGGACCGCGGTGGGTGCGCAGGCCGGCGAGCACGTGATGGCTGTACTGCCAGACGGCCTCGGCGACGATGAGCGGCGCCTCGCGCGGAATCGAGCGGAAGACCTCCATCCCCATGCGCTGACTGGAGATGAAGCCGTGCCCGGTCGCCGGGTCGATGTCGTTGGCGCGGACCACGCTCCACCCGAGCTTCTCCAGCGCCGCCGTGACATCCGCCTCCATCGCCGCCTGGGTCGGCCAGCCGGCCGCGTTCGCCGACTCGCGCAGGTCACCGCTGGCGATGAGGTAGGCCGTTCGCGCCGGAGCTTCCGGCGGCGTGGACACGACGGGCAGGGCGTACGAGGTCATGATGTCCTTTCGGTGGCGAGCGGGCGTTCCGCCGGCGCGTGCGCGACGGCGCCGGTTCCGGCGCCACGCGAGTGAGAGCTGCCCACGCGGTTCATCGGACCTCCTCTTCGTCGCGGGATCTGGAGAGAGTCTACGATGAAATCGATTTCATCGCGACCCCGAATTTTCGAGCTCGTGCGCCGCCGCCTGGCCCGCAGCCGGACGCGTCAGCGGCTCTGAGTCGACATCCTGCGCTTGGTCGCCCGGAAGTTCTCGGCGGCGTCGACGAGCGCGACATCCGCATCGATGTGCAGCTGCTCGGCGAGGGAGGCGAGATCCGTGCCGGAGAGCACGGCCGCTCCGACCCTGTCGGTGACGGCCTGGATGACGGTGACGAGGACGCTCGCGTGCGCGGGCGACGAGGGGCGGAAGGTCCGGGTCGGTCGAGGTGATCGCCGCGGCGATCCGCGTCACCATCGTCGAGAACGCGAAGAACGTGCGGAAGGGCGGGATGCCGATCGACCTCCGCCGCGACACCATGGCGATCGCCGACCGGCTGAGACTGCTCGACGCCGTCCGCGCGAAGGCGCTGCCCACTCGCGTGACCGAGTTCGCCGACATCGACGGCGCCCCCATCGCACGTCGCGAGCCGGACAGCGCGGCCGAGAACATCGTGATCGACGACTACGAGATCCACCGGCACGACGATGTGGAGATCCACCGCGACGACCTGCTCGCGATCCTCTTCGGCGGGCTGGACGACGGCGTGCAGGTGCGCTTCGACGACTCGATCATCTCGCTGACCGAGACGGCGGACGGCGTGCGGGCCGCCTTCCGCAACGGCCCCGAGGAAGACTTCGCGATGGTCCTGGGATGCGACGGGAGTCACTCCACCGTGCGCCGACTGTGGTTCGGGCCGGACAGCGAGTACAGCACCTTCCTGCACAACGACATGTCGGTCACCGTGGTCGACGGCACGTTCATTCCGTCGTGGACGACGCGCATCCAGAACACCCCCGGCCGCACGCTGCTGGTGAACTCCTACGCCGACACGACCGACGTCGTGCTGGCGTTCCGCTCCGAAGATGAGATCCCGTACGACCACCACGACATGGCGGAGCAGAAGAGGATCATCCGCGAGCACTTCGCCGACGCCGGCGAGCCGTTCGCCACGGTGCTGGAGCCAGCACTGACCGCCGACAACTTCTCCTTCGACAAGCTCAGCCAGATCCGTCTTCCCCGGTGGACGTCCGGTCGCGTGGCCCTGGTCGGCGACGCCGCCTACTGCCCGTCACCGGCGGCGGGCATGGGCGGGTCGGTCGCGATCCTCGGCGCGACCGCACTGCACGACGCGTTCGTCGCGGCCGGGGGTGACATCGATCGCTCTTTCGCGGAGTACGAGCGCAGCTTCCGCCCGACGGCGGAGAAGATCCAGACCGAGACGGAGGCGTTCGGGGTGCCGATGATCTTCCCCGCCACCGCCGAGGCGATCGCGTCGGGGAACGCGCAGCTGGTCGCCATGTGACGGCGGTCCGAAGCGGCGACGCAGGTTTTGCGACCTGGCCCTGCGTCCGCCCCGGAGGTCACGAGTCGAGGCGCGGGAGCAGCTCGCCGCCCAGCACGACGGTGCGGGGCGGGGCGTCGTCGCCGGCGAGGCGGTCCAGCAGCATCCGCGCCGCCGTCATTCCCATCTCCCGCGCCGGCAGCCGCACGATTGACACCGACGACGGCGAGATGATCGTGTAGGGAAGGGATCCGATGACCGCCATGCCGTAGGCCGGCGGCGGGGTGCCGAGCTCCGCGAGGCGCTGGATCGCCCCCATGCCGATGAGGTTGTTCCCCGCGACGAAGCCGTCGGGAGGATTCTCCGCCGCCAGCAGCGCATCGATGGAGACCCGGCCGCCCTCGAGATGGAAGGTCGTCGGGTACAGCAGCGCCGGATCGGCGGAGCCCAGGCGCTCCTCCATCGCGTCCCGCCATCCCTGCGCGCGCTCCCGCGACGTCTCGATCGCCATCCCCCCGACCATGCAGGCGACCCGGCGATAGCCGGCATCCAGCAGATCGATCGTCGCGGCGTACCCCGCCGCGCGGTTGGCCATGAGCACCGAGTCGACGCCGCCGCCCGCGGAACGGTCGACGGCGATGATCGGCCGGCCGGCGGCACGCAGCGCACTCACGTCGGTGTCGTCTCCGGCGGCCGCGAGGATGACGCCGGCCATGTGGGCGGAGGCGGCGATGCCGAGGTAGGTGCTCTCCTTGGCGATGTCGCCGTCGGAGTTGCAGAGCATCACCGAGTAGCCCGCCGCCGACGCGACGTCTTCGATGCCCCGCGCCGTCTCGGTGAAGTACGGGTTCTCGATGTCGGGGATCACGAGCGCGATCGCGTTCGCGCTGCCGGTCCGGAGGTTCCGCGCGGTGCTGTTGGGCACGAATTTCAGCTCGCGGGCGGCGCGCTGCACGGCCTCGGTCTTCGCCGGTGACACCCCGACGCCGTTGTACACGCGCGACACGGTGGCGGGCGAGACGCCCGCGCGCTCGGCGACGTCGTAGATCGTGGCCGTCGACAACGCCGACTCCGCACCGCCGCCGTCCGCGCCGCGCGCGGCGCGCGCCCTACTCCGCGTGGACATGGACGAGCGAGGCGTGCGAGACGTCGGAGGCGAGTTCGAACTCGAACCGGCTCCGATCCCCACGGTGGTGGGCGATGAAGAATTCGATCGGGCGCCCCGATGCGTCGCGGCTGACGCTGCGCAGGCGGAGCAGGGCGGCGCCGGTGGTGAGGTCGAGCAGGCGCGCCTGCTCGTGCGAGGCGACCGTCGCCTCGGCCGAACGCACGCCCTCGGCCGCGACGATCCCGCTGTCGGCGAGCACGCGATACAGCGACGCGTCGGCGAGGTCGACGCCGAGCGTCACGGCACCCACCGCCTCGGGCATCCATGTCGTCGACAGCGACCACGGCTGGCCGTCGACGAAGCGCAGCCGCTCCAGAGCGATCACGGAGTCGCCGACGGGGATCTCCAGCGCCTCGGCGACATCGGCCGCGGCATCCTCGCGCTCGTGCCGGATGACATCGCTGTGCACGTGTCCGCCGCGGCGCTCCACGTCTTCGTAGAGCCCCATCAGGGTGTGCACGAGGCTCTCGCTCGTCTTGGGGCGGGCCACGAACGTGCCCTTCCCCTTGACCCGCTCGACGACCCCCTCGTGCTCGAGCTGCGCCAGCGCCTGCCGCACGACGGTGCGGGAGATGCCGTAGTGCTCGCACAGCCGCATCTCGCCGGGAAGCAGATCGCCGGGCTTGAGCTTGCCCTGCGAGATGCGCGCGAGCAGCAGCCGGCACAGCTGGTCGTACATCGGAGACGAGGACCGGCGGTCTATCGCGTCGCCGTGCGGCGGTTCGGTCGTCATGTCAGTACGCGACCCCGGCGTGGAGGATGACGTTGGCGTAGGCCGTGAACTCTCCGGATCGCACGAAGGCGCGGGCGCTCCGCGTGCGTGCCTTGAACTCGACGTGCGGCACGAGTTCGAGCTCGACGCCGAGCGGCTCGAGGCGTTCGCGCAGCGCCGCGAGCATGGCGGGGCTCTGCTCGGCGATCTCCGCCGGCGCGGTCGCGCCCTCGATCACCATCTCGCCGAGCACCGTGTCGAGAACGTCGAGGAAGGCCGGCTCCCCCGGACGGTAGGCGAGGTCGATCCGCTCGCTGCCGACCGGGATCGGCAGTCCCGCGTCGGTCACGACGATGAGATCGGTGTGCCCGGTCTCGCTGATGACGCGCGAGAGGGCCGGGTTGATGGTGGAGGGGATCTTTCTCATGCGCGGCTCCCGTCGACGATCTCGGGCGCGGGGCGTTCGGCGAGGAACGCGTCGACGCGCTCGCGGGCCGGCAGACTCGGCGAGGCTCCTCGCACCGTGACGGCCAGCGCGCCCGCCGCGGCGGCACGCACGACGGCCTCGTCGAGGGTGGCGCCCTCCGCGAGCGCCGCGCCGAGGTATCCGGAGAACGCGTCACCGGCGGCGGTGGTGTCGACGGCCTCGACGGGGAACGGTGCGACCAGGCGCGCTCCGTCGGGGCTGACCAGCAGGGCACCGGCTCCGGCGAGGGTCACGACCGCGGCGCCGACGCCGCGTTCCAGGAACCAGCGCCCCGCCCGCTCGGCACTCGCGACATCGGTCACCTCGACGCCCGTCATCACCGTCGCCTCGGTCTCGTTGGGCGTCACGACGTCGACGTGGCGCCAGATGTCGTCGGGAAGAGCCGACGCCGGCGCCGGATCGAGCACGACGGTGAGCCCGCGCTCACTGCCGGCCCGAATGGCGTGCATCGCGAGCGGTGCGGGGATCTCCAGCTGCGTGAGGAGCACGGATGCCCTGCCGGCGAGCGCGTCCAGCCCGGCGTCGATCTGACCGGCGCTGAGCGCGGCGTTGGCGAGGGGCACCATGACGATGTCGTTCTGCGCCGAGGCATCGACGCGGATGTGCGCGATGCCGGTCGGACCGGGAACGGTGCGCACGTGCGTCACGTCGACGCCCGCGTCGACGAGACCATCCATGATCATGTCGTGGAAGAGGTCGCTGCCGACGCACGCGACGAAGCTGGCTGCAGCGCCCGCGCGGCCCGCGGCGACGACCTGATTCGCGCCCTTGCCGCCGAGCACGAGGGTGAAGTCGTCGCCCAGGATCGTCTCGCCGGGCACGGGCAATCGCGTCGAGAACGTGGTGAGGTCGGCCGTGACGGATCCCACGACGACGACCCCGGGGAGAGCCTGCTGGTCATCGGTCATGGCACCACCTGCGTTTCTTTGACTGCGCCGTCAGCACTCCGCTACATTATCGGGGATTCCACCTGTAACGACAGGTTCGAGGGAGAAACATGACCACCGCTCCGGTCCTCTACGTCGACAGCGCCGACCTCGCCCTCGTCGGCGAGCTGCTGCGCGACGGCCTCGTCACGGGCGTGACGACCAACCCGACCATCCTCGAGCGCGGCGGGCATGCCCTCGACGCCCTCCCCGATCTGTACCAGCGGTGGGTCGACGAAGGCGCCTCCCAGGTCTTCTTCCAGACGTGGGGGGCGACGACCGAGGAGATGCTCACCAACGCGGCCTGGATCAAGGGCTTCGGCGACCGGGTCGCCGTGAAGGTGCCCGCCACCCGGGCGGGGTTCGCCGCGGTCACCTCTCTCGTGCAGGAGGACACGACGGTGCTCATCACCGCGGTCTACTCCGTCGCGCAGGCCCTGGCCGGTGCGGCCTACGGCGCGCGCTACCTCGCGCCCTACCTCGGACGCCTGCGGGATGCCGGCCTCGACGGCGACGCCCTCATCGGCGACATGCAGGCGGCCTGCGCCGGGGCCGACACGGATGTGCTCGCGGCGAGCCTGCGGTCTCCCGACGACATCGTGGGGCTGCGCCGAGCGGGAGTATCCCACTTCACCGCGGCGCCGCAGGTGATCCTCGATCTGCTCACCGACGACATCAGCGACCGCTCGGCCGAGGAGTTCGAGGGCGCCATCGGGCGCATCCGCGGGTAGCTCCGGCCACGGTCGGTCTACCCTCGACCGAGTCGGCGCGCTAGCCTCAGCGAGGATCCTTCCTCGTCAGAAAGGCGCACCATGCCCGCGTTCCGTTACGGCCCCGTCGAGCTCTACCTCGTCGGCTTCGAGGGCGAGCGCCCCGACGCCGGCACGATGGCCGCCCTGTCCGACCTGCTCGAGAGCGGACTGATGCGTCTGCTCGATCTCGTGCTGATCTCCAAGTCCGACGACGGCGACATCACGGTCACCGAGGTCGAGGCCGACGAGTTCGCGCTCGAGCTGCACGAAGTCGGCATCGCCGGCGAGGAGGACATCGCCGAGCTCGCCGAGCTCGTGCCGCCGGGAGGATCGGCGCTGCTGGTCGCGCTCGAGCTCAGCTATGCGCGCGAGCTCGCCGAGCGCCTCGACAGCGCCGGCGCCGTCGTGCTGAGCGCCGAGCGCATCCCGGCCCCCGTCGTCAACGCCGTCATGGATCTGGCCGACGAGGCCTGAGAAGCAGAAGGAGTCATCATGCCCATTCGCAGAGTCGGCCGTCCCGGTCTGATCGGTCTCGCCGCGCGCACCGCCGTCGTCGCCGGCACCGCCAGCGCCGTCAGCGGCGCCATGTCGAACAACCGCCAGCGCAAGCAGCAGTCGGAGTATGAGCAGCAGCAGTATCAGGCCGCGCAGCAGCAGGCCGCGATGCAGCAGGCGGCCCAGCAGGCCGTCGCCCAGCAGCAGGCGGCGGCGCCGGCCGCCCCCGCGGCACCCGCGCCCGCGGCGGGCGGCGTCGACATCGTCGCCGAGCTGCAGAAGCTCGCCGCGCTCAAAGACGCCGGCGTGCTCTCCGACGCCGAGTTCGCCGCCGCGAAGGCCAAGCTCCTCGGCTGAGCCTCACCGTTTCTTCTTCGTCGCGATCCCCGTCGGTGCCTCACCGGCGGGGATCGCCGCATCCACATCCCCCGACAGCCAGCGCAGCCACCGCGTGCTCGGGTCGCCCTCGAGCACGAGCGCGCGCACCAGCAGGGTGAGCGGAATGGAGAGGATGGCGCCCAGCGGCCCGATGATGAAGGTCCAGAAGATGACCGAGAAGAAGCTCAGCGTCAGCGACAGGTTCACCGCGTCGCTGACGAACTTCGGCTGCACGATCACCTGCAGGGTGACGTTCACGACGCAGTAGATCGCGATCACGACGAGCATCGTCGGCCAGCCGCCGACGACGAGGGCGAGGACCGCCGGCGGCACGAGACCGAGCACGAACCCGATGTTCGGCACGAAGTTCGTCACGAAGGCGAGGATCGCCCACACCATCGGCGCCGGGATGCCGAGCGCCCACAGCGCGAGCCCGTCGATCACGGCGACGATGAGACCGAACGCGGCGTTGACCACGTAGTAGCGGCGAACGCTGCGGTTGTAGGCCGCGAAGCGCCCGAGGGTCGGTCGGATGCCGGTGCCGAACGCCGTCTCGGCGCGCGAGTACCGCGACGCGTCGGCGGCCATGAAGATGACGTAGGCCAGCACGAAGAAGAACGCCGTGAGCACGCCGAGCACGCTGCCCCCGACAGACGACGCGATCGTCAGCAGGGTCGACGGCGAGAGCAGCGAGGCCGTCGCGGCGGCGATCTGGTCGTCGAGGCCGAAACCGCGGAGCCACTCCACGACGGCCAGGGCGGTCCGCTGCAGATCTCCGGCGAAGTCCTGCACGAGCCGCCCGAACTGCACGCCGGCGAAGGCGAGCATGACGGCGAGCACGGCGAGGATGAGGTAGCCGAGCACGATCACGGCGGTGGTGGCCGCCCATCGCGGCCACCCCCTGCGGCGCATCGCCGTGCCGAGCGGCTGGCAGATGATCACGATGACCGCGCCGAGCACGAGCGGCCCGACGACATCGCGGCCGATCGAGAGCCCCACGAGCACGATCACCGACGCGGCGAGTCCGATCACGATCCGCAGCGACGGCGACAGCGCCGGTGGCGCGGGTGCGGCGGGTGCGGGGGCGGGACGCTTCACGATGCCAGGCTAGGCGCTCGGCGGGCGGTCGGTGGATGCGGCGCCGTCGCCCGGCCGGCCGAGGCGGGTTCCGAGGTCGTCGATCTGGGCGGCGAGGGCGCGCACCTGCCCGCGCGTGGCGGCTTCGCCCGCGTCATCCGCACCGGCGGCGGCCCGCTCGAGCACCCACGAGGCGAAGGTGGCCGAGACGACACCGACGACGGCGATGCCGCCGGTCATGAGCAGCACCGCGATGACCCTACCCCACGCGGTGACCGGCGTGTAGTCGCCGTAGCCGACGGTGGTGATCGTGACGAACGCCCACCACAGGGCGTCGCCGAACGAGGTGATGTTCGCGTTCGGGGCGTCGCGCTCGGCTTCGAGCACCGTGAGGGCGGCGACCCAGATGAGGGTGAGGGCGGCACCCGCGCCGTAGACGGCGATGCGTGCGCGGAGGGCCGCACCGGCGGTGCGCTGCAGCACGTGGATGACGGTGAGCGCCTTGAGCAGGCGCAGCGGGCGGAGGGCGGGGATCACCACGACGCACAGGTCGAACAGGTGCGAGCGGAACCAGCGGCCCTTCGGCTTGGCGAGGGAGAGCTGCACGATGTAGTCGATCGCGAACACGACCCAGGTGGCGAACATGATCGCCCGGGCGAGGGAGAACTCGCCACCCTCGAGGTCGGCGATCACCTGCCACGAGTACGCGACGATGAAGGCGAGCGAGGCGATGATCAGCGGCCAGTTCGTGATCTGCTGCCACCGGTCCAACGTCATGCGTTCGAGCCTAGAAGCGCCGCCCGGCGTTGACCGGCAGCCTCGCCGCCCAGGCTCTCACGAGTCGGTGTCGTCGGCGGGAGGCAGGGCGCGGTGCGGACGCCACAGCACGACCTCGGTGGCGCGACGCACGCGGGTGCCGTGGCGCAGCGAGATGACCGAGCCGGTCGCGCCGGCCGCGAACACGCGCGCACCGGGGCGTCGCTCGAGCTCGCTCTTCATGCGGTCCTCGAGGTCGCGCACGCGCAGGTGCAACTCGCGCACCCGGTTCTCCAGTTCGAGGATGCGCGCGATGGCCGGCAGGCTCATGCCCTCCGCCGACATGCGCGCGACCTCTCGCAGCTGCGCGACGTGCCGCAGCGAGTAGCGGCGCGACCCGCCCTGGGTGCGGGCGGGCACGACGAGGCCGAGACGGTCGTACTGGCGCAGGGTCTGCGGATGCATCCCCGCCAGCTCCGCGGCGCCGGCGATGGCGAGGATCGGTGCGTCCTCGTCGATCTCGTCGGGGTCCACCATGTGCTCACCTCGTTCCGTTTCGTCTCCTCGCTCCGCTCGTCGCTCAACGACCGGAAAAGGTTGATCCCAAGGTACTCCGCGGCCACCGGTCACCCCCACCGGTCGTTGAGCGAGCGGAGCGAGACGAAACGCTACGTGCGCGCCTTCGCCATGAGGTCCGCGCGCGGGTTCTCCTTCGGCTCCAGCGCCTGATACGCCGCGAGCGCCTCACGGGCCGCGTCATCCAGGTGCGACGGCACCGCCACCTGCACCTCCGCCAGGAGGTCGCCGGTGCCCTTCTGCGTCTGCACGCCACGACCCTTGACCCGCAGCACGCGCCCCGACGGGGTGCCCGCCGCGACCCGCAGTCGCACCGGGTCTCCGCCGAGGGTCGGCACCTCGATCGTGGCGCCGAGGGTGGCCTCGGTGAAGGTCACCGGCACGGTCACGCGCAGGTTCAGCCCGTCTCGGGTGAACACCGGATGCGGCCGCACGGTCACCTGCACGACGATGTCGCCCGATTCCCCGCCGTCCGGCGAGGGGCGACCGCGGCCGCGCAGGCGGATCTTCTGCCCGTCGCGCACACCGGCGGGGATCTTCACCTTGAACGGCTTGCCGTCCTCACCCTGCAGGGTGATGGTCTCGCCCTTGGTGGCGGTGATGAAGTCGATGGTCGTGCGCGCGGTGACGTCCGCACCGCGCGACGGACCGCCGAATCCCTGGAACCCGCCGGAGGGCTGCCCGAACCGACCGGAGCCGAAGCCGGTACCGCGACCGCCCTGCTGCTGGTTGAACATCGAGAAGATGTCGTCGAAGTCGGCGCTGCTGTAGCCGCCGCCCCCACGACCCTGCCCGAATCTCGAGAAGACGTCCTCGAAGCCCCCACCCTGTCCGGATCCGCCGGCCGTGAAGCGCGCGCCCGAGCCCATGGCCCGGATCTGGTCGTACTCCTCGCGCTGCTCGGGATCGCTCAGCACGGCGTACGCCTCGCTGATCTCCTTGAATTTCGCTTCGGCCTTGGCATCCCCCGGGTTGGAATCGGGGTGGTAGGTGCGCGCGAGCTTTCGGTAGGTCTTCTTGAGGTCGGCGGCGCTGACCTCCTTGGAGACACCGAGGACCTTGTAGAAGTCCTTGTCGAACCAGTCCTGACTCGCCACGTGTCCTCCTACTCCGCCGGAACGGCGACGACGACCTTGGCCGGACGCAGCTCGACAGAGCCCAGGCGGTATCCGACTTCGACGACCTCGAGGATCGTCGGGGTCTCGGTGCCGGGGGTGGGTGCCTGGAAGATCGCCTCGTGGTGCTGGGGGTCGAACGCCTCGCCGGCGGCACCGTAGGGCTCGATGCCCATGCGCTCGACGACGCCGCGCAGCTTCTCGGCGATCGCGGCGAAGGGGGTGCCCTCGTTGAGGTCGCCGTGCTTCTCCGCGCGGTCGAGGTCGTCGATCACCGGCAGCAGTCCCTTGGCGACCGAGCCCTTGGCGCGCTCGATCTCCACCTCGCGCTGCTCTTCGGTGCGGCGGCGGTAGTTGGCGTACTCGGCCTGCAGGCGCTTGAGGTCTCCCAGCAGCTGCGACTCGAGGTCGGCGAGCACCTGGTCCTCGGCGTCGGCACCGGCGGCGTCTTCGGATTGCTCCGCACCGAGGATGTCGTCGACGGTCAGGGCCGGATCCTCCGGCTGAGGGTCGGAGGCCTGAGCCTCCGACCCCTCGTCGCCGGGGACCTCGTTCTCGGGGACCTCGTCGGGTCCCGGTTCGAAGTCCTTGGGCATGGTTACTTCTTCTCCTCCGAGCTGTCCTCGTCCTCGTCGACGACCTCGGCGTCGACGACATCCTCATCGGACTCCGTCGATGCCTGCTCCTCCGACGCGCCGGCGCCGGGGGCGGCCTGCTCGTTCTGCGACGACTGGTAGATCGCCTCGCCGAGCTTCTGCTGGCTCTGGTTCAGCTTGTCGAAAGCCGTCTTCACGGCCTCGTCGTCGTCACCGGCGAGCGCGGACTTGAGGGCGTCGACGTCGGCCTGCACCTCGGTCTTGACCTCTTCGGGCAGCTTGTCGGCGTTGTCGGAGATGAGCTTCTCGACCGAGTACGACGTGGTCTCGGCCTGGTTGCGCACCTCGGCGGCCTCGCGGCGCTTCTTGTCCTCGGCGGCGTGCTCCTCGGCCTCGCGCACCATGCGGTCGATGTCCTCCTTGGGCAGCGACGAGCCGCCCGTGATGGTCATGGACTGCTCGGTGCCGGTGCCCTTGTCCTTCGCGGACACGTGCACGATGCCGTTGGCGTCGATGTCGAAGGTGACCTCGACCTGCGGGATGCCACGCGGGGCCGGCGCGATGCCGGTGAGCTCGAAGGTGCCCAGCGGCTTGTTGTCGCGGGTGAACTCGCGCTCGCCCTGGAAGACCTGGATCGCGACCGACGGCTGGTTGTCGTCGGCGGTCGTGAAGGTCTCGCTCCGCTTGGTGGGGATGGCGGTGTTGCGCTCGATGAGCTTGGTCATGATGCCGCCCTTGGTCTCGATGCCGAGGCTCAGCGGGGTGACGTCGATGAGCAGCACGTCCTTGCGCTCACCCTTGAGGACACCGGCCTGCAGGGCGGCGCCGACGGCGACGACCTCATCCGGGTTGACGCCCTTGTTGGCGTCCTTGCCGGTCTCCTTCTTCACCAGCTCGGCGACCGCGGGCATGCGGGTCGAGCCACCGACGAGCACGACGTGGGCGATGTCGGCGACCTTGATGCCGGCCTCGCGGATGACGTCTTCGAACGGCTTCTTGGTGCGGTCGAGGAGGTCCTTGGTGAGGTCTTCGAACTTGGCGCGCGACAGCGTCTCAGACAGGGAAACCGGGCCCGACTCCGTCAGCGACAGGTAGGGCAGGTTGATCGAGGTCGACGACGAGCTGGAGAGCTCCTTCTTCGCCTGCTCCGCGGCCTCCTTGAGGCGCTGCAGCGCGATCTTGTCGCCCGAGACGTCGACGCCGGTGGTCTCCTTGAACTGCTTGATCAGGTAGTCCACGACCCGCTGGTCCCAGTCGTCGCCGCCGAGGCGGTTGTCACCCGAGGTGGCGCGCACCTGGATGGTCGAGAAGTCGTCGTCCTTGCCCACCTCGAGCAGCGAGACGTCGAAAGTGCCGCCACCGAGGTCGAAGACGAGGATGAGCTCGTCCTCCTGGCCCTTGTCGAGGCCGTAGGCGAGGGCCGCCGCGGTCGGCTCGTTGATGATGCGGAGCACGTTCAGGCCCGCGATCTCGCCGGCCTCCTTGGTGGCCTGACGCTCGGCGTCGTTGAAGTAGGCGGGAACGGTGATGACCGCGTCGGTCACCGTGTCACCGAGGTACTCCTCGGCGTCGCGCTTGAGCTTCATGAGGATGCGCGCGGAGATCTCCTGCGGCGTCCACTTCTTGCCGTCGACGTCGAAGCCCCAGTCGGTGCCCATGTGGCGCTTGACGCTGGAGACGGTGCGGTCGACGTTGGTGACGGCCTGGCGCTTGGCGGTCTCGCCGACGAGCACCTCGCCGTCCTTGGTGTAGGCGACCACCGAGGGGGTGGTGCGGAAGCCCTCGGCGTTCGCGATCACCTTGGGCTCGCCGCCCTCCAGCACGCTGACGACGGAGTTCGTCGTACCGAGGTCGATTCCAACAGCACGGGGCATGTCTTCTCCTTCTGGGTGGGGCCGAAGCGGATGCGCGGCCCGGGTTGTTGCCGAAAGTCACGGGTCGACTCAGGGACCTGAGCCGAGACGACTCAAGCGTAGACCGCGAGGTTCGCGGTGTCAAATGAAGTTGATATGCATCGGCTCAAGTTTGGGTGCTGAAGGAAACCTGAGGAACGCCTGACGTCGGGGCATTGGAGATCTGAGGTGCGCTGGGGACAGTGGATGCCGCGGGGACCTCCCGCACCCTCGACACCGCTAAGGGAGACTCGCATGACCACTTACATCGCCGCCCTGCGGCGTCGCAAGGAGAACGGCGACGCCGGCTTCTCACTCATCGAACTGATCGTCGTCGTCGTGATCCTCGGCGTCCTCGCCGCCATCGCGATCCCCGTATTCATGAACATTCAGGACGATGCCGCCGACAATGCTCGTGAGACCGTAGCCGCAAACGGCGCTTCGCAGGTTGCAGCTGAGATAGCGGGAACAACCACCGCACTAACGACCACCGACTTCGACCTCACCAACCTGACCGACAGTGGTCGGTATTCACTCGAGGTAACCCCTGCAACCGGTTCAGTGACGCTGGACAACTATTGCGTCACCGTCACGGAGGGTACGGACACCGCCGACTCTGGCCCCGGCTGCTGACCCAGCCCCGCCACTCCGGCCGGGTCGACGCGTGGCGTCGGCCCGGCCATCCCGCATCTCCCGGAAAGGATCCGGCATGGCCGGCACCCGCGACACCCGCTCCGACGAGGGCTTCGGTCTCGTCGAGGTCGTGGTGTCGATGCTGCTGTTCGCCGTCATCGCCGTCGCGATCCTCCCCCTGGCCCTGCAGGCGTCGGTGTTGAGCGCCGGCAACCGCGACCGCGCGTCGGCGCAGTCGTTCGCGGCCGGGCAGCTCGCGGATGTGCGGGCGGCGCATCCCGACGACGCAGCCAACTCGTGCACGGCACTGGCCGACGCCGCGGCGACGGGCGTTCCCGATGACGCCGACACCGGACTCGTCGCCGACATCGCCGTCGACACGTGCCCGACCTCCTACCCGGCCGCCGTGACGGTCACCGTCGCCGTGCGGGATGCGGACGCCGACCCCGGCTCCCCGGTCGTCGAGATGGCGACAAAGATCGTGGTGACGGCCCCATGAACGCCGACGCGTCCCCGCGAGAGATGGCCGCCGACGACGCCGGCCTCAGTCTCGTCGAGATGCTCGTCGCCCTCTTCGTCGGCGGCATGCTGCTGACCCTCATCGCCTCGCTGTTCGTCTCGACGATGCAGGCCACCGCCGCCACCCGCGACCTCGACCTCGCCACGGGTCGCGCCCAGGCCCTCAGCACGTCGCTGCAGACCGACATCCGCAATGCCGCGGAGATCATCGTGGAGGACATCCCGGGCGGTGGCACCCTCGTGCGGGCCCGCGTCGCCACCGGCGACACCGGCTGGCAGTGCCGCGCGTGGGCGCTCGTCGACCTCACCACGACCGACGCCGACGGAACCCGCGCCGGCGCCGACGGCGACCTCGAGGCCCGCACCCACACCTCCGCCCCGCTCACCGGCACGCAGACCGCACCCGCCCCCGCGACGACGTGGGGCGCCCTCGTCGACGTCGTCGAACCCGCGACGGATGCCGCCGGCGCGGCGCTGCCGCCCTTCACCCTCGACGACCGCCACCTGTCGTGGAACCTGACGGTCGTCACGTCGGAGCAGCCGCAGCTGAACGCGCGCAGCACGACCTCGCTCTCGGGGTCGGCCGTCGCCGGCGCCCGCGACGACGGAAGCGGTGCCCGATGCTGGTGACCCGACCGAACCGCGACCGCACCCGCGACCGCGCCGTCGACGACGACCGGGGCGCGGCCCTCATCTCGGTGCTGATCGTCTCGCTCGTGCTCGGCGTCATCGCCGTCGGGCTCTCCAGCGCCGTCGTGAACACGACGCTCACCACGAGCGGCGTCCGCGCCACGCTCGAGGCGCGTGCCGCCGCCGACGCCGGCATGGCCGAGGCGGTCGCCGCCGCGAAGGGCGGCGACCTGTGCGACGCGACCGTGCCCGACGGCTCGCTCGACACCGGCGCCGCCTATACCGCATCCCTCGCGTGCGCCGACGACGGCAGCACGGTGACCCTCACCGCCACCGGCACGGCCGACGGCACGTCGGCGACCGTGCAGGCGGTCTACGCCCTCGTCGCCGAGACCATCGAGGCCGTCGATCCGTCGCTCACCCCCGTCGGCCTCGTGCTCTACGACGCCTCGACGATGGGCCAGGTGACGCTGCTCGCGCACGGCGGCAACGAGCCGCAGGTGGTCGCGGTCACGGGAACGTTCGGCTGCCGGCTCGGCATCCCCGGCAACCTGCTCGTGGGCGGCAACGTCACCTCGAGCGACGGCTGCAACGTCAGCGGCGACATCTACGCCGGCGGAACGGTCACCTTCGACGGCGGCGCGACGACGGTGCTCGGCGACATCCTCGCCGCGGGCACCGGCACCTCGAAGATCAACAGCAGCATCGGCAGCGCGAACGCCGACGATCCGCTTTCGACCGTGCACGTCAACGGGGCACTCGACCTGCTGTGGAGCGGCGCCCGCGCGCACACGAACGTGATCGCGAACGGCTCCGTCACCGTCAACAGCCGGGTCATCGAGGGCGACGTGACCCTGCCGACCGGCAGCTTCCCGTCGGTCAACGGCGGCCGCATCGAGGGTGAGACCATCCAGACCGACGACGTGCCGACCGTGCCCGCACCGAGCCTCCCCGGCTGGTTCGAGTACACGTACCGCGCCGCCGACTGGCCGGGTGCGACCGTCGTGACGCTGCGCAACGTCAGCGCCAACGCGACCGACACGTGCGATTACTACAACAAGCACACCGGATGGAGCGTCGACGGCACGTGGGTCGGCGGCGGGAACCGCGGATGGAAGGACCTCGCGAACTACACCGGCACGGTCGTGATCGACGGCCGCGCGTGCGACCAGCTGACCTCCAACGCGGGCGGCAATCCGGCACCGGCGCTGAAGGCCTCGAACGTCGTGCTCCTGGCGAAGAAGTTCGACACGACCGGCCTCACCATGACCGCCGCCACCGGTGCGACGCCCCGCGTGTACTTCATCACCGAAGACACCGTGCCCGACGGCAGGCCCTCGTGCGCCCTCGGCGCGACGGCCACGAACGTCAACACCAACGGCGCCAACCTCGACGGCGTGCGCTCGCTCATCTACACCCCGTGCCGCCTGTCCGTCTCCGGCGGCGGCGTGCTGCTCGGATCCCTCTACACGAACGGGTTCAACTCCGGCGGTCAGATCACGATCAAGGGCGAGCTCATGAGCCTGCCCGGTCAGCCCGCCCCCGACGGCGGATACGGCGGCACGCCCACGATCATCGAGACCGGCGAGCACGCGCTCGGCGACGTGCTGTGGCGCCGGGAGGTGGCATCCCCGTGACCCCGCTCGCCCTCACCCTCGTCTCCGTCGGCGCCGGCGTCTTCGGCGCCGTCATAGGCTCGTTCCTCAACGTGGTCGCCTATCGCATGCCCGCCGGCATCTCGCTGCTGCGCGAGAGCCGCTGCCCCGCGTGCGACGAGCCGGTGCGGTGGTGGCGCAACGTTCCGGTGCTGGGATGGCTGGCCCTCCGCGGCCGCTGCGCGCGATGCCGTGCGGCGATCCCGGTGCGCTACCCGCTCGTCGAGGCGCTCACCGCGATCGTGTTCGCCGTCGTCGTCGCGTGGGGCATTCTCGCCCTCCCCGGTCCGCCCGCGGCCACGCTCGCCGTCATCGCGGCCTACCTGTGGTTCGCGGCCTCGGGGATCGTGCTCATCCTCATCGACCTCGACACCCGCCGCCTCCCCCACGCGATCACCGGATCCGCCCTGATCGTGTGCGCGGCACTCCTCGGTCTCGCCGTGCTGCTGGGCGCCGACAGCGCATCCCTGCTGCGCGCGCTCGTCGGCGCCGCGACCCTGTGGGCGTTCTACGCCGCGATCCGATTCGTGCGTCCCGACGGCATGGGCGGTGGCGACGTGCGTCTCGCGGCCGTCGTGGGCCTGATGCTGGGGTGGCTCGGATGGGGCCCGCTGCTCGTCGGCGCGTTCGCGGCGTTCGTGACCGGCGGCGCGTTCGGGGTCGGGATGCTGCTGCGCCGCCGCGCCGGTCGGCGCACGGCCATCCCGTTCGGCCCATGGATCATCGTCGGCGCGTGGATCGGCGTGCTCGCCGGCGACGCGATCGCGCGCGCCTACACCGGCCTGTACCCGGAGCTGTGAGGACGATCATGCCGAAGACGCAGGTGGCGGTGGAGATCACCGAGGAGAGCGTGCGCGCGATCGAGGTGAGCCTCGGACGCACCCCGACCGTCGTGGCGGCCGGCGAGGTGCCGGTGCCGCCGGGGGCGGCGAAGGACTCCGAGGTGCTCGATCGCGATGCGGTCGCCGTCGCCCTGCAACGGCTGTGGGCCGAGGCGCGCATCTCGCAGCGCAACGTCGTGCTCGGCGTCGGCAACCGCCGCATCCTCGTGCGGGAGCACTCGACCCAGCTCACCAACCCCGCGCAGATCCGCCAGGCGCTGCCGTTCGAAGTGCAGGACCGCCTGCCCGTGCCGGTGGATCAGGCCGTTCTCGACTTCGTGCCGACCGCGCAGGACGACCGTGGCGTGCACGGCCTGCTCGTCGCCGCCGTCGCCGAGCACATGGAGGAGCTCGTCGGCGCCCTCGACAAGGCACGCCTTCGCCCCCTGTCGATCGACCTCGTCGCCTTCGGCTACGCCCGCGCCCTCGCGACCCTCGTCGAGCCGGGCCGCACCGGCCTCCTCGTGGGCATCGGCGAGCACACCACGCACATCGTCATCGCCACCGACGGGGTGCCGAGATTCGTGCGCGTCGTTCCGCTCGACATCGTCGACGCGGCACCCCCCGACGAACCGGCACCCGCATCCGAGCCGCTTCGCCGTCGCCGCGCCGCGACGGTCGAGTCGGATGCGCGCGACGCGCTCTCGCCCGCGGTGCAGACGGCGCTCATCGACCTCGTCGGGCGCCTGCGGAGCACCGTCGCCTTCTACCGCGACCGTGCGAACGCCGCGCCGATCGACATCGCCTTCGTGACCGGGACGCACGCCGCGCATCCGCGACTCGTCGAGGCGATCGCGACGGCCGCCGGCGCCCCGGTCACCCCGGTCTCGGTCTCCGATCTCGTGCCGGCCGCTCCCGGTCTCGCGCTGCCCGTCGGAACGGCCGCGCGCCTGACCGGCACGGCCGCGCTGCTGCAGGGCGGCGTCTCGTGAACGTGCGCCGCACCCGGCAGCCTGTGCTTCCCATCGGCTCCCTCCCCCGCGTCGACCTGCTGCCCCCGTCCGAGATGCGACGGCGCGACATGCTGGCGCGCGCCCGCGCGTGGATGGTCGTCGGCATCGCCGCCGTCGCCGTCTCGGCGCTGCTCGTGGGCGGAGCCGCCGCCTATCACGTCGCCTCGTCGGTGCGGCTCGGCCTCGAGCAGGCCCGCACCCAGCAGATCCTCACCGGCATCGCGGAGCTGTCGGAGGTGAGCGAAGCGCTCGCGACCCGCGGAGACCTGCAGGCGCTGCGCGCCGATGCGATGGCCGGCGACCTGGAGTGGACGCCCGCGGTCGCGCTCATCGCCTCGCACCTGCCGGCCGGGGTGACGATCACCGGCTTCTCGCTCGATGCCGGCGCCGCGCCCGTGGCGGGGTCCGACCCGACGTCTGCGACCGGGATGTCGGGCACCGTGACCGTTCAGACGCCGGCCGCGATCGACCTCGTCGCGGCGACCCGCGACCTGCGGGAGGCCCCCGCGGTGATCGCGGCCGACCTCGAGTCGCTGACCGCCGCCGACGGCGTGTTCACCTACACCCTGCGCATCGCGCTCGACCAGTCCGTGTACACCGGCGCCTTCACGGCCGAGGAGTGAGATGACCAAGCAGCTCGTCAACCTCATCGGCGCGGCCACGACCCTCGCGATCCTCGTGCTCGCCGTGCTCGTGTTCGCGCTCCCCCTGTTCACGCAGGCGACCCGCACGGCGGGCGAGGCCGACGCGGTCGCCGCGCAGAACCGCTCGCAGCAGGGGGTGCTGGATGCGCTGGTCGCCCAGTCCGCCGACATGACGGCCCTCGAGGCGCAGGTCGCGACCCTCCGCGCGGAGATCCCCGCCGAGGCGCGCGTCGACGACGTGCTCCTGCTTGCGATCGACGCGGCCGCCGCGCAGGGCGGCTCGGTCACCTCGGTGACGCCCGCGAGCAGCGAGGCCTTCGCCGTGCGCACGGACGAGGCCGCCACTCCGGCACCGCAGCCCGCAGACGAGGCAGCCGAGACCGACGACGCCTCCGCCGCCGTCGGGCCGAGCACCACCCTCGAGTCGAGCACCCCGGCGCCCGTCGCGGCGAGCGACGGCCCTCAGCAGACGTCGGTGACCGTCGTGGTGGCCGCGCCCACGGTCGAGGCCGCCACGCGCATCCTCGACGAGCTGCGCGCCGGCCCCCGCCTGGTCGCGGTGACGCAGGCCTCCGTCACCGAGGGCGCCGAGGGCGGGGCAAGCCTCAGCGCGACGCTCCTCGTCTTCACGCGACCCTGATCCGCGCCGCCGCGCCGCGGTCGGCCCCGGTCACTGACCGAGCTGCTGGTACATCGTGAACATCGGCATGTAGAGCGCGACGACCATGCCGCCGATGAGGAGTCCGAGCACCGTCATCATGATCGGCTCGATCATGCTCGTCAGCTGCTCGGATGCCGCGTCGACCTCGGCCTCGTACATCGCCGCGATGTTCTCGAGCATGTCCGGAAGCGACCCCGACTCCTCGCCGACCGACACCATCTGGCTGACCATCGGCGGAAAGACGGCGGCGCGCGCGAGCGGCGCCGAGAACGACCGGCCGAGGCGCACCGATTCGCGCACGCTGCGCAGGGCGTCTTCGATGGCCTTGTTGTTCGCCGCCCTGCCGACGAGGTCGAGGGCCTGCATGAGGGGCACCCCGGCCCCGAGCATCATCGACAGGTTGCGGGCGAATCGCGCCACGGCGATCTTCGTCACCAGGGAGCCGAACACCGGCATCCGCAGGCGGAAGGGATCGACGACGCCCCGGAAGCGGTCGGTGTGCTTCACGCGCTGGTACCAGATCCACCCCGCCACGGCGAGCACGACCAGCAGCGGCAGGATCCACACCATGTTGTGCGACAGGGTCACGAGCATCTGCGTCGGGAGCGGGAGCTCGCCGCCCATGCTCGCGAACATGTTCTCGAACACCGGCACCACGAACGTGATCATCGCGATGACGCCGACGACCGCGATGACGAGCACGATGATCGGGTAGGTCATGGCGGAGCGGATCTTCTGCTGCAGCTTCACGTCGGCCTGGTAGCTGCGCGAGATCGCCTCGAGCGAGTCGGCGAGGAAGCCGCCGGTCTCGCCGACGCTCACGAGGCTCACCATCAGCGGCGGGAAGACGTTCCGATGCGCCGCGAGCGCGGTGGAGAACGACGACCCCGACTCGATGTCGACCTGCACCGCCGTCAGCGCCGACGCCAGCCGCCGGTTCGGGGTCTGCTCGGCGAGCAGGGCGAGCGCCCGCATGAGGGGGAGCCCCGCCTGGATGAGTCCGGCGAACTGCTGCGCGAACACCGCGAGGTCCTTCGTGGCGACGCCGCGCTCGAACCCGGGGATCGTCACGTCGCGGTTGAGCCCCGTCTTGGACTGCGCCACGACGCTGAGCGGAGCGAGCCCCTGCGCCCGGAGCTTCGCCACGACGGCGCTCTCGCTCGCCGCTTCGAGCACCCCCTTCGCCTCCGCCCCGGTGGCGGTGGCCGCGCGCCAGCGATATTCCTCCAGCGGCATGTCACAGGATCCAGTCGTCCGACGGCGGCGCGGGGTCGGCGTTTCCGCCGAGCCACGCCTCGGCGTCGTAGTCGCGCGGGCGCACACGCACGCCGTCGAGGGCATGCGGGTCGGTGAGGTAGTGACGCGCGAGCGAGGCGGCGACGTCGCCCGATTCGACGAGGGTCTTCAGCGACTGATCCAGCGTGTGCATGCCGTGACCCTCCCCGGCCTGCATCGCGTTGTACAGCTGAGCGATCTGGTTCTCGCGCACGAGGTTCGCCACCGCCGGCGTCGACACGAGCACCTCGGTCGCGATCACGCGGCCTCCCCCCTGCGCCTTGGGCAGGAGCGTCTGGCTGATGACCCCCTGCAGCGTGTCGCCGAGCTGGCTGCGCACCTGGTTCTGCTGGTGCGCGGGGAACGCGTCGACGATGCGGTTGATGCTCTTCGCCGCCCCCTGCGTGTGCAGGGTGGAGAGCACGAGGTGGCCCGTCTCGGCAGCGGTGAGCGCGGTCGAGATCGACTCCGGGTCGCGCAGCTCGCCGATGAGGATGACGTCGGGATCCTGCCGGAGAACGCGGCGGAGCGCTTCGGCGAAGGAGGTCGTGTCGGCGCCGACCTCGCGCTGGTGGATGAGCGAGCGCTGCGACGTGTGCACGAACTCGATCGGATCCTCCACCGTCACCACGTGATCCTGCTTGGTGCGGTTGATGAGGTCGATCATGGCCGTCAGGGTCGTCGACTTGCCCGATCCGGTCGGCCCGGTCACGAGCACGAGGCCGCGCGGACGCAGCGCGAGGTCCCCGGCGATGGCCGGCGCGCCCAGCTCGTCGAGGGTGAAGGCGCGGCTCGCGATGAGGCGGAAGGCCGCCGCGACCTGCCCGAGCTGGCGGAACACGTTCACGCGGAACCGCCCGGTCCCGGGCACCGTGTGGGAGAGGTCGACATCGCCGGTGGCGTGGAACCCCTCGCGGTGCGCGGCGGACATGATCCCCACGAGCGCGTCGAGCAGCACCGGTCCCGGGATGGGGTGCTCGTAGCCCGGCACCGGCACGAGGTGTCCGTCGTGCCGGTGGAGCGCCGGCGCGTCGGCGGAGAAGTGGATGTCGGATGACCCCATCGTCGCGGCCGTGCGGAGCACCCCCTCCAGCACCCGCTCGGGCGCGTCTGCGGCGACACCGCCCCCTGACCGCATCCGCAGTTCAGACCGTGACACGCAGCACCTCCTCGATCGTGGTGAGACCTTCGAGCACCTTCGACCACCCGTCGGCCCGCAGGCTCGTCATGCCCTGCGCGAGCGCGAGCTCCCGCAGGTCGGCGCCGGATGCGCTGCGCACCACCGCCGCCTCCAGTTCGGGGGTCATCGCCATCACCTCGTGCAGGCCGACGCGTCCGCGATAGCCCGTCCCGGAGCACGCCGGGCACCCCTGCGCGCCGTAGAGCACGGGCACGTCGGTCGGATCGTGCGGAACACCCAGGCGCGAGAGCACCGCCGAGTCCTCGCGATAGGGCTGCCGGCAGGTCGAGCACAGCCGCCGCGCGAGGCGCTGCGCGACCACCGCCGACAACGCGGTGGCGACGAGGTAGGGCTCGGCGCCGATCTCGGTGAGACGCGCGACGGCGCCCGGAGCGTCGTTCGTGTGCAGCGTCGAGAGCACGAGGTGGCCGGTGAGCGCTGCCTCGATGGAGATGACGGCCGTCTCACTGTCGCGGATCTCGCCCACGAGCACGATGTCGGGGTCGGAGCGCAGGATGCTGCGCAGCACCGACTGGAACGTCAGGCCGGCCTTGGCGTTGACCTGCACCTGGTTGACCCCCGCCATGCGGTACTCGACGGGATCCTCGACCGTGATGACGTTCACGCGCGGGTTCGACACCTCCCGCAGCGCCGTGTAGAGCGTCGTGGACTTGCCCGATCCGGTCGGCCCGGTCACGAGCACCATGCCGTGCGGCCGCTCGATGGCGCCGCGGAAGCGCGTCAGGTTGCCGCGGCCCATCCGCAGATCGGCGAGGGAGAGGCTGACGGCGGTGTTGTCGAGGATGCGCATCACGATCTTCTCGCCCCACACCGTGGGGAGCGTCGCGACGCGGAGATCGACCTTGCGGCCGCCGTGCGAGACCGACAGCCGGCCGTCCTGCGGCCGGCGCCGCTCGGCGATGTCGATGGAGGCCATGATCTTCAGCCGCGAGATGATGCCGTCCTGGATGTTGCGGTCGGCCCGCTGCATCTCGTGCAGCACCCCGTCGATGCGATAGCGCACGGTCAGGTGGGACTCGCCCGGCTCCACGTGGATGTCGCTCGCGCGATCGTCGATCGCCTGGGTCACGAGGAGATTCACGAACCGCACGATCGGCGCATCGCTGTCCTGATCGTCGACGACCTCGGTCGCCGACAGGTGTGTGGCCGCGCTCTCCTCCAGCTCGGCGGACAGATCGGAGAGCTCCTCGTCGGATCGCACGTAGCGCTGGAACGCCAGCTGGAGCGCGTCGGCCGCGACGACGACCGGCTCCACCTGCAGGTCGGTGACGGTGGACACGTCGTCGAGCGCGATGATGTCGGTGGGATTGGCCATGGCGAGCACGACCCGGTCGGCCGTGCGACCGATGGGGAGCACGTCGTACTTCCGACAGAGGCCGCCGGGCACGAGCGTGACGATCTCGGGTTCGAGCTGCAGTCCGGTGATGTCGACGAAGCGGTGGCCCGTCTGGCGCGCGATCGCCTCGGCGAGCTGTGACGGGGTGACGATCTCGCGCGCGACGACCTCGTGCAGGAAGCGGTCGCCCTCACCGTGTTCGGCGAGCAGCTCGCTGAGCGTCGAGGCGCGCGTGGATCCCAGGAGGACGAGCGTCTGCGCGATTCCCCGCACGGTTCTCCCCCCGTTCTCCTCCGGCGACCCAGGCTAGATCTCGGCCGTCTCGCGGCACGACTCCCGGGACCTTTCCTGAGCCAAAGCCGGTCGACCTGAGGAAAAACTGAAGTTGTGGGACGGATGGGGACTGTGTGAAAGCTGAGTTTTATGAGAAGTTACTCATGAAAGACAGAATTTCTTGCACGTACGCCTCGCCAGCTGTATCGACGTTCGCCCCCACATACGCCGAAGGCCCCCATGCGCCCCATCGCCACTCACCCCCTGTCGGATCCGTTCGCGCGGACCGCCCTCGTCATCGACAGTCGCGCCGATCGAGCCAAGGCGGTGGCCGACCGCCTGTCGCAGCAGGGCTTCCGGGTGCGTTCCGCTGCGACGGCCTTCAGTGGAATCGACGCGGCCGCGCAGCATCGCCCCGACCTCGTGATCGTGCAGACCGACCTGGCGGGCCTCGACGGCTTCGAAGCCGTCCGTCGCATCCGGGACTTCAGCGACGCGTTCGTGATCATGCTGTCCGACGATGATTCCGAGTCCGCGACGGTCGAGGGCTTCCGCGCCGGCGCCGACGACTACCTCGCCGGCCCGGTCCGCCCCCACGCGCTCCGCGCACGCATCGATGCGCTGCTGCGTCGCTCGCGCAGCCTGACGAGCGCCGGAGCTCCGCGCCAGGACGAGGGCGCGTGGCTCACGCACGGACCGCTGCGGATGCAGCCGCACTCGCGTCGCGTCGAGATGCGCGGCCGCGCGTGCGAGCTGACGCGGTCGGAGTTCGACATCCTGCACATGCTCGTGCGCGCCAAGGAGCAGGTCTTCAGCAAGTCGTCGCTCGCGCTCATGCTGCGCGAGACCAACGGGCTGCCCGGCCAGCACATCACCGAGCACGACCGTCACGCGGTCGAGGTGCACATCATGAACATCCGGCGCAAGCTCGGAGACGACGCCCGCTCGCCGGAGTGCATCGCGACGGTGCGGGGGCTCGGCTACCGCCTGGCTCCGGCGACCGCCCGCGTGCGCACCATCGAGCCCCTCTCCGCCGTCGGCTGACGCCGCTCACGTGCTGGCGGGGCGGCCAGCGCCCTGTCGACGTGCCGTCCACGCGGTGAACGCCCTCGTGTCCGGGATGCGCGCCAGCAGGGGGCCGGCGATGATCGTGATCAGCACGTACGCGGTCGCCAGCGCGGCGAGGGACCGGTCCACGCCCGCAGCGATCGCGAGGCCGGCGATCACGATCGAGAACTCGCCTCTCGGCATGAGGGCGAACCCAGCGCGCCAGCGTCCGGCCTCGCCGATCCGGCTGCGACGGGCCGCGAGATAGCCGGTGAGGAGCTTCGTCGCCATCGTGACGGCGGCCAGGGCGAGAGCAGGCAGGAGCATCGGCAGCAGGTCGGCGGGGTCGGTGGACAGCCCGAAGAAGAGGAAGAACACCGACGCGAACAGGTCGCGCAGCGGGGTGAGCATCTGCTGGGCGTGCCGGGCGACCGGGCCGGAGATCGCGATGCCGACGAGGAACGCGCCGACCGCCGACGACACGCTCGCCTGCGCGGCGAGGCCCGCCACGATGAGGGTCACGCCCAGCACCGTCAGCAGGAGCACTTCGGCGCTGCGCGAAGAGACGAGCCGCGACACGACGTGTCCGTGCCGCAGGGCCACGAACAGGATGACGGCGACCACCGCGATCGCGATGACGACGGTGAGCACGCTCGCCCCGAGACTCAGCCCCAGCAGCAGCGCGGTCAGCAGCGGCAGGTAGAACGCCATCGCGAGGTCCTCGATCACGAGGATCGACAGCACGACCGGAGTCTCGCGGTTGGTGAGGCGTCCGAGGTCCTGCAGGAGCTTCGCCACGACGCCCGACGACGAGATCCAGGTGATCCCGCCGAGCGCGACCGCCGCGATCGGCCCCCAGCCCAGGAGCAGCGCGAACGCCGCACCCGGGAGGGCGTTCAGCAGCATGTCGATCACCCCCGCGCGGCGGGAGGTGCGCAGGCTGCCGACGAGCTCATCCGCGGTGTATTCGAGCCCGAGCATGAGCAGCAGGAGCACCACGCCGATCTCGGCGCCGATCTCGATGAACTCCTCCCCGGCGGCGAACGGGAGCAGGCCGCCCTCGCCGAACGCGAGGCCGCCGAGCAGGATCAGCGGGATCGGCGAGATGCCGAGCCGGCCGGCGAGTCGGCCGAGAAGGGCGATGCCCAGCAGGAGCGCGCCGAGCTCGATGAGCACGAGCGCGCCGTGGTCCATGGGATGCTCAGCTTCCCTCGATGATCCGGGCCAGCATCTCCAGGCCCCGCGCCGTGCCGATCGCCACGAGCGAGTCGCCGACACTCAGCACGTCGTCCGGTCCGGGCGCCGGCACGACGCCGCCGGCGCGCACGACGGCGACGATCGAACATCGGGTGAGGGTGCGGGCGCGGGTGGCGCCCAGGGGGCGTCCGGCGTAGGGCGAGTCGGCCCGCACCGGGATCTGCGAGGTCGACAGGCCGTCGACCTGGTCGCGGAGGCCCGCGAGCTGGGTCATGATGACCGAGCCGCCGAGCACCTCCGACAGCGCGGTGGCCTCGTCGTCGGTGATCTCCAGCGACAGCTCGGCGCGGTCCGGATCATGGGGATCCGCGACGGCGAGCTCGCGGCCCCCGTCGCGGAAGGTGACGATCGACACGCGACGCCCTGCCGCGGTCTCGACATCGTGACGGATGCCGATCCCCGGCAGTTCGGTGCGCTCGACATTGACGGGCATGGCCACATCCTCGCATCATGAGGCGATCCCCGCTCGCCGCCGAGCACCGGCCGTTCACCGAAAGGTCATACTGTGACCGACATGCCGCATCCCGACCGCCCCTCCCCGGAATCTGGACATCCCACGACGCAGGCCGACGACGCACCGGACACGCGCCGGCGCGGTGTGCTCGCGTGGGCCCTGTGGGACTGGGGGTCGGCGGCCTTCAACGCGGTCGTGACCACGTTCGTCTTCAGCACCTACCTCGCCAGCAGCCTGTTCGTCGACCCTGCCATCGTCGACGCCGCCGGAGGCAACGACGACGATCCGGCGCTCGTGGCCGCCCTGGCGAACAACGCCAGCGTGGTCGGCGTCGCCCTCATGATCGCCGGCATCCTCATCGCCGTGCTCGCCCCCGTTCTCGGCCAGCGCTCCGACGGGAGCGGTCGCCGCAAGTTCTGGCTCGGCGTGAACACGCTCGTGGTCGTCGGCGCCATGGCCGCGATGTTCTTCGTCGAGGGCACACCCGGCTACCTCATCCTCGGAGCCACGCTGCTCGCGGTCGGGAACGTCTTCTTCGAGTTCGCCGGGGTCAACTACAACGCCATGCTCGTGCAGGTGTCGACGCCGAAGAACATGGGCCGCGTGTCGGGCTTCGGATGGGGCATGGGCTACGTCGGCGGCATCGTGCTGCTCCTGCTGCTGCTCGTGCTGTTCATCCAGAGCTTCGGCGCCGACGGGGCGGCGGGTGTGCTCGGCATCCCGACCGACGACGGGCTCAACATCCGCGTCGCGATCGTCGCCTCGGCGGTGTGGTTCGGCATCTTCGCGATCCCCGTGCTGCTGCGCGTTCCCGAGATCCCGGCGGCCGAGCGCCGGGTGCGTGTGGGCTTCTTCCGCTCCTACGCGGTGCTGTGGGGCACCCTCACCAAGCTCTGGCACGGCAACCGGCAGGTGCTGATGTTCCTGCTGGCCAGCGCCGTCTTCCGCGACGGGCTCGCGGGCGTCTTCACCTTCGGCGCGATCATCGCCGCCCAGGTGTTCCGGTTCTCCTCCAGCGAGGTGCTCTACTTCGCCGTGGCCGCCAACGTCGTCGCGGGCGCATCCACGATCCTCGCCGGGCGCCTCGACGACCGCTTCGGACCGAAGAACGTCATCATGGCCTCGCTCATCGGCCTCGTCGCGACGGGGACGGTGGTGCTCTTCATCGGCACCGCGCAGATCGGCTTCTGGATCGCCGGCCTCATCCTCACCGCCTTCGTCGGGCCGGTGCAGTCGGCGAGCCGGTCGTTCCTCGCCCGCATCACGCCGCCGGGGCGCGAGGGCGAGATCTTCGGCCTCTATGCCACCACCGGCCGCGCCGTGTCGTTCATGGCGCCGGGCCTGTTCGCCCTCTTCGTCGCGATCTCGGGCGACACCCGACTGGGCATCCTCGGCATCACCATCGTGCTGCTGGCCGGGCTCGCCCTCATGATCCCGGTGAAGGCGAAGCAGGCCGTCATCGACTGACGACGGCCTGCTCCCTGATCACTCGGGCGGATACGCTCCGACGTCCTTGCGAGACGCCTCGATCTGGGTGACCGACGGATCGACGCGCTCCGCCGGCGAGGCTCCCGAGCCACGGCCGGTGCCTGCGCCGTTCCCGTCACCGCTGTCGGCGCGCCGATGCATCCACTTCGGCAGGCGCGGCCACCTCACGCCGCGCTGGTCGGGCTCCTCGACCTCGAGGCCGTAGTAGTCGCCGATGCGCTCGACGAAGGCGGCGCGCTGCGCGTGGTCGTAGGCGCGGCGTTCGCGTTGGAACGCCACGATCGTCGACCAGCAGATCAGCAGCATCACGACACTGAACGGCAGGGCGATCGTGATCGCCGCCGTCTGCAGGGCCGTGAGTCCGCCGGTGAGCAGCAGCGCGATCGCGAGCAGCGCGGTCACGAGCGTGAAGAAGGTGCGGATCCACTTCGCCGGCTCCTGATTGCCGCCGGTGGCGATCATCCCCATCACGAGCGCCCCGGAATCGGACGACGTGATGAAGAACACCGCCACGAGCACCATCACGCCGATCGTGAGCAGCGTCGTGCCCGGGAAGTAGTCCAGGAGCTGGAAGATCGCCCCCTCGATGTTCACCGATCCGTCGGCCGTCGTCATCGATCCCGGCTGGTCGAGCTCGAGGTACAGGGCCGATCCGCCCAGCACCGCGAACCACAGGATGCCGAGCAGGGTCGGCACGCCGATCACGCCGAGCACGAACTGACGCACGGTGCGCCCGCGGGAGATGCGGGCGATGAAGATGCCGACGAAGGGCGCCCACGAGATCCACCAGCCCCAGTAGAACGAGGTCCACGACGACTGCCAGTCCTCACCGGCGGTGCCCTGGAAGGCACTCACCGTGAAGGAGAGGCCGACGAAGTTCTGGATGTAGGAGCCGATCGACTGCACCCACTCGCGCAGCAGGTACTCCGTCTGCCCGAAGATCAGGATGTAGAGCAGGAGCAGGCCGGCGAGGATCAGGTTCGTCGAGGACAGCCACTTCATGCCTCGGGTGACGCCGGACAGCACCGATGCGAGCACGCACACCGTGATGACGCCGATGATGATCACCTGCAGGCCCGCGGAGGGCTCGGCGATACCGGCGGCGTCGAGACCCGCGCTGATCTGCAGCACGCCGAGGCCGAGCGAGGTCGCCACACCGAAGAGCGTTCCGGCGAGGGCGACGACGTCGATCGCATGACCCCAGGGTCCTTCGACGCGCTTGCGCCCGAGGACGGGCTCGAGCGTCCAGCGGATCGAGATCGGCCGGCCGCGCCGGTGGATGGCGTAGGCGAGGCTGAGCCCGACGATGACGTAGATCGACCAGGCCGTGACCCCCCAGTGGAGGTACGTCTGGGTGAGCGCCGCCTGCGCGAGCTGCGGCGGCTCGCCGGTCACTCCGGGTCGCGGCGAGACGAAGTGGCTGAGCGGCTCGCTGACGCCGTAGAAGACCAGGCCGATGCCCATGCCCGCGGCGAACAGCAGGGAGAACCAGGCGCCGAGGGAGAACTCGGGCTCGTCGTTGTCTCGACCGAGCTTGATGTCGCCGAAGCGGGAGAACCCGAAGACGATCGCGACCGCGACGAAGATCGCCGCGATCAGCACGTAGTACCAGCTGAAGCCGTTGACGATGGAGTTCTGCAGGCCCAGGAAGAGCTCTTCGGCCGCACCGGGGGCGAGGATCGCGAAGGCGCTGAAGGCGATCACGACTCCCGCTGCGGGCCAGAAGACCCAGGGCTGCACTCCCTTCCCGGCGGCGAGGGTGCTGGTCACATCCTCCTCGGCGGGCTTCACGTCGAGGAGGTTCTCGGTCTCTTCGGTCGGAGAGGAGGTCGGGTCGTCGGGCGCGGGGTCGTCAGGCGCCGTATCGGCGCGCGTCTGGTTCTCGCTCACCGCTCCACGGTATCGACGCCCGCCGGACGACCGAAAGTCATGGTGGTGTGCCGCGGCCGGCGGCTATGCTCGAGGGTTCTCGCCGGGCGCCGGCCCGGGCCACGCGTCGGCGAGCTTGCCGAGCAGGCGCGCGAGTTCCACGCGCTCGGCGTCGGTGAAGCCCGCCAGGGCGGTGCGCACCGCATCCGTCCGCTCGCCCCGGAAACTTCGCGCGATCGCGGCGCCCTCCTCTGTCAGGGCGATGCGCGTGCGACGTGCGTCGTCGGGATGCGCCTCGCGGCGGACCATCCCCTCCTGCACGCCCTGCTGCACCAGTCGCGAAGCACGGGGCTGGTCGACACCGATCCTCTCGGCGAGCTCGCTCACGCCCAGCGGCTCCGGCGAGCTCGCGAGCACGTCGAGCATGCGCACCCGCGCCGGACCGCCGAATCGGCCGGGTCCGGCGAGCGGGTGCGAACCCGGCCACTCCGGGCGCCCCCGCTCGCCGACGCCCGGCTTGCCGTGCGACCCGGGCTTGCCGTGCGACCCGGGCTTGCCGTGCCGGCCGTGAGGATGACGACCCCCCTCCCACGGCGGCCGGGAGAAGCGCCGCCCCCGCAGGCGAGCGAGCGCGGCGGCGATCGTGGCGGCGGGGTCGTCGGCCCGAGGATCGGTCATGGTTCGAATTTACATGTCTCTTGACATGTTCCACACAAGCATGTCACCATGCATGTAGTTGTTATATGACATATATCTGAGGAGAACTTCCATGAACACCCCCGAAACACCCACACCCCGCCCCCTCGGCTTCTGGCTGCGCGCGCTGGATGCTTCACTCTCACGAGAGATCGATGGGCGCCTTGCGGCCGAAGACGTCACACGACGCGACTGGATGCTGCTGAACGTCATCGACGGATCCATCGACGCACCCTGGCCCACGCGCCAGGGCCGCGGCCCTGGCCACGGACGCGGACGCCACCTGCGCCACCTCGCCGACCGAGGCTGGGTGGAGGAGGCCGGAGACGGCAGCCTGTCGCTCACCGACGCCGGTCGCGAGGCAAAGCAGCGTCTGGCGGGCATCATCGACGAGGTGCGCTCCCGCCTGGTCGAGACCGTCGGCGAGCAGGACTACGAAACGACGGTGCGCAGCCTCGAGGCCCTCACCCGCTCGCTCGGCGGCGCCGACGACGACTCGTTCGACTTCGCGCGCGGCCGCTTCGGTCGCGGACACGGCTCCGAACGCGGACACGGTCGCGGGCACGGCTTCGGCCGCGGGCACGGCGACGGGCACGGTCGCGGATACCGACACGGCTTCGGCGACAGGCACGGTCGCGGATTCCGTGACGGCTGGGACGGCAACCGCCACCACGGCTTCGGTCCGCGCCACCCCGGCTACGGCCCCCGCCCCGACCGCGCCCCCACCGCCTGACGACACCCGACCCCACCTCGCCGATGTCGGAGAATCGCGCCGATGTCGGAGGATTCGCCCGAAATCGTCCGACATCGAGCTGAATCTCCGACATCGGTGGGCGCGAGGCGCCTCCCGCGCTGGTCTACCCGGGTAGAATCGCACTCGTCGAGGGATTCAGGGCGAGGGAGAGCGACGGATGGGGCGGGACGAGGCGCGCAGCCGCCGGGTGACCCGGGCCGACGTCGCGCGTGCGGCGGGCGTGAGCACGGCCGTCGTGAGCTACGTCATGAACGGCGGCCCGCGTCCGGTTGCGCCCGAGACGGCGGCCCGCGTGCGCGCGGCGATGGATGACCTGGGCTACCGGCCGAACCACGCGGCACGCACCCTCAATCTCGGCACGACCCGCACCATCGGCCTCGTGCTGCAGGACACGCTCAACCCCTACTTCGCCGAGTTTGCCGGTGAGATCGACCGCGCCGCCCGCGAACGCGGATTCGGCGTGCTCACCGCCGAGTCGCACGGCGATCGCGACGCCGAACGCCGCCTGCTCTCGGATCTGTCCGACCGTCAGGTCGACGCCCTGCTGCTCGCGAGCTCGGGGCCTCCCACCACCGAGCCCGCCGTTGCCAACCCGCGGGATCCCACCACCGTGCTGCTCGACTGCGCCGGTCCGGTCGCCGGTCATCACACGATCGGTCCGGATGCCGCCTCCGGCGCCCGCGCCGCCGTCGCCCATCTCGCACAGGTGCACGGCCGCCGGCGCATCGGCATGGTCATCGGCCCCGACGGTCTCGCCAGCCCCGATCCGCGCCTCGCCGGATGGCGCAGCGAAACCGAGGCGCGCGGCGTCACGCCGGGCGCCCTCGCGGTCGACGACTGGAGCAACGCGGGCGGATACCGCGCCGCACGACGCCTCCTCGACACCGGAGCACTGCCCGACGCGCTCTTCGTCGGCTCCGATGCACAGGCGATCGGCGTGCTCCGCGCCCTCCTCGAGGCCGGCATCGACATCCCGCGCGCGTGTCCGGTCGTGAGCTTCGACGGCACGGGCGCCGGCGACTTCACGTGGCCGGCGCTCACCTCAGCACGTCAGCCCGTGCGCGAGATGGCCGATCTCGCGCTCGCGCTGGTCGCGCATCCCGACCCCGACCCGCGCCATCACGCGTTTCCCGTCGACCTTGTAATCCGGGAATCGTGCGGATGCCCCCTCGCACCCCCGGTCGCAACACCGATCGATTCCTGACGCGAAAGGCCTCCGTGACCTCCTCCTCCCCCGCCTTCCCGCGGCGCGCCGTGTCGCTGCGCGCCGCCGGCGTCGCGCTCGTGCTCGACCTCTCCGGCGATCTGCTCCCGGCGACCGCGCACTGGGGCGCCGACCCCGGACAGCTGAATGAGCCGGAGGCGTTCGCGCTCATCGACGCCGGCGTGAACCCCGTCGGCCTCAACCAGGTGGACGAGCCGGTGCGCGTGGCGATCCTTCCCGAGGGGTCGAGCGGATGGCCCGGCCGTCCCGGCGTATCCGGTTCGCGCGGCGGCACGGCGTGGTCGCCGCGATTCCGGGTGACCGAGCGCACACTCGGAGGCGTCGCGGTGCGTGATGGCTACACCGAGTCCGGGCCGGGGGAGCTCGTCGTGCGCGCCGAAGACGCCCGAGCCGGCCTCGCGCTGACGCTCCGCGTGGAGCTGCTGCCCAGCGGACTCGTGCGCACACGAGCGGAGCTGACCAACCTCGGCACCGACGGCTACGCGCTCGATGCGCTCACGCCGGCGCTGCCGATCCCGCCCATCGCCGGCGAGGTGCTCGACTTCGCCGGCCGCTGGGCGCGTGAGCGTACGCCGCAGCGCACCGACCTCGGTGTCGGCATCCACCTGCGCGAGAACCGCCGAGGGCGCACCGGCGCCGATTCGGCTTGTCTGCTGCACGCCGGGGTGCCCGGGTTCGACTTCGCTTCGGGAGAGGTGTGGGCGGTGCACGCGGCGTGGAGCGGCAACCACGTGCACTACGCCGAGCGGCTCTTCAGCGGCGAGCAGATGCTCGGGGGCAGCGAACTGCTGCTGCCCGGCGAGGTCGTCCTCGACGCGGGTGCGTCTTACACGTCGCCATGGCTCTACGGCGCACACGGCGACGGGCTCGACGAGCTCGCGGCGCGTTTCCATCGGCATCTGCGAGCCCGTCCGCAGCATCCGTCGTCGCCGCGCCCGGTCACCCTCAACGTGTGGGAGGCGGTCTACTTCGACCACTCCCTGCCGGGACTCATCGATCTCGCCGACCGGGCAGCGGAGATCGGGGTGGAGCGCTACGTGCTCGACGACGGCTGGTTCGGATCCCGCCGCGACGACACCTCCGGCCTCGGCGACTGGCAGGTGTCTGCGGATGTCTGGCCCGACGGGCTCGGGCCACTGGTCGACCACGTGACCGGACTCGGCATGCAGTTCGGACTCTGGTTCGAGCCCGAGATGGTGAACCTCGACTCCGACGTGGCGCGGGCGCATCCGGAATGGATCATGAGCGCCGATCCCGACCGGCTGCCGGTTCCGAGCCGCCACCAGCAGGTGCTGAACCTGGCGATCCCGGCCTGCTACGACCACATCCGGGATGCGATGGTCGCGATTCTGCGCGAGTACGACATCTCGTACATCAAGTGGGATCACAACCGCGACCTCGTCGAAGCGGCCGACCGCATCGACGGCCGACCGGTCGTGCACGCCCAGACGCTCGCCTTCTACCGGCTCGTCGACGAGTTGAAGGCGACCTTCCCGGCCCTGGAGATCGAGTCGTGCTCCTCGGGTGGCGGGCGCATCGACCTCGAGGTGATCGAGCGCACCGACCGCGTGTGGACATCGGACTGCATCGACCCGCACGAGCGCCAGCTCATGCACCGCTGGACCCAGCAGCTGCTGCCGCCCGAGCTGATGGGCGCGCACATCGCGTCAGGCGTCTCGCATACGACCGGACGGGGCCACTCGCTGGAATACCGCGCGTCGACCGCGCTGTTCGGTCACTTGGGCATCGAGTGGGATCTGCGCGACGCCCCGGCGGCGGAGTTCGCGCAGCTCACAGCCTGGGTGGCGTTCTACAAGCAGTGGCGTGACCTGCTGCACACCGGCACGATCGTGCGTCTCGACACCGGTGACGAGACCCTGTTCGGTCACGGCGTGGTCGACGCGGACCGTTCCCGCGCGCTGTTCGCGATCACCTCGGTCGACCGGCCGGTGACGAGCATGTACGGGCGCGTGCGCCTGCGCGGGCTCGATCCGGATCGTCGCTACCGGGTGCGCCCGGTACTGCCGGCGGGAAGTCTCGGCGGGATGCTGCCGCCACCGTGGTGGGGTGGCGGCGCGGGTGACATGGCCGCGCACTCCGCGGTCACCGCCGACGATGTCGCTGCGAGCGTGGGTGCCGTCTTCACCGGCGGGACCCTCGAGCGGGTCGGCCTCACGCATCCGGCGGTGTTCCCCGACACGACCGTGCTTTACGACGTCGAGGCGATCGACTCGCTGGCCCGTTGACGGGGCGTCCCGCGGTCGCCGCTGTGCCCCCCGACGACGCAGCGACCGCGGGGTAAACCCCGGGTATCGGTGTTCGTGAAGGCGACGACTCCGTGGCCTCCGACTGCCGACGCGACTCAGGTTAGAGGATTCTCATCCCGAGGGGAAGGGGTGCAGCGAAGCGGATTCTCATCGACCCGCGGAGCCCGCATCGGTGACGCCGACATCGGATCGGTGGAAGTTCTGGAACGAGCGCGAGGCGGTCGGTCCGCGCTGCCCCTGGTAACGGTTGGCGTACGGGCCGGAGCCGTAGGGGTTCTCGGTCGGCGACGAGAGCCGGAAGAAGCACAGCTGCCCGATCTTCATGCCCGGCCACAGCTTGATCGGCAGGGTCGCGACGTTGGACAGTTCGAGGGTCACGTGGCCCGAGAACCCTGGGTCGATGAATCCGGCCGTCGAGTGGGTGAGGAGTCCCAGGCGGCCGAGCGACGACTTGCCCTCCAGACGCGCTGCGACATCGTCGGGCAGGGTGACCTGCTCGAACGTCGACCCGAGCGCGAACTCTCCCGGATGCAGGATGAACGGCTCATCCGGCGCGACCTCGATCAGGTGCGTGAGGTCGGGCTGGTCTTCGGCGGGATCGATGAACGGGTACTTGTGGTTGTCGAACAGCCGGAAGTACCGGTCCAGGCGAACGTCGACGCTGGACGGCTGCACCATCCGCGCATCCCAGGGGGCGATTCCGATGCGTTCGGCGTGGACTTCTGCGCGGATATCGCGATCGGAAAGCAGCACGGCATCAGCCTAGCGATCCGCGTGCGAGCGTTCGACGCCGACCTTGTTATGCTGTCGGATGCTGCGGTTTTCCGCTCTCGGGGATGTAGTTCAATGGTAGAACTTCTGCTTCCCAAGCAGACAGCGCGGGTTCGATTCCCGTCATCCCCTCCACAGCCCTCACGTGCCACCGACGGTGGTGCGGGAGGGCTCTCGTGCGGATGCCGTCGGCATCGATCCGCCTGCGGGCGTCCTGATCCGCCCACGGCACAGCGGGTTGTCTAGAAAGGCGCTGGGCAGACTTCTGGCTCGGGTGGATCCGCGTCGCCCGGGCCGCCGACCCCGTCGGGCATGAACATGACCCGGGGTGGTGGGTCGTCGTCGTATTCGAGGCCGGAGGGTGCGGTGAAGTGGAGTCTCCCGCCGGGCATTTGGACGACGGTCCATCCGGCGGCTTGTTTCAGCGCATGGTGGCTTTCGCAGAACGCCCCGAGGTTGTCGATGTCGGTTTTGCCGCCGAGTGCCCAGTCTTCGCGGTGGTCGATGTCGCATTCGGTGGCGGGTCTGCGGCATCCGGGGAACCGGCACCGGATATCCCGCGCCACCAGATACCGCTTCTGCGCCGGTGTCGCGAAGCGTCGATCGACGGCGAGCACAGTTCCGGTGAGGGGGTCGAGGAAGACCCGGTCGAAACCGGGGGCGTTGCCGGCGAGGATCTTCGCCGTTTCCGGGTCGACCGCGCACTTTCCGTTCAGCTGCGCCCCGCCGAGGGTGGTTCCCGCGAGTGTGGTGGCGGGGACGGTGACCTGCACGTGTGCGCGGATCGCACCCAACCCGCCCTCGACCCCGGTCGGGTCGACCGACGGGGAGGCGGTGAGCATCATGTCCAGGAGCAGGTCGGTGCGGATCTGATCCAGCGTGCGCTCATCGAACCACACACCCGGACCTGACGACGCACCGTCGCCCGTCCGCGTCTCGGTGGTGTCGCGGCGTGCGGCGCGGTCGGCGGCTTTGATCGTCTTCCCTTGCCGGGTGAGCCGGTCGTAGACCCCGTGGACCTCCACGGATGGTCCGATCGTGCCGAGCATCGACATCCCATCCCGGAGGTCCTCCACCCAGATGCGTCGATCGAGCACGGCGTCGTCGTGACGTTCCTGCATGCTCTTCGGGTTGAGGTTCTCCGCGACCTGCTCCGCATACGACCGCACCCTCGCCGCAGACGTCGTCTCCGCATACCCGAGCACATCCCGCTCGTACGACTCCCGAGCCCCCGGGTCGGCAAGCTCCGCACCGGTGTCGACGATCACCTTCACGTGTGCCCGCGACACCCGGCCCGCCCGCCACGACTCCCACGCCGCCCGGAACAGCGTCACCGTACGGTGCGCTTCGAACAGGCGGGTCTGCATCGTGCGGTCACTGACCCGCTTCGCCACAGCAAGCTCCGCCGCCATCGCCCGCAGCGGCATCTCCCGCTCCCGCGTCGACGCATCCCGCAACCGTGCCGTCTGCTGCTGGGCGAGGGCATACGCCTCGGCATACAACCGCTCACGCTCCGCCTGAATCCGCGCCTCCGCCGCATCGAACGCCGCGATCTCCGCAACCAGCTCACGCGTGCGAACCCGGTCCGCCCCACCCTGCTGGTCGATCGCCATCACAACCCCCGCTCGATCTCCGACTACTTCGAGCGTAGAACATACCTACGACATTAACGTCCCGTAGATGGGCCCCTGTGCGCAAGCTATTCATACACAGCTACGAGGTGCGAAAGAGCGCAGCGCGCCCGGCGCCGGACTACGACTGGTGCTCGTAGGCCGGCGCAGGCGTCTCGACCCCGGGGCTGTCGTTCGCCGCGAGCGCGAGCCAGGTCTCGACGACCGTGTCGGGGTTGAGCGAGAGCGACTGGATGCCGCGGCCGACGAGCCACTGCGCGAAGTCCGGGTGATCGCTCGGCCCCTGTCCGCAGATGCCGACGTACTTGCCCTGTCGCCGACACGCGTCGATGGCCATGCCGAGCAGGTGCAGCACGGCGGGATCGCGCTCGTCGAAGGCTGATGCCATGAGAGACGAGTCGCGGTCCAGCCCCAGGGTCAGCTGCGTCATGTCGTTGGAGCCGATCGAGAACCCGTCGAAGTGCTCGAGGAATTGCTCTGCGAGCACGGCGTTGGCGGGCAGTTCGCACATCATGACGACGCGAAGCCCGTTCTCGCCGCGGCGCAGGTCGTTCTGCGCGAGCAGGTCGACGACGGCCTTCGCCTCGCCGACCGTTCGCACGAACGGCACCATGATCTGCACGTTGGTCAGTCCCATGTCATCGCGCACCCGGCGCAGGGCCTCGCACTCCAGGTCGAAGCACGCGCGGAAATCCGGAGAGACGTAGCGGGCGGCGCCACGGTAGCCGAGCATCGGATTCTCTTCGTCGGGCTCGTAGAGCGACCCGCCGATGAGGTTGGCGTACTCGTTCGACTTGAAGTCCGACAGGCGCACGATCACGGGCTCCGGTGCGAAGGCAGCAGCGATCATGGACACCCCCTCGGCCACGCGCTGGATGAAGTACTCCTCGGCCGACGGGTACGCGGCGGTGCGCTCGCGGATGTCGTCGGCGAGCGCACCGTCGAGCCGGTCGAGTTCCAGCAGGGCCCGAGGGTGGATGCCGATCTGACGGTTGATGATGAACTCCAGCCGAGCCAGGCCCACACCCGCGTGCGGCAGACGCGAGAAGGCGAACGCCTGGTCGGGGGTGCCGACGTTCATCATCACCTTGACGGGGGCCGCCGGCATCCGATCGAGCTCGGTCTGCTCCTCGGCGAACTGCAGGAGCCCGTCGTACACGAGACCGTCATCACCCTCGGCGCACGAGACGGTCACCTCCTGGCCGTCTTTCAAGGCATGGGTGGCCACGCCGGTGCCGACGACGGCGGGGATGCCGAGCTCGCGGGCGATGATCGCGGCGTGGCAGGTGCGTCCGCCGCGGTCGGTGATGATCGCCGAGGCGCGCTTCATGATCGGCTCCCAGTCGGGATCGGTCATGTCGGCCACCAGCACGTCGCCGTGGGCGAAGTCGTGCATCTGGTCGATCGAGGTGAGCACCCGCACGCGGCCGGAGCCGATACGCTGCCCGATCGCGCGCCCCTCGACGAGCACCGCACTTCGCTCGGCGAGCACAAAGCGGCTCAGCACGTTCGCGGATTTCCGCGACACGACGGTCTCGGGGCGCGCCTGCAGCACGTAAATCTGGCCGTCGTTGCCGTCTTTGCCCCACTCGATGTCCATGGGGCGGCCGTAATGGGCCTCGATGACGAGGGCGATCCGGCCGAGCTCCTGCACCTCCGCATCGGTGATCGAGAAACGCGAGCGTTCGGCGGCATCCACCTCGACGAAAGCCGTGCTGCCGTCGACGTGCTGCCCGTTCGCGTAGCGCATGGCGATCGCCTTCTCACCGACGCTGCGCTTGAGGATCGCGGGGCGGCCGGCACGCAGACCCGGCTTGTAGACGTAGAACTCGTCGGGGTTGACGGCGCCCTGCACGACCGCCTCGCCGAGGCCGTAGGAGCTCGTGACGAACACCGCGTCATCGAAGCCCGACTCGGTGTCGAGGGTGAACATCACGCCCGAGGCCCCGATGTCGGAGCGCACCATGCGCTGCACTCCGGCCGAGAGGGCGACGTCGTGGTGGTCGAAGCCGTGGTGCACGCGGTAGGCGATCGCTCGGTCGTTGTAGAGCGAGGCGAACACACGACGGATCGCGCTCAGGATGTTCTCGATGCCGCCGATGTTGAGGAACGTCTCCTGCTGACCGGCGAACGAGGCGTCGGGAAGGTCTTCGGCGGTGGCGCTGGAGCGAACAGCCCACGTGACCGCCGTGGAATCGGACTCACCCGCGACGAGGTCCGCGTAGGCCGAGCGGATGTCGGCTTCGAGGTCGGCGGGGAACGGCTGCTCCTCTATCCAGGCACGAACACGCGCGCCCAGGTGGGTGAGCGCCGCGACGTCGTCGATATCGATGCCCTCGACGGCGGCGCGGATGCGAGCGTCGAGCTCGCCCTCGGCGAGAAACCGCTCGAAGGCGTCGGCGGTCGTGGCGAAGCCCGGGGGAACCCGGATGCCCGCGGACGCCAGGTGAGACACCATCTCGCCGAGCGACGCATTCTTGCCGCCCACCTGGGCGAGGTCGTTCATGCCGATCTCGTCGAAACGCAGGATGTTGGTCATGGGCTTGGCCTTTCGTGGGGTCGGTCGCGCAGATTCATGGACTGCAGGATCACGGCGGACATCTCCTCGACGCTGCGGGTCGCGGAACTGAGGAACGGAAGGTGCGTGCGGCGGTAGAGGTCTTCGGCCCGGCGGAGCTCGAGCGTGCACTGGGCGAGACTCGCGTAGGTGGAGTTCGGGCGGCGCTCGTGGCGCACCTGGCTGAGACGGAGCGGAGTGGTGGTCAGCCCGAAGCAGCGGTCTGCGTGCGGGGCGACGATGCGCGGCAGACCGTCGGTCGGAAAGTCGTCGTCAGTGAGCGGATAGTTCGCGACAAGGAGCCCGTAGTGGAGGGCCAGGTACATCGTCGTCGGCGTCTTCCCGCACCGCGAGGGCGCGACGATGATCACATCGGCGCTCGCCAGGTCGCGCCCGCTCTGGCCGTCGTCGTGTTCGATCGCGTACTCAACGGCCCGCATGCGGCGGAAGTACTGCTCGAGGTCCCCCGAGCCCGTGGTACTGCCCGGAGCGCGTCTCGGCGGTGGCACCGAGCTCGGCCTCGAGCTCGGTGAGGTGCCCCGCCAACAGGTCGATCACCACGGCGCCGGCCCCCGCGAGACGAGACCGGATGCCGGCATCCTTCACCGTCGCGAAGACGATCGGGGCACCGCCGGCTTGCGCGCAGCGTCGCAGGTGCCCGACCACCGCATCGACCGCGGTGACGCTGCCGAGGAAGGGGACCGTGTGACGCTCGAAGCGCGCATCCGGGAAGTTGGCGAGCAGCGCACTGCCGAGGGTCTCGGCCGTGATACCGGTGTTGTCCGACACGAAGAACACGGCTCGCACGGCAGCGCCAGACGCCGGACGCGGCGCTGTGGCAGACGCGAGCGACGCGTCAGGTGTCGGGGGCATGCGATGACGCTAAGGGCAAGATCCAGCGTCCTGACGGGTTAGGCTAACGGAAGATCTGTGTTTCTTTCCGCTCCGTCAAGTAGTCGTTCCACGTGAGAGGCCGCCATCGGCGGACCCGCAGCGCGGGAGCCGTCGCTAGAGTGGCGGCATGGCGACGGTGCTCTTCTGCCCGGTCACGTTCAACCTCGCTGAAACGACCCGCATGATCCAGGTCGCACGAGCCCTGGATCCTCGACACGACGCCGTCTTCCTCGGGTATGAACCCGACTTCGCCGACCTCATCCGTGATGCGGGGTTCGACTATCGCGCCTGCCGTCCCTCGTGGTCCCGGGAAGAGCGCGACCAGGCCCTCGCCTTCGACCAGGGGAGGGCGATCCGGAGCCCGTTCACGACCGAGCTGGTCAGCGCCCGCGTGGCGGTCGAGCGGCACCTCGTGCGCGAGACCGGAGCGAAGGCGATGGTGACGGGTTCGAATCTCACGTCCTTCATCTCGGCCCGCGCCGAGGGCATCCCGCTGTTCTACCCGGTGCCGTACGCCCTCACCGATGCGCAGGTGTCGGCGGCCGTGCACATGGGCTTCGTCTCCGGGGAGGGCGCGATCGCCCGCGTCGCCGACCGGGTGGCGACCGCGGTTTTCCGATGGATCTACACGTCCGCACCCCTGGCACCCCGCGCGTTCACGCGCGTCGCGAGAGCCAATGGCGTGCCTCCGCTGCGTACCGTCGGGTCACTGCTGACCGCCGACCGGAACCTCCTGACCGAGATGCCGTGGGAACTGGAGGGCATCGACCTGCCTGCCGGGTTCGAACGGGTCGGACCGATCTTCGCGCACATCGACGCACCGATCCCCGCGGTGGTCGAAGAACTCGCCCGCGAAGACACCCCGCTCGTGTACCTGGCCCTCGGCAGCTCGGCCGACCGGCGCCTCGCGCTCACCCTCACCGGCGCGCTCGGCACCCTCCCCGTCAACGTCGTCGCGCCCATCCGTCACTACCTCCGGCCCGACGACACCGTGCCCGAGAACATCCATGTCACCGATCTGCTGCCCGCACACCGGTTGGGCGGGCTCGTCGACGCGGCCGTCATCCACGGTGGCCAGGGCACGGTGCAGACCGCCTGTGCCACCGGTGTGCCTTTCGTCGGGATGGGCCTGCAGCCCGAGCAGACGTGGCATGTGCGGGCGTGCGCGTCCCGCGGCAACGCGATCGCCCTGTCACGGAAGGATGCGGGCACGCCGGCCTTCCTCGACGCCGTGCGGCACGTGCTCGCCGACCCGGGCATCCGTCTGGCGGCCGACGAGGTGCGCGACGCCTACGAGGGCGCCGACGGCGCCGCCGCGACCGCGCGCCTCATCGAGGCGGCCCTCGCCGCCTGAGTCGCGTTCCGCGGGAGACGCGGATCAGTGCGGCGCGAGGGTGAACGACGACACCGCGGGCGCCGACGTGGCGGCCACCTGCAGCCCCACCGTCATCGTCTGACCCGGCGAGAGGGATGCGGCCCACCCCGCACCCTCGCACGTGATCGTGCTGCCGGCGAGGGAGCAGTCCATGCCCCACGCGTTGACGATCCCCGTCGCTGTCGGCGAGGTCCACGACGCCGTCCACCCGGATTGGTGCGACGCCGCGGTGACCACGACATTCGCGACGTAGCCCTGTCCCCAGACGCTGGTGGGCTCGAGCGATCCCGACAGCGCAGCCGGGCCCGGCGTCACCGTGGGCGTGGGGGCCGGCATCGGCGTGAGGGTCGGGGTCGGCGTGGGCGTCGGCGTCGGCGTGGCGGTCGGGCTGGGCGAGACGGTGGGCGTCGGGACCGGCCCGGCGCTTTGGGCCAGCAACGGCGCGAGGGCGGCGACCTTGTCGGCTTCCGGGGTGCGCCAGTCGTCGGCGACGATGCCGCCGGTGTCGCCCGAATTGGGGTTGAACGACCAGAAGGCGAAGCTCATGTCGTTCTCGTCGAGGTAGGCGATGATCTCGTCGAACCACAGCCGGTCGCTGTCGGTCTCGAGCTTCGTCCCGAACTCGCCGAGCAGCACCGGCGCGATGCCCTGCTTCTGGATATAGCCCCAGTTGGTGTCCCACACCGAGGTGAGGTTGTCCGGGTAGTCCGACGCACCGAACCAGTTCTGCCACGCGACCGACGCCGGGTAATCGTGCGGCGAGTAGACGACGCGATCGGCGACCTCGAGCACCACCGGGTCATCGGCGACACCGCGCAGGCCCCCGCCCCACCACGTCCAGCTCCCGTCGACGTCGCGACCGACACCCTCCACGATGATGAGCAGGTTCGGGTTCGCGGCGAGCACCGCGTTGCCGGCTCGCGTTGCCGCAGCCGGCCAGTCGACGCTCGCGTCGCCGCATCCCCAGCACGCGCTGTCGTGGGGCTCGTTGTGCAGATCGGCGCCGATCACCGTCGGATCGTCGGCGTAGCGCTCGGCGAGCATCACCCAGTCGTCGATCCACTGCTGTTCGTCGACCTCCGAGGTGTACCAGAGCGAGGACTGTCCCGAGGTGGTCGGACGGTGGCGATCGAGGATCACATCGAGCCCGTACGCGCTTGCGCGGTCGATGACCGCGTCCATCACCTGCAACGGCGTGAGGCCCACGAGGTCGGGATTGGCGTTCGCGTCGATGGAGGATGTGCTCGATGCGGTGAGGCACTCGTTGGCGTAGGGCAGGCGGATCGCGTTGAATCCCAGCCCCGCGATGGTCTGCAGCCCCTCATCGAGTGAGATCGTCCACAGGCCGTGCGGCGCACAGTTGGACGTTTCGAGACCGAACCAGGACACGGCACGGATGGTGTGCGCCTCTCCCGCCTCGGTGACGATGCGTGCACCGTCGGTGTGCAGCCAGCCGGACTCGGAGGCGGATGCGGGCGCCGAGACGACGCCGAACCCGGCGACGAGGGCGACCGCGGCCAGAAGGGCGCTTGCGCGAGAACGCAGGCGCGTGGGGATCCGCTGTGACATCGATGCGCCCTCCGCTTCCCTCCCCAGCGAGAGACCACCGTAGCGCGTCCGCCGTTTCGCGCGGGTGAATTCCTCAGGCGAGCGGTTCGGTGAACGGCTCCTGCGCGGGGTCGGCGGGGGGATGAGGCCCGTCCGCGGCCGGCTCGCCGGCAGCGGCGTCCTCGTTCGGGTTCGCCTTGGGCCGCGGTGCGGTCTGCACCGCACCGATACTTGCGACGATCACGAGTCCGATCCCGACGACCTCGAGCCAGGACAGAAGCTGACCGAGAAGGAGGAACCCGGCGAGGGCCGCGGTGGCGGGCGCAAGGCTCATGAGGATCGCGAACGCCGCCGCGGGCAGACGGCGCAGCGCCACGAGCTCGAAGGCGTAGGGGATCGTCGACGACAGCAGCGCGACGGCGGCACCGAGACCGAGCAGCTCCGGCCGCAAAATCGCCTCGCCGGCCGATGCGATGCCGAACGGCAGCGCGATCACCGCTCCCGCCGTCATCGCCAGGGTCAGCCCCTCGAGCTTCGGGAATTCCCGCCCGACGCGCGCCGAGGCGAGGATGTAGAACGCCCAGCTCGCGGCGGCCCCGAGGGCGAAGAGCACGCCGATCGGATCGAGGCGCTCCCATCCGCCTCCGCCGAGCGCGACCACACCCATGAGGGCGATCGCCGCCCACAGCCACGCGGATGCGCGACGGCTCGCGATGATCGACAGCGTGAGCGGACCCAGCACCTCGATCGTGACCGTCACGCCGAGCGGCAGCCGCTCCAGCGCGAGATAGAACAGCCCGTTCATCACGGCGAGCACGACACCGAAGCCGACCACCGCCGCCCACCCGTCGCGCGTGTGTCCGCGCAGGGCCGGCCGGGCGATGATCCAGAGCAGCAGCGCGGAGAACACCAGCCGCAGCATCACCATGCCGAGGGGGCCGACCTCCGGGAACAGCAGCACCGCGAACGATGCGCCGATCTCCTGACAGGCGAGGCCGGTGACCACCAGCAGCACCGCGGGGGCGTTGCCGGTGCGCACGCTCACCGAGGCGTCAGCCTTCGGCGTCGGGTATCGGACAGATCGCGCGATCGGCGATCTGCGCGTGGAACTGCTCCGCCGTCCACGGCAGCCCCGCGGTCGGTGCCTCCTGGCCGGAAGCAGCGGGCGCCTTCGACGCGATCGCGGCGAGCTCCCACGCGAGGTATGCGGGGAACGCCACGCCGCCGGCGGAGTTGTTCAGCACGAGGGCGACGGTCAGGCCGGTGTCGGGATCGGAGAACGCCGCGGTCGAATAGCCGAGGGTCGTGCCGAACTGACCGATGAGCGAGCCGGTGATGCGGGCTCCCCCGGCCGTCGTCTGCCATGACGGGGCATCACCGTAGGCCGGCTTGGCGTCGTCGAAGCGCTCCGTGTCTTCGGGGAGCAGCGCACCCGTCGCGAGCGCCTGCGCGTAGCGGCCGAGATCCTGAATCGAGCTGGTCACACCGGAATCGGTGAACCCGATGCTCGACGACGACTCCGTGTAGTCGGTCGGTTCGGCGCAGTTCAGACCCTCTTCGCCCCGCAGCGACTGGTATCCGGGCAGCGGGTTCGCACCGGGCTCGGCGGGCGCCGCGCCCGGAAGCTCGGTGGAGGTCAGCTCGAGCGGCTCGGTGACGTACTCGGCGATGAGATCGGATGCCGACATGCGCGTCGCATTCTCCAGCGCCTGGCCGAGCAGAACGTAGCCGGCATCGGACTCCCGGAAGGTCGCGCCGGGCTCGGCATCGCTGCGATCGGACAGCCCGAAGCTGGCCAGGAACGCGGGATCCCACTCGCGTCCGGGGAACTCGAGCCAATCGGCTTTCAGGTAGGGCTCGTACGAACCGACACCCGACGTGCCGTCGCACAGCATCTCCAGGGTGACGGCCTCGAGGTCGGGCACGCCGGTGACATAGTCGGTGACGCTGTCGTCGAGGGACACCGTGCCCTTCTCATCGAGCACGTACAGCACGTCGCACGTCATCGCGCGGGTCACCCGACTGGCACGGAAGGTCATATCCTCGGACACCGCGGCCCCGTCCGGACCGGTCGTTCCGAGACCCGCCACCCACGAGCCGCTCCACGGTGCCCACACGCCGACGATCGCGCCGGTCGCACCCGAAGCCGCCATCGCCTGCTCGGCCGCCGCCTGCAGCTCCTGCTGGATCTCGTCGGTGAACCCGCCCTCGACCTGCGCGGGAACGTCGATCTCGACGGTGGCGCCGCCCGAGCACGCCGAGGCGGTCAGGGCGACGGCAACGGCCATCGCCGAGACTCCCAGAATCCTGCGGCGCAACATGTTCTTCGACTTCCCACCCCCCGGTGACCTCTGAATTCAAACACACGCACGTAACGACTCGGTCACAGCACGGCGAGCATCCGCCCTACGCTATGCTCCGTGACTCACGTTTTCGATCCCGACGTCCAGACCGCGATCCTCCGCCACATGAACGGCGATCACACCGACGACAACCTGCTCATCACCCGCGCGTTCGCTCCCGAGCGCGACATCGCCGCGGCCACGATGACCGGCTTCGACGGCGACGGCGGCGTGTGGGAGGTCACCTCCGCCGCGGGAACGGTCGCCGAGGTGCGCATCCCGTGGCCGGGCGGCACGATCTCGGAACGCCCCGAGGTGCGTCGCGAGGTCGTCGCGCTGTATGACGAAGCGTGCCGCCGCCTCGGGGTCGAACCCCGACCGCACGCCTGACGCGCACCCGTCTCGAAATCCACGGTTAGGTTCACCTAACTCTTCCCCTACAATGGCGACATGAGCGAGGTCATCTCCTTCTCCAGCGCCCTGCGCGAGCGGTCCAGCACGGCCCATGCTTCGAGCGAGCACGCCGGCTTCATGGCCGACCTCGTGCGCGGCGACGGCACCCGCGACGATTACATCGCTCTCACGGCGCAGCACTGGTTCATCTACCAGGCGCTCGAAGCGGCCGCCGACCGCATGCGCAACGACCCGGTGGCGAGGGTCTTCATCAGCGACAAGCTGACGCGCCTTCCCGCTCTCGAGGCCGACCTCGAGTTCCTCATCGGACCCGACTGGCGCGAGAAGATCGCTCCGCTGCCGACCACGCAGCGCTACGTCGAGCGCATCAACCTCGTGGGCACCACGTGGGCCGGCGGCTTCGTCGCGCATCACTACACGCGCTACCTCGGCGACCTCTCCGGCGGCCAGTTCATCGGGCGGCTCATGTGCCGCCGATTCGGCTTCGAGACCAACGGCGTGGGCTTCTATCTCTTCGAAGACATCGCCAACCCGAACGCCTTCAAAGACGTCTACCGCGAGCAGCTCGACGCCGCCCCGTGGGACGACGCCGAGAAGGAGCGCGTGATCGACGAGGTGCTGGTCGCCTACCGGTTCAACACCGAGCTGTTCGAGGACCTCGCCCGCGCCAAAGCCGCGGCGATCGCCTGACTCACCGCGGACTCGCCGCACCCGCTGAGCGCACCTCGCGCATGAATCGCCGCACGTCCTCATCCACCCGGATGTCGCTCGGCCGCAGCGGGCGCGACAGGTACAGCCCATCGAGCGACGTCAGTCGCGACAGCGCGACATAGGTCTGGCCCGGCGCGAAGGCGCCCGAGCCGAGATCGATGACGGCCCGGTCGTACGTCTTGCCCTGCGACTTGTGGATGGTGACCGCCCACGCGAGCCGCAGCGGGAACTGGGTGAACTCGGCCACGATCTCCCGCGTGAGCGACTTCGACGCGGGATCGTACGCGTAGCGGAACCTCTCCCACACGGCCGGTTCGACGTCGAACTCCTCGCCGTCGACCTCGACCCGCACGTTCTCGCCGGCGATACGCGTCACCGTGCCGATCGTGCCGTTGACCCAGCGCGGCGGCTCGCCGAACGACGCCGTGTCGTTCCGCAGGAACATCACCTGCGCACCGATCTTGAGCTTCAGCTCGGCGTCGGCCGGATACGCGTCGCCGCGCCCGAAATCGCCGTTGATGTCCGCCGCCGCGGTCTGCGATCGTCCCGGCAGGGCATCGAGGTGCCGTCGGTTGATGTTGTTCACGATGTCGTTGCGCGTGGCGAGCGTGATGATCGGTGTCTCGTCGGCCGTGGGGTCCGGCGGCGTGCGCGCGCCCGTGTCGTTGAGGATCTTGGCGATGTCGGCGGTGACGACGCCGTGGCGCACCGCGTTCAGCATCGCCTTGAACTCCGGATCGGCCTGACGGTGGATCTCGGCGAGCTCGCGCACGTGCAGCTGCGCGCCGTGCGATCCGATGTCGATGATCCCGTCGCCGCCGACATCGCCGACCCACACCTTGGCGTCGAAGAACCAGAACGACCGGTAGTGATCCCGGATGTAGCGCAGCTCGTCGCCGCGCGGAGGCACCGGCGCGAGCTGATACGGGTCGCCGAACATGACGATCTGCACGCCTCCGAACGGCTCACCACGGCGCCCCCGCGCCTGCCGCAGCGAGCGGTCGATGCCATCCATGAGGTCGGCATTGACCATCGAGATCTCGTCGATGACGAGGGTGTCGATGGCGTTGAGGATCTTGCGCGTGGCATCGGACTGGTCGATCTCGCTGTCGGCGATGAGACCGATCGGCAGCCGGAAGAGCGAGTGGATGGTCTGACCCTCGACGTTCAGCGCCGCAACGCCCGTCGGTGCGCAGACCGCGATCTGCTTGGACGTGTTCCACGCCAGGTGCTGCAGCAGCGTGGACTTCCCGGTGCCGGCGCGACCGGTGACGAACACGTGCTCGCGGGTGTCCTCGATGAGACGGAAGAGCGACTCCTGCTCGAGGGAGAGGGCGCGCGTGGTCACCGGTTCATGGTAGCCATGCGACGCCGCATGACGGCATCGGGCGGTCGGTCAGGCGGACTTTCCTAGACTGGGGGCGTGGAGCGGGGGGCGACGGATGCCGCACCGGAGGCGTCGCATGCGCCTCCGGCACCGGGCGCGCCCGCCAGGCGCCGATCGCGGGGCGGCAGGCTCGGGCGCGACCTGACCGTCATCATCGTGATCACCGCACTCGTGCTGGCCGGCCTCGCGGTCGCCGCCACGCTGGCCTACCGCGAGTTCTACAGCCCCTCGGCATTCGTGCGTCACTACTTGCATCTGCTGCACGACAACGACGCCGCCGGGGCGCTCGCCGTTCCCGGCGTCGCGATCGACAGCGCCGAGCTGCAGGCCGCAGGACTCGAGACACCCGACTCCGACGCCCTCCTGCGCGCGGCGGCGATGGGCTCGCTGCGCGATGTCTCGATCGTGTCGGAGGTGTCCGACGGCGAGGTCACCACGGTCATCGCGGAATACGACGCCGGCGGCGTTCCCGGCACCGTCACTTTCGAGGTCGAGCACACCGGCTGGATCGGCATCGCCCCGACCTGGGCCTTCGCCACGAGCCCCCTCGCCGTGATCGACCTGTCGGTGGAGGGGTCGATGGAGTTCGCGGTCAACGGGTTCGAGATCGACAAGAGGCAGGTCTCCCCCGACGGCGTGGACGCCGACCCCACCGCGCCGATCTCGATGCTCGTGTTCTCCCCCGGCCTCTATTCGGTCTCCGTCGACACCGCGATCGCGGCGACACCCGGGGTGGCGGTGCTCAGCGACGCCCCGCTGACCGAGGTGCCGGTCACCGTCGCAGCCGAGCCGACCGAGGAGTTCGTCGAAGTCGTGCAGGATCGCGTCGAGGACTTCCTCACGGCGTGCGCCACGCAGGAGGTGCTGCAGCCGACGGCGTGCCCGTTCGGCTACACGGTCGACGATCGCATCGTCGGTCTGCCGTCCTGGTCGATCACGGAGCAGCCCGCCGTCACGGTCGAACCCGACGGAGCGAGCTGGAAGATCCCCGCGACCGAGGCCGTCGCCCGCATCGACGTGCAGATCCAGTCGTTCTTCGACGGCAGCATCCGCGACGTCAGCGAAGAGGTGCCGTTCCTCGTCACCGGCACCATCACCGTGCTCCCCGACGGCAGCGCCTCGATCGTGGTCGGCGCCGGCTGACGTCAGGCCCTGGCACCGCCCGCGTCGGTCTCGACGAGCTCGGCGCGCCGGGCGCCGCGGCCGAGCGCGAACGTGGCACCGAGGCCGACGACCAGGAAGCCTGCCGCGGTGAGCGCCGACAGCCGGGTCCCGTCGGAGAACGCCGCTCTGGCGGCATCCGCAGCCACCCCGGACGGATCGTTCTCATCAAGCACCGCGATGGCAGCACCCGCGCTGTCGACGACCGATGAGACGATCTGATCCCGCTGCGCCTCGGGCACGCCCGCATCGTCGAGGCTGTTCGAGAGGATGCCGCCGGTGGACGTGAACAGCACCGTGCCGAGGATGGCGATGCCGAGCGCCGAGCCGACCTGGCGCGAGGTCGACTGCGTGCCCGATCCCTGCCCGGAGAGGTCGACCGGAACATCCTGCAGGATGACGCCGGTGAGCTGCGCGGTCGCGAGGCCCACCCCGATCCCGTAGACGAACAGGGCCGGCAGCAGCCATCCCCACACCGCGTCGGGAGCGATGACGACCGCGACCGCCACAACGCCGACGATCTCGGCGGCGATGCCGAACCGCACGATGACGATCGGGTCCACGCGGCCGCTGGTCGCCCCCGCGATGCCACTGGCGACGAAGGAACCGACGGCGAGCGCGAGCAGCACCAGGCCGGTCTGCAGGGCGTCGAAGCCGAGCACGAACTGCAACCACAGCGGCAGCGACAGGATGAGACCGAACTCGCCGAGCGCGATCACCAGCGCGGCGATGTTGCCGTTCGAGAACGATCGGATGCGGAACAGCGAGAACTCCAGCAGCGATGATCGCCCACGGCGACCGCGCGAGATCCCCCACGAGAGGAAGCCGACGAGTGCGAGCGCGAAGATGACGAAGGCGACCGGCACCGGTGAGATCGTCCACGGCCACGTGAAGCCGCCGAGGGTGAACGGCTCGGCGCTCGTCCACCAGCCGTAGGTGCGGCCCTCGATGAGGCCGAACACGAGTCCTCCGAACAGCAGCACCGACAGCACCGCACCGACCACGTCGATGCCCTTCGCGCGCGCCTCCTTCGATTCGGCCACCGCGAAGGCGATTCCGATGAATACGGCGATCCCGAGCGGGATGTTGATGCCGAACGCCCACCGCCACGAGAAGTCGGTGGTCAGCCACCCGCCGAGAAGCGGCCCGACGGCGGCCATGCCCCCGATCGTCGAGCCCCACACCGCGAACGCGATGCCCCGCTCGCGCCCGCGGAAGGTGGCGTTGATCACCGAGAGGGTCGTCGGCAGGATCATGGCGCCGCCGACGCCCTGCACCAGGCGGGCGAGGATGAGCAGCTCACCCGTCGGCGCGAGCGCGGCCAGCACGGACGAACCCGCGAAGACGACGACCCCGACGAGCATGAGGCGCTTGCGTCCGAAGCGGTCGGCGAGACTGCCGAACAGCAGCAGCAACGACGCGAACACCAGCGTGTACGCCTCCTGCACCCACTGCACCTCGGTCGACGAGATGCCGAGGTCCTCGACGATCGAGGGAACGGCGACGTTGACGATCGTCGAATCGACGATGATCAGCGACACCGCGACGCTGATGAAGACGAGGCCGACCCAGCGCCGACGGTAGTGATCGGTCATCGACGCAGGGCCTCCTCGGCGCGCTTGTCGCGTTCGGCGAGCTTGGCCAGACGTGCGTTGTACTCCTCGAGCTCGGCATCGCCCGAGCGATCGGCGGCGCGGTCGCGTCGACGCTGCATGCGCTCGTCGCTGCGGCTCCACTGGATCGCCAGCGTGATCGCCACCGTGAGCGTGGGGATCTCCCCCACCGACCACGCGATGCCGCCGCCGAGGTACTGGTCATCCAACGGCGGAAGGCCCCAGGTGCGCCCCATCGCGCCGTACCACTCCGAGGCCATGAGACCGGTCTGCATCATCATCGCGACGCCGAAGAACGCGTGCATCGCCATGACACCGACCAGCAGCAGCAGTCGTCCCGCATACGGCAGCCGATAGGCCACCGGGTCGACGCCGATGAGCGTGAGCGCGAAGAGATAGCCGGTGAGCAGGAAGTGCGCGACCATCCACACGTGCCCGATGTGGTCGTACAGCGCCCAGCGGAAGAGGTCGGTGTAGTAGAAGAGCCACAGCGACACCACGAACAGGCCGGCGGCGACGAAGGGGTTGGTCAGCACGCGCATGTACGGCGAGTGCACGATCCACAGAATCCACTCGCGCCCGCCGCGCGTGCCGTCGTCGCGTTTGCGGATGGCCCGTGCCGCGAGCGTCACGGGCGCTCCCGCCACCAGCAGCACCGGAATGCCCATGCTCAGCAGCATGTGGCCGAGCATGTGCACGCTGAACAGGTAATCCTGATAGGCGTTCGGGGCTCCGCACGTGACCCACACCAGCAGCAGCAGACCCGACACCCACATCACGGTGCGGTAGATCGGCCAGGCGTCGCCGCGCCGGTGCAGGCGCCACACGCCGGCGAGGTAGAAGAACAGGCCGAAGCCGGCCGCGAACGCCCACAGCACATCGATGTCCCACACCGTCAGCCAGCGGCTCGGCAGCAGTTCCGCCGGCAGCTCGTCGCCGGTGAGGTAGAACGCCGGCGACACGTCCTCCGGGATGCCGCTGTCGGTCGGCGGCGCGGTGCGGGCGAGGGCGGATGCGGCGCCGCTGGCGATGCCCATGAAGGCGAGTTCCAGGGCGATGAGCATCCAGAACACGCCGCGCGTCGCATCCGTCATGCGGTCGATGAGGCGATTGCGGTAGATCGCGCCCAGCAGGCCGATGGCCACGAGGGCGACGACCTTGACCAGCACGATGACGCCGTAGGGGGTCAGCAGGCCCCCGAGGTCTCCGATGCCGATCGCGGCGCGCACCGTTCCCGAGATCGCGACCACGATGAACGACACCAGGGCGAGCGTGGAGTAGCGCCGCATGGCCCGACGCATGGTCTCGCCGCGAACGATCGGCCGGATGAGCACCATGAGCAGCAGGCCCCCGAGCCACACGGCGGCGCCGATGATGTGCAGCACGAGGGACGACACGGCGAGGTTGTGGTTCGCCTGCTCGCCCGAGTGCCCCTGCGTGCCCATGGGCACGAGCGCGGCGAGGGCGAGGAGCGCGAGCAGGAATGACGGCGTCCACGAGCGCACCGCGAAAGCGAGCACCGTGATGATGGCGCCGAGCACGGTGGTGATCAGCCACACGCGGCCGAGTTCGGTCTCGACGAGGAAACGGCCGAGCTGGGCACCGAACTCGGGACCGAGGCTCAGCTGCGCGTTGAACGAGTCGAGGAAGACGAGGAAGCCGTTCGCGCCGGCGGCGACGGTGAACACCGCGGCCGAGACCGATGCGGCATCGAGCGCCACGTCGAACTCGCGCTCACCCGCCTTCAGCGCGTACAAGGCCACGACGAGGGTGCCGACCATGCCGGCGGCCGCGAGGTTGACCGCGAGCTTGACGACCGGGATCCCCCACCGCACCACGGGGCCCGCATCGCCGAGGATGAGGGGCGCTGCACCACCGCCGTAGGCCAGCGCCCAGACGAGTGCCAGGAGCGCGGCCGCGACGAGGATCACGGGCCCGGCGGCCCGCAGCACGCGGGGATTCACCCCCTAAGCGTAGATCGTTCCCGCTGGGGAACGACCGGAGGGGATGCCGCTCAGCGGCATCCCCTCCGGTGTGGTTCGGCGCGGTCGTTACTTGACGGCAGCCTTCAGCTTCGAGCCGGCGGTCACCTTGACGCGCTTGCCGGCGGGGATGGCGATCTCTTCGCCGGTCTGCGGGTTGCGGCCGGTGCGAGCCGAGGTCTCGACCTGCTCGAACGACAGCCATCCGGGGATCGAGACCTTGTTGCCCTTGGCCACGGCCTCCGAGACGGTGGCGAAGAGGGAGTCGAGCACGCTCGAGACGGCGGACTGGCTCTGGCCGGTCGCGCTGGCGATGCTCGCGACGAGTTCGGTCTTGGTGATGGACTTGTCAGCCATATGTGTGTCCTCCAAGGCGACGGATCGTCGCCTCTCGTTTCTTGGACCGAGCGGCGACTGCCTCCCGGCTTGGTCGGAACGACCGCCTCGAATATACCCACGAACCGCGGAATCATGCGGATTTCGGGCCTCGAGAGGGGGGTCACCCGGCGTGTCGCGGCCTCCGTGGGGCCCGTGTGACGCGTGAGACACCCTTCTCGGCTCGAGAAACACCGCGATGCGCGGTTTCTCGCGGCAATCGCGGTGTCTCACCCCGAGGGCGGTTCGAGCGTGTGCAGGGACCGCAGAGCCGCCACGACGTCGTCGTGCCACCGGCGCGCGAGCGGCAGCGCACCGGTGAACAGCGCGGTGTCGTGCGTTCCGCCGCGGTACTGCACGACGCTCGCGGCGACGCCGTCGCGTCGCAGCGCCGCGCCGTACGCGTCACCGTGGCCGCGCAGCGGATCGTACTCGGCGGTGAGGATGACCGCGCGCGGCAGCCCGCGGTGCGACGCCGCTCGTATGGGCGAGGCGAGCGGCTCGCGCGCCGCGGCGGGACGCGGCAGATACGTGCCGGCGACCGAGCGCAGCTCGCGCAGGGCGATGAGCGCCGGAATGCCGAGCGCCCACGTTGCGCGCAGGTCGAGATGGCGTCCGGTGAGGTCGACGACCGGCACCTCGAGCAGCTGCAGCCGCAGCGGGTGCCGCGCGCGGTCCCGGTTGACCAGCGTGAGGGCCGCCGCGAGTGAGCCGCCCGCGGAGGTGCCCGCGATGCCGATCCGCTCGGCGTCGATGCCCAGCTCGTCCGCGTGTGCGATGAGCCACTCCAGGCACGCGTACCCCTGCTCGACCTGGGTGGGGTACCGATGCTCGGGAGCCAGCGCGTAGTCGACGGCGATGATCGCGACGCCGGCATCGTGTGCGCGGCGCCGGAAGGCGGCATCCGTCGTGGGGTAGTCGATGCCGCCGATCCGGAACGCTCCCCCGAAGAACGCCAGCACGCCGGGCACGGGCCGTTCGTGCTGGGGCGGATGGTAGACGCGCACCCTCACGTCGGGGAATCGCGGCACCGGAACGACGTGCTCGGTGATGCGCAGCTCCGGCCCCGACGTGCCCACCGTCTCGAGCTCGGTGCGGTCCCATGCGAGGGCCGCGCGGCGGTGCTTCGCGCGGGCGGATGCCGGCCGAGACCCCGGCGCGCGTCCGAGACCGGGCCGCGTGCCGCCGGGTATCGGACGGACACCCGGGTCTCGTGGATGCAGGAAGCCGCGCACGGCGTCGCGCACCCGGTGCCACGCCTTGCCGAGCAGGTAGCGGCGATGCACGCGCAGCCGCTCCGCGAAGAAGGGATCCAGCGGCATCGTGGCCTCCTCGAGGCGGTGGACGGGAATCCTCGTCTGCGGGTGAGGCGCCCGTGGTGCCTGAGGCGTCCGTCGTGACCCGAGGTGTCCATAGTGCCCGAGGCGTCCATAGTGCCTGAGGCGTCCATAGTGCCCGAGGCGTCCATAGTGCCCGAGGCGTCCATGGCGCCTGAGGCGTCCGTTGTGACCCACCGTACGCGCTGGGAACCACTCCCCCGCGTGCACGAACTCAGGCTGGGGTCTCGCGGGAAGCCCGATTCAGGCCTTTCAGCCGCATCGAGACGCCGTCAGCCTGAGACAGGGCACACGGCGAGCGAGGAACGACCAACGGATGCGGGCGGGGACACGACCGGCGGGATCCGCCCGCGGGGATGACGAAGGCCCGGATCCAGGGGGATCCGGGCCTTCGTGAAACGCGTCTCGCTTACCAGCTCGACTTCGTCACACCGGGGAGTTCTCCACGGTGTGCCATGTCGCGGAAGCGCACGCGCGAGATGCCGAACTTCTTCAGGTGTCCGCGCGGGCGACCGTCGATGACGTCGCGGTTGCGCAGGCGCACCGGCGATGCGTTGCGGGGCAGCTTCTGCAGGCCCACGCGGGCCTCCTCACGCTGCTCGTCGGTCGAGGTCGGGTCGACGAGCTGCTTCTTCAGCTCGAGGCGCTTCGCCGCGTAGCGGTCCACGACCTCCTGGCGCTGCTTGTTGCGCGCGATCTTGCTCTTCTTGGCCATGATCAGCGCTCCTCTCGGAAATCGACGTGCTTGCGGACCACCGGGTCGTACTTCTTCAGCACGATACGGTCGGGGTTGTTGCGGCGGTTCTTGCGCGTGACGTAGGTGTATCCCGTGCCCGCGGTCGAACGCAGCTTGATGATCGGACGGACGTCCTGAGCCTTCTTCGCCATTAGAGCTTCACACCCTTCGCGACGAGGTCCTTCACAACCGACTCGATACCGCGCGCGTCGATCACCTTGATGCCCTTGGCGGACACGTTCAGGGTGACCTTACGACCGAGCGACGGAACGTAGTAGGTCTTCTTCTGCACGTTCGGGTCGAAGCGGCGCTTCGTCCGTCGGTGCGAGTGGCTGATGTTGTGACCGAAGCCGGGAACCGCTCCGGTCACCTGGCACACTGCGGCCATGGTGTCTCCTTCTGTACCGTGAAGCCGGACGGCTCCACCCAAGATCCCTTGTCTGCGCCCCGCACCGAAGACGTCCCGTTTGCGGGTCGAGCGATGGTGTGGGGTGCGAACTACGCGCTGGAGTGCGCGCAGACAAACAACCACCCTAGCACGTCGGGCGTGTCGGCTCCGACAGGGCGGCCGCTCCCCTCCCCCACCGGAAGGCGGAGACGGTCGGATCCCCCTCGATCCAGAAGCGCCACGGATACTCCGCGGTGCCGGCGACGCCGGCCACTCCCACGCGCGGACCGCGGGCGACCGCCGCGAGCGGCTCCTCGCGAAGCCACAGTCGGGCCCGTGCGCCGGCCCGCTCGTCCGGCTCGATCGCGTCGATCCCGTCGTGGACCGGATGCCGCAGGCCAACCGCGTCGCCCAGTCGACCCGGACCGCGGGCGAGGTCACGCGGTCGGCGCACGACGCCGCGACCGGCGGTACGGCGCCGGAGCGCAGCATCCTCACCGTCGACGATCTCACCGGCGCGCAGCAGGATGCCGCCGGCTCCGCCGGCGGGGGCGGCCACGACGTTGACGCACGAGTGGATGCCGTGGCTGAGGTAGATGTAGAGGTGACCCGGCTCGCCCCACATCGTGGCGTTCCGCGCCGTGGGACCCATCCGCGCGTGCGAGCCCGGATCGGGCACGTCGCCGGTTCCGAGCCCGAGATAGGCCTCAACCTCGGTGATGCGCACCACCACCCGCTCCTCGGCGACGTCGGTCACGAGCACGCCGCCGAGCAGGCGTGGCGCCACGTCCACGGCGAGCGCGCGCAGGTCCTCGCGCGCGGCGGGGCGCAGTCCGTCGCCGACCCCGCTCATCCGGGCGGCAGCCGGCACCACGACGCGTCGAACCCCGCGAGCGCCACGATCTCCGCGTTGTCGGCGAGGGAGAGGATGTGCGTCTCGACCCGCTCGGGCAGCGGGAGCAGATACCCGTCGTAGCGGTTCGAGACGACGTCGGGGGCGATGAGCACGGCCGCATACCGCCCGCTGGGCGACACGCACGTCTGGAGAACGGTGTCTTCGTTGGGCACATCCATCACGATCGCGGTCTCACCCTCGTCGTCGACGGTCGCGATCGTGGTGGCGATGGGCTGTCCGCCCTCGTCGCGCAAGGACGTCGTGCGCAGGGTGCCGCCGCCGGGAAGAGGCTCCACGTCGTTGAGGGTGCCGAGGTCTTCTGCCGAGGCGACGAGGGGCGTCTCGTCACCGGTCGAGAGGTCGAGCACCACCCATCCTTCCGGACGATCGATGACGGCCTCCGACGTGCCGGGGGTGATGCCGGCGATCGCGTTCGCCAGTCCGAACGAGGCCGGGTTCTCCCCCGTCGGCCCGGTGAGCGTCAGGGCGCTGTCGAACCCGACGAACAGCACGCTGTCGGTGTCGGGCACGAACGACCACGAATCGACGCGCGCGTCGCTCCCCTCGACGGCGACCTGCACGGGCGCCTCCTCGGCGGCGGAGTCGTCGACCGATGCCGTGAACAGCGCACTCTCGAGGGCGCCGTCGGTGCCGACCGCCGCGTCGGTGAAGAGGTAGCCGATCCGATCGCCCCGGTCGGCGGCCTGCAGGTCGGAGATCGTGCCCTCGCCCGGCAGGGCCAGCGTGCGCTCGTTCTGCCCATCGTGGTCGGTGACGATCAGCTGCGACTGATCGTTCTCATCCCGCACCGAGAACACCAGGTGGTCGGCGGTGATGCGGAAGTCCTCGATCGCGGGGTGCGTGAACACCGGGATCGCCTGCTCGCCGTCGAGGTCGGTGACGAAGACCGTGTCGCCGTTCTCGCCGCCGCGCTGCAGCAGGAACAGGTCGATGCCGGGGGTCGTGAAGGTTTCGGTGAGGGTCGAGGTGGCTCCGCCCCCCAGCCCGGTCACGTCGTCGATCGTCACGGTGTACTCGGTCTCATCCCACAGTGGCAGGGTGAACCGCACCCCGACGCTGCGCCCCGAGGTGTCCACCGCGAACGGGACTGCCGGGGTGATCGTCACCTGCGAGGCGTCGACTTCCTGCAGCGACTGGGTCGTCGTGAAGATGACGCGGGTGCCGGATGCTTCCACGGCGGCCTCGGGATCCACCGCGACGTCGGTCGCACGCGGCCCCTGGGCGACGCTCACGGCGGCGCCGACGGCGGCGAGCACCACGAGGGTCGCCACGACGATCGCGAAGACGGCCACGAAGCCGAGCGGGCGCCGACGCGCGGCCTCAGGCCTGTCAGTACTCATACGGGTCCTCGGGCTCGTCGATCGCAGACACCTCGGCCGCATCGACCGTCAGCGTGCCGTCGCTCGCGGCCCGCACGGTGCCGGAGACCTCGACCCATTGCCCCGCCTCGGGTGCCGCCTCCCCGGAGGCGATCGGCACGCTGGCCGGCTGCGCGTCGATGACGCAGTGGGTGATGACCAGGCGGGTCAGGCCGAACCCGTCGTCGGTCGGGGCGACGAACCCGGTGAGGGTGACCTCCTGGCCGTCGAAGGTCTCCGGCGAGGTGGAGGTCGCGAACACCGTCGCCCACTCGCCGATGCCGAACGTGGAGGTGTCGCCGGATGCGGCGAGGGTCACCGCATCCTGACCCGCGAACAGCGGGGTGACGCCGACGTCGCGCGCGAGGGCCATCTCGGCCGACAGCGAGGTGGCGGGAAGGACGAGGGCCAGCAGCACGACCCCCGAGGCGATGGCGCCGCCGGTGATCGACGCGGCGAGGGCGAGCGGATGCGCGTGGTGGGCGTGCCCAGGGGGACCAGCGTCGTGCGAAGCGGCGTCGGACGGATGCGGCTCGTCGGGCGTGACACCCTCACGGGGCGGCGCCGCTGCGACCGACGCGCTCGCGGCGGCCTCGCGAGCCGCGCGGGCTTGCGCACGCGAGGTCGGACGCGCGTCGGTTTCCTGGAGGGTCGAGACGCCGGAAGCATCGGGCCCTGCGCTCGCGTCCGGCTCCTGCTCCGGAGCGCGCCGGCGTGGTCCCGGGGCAGGCGCGGACGGCGGCGGACCGTGCTCGTGCCCGTGCTCAGCTTCGGCCCCCAAGGGGAGCGCGAACGAGGCGACCGCCCCGACGAGCAGGAGCACCGCCATCGACACCGCGAACCACGACGAGTCGGGGTTGATGTAGAGGTCGAGGTCGCCGGTGAGGGCGAGCGAGACGGTGACCACGGCGATGATCGCCGCGAGTCCGACACCGAGCCAGCGCGTGCCGAGCGCTCCGAGGTCACGCAAAGAGGTTCACCCCCGTCGCGATGGCGAATGCGCTGAGAACGACCACGACGACCACGCCGGCGAGGGTGCGGGTGGTGAAGGTGGTGCGCAGCAGCGCGAGCATCTTGACGTCGACGAGCGGCCCGACCAGCAGGAACGCGACGATGGACCCCGGAGTGAAGGTGGAGGCGAACGACAGCGCGAAGAACGAGTCGACGTTGGAGCAGATCGACACCACCGTCGCCAGCGCGATCATCGCGACGATCGACAGGGCGGGGTCGGATCCGATCGCCAGCAGCGTCTCTCGCGGCACGAGCACCTGCACCGCCCCGGCGATCGCGGAGCCGATGATGAGGGCGGGCATCACCGCCCGCAGCTCCACGACGAACTGCGCGAGGCTGCGGCGGACGCGTCCGCCCGGCTCGTGCGCGACCAGTTCGCAGGTCTCGCGGAAGCGCTCCGTGAGCAGGCCGTCGGGGTCGCGGTGCAGGCTGTACAGCCATCCGATGAGGTTCGCGATGAGGTAGCCGCCGACCAGGCGGGCGATGAGGATGCCGTCGTCGAATCCGAACGCGGCGTGCGTCGTGATGATGACGATCGGGTTCACGATCGGCGCCGCGATGAGGAAGGTCATCGTCTCGGGCACGCTGAATCCGCGCATCAGAAGCCCGCGCGCGAACGGCACATTCCCGCACTCGCATACGGGGATGAGCATCCCGAGCAGCGACAGAACGGCGCGGCGGGCCCACGCCGCGCGCGGGAGCCACCGCTCGATGACGCCGGGCGGCACCCACACCTGCACCACGATCGAGAGCACGACGCCCAGGGCGATGAACGGCAGCGACTCGATCAGCACGCTGATCGCGAGGGTCAGCCCGTCTTGCGCGCGCGTGGAGAGCGAGAGCGGGTAGAGCGACGGCAGCAGCAGGTCGATGGCGAACAGCGCCAGCACCACAGCAACGCCGGCTCCCGCCCACACCAGCGCGCGGGCGGTCGACGACGGCTCGTGGAGGGTCTCCGAGCGGCGGCGCGTGTCAGTCGACGGCACGCTCGTTCGCCTGGGCGGCCGTGCATGCGGCGCACAGGCCGAAGATGTCGACGATGTGCTCGGCCTGGGTGAAGCCGTGCTGCGAGGCGGTCGCGTGAGCCCACGTCTCGACGTCGCTCGCGGCGATCTCGACGGTCAGCCCGCAGGATCGACAGATCAGGTGATGGTGATGGCCCTGCGATTCGCAGGCGCGGTAGAGATTCTCTCCTTCGGGGCTCTGCAGGGAATCGGCCTCGCCCTTGGCGGCCAGGCCCGCGAGTGCTCGGTAGACGGTGGCCAGCCCGATGCCCGTGTTCTCCTCACGAAGGTGAGCGTGCAGCGCCTGGGCGCTGACGAATCCGGGGGAATCTCCGAGCGCCTCACGCACGCGCTCGCGCTGCCAGGTGTTGCGCTCGACCATGCCGCGAGTCTACCCGCGGCGCCTGGGCAAGCCCCGGGCGATTCTTATGCGAACCGTTCGCGGGTGACGCGGCCCCGCCGGCGGCCGACGACGCGACAGACGAGATAGATGACGAACGAGATGGTGGTGATGTAGGGGCTCACCGGCAGGGTGCCCGCGATCGCCAGCAGGATGCCGCCGACGGCCGAGACGAACCCGAAGACGGCCGACAGCACCGGCACGGCGAGCGAGCCGGAGGCCACGCGCATCGCGGCGGCGGCGGGAGTGACCAGCAGCGCCATCACCAGGAGCGCGCCGATGATGTGCACCGCGACGGCGACGATGAGCCCGAGCAGGAGCATGAAGCCGAGCGAGACGGCCGTCGTGGGCACGCCCCGCGCGGCGGCGGCCTGCGGGTCGAGGGAGTCGAATCGCAGGGGGCGCCAGATGAGCAGCAGGCCGAGCATCACGAGGGCCCCGATGCCGATGAGCCAGCCGAGCTGATCGGACTGCACGGAGACGATCTGACCGGTGAGCAGGCTGAACCGATTCGCGCTGCGGCCGCTGTAGAGCGACAGGAAGAGGATGCCGAGGCCGAGGCCGAAGGGCATGAGCACGCCGATGATGGAGTTGCGGTCGCGCGCGCGGGCGCCGAGCCATCCGATCAGCGCCGCAGCCACGAGGGATCCCACGATCGACCCCGTGACCACATCGAGGCCGATGAGAAGGAACGCGGCGGCCCCGGCGAAGGACAGTTCGCTGATGCCGTGCACGGCGAAGGCCATGTCGCGCTGGATGACGAACACGCCGATCAGGCCGCCGACGAGCCCCAGCACGGCGCCGGCGACGACGGAGTTCCACACCAGCTCGAGGATCTGCCCGTAGTACGGCAGCCCGCCGAACATCGCGTCCCACACGTCAGCCCAGTTCATGCGCCGACCTCGTCGTGGTGGTGGTGGTGCTCTTCGGCGTCGGGCGCGCCCACGACGACGAGGCGTCCGCCGGCCTTGAGCACGTAGACGGGGGCGCCGTAGAGGCGGGTCAGGGTGGCCGACTCGAGCACCTCGTCGGGGCGGCCGAGCGAGAAGCGGCCGTTCGCGATGTAGAGGATGCGGTCGACGCGATCGAGCACCGGGTTGATGTCGTGGGTGACGAAGAGCACGGCTGCGTCGGTGGCGCGACGATGCCGGTCGATGAGACCGATCACCGCGCGCTGGTTGGCGAGGTCGAGGCTGGTGAGGGGCTCATCGCACAGCAGGAGGGGCGGATCGTCGGCGAGCGCCTGTCCGACCCGGAGGCGCTGCTGCTCGCCGCCGGAGAGCTCCCCGACGCGACGGTCGGCGTAGTCTCCTGCGCCGACGGCCTCGAGGAGGCGGTCGACGCGAGCACGGTCACCGCGTCGGGGGAGCGGGAACCCGAACCGATGGCCGTCGACGCCGAGGGCGACGAGGTCGCGGGCGCGCAGGGCGGTCTCGGGCGGCAGGGGACGCTGCTGCGGGATGTATCCGATCCGGCGATTGCCGGCCCCGCGCACCTGCTCACCGAGCGCGGTCACACTGCCCTCGCTCAGCTGCTCGAGGCCGAGAATCGCCCGCAGCAGGGTGGTCTTGCCCGAGCCGCTCGGCCCGAGCACGGCGATCAGCTCGCCGGGCTGCACCTCGAGGTCGAGCCCCGCCCACAGTTCGCGGCCGTCGCGCCGCAGCGCCGCGCCGCGGATCTGGAGCGGAGGCGTCACTCCGTCAGCGCGTCGGCCATCGCCGCGACGTTCGCCTGCATCCACGAGACATAAGTCTCCCCCTCCGGGAGGGTTTCGGAGAATTCGAGGACCGGAATGCCCTGCGCGTCAGCCTCGTCGATGATCTGCTTGGTCTCGGCACCGCCGGTCTGGGCGTTGACGATGACGAGACGCACATCGCCCGACTCGAGGAGCGTGAGGGATTCCAGGAGGGTCGCGGGAGCGACATCCTGACCCTCTTCGACCGCCTCCGTGAAGGCCTCGGGGGCGACGTTGACGAGGCCCGCGTCCGACGACAGGTAGAGCGGAACCGGCTCGGTCACGAAGATCTCGTCGCCCTCGTGATCGGTCGCGACGGCGGCGAGGTCGTCTTCGATGGTCGCGATCTCTTCGACGAAAGCGGCGAGGTTGGCCTCGTACGTCTCCGCCTGCTCCGGGTCGTGCTCGCTGAGCTCCTCGGCGATCGCCTCGGCGACGTGCTCCATCGTGTGAGGGTCGTACCAGACGTGCTCGTTGAAGCCCTCGATGTGCTCGTGCTCGTGCTCTTCCTCTTCGGCCGCTTCCTCCTCGGCCTCCTCCTCTTCGGAGTGGTCGTGCTCGGCCTCTTCGCCGGGGTAGTCGTGCGAGTACTCGACCGCGGTGATGACGTGCGCTTCCGATCCGCTCGATTCGATCATCGCGTCGACGAACGCGTCGTATCCGCCGCCGTTCTCGATGACGATGTCGGCCTCGCTGACGACCAGCTGGTCCTGCGCGCTGCCCTCGTACTCGTGCGGGTCCTGTGCGGAGCTGTCGATGATCGAGGTGACGGTGACCGCGTCTCCCCCGATCTGCTGGGCGATCTGCCCGTAGACGTTGGTCGAGGCGACGACGGTGATCGTGTCGTCGCTGTCGGCGGCCGGCTCGGTGGCCGCGGAGCCGCATCCGGCCAGCACGAGGACGGTGCCGGCTGCGATACCGACGGAGGGCAGGATTCGGGAGTCGCGCATGGGGAGATCCTACGCCTACTGATAATCGTTCCCAAAATCATGAGCAAGAGCCCGCCATTCATGCTCCCCCGCTCACCCTCGCGCGGTTCACCTGTCACTGGATGCCGCATCCCCACACCACAGCGACAACGAGCGGCAACCGAACGCCCGGTCGTGGGCGCCCGGACGCGAAACGGCGGCTACTCGACGAGGAGGGCGGGCTCCTCGAGGACGGCGGCGATGTCGGCGATGAAGCGGGAGACCTGGTCGCCGTCGACGACACGGTGGTCGAACGAACCCGACACGGTCGTGACCCACCGGGGCCGCACCTCGCCGTCGACCACCCACGGCTTCTGCCGGATGGCGCCGAGGGCGACGATGCCGACCTCACCCGGGTTGATGATCGGCGTTCCGGCGTCGACCCCGAAAACGCCGATGTTCGTGATCGTGATCGTGCCGTTCTGCTGGTCGGCCGGGGTCGTCTTGCCCTCGCGCGCCGTGAGCGTCAGCTTCTCGAGCGCCTTCGCCGTCTCGCGCACCGACAGCGCCTGCGCGTCCTTGATGTTGGGGACCAGCAGCCCGCGCGGCGTCGCCGCCGCGATGCCGAGGTTCACGAAGTGACGCACGCGGATCTGGGCGCCCTCCTCAGTGTCGACCCACGCGGCGTTCACCATCGGGGTGCGGCGCACAGCCCACACCACGGCGCGGGCCATGATCAGCAGCGGCGACACCTTGGTGTCGGCGAACTCGGGCGAGGCCTTGAGGCGCTTGACGAGCTCCATCGTTCGCGTCGCGTCGACGTCGACCCACACCGACACGTGCGGGGCGGTGTAGGCCGAGCGCACCATGCCGCTCGCCGTCGCCTTGCGCACCCCGCGCACCGGGATGGTCTCCTCGCGGTCATGCGCCGGCGACACCGCGGCGGTCGTGGCCGGCGGTGCGGGGGCGGCGACCGGGATCGTCTCCTCGCGCACCTCGCCCCACGCGGGCGTCTCGATGTTGCGGAAGACGCTCGCCTGCGAGGCGTGCGCCACGACGTCGTCGCGGGTCACCTCGCCGGCAGCGCCGGTCGGGGTCACGGCCGAGAGGTCGACCCCGAGGTCGCGGGCGAGCTTGCGGATGGGGGGCTTGGCCACCGCGCCGACCGACGACGTGATGCGCTCCGCGGCCGACACCGGGGGCTTCCGACGCCGGGACTGGACCGGGCCGCCGGAGCCGTAGCCGACGAGGACCGATCCCGATCCGTCCGGTTCCGGGGCCTCGGCGGCCTCCCCGTGCTCCGATCGACCGACGGTGGTGTCGGCGCCGGAGGCGGCATCCGCAATGGTGATGATTGCCGCACCCACCTCGACGGTGTCGCCCTCGGCGACGAGCAGATCACCGACGGTGCCGGCGAACGGCGAGGGGAGCTCGACGAGCGACTTGGCCGTCTCGATCTCGACGATCACATCGTTGACGGCGATCTCGTCGCCGGGAGAGACCCGCCATGAGACGATCTCGGCCTCGGTGAGACCCTCCCCGACGTCGGGGAGGACGAATGTCTGCGTGCTCATGGCGTTCCTCTGCTGGGGCGGGTCAGTAGGCGAGGGCGCGGTCGACGGCCTCGAGGATGCGGTCGGGATCGGGCAGGTAGACGCCTTCGAGCTTGGCCGCGGGGAAGGGCGTGTCGAAACCCGACACGCGCAGCACCGGCGCCTCGAGAGCGTAGAACGCCTTCTCGGTCACCGTCGCCGCGATCTCCGATCCGAGGCTGACGAACCCGGGCGCCTCCTGCGCGTAGACCATGCGGCCGGTGCGCCGCACCGAGTCGAGGAGGGGGCCGTAGTCGACCGGCGAGAGCGAGCGCACGTCGACCACTTCGCAGCTGGTCCCCTCGGACTCCGCAAGAGCGGCCGCCTGCAGGAGGGTCGTCACCATGGCGCCGTGACCGACGAGGGTGACGTCGGTGCCGCGCCGCACGACACGGGAGGCATGCAACGGCACGGCCGGGGCCGTGAGATCGACCTCGCCCTTCTGCCAGTAGCGTGCCTTCGGCTCGAGGAAGACGACGGGATCGGGCGATTCGATCGCCTCCTGGATCATCCAGTACGCGTCGTTCGGCGTCGACGGGCTCACCACGCGCAGCCCGGGCGTGTGGGCGAAGTAGGTTTCGGGCGATTCCTGGTGGTGCTCGACCGCGCCGATGTGTCCGCCGTAGGGGATGCGGATCACGACGGGCATCTGCACGGCGCCCTCGTGGCGGTTGGTGATCTTCGCCAGCTGCGTCGTGATCTGATCGAACGCCGGGAAGACGAACCCGTCGAACTGGATCTCGATCACCGGGCGGAATCCGCCCATCGCCAGGCCGATCGCGGTGCCGACGATGCCGGACTCGGCGAGCGGGGTGTCGAGCACGCGACGCTCGCCGAACTCGGCCTGCAGGCCCTCCGTCACGCGGAAGACGCCCCCGAGTCGGCCGATGTCCTCGCCCATGAGCAGCACGCGATCGCTCGCGGACATCGCGGCGCGCAGGCCGGCGTTGAGGGCCTTCGCGATCGGCATGACCGCGGTGGCCTCGCTCGCCGCGGCGCTTGCCGTGGGCGTCGCCGTGGCGGCATCCGTGCTCATCGCGTCTCCCCCTCGAACGTCGCTTCGTAGGCCGCCAGCCACGCACGCTGCTCATCGATCAGCGGATGCGGGGCGGAGTACACGTGGGCGAACATGGCCTCGGCTTCTATGCCGCCGAGAGCATTCGTGCGCACGCGGGCGTCGTCGGCCACCGCCCGCGACTCGGCCTCGACGTCGGCGAAGAACGCCGCGGACGCGCCGCGGCCCTCGAGGTAGGCGCGCATGCGGGCGATCGGGTCGCGCCGCGCCCACGACTGCTCCTCGTCGGACGTGCGGTACTTGGTGGGGTCGTCGCTCGTGGTGTGCGCGCCCATCCGGTAGGTGAGCGCCTCGATCGCACGCGGACCGTCGCCGCCGCGCGCCTCGTCGAGGGCCCGGCGCGTGACCGCGTAGCTGGCGAGCACGTCGTTGCCGTCGACCTGCACGCTGGGGATGCCGTATCCCGTGCCGCGCTGGACGAGCGGGGCGCGCGACTGCGTCGCGACGGGCACCGAGATGGCCCAGTGGTTGTTCTGCAGGAAGAAGACCTCGGGCGTGCGGTAGCTCGCGGCGAAGACCATCGCCTCGTGCACGTCGCCCTGGCTGGAGGCACCGTCGCCGTAGTAGACGATCACCGCCGCGTCGCGGTCGGGGTCTCCGGTGCCGCTTCGACCGTCGAAGACCATGCCCATGGCCAGTCCGGTCGCGTGCAGCGCCTGCGCGCCGAGCACGAGCGTGTAGATGTGGGTGTTGCCGTTCTTGGGGTCGGCCGGATCCCATCCGCCGTGTGTGAGACCCCGCATGAGACGGATGATGTCGACGGGGTCCACTCCGCGTATGCGGCAGACGGCATGCTCCCGGTAGGAGGGGAACAGATGGTCCTGCGCGCGGGCGGCCCGAGCGGATCCCACCTGAGCGGCCTCCTGCCCGAAGCTCGGCGGCCACAGCGCGAGCTGACCCTGACGCTGCAGGTGCGTCGCCTGCTGATCGAAGGCTCGGATCACCGCCATGTCGCGATAGAAGGTCTCGAGATCGGCGTCGTCGAGCGCTTCGATGTAGGGCAGATAGGCCTCGGCGGCGGCGCTCGGGGAGAGCGAGCCGTCGGCGTCGAGGAGACGTACGACGTCGGAATGTTCGGACGTGCCGTTTGCGGGCGCTTCGGGCGGGGTCACCGTTCTACGCTAGCCCGCCGTCCGGGGTGGTCCGCTGGGAGATCATGCACAACGGATTCCGCTATGCGTAGGACCTTGTCCACAGATTCCTCTTCGCCGACGGAGATCCGGATGCCGTCACCGGCGAAGGGCCGCACGATGAGGCCTGCTGCCTCGAACGCCGCCGCGATCGTCATCGACGCGTCACCGGCAGGGAGCCACACGAAGTTTCCCTGTGCCTGCGGAATCCGCCACCCCACCTCGCGCAGCTGTGCGGCCAGGCGATCCCGCCGTTCCCCGATCACGGCGACACGCGCTCGGAGCTCGTCCTCCAGCTCGAGGCTCGCGATCGCCGCGACTTCGGACTGCCCGGTCACCGACAGCGGAATCGCGGTGCTGCGGGCCGCATCGAGCACCCGGGGGTGGCCGAGGGCGTACCCGACCCGGAGTCCCGCGAGACCGAAGGCCTTGGAGAACGTGCGGCAGACCACGACGTTGGGCCGCTCGGTCGCGAGCACACGCGTGCCGTCGACCGCGTCGGGGTCGGTCACGAACTCGGCGTAGGCCTCGTCGAGGATGATGAGCAGGTCATCGGGCACCCGCGCGACGAACGCGTCGAACTCGGCCTGGGTGACGACCGGTCCGGTGGGGTTGTTCGGCGAGCAGACGAGCACGGCTCGCGTGCGGTCGGTGACGGCCGCCGCCATCGCGTCGAGGTCGTGACGGGCGTCGTCGGTCAGGGGAACCTGCACCCCGGTCGCCCCGGCGAGCACCGTCAGCCAGGGATAGGCCTCGAAGGAGCGCCACGCGTAGATCACCTCGTCGCCCGGAGTGGAGACGGCCTGCACCAGCTGGGCCAGGATCGACACGCTGCCGGCACCGATGTGCACGCGCGAGACATCGACGTCGTAGCGTGCGGCGAGGCGCTCGCGCAGCAGGGTCGCCGCTGCGTCGGGATAGCGGTTGACCCCGACGGACTCCCGCAGCACCTCGACGACCCCCGGGAGGGGATCGAACGGGTTCTCGTTGCTGGAGAGCTTGTAGGCGTCGGCCCCCGCCTGGCGCCCCTGCTTGTAGGGGGGCAGCGCCGCGATGTCGGCGCGCACGCGCACGGGGATGTCGGATCCGTCGGTCACGGCCCGAGTCTACGACTCGCGCACTGTCGCACCGAGGTGCGCGCGTGGGAGACTGTCGCCACTATGGGCTTCCTGCTTCGAGTCGTCGTCAACGCGTTCGCCATCTGGATCGTCACCCTCATTCCGGTGCTCGGTGTGAGCGTCATCCCCTTCGAGCCGGGCGAGACGCTGCAGCTGGTGCTCACCCTGCTCCTGGTCGCGGCGATCTTCGCGCTCGTGAACACGCTCATCGGCACCGTGATCAAGGTGCTCGCCTTCCCCATCTACATCCTCACGCTCGGCCTGATCGGCCTGGTGATCAACGGTTTCCTCCTGTGGCTGACCGCCTGGATCACGGGATTCTGGAATTTCGGCCTGCGGGTCGAGGACTTCTGGTGGGGGATCGTGGCGGCCATCGTCATCTCGCTCATCAACTGGATTGCGGGCATCATCCTGCGCCCTCGCGACAAGGGCTGAGCCGACCGCGGCTCACTGTCCGCCGCCTCCCGCGGACCGGTCGGAGCGGCGGTGGGCGGTGTACTCGAACACCTCGACGCCGTCTGCCTCGGCCAGCGCATCGACCAGGTCGTGCACGCCGTCCACGCGCGGATCGTCGCTCTGATCGATCAACGCCGCCGTCTCGGCGTAGGCGGACATGTGATGCGCGGGCATCGTGAGGTCGTCGATTCCCGCGTCGGGATCGGCGCTGCGTTCGACCACGACGCTTCCGGGTGCGCCCACCGCCTGCGCGTGGCCCCCGCCCGACAGCGCCGCCACCGGATCATCGGTGTGCCGCACGGTGACCGCCAGCACGTCGTCGCCGAGGTCGGCGTGCACGGGGGAGCCGAAGGTCATGACGGTGCGCACGTCGTAGGTGCCCTCGAGCGCCAGGTGCGAGGTGACCATGGCGGCCTGGGAGTGCGCGGCCGTGTGCACGACGTCTCCCGGCCGGATGCCGGCGTCTCCCATCGCGGCGATGGTCGCGTCGTACGAGGCCGACCGCTGCCGACTGTAGAGCTGCAGGTTGGAACGGTTGTCGAAGGGCTGGGTGCCGCCGAGCTGCGACGACCGCGTGCCCGCGACGTAGACGACATACTGCGCGGGTGCACCGGTGAACGTGTACTTCTCGATGCGCACCTGCGCGGCCCCGGCCGGCATCCGCGCGGCGATGTCGGCGAATGACCGCGGCGCCGGCAGCGACGACGCCGCGGTGCGACGCACGGCCACCGACGCCGGGGCTCCGGTGAGGCGGGCGGATGCCGGCACCCGGCCGGCGCCGGTGCCGTGCACGCCCGCGGCGAGGCCGCCGACGAACAGCCCGGCCGCCCCGAAGGGACTCAGCAGCGCGCCGGTGGTCTGGGCCTGCGCCACCAGATCGCTCGGCCACGTGAGCGTGTGACGCATGAGGAGCATCGCGGCGCCGAACCCCGCGTCGGGGTGGTCGCCGTGCAGGGCCGTCAGGCGACGCTGGATAAGACCGGCTCGCAGGTCGTCGCCCGCCAGCTCCGCCGCGCGGCGCTCCGCCCACAGTTCGACGGACTCGTACACGGCCGCGGCATCGCGGAGTGATCGCGCGACTTCGGCGGCCGTCTCGCGCCGCTCCGCGGTGCGCATCCGGAGCGCCTCGATCTCCGCCCCGAGACGCTGAGACGTTGCCGGGCCCAGCATCAGATCGTCGGCGGCGAGCATCAGGTAGCGATCAACGTCGTCGAGGTCGGCGTGCAGCACGTCGAAACCGCGCGCAGCGTGACGGAGGGTGTCGGTGTCGACGGCGACGGCGCCGCCGGCGGAGATGTCGAGGTCGTCGCTCATCGCTCACTCATCCCCACGCCGCCTCGTCCTGCAGTCGCATCGCCTGCCGGGCCGCGTCATCGCGCAGCACCTCGGCCTGTGCGGCCGCGCCGGCGACGTCGTCGCACCAGCGTTGCGCGGCATCACGGAACTCCCGACCCCCGCGGGAGCGCCACGACGTCGCCTCGGCAAGCCGCACGGCGTCGGTCTCGACCTGCCGCAGGCGGTCGACCGCGAGCGCGAGACGCCGCTCCGCGCGCTCGGCCGCCGCCACGTCGGCGCCCGAGATGGTCGAGGCGGGGGAGGGGAACGTGAAGAGCATGCGTCCAGGATGCGGCCGCGTCCGGCCTCGGTCGCAGCCGCGACAGCGAGCCTGAGGACGGAGGCGGGACGGGTGCGACCTGTGCAGGGGGAGAGCGACCGGGCGGCATCCGCCTCTTGCGCGAAGCGCATCCGGTGCACGCACAATGGGGATCATGAGCGCGAACGAGTTCGAACCGTTCCGCGTCGTCTTCGTCTGCACCGGCAACATCTGCCGCTCCCCGATGGCCGATGTCGTCTTCCGCTGGTTCGCGGATTCGGCCGGAATGAGTGATCGTGTGGTCTCGACGAGCGCGGGAACCGGGGAGTGGCACGTCGGCGAGCGAGCCGACCACCGCACGCTGGAAGCCCTGGAACGCAAGGGCTATGACGGATCGCGGCACCGTGCCCGACAGTTCACCCGCGAGGACTTCGAGCGGAACGACCTGATCGTCGCGCTCGACCGCAGCCACGAGCGCATCCTGCACGAGTGGGCGCGCACCGAGGGCGACACCGACAAGCTCGCGCTGCTGATGTCGTTCGAGACGGATGCGCCGACTCTCGACGTGCCCGACCCGTACTACGCCGGCCCCGGGATGTTCGACGACGTGCTGACTATGATCGAGGGTGCGAGCCGGGCGCTCTTCCGGCAGCTCGAACCCGCCATCAGACCGGCGTCCTGACGCCGGTCCCCTCACGCGCGACGACGGGAGTCTCCGGTGACCTCTCTGCCCGACCAGCCCCTCAGCCCGCTCGACGGCCGCTACCGCGCCGTCGTGGCCCCGCTCTCCGATTTCCTCTCCGAGGCGGGCCTGAATCGCGCGCGCGTCGAGGTGGAGGTGGAGTGGCTGCTCGCCCTCACCGACCGTTCGCTGTTCGGAACGTCACCCCTGGATGAGGAGGCCAAGCGCAGCCTGCGCGCGCTCTACACCGATTTCGGGGCCGAGGAGATCGCCTGGCTCGGCGAGAAGGAACGGGTCACCCGTCACGACGTGAAGGCCGTCGAATACCTCGTTCGCGACCGACTCGACCGACTCGATCTCGGCGGCATCGCCGAGCTCACGCACTTCGCCTGCACGAGCGAGGACATCAACTCCACCGCCTATGCCCTGACCGTGCAGCGCGCGGTGACGCAGGTGTGGGTGCCCAAGCTGCGCGCGGTGATCACGAAGCTCGAGGCTCTCGCGGTCGAGCACCGCGACGCGGCGATGCTCTCGCGCACCCACGGCCAGCCGGCCACCCCGACCACGATGGGCAAGGAGCTCGCCGTGTTCGCGTGGCGCCTCGCGCGGGTCGCGGATCAGATCACCGGCGGCGACTTCCTCGCGAAGTTCTCCGGTGCGACGGGCACGTGGTCCGCGCACCTGGCCGCCGAGCCCGACGTCGACTGGCCGGAGCTGTCACGTTCGTTCATCGAGGGCCTCGGCATCGGCTTCAACGTTCTCACCACGCAGATCGAGTCGCACGACTGGCAGGTCGAGCTCTACGACCGCGTGCGACACGCGGGCGGCATCCTCCACAATCTCGCGACCGACGCATGGAGCTACATCTCGCTCGGCTTCTTCGCGCAGATCCCGGTCGCCGGGGCGACCGGCTCCTCGACGATGCCGCACAAGATCAACCCGATCCGCTTCGAGAACGCCGAGGCGAATCTCGAGATCTCCGGTGGTCTGTTCGGCACCCTCGCCCAGACCCTCGTGACCAGCCGCATGCAGCGCGACCTCACCGATTCGACCACGCAGCGCAACATCGGCGTCGCGTTCGGTCACTCGCTGCTCGCCCTCGACAACCTCGAGCGCGGGCTCGGCGAGATCTCGCTGTCGCAGCACGTGCTGGATGCCGATCTCGACGCCAACTGGGAGGTGCTGGCCGAGGCGATCCAGACCGTCGTGCGCGCCGAGATCACCGCTGGGCGATCCCAGATCTCCGACCCCTACGCGCTGCTCAAGGAGCTCACGCGCGGGCGTCGCGTGGGCGCGACGGAACTGGCCGAGTTCGTGCGGGGTCTCGACATCGGGGATGACGCCAAGGAGCGCCTGATCGCGCTCACCCCGGGCGGCTACACCGGGCTCGCGTCATCCCTCGTCGATACGCTCGCGTAGACCGCTCAGGAGGAGGTGGGGGACTCGTCGCCCGCGGAGTCGACCTCGTCGGGGAGGAGTACCGGGCGATCGATCGGCTTCTCCATCTCGGCCGGATCGACCGCGAGCAGCAGCAGGGCGACGATGAGAAGCGTCGCGATGAAGCTCACCCCCGCCACCACGAGCGCGACGACGATCGCGCGCTGATGGTCCTCTGCCGGAAGCGCCTGGAAGAATCCCATCGCCACGAGCGCGACGATCCCGGCGAACGCGGCGGCGGCGAAGGCGAGCCCGAGAAGCTGAACGGGCTTGAGCAGGTCGCGGCGGGTGGGCTTGTCGGTCACGCGTCGGCGCCCCTCTGTTCTGCAGCGCCCTGTTCGGCAGCGCCCTGCTCGGCGGTGTCGGATCCGGCCGTCTCGGCGGGCGCAGTCTTGGGCCGCGGGCTGGCTCCGGCGATGCCGAGGTACACCGCGACGATGGCGGTGTAGAAGCCCAGCACGCCGACGGCGATGATGGTGCCGGTCAGCTCGAACGTGCCGGCCTCCTCGATCGTGTAGCTGAGCGAATACTCCGGCGACACGATCAGCGTCGCTGCGGCGAACACGAGGGTGAGCGCGCCGATGACGACGCCGTCGCGGGATTCAGTGCGTGTGGGGATGCTGCCGACACCGCCGCGCATGCCGCGGATACCCGCGATGAGCTCGGTCGCTCCCGTGAGGACCGCCCACGCGATCACGATGACGAAGAAGAGCGTCGTGGTGCGCCACGGCGGCAGGCCGGCGGCCATGCCGGCGGCGGCCGAGATCAGCCCGAGGAGCACCGCGGGCCACCGGGCGCCGACCGGGTACACCAGCCACGCCGCGGCGAGGTGCACGAGGGCGGTGGCGAGGGCGAACCCGCTGAAGACGGCGAGGCCCACGGCGGCCGAGTGGTCGCTCGAGAAGGTGATCATCACCGCGGCGATCGCCGCGAAGACCGCACGTGCGACCTGGACGTGGCGCACGTCGAAGGCGCGCGAAGACGGAGATGAAGTCACGATGGTTCCTGTGGAGGTGGTCCTGACGGACAGGACGGATGCGTCCAGTTTAGGTCGTCGCCCCTGTGCGGGTACTCCACGCCCGTCCGGGACGCATCAGTCCTGCCCGATCCCGCGCAGCCAGCGCCGCAGGAGATCCTCGAGTCGCGCGCGCTCCTGTTCATCCAGCGCGGCGAGCAGACGGTGCTCGTTGCGCATGTGTGCACCGAACGCGTCGTCGATCACGCGACGGCCGGCATCAGTGAGCGCGACGACCCGCCCACGCCCGTCCGACTCGCTCGTGCGCCGAGCGACAAGGCCCGCCGCCTCGAGGCGGTCGAGACGCTTGGTGACCGCACCGGTTGTGACCATGGTGTGGCGCGCCAGCTCGCCAGGAGCGAGCTGGAAAGGTTCGCCACCACGACGCAGGGTCGCGAGGATGTCGAAGTCGCCCTCGCCGAGGCCGTGTTGCTCGTAGACCGCGATCAGGTCGCGTCGCAACGCGTCTGACAAACGGTGGAGTCGCCCGAAGATCCCCTGCGGCGACACGTCGAGGTCGGGCCGCTCCCGCCGCCACTGCTCCTGGATGCGGTCCACACGGTCAGCTGATCTGCTCACCTTGGCATTATATCTTTCTCGGAAGCTATAATGTCTTCCATGGAAGCTAGTTCGATGCTGCGGTGGATCATGATCACCGCCGTCGCCCCCGTGAGCTGGGGAGCCACGTACTGGGTCACCCGTGAGTATCTTCCGGCGGAGAGTCCGCTGTGGGGGGCCGCGCTGCGCGCGCTGCCGGCGGGGCTCCTGCTGCTCGCGGTCGCGCGTCGACGCCCGACGGGAGCGTGGTGGTGGCGTGCTGCGGTGCTGGGCGCCCTGAACTTCGGCGGATTCTTCGTCCTCGTGTACGTCGCGGCTCAGTTGCTGCCGACGTCGCTGGCGGCATCCGTCATGGCCCTCGCACCGGTCACCCTCGCCGGACTCGGATGGATGCTGCTCGGGCAGCGCCCCACGGGCGCGGCCGCCCTCGGCGCCTCGCTCGGCATCATCGGGGTGGTCCTCGTTGTCGGCCTTTCGACGACGAAGGTCGACCCACGGGGAGTCGCGGTTTCCCTCTCCGCCCTGGTCATGTCGTCGCTCGGCGCGATCCTCACGACCCGGTGGCGAGACGACACCCCGGTCGTCACCTCGACCGCGTGGCAGCTCACGGCTGGTGGTGCGATGCTCATCCTCGCGGCGGTGTGCGTCGAAGGGGCGCCGCCCGCGGTAGCCGCACCGGGCGTTGTCGCGTATACCTTCGTCGCGGTGGTCGCCACGGCTGCAGCCTTCCTCTGCTGGTTCGCGGGCCTTCGCCACCTCGCGCCCGCCACGGTCGGAACAGTCGGGCTGCTCAATCCGGTGACCGGCATCGCCCTCGGCACGCTGATCGCCGGCGAGACCCTCACGAACGCGCAGGCCATCGGCGTGGCACTCGTGCTCATCGGAATCGCGGTCGGCCGAGGCCGTGTCGTCGCGCACCGGCCACAACGGGGCCGCGCGCCTCGCGAGCGGGCGCGCAGGGAGGCGACGTGCTGAACGTCAGGCGAGGAGGGTCTCCCCGATGTACCCGCCCTCGGCGCAGCCCGGCGGCACGGCGAAGACGGCGGACCCGATCGGCGTCGTCCACTCGTTGAGCAGATCGAGTTCGTCGAGGCGCCGCTGAATGGGCGTGAACTGCTTGTCGACGTCTGCCTGGAACGACACGAAGATCAGCCCGGAGTCCGACACCCGGTCGCCGGTGGGCGCCTCGTCGTAGTTGTAGGCGCGCCGGAAGATCCGCTGCGTCGGGTCGTCGGGTCGAGACCGTCGCATGTGCGAGAACTCCGGGATCACCGGGAAGCCGATGGCCGTGGTGGCTTCGAAGTCGGGCTCGTCGTGTTCCGCGGTGCCCGTCAGCGGCGCGCCGTTGGACAGATAGCGACCGACGGACTGCTCCCGCCCGGGCCGGTCGAGCTGGTCCCACGTGTCGAGGTCCATCTGGATGCGGCGCACGACCGCGCCGGTGCCGCCGGCCATCCAGCCTTCGGTGTGCCACACCACGGTGTCGAACTCACTCGTGCCCGGCTGCGGATTGGCGGTGCCGTCGACCTGGCCGAACAGGTTGCGCATCGTCGTGCCGGGGGCGACCGAGCCGTAGGCGCGACGGAAGCCGTGCTGCGTCCACTTCACGTCGGCGAAGCTGCGCGCATCCTTCAGCAGCATGCGCGTGGCGTGGGCGACGGTCGTCGGGTCGTCGCCGGCGAACTGGATGAGCAGGTCGCCGTCGCTGAACTCCGGCTGCAGCCTGTCGATGCCGAACGCGGGCAGCGGCGCGAGCCAGGCGGGACCGGTCCCGCCCGCGCGTGCGACGAATCCGGGACCGAAACCGAACGTCACCGTCAGGCGCGCCGGCGGGGAGGCCATCTCGGGTTCGGAGTCGGCGAGTGCCGCCTCGCCCTGCGTCAGGCGCGACGCGTCGTCGGTGAGGACCTGCATGAGACGGCGGAGCCCGTCGCGGTCGACGTCGTCGTGCAGGCTCAGGCCCACGAAGGTGCCGTGCGCCTGGGCGTCGGTATCGACGCCGGCCTGGTGTGCTCCGTAAAAGGGCACAACGGTGTCGCCGTTCAGCGGCACCGAGGCGGATGCGGTCGGGGAGTCGTTCTGGGAGAGGGCCAGGTCGGCGCCGATCGCGGCAGCGGCGCCGACGCCGGCGACAGCTCCCCCGAGGAGGAACTGCCGCCGGGTCGAGCCGGATCGGCCCGCGCCCTTGTCGGGCGCGGCCATCAGCTGTCGTCCGACCCGCTCGTGTCGGACTCGTCCATGTCCATGTCCATCTCGGAGTCGTCGCCGACGTAGTTCTCGTTGGCGCCCGAGTAGTCCTTCACCGGGGCCGTGAACTCCACCGTCGAGTCGTCAGCGAAGGTCAGCGTGAAGGTGACCTCCTCGCCGGCCACGATGGGCTGATCGAGCCCCATCAGCATGATGTGGCTGCCGCCGGGCTCGAGCGCGTAGGTGCCCTCGGCGGGGATGACGAAGCCGCCGTCGATCGGCTGCATGACCATCTCCCCGGTCTCATCGGCGACGGTCTCGTGCAGCTCGATCATCGGGGAGACCTCCGTCGAGGCGGCGACGACGGTGATGTCCTCGCCGGAGGAGTTCTCCAACTCCCCGAAGGCCGCCGACATGCCCGACTCGGCGGACTTCACCCACGCGTCGCTGATCGCGAAGGAGTCCGCCTGGGTGGCGGCCTCGGTGTCGGCAGCGGGCGTCGTCGACGTCGACGCACAGCCGGCGAGCAGAAGTGCGCCGGCCGCCAGGAGCACGCCGAAACGGGAGGTGGTGCGGATGGATGTGGTCACAGGATTGCCTTTCAGAGTGCGATGGCGACGGGTCACGACTCGTCGCCGGTGCCGGTCTTTCGCCGGCGGGTGAGGGAGATGAGCGCGAAGGCGGCGACCGCGACGGCCGCCCCACCCGCGCCGATGAGCACGAGACGCATCGCGCCCGCGCTCTCCTGTGTGCTCTGACTCTGCGACGACGCCGGGTCGCCGACGCTGTCACCGGTACGCGCGGTCGCGTCGGTCGCGGCCCGCTCGAGGGGCTCGGCATCGCCGATCGTGAACGGCACGAGACCGCTGATCGGATGGCCGTCCTCCGAGACGACGCGCCAGCGCACCTCGTATCCCGCATCCGGCATATCCGGCTCGAGCGCGATCGTCACGACGTTGTCGCTCCGTTCGGGCTCACCGTCGGCCCAGTCGTGGCCGTCGGCGTCGGCGACGACGACGGCCGCCCCCATCGGGAGGATCTCACCCGAGAAGGTCAGCGTCACCGACTCGGGAGCCACGGCGAGCTGCTCGTCCGTGGCCGGGGTGCTCGAGATCAGTTCGTCGTGCGCGGCGGCGGGGGCCGCGACGACGACGGCGGATCCGAGCACGATGCTCGTCGCGGCAACCGCCGTGACGAGGCGCGTGCGGATGCGGAACATCGACGACGCCCTTCTGCGCACGATCGTGCGCGAGTACTCCGCTCGGCCGAGGCCGAGCGCGAACGACCCGTCGCCCGGAACGGACGACAGCGGTGGTCAGAGCACTCGGAGGGCGGGCGGCCCGCGGCGCCGCAGGGGCGCCAGGCGGGGGGCGTCGTCGACCGACAGGGCAGCGACGAAGAGAGGGGCGCGGGGCGCATCCGGAACCGGGGAGAGCACGGCGACGGGCTGACGGCGGCGCCACCACGCGACCAGCTCGCCGGCCAGGGTGCGCAGCGCGGCGAGAACCCGCTCGCCTCGGTACAGGGCCGCGACCGTGACGACGGCCGCGAGCACGTGCCAGCCCCACATGGCGGCATCGGCATACAACGCGGCGGTCGTCTCGCCGGACAGCGGCGCCAGCGTGATCGCACCGTGGTGGTGGCCGCCGGCCGTCACGGCACCGGCATCGGCCGCGCCGAGCACGAACAGCACGTGGAAGAGCACCTGACTGAGCGTGACCGACAGCGACAGGCGGAAGACGGAGAGGCGTCGACCGGCCAGGAGGGTGCAGACGAACACGGAAAGCACCCACGGCACGACGATGCCGAGCCATCCGGGCATCGCACCGCCGCCGGCGACGTGCGACAGCAGCGCGACGAATGTCGCGACGGATGCGGCGACGAGACCACGAGCGACCCGAGGTGCCCGTGACTGACGCATGGTCCCCATTGTCGCACCTCCGCCGGCGGAGGTGCATCCTCACCCGTCGAGCGAGTGCCCCAGCACGGAGAGGGTGGCCGAACGGGCGTCGCGACCCTGGTCGCCGCGGCGCGCGACCAGAAGGCCCACGACCGATTCGGTGACGAGCATGAGCGACGCTCGGGAGGCGTGCTCGAGCTCTTCGCGGAAGGATCCGCGCACCGGGGGGATCACGAGCGCGATGTCGGCGGATTCGGCGACCGCCGACCGCGCGAAGGAGGTGATCGCGATCACGCGGGCGCCGCTCTCCCGTGCCGCGGTCATGACCGCGAGCGTCGCACGGTTGACCCCCGACCCCGAGATGACCAGGCAGACGGCGCTCGCGCCGAGTTGGCGGGCCGCGATCTCCTGTCCGAGGGTGTCCGGCAGGTACTCTGCGGGGCGTCCGGCGGCCGTCAGGCGCAGCACCATGTCCAGTCCGAGCGGTGCGGACAGGCCGTTCGCGGCCACCAGCACTCGCGTCGCGCCGTCCAGGGCACCGACGAAGCCTTCGAGCTGGTCGTCGGTGAGGGCGGTGACCGTCTGCGGCAGGCGCGCACTGAAGGCATCCACCTCGGCCCGCAGCGCGCCGAGCATCGAGCCGTCGCTCGTCACGGCGGGGGCCGCCGATCCGCGTGCGAGCTCACGGGCGAGGGCCACCCGCAACTGCGGATAGCCGTCGTAGCCGAGAGTCTGCGCGGTGCGGATGACGGTGGCACGGCCCACCCCGACGGCCTCGGCGAGTTCCTGCGCCGACCGGTCGATGGCCGACTCGATGTCGGCGGCGATCGCCTCGGCGACCCGTCGCTCACTGGGCTGCATCGAGGGGGCGAGGGCGGCGACGCGGGCACTCGGGGGTGCGTCAGAGGATCCGACCCAGGTCACGTGCGCCCGCTCCCTCCATGATCCGGCGGCGAATCGCGCCGGAGATCGCGTCCATGAGCATCGTGGCCGCGACCACGACGATCAGGAGCATGCCGACCGTATCCCACTCTGGGAAGTTGGTGTAGTTCGACAGCATGTTGCCGATGCCGCCCGCGCCGGATGACTCGCGACAGGCCTCTCAGCGGCGGGCGGGAGACGAGCCGGATGCCGCCGCGGCGGCCCAGGCGCGGAGATCGTCGGAGAGGTCGGCGATCGTGCGCCCGCGCAGCGTTGCGGGGAACGGCGAGGAGTCGCAGGTGGCGCCCACGAGCGCCGTGTCGGCACCGAGAGCCGCAGCGGGGGCCAGGTCGAACTCGGCGATGTCGCCGATCGAGAGCACGGCGCCGTCCTCGAGTGCGCCGCGGATCACGGCCGACAGTCCGTCCGGCTTGCCGACGGTGAAGTGCATCGCCGAGAAGAGGTCGGCGATGCCCCAGTCGGCGAGGAGCTCCCGCACGCCGGCGTCGGGAGCATTGGTCGCCAGCACGAGCCGGGCATCGCCGGCGAGGTCGCGGAGGAGGTCGGCGATGCCGGCCGGGGGTGCCACCGGCGCCGCGGGGGTGCCGAGCACGTCACGGCTGGTCTCGTAGGCCGCGCTGACGTCGGCGGCGGCGATGCCGGCGTGCTCGGCGGCGGTTCCCACGGCGTGGTACCCGTCGCGGTATCCCGAGTCTCCCGTAGCGAAGGAGGCGAGTTCCGCCTCGGCCGTGGTGAGGAAGCCGTCACCGGCGACCCGGGCGAGGGAGCGGGCGTAGGCGACGATCGGTCCGTCGCCGAGGGCGAGCGTTCCGTCGAGGTCGAAGACGATGGTGCCGGTCACGTGGGTCCTTTCCACGCCCATGTGGACGCAGCGTCCACGCTAGCCCGCAATTGTGGACGGAATGCTCACCGGCAGATGAACAACCGGTTACGAGCCGTGCGGATGGGCTCCCACGCCGTCGACAAAACAGGAGATTTCAGGGCGACCAGGCGTGATCGGCCCTGTTTCCCGCCGCCACGGCGCCGATCTCCTGTGTTGTTGACGCGAGGCCCACGTACTGGCGCCGAGCGGGCGCGGAAACGGCGCGGAAGGGGCGCGGAAGGGGCGGAAACGGCGCGTCGGGTCCGTGTCAGACGCGGCGGGCGCCCGAGAACCGCGTGATCAGGCCCGGGTGGTCGAACGGCATCGCGAGAACGGAGTCGGGTGCTCGATCGACGAGGTCGGCGAATCCGGCCGCGGCGAGCAGGTCGTCGTCGAGGGCGAGCAGCTCGGCCTCGACGAGAGGCCAGGGCTCGTGCTCGTTGGCGGCCCAGATCGTGCGGCCGAGATGCCGCTCGTGGAACCCCCAACGCGCGGTGAGGAACCGGGACAGCGGCGTGTCGATCACGGTCCCCCCGATCGCGACGCGGATCCGCGTGCGCGGCTCTCCAGGCCTTCCGCTCGCGGATCGACGCCGTGAGCGGAACTCCCGCACCCGCGCGCCAGGCTCATCGCGCATGCCGATCTGCGACCACCGGTAGGGAAGTCCGAACAGGGCTCGCGCGGTGAGCACGGGGAGGAGGTGCTCGGCCTCGAGCGTCTGGAAGACGACGCCGCGCCTTCCGGCGGCATCCACGCCATAGGTGCGGACGTTGATCTCGCAGAAGGTGCCCAGGCGCGGCACCGGCCCGAAGGGCAGGAATCGGAAGTCGGACAGCACGAAGGGGACGAGGGCGATCCACGCCGAACCGTCGAACACATCGGGTTCGACCCCAGTCGGCATCAGCGGTCGGATGCGGTCGGGATCCACCCGCCAGTGCAGGAACACGGCGTGGCTCCAGCGCTGGGCGATCCGAGCCCGTCCGGGCAGTGTGGGCGCGCCGGGCTCGAGCAGCGGCAGGTCGGAGCGGGTCATCGGCTCGGGTCGATCAGCGTCATACCGGCCGGCGACGACCGGTCGAGCACGGGCAGGAGGGCGGCGGCGTCATCGAGCGAGACGACTGCTTCGACGAGGTCCTGCGGACGCAGATCGCCGCGCTCGATGAGCGACAGCATCGCGGGATAGTCGACGGCGGCCATGCCGTGGCTGCCGAGCACGTCGAGTTCCCACGCGATCGCGCGCGCCATCGGCATCGGCGACAGACCCGTGGGGCTCGGCAGCAGTCCGACCTGCACGTGGCGACCGCGCCGGCGCAGCGACAGCACGGCATCGGCGCAGGTCTGCTCCGACCCGACGGCATCCATCGACACGTGGCTTCCGCCGTCGGTGAACGACCGGATGCGCGCCGGCACATCGTCGCCGGCCGGCACGACGTGGTCGGCGCCCAGTCGCCCGGCGGTCTGCCGCGCGCGTTCGCTGCGGTCGACCGCGACGACCCGCGCGCCGAGCGCCTTGGCGATCATCACGGCACTCAGACCCACTCCGCCGGCGCCGACGATCGTGACCCATTCCCCGGCGGACAGGCGCGCACGTGCCGTGAGGGCCCGGAAGGCGGTGGCGAAGCGGCACCCGAGCGCGGCGGCGGCCTCGAAGGACACGTCGTCGGGGATCGCGACGAGATTCGTGTCCGCGGCGTGCAGGGCCACCCGTTCGGCGAACGACCCCCAGTGGGTGAACCCCGGCTGCTGCTGGTCGGGGCACACCTGCGCGTCGCCACGGCGGCACCACGTGCACCGGCCGCATCCGCACACGAACGGAACGGTGACCCGGTCGCCGACCCTCCAGCGTTCGACGCCCGCGCCCACGGCGTCGACCACGCCGGCGAGCTCGTGGCCGGGAACGTGCGGCAGGGCGATGTCGTCGTGCCCGACCCAGGCGTGCCAGTCGCTGCGGCACAGGCCCGTCGCCTTCACCGCCACGACGACTCCGCCCACGGGGGCGGCCGGCGCGGCGACGTCTCGGACCGACAGCGGTCCGGCGATCTCATCCATGACCAGCGCGCGCACATTCTCACGCTACCGCCGCCCGGTGTCGACCCCTCGCGAGCGAGCACCGCCCCGCGCATACCGTGGGACCAGCCCGAAACGAGGAGAACCATGGCACAGACCATCGCCGACCAGTCCGTCGAGATCCTCGAGCGCGCCGGCGTCGAACGGGTGTGGGGCCTGCCCGGCGACTCCCTGAACGCCTTCACGGATGCGCTGCGCACCAGCGACATCGCCTGGATGCACGTGCGGCACGAGGAGGCGGCCGCGTTCGCCGCGGCGGCGGAGGCGGAGATCACCGGGGAACTCGCCGTCGTCGCCGGAAGCTGCGGACCCGGCAACCTGCACTTCATCAACGGCCTGTTCGATGCGCACCGCAGCCGGGTGCCGGTGCTGGCGATCGCCTCGCACATCCCGTCATCCGAGATCGGGTCCACCTACTTCCAGGAGACCCACCCGCAGGAGCTGTTCCGCGAGTGCAGTGACTACTGCGAACTCATCTCCGACCCGGCGCAGTTCCCGTGGGTGCTGGAGACGGCGATGCGCACGGCCGTGGAGAAGCGCGGGGTCGCCGTGGTCGTCGTGCCCGGCGACATCTTCTTCGAGAAGGCACCCGAGCGACGCCCGGCGGCCGCCATTCAGGCCACCCGGCCGCGCATCGTTCCGGCCGAGAGCGAGCTCGAGGCCGCTGCGAAGCTGCTGGATGCCGGCGACGCCGTGACGATCCTCGCCGGCGCGGGGGTCGCGGGTGCCCATGACGAGGTCGTCGCGCTCGCGGACCGGCTCCAGGCACCGATCGTGCACGCCCTGCGCGGCAAGCAGCACATCGAACACGACAACCCCTTCGACGTCGGGATGACCGGTCTTCTCGGCTTCGCGTCGGGGTACCGGGCGATGGAGAAGTGCGACACGCTGCTCATCCTCGGCAGCGACCTGCCCTACCGGCAGTTCTACCCGCAGGACGCCACGATCATCCAGGTGGATGTGCGCGGTGAGCAGCTGGGCAGGCGCGCCCCGATCGACCTCGGCCTCGTCGGCGATGCCGGCGAGACCGCGCGCGCCCTCCTGCCGATGCTGCGCGTCGGCCGCGACAGCGATCACCTCCGTTCGGCGCTCGAGCACTACGGCAAGACGCGCGCGCAGCTCGACGAGCTGGCCACCGACGACGGACACACGCCGATCTACCCGGAGTTCCTCACGCGCCTCATCGACGAGGCGGCCGCCGACGACGCCGTTTTCGTGCCCGACGTCGGGTCGCCGGTGACGTGGGCGGCGCGCTACCTGCACATCCATTCCGGTCGCCGCCTCGTCGGATCCTTCTCCCACGGGTCGATGGCCAACGCCCTCCCGCACGCGCTCGGTGCGCAGGCGGTCGACCGAGACCGGCAGGTGATCGCCCTCGCCGGCGACGGGGGTCTTGCGATGCTCATGGGGGATCTGCTGTCGCTGCGCCAGAACGATCTGCCGGTGAAGATCGTCGTCTACAACAACTCCTCGCTGAACTTCGTCGAGGTCGAGATGAAGGCGGCCGGCATCGTGAACTTCGGCACCGGGCTGGACAACCCCGACTTCGCCGCCGTCGCCGAGTCGGTCGGCATCACCGGCATCCGCGTCGACGAGCCGGGTCAGCTGCGCGGCGCCCTGAAGCGCGCCCTGTCCGAACCGGGTCCGGCCCTCATCGATGTGGCGGTCGCGCGCCAGGAGCTGTCGATCCCGCCGTCGATCAGCGCCGCTCAGGCCAAGGGGTTCGCCCTGTATGCGCTTCGCACCGTGATGTCCGGGCGGGGGGATGAGCTGCTCGACCTCGCCGACACGAACGTGTGGCGCCGCCTCTTCCACTGACACACGTGGGCGAACGCGCGCGGCGCGGGTCACCGGGGCCCTAGGATCTCATCCGACCAGAGGGGAACCCGATGACCACTCCCGCAGCACCCGGCCCGGAGGCCGAGCGGCCCATGACGACCGAGCCGACTACACCGGTCGACGCTCCGCCGGCGCGGAAGCGCGACGTGCTCGGCATCGTCGCGGTGATCGTCGCCGCGATCGGTCTGCTGCCGACCCTCGCGGTCTTCCTCATCGGGCTCGTGCCGGAGATGAACGCGATCTGGTGGCTCGGCATCATCATCATCCCGCTGCTGGCGATGCTGGGCGTCGTCGTCCTCGTGCTCGCGATCATCGGCATCGTCGTCGGCGCACGCCGGCACTCGAGGTTCGTCTGGTCGATCGTGGCCGCCGTGCTCGGGCTGCTGATGGTCGCTCCGATGTCGCTGCTGTTCCTCGAATCCGCCGCGATCTGAACGGATGCCGCCGCCGGCATACGCCGACGGCGGCCGGCGAGGTCAGCGCTTGCTGGCCAGCACCCGTGCCGATTCGCGCTCGGCCGACACATTGCGCACACCCGCTCGCGAGCCGGCGAGCTTGGCGGCGATATGCTCGCCGACGGTCACCGGCACGTACAGGTCGGGATGCTCGTCGTCGATGCACGAGGGGAGGGTGCGGATGACGGCGTCGACATCGCCGTCGTGGAAGAACGCCGCGCTGCGGCGGCGCTCGATGGTGCCGTCGATCACCGGCGGCTTCACGCGGTGGAGCGTCGACATCCACCGTTCGTTGGTCAGGCGCGCGGTCACGTCGCCGAGGTTGATCAGCAGCGCGCCGGCTTCGGGCTGCACGTCGTTCCACGAGCCGTCGGCGCCGAGCACCTGCAGTCCGCGCACCCGGTCGGCCCACAGGATTGTAACGATGCCGTAGTCGGTGTGCTCGCCCATGCCGGTGAGGTCGCCGTCGAGGGTCACGTCGGTGCCGGGCGGCAGCGCGTAGTTGTTCATGCGGAAGACGTCGAGCGAGTGACCGGTGCGGTCCGCGAAGAAGTCCGGCTCGAGTCCCAGCGCGTCGGCGAAGATGCTCGTCATCGTGCGGGCCACGCGAGCGGCCTCCCCGAAGTACGTCTGCACCTTCTGCTCGAAGTCCGGCACATCCGGCCACACGTTGTCGGCGTAGTCGGGCTGGGGGAGATCCGCGGACTCGGGGTAGTCCGCGGCGGTCGCCCCGATGTTGAAGGCCTCGAAGAAATCGTTCATCCGCGTCGCCGCTTCGACCCCGAGGGAGAGGCTGAGCGACTCGGACTTCGGCGGCGAATAGCCGCGGTTGATCTCCGGCGGCGTGCGATAGCCCTTCTTCGCGTCGAGATCGAGCGCGAAGAACGCGTCCATCGCCTCGGTGAGGCCGTCGATGGTCTCGCTCGGGATGCCGTGCCCGTGGATCTGGATGAACCCGACCGTGCGGCAGGCGTGGTCGATCGCCGCGGCGACGGCCAGGCGCTCTTCGGGCGAGCCGTCGGTGACATAGGCGGAGATGTCGACGGAGGGAACGTGGAACGTCATGGTGGCTCCTTCGGTGAGGGCGGTCCGGGCGACCGCGGTGGGTTGCCGCATCAGGCTTTCCCCACCCCTGGAGGGCGTCGCTTTCCGTGCGTGTCATCAGACGCTACTCGTGCGCCTGTTTCGGGCGCGTGAAGATTCGCCTCGGATGCTCGTCTCGAGTCGGTGCGCGCACTCAGGCGCGGGTAAGTTCTTCCCGATGAACGCCCCCGCCACCGCCCCGATGCCCGTCTTCCTCGACTGCGACACCGGAGTCGACGACTCCCTCGCCCTCGCCTATCTGGTGTCGTCGCCGGCGGTGCGCCTGGTCGGGATCGGGACGGTCAGCGGGAACACCAGCAGCGAGCAGGCCGCGCGCAACTCCCTGGATCTGCTGGCCCTCCTCGACGCGCCGGAGGTTCCGGTGGCGATCGGGGCACGCGATCACCTGCGCAAGACGTACAACGGCGGCGTGCCGCACATCCACGGAGCCAACGGCGTGGGCGACGTCGACCTGCCGACCTCGCCCCACGAACCGGTGGCGGCATCGGCGGCCCGGCTGCTGATCGACCTGTCGCACGAGCACGCCGGCGACCTGCACATCGTCGCCATCGGGCCGCTCACCAACCTCGCGCTGGCGCTGCGCGAGGACCCGACCCTGCCGTCCCGCGTGAGCGCCGTGACGATCATGGGCGGCGCCGCGCTCGCCCCGGGGAACCTCTCGCCGGTGGCCGAGGCGAACATCGGCAACGACCCCGAAGCGGCGGCCGCGGTCGTCGAGGCCGACTGGGACCTCACGATCGTGCCGCTGGATGTCACGATGGAGAACGTGCTGCACGAGACGGACCGGCTGCGGCTGCTGGAATCGGATGTGCCCGCCGCACGCGCTCTCGGCGAGATCCTCGACCTCTACTTCGACTTCTACCTGCCCACCTACGGCACGCGAAGCTCGGCGCTGCACGATCCGCTGGCCGCGGCGATCGCCGCGGGCGGCGTCATCCCGACCCTCGCCCCGCGCGTGCCCGTCGTCGTCGCCACGACCGACGGCCCCGGACGCGGGCAGACCGTGGCCGACCTGCGCGGGCAGCGCCTCGGCGCCGTCGACCACCCGGCGTGCGCACCCGGGTCGTGCTCGGCACCGACCGCCCGCTCGGCCCGCACCTGCTCGACGTGGTCACGGCGCCGGCGCGCCGGAACGCTCCCGTCGAGGCGTGACGCGCGCGCCGGGCGAGCAGCCCGGCGGATCCGCGGGTCGCATGGGGCGTTCGCCCAGGCTGGCCATAGCGAGAACGTGCAGGGTGTCCCGGTGAACTATTCCGCTCATCGCCCCGGCCGGTTCGGCTCCGACGGTCAGATCGAGTTCCCGGTCGACGATGACGCCGAACCCCAGTACCTCTCCGACCTGAAGCCCGCGCCCGACGACGTCGATCAGCAGACCGGCGCCGCTGAGGCGGCATCCGCACCCCCTGCCGGCACCGCGACCGAGCCGACCGTCGTCCTCGACGACACCGCGACGGATGAGGCGGAGCCCGACGCCGCGCCGCGTGGGCGCCGCCCCCGTGCCGGACGCCGGCGCCGGATGCCGCTGTCACGACGCCTGGCGATCCTCGGCGGCGCAGACGGCGACATCCTCGACGACGTGCCGGCCGAGACCCCGCGCTTCGTGCAGATGTTCTTCGTGCTGCTCGGCACCGCCGTCGTCTCGGCGCTGTCGATGTTCTTCGCGCTCCTGACCGGCGTGCAGGTGATCGTGTGGATCGCCGTGCCGCTGGCGATCGTATGGGCCCTCATCATCTTCAACCTCGACCGGTTCCTCACCTCGACGATGACCTCCACGCGCAATCCGTGGCGTCTGCTCGGTCTCGCGTTCCCGCGCGTGGTGATGGCGGCGCTGATCGGCATCGTCGTGGCGGAACCGCTCGTGCTGCAGATCTTCCAGAACGACATCACGCGCGAGATGAACGCGACCAACGTGGTGCAGGCCCTCGAGGACCAGACGGCGGTCACCGACGGGCCCGAAGCGCAGGCGCTCGACGCTGCCGGCGAGCGCCTCGCCGAACTGGAGAACCAGGCGGCCACGGGCATCATCGCGGGCACGTCGTCGACGTCCGCCGAGGCGGCCGCCGCGCAGACGACGGTCGACCAGCTCACCGCCCAGCTCGCCGAGAAGCAGGCGGTCATCGACGAGGCGCGCCTGCTCTACCAGTGCGAACTGACGGGCGCCGGTGCCGGCGAGGTCGAAGGATGCTCCGGCGTCACAGGCGAAGGATCGAGCTCCGAGGCCGCCGAGGCGCAGCTGAGCGCGGCACAGGCGGCATACGACGAGACGGCCGCCCAGCTGCTGGAGGCGCAGAACGACCTCACCGCCGCGAACGGCGCCAGCGCGGATGCCGCGGCCAGCGCATCCGAGATCAACAAGCAGCAGGCCGAAGACGAGCTGCCCGTGGCCCGGGAGCAATACGACATGGCGCTGGCGGCATACAACGAGCAGGCGGAGTCCGTCGCGTCGGGCAACGCGGGTGCGACGGGACTGCTCAGCCAGATGAGCGCCATGGAGCGCCTGGCCGAGCAGGAACCGGCGATCCGATGGGCGCACCTGCTCATCGCGGGCCTGTTCTTCATGATCGAGCTGCTTCCGGTGATCGTGAAGGTGCTCACCAGCTACGGCGACCCGTCGCTCTACGAGAAGGCGCTGGCCATGCGCCGCCAGGTCGATCTCGACCGCGTCACTGCGCGGACGTGGACCGAGCGCGCATCCATCGCGACCGCCGGAACCGGGTAGCCCCTCCGGCGGGGGTGCCGGTCAGGCCGGACCCCAGATGGCGGTGAAGCGGGCGCGCCGGTGGGCGGGGCGCTCGATCTCGTCGACGATCGCCAGCGCCAGGTCGGCGGCGGAGATGGTCGAGGCTCCGTCGGCGTCCTTGAGGAGAACGTCGCCGCCGAGCACGTACGACCCCCGCGAGGGCGTGTCGAACCAGGCGCCGAAGTCCGACGGCGGGCTGACGTAGAACCAGTCGACCGACTCCGGGGACTGTTTCAGGATGTCGAGGGTGCGCAGACCCGTCTCGATCTCGGGCTTGACTTCGGCGGGGAGGTTCTCGTGGGAGACGTCCCAGAGTGTGCGCCCGCCCTCTTCAAGCTGCAGAGACGATGCCCCGCCGACGTAGCCCACGCGCGTCGCGGAGCCGGCGACCTCGTCCAGGAGGCGCTCCAGCACATCCTCGACCTCGCCCGCCATGTCACCGCGGGGCGACAGGGCCACCACGACGGCGTCGCGTCCCTGCACGACGCTCGACAGCGTCTGCGCGTCGCGCGCGTCTCCGGCCACGTGGTCGATCCCCTCGACCGAGGCATCGGGAGTCGAGCGGCTGACCGACGTGACCTCGTGTCCGCGGCGCGCCGCCTCCGCGACGACCGCCGACCCGGTGTATCCGCTGCCGCCCAGAACCGTGATGCGTGCCATGAGTACCGTCCTTTCCCCGTCCGCCGTCTGCGCGGACGCCTCAGCTCACACCGTGGGCAACACCGTCGGTGGCGTCACGCATTCCGTACAGGCCCGGTGCGGGTGGTGCGGGTCGGTGCGGCCCTCCTTCGCGCACGCCCGCCTTTCGGGGTCCCAACTCAGGCTGGGAACGACCCCCGCAGCCGCCGCGGCATCAATTTCGCCCTCTCAGCCTGAGTTCGTGCCGCGCGGCTTCCGCCCTGCGTCGGCCGGTCTTGCCACGACGTCGGTCGATCCCGCCCAGCGTCGGCATCTCGCGCCTCCTTGCACGAATTCAGGCTGGGATCGGCCCGATAGGAGCCGCGGCGGTGCGATACGCCCGCCCAGCCTGAGTTAGCGCCGCATGGCTCCCCGTGACGGCGCCGGTCGGTCTCGCCAGCGCATCGATCGACCTCGCCCCGCCTTCACCCCGCTTCGCGCACGCCTTCGCGCACCAATTCAGGCTGAGACGGGCCCCGACAGCCGCCGCGGCGCCATCTTCGCTCTCTCAGCCTGAGTTGGCGCACAGGAGGCCGAGTTGGTGCACAGATGGCGACGGCGTGACACGGTGATCTCATGACCTCCCCGCTCGAGCAGCTGCTGGCGCGTCACGTCTCGACCGGCACCGTTCCCGGAGCCGTCGCCGTCGTTGTCGCGCCGGATGCCGACCCCGCACCGCTCGCCGTGGGCGCGTCCGCGCTCGGCGGACCCGACCTCGCCGTCGACGCGATCTTCCGCATCCAGTCCACGACCAAACCCGTCACCACCGTCGCTGCGCTGCGGCTGGTCGATCGTGGGCTCATCAAGCTCGATGACCCCGTGGCACGATGGCTGCCGGAGCTCGCCAACCCGGTCGTGCTGTCGCATCCGGACGCGCCGCTCGATGACACGCGGCCGTCGCCTCGGCCGATCACCGTGCGCCACTTGCTCACAAACACCAGCGGCTACGGCATGATGACGACCGACTCCCCGCTCTCCCAGGCCATGCTCGAGACAGGACTGGAGGCCGGTCCGCAGCCGAGCGGGCTCGGCGCAGACGAGTGGCTGGCGAGGGCCGCGAGCCTTCCGCTCGCCTTCGCACCGGGTGAGGGATGGCGCTACCACCACTCCTTCGGCATTCTCGGCATCTTCATCTCGCGCGTGGTGGGCCGGTCCACGCAGGACCATCTGCGTGATGACCTCCTCGCCCCGCTCGGCATGGTCGATACCGGCTTCTGGGCCCCTCCGGCATCTGCGCATCGGCTGCCGGCGACCTACCGACGCGACGGAGACCTGCTGGTCGAGAGCGAACCCGCCGGTGGCGGCTTCTACGCCGGACCTCCCGACCACGACGTCAGCCACGAAGAGCTCGTGTCCACCGTCGCGGACTACGCCCGCTTTCTCCGCGCGCTCAGTGGTGGAGCCGAGTTCGGTGACGGGCCGCTGGTTTCGGCGGAGCTGCTGAAGCTGATGACATCCGATCAGATCCCGGGCGCACTCAAGCGGCCCGACAGCTTCTTCCCCGGCTTCTGGGACCAGATGGGATGGGGCTTCGGCGTCGGCGTGCAGACCGGCGGCGGCCATGCCGGTCGGTTCGGCTGGTCGGGCGGCCTCGGCACCGACTTCTTCGTCGACCCCGACGGAACCATCGGCATTCTGCTGGCGCAGGTCGACCTCGACGAGCAGGTGATGGCGCTCTTCAACGAGTTCCAGCAGCTGGTCCCGCCCCACTGACCCGTCGCCCCGAGGCGTCGCCGCCTCCGTCCTTCGACCCTTCCGCCGGACCTAACTCAGGCTGGGACGGTGTTGGGATGCCGCTGCGGCGCCGAACCGGCCCGCGCCGCCTGAGTTGGGGCACGAGAGGCCGCCGCCCGGGGCGCGACGGCGCCGGTGAAGGATCACAAATCAAACCCGCGACTCGATCCCCGTGTCGTCGCACCGGCCCGGTGAACTGTTGCCCTCCCGGTGTCGGTGTCCTTCTGGTGTGGAACCGCCCCGCGCCGCAACTCAGGCTGGGCGGCCTTCAGACGGCCGCCGCGGCACCGGATCCGCCCGCACAGCCTGAGTTGGTGCACGGGGCAGCGCACGAGGACTCCCGCCCGCGATGCCAGCTAGGGCGAGCAGGCCGATCACCCACGCGGCGGTGCCGGTCGCGGGGAGATCCGCCACCGTGAACTCGGCCCACCCGACTAGGTGTACTTCCCCGTGACGTTGTGAACGCGGGCTGAGGGGGCTTGGCCGCCGATGCCGGTGTGGGGTCTGTGGTGATTGTAGTGATGCAGCCAGGTTTCGTAGGCGGCGGTTCGCTCGGCTTCGCTGGCGTAGGGCTGCGCGTATGCCCACTCGGCGGCGAGGGTGCGGTTGAACCGCTCTACTTTGCCGTTGGTCTGCGGCCGGTAGGCCCTGGTCCTCTTGTGCTTCACGGTCTCTCCCAGGGCGTTCGCGAAGGCGTGTGATCGGTAGCACGCACCGTTGTCTGTCATCACGGCGGTGACCGTGACGCCAAGGCTGGCGAAAAACGCGTCCGCGCGTGTCCAGAATCCCGCCGCGGTCTCCTTGCGTTCGTCGTCGAGGATCTCCGAGTACGCGACCCTCGAATAGTCGTCGACGGCGTGGTGCAGATACCGGTATCCGCGGGAGCCTGTTGCTCCTGCCCGTGTGGCCTTATCGCGGACAGAACCCGCGGCGCGGTCCTGCGCGGACCCGCGGCCGAAGATCCGCCACCCGCCACCATCGGGGATCCGGCCCTGCTTCTTCACGTCGACATGGACCAGCTGGCCCGGCTTGGCGACCTCGTACCGTTTCGGCTTCGGCTTGCGGACCGGCAGCCCGGTGGCCTGGTCGATGTTCGCGAGCTTCGGCATCCCGTAGCGGGCGAGCACCCGACCGACCGTGGAACGGTGCAACCGCAGGTGATACGCGATTCGGTGCGGACCCCACCGACGTGTGAACCGCAGCGACACGATCCGACGCTCCGTCTTCCGAGGCAACCGGTTCGGCGACGACGACGGCCTCGAGCTGCGGTCAGTGAGCTGCTGCCCGGCCCGATACCTGTCGACCCATCGCTTCACCGTCGCCGGCGAGCACTGAAACCGTTCCGCCACCCGGCGCAGCGACCAGCCCCGGTGAACGACGAGAACAGCAAGACGACGACGCCCCTCCGGCGTCAAAGGCGCGTTAGCGTGAGACACGAAGACCTCCGTGGTCAGGATGCGAGTGTGGTAACCCACATCCTGCCCGGAGGTCTTCGCTACCTCAGCCGTTCACAACCTGCCGGGGAAGTACAACTAGCTCGCCGTCGGCATCGAGCATCGCAAGGCGGTGCACGCCGACATCGAGGCCTTCGGGGAGTGCGAGGGTGACGCTTCCGTCGGCGTCGGCGAGCGTCCAGCCGGCGATCTCGACGGTCGCGGACTCCGAGGACAGGTCGGCGTCGGGCGCGGCCGCCGATCCGCTAGATGTCGCGTCATCCGAGATGGCGGCGGACACGTTCCGCGTCGGCTCCGCCAGCTGTGCCCCGATCAGGAGGAGCTGCTTGTCGAGCATCTGGGAGGTGTCCTGGGAGAACGTGTCGACCACATCCGCCCCCACTCCCACGACGAGGCGCCGCTTTCGTTCCGGCGAGCGCGCGGATACGTTCTCGTCATGGATCTGCGGGAGCCGCCGGTGAGCGGAAGCTGGCGGCATGCGCACGGGTTCGAGGTCGCGTTCTTCTCCGACACGGGTGCGGATCATCGCACGCGGGGTCACACCGCCGCACGTGACGGCGAGGTGCTCTGGTCGGTCAGGTACGACATCGTGACCGACGCACGGTGGCGGACGATCCGTGTGCGCGTCAGCCACGACGCGTGAAGGGATCCGTGAGGTGGTTCCACTACGAGTCGTCGACTTTCGGGATCGCCTGCGACCTCGACGTCGATTCGGCCGGCCTCATCGTCGACTACCCCGGCATCGCACAGCGGGATCGCTGACCTGGCGGGCCGCCAAGCCCCTTGGCCGTTTGCGGGACGGGGAGGAGGATGACGCCATGCTGAGCATCGGGACGATCGTGCTGACCGTCGAGGACATCGTCCGCGCGGGCAACTTCTGGCGGGCCGCACTGGGATACGTGAATCGTAACGAGCCGTCCGAGGACTGGGTCATCCTCGACCCCGCGGACAAGTCCGGGTGGGATGGACCCGGCACGAGCATCGCCCTGTCCGTGACCGGATACCCCCAGCACTACCCGCCCCGCATCCACCTCGATCTCTATGCACAGGATCAGGGAGCGGAGATCCGGCGACTCCTCGCGCTGGGCGCACACGAGGTGGACTGGCACGGCTACCCGCCCGACGCCGACTACGTCGTACTCGAGGACACCGAAGGCAACCGATTCTGCGTCGTCGACGTCGGTGACCGTCCCCCACCCTGACGGTTCAGCACATGGAAGCCGCTACGCCCCGGCGGCGGCTCGCACGGCCCCGACGGCGGCCGAGGGGGACCCCCGGAACGCCGGGCCGTGTCCCGGGAGCACCCAGTCCGCGTCCAGCCCGGCGATGCGGTCGAGGGATGCGAGCGCCTCGGCGGGGTCGTCGGTGAACGGCGCCGGACCGGGTCCGGTGCGACCGGTGAGCACGTGCCGTGTCGTGAGGGCGTCGCCGACGAACACGGCACGCACCTCGGGCGAGAAGACGGCGATGCTGCCGGGAGAGTGACCGGGCATGCCGATCACCCGCGGGCTGCCCGGAAGCTCGAGGACGTCGCCGTCGGCGACCTCGCTCACCTCGGTGAGCCACTGCGGCCGCATGCCCTTGCGGATGCCATAGGCGGCGAAGCGCACCAGCGGCCCGAGTCGCATCGAACCCATCGCGGTCTTCGGCTTATCGCCGCCTCGGGCGCGATCGGCGTCGGCCGCGTGCACGAACACCGGCACGCCCTTCTCCCGACGCAGGCGTTCGGCGAAGCCGACGTGGTCGCTGTCGCCGTGCGTGAGCACGATGCCTCGGATGTCGTCCAGCGAGCGGCCGATGGCATCCATCTCCCGCTCGAGGTCTGCGTACAGGCCCGGCAGCCCGGCGTCGACCAGGGTGACGCCGTCGGGCGTGACGATGAGATAGGCGGCGACGATGTCGTTGCCGATGCGGTGGAGGGAGGGCGCGAGTCGCATGGCGGGCCTTTCACGATGGATGGCTACGAATGTTAGCCATGATAGCTTATGTCCATAGCTATGGGAGGATCATGCCGACACCGGAGAGAACGTCGCTCGATGAGATCGTGGATGCCGCCGCCCGGCTGCTCGAGAACGGCGGGGTGACGGCCGTGACGATGCAGGCCGTCGCCCAGGCGGTCGGCGTCAAGGCGCCATCGCTGTACAAGCGCGTCCGCGATCGCGACACGCTTCTGGGTCTCGTCGGCGGCGCCGCGGCCGTCGACCTCACGCAGCGTCTCGACGCAGCATCCGGGCGACTCGACGACCTGCTCGTGGCCTTCCGCGTGTTCGGGCACGAGCGCCCCGAGGCTTTCCGCCTGCTATTCACGACGGTGGTGGATGCCGACAAGCTCGCCGCGACGAGCGCGCCCGTGTTGCGCGCGACCACCGACGCCGTCGGAGAGGAGCACGCCCTCGACGCCGCGCGGCTGCTCACGGCATGGGCGACGGGCTTCGTGACGATGGAGCTCGCCGGAGCCTTCCGTCTCGGCGGCGACCTCGACGAGGCCTTCCGCTTCGGGAGGGAGCACCTCGTGCGCTCGCTCGCACCGGAGCCGGACCCGCAACGCGATCGATAGTCACTGTGTCGCGCGGGGGAATCCGCGCGGCCCGCCTCCCCGGGGTCAGTCGGCCTGGGCGTAGCCGAGCGCCGCCGCCACCCCCGCGTTGACGACCTCGCCGCCACGCACGTTGAGGCCCTTCGCCAGTGACGGGTCGGCTGCGGCCGCGGCATCCCACCCCCGGTCGGCGAGCGCTGTGACGTATGGGAGCGTGGCGTTGGTGAGCGCGCGGGTCGAGGTCTCGGGAACCGCGCCCGGCATGTTGGCGACGCAGTAGTAGAGCGCGTCGTGCACGGCGAATGTCGGTGCGTCGTGGGTGGTGGCGTGCGACCCCTCGAAGCAGCCACCCTGGTCGATCGCAATGTCGACGAGCAGCGATCCGGGCTTCATGCCCGCGACCATGTCGTCGGTCACGAGCTTGGGGGCCGCGGCGCCGGGGATCAGCACGGATCCGATCACGAGGTCGGCGCTCTGGAGGGCCTCGGCGATCGCGTAGCGCGTGGACGCACCGGTCTGCAGTGCGTTGCCGTAGCGGTGCTCGAGCTCGCGCAGTCGCGCCAGGTTGACGTCGAGCACGGTGACCTGCGCTCCGAGCCCGATCGCATTCGCGGCGGCGTGCTCGCCGGCCACTCCGCCACCGATCACCACCACGTGCGCACGCCGGGCGCCGGCGACTCCCCCGAGCAGCATCCCGCGGCCACCCTGCGGACTCAGCAGGTGGTACGAGCCGACGGCGATCGACAGGCGCCCGGCGACCTCGCTCATGGGGGTCAGCAAAGGCAGCGAGCGGTCGGGCAGCTGAACCGTCTCGTAGGCGACGGCCGTGGCACCGGATGCGACGATCGCGTCGGTCAGCGGGCGATCGGCGGCGAGGTGCAGATACGTGAACAGGGTCAGGTCGGACCGGAGATGGGCGTACTCGGCGGCGATCGGCTCCTTCACCTTCACCAACAGGTCGGCGCCGCCCCAGACCTCGGCGGCGTCCGGCACGATCACGGCGCCGGCGGCGGCATAGTCCTCGTCGTCGATGCGCGAGCCCGCCCCTGCGCCGGCCTGCACGAGCACCTGGTGCCCGCGGCGCGCGAGCTCATCGACGCCGGCCGGCGTGATGGCGACGCGGTTCTCGTTGTTCTTGATCTCGGTGGGGATGCCGATGCGCATGTCGATGCTCCTGGGTGACGGGGTCAAGGCGGCCGTACGCTTCGATGATCGCGGAATGTTCGTTACAGTTGGGTTTCCCCCGAAGATACTTCTGCATTGCGCAGGTATGTCACCTAGATCGCCCTTCGCTCCGTGCGTCAGTGGCGGTGTGACGAAAGCATCTTCGCGGGATCAGCGAAAGGATCGCACATGCCCGGGTCGCAGCGTGACATGCGCGTGAGAGATCTCGCAGAACTCGACGCCATCGACAAGCAGATCATCGCGATCCTGTCCCGCGACGGCCGCACCACGAACGCCGACCTCGCGGCGGCGCTGGGCGTCGCGCCGTCGACGGCGCACACTCGGATGCGCTCTCTCGTCGATCGCGGCATCATCACCGGCTTTCACGCGAGCGTCGATCACCAGCGACTCGGCCGAGGTCTGCAGGCGATGATCGGAGTGGCGCTGCGACCCGGCGCCCGCCACGACAGCATCGTGGCGTTCGCCGATGAGGTGCGCAAGCTGCCGCAGGTCGTGCAGCTGTTCTTCGTCGGCGGTGTCGACGACTTCATGGTGCACATCTCCGTGGCGGATGCCTCAGAGGTGCGCGAGTTCGTCGTCGAGCACCTGTCCGCGCAGCAGTCGGTCGCCACGACCCGCACGAGCATCGTGTTCGAGTACCACCGCAACGCCGTTGCGGCATCCTTCCGCTGAGGACACTCACCCGGCGGGCCGACCCGCCCAACGAAGGGATGGTCAGGAGGCGGCGAGCGCGAGGCCGAGGGCGTGACCGGAGCCCCACGCGGTGCGGACGGCAGGACTCTCGCCCCACGCATCACCGCACGCGGACAGCCCAGGGCCGCGATCGTACGGCGCACCGGTCGTCTGCACGGGGCGGGCGAAGGTCCAGCGGTGGGCGAAGGTCTCCGCGGGCGCGTCGCGGATGCCCAGCAGTCTTCGGGTCGCACCGACGACGGTGGGGATCACTGTCATCGGGTCGTCGAGATGCTGCCGCGCCCGCTGTGCCGTCGTATGGACCACGAGCACGGGGGCCCCGTCGCCCCGGCGGTCGCCGTCATCGGCGATGAAGGACACGTCCGGATGATCATCGACGAACGCGCCGTGCAGATCCTCCGGCCACTGTCGACGATCCCAGCGCAGCGCCACGGCGATGACCGGCTCCCACTCGATGTCGGCGCCCGGTGCGGCGTCGGCGAGGCGGGCCGCCTGCGGGCCGGGCATGGCGAGCACGACCTCGCCGGCATCCTGCCCGTCGACGCGGTACGGCTCGACGGTTTCGACTGTGCGCTCCAGGTGGACATCCAGGCCGTCCGCCAGGTCGGCCGCGAGCGATCGCAGGCCTTGCGGCGCGGCCCAGCGCATCGGCCCGGGCTTCTGCGTCTGCGAACCGTCGGCGCCGATCACGACGAACGTGTCGGTCCACCGGCGCGCGAGCCCACCATCCTGCCACCCGGCGACGAGCTCTTCGAAGGGCGCAGAGTCGCCGACGACGAAGTACGACGCGCCGTGGTCGACGGGGCGCCCCCAGAGCGTGCGGCTCGCCAGGCGGCCGCCGACGCGGCGCCCCCGGTCGAGAACGCGCACCGTGAGTCCCGCGGCCGTTGCCGCCCGTGCGCACGCGAGACCCGAGATCCCCCCACCGATGACGGTCACATCCGCTGCCATACGCCCATCCTTCCGTGTGCTGATCTAACGAGGCGCGGCACGATCAGCGCGACAGCGGACGGAGCTGGTCTTCTGCGACCGGGAACGCCACGGGGTAGGAGACCTGGGTGACGGATCCAAGTGACAGGATGAGGGCGATGGCCAGCGAGCAGGGACGACGCATCGTCCGCCGCAGAACCCGACGCCAGGTGATCACCTGGACGACTGTCGCGGCGACGATCTCCCTCCTCGCTGCGGCGCTCCCCTATCTCGAGATTCGCGGAGTGGCCGCCATTCCGGTGCTTCAAGCGCTCGTTCCGCTCGGAGCTGTGGCCCTGCTGGTGTTCGCGTTGACGTCGATGGTCTTTCGACTGTGGGCGGCCGCGTTGGTCTTCGTCATCGGCGCCGGGATCAGCGGCATCCCGACCCTCACCCCGATTCGCGAGGGAGAGGTGTGCGAGGCCGGAACTCCCCTGACCGTGTTGTCCTTCAACGCGAAGCTCTCGGGCGCCGATCCTGCCGCGCTGTCCGAGCTCATCCGCACCGGTCGACCGGATGCCGTCGTCCTGCTCGAGACGAATGAAACGCTCATCGACGCGGTGCGCATCCAGAACGACCTGGCCGACGCGTTGCCCTACCGAACCCGCGAGGTCACCCAGGGCCAGGCGAGCGGAAGTGTGATCCTCTCTGCCCACCCGCTGTCGCTGGAGGAGAACGTCCCCGGGAGTGAGTTCGACCAGGTCAGCGCCGTGGCGACGATGCCGGGAGACGTCGACGTGAGGTTGGCCGCGGCGCATCCGCCGCCACCGGTCTGGCAACCGAACGGCTGGCTCAGTGGTCTCGACGACATGGCCGCGTGGGTGGATCAGACCTCCGACGACCGACTCATCGTCGCCGGTGATTTCAACGCCTCGTTCGCTCATCCGGCGCTTCGTCGCCTGGCGTCGGAACTTCGCACCGGCGCCGAAGCGGCCGGTCCCATTCCCTGGCCCACCTGGCCGGAGGGGAGATTGGTGCCGGCGTTCACGGCGATCGACCACGTCTTCGCGAGGGATGCCGCACCTACCGACTGGCACAGTTACGCCGTCGACGGCAGCGACCATCGCGCTGTCGTCGCTCGGTGGACTCTCTGCGCGTGACGCGCGACCACGGGGGCAGACGCCGTTAGCGGCTCTCGATAGCGAGGCGCCCCGCAAGCAGCACGTAGGTCGCCGCGAACGTGCGCCGCAACCAGGCGACCACTCTCGGCCGCGTGATCACGTGCGTGCGAACCGACGCGGCGAACGCACCGTAGAGCCCGAAGACGATGAAGGTCACCGCCATGAAGATCAGGCTCAGTCCGACCATGTGCCAGGTGGCGTCCGCGCGGGCCGGAACGAACTGGGGGAGGAAGGCGAAGAAGAAGATCGTCAGCTTCGGGTTGAGCAGGTTGATGAGCACAGCGGTGCGGATGACGCGCCACGACGACACCGGGGCGGCGTTCACATCCGGGTCGATCGTCGAGGTGTCGCGCAGGGTGCGCCAGGCCAGATAGAGCAGGTACGCGACACCGAGCCACTTGATGGCCTCGAAGGCGACGGCGGATGCGTGCAACAAGACCGCGAGGCCGGTGATCGCGGCAATGAGGTGAGGGATGACGCCGAGTGTGCACCCGAAGGCCGCCACGATGCCGGCGCGGACACCCCGCGACAGGCCCGCGGCGACGGTGTAGACGGCGCCGGTGCCAGGGGTAGCCACCACGACCAGCGTCGTCAAGAGGAAGGCGAGGCTCATGGGGATCCTTTGCGGAGTCTTCTTCGGACACAGTAGTGCGGCGGACAGTGCCCACGTGTCCGGCTCACACCGCGCCATCCGGTGCCGTTTCGTCACGACCGCTCTCCGCACGCCGGGCGGCGAGCCGGCGCTCGCGCATCGCGAGCCACAGCGGAAAGGTGAACGCGAACGCCGTCAGCGCCGAGCCGACGATGTACAACCAAGCGAAGCGCATCCCGATCCGGCGCGACTCGACGATGATCAGGATGCTGCCGGCCACGGCGACAAACAGCAGATCGTTCGTGATCGACGACACCGCCGGGCCGCTCGAGAGGAGGTCGCCGATGAAGTCGTTCCCCTCGGCGATCGCGATCGCGTTGAAGGTCCAGGTGACGACGAGGCCGGCAACCGCGAGAACGAGGTAGACGACGGCGAGCGGAGTCCAGTGACGGGTCATGCGCCCAGTGTGGCGGTCGGCTCCGTCACGACGACGGATGCCGCGGCCGCGCGTCCTGACGACAGGTAGCGGCGAGAGGCGGCGCCACGGAGGTCCGTTGACAAGATCGATCCAATATTGTTAAGTACTTAACTATGAGAGAGGACGAAACCCGACGGGCGCAACACCTTGCGCTGACTCTTCACCGCGCCACAGCGCTCGTGGACCGCGTCGCCGACGCATACCTCCGCCCCGCTCATGGCATCGGCATCTCGGCATTCGCTGCGCTTGTCACGATCGACGCCCTTCAGCCGGCGCGACAGAGCGAGATCGCGCGGGGGCTCGACATCTCACGCGCGGCCGTGACCCAGCAGCTCGGCGGCCTCTCCACGCGAGGACTCATCGCGATCGAACCGGATGCCGCGGACAGCCGTGCCAAGCTCGTGCGCCTGACGCCTGCCGGTAGACGACTGCTCGCTGCCGCCTGGGAGGGCCTGGCCAGCCAAGACGACGGCGTGGAGGACGGAGTCGACCTCGACGCGCTGCAGTCGGCGCTGGACACTCTGATCGCGAATGCCACCCGCTACCTCGATGGCGTGGAGGCGACGCGATGAGCGAAGCGGCGACTGTCGTCGCGGCCACGGTGGCGATCGTCGTGCTCGCAGCGCTGGCCGTGCTGCAGGTCCTCGTCGCGCTGGGCCGCCCGTACGGACACCTGGTCTGGGGCGGTCAGCACCGCATCCTCCCTCGGCGCCTGCGGATCGGCAGCGCGGTGTCGATTCTCCTCTACGCCGCATTCGCCGCGATCCTCCTGTGGCAGGCCGGGGTGTTCGGCGATGCGGGCGCCGTCGCACAGATGGCGACCTGGGTGCTGTTCGCGTACTTCGGCGTTGGCGTCGTGCTCAACGCCATATCGAGGAGCCGTCCGGAGCGCATCATGGGCACGCTGGCGTCTGCTGTGCTTGCCGCCTGCACGCTCGTGATCGCGCTCCCGTGACGATAACCCTGCCGGAGCGCGGTCCCGTCAGCCGCGCACGGTCCGCGACATGCGGGGCTGGTCGACGCCGATTCTCGTGATCGGGCTGTGGTCGGCGTCGATACCGGCACCGATCCCACGCTTCCGAGAGGGGGTACTGCTGGTACCCGTACGAAGCGTCACTCCCGCGACCGCGGGTGTGACGATTGGGTGGGTATTGGTCGGAGATGCCGCGCGTCCGGAGACCGGATGGCGGGGCCCACAGCATCCGACCGCCGAGTCACAGGAAGAGACTTTATGAAGGCCACGCTCATGTACGGCGCCGGTGATGTTCGCATCGAGAACGTCGCCGACCCGATCATCCAGTTCCCGACGGACGCGATCGTCCGCACCACCCGCACCTGCATCTGCGGCTCCGACCTGCACCCCTACCACTCGATGGCCGCGTCAGAGCACGGCACCTCGATGGGACACGAGCTCATCGGCGTCGTCGAGGAGATCGGCGCCGAGGTCCGGACCGTGAAGAAGGGCGACTTCGTCATCGTCCCGTTCGCATTCAGCGACAACACCTGCGTGTTCTGTCGCGAGGGCTTGCACACGGCGTGCAGAAACGGCGGCTGGTACGGCACCCCCGCCGCGGCCGGCCTGCAGGCCGAGTACGGCCGGGTTCCCCAGGCCGACGGATCTCTGGTCGTCGTGCCCGGCGTCGATCCCGACACCGTCGACGAGGGTCTGCTGGCTTCGCTGCTGACCCTGTCGGACGTGTACCTCACCGGGTACCACGCGGCTTTCATGGCGGACGTGAAGCCTGGCCAGTCGGTCACGGTGATCGGCGATGGCGCCGTGGGCCTGGGAGCAGTGCTCGCCGCGAAGCAGATGGGTGCCGAGCGGATCATCCTCATGGGCCGTCACACGGTGCGCACCGATCTCGGCATCGAGTTCGGCGCCACCGACGTCGTCGCCGAGCGCGGCGGCGAAGGCGTTGCGAAGGTTATGGACCTCACGGACGGTGAGGGCAGCCATGCTGTGCTCGAGGCGGTCGGCCACATGCCCGCATACGAGCAGGCGTACGGCATCGTCCGCCCCGGTGGTGTGATCTCGCGCGTCGGTGTGCCCCAGTACGAGAAGGCCGGGGTCGGCTTCGGCTCGCTGTTCGGCAAGAACGCGCGCCTGGCCGGCGGCCCGGCCCCGGTGCGCGCCTATCTCGAGCCCGCGATACAGCAGGTGCTCGACGGAGTCATCAACCCCGGTCTCGTCTTCGACCGCACCGTCTCGCTCGACGAGGTGCCGGCGGGCTATGCCGCGATGGATGCCCGCGAGGCGTTGAAGGTCATGGTCACCGTGTGACCTCAGCATCCACTCTCGGCCGCCGGCGACCCGGGCGCCGGCGGCCGAGCCTGTCTCAGCGACGGCGCGCGTGCGGCAGCAGTTCGTGCGCACCGTAGCTGTTGTCACCGGGGTTGATCGTGACGCCCGGGGCGACGAGTTCGTCGATCCGGTCGAGAATCTCGCTCGACAGGGTGCGCCCGACCGCGGGGAGGTAGGACTCGAGCTGCTCCATCGTGCGTGGTCCGACAATCGCCGCGGTGACGCCGGGGTGGTTGATCGCCCAGGCGATCGCCATCTCGATCAACGTCATCCCGTTCGCTTCGGCAAGGCTGGCGAGCTCCTCGACGATGTCGAGTTTGCGCTGGTTCTCGTGCAGGCTCATGTCGAACCGCACGCCCGGCCGGGCGGCCGAGGTCGGCTTGCCGACGGCATCCTTGCGCCACCGTCCGGACAGCCATCCGCCGGCGAGCGGACTGTAGACGAGCGTGCCCATGCCGTAACGCTGCACGGTCGCGAGCACGTCCTCTTCGATCCCGCGGACGAGGATCGAGTAAGGCGGCTGCTCGGTGATGAACCGCTCGAGGTTGCGGTCGCGGGAACCCCACTGCGCTTCGACGATCTGCGAACCGGAGAACGACGACGAGCCGATGTAGCGCACCTTGCCCTGGTGCACGAGATCGCTGAGCGCGCCGAGAGTCTCTTCGATGTCGACATGCGGGTCGGGGCGGTGCACCTGGTAGAGATCGATGTAGTCGGTGTCGAGGCGACGCAGCGAGTTCTCGACCTCGCGGATGATCCACCGCCGTGATCCCCCGCGATGGTTCGGGTCGTCGGCGTCCATCGGCATGAAGAACTTCGTCGCGAGCACGACGTCGTCGCGACGGCCCTTCAGCGCCTTGCCGGTGATCTCCTCCGACCGACCGGCGGAGTAGACGTCGGCGGTGTCGACGAAGTTGATGCCCTCCTCGAGCGCGCGATGGATGACGCGGATCGCATCCGCCTCATCGTCGTTGCCCCAGGGGCCGAACATCATGGTGCCGAGGCACAGTGGGCTGACCTGCACACCGGTGCGGCCAAGTGGGCGGTACTTCACTTCTGATCTCCTTCGGTCCTGCCGGGGTGTTCGTCGCGGTACTTTCAGTCTTCGGGGATCGGGAACAGCATCTGCTCGCCGAACTCACGGTCGGGGTCCGGACCGCTCTCGCGGCCCGTGTCGAGCGCGTCGATGCGGGCGAGCTCGTCGGACGCGAGGTCGAAGTCGAAGACGTCGAAGTTCTCGGCGATCCGACCCGGGTTCGTGGATTTCGGGATCGCCGAACGACCCTGTTGCAGGTGCCAGCGGATCATCACCTGTGCGGGCGTCTTGCCGTGCGCAGCCGCGATCGCGGCGATGGTGTCGTCCTGCATCACGTTGCGGCGCTCATCGCCCCACGGGCCGGGGTAGAAGGTGATGCCGCCGATCGGCGACCAGGCCTGGGTCACGATGCCCAGCGCCGCATCCGCTTTCTGCGTGGCAGGCTGCGAGTGATACGGGTGCAGTTCGATCTGGTTCACCGCCGGTACGACGGTTGCGGCATCCATCAGTCTGTCGATCGCGGCGGGGGTGAAGTTGCTCACGCCGATCGCACGTACTCGCCCGTCGGCGAGCAGCGTCTCGAGCGCCCTGTAAGCGGCGATCGTGCGGTCGAAGAGGTTGGCGGCCTGCTGGTGCAGGATGAGCAGGTCCAGCTGCTCGACGCCCAGCTTGCGGGTGGACTTCTCCCACGCGTGCAGGGTCTCGTCGTACCCGTAGTCGGATGGCCACACCTTGGTCTCGATGAAGACGTCTGCGCGGTCGATCCCGGAGCGTCGGATGCCTTCGCCCACCTGCCGCTCGTTGCCGTAGGCCGCGGCGGTGTCGATGTGCCGGTAGCCGACCTGCAGTGCCGTCTCGACGGCCGCAGCGGTCTGTTCGGGTGCACTTTGGAACACGCCGAGCCCGAGTACGGGCATGCGGACGCCGTTGTTGAGGGTCAATTCTTCTGTCACGACCGCGACGGTACGCCGACCCTCGGGCGGGAGGGAGGCCCCGGCGTTACCCCTCTGCAGGCGCATCCCGATGTGGTGAGCGAGGTAATGGCAGGGCCTCCCATCGCGTCTCGCCGCGGCATAGCGTGGTCCACATGGGAGACATGCGAGCGGAGGTCAAGGAGTTCCTCGCCACCCGCCGTGGCCGGCTCACGCCGGAGCAGGCGGGGCTGCCGGTCTACGGCGGCAACCGTCGCGTCACGGGGCTGCGCCGTGAAGAGGTCGCGATGCTCGCCGGGGTGTCGGTCGACTATTACGTACGCCTCGAGCGAGGCAACCTCGCCGGCGCCTCCGAGAGTGTGCTCGACTCGCTCGCGACCGCGCTGCAGCTCGACGACGCCGAGCGGCAGTACCTGTTCGACCTCGCCCGCGCCGCCGGACCAGCCGCGCGCCGCAAACGGAAGTCGGCGACCGTCGTGCGGCCCGCCGTGCAGCAAGTGCTCGACGCGATGGCCGACGCGCCCGCGTGGGTGCGCAACGCTCGCCACGACATCATCGCGACGAACACCCTCGGCCGCGCGCTCTACTCACCGGTGTTCGACGACCCGCACCGTCCCGTCAACACCACCCGATTCGCCTACCTCAACCCGGCCGCGAAGGAGTTCTGGCGCGACTACGACCAGATCCTGCACGACGCGGCATCCATGCTCCGGATGGAAGCCGCCCGCAACCCCCACGACCCCGACCTCATCCAACTCGTGGGAGAACTGTCGACCCGCAGCGAGACATTCCGCGAGCGATGGGCGTCGCGCGACGTGAAGTTCCACCGCACCGGCGTCAAGCGGCTGCATCACCCCGTGGTCGGCGACCTCGACCTCAACTACGAATCGATGGAACTCCCCGGCGAACCCGGACTCTTCCTCAACGTCTACACCGCTCCCGCCGACTCACCGTCGGCCGACGCGCTTCGGATGCTGGCGTCCTGGGCCGCCACCCGCGAGGGCACTCCCACGACCACACAGGAGAAGACACGGTGACCTGGACCACTGACGAACTGCGCGAACTCGACTGCGCCCATGAAGTGCGCGTCGCGGGGCGCCGCGTCGACGGGTCGTCGCGCACCCTCACGATCGTGTGGCACGTCGTCGTCGACGACACCCTCTACCTGCGGTCCGTGAAGGGCCCCGCTGGCGAGTGGTACAAGGGCGTCGCCCGGCACTTCGAAGGATTCCTCCGATGGGGATCGACCACACGCGAGGTGACCTACACGCTCGATTCCTCACAGGATGCCGCTATCGACGCCGCTTACTTCGCCAAGTACGGCACCGGTTCCCCCAGTCAGGCCATCACCAGCCCCGCCGCGAAGCAGACCACACTCCGGGTCGTTCCGCGCTGACCAGGATGCCGGGGATATCGCCGAGTGATGCCACGGCGAGTGCTACGGTGGGCGCATTCCAGCAGGGAGCTGACGGCGCGATGATCGAGGCTCTGACGTCCTTCCTGCAGGTCCTGCTCTTCTCTTCGACTCTGGTCGGCGCGTCCGCCGCCGGCTCGGCACCGATGTGGGCTCTGGTCTTGGCGGCGGTCGTCGTCATCGTTCTGCTGCGAGCCGCGGGTTCGCCCCGATCGATCCGAGCCTCCCTGGCCCGTCCGGCTCGGGCCATCGGCGTCTCGGCGACGGTGGCGCAGAGTGATCCGGATGCGGCGGGCCATCCGCGTTCGCGCGCTCCGGGGATCGCGGCTTCGGCCGCGTAAGCACCCGACGCTCCTCCACCCCTTCTGCAGGGGTGATGTCTGTGTTGGTCGATGTCTGGCGTGGCCGCTCTGCGACCACCTCTCACCTCACCGGACGGACATCATGGACCTCTTCTCCTTCCCACCCCTCTCGGCCACCCTCGACGCGGCATACGCCGTGATGATGGGGTTGGCGTCACTGCTGCAACCGGTCACGGGCGGGCTATCCGCCGCCGTCGCCGTCGTCATCCTCACGCTCATGGTGCGGACGATCTTGATCCCCACGGGGGTCGCGCAGGCCAAAGCCGATCAGACGCGCGCGCGTCTGGCACCGAAGCTCCAGGCGCTGCAACGCCGACACAGGAACGACCGCGAGCGGCTGCAACGCGAGACGATGAAGCTCTACGCCGACGAGAACGCTTCCCCGTTCGCCGGGTGCGCCCCGGTGCTCATTCAGGCGCCGATCGTCGGAATCATCTACACGCTGTTCCTGCACGACGCCATCGCCGGCCACCCCAACGAGCTGCTCACCGAGGAGCTCTTCGGCGTCCCACTCGGCGCGAGCCTCATCGGATCGATAGGCAGCGGTTCCCTGACGCTGCCAGCCGTCGCCGTGTTCGGCGTCGTGATCGTGGCGATCACGGCGGTCGCCGAGCTCACCCGCCGGTTGTTGCGTCCCGCTCCGTTGGCGCCGACGTCGACACCGGGCAGCGAGGGGATGCTACGCATGGTGGGTGTCCTGCAGTTCGGCACCGCCGTCGCGGCGATGTTCGTTCCGCTCGCGGCCGGGCTCTACCTTCTCGTCACGGTCGCGTGGACCCTCGGCCAAAGGCTCATCCTGCGACGCAGGTTTCCCCTCGAGCCTTCCAGCCATCGGAGTTAGGAGGCCCAGCGCCTCGCGGCGATTATCGAATGCTGTATCGGATCGAGGACGACCGCCTGGTCATCGAGATCGTCCCGACCGAGCATCGTCGGGACGTGTACCACCGCCGCTGAGCGCCAGTCGGTCGGGATCGACTCCGCGGAGAGATGGGCGGAGACCGCCCGAGCAAGTTCGGCTTCAGCGGTGATTGCTTCCAATCCGCCGCTCCAAGTATCAGTCAAAGACGATTCGCTTCTATTGGAAGGGGTGCTGAACAAGCGAACTTACTATCTAGCGCCGACAATGTAAGCGATCTGCCTATACGCTTACATTGTGGAGATCGAGCGCTTTGCACACAGCCCGATCGGTTCGCTCGTGCCGATCAGCGGGATCGATGGCCGCTTCAACCGACCGTTCGAGCACGTCGCTTTCGTCGCCGATCCTCTCGGACAGGAGCCCACCCTCGCGGGGGAGACATGGCATGCGGTCGCTGCCGCCAGTAGAGCTCTTGCGAGGCTCGACCAGGCATCCAGACAAGTTCCCAACCCACGAATGTTCCTGCGCCCAACGCTTCGTCGCGAGGCGCAGAGCACGTCCGCCCTAGAAGGAACCTTCGCCCCCTTGGGGGACTGCTGCACGGATAGGTGACATCTGATCTGGCTTGCCCGCAGGGTGGGCCTGGAAGGATGTTGCTGTGCCCAAGCCCTACCCGTCCGAGTTCCGTGACGACGTCGTGCGTGTCGCGAGGAACCGCGAGCCCGGAGTCACGATCGAGCAGATCGCGAAAGACTTCGGGGTCCACCCCATGACGCTGCAGAAGTGGATGCGTCGCGCCGACATCGACGAAGGTGCCAAGCCCGGTCAGTCGCGGACCGAGGCCGCGGAGATCCGTGAGCTGAAGAAGCGGAACCGGCTCCTCGAGCAGGAGAACGAGGTCCTCCGTCGTGCGGCGGCGTATCTGTCGCAGGCGAACCTGCCGGGAAAAGGTTCTACCCGCTCGTGACAGAGCTCGCCGCCGCAGGGATCCCTGTGACGGTGACGTGCCGGGTGCTCAAGCTCTCCCGTCAGCCCTACTACCGGTGGCTGGCGAACCCCATCACCCCGAGTGAGGTGGTGGAGGCGTATCGCGCGAACGCGCTGTTCGACGCGCACCGTGACGACCCGGAGTTCGGGCACAGGCTGCTGGCGGACGAGGCCCGCGACGCGGGTGAGGCGATGTCGGACCGCACCGCGTGGCGGATCGCGTCGAGCAACGGCTGGTGGTCCGCGTTCGGGAAGAAGCGGGGCCGTAACGGCAAGAAGCCGGGACCGCCGGTCCACGACGACCTGTGCGCGGTCGTCGACGAGGACGGCCGAACCCGGCACGTCTTCGCCGCCGATGCCCCGAACCAGCTCTGGCTCGTCGACATCACGGAGCACAAAACCGCTGAAGGCAAGCTCTACTGCTGCGCAATCAAAGACGCGTGCTCCGGCAAGATCGTGGGGTACTCGATCGACTCGAGGATGAAGTCCCGGTTGGCAGTTCAGGCGCTCGAGAACGCTGTCGCGATGCGCGGCGACGTCGCCGGCTGCGTGGTCCACAGCGACAGGGGCAGTCAATTTCGCAGTCGGAAGTTCCTGCGTGCGCTGGCCCGTCATCACCTGGTCGGATCCATGGGCCGGGTCGGGTCGAGCGGGGACAACGCGGCCATGGAAAGCTTCTTCGCGCTGCTGCAGAAGAACGTCCTCGACCGGCGCTCCTGGACCACTCGCGAGCAGCTGCGCATCGCGATCGTCACCTGGATCGAACGGACCTACCACCGCCGACGCCGTCAGGCACGCCTGGGCCGTTTGACGCCCATCGAGTTCGAGACCATCATGAACACGACCGTCGCACTGGCGGCGTGACTAGGAACCGTCACCTATCCGTGCAGCAGTCCCGAATCCAGGTCTGGCGGCGCGGGTCGCTCGACGCATTCGAGCCGTCCTCGACGCGCGGGGCGAGTCACCCGAATGGCTCGCGGAAGTGACAGGGATCACGCAGCGAAAGCTCTACCGCCGGCTACACACCACGGTCCCGGCTGGACTCACCGTTGAGGAACTCAACGCGATCGCGTTCGCCCTCGACGTTCACCCGTCAGAGCTGCTTCGGGACTAGGCGGCATTATCGCTCTTGGCCAGGGCTCGGGCAACGGTGGACTTGCCGACGCTGAGCACCGCGGCGATGTGATCCAAGCTCTTGTTCTCGGCCCGCATCCGCTGCGCCTGTGCGATCTTCTCCGGCGTCATCTTCGACGGCCTCCCACCGACCCGACCCTGCGCCTTCGCATGAGCAAGGCCACGCATCGTGTTCTCCCTGATCGTGTCAACGCGAAGCTGCGCAAACACAGCGACCATCCCGAACAACGCGCGGCCCATCGGCGTCGTCGTGTCGATCATCGGCTCCGTCAGACTCTTGATGTTCACACCACGACGATCGAGGTCGTGCAGCGTCTCGATAATGATCCGCTCCGTGCCTCCCAGCCGATCCAGGCGCCGCACCAGAAGGGTGTCGCCCTCGCGAAGATAGTCGAGACACGCGCGCCACTGCGGACGGTCAGCGATACGGCTCGACTCGCCGTGGTCAACGAACACACGGGAAGCGCCGGCCGCGCGCAGCTCGGCCTCCTGAGCGGCGGGGTTCTGCTCACGCTTCGACACCCGCGCGTACCCGATCACGTTCACTTTTCACTCCCCCGCCTCCGACGTGCAGCAGCATCCGAGCGACGGTCGTACTCGGCCGCGTCGATCCGCCCGGCGGCATAATCCGTGAGATTGGCGACGTGCTCCCGATTCGGCTCCCAGCCTTCATGCCACGCGGCCGCGAGCGACTGCACGACCGATCGCCGCTGCGCCTCGTCGAGCCCGTCGAACAACTCCGGCCACCACTGCTCCAAATCGAGCTTCTTCGGTTCAGTCACGTCCGCTCCTTCCCGTGTCGTCACGTCCTCGCGTAGACCGCTGCGCCGGCCGCTCGGTCGCGCCACCAGCGCCGTGCTGAGGCGTCGAGCGCACCGCTGCGCTAGCGGTGGCGGGGAAACTCGCGCGCATCGCGTCAGCGACCCCGCTTTCGCTCATCCGAGACGCCGGAGCGTCACGGCCTAAAGGGGCGATCACCTTCCCCAGCACCGTCAGCGCCTCCCTCTGCGATCGCCCGTCATCGGGGAACGCGACTCGCACAACCTCGCCAGCGTCCTCGATCGCGAGACGGCGTACGACGCTCACCAGGTCGGGATCACTCTGACGCACCTGTGCCGTCTCGCGCAGGGCGTCGGTCGTATAGGCGATCCACTCCCGCGCTTGCGCCGGGCTGAGTGAGCGCACGTCGCGCGCGTGATCCACCGCGGCCCCGGCCCGCTCCCCCAGCGCCGTTCCGTCCTTGGCCGCGTGCAGGTCGAGGAAAACATGCCCGTCACGGTCCTGCACCACGACACGATCGACAACCCCGGCAGCGACGAGCTCGCGGACAGTGCCGCGGACGTTCGCGGCAGCCTCGTCATGTGCGGCACCGGGCGTCCACCGCCCCGTGCCGTAGTCCTTGACCTGCTCCACGTAGCGGGCCACGGTGCCCGCGCGCGACACCGGCAGAGGTACGGCGACCACACGCAACTCCGTCTCAAACCCCGCCGCACGGAACGCCTCGAACTCCGCGCGCAACATCGCCTCGTTGCGCAGCGTCGTCTCCACGATCGCGCTCGCGCCAACACCGCGCAGATACTCCGTCGACATCCCAACCCACGCCCCAGCGGCCGTCGCGGTAACCTCCGGCATCCGGAACGGATCATCGCTCATCGTCTGCTCATACGCGGGATGGAACCGGCGTAGATCATCACCGTTCACCACCACCGCACCAGGCAACGCGCTCTGCATTGCCGCGAGAACTCCGCCCTTACCGGCTCCGGGCTGGCCCCCGACCGACACGAACCGCGGACGACCGGGAGGGGTCGGCTCGCGTTGGGGTTCGAGATAAACGGGAACGATCGTGCGATCGAACCGGCGCCGAAGCTGCTCCGGGGTCAGCTCACTCACGCAGCCATGACCGGCGCCTGCGCCGGCATCGTCGCCCACAGCTCTCGCAGCTCGGCCCGCTTAGCTTCGATCGCCTCAGCATCGTTGGGATCGACCTGGCGCACCTGGCGCTGCATCTCGATGTGCGCGTACGTCCAGTGCCGGCCCGCGGCCTCGGTCGGAGCCTGGTCGACCCACGAGACATACCGGCCCCCGATTCGCGTGGCCAACTCGAGCAACGCGTCATACGCCATGGGATTGAAAACCCTGCCCTCAACCTCGGTCATCGCGGCTCCCCCTCGTCATCTGTGGTGCCGTTCCCTGCACGTGACGGCGGATCGCAGCGACCGCCTCATCCCCCGTCAGCTCATCCCGAGCGGCCAGCTCGACGATGGCGCGCAGCACCGGATCGGCGACCTCATGGCCAGCCCCCGCGAGAGCTGCGTCAGCGAACGCAACGCGATCTGCCGGAGTCGTGCGAGCCGAAGGCACGGCGGTGAGCGTCCGGACCATGATTGCCCCTCTCGTGGCGTGCTCCCATTCTACCGGTTACGGGCCGAAAACGGTCGGAATAGGTTTCGGAACATGGAGGGTTTCGGCACACAGTTTCGGCACGGCGAGTCGACATCGCTATCCATCCGGCAGCGTTCGTGCCGAAAACGATCGTTATCGGTCGGCGCTCGTCGGCGGCAGAGCTGCATCGAGCACCTGCCCGATGCGGGTGCGCTCCTCGGTGTCGGCATCCGGGCCGTCCACGTCGTGACTCACTGGGGATCGTCGTACCAGCGCACGACGCCGTTGGCTGCGTGCGCTTCGCGCAGCGCGGCCGAGGCGGCATCGAACGCTGCGGCGGCACGGTGCAGCTCTGCCGCCGTGGTGACGGTGCCAGTTGCGCCGTCGCCGCGCCCGTCCTCGCCGTTGTAGTGCGTCCCGTCGACGACGCGCTCATGCCAGGCCGCGAGCTGGCCGAGCATGGGTACGTCGACGCCGACATACCTCCCGAACTGCGCACCGGCCGTACGCCTCAGTACAGCGTGCAGCGCCGTCGCGTCATCGAGGACGCGGGGGCTCTGTTGCAAAAATCGTGAAGCTTGAGCATGCTTGGCGGAGATTGGACGGACGGAACGATGACGGATTTCAAGTGGCGCCATTTCCAGGGTGATGTGATCCTGTGGGCGGTGCGCTGGTAT